>OFMI01000006.1_pt1 | contig 203453 bp, 184 predicted proteins | sample 1541741 | NCBI WGS metagenome assembly OFMI01 (sample SAMN04209219, study PRJEB22552) | human gut metagenome | biome: gut; material: feces | host: Homo sapiens | place: USA: Oklahoma | reverse complement strand
GTCGCTTTTTGATGATAACTTTTTTGTTTTTATTGTGCTTTGAACACAATTTTTTTGATAATATGTTTGAAACAGTGTTTTGGAAAAACTTTTGCAAGTGCAAAATCAAAACTGTTTCCTTTACTGATATTTAAAAGAAACTGCTCTCTTTCTTTTGGCATTTTTGAAGGGTGTTGAAGTTGTTTGTTTTGATTTATTGCCGTTTCAATATCAACATTTTGATAATTAAAAGGCAATTTGTTTAACAATTCTTCGCCTTTTTCTGTTTGACAAAGAATAAGCGAAACGCCTTTTTCAACTTCTGCTTTATCCAAATCGCTTCCCCAAGAATCTCCTATCGTTATGTCTCCGACACGCTCAACGGTTGCGTATTTGCAACTGTAACAGTTTTCTGTATAGATGAGAGATGTCAGAAATGTATAAGTATATAAATCTTGTGTCCTTGAATTTATGAGCGGTTTATTGTTGATTTGTAAATTGAAAGTATTGTTGTTTCTGAAATCTATTTTACTTATATCTTCTAAGTTTAAATGGTACTGTTTTAAATATTGATTTAACAACTTTACGGAAGGTGTACCGTGACAAATTAAATCTATTGTGTATAACTTGTCAGACAAACTTTTGTTGATGAAGTTTTTTACACCTGCAACTTGGCACGGCAAACCTATAAACAAAACTTTTGTGCCATTTTTTAAATAAGCCTCAACTTTTTTGTATATACCGTTTGGATTGCTTTTAACATATTTTGAGCCTTTAAAACATTCTGTTTCGCTTTCTTTTTCGGCGATTTTGAAAACAAATTCTCCGTTTTTAAAAGTGCAGCTGCATACAACACCGCCGAGTTGAATAAAGCGTTTTGAAATTGCAGCAGCAAATCCGCCCGATGAACTGCTTTTTCGTTCAGTTTCGTTTTCCGACCAGCCTTGAAAGTAAGAAATTTGCTTTTTCAGTTGAGCAGGATTGTTGTTGGGACATACAGTATGACAGGCACCGCAGTCAACACATTTATTCGTATCAATAACTGCGTTAAATGTGCTTATGTCGTCTTTGATTGTTATGGCGTTTTTAGAACACTTGTCCATACAAGCTAAGCATCCCGTACACTTGTTTTCTTCACAAACTAATTTTTTCATCTGCACTCTCCTGTTTAATTTTTTAATATCTTTTAAAAGAAGTCAAACTCGCTTTATTTTTGTATTAAAAATATTCTTAACTAGTTTTAAATAAAACTTAAATTCAGGTGATTTATGGTAAACAAGTATCATAATCAGATTTGATACTACAACACAGTATAAAATTTTGATTATAAAAAGTAATATGTTGTTTTCTTTGAAAATAATATCGGCCGATGAATTTGTAATTATCAAGTTTACAATAAAAACAATCCAATAAATAACCTGTTTTTTAAAATATTGAAATGGAGATTTTTTCAAATAGTTTTTAAATAAAATATATGGTTCGTACCACATATTAGTTAATAATCTCGATAACGAAGTGGCAAACAGAATTCCTGCAATTCCGAATTGTTTTCCGAGAATAACGGAAAAGATGCAGTTGAGAACTGAAGTTACAAAGAAAACATATTTAGTGTCGTTAAACATCCCAAGAGTATCACGATACAGGGCAATAGTTCTTGTTGTTCCCGGTATAACGAGATTTAAAACAATGGCGATTAAAGTCCATTGGTCAAATATAAATTCTTCTCCAAGCCAAAGAAGAACAAAATCATTTATTAAAGAAAAAACACATATACCGCAAAAACTGAAAATCCAAATAGACAAGAAATTAATTCGTTCAAAATACTCATACTGCTCTTTTTCATTTGAGGTGGCATTTAGATTTCCCACGCTTGCGGTCATTGAACTGAAAAAAATGTTAATGAAACTATTGATTGCATTTATAATCATTAAATAGTTTGAATACAATCCGACGCTTATTGTACCGACTAATATAGATATAATTATATTGTCGGTATTGTTTAACAATACACCGCCCAATCGGTATATAAACATTGATTTTACATTGTTAAAAATGCTGTGTTTTTCAGACTTGTCAAGTTGTTCATTGCTTTTAATATATGGGTATAAAGATTGCGATTTTTTAGCTTTACATATATTTTTTAATAATGTACACAAAACCTGTATAATCAAATACATGGTAAAGTTTTTAGTCAGTATTAAAAAAATAATTTGTAAAATACTCTGTATAATAGTGAATAAAGAATCGTAGTTATTTAATATGTATGACTTTTGGTGAGCTATTGTTATAGCTGTTTTATATGCAAATAAATATGACATTACTGTATTTAATAAATATAAAATATAGTAAAGTGTCAAGTGTTCAATTTCTTTTTCGGTATTTACGATATACGGCAATACAGGAATTAAGGCAACTCCTATTACCGTAATTGTTATGGAAATAATATTGTATAATTTTTTGTAAAAATTAATTAATGCCGCCAATGTTTTTTCGTCATTTTCTGCTATCGGTTTATACATACTGTACGACATAGCAGTACCAAAACCGAGTTCGGCTATTGTTAATACTTGCAAAATATTTGCAAACAATCCGTTTATTCCTAAAAATTCGGTGCCTAAACAATGAATGAAGATTGTTTTTGAAATAAAGTTGAACAGCAATACGGCTATTTGATTAAGCAATCCCGTAAAAGTATTTTTAGTTGTGTTTTTTAATCTCGAATCTGACATTAAAGCACCTCCCAATTAGGTTATTATATTTTATGGATTGCTTTTTTTAAAAATCTTATTACCTTAAAAACAAAAGGATTTAAATCTCTGATGCGAACTTTGTAAAACCACTTTAAATATTTAGGACATTCTTTTAAAGTGTAGTTTTGTCTAAGTCTTTCTTGAGCATATACAAAATATTTATGTTTTGATTTCTTGTATTGAATTTTGTATTTATATCTAAGCTCATGAATCATATTTTTCTTAGCTTTTTCATCAAAATTATTGAAACCATAATCTATTGGATTTTCTTTTTCTGCGATAATAGAAATAATTGTTCTGTAACATTTTTCGCAATGACAACAGTTATTTCCGTCATCTGATTCCCAACAAACTCTCAACGGGATATTCGTTTTGTTTTTATTTCTGTATTCGCAGATTTTTTTCACTTTATCTTGTCTGTTATATTCATAGCCGTCATGTAATACACCGGTGCTTCCAAAACGAACATAGTTATCTATTGTTGGGTCAGAGGCACAAGTAATTTTACCTTTGTTTTCTTTTGTGTAGCTGGATGAAATATAAACCTTGCCTATTTCCAATTGACAGGCAATCAACGAGGCGTGAGATATAATGGCAATACCGTGTTGAAAGTCATGATACCAGAGTTTGCCGTTTTTTATTTTGTTTATGTAAGTGTTTAGCACAGATTCATTAATATAATCTCGGAAGTTTGTTCGTATTGTGAGAGATTTAAGGTCAAAAGTATTTGCTGTAAGTTCAATTTGTTTTTTTACTTCACTCCAACCGTTTTTATTATCAAACTGAACATCTGCTCCCCATAAAGTCAGTAAATAGGGTTTTTCATCAATATGTGAAAGTAAAGTTTGAAAAGCATCTACTCCACCGCTGAACAAAACAAGTGAATTGTCGTTATTATATGTGTTTTTAATTATATTTTTTACATTTATTTTTCCTTTAAAAGAAAATTCGGGATACATATTGATATATCCTTTTTTTACATTTTCTATGCAATTATAAAAGGCTTCATCAAGTTCGTCTAATTCTAATGTTGCATTCATAAGCCATACTATCGGAAGAACATTTGCAACAAAAGGAATTACTGCAACAGACTTTTTTTGCGTCAAAACATTTTGATTGCACTCAAGTTGAAATGTATAAGGCTTTTTAAAAAAACTTAACCATTCGTCATTTCCTGAAACTTCAAAATTGCCTACAATATTATTATCGTTTATAGATATTTGAGTAAGGCATATTTTATTCATAACAGACTCTCCGTATTTTATATAATTTTATCACATAATTTTTTTATGTCGTTGAATTTATCGTTTATGTGTTTTTTGCTGAATTCTTTATTATCGCTGTTTATAATTGATTTGATTTTTTCAAAATCAATTTCTTCTGTTTCATTGACAATATAAATATTTTTGCAGTCTTTTAACCATGCGTTATACACGCCTGAAATCTTTTTATTAATATTGTCAAAGACAACACAAGGCGTGTTTGTGATAATTGCAAATATCATTCCGTGAAGTCTGTCCGTTATCATTATTTTAGCTTTAGAAATTTCATTGAATTGCTTTAACAATTCTTCTTCACGGTTTGAATATGAAATTTTATAGTTTTTTATATTGTCTATATCTGCTATTGGGAAATTAAACTCGGTTTGAATTTTTTTTGCAAGTGAAGAAATTTTTTCAGAAGAATTTCCTTCGTGGTCGTTCCTTTTCATAGTTAAAATGCAGGTTCGTTCATTTATTATACAATCGTTTTTCAGATACAATACTATATCCGGAACTAAAAACACATTTTTTTCAATATGTTTTTTCATTAAATTATAACTGTTTTCATCACGCAACATAAAATACAATTTCGGGTGATTGTTGAATATTCTTTTTAATTTTTGCAATTCTTTTTTTCCGAACGAATTGTTTATGAAATAAGCAGATTGCGGAAAGATTAGTATTGGATTTTCAGAAAATTTTAAAATGATATTGAGTATTCTGTTTTCAGGAACAGTCCAAAGTGTTCCTATATTTCCGCCGCCGTCAATTATTACCAAATCATTTGAATTTACTAAATGTTTGATTTTATTTCTGTATATATCATACATATATTCACTTATTTCACAAATTTGGTTTTCATACCCCAAATCTTTAAAAAAGTGATACTGAGAATAAACAATTGCTTGGTCGCCTAAATTTCCGTGTGAAGGTGTTGAAATTAAAATGACCGCTTTTTTATTTTCTTTATGTATTTCATTTAGTTTATTTTCAATTTGCTTATAATCGTTGTAAAAAGCTTTATACTTTTTAAAACTAAATTCTTTAAAATCTAAAAATAATTCATATAAAAAATCGTTGTTTTCTAAAATATTTTTTATTATTCTTTTGATTTTTGGTTTTATTCTTTTTATTTTATTGACTGTATTTTTATAATAAACATACAAAGAAAAAGAAATCGTTGCAAGTTTGATTTCTTTTTTTTCTTTAGTATTTATTGAATTGTATGTATTGATTTTTTTTAATTCTTCAAAAAATTCATTTTTCAAAGAAGCAATGATATTTTTTGGTAAATTGTGTTTTTCAGCAGTTTTACAATAGTTTACTAATGATTTTAAATAGTAAACCTGATTTATCTCATACAATTCAGTGAAGTTGTTATTTTTAAAGAACAGACTTTTATCATGTATAAATTTTAGCGCGTCTAAATTTTTTACGGTAAATTTAGAATTCATTATACTGTTATTTCTTTGCAAATAATAGTACAATTTTTTATTTGAAACGGCTATTTTATCAGAAGAAAATATAGCCTTATAAATCGTGCCTTCATCTTCATTTAGTTTTCCTAAAGGAAATCGGAGATTATCAAACAACGATTTTTTATATAGTTTATTGCAAGCGATTATAATATTGGGACCTATTTCAGACTCGTAGTATTTTTTAAATAATTCCATATTTGAAAAACATTTTTCAAAATAGAATTCGTTGTCATAATCTTTATCGGTACCGTCTTCATATACTCTTTTGAAAAATACTAACGACATATCACAATCATATTTTTTTATTAAACTGTACAATGTTTCAAAAAATAATGCGTCAACAGTGTCGTCTGAATCTATAAAAGATATATATTTTCCGTTTGCTGCATCAATACCTTTGTTTCTTGCGTCGGAAAGTCCGCCGTTTTTTTTGTGTATTGTTATTATATTTGAATGTTGCTGCGAATAATTATCGCATATTTCACTTGATTTATCAGCAGAGCCGTCGTCAACTAAAATTATCTCTAAATTTTTATATGTTTGATTGAGTATGCTGTCAATACAATTTTCAAGATATTTTTCAACATTATAAACCGGAACAATAACACTAATTAGTTCTTGCATTGCAATTCTCCTGATGAGATGTTTTATTTTTTCCATTGTTATAAAACAATAAAATAACGAGGCCTAAAACTAAAATGAAGTTTTGGCTGAGTGTAACTTCTATTGATGCCAATAATATATATATGTATAACATCGCCACAAGCGGAAATGCAGCGTTTATATTTGAAATCTTGTGGTTTTTAAAACACATATATATTAAAACAAAAAATGATATTACACCGAAAATACCATATTGTGTCAGTATTTCCATCAAGCCGTTTTGTGTATTTGGAGCGCCGATTAATTCCATACAAACTTCAAATGTACTTCCGTGTCCGTATCCTGTAAAAATGTGTCCCGGTAAAATATCGGCAACATTGCTGTAAATAATCATTCTGCCTGTTAAAGTCGGGTCTTTTCCCAAGACATTTACAACTATAAATCTCATTATGGAAGTGCCGAGTATTGAGCCGAAAAGGAAAAAGAAAGAGCAGGAAACCAAAATTGACGCAATGGGCGTAATTGGATTTGACATTAGTTTTTTCATATTTTCCTTGAAACACATAAGCAATATCAAAAATACAGACGCAACTATTCCGGAACCTGAATTAATGTATATAGAAATAAATATTGTTAAACAAAACATTAAGAAAAGAGAAAGTTTGTTTTCTAATGAAAGTTTTGAATTTCTGTTTGATTTAAGAAGCCAATATAAAATTGTAAGGAATATATGTGCGTAGGCAACGGTAAATTTATTGCCTATAAAGTAGTATCCTTCGTGTTGCATGAACAATCCCGGTTTCAAGAAAATCAGCATATCGGTTATGATGACATAAAACAATAAAAGATAAAAAATGATTTTAAAAAGATGATTTGTTTTTTCCCTGTATTCATAATATTGGAAAAGTAAAAATCCTTCTAAAATAATGATACAGTATATAATTGATGCTAAAAATACATTACGACTTGATATTGCATTTTTATTGATATAACTCGTAATTATAATAACAGCCAAAAATACAAGCAGAGAAATATTTACCGCTTTGTATTTTTTCCTGAAAAAAAGTTTGAACTTCGGCAATAAAAAAACTGCTGTAATTGCTGCAACTGCATATTTTAACAAATTATATGATTGTATGTATGGCATACTTATAAAGCTTATATGAAAAAACAATACCATGACAATATCAGAAATATATATTTTTATTTTCATTTGTTTTCCTTTCAATACATAATTAAATGATTTTGTCGATTATTGAATTCAGATATGAACTGTCATTATCATAAATATTTGAACAGTCTTTTTTGCCACTTTCGTTTACATATTTTCCCGGTACTTTATCTCTTAAAATAGAGTGATTTAAGTACCAATAGTATTCTATATCAATATGACCTATATCTACAATTTGATAGCCCTCATTACACATATCCGAAGCAAGAATAGATGCGGTAGGACCTAAGGCAGTTAATATTAAATCTGTTTTTTGTACATTTTTTTTAATTGATTTTTCTATTTCATCTAATTTTTCGTAAGCATTCATTGCAGGACAAATGATTCTTTTTATTTCTTTAGCATTGTCAAACAAATCGTTTCCGAGTCCTAATTTTGTCTTTTCGCCTTCTACAAAAACTACCTTTTTGTTGTCCCAAATTCGTTTTAAATTTTTAAATGCTTCTGTACTGTAATCGTAGTTGGTGTAGTCTATGTATGGTCTTGTTATGCTTGCGTTACTGTATTTTTTGTTAAAATCAATAAACTTAATAAGTCTTGAATAAAACTCCGATTTTATTATAGCCCAGTGCATTTTCACTCTGATATTACAATATTTTGAATCAAAGATACCAATAGGTATTCCTATTAAAAGATTTTTGTTTTTATTTTGAAAAGCTTTTCTTAAATCTTCGGCAAATTCATCAGAATACTGTTGGAAAGAGTCGAGTTTTCCACCGTTCATCCATATTAATTCACCGTCGCCAAATCTGCTTAAAGATTTTTTGTTGTAAACAATTTCATCTACCGTTTCTTTGTCAGTATAAAATTGAATTTCTTTGTAGTTTTGTTTTTTGTTGATTCCTATACTTTTAATGTAACTTGGCAATAATTGCAATACACGATAGAAACACAAAAATCTATCGGGAAGTAATTCTTTAATTTTATGTTTTAATGACATATTATTTATCTCCGTTTGAAGTAAATTTTTTATTTTTAACAGTATTTTTTTAAGTAATTTACACTTTGCTGTTTTGCTTTTTGCTGTAATTCTAAGACATCGTTTCTGTCATTAAAAGCATTGTAAACTTTACTGATATTTTTAAAATCGTCTATTAAATGGTTTTGTGCGTTGATTTTATTTACCAAGTCGCTTAACTTGTTTTTATTGCTTTCTCTGAACAGAACTGCATAGCGGCCGTTAAACTTTTCAGAAAAAATTGTACCGTGAAAAGTATCGGTAACAATGAAATCGGCATTTTGAAATATTTTTATCATTTCAAACGGTGATACTGTGTAGAAACGCTTTATCCATTTTTGAGGCGCACCCAATGCAATCGGAGTGAGTTTTTTACTTTTGCAAAAGTTTAAAATAGACTGTATTTCTTTTTTGTCATAAATTCTGTTGTAATAAGAATAAACTATGCAGTAGTTTTTAGGCAATTTTATTGATATTTGTGTTTTGCTGATTTCTTCGCTGAAATCACCTATCCACACAGGGTCAAAATGTTGTTCTACGGGCTTGTCTGTTAAGTTTTTAATAAAATTCGTCGTGTTTTCATCTCTTGAAGAAAAAGCCGAAACATTGTTAAAAGCGTTTTTAATGATATTTGCCATTTCTGAATTGATGTCAGAATATTTTGTAGAACCGCAAGATGCGGCATAAGTAATAACTTTATCGGCTTGTTTTACATTTCCAAACAACTGACTTGTGAACCCCCAAGGAGTAGGGGACATACAGTTAAATACTTCATCGCTTCCTATAACGCACAAATCATATTTTTGGTCGTTGTCAGTATCTTTAATTGACAATTCGTTTGTTCTGAAATTTTCAAACATTTTATCTTGTTGATTTACAAAATATTTATTTGAAATTCTATTGATAATGTACCTGTCGATTTTTTTAAATTTTGATAAAAGATTATTGCTCATTTCTTGCTCTTTATCAAAACGGACTGATTTATTTTCAGTTAAGCAGTTGTCTTGTTCATTTTTTTCAATATCTATAAAATGTACTTCACAACCAATTTCTTCCAAAACTTTTTTCAAAGAATAGCTTTGTAGAAGAGAACCGAAGTTTTGAACTCTTTGCATTGACAGAATACATACTTTTTTCACTAAATTCACTCCTGTTTTTCAGTTTGGTCAAAACAAAAATTTAAAAATTCATCGTAATTTCTAAATTTTGGTGTATTGCTTTTCATATAGTTACAACTGTCTTCAAAGTTGCCGCATAAATGCATTTTTTTATTGAAAGTCTCGTTTTCGGGAATATCATTTTCAAACAACATAAAATATTCGTGAAAAATTTCTTTCGGAGGCATTTTTTTAAATCTTTCATAGTATGTTGTTGCCAATGTTTTTGCTTCACTGATTTGCAATTCCATTCGTTTTTTATAAAACTCTTCAACGGTTGAAATTTTCTTTGCAGGATTTCCTGCATAAACCCATCCGCTTTCGCAGTCTTTTACAACGACACTTCCTGCACCGATAATAACATTGTCTTCAATTTTTATTCCTCTTAGTACTATGGAATTCATACCGATAAAAACATTGTTTCCTATTTCAATTTTGCCTGCTGCACCTAAAATAGCACCTTTTTGACCGTCAAAACTTACATGTTTTAAAACAGACCAACTGTAATCGTGTGTTAAAAGAATTACGCCTTGTGTAATTTTTACATTGTTGCCGATACTAATCATCCATGGATATTGTTCATCAATAATGGTATTGGCAGGTGCGTAAATAGTACAGTCTTTGCCTATTTTCATTCCTTTATTTCGCAAATAGTTTATGTATGATTCAGATGTTGCTTTTTCCTTATATATAATTTTTTTTATTAAGCTTGAAAACATTGTTATTACCTGTATTACAATTAAAGTTATATTATTTTCTTTTTACCTTGTCTGTGTTTTATCAAAAAGTAACTTAAAGTTTTAAAACGAAGTTTAAATAAAGTGAGAAGTATGCGCCTTGAAAAATTTTCAGACTTTAAATCCACTTTATTTACTGCTTTTTTAAATATGTCACTATTTAAAGTACTGTTGTACAATGATTTTTTTTCTTTTTCACTTAAAGATTTTTCATCGACAATCATTTTTAAAGCTCCGATTATTCCGTTTAAATACGGATTTGACATTAAACATTTTGTTTCTTCGTCATAATTTAAATCATTGCACAGTTCTATAAGTTTTACATATAAATTGTCGAGTTGTGCTATTCTGTCTTTTCTGAACTTGTGTGTTATAGATTGTGAATTTACCCTGTGACAGTAAAGCATATCGGAAATTATTCCGACTTTTTTAAAGTGAGGATAAAGCGTTAAGAGTGAATATACATCTTCTGATATTATTTCTCTTTCAGATACAAATTTGAAATTGATACTTTTAATTACACTCATAGAATATATACAATTCCATGCACTTAGCCAAAGTGTCCATTTTTCGCCGTCATAATATTCTGTTGCCAGAGTGTGTTTTACAAATAGGTTTTTTATATCTTCATCAATCAAGAATTTTTTACTCGGTGATGGGATATGGTTACGAATAAATTGTTCATTTTCTGTTACATCGCAAAAACCATATACAACAAAATCACAAGAATTTTCAGTAATCATATTCATTGATTTTTGTACTAAATTTTCATTCATATAGTCATCGCTGTCGATGAAACAGATATATTCTCCCGTTGCATTGTCAATACCTGTATTTCTTGCCATTCCAAGACCTTCGTTTTGCTTGTGAATAACTTTAATACGGGAGTCCTTTTCTGCCCATTCATCGCACATTTGAGGGCAGTTGTCAGGCGAGCCGTCATCAATCAATAATATTTCAAGATTTTTGTATGTTTGATTTACAATACTTTCAACACATCTGTTTAGATATGATTCGACATTATAAATCGGGACAACAACAGTTACTTTACATTTATCCATATTATTCTCCTTTAATTATTGAATTGAAATTAGTTGACAAATTTCATTCAATCTAAACTGCCATCTAATAATTTACCGTAAAATGTTTTTTACCATTAAAAAGTTGCGTTCAACCACATTTCACCTTGCTCTGACAATAACGATAATTTAAGTAAATCTGAATAATTTTTTCGGTTATAATTCCTTTTTCTTTTTTCTTACATCGAATATGGAATATTAACATATTGTTTGTAATTCCCATATTTGTGTTTATATTTATTTAAAAATTTTTTGAATGTTTTTGTGTAATACTCTAACATTATTTCATGTTTTATTGCATAAACATTTTCATTATTATAAATTCAAATAAAAGTCTTCTAATACTTTATGTGCTATTTGAATATTATAATGTGAATTTGTTAAAACAGGGCGTTTAGAGTCTCGGCCTGTAATATCAATTTTAAGTATTTGGTTTGCCCATTCATCAGCAGATTTATTTAAGCTTATGAAATGCGTTTTATCGCTGAAAACTACTTCTGTCGGGACTCTGTCTGAAAAAATGCAGGGTAAATCTGAAAATTGGGCTTCGACTCCGACTAATGGTACACCTTCAAACAAAGAGGGGAGTAAAAAAACATCAAAAACTTGATATAATTCAGAAACATCATTTCTGTTTCCTAAAAGTTTTACTTTGTTCGTCAGTTTTAAATCGGAAATATATTTTCTGATTTCAGGTTCCTTTTCGCCTTCGCCCACAATTATTAAAATTGCATTTTGATTTGTTTTAGTTAATTCTTTAAATATTTCAATCAAAAATTTATGATTTTTAGGGTAGGACAGTCTTCCTATATGCCCAATCACAAATTCATCTTTTAAACCTAATTCAGTGCGTTTTTTTAATCGTTTTTTTTCGTCATAGTAGAATTTTGAGGCATCAACAGCATTTGGTATAATTTTAAAATCATTATTTCTGAATAAAAATTTTCCTGCTTCATCACCACAAGCGAGTCTGTTTGTTGCCACATTATTGATTTTTATACGAAAGAATTGCTTTAACAAATATTTGTAGTCTTTGTCGATAGATGTACTGTGACTATGCGCTATTCGTATAGGAATATTTGAATATTTTGCCGCTTTCAAAGGCAAATAACTCATAGCGTCAATATGTGAATGAACTATCTGATACTCAGGGTGTTCTTTAAAAAATTGTTTCATCCATTTAAAGTATTTCGGATAGTTCTGAGGATAAAGTCTCGGTGCATAATAAACTTTTCCTCCAAGACTTAATATTTCATCATCATAATCACTTTTATGTGGTCTGTGTGTTAAAAAGTCAAATTGAATTTTATCTCTGTCTATATTGCGATAGTAATTCATGAGCATAGTTTCTAAACCTGCTCGATGCATATCATTTACACATTGTAGTACACGAATCATTTATTTATTCACCTTTATACAACTCAACAGTTTTATTTACAACATCGTTCCAATTATATTTACTGCAAATAAAATCTGACGATTTATTTTTATATTCGTCTGTAACGCTTTCGTTATCGCACAGATATTGCATTTTTTGTGTTAAATCTGCTATATCTGATTTTTTGAATAATACAGCTTTATTTTCAACTACATCAGCACATTCAGGTATATCGGAAACAAGACAACAGTTTCCGTAACTCATAGCTTCAAGCAGACTGAGAGGCATACCTTCCAAATCGCTCGGGAGCGTATAAATATATGCGTTGCTGTAAAGTTCGTCCAATTCTTCGCCCTGAACAAAACCCGTGAAAACAATTCTGTCGTCATCTTTTGCAAGTTCTTTGAGATACTGTTCAAATTCACTTGTATCCGAACTTCCGCCCGCAATTACAAGTTTTTTATCTGTTTTGACATTTTTAAACGCTTTAATTAAATATTCAAGACCTTTTTCAGGAACAAGTCTGCCCAAAAAAAGAATATAGTCATTTTTTTCTAAATTATATTTGTTTTTGATAATATTTGCATTTCGCACGGTAGGTTTATTTACACCGTTTGGAATGAAAACGGTTTCTCTGTTATATTTTTCTAAAAAATATTTTTTTACATTCTCACTCAAAACAATTATTTCGTCGGCGTATTTTGCTGCACATTTTTCTCCGAATAAGATATATGCACTTGCAAATTTTCCCCATTTTGCTCTTTGGTGGTCAAGTCCGTGAATTGTTGCGACACATTTTTTACCGAACATTTTCGGCAGCCATATAGAAGCACAGGGGCCTTCAGCGTGAAAATGAACAATATCGTATTTTCCGAATGCGGCGGCAACTGAAGCAAAAAAAGACGATGTCATTGCAGCAAGGCCTTTTTTATCGACAGTCGGTGCATATTTCATATGAATGCCTTTATAGTTTTCAATTTTTTCACTGTCGAATTCTTTTCCGTTGATGTGATGACTGTTTCTGTTGTAAACTGTGACATCGTTTCCGAGTTCTGCCATTCTTGTCGCCAATTCTTCAACAACGATTTCAATTCCGCCTTGTCGGCTGGGTATGGATTTATGACCTAAAAATGCAATTTTCATAATGTATCTTCTTTATATATGTTTTTTTTATTGTTTTTTAGTGAATTTTTTAAAAGTGAAAAATAAGGCAAAAGCCCGGTCAAAGCAAAACTTTGACAGGCTTTTTTATTTTATTCGGCTATTCGGCACCGTCTTTTCTGAAAACGACGCCTACTGTTTTAAGCAAAAGTTTGACATCAAGTCCCAATGACCAATTATCTATGTATTGCAAGTCAAGTTCAACGATTTTTTCAAAATCTTTGATATTGCTTCTGCCGCTTGTCTGCCACATACCCGTAATTCCCGGACGCATTGAAAGTCTGCGTTTATGATGATTTTCATACTGTTCAAATTCATCAACAGTAGGAGGTCGTGTACCTACAAGACTCATATCGCCTTTAAGGACATTGAAAAATTGAGGCAGTTCGTCTATGCTTGTTTTTCGTATGAACTTTCCGACTTTTGTAATTCTCGGGTCATTGTCCATTTTGAACATTAAGCCGTTCATTTGATTGTTTTCCATGAGTTCGGCTTTGCGTTTTTCTGCGTCATTGTACATAGAACGAAGTTTGTACATTTTAAAAATTCTGCCGTTTTTACCGACTCTGTTTTGTTTGAAGAACAAAGTACCTTTGGACTCAAGTTTCAGCGGTATTGCGACGATTAAAATAATCGGCAGGGAAAGAAGACAACCTAAAAACGAAGCAAATATGTCGAAAACCCGTTTTATAACAAGAGATTTGTAGTTTTGAATAATCGGTGAAAATGTTGCCATAGGGTGTCCGTAAGATATTGTACAGTTCAGATTTTTATAATCTGTGTCGTTGATTATTTCTTCAAGTGAAGAAATGTTTACGCTTACGGTTATGCCCATACTTTCGAGATCATTTATCAAATCTTTGTTGTTTGTCTTGTAGTTGTTTGAAATGATGTAAACCGAGTCAACAGGCTCTTTTCTTGCCCAATCAACTATTGTGTTTTCATTGCCTGAAATTTTATATCCGCAAATTTGTTTTAAACCTTTTTTTACTGCAACGGCAACGCCGTTTTTTGAAAACTCAAGATTGCTTTCCTGTGCAACACAGTATTCTCCGTTTTCATCTTCTACGGCACCAAAAACAAACAAACCTTTAACCGAGGAAGAAATTGATTTGTTAAACTCGGTCAAAAATTGTTCTGCACTTTCACAATCGCACAAAATCGCCGTTTTTACAGTATATTTGCTTTTTGAATATGTTCGGAAAAGTTGCTTTTTCAAAAAGTATCTGCTTATACAGTTTAAAAATATATTTATTGCAAATATAGAAACTAAAAGATAGCGTGACTCTCTAAAAGCATTTTTTGAAACAATCAGCATAAGAGCCATACCTGCCATATAAACAGAGTTGTTCATTAAAATATTGAAAATTTCAATGACACGGTTTCTTTGTGTCGTGTCGAGAGGTTTATAAAAGCAAAAGAAAACAAAGCAAAAGTTAATTATTGATATCAGAACAAAGCCTAAAATATCGTATATGTCGCACGGTGGAAGTTTATGGATATAATTTACCAACAAAAAACTTATTATCGTGCTTATAAATGAAGTAACACCATCCACAAAAAATTCAAGAGCAGTTTTGATTTGCCTGTTGTTCAATTCTTTACATCCTTACTTTGAATTGTTCATTAATGCTTGATTATTTATAATTTGAGTAGTTTTTGTATTTTGAGTAATATTTTCCTTCTTTTAAAGGAACATCGTTGAGAATACAACCGAGAATTTTTGCATTTACCTGTTCAAGTATCGAAACGGAGTATTTAACATCTTCTTTATCGGTTACGCCCGATTTGATGATGAGAATATAGCCTGTAACATTTGATGCGAAGATAGTTGCGTCAGTAACAATGTTTATCGGCGGAGAGTCGATAAACACACAGTCAAAGTGCTCTCGTACAAAGTCGAGCAATTTATTCATTCTGTCTGAACCTAATAGTTCTGCCGGATTTGGAGGTATCTGACCTGCCGGTAAAACGCTGAGGTTTTCAATGTTTGTCGATGTAACGGAAATACTGTCTGTAATTCCTGCAAGTATCTCTGACAATCCGTCTTTAAGCGGAATGTTGAACATTCTGTGTATTGTGGGGTTTCTCATATCTGAGTCGATGATAAGAGTTTTTTTACCCATTTGAGCGTATGATATTGCCAAGTTTACAGTGTTTATTGTTTTTCCGTTATTTGCAGTAGGACTTGTTACGACAAAAACAGGACACTTTTCTCCTTTTTGAGTAAAAAGAAGATTTGTTCTGATAGAGTTGTACGCTTCTTTAACAACGAAAGGGGAGTCACTGCCCAATTTCTTTTTTGCATCTTCTCTTTTGAAAGAGTTTGAAACTTCTTTGTTTTTATTCTTAAACATTTCGTTTTTCCTCCCTTACAGATTTTCTCGATTTCTCGTTTGTCGGGTTGAGGTTTGGAATAGAGCCGAGAATAGGGAAGTCGAACTCTTTTTCAATATCGCTTTCAACTCTGATTGTTGTATCGAACATTTCTTTAAGTAAAAATGCTGCAAAGGATAAAGCGAAACCGATAACAAAGCCGATTAAAATGTTGAGTTTAAGGTTTGGCGACGACGGTGCTGTCGGCAACTTTGCTTTGTCGATAATTTCAACTCCGCCGACTTTTACGATTTGAACGATTTTTTCAGGTGCAACTTCGGCAATGGTGTTTGCTATGTCCATAGAAAGTTTCGGGTCTGTCGTTTTTACGCTTACTTCAAAAGCAATCGAGTCTTCAATGGTCGAAACGCTGACACAACTTCTTATTTCTCTTGCCGACATATCGAGAGAAAGTTTTTTTGCAACTTCGTCAAGTACGGTGTCGCTTTCAAGTACAACTATGTATGTGCCTACAAGTGACTCCGATGCTGACAGTTCGTTTGCAGTGATTGAACTGTTGCTGCTTATTCTTTCTGCGTTTGAGTATGCATAGAGTTTTGTTGTTGCTGTGTATTTCGGGTCAATAAGAAACTCTGTGAAACAACCTGCAACTGCACTTGTGAGCAGTCCGATTAAGAGAATGTAAATAATTCTCTTTTTTATCATATTGAAAACTTTTTTTAAGTCAATTTCAATTACATCTTTTTCGTTATCCATTTTTTCCTCCGATAGCGTTTCAATTTGAAAATTAATGTTAAAATTTGTGTAAATTGTACATAAATTTACAGTCTTCGCCCTTTATTACTAATACTAAAAATATATCATATATAATTAATTGTGTCAATATAATTATTAAGATAATATGAACATTAAACCACAATAATTTAAAAAGCCACTGATATGCAGTGGCTTGGTTAATATTTTACTATTTTAGAAATATTTAGTTTGATAAGAATTTTAAATAAAGTAGTCAACTGCGACGCTCGTTTCTCTTGCTTTGTGCATATATTTTTTTACAACATTGCAGTGATATTCGTCTTGCTGATATTGCTCAAGTGCCTTTTCATCTTCAAGAACAACTTGAAGTATAACATCGTATGAACGCTCGGAGTGTAAAAAGTCAACGCCTACTTCAATATCTTTTATAAGTTCGACATTTCCTTTCATACTCAAAAGCAATTCTTTTACTTTTTCGCACTCTTTTTCGCTGTTGTCTTTTAATTTGAAACAAACTATATGTTTAATCATATTCATTACTCCTTAAAACAAAAGGCAGTTGTCGAAAAACAAACAACTGCCTGATAAATTAGAAATTACTTCGCTATGTCAGATGCTCTGCTTTCACGAATGATATTTACTTTAATTTGTCCTGGATACTCCATTTCAGCCTCAATTCGTTTTACGATTTCACGAGCGATATATGGCATTCTTTCATCTGTAATGATATCCGGTTTAACCATAATACGAACTTCTCTGCCTGCCTGAAGAGCGTAACTTTTTTCAACACCTTCAAAACTGTCTGAAATTTCTTCAAGTTGTTGAAGTCGTTTGATATAGTTTTCAACATTTTCTCTTCTTGCACCCGGGCGTGAAGCTGAAACTGCGTCGGCAGCCTGAACAAGACAGGCAACGACTGTTTTACACTCAACATCTCCGTGATGTGCTTGAATAGCGTGAACAACTGCTTCAGACTCTTTGTATTTTCTTGCATATTCTACGCCGAGAGCGATATGTGAGCCTTCCATTTCGTGATCGAGTGCTTTACCTATATCGTGGAGCAAGCCTGCACGGCGTGCAAGTTTTTCGTCTGCACCGATTTCGGCAGCCATCAAACCTGCGATATATGCAACTTCAAGACTGTGTTTCAAAACGCTTTGACCGTATGAAGTACGGTATTTTAACTTGCCGAGCAATTTGACAAGTTCAGGGTGGATACTTCCTATATTGGCGTCAAGTACGGCTTTTTCGCCCTCTGCTTTTATTGTAGCATCTACTTCACGCTTTGATTTTTCGTACATTTCCTCAATTTTTGACGGATGAATACGGCCGTCTTGAATGAGTCTTTCAAGTGTTTGTCTTGCGACTTCTCGTCTTACAGGGTCAAAACTTGAAATAGTGATTGCTTCAGGTGTATCGTCAATGATGAACTCAACGCCTGTTATTGTTTCAAGTGAGCGAATATTTCGACCTTCACGACCGATTATTCTGCCTTTCATTTCATCGCTCGGCAGAGCAACTACCGAAACGGTTGTTTCTGCAGTATGGTCGGCAGCACAACGCTGGATAGCTGTGCCTATGATTTCTCTTGCGAGAACATTGCTCTGGTCTTTAATCATTTGTTCGTATTCGAGAATTTTTTTAGCTTTTTCGTGGTCTAATTCAGCTTCAAGTCCTGCAAGAAGTTCATTTTTTGCTTCTTCCTGTGTTAATCCCGATATACGCTCCAGCATATCAAACTGGCTTTTCTTTATGCCATCGATTTCGAGTAATTTCTCATCTGCTTCTTTAAGTTTTTGAGAAAGTGTTTCACTTTTGTTTTCAAGGTTGTCTGATTTTTTGTCAAGATAGTCTTCTCTTTGAGAAAGTCTGTTTTCCTGTTTTTGAATTTCACTTCTTCTCTCTCTGATTTCTCTGTCTGCATCAGAGCGGAGTTTGTGAATTTCGTCTTTTGCTTCTACAAGGCTTGCTTTTTTTGCTGTTTCAGCCTCTGATAAAGCGTTGTTTATAATTCTTGTGGCTTCCTGTGTGGCAGAGCCAATCTCTTTTTCAGCTGTATTTCTTCGGTATGCGTTTCCGACAAAGAAACCGATTACGGCAAAAATGACTGCACACACAATACCTGCAATTATAGCAACAATAGTTGTACTCATAAATCAATAGCACCTCCTTCTGTTAAATATTTTTTCAATTTCAAAATTTCAAATAGTCATCAGAAAAGGTACAGTTCAAATGCGATTGAAATTCTAAAAAACGGTTTCAAATTATGTAAAATGTAAAAAACCGTCAAAAAGAATTTTTAAATATTATATAACGATATACCTATTATGTCAAGTAAATAAAAGGCTTGATCAAACTCAAAGTTTATTGACAATTTACAGTTTTGGTGTCAAAAATTCGCTTTAATACTGAACATTTTGCTGTTTTGTTGTTGTTTCGGTACTGCAAAAAGTGTTGACAAAATTATTTTTGAGTGATATTATAAAGATAAATTATTGACGAGAACACGGCTTTATCTCAAACCCGTCTGCAGAGAGCGTTTGTTTGGTGCAAAAACGCACGGGAATTTAAAGTTACCATCTCCGAGAGTTCGCAGGAAATGGCGAAACGGTCAGCGTCCGTTACAGCGCAAAGAGAGGCTTTTTAAGCAATTCGGGTGGAACCGTGGAATGTTTGCATTTCATCCCAGACAGTAGGGGTGGAGTGCTTTTTTATTTACAAAAAAGTTAAAAAAATACTAAAAATCAATCAAAAATTTAAAAAGTCAGAAACGGAGGATTTTTATGAATATAACACTTAAAGGCGGAGTTGTCAGAGAGTTTGCCGACAATATGACAGCCGCTGAAATTGCAAAAGAAATATCTATGGGACTTTACAAATCTGCCTGCGTTTGCAGAATTGACGGCGAAATTGCAGATTTAAGAACTCCGATAAATAAAGATTGTGAACTTGAAATTTTAACTTTTGACAGTGAAGACGGAAAACACGCTTTTTGGCATACTGCGTCTCATATTATGGCACAGGCTGTTAAAAGACTTTATCCTGATGTAAAACTCACAATCGGTCCGTCGATTGAAAACGGATTTTATTACGACTTTGACTGCGGAGATACACCTTTTACAACGGAAGATTTGGAAAAAATCGAAAAAGAAATGAAAAAAATCGTTAAAGAAGGTCTTGTTCTCGAAAAGTTTGAACTTTCCGCAGATGAAGCAACGAATATGATGCAGGAAAAAGACGAACCTTACAAGGTTGAACTCATTGCAGAACACGCAGGAAAAGGCGAGGCAATCAGTTTTTATAAGCAGGGAGAATTTACCGAACTCTGTGCAGGCCCTCATTTGATGACTGTTTCTCCTGTAAAAGCATTTAAACTCACACAATGTACGGGTGCATATTGGCGTGCAGATGCAAATAATAAAATGCTTTGCCGTGTTTACGGTACTGCTTTCCCGAAAGCGTCAATGCTTGAAGAATATCTCCAAATGCTTGAAGAAGCAAAGAAAAGAGACCACAGAAAACTCGGCAAGGAACTTGAACTTTTCACAATTCTTGAAGAAGGTCCGGGATTTCCGTTTTTCCTTCCGAAAGGTATGATTTTGAAAAATCTGCTTGTTGACTATTGGCGTGAAATTCACAGAAAAGCGGGCTACTATGAGATTGCCACACCAATCATTCTCAGCCGTACTTTATGGGAGAGAAGCGGACATTGGGACCATTACAAAGAAAATATGTACACGACAAAAATCGACGATGAAGATTTTGCAATAAAACCTATGAACTGTCCGGGCGGTATGCTTGTATATAAGACGAAGATGCGTTCATACAAAGACCTTCCTCTCAGAATGGGCGAACTCGGTATCGTTCACAGACATGAACTTTCAGGTGCTTTGCACGGTTTGATGCGTGTTCGTAATTTCACTCAGGATGACGCTCATATCTTTATGACAAAAGAGCAGATTAAAGATGAAATTAAAAATGTTGTAAATCTTATCGACAGTGTTTATAAGACATTCGGTTTTGAATATCATATTGAACTTTCAACACAACCGGAAAATTCAATCGGTGCAAAAGAAGATTGGGACATTGCAACAGATGCTTTAAGAGATGCTATTACAGAACTCGGCTACGACTATGAAGTAAATGAGGGCGACGGTGCATTTTACGGTCCTAAACTTGACTTCCATCTTAAAGACTGCTTGGGCAGAACATGGCAGTGTGGTACAATTCAGCTTGACTTCCAACTTCCCGAAAGATTTGAACTTGAATATACAGGCTCAGACGGCGAAAAACACCGTCCGATAATGATTCATCGTGTTGTTTTCGGAAGTATCGAAAGATTTATCGGTATTATTACAGAACATTTTGCAGGTGCTTTCCCAATGTGGCTTGCTCCTGTGCAAGTTAAGTTCTTGCCTGTTGCCGACAGACATCTTGACTATGTAAATAAAATTAAAGAACAGTTTGAAAACGCAGGTATTCGCTGTGAAGTTGATGACCGTTCCGAGAAAGTCGGTTTCAAAATCAGAAATGCACAACTTGAAAAAGTTCCGTATATGATTCTTGCAGGCGATAAAGATATTGAAAACGGTACTATCTCAATTCGTTCAAGAAAGAACGGCGACGAGGGTGCTTGTACTGTTGAAGAATTTATCAAAAGAGCAAAAGAAGAAGTTGCAAACAAGTCAATATAAAGTGAATAAAAAAATACGCTTTGGAATACCCAAAGCGTATTTTTTTATGATATTTATTAGTTTTTTATCAAATTGATTTCTTCATTTGACAAACCGTAAATTTTAAAAATTTTTTCGTTCAGTTTTTTAATGAGATTTTCTTTATTTGAGCCGTTATTTAAAATATTGTCAACTATATTTGCAATTTCATTTTGTTCGTTTTCGTCTGCATTTAAAATAGGCAGGCTTTCTATATGCGAACGCAAAAGTTTAAGCGAGTTAAAACGCTTTTTGAAGTAAAATTTTGCAAGTTTTGAATTTAAAACGGCTAAAATGTATTTGATGTTTACTTTATCACAGTCGGGAACTATAATGTTGCAGCTGTTGAGTGTTAAAATTTGCCTGTTGTCATAGGCGAATTTCGGCTCGTTTCCTATAAACGAATATATGATTTTTTCATTTGATCTGTACAAATCTTCCCCTGCAACCTGTTGAAAACTGTCTTTTTTAAACTCTATGAAATTAGTCGGAGTTTTATAGGAAAATCTTTCTATATCACTGCCTTTTAAAATCGGCTCAAAACCGTTTTTTTCTTCATTTGATATAAATTTTTTATTGTTTCCCGTAACAATTCCGAGAGCAAATTTACATTTGTCTTTTAAATAAAAAACATTGCTGCTGCAACAAATTTTTTCAATCAAGGCGTATTCTTCATCGGAAATGTTGATTAAAAACTCAAAACCTGTTTTTCTGTTTTTTGACAGTGTGCATTTTTCAAAATCATTTTCAAAAACGCAGTTCAACTGTTTTTGTTTTTGTTTTTTGAGTGTTAAAATAACGCTGGGACAAATTACGCCGTCAAAGGCTTTTTCAAAAAATCCGACATATAAAAATGAAAAGTTTTGAGTAATTATTTGTCTTAACGGTTCATGCATTTTTACATTTGTAACAGACTGTGGAAGAATGAAAGAAAAAACACCGTTTTCGTTTAATAAACTCAGTGATTTTTCCGTGAAAATGTCAAAAGAGTCAAAACTTTTATTTTTTGCACAGACAAAGTTTTTTGATAATTTTTTCTTTTCTTCTTTTGAAAAATTATATCCCCAAGGTGGATTACCCACTATAATATCGGGCGAAAAATCAAATTTTCGGCTTAAAAAATCGCAAAAAACGATATTTTTACAGGTTAAATCATATATATTGTTCGGCGTTTCATCACAATTTAATGCAATATTAAATCTTGCGATTGCAACGGAAAGGAAATCATTGTCGCAACCGTAAATGTTTTTTGTTTTACAGTTGTTTTTTAAAACCTCAAGCAGAAAATTTCCACTTCCGCAACATGGGTCAAGTATCGTTTTCGACGAAAGTTCTCCTTTGAAAATTTCGATTGATTTTTCTGTCATTTTTGACGGTGTGTAGTACATTCCGTTTGATTTTCTTTTAGCAACATTTTTTAAGCTCATATATAAAAAGCCTAAAAAATCTTCAAATTTATTGAATTCGACAGGAAGGGCAAGGCAAAATTTAACTTTTTCCTCGCTGAAAATTTCTTGCGTTTCGCCTGCAATGTCATTTATAAAATCTTGGTATATGCCGAGTTCGATTTTTGATGAAAGGCAGTTTTCAAAAAGATTTTCGTCAATTGTTATGTTTATTTTTTTTGCTTTGACAAGAAGTTTGACTGAAATTGTACTTAAAATAAGGCGTATTTCAGTTTCGTTAAAGTCTGAAAAAGTTTCAAGCATTGTTTTAACCGAAGATATATTTGTTTCGGAGTTTTCAATATAACCTTTGCAGACGATATTGCCTTTTTTGAAAGTTTTATTTCTTCTTGACTTTAAAAAGTCAGAGTTTTCGGCAATGTTTTCTATGTTGCTTTTCTCAAAAAAATATTTTCCGTCTTGATATATATATGAAATTTTGTTGAGGCGTATCCAGTTATTCAGCGTTGCATCGGATATTGACAGCGCCTTGCACACGCTGTTAAAAGTAAGTAAATTTTTCATGGTGATTAATTAAAAATTGCAGTCGTATTGTTGGTTTTACGCTACGACTGCTTTTGAATATGTTTTGTTTAAGTGCCTTATGCTCTAAATCAAAGTTCTGCTATAAGCTCAACTTCGCAAAGTACGGATTTCGGCAATTCTTTTACTGCTACGCAGGAACGGGCAGGTTTAGATGTGAAATATTCTGCATAGATTTCGTTGAATTTTGCAAAATCGTTCATATCTGCAAGAAAACAGGTAGTTTTAACAACTTTGTCCATAGAAGAACCTGCCGCTTCAACAACGGCTTTAAGGTTTTCGCAAACCTGTCTTGTCTGTTCTTCGATAGTTGTTGCTTCAATGCTGTTTGTTTTCGGGTTGAGTGCAATTTGTCCGCTTGTGTAAAGCATATTGTTGCACTTAACTGCCTGTGAATACGGTCCGATTGCGTTCGGAGCATTGTTTGTAGCGATTTTTTCTGTCATATCTTTTACCTCCGTTTAATCGCAGACTTCAAAGCCTGCGTCAACTAATGCTTTTTTAATTGCGATTATATGGTCAAAATCTCTCGTTTCAACTGCAAGTTTAAGATAGCAATCTGTAATGTTCATATCAAGGTCGGTGCTGTCGTAGTTTACGCTGACAACATTTGCACCGAGATTTGCAATGATGGATGAAACACCCGAGAGTTGTCCCGGTTTGTCTGACAATGCAATAGTGATATTTGCCGTTCTTCCGCCCATTTTAAGACCTCTTTCAATAACTCTTGAAAGAATGGTAACATCAATATTACCGCCGCTTACTACACAACAAACATTTTTTCCTTGAATATCCGGTATTTTGTCAAAAAGAACTGCCGCTACGGGTACTGCGCCTGCACCTTCTGCGATGAGTTTTTGTTGTTCAAGCAATGTTAAAATAGCAGCGCTTATTTCATCGTCTGTAACGGTAACAATTCCGTCAACATAGTTTTTACAAAGTTCGTATGTATTGTTTCCCGGAGTTTTTACTGCAATACCGTCAGCGATAGTCTGAACTTTAGGCAAAGTTTCGATTTGTCCGTCTGCTATACTTTTTTCCATAGACGGAGCACCGGCAGCCTGTACGCCGTATATTTTGCAGCGTGGATTGATTTGTTTTACGGTGTACGCTATGCCCGAGATGAGCCCGCCCCCGCCGATTGGTACTACGATGACATCTGCGTTAGGAAGTTGTTCCATCACTTCAAGTCCTATTGTGCCTTGACCTGCGATTACATCTTCATCGTCAAACGGGTGAATAAATGTATAGCCTTTTTCTTCTTTTAAATCAAGTGCTTTTTGATAAGCATCGTCGTAAACGCCTTTAACAAGGCATACTTCTGCACCGTACTTTTTTGTAGCTTCTACTTTTGAAATGGGTGCTCCGTCGGGAAGGCAGATAATAGATTTGATATTGCTTTTTGTTGCGGCAAGTGCAACGCCTTGAGCGTGGTTTCCTGCCGAGCAGGCAATTACGCCGTTTGCCTTTTCTTCTTCGCTTAATTGTGAAATTTTATAGTATGAACCTCTGATTTTAAACGAACCCGTAACTTGAAGATTTTCGGTTTTCAAAAAAAGATTTACGCCGGGTTTGATGTTTGGAGCAGAAATCATATCTGTTTCTCTGATAACATCTTTTAAAACCCTTGAGGCATGGTAAACTTTGTCAAGTGTAAGCAATTAAATTCCTTCTTTCCTTATTTTATTTTAATACTTAAAAATGACGGTGTCAAATAATTAAAGTAAATAATAGATTATATTTATTGACAAAGATGACAAAATAAACTATAATCTCTGTTGCAGAAATATAATTTTGCAAAATGCAGATGTATCGAAGTGGTCATAACGGGGCTGACTCGAAATCAGTTAGGGAGAAATCCCCCGTGGGTTCGAATCCCACCGTCTGCGCCATACCTGCGTAGCATTTGCGACGCAGGTTTTTTTATTTTTAATTTGAAATTATAAGGTTTATATAAAATATCGGAACGGTTTTCGTTCCGATATTTTATTTTGAAAAGAATTATAACGAATAATGTATATATCAATATTTATTGATAACACGGTAAGAAGTTTAATTTATTCGGAAATGTTTTCAATATTTTCAACACATTTTACACATTCATTTTCACATGAACAATCGTCGTTTTTGTCGATTTTTTCTTTTGAAGTTTTGCATTTAATTTCCCAAGCGACAATACTTGCGACAACGGCAATCACAGCTATAAGAACCCAACCTAAACCGAGTGAATAAAGAGGAAGTTTGTGGAGCATTTCGCCGAATTTTCCCATAGGCACTTTCAATGTTTCAAGTGAGTATAAAATGCTTGTAATACCTACAAAAGTGATTGTTACAGGGTAAATGTATTTGTTTCCTTTTAGTTTTTTGTCGCTCAATCCGAGTATGATAAGCATTATTGCGATTGGATAAATTGCATTAAGGATAGGTACGGAAATACTGAGAATTGTATTTAATCCCTGATTGCAGACAATGAATGAAAAGCCTGAAATTATGAATACCCAACCACGATAAGAGATTTTTTTGAAAATACTTGCAAAGTACTGTGATGTAGATGTTATAAGTCCTACGCAGGTTGTAAGGCAGGCGAGCGTGAAGATTGCGGCAAGAAGAATTGCACCGGGTGTGCCGAAAAGTTGTTCGATTATGCAACGCAAAGTCCAAGCACCGTTTTCTTGAATAGGGTAAACATTACTGCTTGCCATACCCATATAGGACAGCATCAAATATACTGCCGATAAAATTAAACCGGCGATTGCTCCCGAGCGTATCGTGTTTGTTACTATACCTTTTCTGTCCTTTATACCGAGAGAGCCGAGAGTTGTGGCAAGTACAAGGCCGAAGTTGAGAGCCGATATGGTGTCCATTGTTTGATAGCCTTCCAAAAAGCCTTTTGCAGCTGCGGATGTTTTGTACTCACCGACAGCGGAGGCAACGGAAAACTCACCTTTTATTAAGAAACTTATAAAGAAAAATACTATTAAAACGAGAAGTGCGGGAGTTAAAACCTTTCCCACTCTTTCAACAAGTTTGTTCGGAGTCATCGCTATCCAAGAAGCGATAATAAAAAATACCGCTGAATATATCAACATAAAAACAGTAAATGATGCGTCTTCGGGTAAATACGGTGCAACAGCCATTTCAAACGGTACTGACGCAGCACGGGGAATACCTAAACCGGGTCCGATTGAAAGATATACAAGTATTGTAAATATTACACCGAAATGTTTTCCTACTTTTGATGCAAGCTTGTCTATACCTTCAAATTGTGCTACAACAATTAATCCTAAAACAGGTAAAAGTACGGCTGTTATTAAAAATGTTGCTATTGCAAACGGCATTTTGTCGCCTGCATTTTGACCTAAAAATGGGGGGAATATGAGGTTTCCTGCTCCGAAAAACAGTGAAAACAACATAAAACTTAAAAGAATCATTTTCTTTTTTTCTAACTTCATTATCACTACTCCTTTAAAAAATAAAAAAAGTCGTCCTCAATCAAAGGACGACTTGTAAATCGTGGTACCACCTTAGTTCCCAAACAGAAAATTTGGCTCTGCACGCATCTAACAATGCGTATCGCTTGTAACGGGGCTTAACTCCGGCTTACCTACTTTGTTTCAGTTCGCTTCTCAGGGATGATTTCACTCAAATAGTCCTTTGACAACTTACACCGACCGTTGCCTCTCTTTGAAATTTCTAAAAGGTTACTTGTTCCCATCAACAGAATTTATCTTTTAATTCATTTGTTGACAAGTATTTTATCATATTATATGCGATTTTACAAGAATATTTTAAAAAAAAGTCAGTATGTATAATTTGGAAGATGAAAAGAACAACTAATTGCAACATTTTACATAAACAAGCGTAATTCAAACGATGTGTTTTTTGTGTTGTTTAAAATATTTTATTTTCATATCGTTAAAAAGAAGAAAGAGGTCGTTAACACGACCTCTTTCCCCTCTCTGTTTATAACAAACTGTAGGAGGACAAATTCTTACACGATTGCGGCTCCGTATAAGAAAATGTACGGTGCATATCTGTCAGCACCGTAGGTAAAATTATAAGACATTATCAACAGTTTGTCAATGTAATTAATTAACTTTTTTGTATTATATTAATTAAAGTACTGAATATTTACAATGTATCCTTTTTTTTAATTTTTACAGTACCATATTTTTCCCTTTAAATTGACTTAGAACATTTGTTCGACTAATATCGTAGGAAAGAGGCCGCCACTCGCTTCTTAAAGTAGTGAAAGGACTGAGAAAATGACGATTGATGAACTTGCAGAAGAATATCAAAAAGAGTATCAAAAACTGTGTAACAAAATTGACGGACTTAGACCGTTGCTGGCTGTTTACAGCGGTCAGGATTTGATGAATTTGAGAAAGAAAATCAGAATTTACTATGATATGGCACTTGAGTGCAGGGCAACATACAGAATTTTGTCCGAATATTACGGAGATGATGAAGAATGAGCGATGCTTTTGAAAACTCCATCGAAGAAATCAGCGAATATTTATACGAATATGAAACAAATACAGGCAATTCTTTTACGGTTGGGGTAATGAAAAATATGATACCTATCATTTTGGAAAAAGAGTTGACCGACAGACAAAGAGAGTGTATTGAACTCGCATATTTTAAAAATATGTCGCAAAGACAGGTTGCAAAAAAGTTGGGGTTGACCCAACCAACAGTAAAAAAGCATATCGACAACGGGTGCGAAAGAATGAGAAACATACTAAAATACTGTTTTTATGCCGTTGAGAAAACAGAAACATTTTATTTAGAAAACTGAATATAAAATATTTTGATAAGGGAGAATGAATGCTTTTTGTTCTCCCTTAATTTTTTTATTTTAGTTGCGTGAAATACATTGAATAATGATAGGGAATGTTGTTTTAATAAAGCGATTGTTGAATTTTATTCGGTTGCTTTATTTTTTTGTCGTTTTATGTTAATATGAATTTGTAAACATTTGTTTGTTTAAATTAGTTTTATGAGGTGATTTTATGCTTACAGAGGGAACAGTTGCTCCTGAAATTGTTTTAAAAGATAAAAATTCAAACGAAGTCAAACTTTCGGATTTTAAAGGTCAAAAAGTTGTCGTATATTTCTATCCGAAAGACAATACTCCGGGTTGCACGAGACAGGCTTGTGCTTTTTCAAACAATTTTTCAAAATTTGAAGAATTAAATGTCAAAGTTATAGGTATCAGCAAAGACAGCGAGGCGTCTCATATTCGTTTTGCCGACAAGTACGAATTACCGTTTGTGCTTTTGTCCGACCCCGAACTCAAAGCCATTAAAGACTACGATGTTTGGCAAGAAAAAAAGATGTACGGCAAAACTTCTTTCGGCGTTGTGCGAAGCACATATTTGATAGACGAAAACGGCGTTATTGAAAAAGTTTGGAAAAAAGCAAAACCCGATACAAATGCAGAGGAAATAATCGAGTATATTGAAAATTTGAATTGTTAAGTTATTACAGATATTGTTTAATATTTTTTAATGATTTTTAATTGGTTTTGTTATATAATTGAGTTTCAAAATATTATATGACTATGTATTTATTAATTTAAGGAGAAATATTATGATTAGTGTAATTCCTATGCCGTTAAAGGTAAAAGAATTGTCGGGAAGTTTTTCAATGACTGAAAAAACGACAGTTCATTTTGATGAGGAACTTTCTTCTGCATCAAAGTTTTACAATGAAATTTTTAAAAATGTTTTTTTGACAGACACACAAGTTTGTGAAAATGCAGATGTAGTTTTCGTTTCGGATAAGTCTTTGTCGGAAGAAGAGTACGAACTTTCAATTTCAAGTGATAAAATCGAAATTAAAGCGTCAACCTTTAAAGGTGCACTTTATGCAATTCAAACACTTCGTCAACTTGGAAAATTTGACACTTCAAAAGGCAAAAAGGCTTTGTCTGTTTCCTGTGTAAAAATCAATGACGCTCCGAGATATTCTTGGAGAGGTCAGATGCTTGACTGTTCAAGACACTTTTTCTCCGTAGATGAAATTAAAAGGCTTCTTGATTTAATGTTGCTTCACAAATTAAACATTTTTCATTGGCACTTGACAGACGACCAAGGCTGGAGAATAGAGATAAAGAAGTATCCTCTTTTGACAGAAATCGGTGCAAAGAGAAAAGCCACTCAGCGTACAGGCTGGAAAGAAAAAAATATTGTTTCGGTCAGCGACCCCGAAAGAGACAATGGATATTATACACAAGAAGAAGTAAAAGAAGTCGTTAAGTATGCAGAAGAAAGAGGAATTACCGTTATTCCCGAAATTGATATGCCTGCACATTTCACGGCGGCAGAGGCAGCATATCCCGAACTTGCGTGCAGAAAACTCGATACAGATGTTGCTTACTATTTCGGTGCAGTTGTTCCTAAAACTCAACTCGGCTATAAAGACAATTCGTGGAACAGGTCGGCATGTCTCGGCAAACAATTTACATACGATTTTATATATGATATTATCGATGAAGTTTGTGAACTTTTCCCCGCTCCTTATTTCCATATAGGCGGCGACGAAGCTCCGAGAGACGAATGGAAAAAATGCCCCGACTGTCAGAAAGTTATTAAAGAAAAAGGTCTTAACTCTGTTGATGAACTTCAGGGATATTTTAACAATCAGATTAACGAATATGTTAAAAAGAAAGGCAAAAGACTTATCGGTTGGAATGAGATTTTAGGTGCGAAGAACCTTGATAAATCAATTATCGGTCAGTATTGGACACCTAAAAGAGATAAAAAGGCTGAAAACTATGTAAATTCAGGCGGTCAGATGATTTTGAGCAGACAGATGTCGTTTTATTTCGACTATCCGAACTGTGAAGTTAAAATCAAAAATACATACAATTTTGAACCTTCAAAAAGCGGTGTGAAGCCTGAAGCAGAAAAAAATATTCTCGGAGTTGAGGGCGAACTTTGGACTGAGTTTGTTCACACAATAGAAAAAGTTGATTTCAACCTTTTCCCTCGACTTGCGGCAGTAAGTGAAGTGGGCTGGACTCCTAAAGAAAAAAAAGATTTCAAGTCATTTGTTGCAAGACTTGACGACTATGAAAGCATTTTGAAAGAGTTGGGTGTAAATTATGCTCCACGCAAGTTTGCCATCAATAATAATCTTTTAAAACGAGCAAAATATATGAGAAACTTCTTCTTCAAAAATCCTGACCTTGAAGTTGAAGACGCTCGTAAATAATTTGCAAAAGAAAAAATCGGTTGGTATTCCAACCGATTTTTATTTTTTATCATAAGTAAAATTTTTTTGATTTAATACTAAAATTTGACTATTTAGCACATTACATGGTATTATTTAACATAATATTATATGAGAGATGAAAAAAATGGATAAACTTAAATATAAGGATGTCTTGAAAGAAAATTTAACTTTTTGGGATTTTTTAAATACAGATGAAAAGGAAAAACTGCTTGCTGCAACAACATATAAAAAATTTCGCAAAGGTGAACATATAAATAATTGCTCATGTGAATGTACAGGTACAATTATTGTAGTCAAAGGAAGTTTGCGTGTATATGTGATGTCTGAGGAAGGCAGAGAAGTTACCTTGTACCATATTAAAGGCGGCGATGTTTGTGTAATGTCGGCGTCGTGTGTTTTAAGTTTGATAACTTTTGATGTTTTCATCGACGCTGAAAAAGAGTCGGTTTGCTATATTGTTGATGAAAAATGTTTTGACAGTATTGTAAGCAGCAATATTCACGCAAAAAATTTTGCTATGGAAAAAATACTCTCTCGTTTTTCCGATGTTGTATGGGTTTTGCAACAAGTGTTGTTTATGAGTTTTGATAAAAGACTTGCAATGTTTTTAGTTGAAGAAGTTGAGAAAACAGATGGCAACGAGATTTATTTAACTCACGAACAAATGGCTCAAAATTTAGGTACTGTCAGAGAAGTTGTTTCAAGAATGTTGAAGTATTTTGAAAATGAAGAAATGATAGAAATGAGTCGTGGTAAAATAACTGTAAAAAACAGTGAAAAACTTAAAAAACTAATCTAAAATAAGACTTACTATTTCATCTTTATCTCTTACACCTACGATTTGTTTTGTAAGCGAACCTTGTTTTACTACGCATATTGTAGGTATGCTGACAATCGAAAATGACCTTGCAAGTTCTTTTTCTTCGTCGGCATTTATTTTGCATACACGCAAAGTCGGGTATTCTTCAGATATTTTTTCAAAAATCAGTGTCAATATCTGGCAAGGCTCATACAACGGAGACCAAAATTCTATAAGTACAGGCAATTCGGATTGTAAAACATCATTGTAAAAATTTTTCTTGGTTACATTTAAAACAGACATTTGCTCTCCTTTCTGTATATTTGAGCGATACATATAGTCAATTTACAATCTTGTAGTTTGTATTATAAGATAAATGTTAATATTGTTCAGTGATTAAATCACATTATATAGTGTTTTTTAATAAATAAATTTTTTTGTGAAGATATAACAAAAAATATTTTTACAAGGCTTGATTTTTTATTTGCATTGTGTTAAATTTATGTAAAGACTGTGTAAAGTCTTTACATAATGAGGGGGAAATATTATGAAAAATCAAGAGAAAAAGGGGAAGAAAGGATTAAAGATTTTCGGAAAAGTTCTGCTTTGTCTTTTGGCAGTCATTGTTGTTTGCATAGTTGCCGTTGTTGTAACAAATACGGTTTATTCAAACAAGATATTGTCGTACATTGAAGACGAAGTTGAAACTGCGGAAATTGAAAATCAAAAAGTTCCGAAAAAAGACAATTTGGGGTACTATACTTTTACAACTGACGACGATTTGAGGGTAATGCAGTTGACAGATATTCATATCGGTGGGGGATTTTTGTCGTATGGCAGAGATATGAAAGCAGTCAAAAGTGTTGCAAAAATGGTGCAGACCGAGAAACCTGACTTAGTTGTTATTACGGGAGATATAGCGTATCCCGTACCGTATCCGTTTCCGGGTGCAGGTACTTTTAACAACAAGACAGGTGCAAAGATTTTCGGCAATTTGATGGATAAATTGGGCGTATATTGGGCGCCGTCTTTTGGAAATCACGACACTGAACTTTACTCATACTTTGACAGAGAGTACATTGCAGATTACTATGAAAATCACAAGTACCTTGAAGACGGAGAAAAGAGTTACTGTCTGTTCCAAGCGGGAGAAGAAGATATTAATGGCTACGGAAACTATGTTATAAATGTTAAAAATTCGCAGGGTGTGATAACTCAAAGCATATTTATGATGGATACAGGCTCTTATGTTGACGGCGATTATTTGGGAATGGAATGGAAATATGACGGTATTCATGCCGACCAAATGAAGTGGTATGAAGAAACGCTCAATACATTTGAGGCGGAAAACGAAAAACTTTCTGCAGGTATGCCGAAGTCTATGATGTTTTTCCATATACCTTTTGAGGAATACGAAACAGCGTGGAATGAATATAAGGAAAACGGTTTTGAAGATACGGAAAATGTCAAGTATTATTACGGCGAAGTTGGCGAACTTGAAGGTATGATAGGAAAAACTCTTCATCCCGACGAAACTTTTGAAACTTTGCTCCGTGTCGGTTCTACTCAGGCTGTTTTCTGCGGACACGACCATTTGAACAACTTTTCAATCGAATATAAAGGCATTCGTCTGTCATACGGTTATTCTATTGACTATTTAGCGTATGCCGATATAGAAGACTTCGGTTTACAGCGTGGATGCTCGATAATAACAATAAAGCCTGACGGCAGTTTTGACAGTCATATTGAAAACTACTATCAAGATAAGTATGATTTTGAAGACAGAGACAGTGCTAAACTTGAAAAATACCATGTATAATATAAATTAAGTGATAAAAATATATATTACACATTATTAAAATCAGATATTATTTATATCACTATATTTGCCATACTGAATACAATGTATTGAGAGTAAAATAACTCTCAATAATATCAAGGAGGAAAAGTATGGCATTTTTTACAAACCAAGCCCAACTTTCATATAATGGGAATGTAACAAACTCAAATATTACAACAGGAGAACTCGTTTCAGTTCTTTCTGCTACAAAAACTGCCGTAAAAAAAGAATACGGCAGAAATTCAGATGTAACATTTGTTATTTCTATTGTGAACGCAGGTTCGACACCGTTTACAAATCTGACTGTTAATGATAATCTCGGAGAATACAGTTATACAAATACTACTGTTTATCCTTTATCATATGAGGAAAACTCACTTCTTTATTATACAAACGGTGTGTTGCAGGCAACACCTTCAGTTACTGCGGGACCGCCTTTGGTAATAAGCGGAATTAGTGTTCCTGCAAACGGAAATGCAACAATCATTTTTGACGCTAAAGTAAACCAATATGCACCGTTAAGTCAGGTTTCAAACATCATAAATCAGGCAACTGTTTATGGCGAAGGTATAACAAACAATCTTGTTGTATCTGAACAAATTAATACGGAAAAAGTTTCGGATTTGGCAATATCTAAGTCGTTAAGCCCTACAACAGTAACTGAAAACGGTCGAGTAAATTATACTTTTACTATTGAAAACTACGGAAATACTGCTGCAACGGCAACTGATGACATTGTTTTAACAGACACTTTCAATCCTGCTTTGAGCAATATTTCCGTTAAGTTTAACAATGTTGTGTGGACTTCACCTGAAAACTACACTTATAATGAAGGTACAGGCGAATTTGCAACTGTGTCCGGTCAGATAACAGTACCTGCCGCAACATATACGCAAAGTGTTGAAAACGGCAGTTGGGAAGTTACTCCGGGTGTAAGCACTGTTACTGTTAGCGGTACAATTTGAGTTTAAATTAAAGTTTAAAATTAAAAGACTGCATTTTACCTTCAGGCAGAATGCAGTCGATTTTTTATGTATGTTTATATTATATTTTTAGTAACTTACTCCGTATTTTTCCATTTGTTCTTTATGTTCTTCATAAGTTTTTGAATAGTGGTTTGTGTTGTCGTTTCCGAAGAAAAAGTAGAGATAGTCGCTGCTTGCAGGATTTTTTGCTGCTGCGATTGCTCTTGCACCCGGACTGCAAATGGGACCGGCAGGCAGTTTACACTTGTAGGTATTGTAAAGTGCCGCATATTTTGAAGTGTTACCGCTCAAAAGTGAATTCCCCGTGATATAGTCGTTTACATACTCACGAGTAGGGTCGGATTCAAGTCTCATTCCCTTTTTAATTCTGTTGTGGAATACGGATAAAACCATTTTCATGTGTGAGTCGCTTCGTACTTCTTTTTCTATTATGGATGCAATTATCAATTCTTTGTCAGTCGGCATACCCGATTTTGCAGCGTAATTGTTGAGCATTTTTCTTATTACTGCGACAGGTTCTTCGTTTTCGTAAAATTCGTATGTATCAGGGAAAAGGTAGCCTTCAAGTTTGAAACATCTGTTGCTTGACGACGGAATGGTAAAGGATTTTACTTTGTAAGATTGAGCGGCTTTGTAAAATTCTTTTGCAGTGCATATATTTTTACTTTCAAGAGTTTTTGCAATTTGCATAAAACTGTATCCTTCGGGGATTGTTACGCTGACAGATTTTCTTTGTGTTGTCGTTTCTTTTGTTGTTTGTACCTTTGTTTGTGCAGTAATTTCTTCGTTATCGCTTGAAATCGGCTCTGCTGAACTTGGGTTTGTAATATCGCTTGTCGGTGTATTGACGGTTTGTGTTTCGCTGACTGAAACAGTTTCATTTTCGTCGTTGTCCGATTTTCCGCACGCAGAAAAAACAACGGACACTATCATTATTAAAACTATAAAGTTTGCAAATTTTTTGAATTTCATCCTTATTTCCTTCCGCTTTTTAACATTTGTAATACAAAAAATTATATCATATTAGTATTTGTTTTGCAATAATTGTAGAAAAAACGGGGGAAATGTCGAAAGCGTCGTTTTTTGTATTTTGCTTGTTATTATATAATAATTTACAGCATATATTTCTCAATATAATTTTAGTGCTTTATTCTTAAATTTATGGTAAAATAATAAATAAGACATTATATTACTTGACGAACACTTTGTTAGGTTTTATAATAGTGCAGAACTTTAAAACAGAAATGTTTAGATATATTATTTGCGTGATTTACGGTTGTGATTTACGGTTTTGAAAGTTTAATGAATACGGAGATGAATTTTTACAATGGCATACCATAGAACTGCGGCATTGGTTGACTTGAGTGCGATAGAATACAATATTGATAAAATACGGGAAAAAATTTCAGACGATGCAAAACTTCTCGTTATCATAAAGTCTGACGCATACGGACACGGTTCAAAAGTTGTTGCAAAATTTCTTGAAGATAAGTGCGACTATTTTGGAGTTGCTTGTATAGAAGAAGCTATTGAACTGCGAAAAGAGGGCGTTAAAAAACCCATACTATTGCTCAGTTGTACAAATTCCTACGATTTGGAGTGGGCTGTTAAGTACGATATTACAATGTCTATCTGTACATACGAAAGTGCAAAAATTTTGTCCGATGAGGCAGTTCGTCAAAACAAAGTTGCAAAAATTCATTTTGCAGTAGATACAGGCATGAGTCGTATCGGTTTTCAGGTTTCTAAAGATGAAGCAAAGATATGCAAAGAAATATCTAAACTTGAAAATTTATATGTAGAGGGTGTGTTTTCACACTTTGCAACTGCCGACGAGAAAGATTTAAGCAAATCAATACAACAGAGAAATAAGTTCGACGAGTTTGTTGAAATGTTGGCTCAAGAGGGTATTTATCCCGAAATTAAACATATTAATAATTCGGCAGGAATTATGAATTTCAACGATAAATGCTACAATATGGTAAGAAGCGGTATCGTTACATACGGTTACTATCCGAGTGAAGATGTTGAAAAATCACTGCTCGATGTCAAGCCTGCTATGAAATGGGTTTCTCATATATCGCATATCAAAAAACTTGAGAAGGGCAGAGAAATCAGTTACGGCGGTACTTTTGTGACGGAGCGAGAAAGTTTGATAGCGACTGTGCCTGTCGGATACGCAGATGGTTTTCCACGCAGTCTTTCAAATAAAGGCAAGGTTCTTATAAACGGTCAGTATGCCGATATAGTAGGCAGAATTTGTATGGACCAGTTTATGATTGATGTTACGGATATTCATGCCGAACTCGACGAAACGGTTGTTCTGTTTGGAGAGAGTAACGGAAAATATATGTCGGTCGAGGAAGTTTCCGAAACGGCAGGAACATTTAACTATGAGTTTCTCTGCAATATTTCCCGCAGAGTGCCGAGAAAATATATCTATGACAATAAGGAAGTAAAAACAGTAAACTATCTGATTGATTGACAGAAATAAAACAAAAAGCGGTGTTCCTTTTCACAGAACACCGCTTTTTTTATTTTTCAGACTCTTCTTGCCAATCTCTCGCTTCTTTTACGCTGATTTCATCAGGGATTGCAATGTTTTTATCCCTTGTTCTTTCATCGGGAGATGTTACGGCGTTGTTAATATAGAGTCCGTATCTGTTTAAAATTTTTTTATTGTCTTTTGAAATTCTATACTTTTTCATCACTTTTTGCCTGAATTTGCTGTACAATCGCCTGCATATCTGCAACGCTGTTTACTTTAGCGCCTGATTGCATAATTGACTCTTGTATTGATTTCGGCATTGAGTTGAAATAATTGTTCATTTCATCTGTGAAGTTAAACATATCGGGCATTTGAACACTCCTTTCAAGTGTATTTTGCCCAAATATTTTAAATCAATTCGGAGATAATGTAGTTTGATATTAACATTCCTTTCGGAGTCAAAAAAACATTTTCTCCGTTTTCTTTGATATATCCCAAATCGACAAATTTTTGAAAATCTTTTTTCAAAAGTTTTTTATTTATCCCTTTTTTTAATCTCAGTCCGAGCATAATTTTTTCTTCTTCATCTCCGCCGTAACCTTCAAAAATTTTTTCTGAATTTTCGTTGAAGAAAAATCTTTCATTGTTGAAAAACGAGTGTGCAGTTGCTCCGAGTCCCAAATAATTGTCAAGTTGCCAATATTTTAAATTGTGACGGCTTTCAAAATTAGGTTTTGAAAAATTTGAGATTTCATATTGATAAAAGCCGTTATTTTCAAGCATTTCAACGGTTTTCAGGTAAAAATCGCAAGTTTCGTCTTCACTCGGTAAAACAAGTTTGCCTTTTTTTTGCATTTCAAAAAATTTTGTTCCGTCTTCGACTTTCAGCATATATGCACTGATGTGCTTTATATTTAAAGAAGAAATGAAATCTATCGAATACTTTAAACTCTCTGTTGTTTGTTCGGGTATTCCGAGCATTAAATCAACGCTGATATTTGAAATGCCTGCATTTTGCAAAGCCAAAACTGCTTTTTGTATTTCATTTGCACCTGCACGCCTTCCCAAAAGTCGTCTTTCCGTATCATTTGCACTTTGCAGACCTAAAGACACTCTGTTAATACCCATTTCAGCGTACTTGTCTGCCAAAAAGTTTATATCGTCTCCGGGATTACATTCGATTGTTATTTCGCTGTCTTTATCAATTTTAAAGTGCTTTTTTGCATTGTTTAAGATTTTTTCGATGAGCGTATAAGGAATTACCGACGGTGTACCGCCGCCGAAATATACGGTGTCAAATTCCGTATTTTCAAATTCTCCCATTTGCGATATTACTTTTTCAGTATATTGTACGGCGTCTTTTTCGCAGTATTTTCCGGAATAAAAATCACAATACGGACATTTTGAAAAACAAAAAGGGATGTGAATGTACAAGCCTGCTTTATTGCTCATATAATCACATCCTTTTAGTCATTTTAAAAATTATTTTTATTTCTTGCCGAATTTGCTTTTCATTCTTTGATCTTTTGCCAAGATTGTTTTGCGAAGACGGATTGATTTAGGAGTAATTTCCAAAAGTTCGTCGTCAGCAAGAAATTCCATACTTTGTTCGAGACTTAAAATTGTCGGCGGAACAAGTTTTAATGCTTCGTCAGAGCCTGACGCACGAGTGTTGGTAACATGTTTTTTCTTGCAAACATTACATACAACATCTTCGCTTTTAGCACATTCTCCGACAATCATACCCTCATATACATCTACGCCGGGTCCGACAAAAAGTTTACCTCTGTCCTGAGTATTCCAAAGTCCGTATCCTGTTGTTGTACCTGTTTCATGAACGATGATTGAGCCTTGACTTCTTGTTTCAATATCGCCCTTGTACTCTTCATATCCTGCAAAGAGTTGGTTCATAATACCGTTGCCGTTTGTATCTGTTAAAAATTCGGAACGATAGCCGATAAGACCTCTTGACGGAATTTTGATTTCAAGATGCGTAACACCTGTTGTGCGGGTGTCCATATTTTCAATCTCGCCTTTTCTTGAACAGAGTTTTTCCATAACAGAGCCGACATATTCTTCCGGTACTTCAATTATGGCAAGTTCCATAGGTTCAAGAGTTCTGCCTTTTTCGTCTTTTTTAAGTATTACCTGTGGGCGTGAAACTTGAAATTCGTAGTTTTCTCTACGCATTGTTTCGATAAGTATTGAAAGGTGGAGTTCGCCTCTGCCTGAAACTTTAAATGTGTCCATTGAGTCTGTTTCTTCAACTCTCATAGAAACATTTGTTTCTACTTCCTTGAACAAACGGTCTCTTAAATTTCTTGAAGTAACAAATTTACCTTCTCTGCCGGCAAAAGGAGAGTTGTTTACTATAAAGTTCATCGAGATTGTCGGTTCGTCTATTTTTACGAAAGGAAGAGGTTCAACACAGTCGGGGTCGCAAGCTGTTTCGCCTATATTCAAGTCGGGAATACCTGCTACGCAGATTAAATCGCCGACTGTTGCTTCCTTAACCTCTACTCTTTTAAGTCCTTCAAATTGGTAAAGTCTTGAAAATCTTACATTTTCTTGGCTGCCGTCCTGCTTACAAAGAACATACGGAGAGTTGAGCCTTACTGTGCCTCTTTCAACTCTGCCGACACCTATTCTGCCAACATAATCGTCATATTCAAGAGATGAGAAAAGGACTTGTGCAGGAGCGTCAGGGTCGCCTTGCGGACTCGGTATATTTTCCAAAATGGCGTCGAGCAACGGACGCATATCTCCGCTTCTGACAGATGGGTCTGTTCCTGCAAAACCATCTTTACCGCTGGCATAGATAACAGGAAATTCAAGTTGGTCGTCGTCTGCACCGAGTTCAATGAAAAGGTCAAGAACTTCGTCAATAACTTCATCGGGTCTTGCACCGTCACGGTCGATTTTGTTTACGACAACAAGCGGAGTCTTTTTAAGCCCAAGAGCTTTTTTTAATACAAACCTCGTTTGAGGCATACAACCCTCAAATGCATCAACAAGAAGCAAAACGCCGTCAACCATTGTTAAAATACGCTCTACTTCACCGCCGAAATCTGCGTGTCCGGGAGTATCTACTATATTTATTTTTGTATCTTTGTAGTGAATAGATGTGTTTTTAGATAAAATTGTGATACCTCTTTCTCTTTCGAGGTCATTTGAGTCCATTACTCTTTCTTCAACAACTTCATTTGTTCTGAAAGTACCGCTTTGACGGAGCATTTCATCTACAAGTGTTGTTTTACCATGGTCAACATGGGCTATGATTGCTATGTTTTTTATGTTTTTTCTTTCTGTCAAAATTTTCACCTTGATTTACTTAATTTTAAAACTGTCACGCAGTGCAACTGTTCTGTTGAATACAAGAGAATTTTCATCGGTATCTGAATCAACACAGAAATATCCGTTTCTCATAAACTGATATGTTTTTTCAACAGGAGCATTTGCAAGTGATTTTTCAATGACAGCATTTTTGATTACAGTTAAACTGTTCGGATTAAGATTGTCTTCAAAACTCGAAACACCCTCTTCATCAGACGGGTTCGGAACATTGAATAATCTGTCGTAAAGTCTGACCTCTGCCTTTACATTGTCGTTGGCGTCCACCCAGTGAATAGTGCCTTTGACCTTTCTTCCGTCGGGACTGTTTCCGCCGTAGGAGTCAGGGTCGTATGTGCAGTGAACACAGGTAACTTCGCCGTTTTCGTCTGTGTCGTACCCTACGCATTTTATGAAATATGCTTTGATAAGTCGTACTTCATTGCCGGGGAACAGACGGAAATATTTTTTGACAGGCTCAACCATAAAGTCGGAGCGTTCAATAAATATTTCTCTTGAGAATGGCATCTTTCTTGTGCCGTACTCAGAGTGGTCAGGATGAAGTTCGCATTCCATTTCTTCTGTCTTACCTTCGGGATAGTTGTCTATCACAACTTTGAGAGGGTCAAGAATTGCCATAGCACGAGGTGCGTTTTGATTTAAGTTATCTCTTACGCAAGCCTCAAGTAAAGCAAAATCTATAACAGAGTGAGCTTTGGAAACACCTATTCTGTCACAAAAATCTCTTATTGCTTCAGCCGGATAGCCTCTGCGACGCATTCCTGAAAGAGTGGCCATTCGTGGGTCATCCCAGCCGGTAACTATATTGTCTTGAACAAGTTTAAGACATTTACGCTTACTTGTCAAAGTGTAGTTGAGGTTCATTCTTGCAAACTCAATTTGTCTTGGCTTTTCACCTTCAATAAGTTCGTCAACAAACCAATTGTAAAGAGGTCTGTGATTTTCAAACTCAAGAGAGCAAAGGCTGTGTGTAACCTTTTCGCAAGCATCGGACAAAGGATGAGCAAAGTCGTACATCGGGTAGATGCACCATTTGTCGCCTGTTCTGTGATGGTGTGCGTACATTATTCTGTAAATAATCGGGTCTCTCATATTGAGGTTTGAAGAAGACATATCTATTTTTGCACGAAGAACTTTTGAACCCGCAGGGAATTCGCCGTTTTTCATTCTTTCAAAAAGGTCAAGGTTTTCTTCGATTGAACGATTTCTGTATGGGCTTTCTTTGCCCGGTTCGGTCAGTGTTCCTCTGTACTCTCTTTGCTGTTCCGGAGTTAAATCGCAAACAAATGCCTTACCCTTTTTAATCAATTTTATTGCACAATCGTAAAGAAAATCAAAGTAGTCCGAAGCATAATAAACATTGTCATAGTCAAAACCAAGCCAATGAATATCTTTCATAATAGCGTCAACATACTCTGTGTCTTCTTTAGTTGGGTTTGTATCGTCTAAACGCAAGTTGCAAATTCCGTTGTACTTTTCTTTTATTCCGAAATTGATGCATATTGCTTTTGCGTGTCCTATGTGGAGATAGCCGTTAGGCTCGGGAGGGAAACGGGTTTGTACAGATTTGTACACGCCGTTTTCAAGGTCTTCATCAACAAAATCTTCTATAAAATTTGATTGCTTCTTTTCGGTGATTTCTTCCATATTATTTTCCTTCCGTGTAATGTTTTTGTGCTTCTTCTATTCTTTTTACTGCTTTTTCAGTACCGAGCAGTCTTATGATTGCGTGGAGGTCGGGAGTGTTTTTTCTGCCTGTTAAAGCAACTCTTATGATTGTGGAAAGGTCGCCTACATGACCTCTGAAGTTTTCGGGGTTTGCCTTGTACTCTTTTACATTCGGAGTACAGCCTAAATCGGCACACATATCTTTAATTTTAGAAAACCAAGTGTCTTTGTCATCATTTGAGTCAACGACTGTTTTATATTTTTCGAGTGTTTCAAATGCAAGTTCATTTGAAAGTCTGTCGTCTTCAAGGTCGTAATTTTTCTCAAATGTTTCATCGTAGAAGTATGAAATGTAGTCTTTGATTTCAGACCATTTTGCAATATCTTTTCTCGGTTTTTTGCCGTTTCGGTCGATATTTAAAATCTCTTTTGCGTATTCGTTGTCTTTTTCATAAAGTGCCAAAAGTTCGGGACTGTACTTTTCTGCCCATTTTTTTGAAAGTTCAAAAACTTTTTCATTGCTCATTACGGATATGGTGTTTTTTGAAACATCTTCAAGTTTGACCATATCAAACAATGCACCCGATACGCTCATTTTTTTGAGTTTAAAAGGAAAATCTGAAAGAGGAGCCGTTTTGTTTGCTCTTCTCCAATCCTCAAAGTTTGAGTTGAGAATTGTTGCAATGTACTCATTTACAGATTCGGCAGGGTAACCTGCTTCTTCAAAATAAGAAACGGCTGCTTCAGGGTCTTTTCTCTTTGAGAGTTTTCTTTTTCCGTCGCCGTCTGTTTTTAAAATAGGTGCAATGTGTGCATATTTAACAGGTTTAAAACCGAGTGTTTTGAAAAGTTGAATATGAAGCGGAACGCTTGCAATCCATTCGTCGCCTCGAATTACATGAGTTGTTCTCATCAAATGGTCGTCAACAGCGTGAGCAAAGTGATATGTCGGAATTTTGTCTGTTTTAAGCAAAACAACATCAATAACATTTTCAGCCATTTCAATTTTGCCTTTTATTACATCAGTGAAAACAATTTTATTGTTAATGTCGCCGTTTGATTTAAGACGAAGTGTCCACTCTTTGTTTTGTGCAATTTTTTCTGCAATTTCATTGTATGTTAAATTTCTGCACTTTGCAAATTTTCCGTAGTATCCTTTAACATCGTCGTTTTCTTGTGAATTTCTTATTTCATCAAGTTCTTCGGGAGTACAAAAGCAAGGGTATGCAAGTCCTTTTTTTACAAGGTCTTTTGCGAAAGTTTGGTAAATTTCTGCTCTTTTGCTTTGTGTGTACGGACCGTAATTGCCTTTTTCGGAATTGTTGCCTGTTACACCTTCATCTGCACTTATTCCGAAATAGTTAAGACCGTTAACTATTGCATCAACGCCGTTTTCAACTTCTCTTTTTTTGTCAGTGTCTTCTATTCTTAAAAAGAAAACTCCGTCGCTTGAATTTGCTGCCATTTTTTCGGCAGAAGCAGCGTATAAACCGCCAAAGTGAAGATAGCCGGTGGGAGAGGGGGCAAATCTTGTAACAACTGCGCCCTCTTTTAAATCTCTTTTAGGGTAAAGATTTTCATAGTATTCAGGTGTTTTGTCGATTTGCGGAAAGAGAAGTTCCGCAAGTTTTTCATAGTCGCTCATAGTCTCTCCAATATTTTAATATATAATAATTACTTTAAATATAATTATATATTATCTCATATAATACAAAAATATACAATATAAAAAATATAATAGAAATGTGTCGCATTGTGACTGCTAATTTGTTTAAAATCAATAAAAAACAGTTATGAAAACCGATAACTGTCAAAAGATAAAATGTTGATGAATGAAATTGCATAGTAAAAGCGTCAAATTTGGGAATTGGATTTGATAAAAAATATTTCAGTCAAATGTAATGGATGATGAGATTTATAAATTAATAAGAGAAACAGACAATAAGTGAATTTTATTTTGTTTGAAATTTTATAAACGGCATTTTTAATGTAACACTCTTTTTCTTTTTTCATAGAATGGAACAGAAACAAGGAAAGGAGGTTACCTTGATGGGATGCGGAAATAATTTTAACTGCGGTAACAGCTGCTCATGGATTATTATTCTTATCATCATCCTTCTTCTTGCAGGCGGAAACGGTTGCGGCGGATGCGGATGCGATAACGGTTGCGGTTGCTGACATTTTTAGCAAAGTAAATTCCTTGTAAAAAGAGCCGACTGATTGTTCAGTCGGCATTTTTTTTGTTGCATTATTTTTTGAAAATCAGTATAAAAACGGTGCTGTTACACAAAATATGTTTAACAAAAAAGAAAGGTGATTTAATGGAATTACAAGGTTCAAAAACACAGGCTAACTTAATTTCTGCTTTTGCAGGAGAAAGTCAGGCAAGAAACAAATATACTTTTTTTGCAGATAAAGCAAAAAGTGAAGGTTATGAACAGATAGCGGAAATTTTTGAATTGACTGCGAAAAACGAAAAGGCACACGCTGAAATTTGGTTTAAACTGTTAAACGGCGGTATTCAAAAAACGGCAGTCAATTTGCAATCGGCAGCAGAGGGCGAAAACTATGAACATATAAATATGTATCCGGAATTTGCAAAAGTTGCCCGTGAAGAAGGTTTTGACGATATTGCAAGGCTTTTTGACGAAGTTGCAGAAATAGAAAAAGAACACGAAGAAAGGTTTAAAAAACTGCTCGGCAATGTAAATCAATCGCTCGTTTTTTCAAAAGACGGAGATTCAATATGGGTATGCAGAAATTGCGGAAACATTGTCATCTCAAAGCAGGCGCCTCTCGTGTGTCCCGTTTGTTCGTATCCTCAAGCGTATTTTGAACTTGAGTGTAAAAATTATTAAAGTTATTAAACAGAAAAAGCACTCCTTAAGTAAAATACTTTTGGAGTGCTTTATGTTTTTACGATGTGTTTGAAATATTTTAACCACGCATATTGAAGTCTTCTGAAAGAAGATTCATAGCTTTACAAAGTTTATGTACATAAATGAACGGACCTACAAAAATTAAGGAACCAAGTATATTCCAAAGCCAAAAATCTTTTGCACCGAAATCGAAATCTATTCCACGACGCTTCAGTTCTGCACCGATACGAGATACGATTTGATAATTGGTGATACCACACTAAAGTATATATTCCGAGAGTTATCGGTGTAAGTATGAAGGACATAAGGCAGAAATGCATAGTTTTCTTTCCGTCATATCTGCTTGCTATGATATTGATATCACTTGAAATACACGAATAATAAACAATACTGTAAATGCCTAAAGTCACTAATGAAAGCAAGATAAATTTTACTAAACTCTGTCGGTTTTGAGTTGTGCTACCGGCGCCGGATTTGTTTGGTATGTGTTGTTTTCCATATTTTTTTCTCCTTTTTCTTATGATATGTTTGTTTTATTAAGGTGCTTTCAGCGTTTTTATTTTTTTCTCTTTTATTCAAATTTTTGAGAATTTAACGCATAGTCCCCCTTAATTTAATTGGTAAGACTGATGATGTCAATAAAAATTCATTTATTTGTATATACAAAAATTAGGTTGATATATTGTGAATTATTAATAAAATAATGGCGATTTCAGAGAAAATAAATCGAATTAATCGAATTACTTGTTGGTAAATCACGGAAAATAAATGTATAATATTAACTTCTATAATTTTTTTAAAATAATTGAAGTAATTGTAGTTTTATGTTATAATTTGACTGAAATAAAATATATTGATTGGTGATAGTTTTGGACAGACGAGAAAACAGAGAAAAAAGAAGTGCAAAAAACGAAAATCAGTTTGCAGACAATCTTGTGATAGGCAGAAATGCCGTTACGGAACATATTAAATCTTCAAATGAAACTGAATGTGTATATATTGCAAAAGGCGAGCGTGAAGGTTCGATTAACAGAATCATTGCGCTTTGTTCAGAAAAGAAAATCATTGTAAAGTATGTTGACAGAAAGAAACTTGACTTTATGGCTCCGAATGGAAATCATCAGGGCGTAATAGCGTCGGTTCCTGCACACTCATATTCAACGGTAGAGGAAATTTTACAGTTCGCAAATGCAAAAGGCGAACAGCCTTTTGTTATAATATGTGACGGAATTGAGGACAGTCATAATTTAGGTGCAATAATAAGGACTGCCGAAGCGGCGGGTGCGCACGGTGTAATTATTCCGAAAAGGCGAAATGTCGGTTTGAACTATATTGTTGCAAAGACTTCCTGCGGTGCGCTTGAATATATGCGTGTTGCGAGAGTTTCAAACCTTTCAACCGTAATTGAAGACTTGAAAAAGCAAAACATTTGGGTTTATGCGGCAGATATGGACGGCACTACTTGGTGCAAGACCGATTTTTCGGGCGGTGTTGCACTTGTTGTCGGAGGCGAGGGAAACGGCGTAAGCAGACTTGTTAAAGAACATTGTGATGTTGTTGTTTCTTTGCCCATGTGCGGTAAAGTTAATTCTTTAAATGCATCTGTTGCGGCAGGAATAGTAATGTATGAAATTGCTCGTCAGCGTCTTGCTTTGTAAGGAGTTTTGTTATGAGCGAAAATTTGAGTATAGATGAGATTTTGAAACGGGCTCAGGAAGTTCGTGAAAAAAGCAGTCAAACCATTAAAAAGACAAATCCGACCGCATACGGCAGTGATGATAAGACTCGTGTTATAAATGTAAATGTGTCTGAAAACACGCAACAAAGTGATTTTGAACAGGGAAAAACAGTCGTTATACCGAAAACCGAAAAAGTCGAAAACGATAAGACAATTTCCATAAAGAAAGTTAAATCAAATCAGGATTTTGATGATAAAACTACGGTTTTGCCTAAAAATTCGGGCAAAACTCAAGTTATTTCTTTTGATTCGGGCGAAAATGAAAATGAACTCGACAGAACGGTAATAATAAATTCAAAAAAAGCAGTTTCATCATTAAAGTCGTCAAAAAGTTTTTTTAAGAGTAAAAATTCTTCAGAAAAGCAATATGGCGACGCACCTCCCGAAATTATAGAGAGACCGGCAAATATTAAGAGCAAGTCAAGGTTTGACAGAACTCTTGACTTGAACGAAATACCTACAATAGTTGCGGTTGATGAACTTGAGCATACTCGTGTAATGGGGTATGAGGCTCAAAAAAAGGCTAAAAATGAGACTTCTGTTAACGAAAATGATGACGGACAACTCGTTCTTCAAGGTTTTGAAGATATGAACGGAAGCTGCGAGAAAATTGACGAGGAACTTGCCGAAAAAAAACTTTTTGAACGCAGAAAGAAAAAAATAGACGAGTTTAGAATAGACTCACCTAACGATGTTATAGACAATTCTTCACAAAACGATTTTTCTACTTCTTCGGAGTACAACACAAAAGCGGGCAGAAGAAAGTTTTTGGAAAAACTTTTTTCAAAAAAAGCAAAGTTAAATGTCAGAATTTTTATGACATCAATTTGTGCCGTTACCTTGATTTTAATGTCGGCAACGCAAAACACGGCATATCTGCCGTCGTTTTTGTCGGATGAGTTTAATTATAATATCGTGCAGACTGTTGTTTTTTCAGTTTGTTTGATTACAAATATTACTACTGTATTCGGCGGCATTTTCAGTGTGTTTACAAAAAAAGGTGTAACAAGCGCTCTGCCTGTTTCAGTTGCTTCATTGATGATTTTTGTTCATACTGTATTGACATTGTGCTATCCTGATTTTGCATTGAATTCGATAAATTTGCTTTCGGGTGCAGGAGCGGTTGCAATTTTTGTTTATCTGCTCGGTTTACACAGTCGATTGAAAAGAATTATTCGTGACTTTGAATATATCAGTTCAAAGGATGAAAAATATGTTGTTGAAAATATTGCAAATCCTGTTGACGCAACAATAATCAGCAGAGGTTTACTGTATGGCGAGCCGATACTTAAAACAAGTGTAAAGGCGAAAAATCTTGTTGCTTTTGACGAAATTTCGGTTGCAGACGACCCGTCGGATAAAATCGCTAAAACACTCTATCCTGTTTTAATGTTTTTAAGTATTGTTCTTTTCATCGGAGTGTCTTTTTATACAGAACAATGGCAGTACGGGTTTAATGCACTTGTTGCGGCTTTGACGGTTTCAAGTCCGTTTTTTTCGGTGGGAATTTTTGAAAGTTCTTTAAAAGCAGTTTCGTCTAAAACCGTCGATAAAGGTGCTTTGGTTTGCGGATATGCAGGTGCTGAGTTTGTTGAAGACGCAAATGCAATGATAGTAGAAGGTTCTGACCTGTTTTACAGAAAAGACTGCAATCTGTTTGGTATGCGACAGTTCAACGGTGCAAAAACAGATGAAATTATATTGCAGACGGCAGCAGTTTTGATAAATTCAAAAACGCCTCTTGCGAGTGTTTTTGACGATGTTATAGTAGGCAAATCGTCAATTTTACCTGAAGTTTCAGACATAATTTATGAGGATAAAATGGGACTTTCTGCATGGATATACGGCAAAAAAGTTCTTGTCGGAAACAGAAATATGATGATAAATCACGGCGTTTCAATTCCGAGAATTGAGTTTGAAAACAGATATACAAAAAAAGGCAGACAGGCGTTGTATCTTGCAGTAGCAGGTAAACTTTGGGCTATGTATATCTTTTCATATAAAGCCGACAAAGATTTGCAGAGAGATTTGAGTAAACTTGAGAAAACGGGTATAACAATTCTTGCAAGAAGTACCGACCCGTATATTAACGACGAGTATCTTGCAGAGGAGTTTGAACTTCCTCAAGGTTATCTGAAAGTGATGAATTCTTCTTCTGCGAGAGTTTACGATAAATATTCATCACTGATTGCCGAAGATGCACCTGCGTTTGTTGTTCACGACGGCACTATTAAAGGCTTTATAAATGCAATGTGTGCCGCAGATAAACTTCACTTGTGTAAAACGCTTTCAACATTTTTTATAGATTTCGGTTGTTGTCTCGGCTTCGGTCTTGTCGCATTGTTATCTTTCATCAACGGATTTGACCGGATTTCTTCAATTTCGATTTCGGTTTTTCAAATCGTATGGACAATAGTTACATATATCATTTCAAAAATGCGTTCATCGGGCGTATAAATTTTAAATATGCAAAAAATAAAAACCTATGTAGTTTCTTTGATTTTTGAAATTACATAGGTTTTATTTTTTGTTTTCATAAATTTTTATGCACTTAATTCGATTATTACTTTGTCTTTAATATCGGTAATTTCGATTTTTTTGCTATTGTATGTATAGGTTAAATTATATCCGTTATCATTTCTTTTTACATATATGCTAATGACTTTACCGCAAAGAGTTATATTTTTCAAATTCATAAAGTTCCATTTTTGAGGAAGATTTGGTTTGAGTTCAAAACTGTTAAATCCAATTGGACGGTATCCTAAAATGCCTTCGGAGAATATTCTTAAATACAGACCGCTTTCGGCAGACAACTGTGCTTGGTTTCTTTCAGGGAAGGCTTCAACAGGGTATGGAATATGTTCGCCGAGCAATCTTGCTCTTGAGTATGTTTCAAGCAGTTCAATACCTTCGTTCTGATTGTGCGAGTAAAAAATTCCTCTAAGTGAATAGAGCGTTGAACGGTCCCAAAATGTCTTTTCGCCGCTTCTTGTAACAAGACCTTCATTTAGATGAAGTTTCGGGGAAATGAGTGCTTTTACCGTTTCATCTGATTTGTCAAAAATTCCCACAGTCAAAGGCATTGAAATCCATGAACGAAGACGCGTTTCTTCTTTACAATACATATATGTATCGTAATTTTCTACATTTTTCCCGAAATAAAGATTTATATTTTTCTTTAGTTTTTCTGCATTTTCTCTGTATTTATTTGCGTTTTTGGAATTGCCGAGTTCATCTTCCATATAAGAAGCACTGATGAGAGCGTCATACGCAAGACAGGAAGTACATAGATTTGCTTTACCGCTTTCAAATCTGTTTTCAAGTTCATCTGAATCGCTTTCTACAACGCCGTCGCTGTTGATTTTCGACATAGTATATGACAGACAGTCTCGAATTGAGTCAATATATTTAAGGGCAGTCTTTTTATCGCCGTTTGACAGTAAAAATCTGCTGCAGCCGTATGCATACATTACACTGTCGCCACGGTCTTTTGCACCGTGCCAAATTCCGTCTCCGCCTGATATAATACTTGAAATTAATGCTTTGTCTTTTGAAATGTATTTTTGATAAAGTTTGTAGCAGTTAAGACTTTGTTTTACGCCGACATCGTATCCGAGATATGCAAAAAGAGGGTTGATATATTCACACTGGTCATTTGTCCACAGAGCAGCATAGTAACTTCCGCCACCGGGAGAGTGCATAAGCCCCGATTTTGTTTTGTATATACTTTCACAAGCACGAATTTTAGCGTATTGTGCGGCAGTGTTTATTGTGTTTTCGGGTGTTTCTGCAACAAATATATCTTGAAGGCTTTTCAGAAAAGTTATTCTGTCAGAATATTCCTTTGTATAATTGATTGTGCCGATTTCATCTGTTTCGCTTGCAGAATATGAAATTTCAAAAGTTTTTGATTTTTTTGCATAAATTGTGCAGGAGTCAATGTTTGATTTTGTGAAAAGTCGGTAACTTTTTCTGTCAACTCCGTAATATTTTGGAGTCTTAATGCACGATTTGTATTTGCAGAAAACGGAAATATCTTTATTTCCCGTATTTGTGAATTTAACAATTTCAATACAGGCTTTTTTATTTCTTGAAGTGAAAATTTTTCTTTCGATTTTCAAGTTCTCAAATTCAGTAAATATTGTTAAAATACCGTCAAATTTAAAACAGACTGCCTTTTCATTTATTTTTTTATTGTCGGCAAAAAATGTTACTCCCTTAAAATTACAGTCGAGACTGTTGTGTGTTAAGTTAGGATACATTCTTAGATTTGGAAAAACGACATGACGGTTTAACATAAGTTTTCTGTTTTCATTACATCCGTAACTGATGATTGATGAACATTGAAAACCGCTCATTTCTATATGATTTGCGTAATTTTCTCCGTTCTTAACATCGTAGAAAATCTGTCCGTCTTTTAAATAGTGTTTCTCTTTTGTGAAAGGTTTTGTGATTTTTGACCATTTTGGGAAAAACGGTATTCTCGGTCTTGCTAATTGAAAATTAAAACTCATTTTTATTTCTCTGCAACTTTTTAAATTTTTTGTAAAAAATTAATCCTGATTTATTCTTCTTCAGCTTTAGGTGCAACAGGGTACTTTAAGTCTTCTTTTGTCCAATCTTTTATTACTTCATAGAAAATTTTTGCTTCTGCTTTTGCTTCAGGAAGACTGTGTTCACGACAATTTCCGCATTCTATGGCAGAACAACCGGGAATTTTACCCCAAAAGTCAGCGATGTATTTAAACGCTTCTTTGATAAGGTTTATAGAATAGTTATCGGTCAATGAGCGAGTTAAGAAATAGAAACCTGTTCTGCAGCCCATAGGTCCGAAATAGATGATGTTTTCGCCAAATTCACTGTTTCTTGCGTATGTTGCAAAAATATGTTCAATGGTGTGAATTGCCGAATTAGTCAATACGGGTTCTACATTTGGTTCTTTAAGACGAATGTCGTATGTTGTAATGTCGTCGTCTATTCTTGAAATGTAAATTCCTTTTTTTAAAATAGTGTGGTCGATTTCAAAGCTCGGTATTGTTTTCATTGAATTTCTACTCCTGTTAAAAATGATTTGTTTTGCGTTACGGCATAGCCGTCACTTTCGTTATTAAATATTTTATTAAAGCCTAAAATAAGTTCTTTAGCATCTTGTTTTGATTTTTCAAAAACTTCAATAAAACTGTCGTGTCTTATTATACCACTTTGCCAAGGATTTGACCACGACAATTTTCCCGTATTTGCATAAAAGTCTATACTCTCGCTGTATTTCGGTCTAATCATAACCGATATTTTAAATCCGTTTACAAACGGAGATATAAGTTTTTCGACAGTTTCTAAGATTGCTTTTTTAATTCCTGTTTCATCGTATAAATTTTTCTGCAAAGTTTCCGTATCGTAAATTGCCTGATATACAATTTTTTCATCGACATTTTGCAGAGTTGTTTTTTTGATTAGGTATGAAAGAAAAACGCTTATTTCTTTCGCAATTCTTTCGTTTGGAATAAAAGCATTTGTTGTGTGGAATTTTTCCGTTTGAGAATATCCCAATACATTTTTTATGATATATGCATCAAGACCTAATTCTATCATATTATGAATTGACGAGTGATGAATTTGAGGCATTTTTTCCTGCATCTTTTTTTGATAGCAAAATATATAGGGATGACAGTTTCTGTCAAGTGCATAGTGTAAAATATAGCCGTAAAAATACGACAGTGCTATTTCTTTTTCTTTGCTTTTTGATATGTATTTTGCGGCACATTCAAAAACATCGCTCGGCTTTGAACGGTGCATTGCCGAACCTGTTTTTCTGTATGATTTTCCGTACATAAGCAAAGGAATTGCCCTGTGGAAAAAGAAAATGTCAGGACCTTGAGTGCCTATCATTAAAGCATTTGTGTCGAGTTTGAAGTTGCAGTTTTGTTCGATAAATTCTTTCATTTCAACGGCAAAGGCGTAGTGTGTTGAAAATGCCGGCATATTATTCACCTCTTAAACAGTTAAAAAAGTCGGGTGGAGGAGGCAGAATAAATTGCATTTTTTCGTTTGTGATTGGATGATGAAATGTAACTTCGCCGCAGTGTAACGCTTGTCGCATAATGTTTTTGTCGCTTTGTCCGTACAAAGTGTCTCCGACAAGTGCATTGTTGCAGTGCGAAAAATGCACTCGTATCTGATGCGTTCTGCCTGTTTCTAAATTTATTTTTACAAGAGTTTTGTTGTTTTTGCAAAAAAGAGAAGTGTAGCGTGTAACTGCTTTTTCGCCGAAAGGAGAAACGCATCGCTTGATTATACTTTTGCTTTCCCGTGCTATCGGCAGATTTATCGTTTTATTGAAATTGACCGTGCCGTTACAGACGGCGTAATATGTTTTGTCGCACTTGCCTGCAAGTTTTGATGCACTTAAAGTATTTTTTGCAATCACTACAAGTCCGCTTGTGTCCCTGTCGAGTCTGTAAACGCTTCTGAAAGAACCTTGAAGTAAAGGTGCAACTGCGTTTGAAAGTGTGTCGCCGATATGATTTCTGCTTTGATGTACAGGCATAAACGGCGGTTTGTCTGCAACGATTATGTCTTCGTCATTGTACAGTATTCGTACTTTTCGTCCGCTTGCTTTCGGTGGTGTGCCTTTGTCTTCAATGTTTATTGTCAGCGTGTCATCCGTGTGCAGTTTTTCTATTGTTTTTGCAAAGACTCCGTTTATCAAAATTCCGTTTTCAGAACATTTCAAAGTTGTCAGCAATGCACTTGAAATGCCGAAGTCCGAAAGAAAATCACGGACTTGTTTTAGGTTGTCTTTTTCTTCAATTTTAAAATTAATGGTTCTCATTATATATTTAACTTTATTTATAACTTAAATTATTATAATTGCTTTTGAATAAAAATTAATATGCAAAAAGGCTGTCAAGACAGCCTTTTATAATTATTTTCAGTCAACTTTAACTGTCCAACCCATATCGTCTTCGATTTTGCCGAATTGAATGCCTGTCAGTGTGTCATAAAGTTTTTGTGTCAGTTCGCCTGTTTTAAAACCGCCTATTTCGGCTTTTTCGTCTTCGTAGATAAGTTCGCCGACAGGACTGATAACTGCGGCGGTGCCTGTTCCGAAAACTTCTTCAAGTTTGCCGTTTTTGTGTGCTTTCATAATATCTTCAATAGCAAGTTTGCACTCGTGAACATTGTAGCCCCATTTTTTGAGAAGTTCGATACAACTCATTCTTGTTATACCTGGTAATACTGTTCCTACGGTTGGAGCAGTGTAGATTTCTCCGTCGATTTTGAACATAATGTTCATTGAGCCTACTTCTTCAACATACTTTCTCTCAACGCCGTCAAGCCAAAGAACTTGAGAGTAGCCGAGTTTGTGTGCTTTTTCGCTTGCAATGATTGAAGCAGCATAGTTGCCGCCACATTTGATATAACCCGTGCCACCCGGTGTTGCTCTTACATATTCGTCTTCAACATAGATTTTTACAGGGTTCATACCCTCTTCGTAATATGCACCTGAAGGAGAACATATAATTATGAATTGATATTGTTCAGATGCTTTAACGCCGAGTACGGGTTCGGTAGCAATCGTGAAAGGACGGATGTATAGGCTTGTGTCGGGTGCTGACGGTACCCAATCTTTTTCAACCGCAACAATTGCTTTTACGGCTTCAACAAAGTCTTCAACGGGTATTTCGGGAATACAAAGTCTTTCGTGCGTTGATTTCATTCTTTCGCCGTTTTTGTCGGGTCTGAAAAGTTGAACGCTTCCGTCTTCACAACGATATGCTTTAAGACCTTCAAAACACTCTTGTGCATAGTGGAATACGAGTGCGGACGGGTCAAGTGTGAGCGGTGCGTAAGGCACTATTCTTGCGTCATGCCAACCTTTGTCTGAAGAGTAGTCCATAACGAACATATGGTCTGTAAAAATTGTGCCGAAACCGAGATTGTTTTCATCGGGCTTTTGCTTTGGAGTGCTTGTTAAGTTGTATTTGATTTCCATATTTACCTTCCTTTATTTTACAGAAATCAGTGGCAGTATGAAACGATTATTCCGCCGTCGTTTGCGTACAAAGTATTTAAACCACTCATTTCAAGAATTTCTATTTTTTCAAAATTATTTTTTTCACTGAGTTTAGAAGCGACAAGTTTAGCTCTTTCCAAACATCTGCAATGTGTGATTATAAGTTTTTTCGGAATAGTGCCTTTAGATATGTCGTTGTTCATAATATTGCACATTTTCAAAATTGCTCTTGAAATAGTGAAGTCTTGAGAAACTTTGTCAATATCTCCGTCTGTTGCCTTGCATATAAGCTTAACTTTTAACTTTTTCAAAACTGCGGCAGCAAGATTTGATAATCTGCCGTTTTTACGGAGATTTTCCAAATTGTCAAGACAAAAATACAGGTCAATATGGTTTTCGATATAGTCGTTTACTTCTTTGACTACATCTTCAAACTTCATTCCCTGAGATGCAAGTTCGTCGATTTTTTCAACAATAAGAACTTCAAAGCCCGAAGTGCCTTTACTGTCAAATACATGTATATTTTTATCCGAGTTGTTTTCTTCTTTAAACAATTCTACTGCCTGAACAGCACTGTTGTATGTACCGCTGAGTTTTTTTGTGATAGTGACAACATATACATCTTCTTCGTCGCCTTCATAAGCATCTGCAAAGGCAACGGGCGAAGGGCAGGCGGATTTTGCAGTGCCTTCATATGCAAGCATTCTTTCCACAAAATCGTTTTGCTCAAAATTTTCATCATCAAGTATTTTGTAGTTGTCAATCTGAAGCGTAAGAGGAACAGATACTATATTTTTTATTGATTTTAATGTATCTGTCATTTCACAGCAACTGTCAACAACGATTTTATATGCCATAGGGTATATCTCGCTTTCAATAAATGTTAAACTGATATAAAAATTTATATCGTTATTTCCATTATATTGAATTGGTTAAAATAAGTCAATATAATTGTTGTTTTGTTAACTTAATAATCGCTGAAAAGTTAATATAAATTCTATTTATCACTTTATCATTCAATTTTCGATTTTGCGTTTTCAATTTGTTTTTCAACGCTGACGGGAGCGGGACCGCCTTTTGAAAGTCGCATTTCAACGCATTTGTCAAGGTTGATTGCTTCGTAAACATCTTCTTCAAAAAAGTTGCAGACAGATTTGTATGCGTCAAGAGTAAGAGTTTCCAATGTGAGTGATTTTTCAATACAAAGTGCTACAAGTTCGCCTGTTGCTTTGTATGCGTCACGGAAAGGAAGACCTTTTCCTACAAGATAGTCGGCACAATCGGTGGCGTTGATAAAACCTTTTGCTGCTGCTTTTCGCATATTTTCTTTTAGTACGGTCATTGTTTCTATCATTGGGGTAAATGCGTTTAAGCACATTTTTACAGTATCGACAGCGTCAAAAATTGCCTCTTTGTCCTCCTGCATATCTTTGTTGTATGCAAGAGGGATACCTTTCATAACTGTTAAAAGTGTTGTGAGGTCTCCGAAAACTCTTCCCGATTTGCCTCGTACAAGTTCGGCAATGTCGGGATTTTTCTTTTGAGGCATTATGGATGAACCTGTTGAAAATGCATCGTCAAGTTCTACAAATTTAAACTCCCACGAACACCACATAATGATTTCTTCGGAAAAACGGGAAAGATGTACCATTACTATTGAAAGAGCGTTTGCTGTTTCTATACAAAAATCACGGTCGGACACGCCGTCAAGACTGTTTTCACAAATTCCGTCAAATCCTAAAAGTTCGCTCGTCATATCACGGTCGATATTGTAGGTTGTGCCTGCAAGAGCACCGCAGCCGAGAGGATTAAAATTCATTCGTTTTTTTGCGTCGGCAATTCGGTCAATATCTCTCAAAAGCATAGACGCATAAGCCATCAGATGATGTCCGAATGTTATTGGCTGCGCTCTTTGAAGATGAGTGTAACCGGGCATAATCGTGTTTTTTTCCTGTTCAGCCTTTTCACATAAAACCAAAACAAGTTTTTTGAGTTTTTCTGATATTTCATCGCACTCTTTTTTTAAGTTCATTCTGAGGTCAACGGCAACTTGGTCATTTCTTGAGCGTGCCGTGTGAAGCATTTTGCCCGTTTGTCCGAGTCTGTTTGTAAGTTCGCCCTCAACAAAAGTGTGTATATCCTCGCAACTCATATCAATATTAAGTTCTTTGTTTTTTATTTCATCAAGAATTTTTTGAAGTTCAAGCGTGATTTTTTCGCTTTCTTCCTTTGGAATTATTCCGCAGGCGCCGAGCATTGTTGCGTGTGCAATACTGCCTTTAATGTCTTCTTCATACATTCGGCTGTCAAAACTTATAGATGAATTAAAATCATTTGTCTCTTTGGCAAGTTCTTTTTTAAATCTGCCTTTCCACAATTGTGCCATAGGATTACCTCGTGTGTCAGTTTGTATTATTATAATGTATTATTTTTATATTAAATAATAGAAATTAAAATTAATATAGCATATAAGATTTAATGATATTTAAGTTAAATTAGATTTACATTTTATTATTGTCAAGCATTGCTTTAACTTTGAGAGGAAGACCGAAAAGATTGATAAATCCTTCACTGTCTTTTTGGTTATATACTTCATCCTCATCAAATGTGGCAAAGTCTTCACTGTAAAGAGAGTACGGAGAACTTACGCCTACATTGATAATGTTGCCTTTATAAAGTTTGATTTTTACATCGCCTGTTACTGTCTTTTGTGTTTCTGTTACAAAAGCTGAAATTGCTTCACGCAAAGGAGTGAACCATTGACCGAAATATACAAGTTCTGCAAATTTGTTTGCAACAAGTGCTTTATAGTGTTGTGTTTCACGGTCCAAACAGATTTGTTCAAGTGTTTCGTGTGCTTTGTAGAGAATTGAACCGCCCGGAGTTTCATATACGCCACGAGATTTCATACCTACAAGACGGTTTTCTACCATATCTACAATACCGCAGCCGTTTGCACCGCCAAGTTCGTTGAGTTTCTTTACAAGTTCAACTCCGTCCATTTCAACGCCGTCAATGGCTGTCGGAATACCTTTTTCAAAGTGTAGTGTGATATAAGTTGCCTTGTCGGGTGCTTTTTCGGGAGACACGCCCATTTCAAGAATTTCGTCGTATTTCGGCTCATTCATCGGGTCTTCAAGGTCAAGACCTTCGTGGCTCAGATGCCATAAGTTTTTGTCTTTTGAATAGTTTGTTTCACGATTTATTTTAAGAGGAATGTTGTGTGCTTCTGCATACTCGATTTCTTCTTCACGGCTCTTTATGTCCCAAATACGCCACGGAGCGATGATTTCCATTTCAGGAGCGAATGCTTTAATTGCAAGTTCAAAACGAACTTGGTCGTTTCCTTTTCCCGTACAACCGTGACAGATTGCGTCTGCACCCTCTGCTTTTGCTATTTCAACAATTCGTTTTGCAATAATGGGACGGGCAAATGCCGTACCGAGTAAATACTGACCTTCATATACAGCGCCTGCCTGTACGCTCGGGAAAACATAGTCTTCTATAAATGTTTTATTTAAGTCTTCTATGTAAAGTTTGCTTGCACCTGTTTTGATTGCTTTTTCTTCAAGTCCGTCAAGTTCTGTACCTTGTCCTACATCTCCGCTGACTGCGATAACTTCACAGTTGTTGTAGTTTTCTTTAAGCCATGGAATGATGATGCTTGTATCAAGACCTCCCGAATATGCTAAAACAACTTTTTTGATTTCTTTCATTTTAAATTTCTCCTTCCGTTATGGGTGTTTTGTTTAGATTTCCTCATCATTATATTTCCTGTTGAATAAACAGTCAATAGTTTTTGGGAAAATTTGTATGAATATACAAAAACTGCTAAAAATTAGTGTAAAATATGCATAATTTTACAGTAAAGGATGCTTATGTAAAAAATTAAAAATATTACAAACGTAATCGTAAGGAAAGAGTTGCTAAAAGTTAATATAATTTAATATGTAAAAACTTTGAAATAATCACAACTTTTTTAAAATCAAATTATTGAAGACTGTATATTGTTGTATTACATAGTGTTTTACATATTTCATTATATTATATTGACTATTTTTTTGTTTTTGAATTCTTAAAGTGAACATATTTTAAAAAAGTAAATAATTTTTTATTTTGTATTGTTTATTTATTGACAAAGCGTATTTGAAAGTGTATAGCGTATTTGAAAGTGTATAGCGTATTTGAAAGTGTATTATGAAGGTGTATAGATATAAAAAATAAGGAGGATTTAATAATTAAGGAGGATTTAATAATGAAGAAAAATTTTAAAAAAATTATTTCTTTATATCTTGCTTTGATAATGATAATCACTTCTTTTGCAATTTCTCCGACTGTTTTTGCAAGTGCAAAAACAAGAGTTGCTGAAGATGTGCTTACAAAAGCAATCAACAGTTATGAAGAAACAATGTCAAGAATCTCTGAACTCGGTTATTCAAGAAATCTTGTAGAAGCATACAAATCTTACTACAAGTGTCTTCAATACAGAGATGCGCTAAATTACGGCGGTGCTGACGGTTCAAGAGCAGAACAATATGCCAACGACCTTGCTTATAAAGCAAGTCAGATGACAGTCAGCAAACCTTTATGACCAAGACAAATAGATATGGGTTCACTGAGCGGTCAGTCAGAGGCTTCAAATTATGACGATAGTATGATTTTTGCCGAGCCGGGCTCAATCCAGACAGGTAACAATGACAACAAGATGGCTGAAAATACTATTGAGAACTATTATATGTTCCAAACAAATGAAGTTTATCTTAAAAATTTTGTTTGGTTGTATGACGGTACGACAAGTCTTAGAGCTCCTGTTACTTTTTGTTTTAACTTGAACAGAAATGTTTTCTACGGTTACCAAGACAGAGGCTGGTTCGGTGTTACAATGGATGACGGTAACGGACTCGGTTTTGGTTCTGAAACTTGGGCATATCATTCAATAAACGGAAAGTGGAGTATGACTTCCGAAAATACTAAGTATGATTTTTCTTCAGACAGTAAAAATCTTTGGGGATATAACGGCAGAGATTTGTACGGAAAAAATACATGGCACTTTGCATCTAACTATATTGTATTTAACGGTACCGTTCCTGACGCAAATCAAAATTACACTGCAAAATTGGAACCGAACATTTCGGTTTATGACCAAGACAAAGACCTTATGGGCGAATTGAGTCCCACAAAGGCTACAAGCGGTAACAGACAACATGAAGACAGCAAGTTCTACAACAGAGGTTTGCATATATTATTAATGGTAAAGCTCTCACAGACGGTATTGCAAACGGCTTGAAAAAAATAGATGTTACTGATACTGAGTATGATTCGGTAATTTCACTCCTTACTGCAATTGAAACTGCTGCGACAGTAAGCTATATGACTATTAGTTTTTCTGACACAGAAAATGCCGTAAATACAATGGGTGCGGACATTAAAGCAAAAGTTGACGCTATCAACAATGCAAATTGTACGGAAAAACTTGTTTTTGCAGATGGCTGCGATTATTCAAATTTGAGAAAGACAATGACATCTTCTTCTTAAGCATACGCTTCTGAAAACAAGAATGAAGACGGCACAGAAAAATATACACCTGAAACTTGGCAACCTTTTGCAGAAGCATATAAAAATGCAAAAGACGCTATGCTCAGTCTTGACCCTATGGGCGAAAATGACAAGTACACTAAAAATGCGAAACAGTTGAACGATGAGCTCAAACGCACATTTGGTGAACTTCAACTGAAAAAATACTATGCAAGTTTTGCAAATCTTGATGCTTCCGTAAAACAAGCAAAAGATAAGCTTGACGAACTTGCTCAATTAGGTACGACTACTCTTACGGCAACAACAGTTCAAAATCTTGCAGATACCGTTTCTTCACTTGTTTACGCAAACTATACAGAACAACAAAGAGATGAAACATTGTTGTCTGAACAGAGCAAAATAGACGCTGAACAACAAAAAGTTGACGAAGTATTAAACGGACTTGAAACAGGTCTTGATATTTCAGCACTTGACGCTTCACTTGAAAGTCTTGACTCACTTGACAGAGATGAATATGATTTTTCAAAACTCGAGGGATTGAAAAATTCAGTTGCCGTAAAAGATGTTTCTTGGAACAATAAAGTTATAAAATGCTCTGCATTTAAAACTCAAGACGATGTTGACAGTGCGGCAGCTCATATTATTACAGAAATTACATCTTCAAAAATCAATTATAAAATAATTGCCACCGAAGGTATTACATTTAATGTAAGTGATATTCAGGCAGTTCCTTACGGAACGGAAGTTGTTGCTGCTGCAAAAGACGGTGCAACAGCGTGGTATATCGGCTACAAATCCGTAACTGCAAGTCACGATGTTAAGTATCAGTATTCAGGCGAAACATTTACATTTGTCGTTATGGGCGACACAACAATTAAAACCGAAGCATCAAGCGAAACCATAACTTCAAGAGTTCAGGTTCAAAACAATATCAATAACAGAGTAACTTCGGTAATATATGTTGCAGACAATTATAAACTTCCTGAACCTATTGCTTATCCTTTCTATAACTTCTCAAATTATGAAGTAAACGGAGAAAAACACGCTATCGGCGATACAGTAAGCGTTAATTCCGATACTGTTGTAAAAGCAGTTTACGAGCCAAATGCTCAGGAAACATTTACAGTTACCTATGCTTCTGTTATGGATTCCGTAGAAAATTGGGAAGAAATATCAACCAAAGAGTATGCTTATAACTCTGTTGTTAAATACACAAGTAAAGTTCCTGTTTATTGGATAGGCGTTTATACATCTTCGGAAATTTTAAACGGAAATGATTACGGCTATGTTCTTCTCGGTTACGGTACTGAATTTATCTACCATGTAAACGAGAATATTGAAATTGACGCTACAAATAAAAAGGCTTACGATGAACAGTTCGTAAATGAACTTAATCCTGACGGATATACAAAAAATCTGTATTTTGTAGGCAATTTAGATGTTGATGAAAACGGAGCTTCGGCAAATATCAGATACGCAAATACGAACTTCAATGATACTTCACAGGCAGTTATCAAAGACCAACTTGCTTCTAAAGGTAAAATCTCAATGTTGGGCAGATACTATATTCCTCAAGAGGCAGAAATGATTGAATGCGGTATCTTGTTTACAAAAGGCGAAGTTTCTTCATTGACATTAAGTGATGTTGACGGTAAAAATGTAATCAGATGTAAATCGTTTACACAAACTGCCGGAAATCAGTTTGTAATCAGTAAAGTAGGATGTAAAGCAGGCGAAACAGTTTCTTATTGTTCCTATGTTAAATATGAGATGAACGGTAAGACATTTGTTAAATATTCGGCAACAGATTCCGAAATACTTTAAAAAACGGAGGATGAGATATTATGAAAAAATATTATGAAGAACCTCAAATAGAGGTTAGAAAATATAATATTGTTGAAAACAAGCATATTCTTACAGGTGTTTCCACCACCGACCCGACGGATCATAACGGTGATTTGTTTGACGACGATGAATATTAATTTACCAATTTAAAAAAATAAAAATGCCTTTGAAGGTTAAAACTTTCAAAGGTGTTTTTTTATTTTGCAGAAATGTTTACAATTTTGTCAAAATATGTTGTTATATTTGTACAAAATAATATTTAAAAATGGGGGGAGTTTTTATGAAAAAAGCAAGTAAAATTATTTCTGCAATTCTTTGTTTTTGTATTATAGCCTGTTGTTTTGCAGGTTGTGAAAAAAGAGTTTCACTTGAGGGAACTTGGAAAGCGTCTTATGAGGAAAAGGCATTTGCAAATGATTTTGAGGAAGAATATAAAGATGATGAAATCGTAACGGAAATGTTGAAAAATTTTGAAAATAAAATTATTATTGATATGTACTATGTAGTTGATGAAGATAATAATTGCAAAATTACCATTGATACGGAAAAATTTGAAAAAGATTTGACTGCTAAATCGGAAGAATTTCTTGACCTTATGGAAGAGGCATATTACAGAGGTGCTGAAAAAGAGGGATTGACGAGAAAACAGTTTGACGAGTATTACAAAGAAGTTGAAAAGACAACATTAAGAAACGCTTTGTATGAAGAAATGGAACTTGATGAATTTATTAAAGAGTCTGTTGAAGATTTAAAAAAAGAAAATGAGAAAAATGAAGAAAAGTCCTTTTTTGACGCAAGAGGAGATAAAATATACTTTGATAATGAAGATGAGGGCAAGGGATACGAAACATTTACACTTGAAGGAGATACTCTGACAATTACGGGTACATACGATATGGACGGTAAATTGATTGACGGTGAAAATGTGGTTTTAGTAAAGCAACCCGAATAATTTGAAAGGCAGTCTTGTTTTAATAAGACTGCCTTTTTTGTTTTTATGTTTATATTGAAAATATGTTGCCGATTAGTTTAATTATTTAATGCTTTATTGACTTATTTTATAATTTATATTATTATATAAATAATTGTTCATAGGTGGTATAAATATGAAAATACTCGTAATAGGTCTCGGTTTAATAGGTGCAAGTCTTGCAAAAACACTTCAAAAAAATACATCTCACTATGTAATGGGTTGGAACAGAACGCAGAGTGTTATGAAAACTGCGTACGCCGACGGAGTAATTGACGAGTACGGAGAACTTGAAGATTTAATTCCGAAAGCCGATATTACAATTGTAAATATTTATCCCGACGGTATTGTACCGTTGATTTTAAAATATAAAGATTTGTTCAAAAAAGGCAGTATTGTAACCGATTCGTGCGGTATTAAAACAAAAATTTGCCGAGAACTTGAAAAGGAACAACTTAACTTTACTTTTATAGGCGGACATCCGATGGCAGGCAGAGAAGTCAGCGGATACGCAAGCAGTCTTGACAATCTTTTTGAAAAAGCAAGTTTCATTTTCACTCCGACTTTAAACGACGAAAACGCTTTGTCAACTCTTAAAAAACTTGCAGATGAAATGAAATTTGCAAGAGTTGTCGTTACAACTCCCGAACATCACGACGAGATGATAGCGTACACTTCACAGATTGCCCATGTTCTTGCGTGCAGTTATATTTTAAGCCCGAGAGCACCGTTTCATTCCGGTTTCAGTGCGGGAAGTTACAGAGATGTTTCCCGTGTTGCTAAAATAAATGCAGATATGTGGACTGAACTTTTTGCCGACAACAGTGAAAATTTGTGTGCTGAAATAGATGAATTGATAGACAATTTGAGTTTGTTTAAGTCGGCTTTGATTTTAAATGACAGCAAAAAACTGCACGACCTTTTGGCAAAAGGAAATTCAATAAAAGAGGAAATCGGTTGATGAAAAAACTTGTTGTAAATGTTCAAAAGCCGTACGAAATTTTAATTGAAAGAAATATTATTAATTCGTGCGGAAGTTATATAAGTAAAATTACAAATGCTAAAAAGGTTGCCGTTATTACAGATTCAAATGTTGAAAAACTTTACCTTGATACTGTTGTGAAGTCGCTTTCAGAGTATTTTGAAGTTTTTTCTTGCAGTTTTACGGCAGGCGAGAAATCCAAAACTGTTTTTGAAGTAACAAAAATGGTGGAATTTATGGCTGAAAATTCGCTCAGCAGAAACGATTTGGCAGTAGCACTCGGAGGCGGTGTAACGGGCGATATGGCTGGCTTTGCCGCATCGTGTTATTTGAGAGGAATAGATTTTGTACAAATTCCGACAACTCTTTTGTCACAGATAGATTCGTCTGTCGGAGGAAAAACAGGAGTTGATTTACCGCAGGGAAAAAATCTTTGCGGTGCATTTCATCAGCCGTCTTTGGTTTTGATTGACCCAAATGTTTTGGATACGCTTGATGAACGCTTTTTTAATGACGGAATGGGCGAAGCAATTAAGTACGGTTGTATTAAAAGTGAAAAACTTTTTTCTCGTCTTGAAAAAGAAAATGCAAAAGATTTTATTGAAGATTTGATTTTTGAATGTGTAGATATAAAAAGACAGGTTGTTGAAAACGACGAAAAAGAAAAAGGCGAGAGAGCCATTTTGAATTTTGGTCATACAGTCGGTCATGCAATTGAAAAACTTAACAATTTTGAAGGAATTTCACACGGCGAAGCAGTTGCAATCGGTATGGTGTATGTTACGAATTCTTCCGAAAAATCGGGTATGACGGAAAACGGTACAACTGACAGATTGATAAAATTGCTTGAAAAATATTCGTTGCCTGTTAAAACAGATTACAGCCTTGAAAAACTTGTTGCGGCTATGCTTAATGATAAAAAACAGACGGGAAACGGTATTAAATTCATAACATTGGAAAAAATAGGCAAGGGCGTTATTTCGCCCGTTGAAAATAAAGATATAAAAAAATTTTTGGGTGTTTAAAATGGACAGTGTAGTTATTAAAAATTCTGTTTTGAACGGCATAGTACAACTCCCGCCGTCAAAATCTGTTGCACACAGGGCACTCATTTGTGCGGCACTTTCTAAATATAATTGTAAAATAGGACCTCTCGGAAACAGTGACGATGTGAAGGCTACAATTTCTGTTTTGAAAGAATTGAGAAGCAACAAAGAGTTTTTAAATTTAAACTGCAACGAATCAGGTTCAACGCTCAGATTTTTAATTCCCGTTGCGGCAGCTCTCGGAAAACACGCAGTATTTAACGGAAACGGCAGACTTCCGCAAAGACCGATAGACGACTATGTAAGGTTGTTGACGCAACACGGCGTCAGGTGTAAATCACAAGGCGGTCTTCCGCTTGAAATAGAAGGAAAGTTGCAAAACGGTATTTTTGAAATAGCAGGAGATGTCAGTTCACAGTATGTTACGGGACTTTTACTTGCATTGCCGTTGTGCGACGGCGACTCGAAAATAGTTTTGACATCAAAATTACAGTCATTGCCTTATGTGGAACTTACAATTAAGGTTATGAGTGATTTCGGTGTTCAGGTTGAAAAAACAGATTTCGGCTATTTTGTAAAAGGAAATCAAGAGTATAAATGCGAAAGATATTTCATTGAGTCCGATTGGAGTCAAGCGGCATTTTTCGGTGCGGCAGGTGCAATCGGGGGAAATGTTGCCGTAAAAGGTTTGAATATAGAGAGCATACAGGGAGATAAAAGGATAGTTGATGTACTTCAACAATTCGGTGCGAATGTTAAGTTTGAAAACGATTGCCTTTACTGTTCAAGAAATGACTTGAAAGGTATTACCGTTGATGCTTCGGATATTCCCGATATGGTTCCGTCGATAGCGGTAATTGCCGCTTATGCAAAGGGTAAAACGGTTATAAATGGTACGAAAAGGCTTCGCCTTAAAGAGTCTGACCGTGTTTTCAGCGTTGTGAGCAATCTGCAAAAAATGGGTGTAAATGTTGAATGCGGAAATGATTTTATAGAAATAGAGGGCAGAGAAAATCTTAAAGGAGCAAAACTTGACGGCTTCAATGACCATAGGATTGTTATGGCTTTTTCGATTGCTGCACTTTTCGCAGACGGCGACAGTATAATTTCGGACGTTCAAAGCATAAATAAGTCGTACCCCGACTTTTTTAAAGATTTTAACAGAATGGGAGGCAAATCATGGGTTCAACTTTCGGAAATAAAATAAAAATTTCAGTTTTCGGCGAAAGTCACGGAGAAGCAATAGGTTGCGTTATTGACGGTTTGCCTCACGGACTGAAGATTGATTTTGATAAAATAAATTTGCAGATGAAACGCAGAGCACCGGGAAACGATAAAACGGCAACTCCGAGAAAAGAAAAAGACGAACCGATTGTTCTCTCAGGTGTTTTTGACGGATATACAACGGGCGCTCCTCTTGCAATGATGATTAAAAACGAGAATACAAAAAGTGCCGATTATTCAAACCTTAAAAAAGTTTTACGCCCTTCTCACAGTGACTATCCGGCTTATGTTAAGTATGATGGTTTTAACGATATAAGAGGTGGGGGACATTTCAGCGGAAGACTTACTGCGCCAATAGTTTTTGCAGGTGCAATAGCAAGGCAGATTTTGGAAGAAAAAGGCATATATATCGGTGCGCATATTAAAAGAATAGGCAGTGTATGCGATACTCCTTTCAATTTTAACGATGTTCCGATTGATTTGCTGAAAAAACTCTCAACAAGCAATTTTTCAGTTATAGATGATAAAATAGAAAATATAATGCGTGCCGAAGTGGAAAAGTACAGACTTGCTCAAAACAGTGTAGGCGGAGAAATTGAATGTGCGGTTGTCGGTATGCCTGTCGGCATAGGTTCAAATATTTTTGATACGGTTGAAAGTAAGATTTCTTCTGCAATGTTTGCAATACCTGCCGTTAAAGGCGTAGCGTTCGGCTTGGGTTTTGATTTTGCAAAAGAAAACGGAATGTATGCAAATGATTGTTATAGGATAGAAAACGGCAAAGTGTCGCTAATTTCAAACAATAACGGCGGTGTTTTAGGCGGTATGACAACGGGCGCTCCCGTAGTATTTTCCGTTGCAGTAAAACCCACCGCATCTGTTTCCCAACCTCAAAAAAGTGTTAATATCGAGAGTATGGAAAATGAAACTTTGGAAATACACGGAAGACACGACCCGTGTATTGTTCCCCGTGCAGTCAGCGTTGTAGAGTCTGCAACTGCATTTGCTTTGTTAGATTTATTATGATTTTAGGATAAAATTTATGGATTTACTTGAACTTAGAAAAGAAATTGATAAAATAGACAGTGAACTTATACCTTTATTATTGTCGAGAATGGAAGTTTCAAAAAAAGTCGCTCAATATAAGATAGAAAACAATATTCCTGTCTTAAACGAGCAACGAGAAAAAGAAATTCTTGAGTCTGTTGCAAAAAGATGCGATAATCAAGGTGAAACAATCAAGACGGTTTTTTCTTCAATTATGGACGCATCAAGGGCGTTGCAACATAAAATAATCGGCGACGGTAAAGAATTGAAAGACGAGATAAATTCGGCACTCGGCAAGAAAATCAAAACAAAAAATTCAACTGTTGCCTGTTTCGGCGATTTGGGTTCAAATGCTCACAATGCCTGCAACAAAGTTTTTGAAAATTCCTATATTAATTTTTATAAAAGTTTTGAAGATATATTTGAAGCGGTAAATAACGGCAGTGCAGATTACGGAATTGTCCCTGTTGAAAATTCAACGGCAGGCTCTGTACACGAGTCGTATGACCTTATAATGAAATACAGATTTTATATCGTAGGTGCAGTTGATATACCGATTAATCATTGCATTTGCGTTAAAAACGGTACAAATTCGGAAAATGTAACAAAGGTTTATTCTCATCATCAAGCATTAAGACAGTGTGACAATTACATTAAAAAACACGACCTTGTACCGATTAACTATTCAAATACGGCAGGAGCGGCAAAGTTTGTAAGCGAAAGTTCTGCGTCGGATATAGCGGCTGTTTGCAGCGTTTCTGCGGCTGAAAAATACGGTTTGCAGATAGTTCAAAAAAGTATTGAAGATGTTAAGGGAAATACCACAAGATTTATAATTATTTCAAAAAAACTGATAGTTGAAGACGGTGCGGATAAAATATCGCTTATTTTCAGTTTGCCTCATTTGACAGGCTCACTTTACCGTGTGCTTGGCAGATTTGCTATGGCAGGTCTGAATATGACAAAACTTGAAAGCAGACCGTTAAAAGACGGCAGTTCCTTTGCGTACAGTTTCTATGTCGATTTGCTTGGAAATGTACAAAACGAGGAAACGCTTGAACTCTTGTGTGCTTTGTACAGTGAATTGCCCGATTTTACATTTCTCGGAAATTTCATTGAAACAAATTAATATAATAATATGAGGTGTTCTGATGAAACAAAATAAAAGACACCGCACAAGTTTTATTAATACTATAATAGTTATTGTAACAGTTGTCATATTGGTATTTTTATCAATAGCGCTTTACAACTCAGATAAACTGCAGGTTAGGTTTGAAACAATTGTCCTTTTTCTGTCAAGGATAGAAAACGCAATAGTTTCGCTTGACTCCCGAGTGGGAATTGTGATTTGCGTTTTTGCCCTTTTTCTTGCTAAAACGCAGTTGCCTATACCTATGAGTTTTTTGTGCGTTATTTCAGGTATGGTTTTTCCTCTGCATCAGGCAATAGCGATGAATGTTGTGTTTACCTGCATAGTTCATTCCGTGAAGTATTGGGAAGGATTATGGATAGGCGGTGGCTGGGCAAGAAAAATCATTAATATAAAACAAATTAAATTTATACGAGAGTGGATTGAATTTAAAGGAAACGGAAATCCGTATATACTTTTTGTATGCAGACTTATTCCTTCAATACCTCTCGGAATGGTGTCGAAACTGTACGGCTCTTTACACTATGATTTTTTGTACTATCTTGTTTTGAGTACGCTTGGTTTTTTGCCGAGAATATATGTATATACAAGCATCGGCGGCGAGTTGTTCAATCCGTTTTCAGTCAGATTTATTTTGCTTATTATGGCTGCGGTTGTGTTCACAGGCACCGGCGCTTTGGTTCTTAACCTTATATATGGTAAGAAATATAAACAAATGACGCAAACTCTTTTGATTTACAGTCAAAAAGAAAAATACAAAATAGTTTTTTAGGAGAGTAAAATGAAAACAACAGAACTTATTGCAAAAATTAAAAACGGCGAACTTGACGAACAACTTGCTCGTGTATATGTTACAGAGAGTGAAGTTGAAAAGCAAAAAGAACGCTACATAGAAACTATCGAAACATTTATCGAAACATTCGGCGAAGACAGAGATGTTATTGTGTGCAGTGCACCGGGAAGAACAGAAGTGTGCGGTAACCATACAGACCACAACAACGGTAAAGTTTTGGCTGCTTCCGTAAATCTTGATGCAATAGCAGTTGCAAGCATTAACAACGACAATACCGTAAGAGTAAAATCAAAAGGTCATGCAATGAATGTTGTTGAGTTAAATAACCTTGAACCTGACGAATCAATGTTTGGTAAGTCAACTTCTATGGTTAAAGGTGTTGTATCGGGACTTTCCGAATGGGGTTATAAAATCGGTGGTTTTGACGCTTGTACAACTTCAGATGTTATGGGCGGTTCGGGACTTTCATCTTCTGCTGCGTTTGAAGTGCTTATAGCAACTTGTATTTCTGCTTTGTTCAATGATGAAACAATAGACGCTGTTACACTTGGTAAAGTTGCACAGTACAGTGAAAATAAGTTTTTCGGAAAACCTTGCGGACTTTTAGACCAAATGACTTCTGCAGTAGGCACATTTGTTACAATCGACTTCAAATGCACTTCAGAGCCTGTTATTAAAAAAATCAATGTAGATTTTAATTCTTTCGGTTACAGCCTTTGCATTGTTGATACAGGCGGAAGCCACTCTGACTTGACAGACGACTACGCTGCCGTAAGGTCGGAAATGGAATCTGTTGCAAAAGCAATGGGACACAGTGTTTTGAGAGAAATATCTTATGATGATTTCAAAGCAAAACTCCCTGAATTATATGCGTCAGATGAAATAAATGACAGAGCATTGCTTCGAGCAATTCATTTTTACAACGAAAATATGCGAGTTGACAATGCAGTTGAAGCACTCGAAAACAACGATTTTGAATCATTCAAAAAAATAATTGTTGAATCGGGCTTTTCATCTTATATGTACAATCAAAATGTTTATACACCAAAAAATCCTTTGGAACAAAAACTTTCACTTGCACTTGCTGTAACACAGGAAATTCTTGACGGCAAGGGTGCGTACAGAGTTCACGGCGGAGGATTTGCAGGTACAATTCAGGCTTTTGTTCCGAATGAAATCTTGAACGAATATAAAGAAAAAATTGAAAGCATTTTCGGAGAAGGAAAGTGCTATGTCCTTTCAATCAGACCGGTCGGCGGCGTTAAGGTTATGTAATTTTTGCTTTGGTGTGTATAAAGAGGTAGATTAAGATGAAGTATGTGTTTGTGGAAAATCCCATTGCAGGGAATAAGAAAAAACAGTTGCTTTTTAAAAGAGTTCAGTCTGCTTTCAGATTGAGCGATGATGAGATGATAATAGAAGAAACATTGTTTCCGCATCATGCACAACAAATTGCACGTGTTTACGCTGAAAATTACGGTGATGATGCAGTTATAGTTTCCTGCGGAGGCGACGGCACAATACACGAAATTGCAAACGGTCTTGCGGGCACAGATACTCCTCTCATGGTAATACCTCTCGGCACGGGAAATGATTTTGCAAAAAAGATTTACGGTACAAGAAAAATAAATCTTGAAAATGTTGTAAAGTCTTTCGGCTTACATAACGGAGATATAAGATATGATGTAAAACCGATTGACCTTATAGATTATAACGGCGAAAAATGTATAAACATAATGAGCTACGGTCTTGATACTTTAGTTGAAACTATCGGCAGAAAAATAGCGGCTAAAGCCCCGTTTTTGGGTAAAAATGCTTATACTATGGCTGTTCTGCCCGTGTTTATGAAACCTTTGAAATATTCTTTGAATGTTGATTTCAAATGTATTGACAAAGACGGAAATAAGTTTGATTTTACGGCAACGCCTCACGAATATGCTTTAATGGCTATTTGCAATGCGTCTTATTATGGTGGTGGATTTTGCCCTGCTCCCGACTCTGTTTTGGACGACGGGCTTTTAGATTTGGTATATGTTGACAGTATGAGTCTGCCAAAAGCCGTTCCACTTGTTCCAAAATATTCAAGCGGTCAACTTGCTCATGAAGAAAACAGTGCAGTTCATATGGCGTATGTTACCTCAGGCAGAATTTGGACAGATGACGGTTCTGCTCTTTTGGGAAACTGCGACGGAGAAAACTTTGACTATAAGGATGTTTATTTTCATGTTGACAAACATGCACTGAAACTCTGTGTTTTGAAAGAGTAATAAAATATTTAATAACATTTTTTAAAAACCTTCATAGAATATAGAGAAATCGAAGATTTCAATATATTTTACGGAGGTTTTTTTATGGCTGATGTTCCTGTTATCAATTCCAACTGCCAAAATATAAACGAAGCGGTGTGTATTGATACAAAGAGAATTTATGATTCGTGTGTAAGTAAAGATTGTCTTGAAGATTTAAGAGTGACTTTTTTCGCAAAAAGTCAGCAACTCATTGATAATGCCGTTACGGTTAAGTGCCGTGAGTGTTGTATTGAATCCGTGAGTATAGATGTTGAAGAAGTACCGTTTAACAGAGGATTTTACAGTGTCGATATAGTATTTTATTTTAAATTGTGCTTTGATACTTATTCATCTCCGTGTACAATGCCTCAAACTGCCATTGGTTATGCGAAGTTCAATAAAAAGTGTATCTTATACGGTTCTGACGGTAAAGTTAAAATCTTTACTTCAAACCCTGTATCTGAAGCCCTTGACTGCCCTGAAGCACCTCAAACAAGCAATCCTACAGCAAAGGTTCAGGCAGTTGACCCTGTTATATTGTCAACAAATGTTGTAAAGGCTTGCGATTGTTGTTTCCCTATATGCACATCATTTCCACAGTCTATTTTGTGCAATGCAGAGGACGGATTTGTAAACGGTAATTGTTCAAAAGCCGTTTTGGTTACAATAGGACTTTTTTCTATTGTTCAAATGGAAAGAGATGTTCAAATTACCGTTCCTGCGTACGATTTTTGTATTCCTGACCGTGAATGCGACTGCAATACAGACAGTCCCTGTGAAACATTTAATAAGATAGAGTTCCCTGTTGATGAATTTTTCCCAAAAGAAAAAGACTGCTGCTGCGAAAATCCGTGCTGCGATTAAGAAAAAGAGGAGTTAAAACTCCTCTTTTTTTATATTGTGTTTTGTGATATAATTTGTTATATAAGTTACATAATATACTTATTAAATTAAAAAAAGAATTTTAAGGAGTTTTAACTATGCCGTATATTGAAATCAAAACGAATGCGTCTTTTAATCAAGAACAGATAAACTTGTTGAAATCTGATATGGGTAAAAACATTACTGCAATTCCGGGCAAAAGCGAAGATTGGCTTATGGTGGATTTTTGTGAAGACAGAAATATGTTTTTCAAAGGTGTAAATTTACCGTGCGCTATTGTTGATGTCAGCATTTTCGGAAAGGCAGAGAAAAAGTATTTTGATGATTTGACAGAAAGAATTTGCAATTCTGTCAGCACTGTTTTGGGACTTGATAAAGACAGAATATATGTTAAATATTCTGAAATAGAAAAATGGGGATGGAACGGAGTAAACTTTTAATGAACGATAAGGTGTTAAGTATAAAGAATTCCGAGTTTTTTCTCGGAGATAAACCTTACAATATATATTCGGGTGCTATGCACTATTTCAGAATAGTTCCTGAATATTGGGAGGACAGACTTACAAAACTTAAACTTGCAGGTTTTAATACGGTTGAAACCTATGTTTGTTGGAATTTACATGAAAAAAAGCCGGGAGTTTTTGACTTTTCGGGAATTTTAGATATTGAAAAATACATAAAGACAGCACAAAAAATCGGTCTTAATGTCATAGTCAGACCGGGACCGTACATTTGTGCCGAATGGGATTTCGGCGGACTTCCTGCGTGGCTTTTAAAAGATAAAAATATGAGACTGCGTTGTTTTCATAAACCTTATCTTGACGCTGTTGAAAGGTTCTATGATGAACTTTTCCCACGACTTAAACCTTTGCTTGCATCAAACGGAGGACCGATTATTGCAATGCAGGTTGAAAATGAGTACGGAAGTTATTCAAATGATAAAAAATATTTGAATTATGTCAAATCTTTGTTTGAAAAACACAATATGGATGTTTTACTGTTTACTTCAGACGGAAATTTGGATTCAATGCTTTCCGGAGGGAGTATAGACGGTGTGTTGAAAACTTTAAATTTCGGTTCAGGCTCAAGAACTGCTTTTAATGTTTTGAAAAAATACGGCGAGAAATCTCCAAAAATGTGTATGGAATTTTGGTGCGGTTGGTTTGACCATTGGGGCTATAAGCATCATACAAGAAGTTCGGCTCAAACAGAATACGAAATCAAAGGATTTTTATCGCAAAACGCAAGTTTTAATATATATATGTTTCACGGCGGTACAAATTTTGGTTTTACTTCGGGAGCAAATTATACAAAGAGATATTTGCCTACGGTTACAAGTTATGATTACTGTGCTTTGTTAAATGAGTACGGCGATTATACGCCTGCCTATCACAAAGTGAGAAAACTTTTGCACGAAAAGCAAAACTTACCTTTGCAAGAACTTCCCGAGTCGCCGAAACTTCAAAATATCGGAGAAATAGAACTTACCGAGTCAACTTCTTTGTTTTCAAATCTTGAAAATATTGCAGAAAAACATTATTCGCCAACTGCCGAAAGTATGGAATATTTCGACCAAAACTTTGGTATGATTTATTATAAGACAAAAATTAAAGGCAAATATCCGACTGTAAAATATACTGTTTCGGATGTACACGACAGAGCTTTTGTGTATGTTGACGGTAAAAAAACTGCGACGATAGACAGAACTTTGGAAAACAAAAAAAGATTGTTTAAATCTCTGTATTCAAACACTTTTACTGTTTCGCCGATTAGTTCGGAATGTGAAATAGGCGTGCTTGTTGACGCTATGGGAAGAGTGAATTACGGTCAGAAATTGTACGACAGAAAAGGCATATCTGCCATTTCTTCTTCAGTGCAGGTTTTGTGCGACTATGAGATTTACACTATACCTCTTGACAATCTTGAAAAACTTGATTGGACTCAAAATTCCGATAAGTACCCGATATTTTTTAAAGGCAACTTTGATGCCGAAAAGGGAAAGGATTGTTTTGTCGAAACAAAGGGCTTTACAAAGGGAAACGTTTGGATAAACGGTTTCAATCTCGGAAGATATTGGAGCAAAGGACCACAAAAAACACTTTATCTGCCTGCACCTTTGTTAAAGGAAAAAGACAATGAAATAATTGTTTTGGAACTTGAAAATGCAGACAAAAAATCTATAAAAATCATAGATAAACATAAACTTTTTTAATGAATAAATGAAAAAAATCACCCGATAATAACAACGGGTGATTTTTTATGGATATGACAAATATATCAAAAAATATGAAGATTTTTTCAGGATTTTCAAACACAATAAAGGCACTCAATATTCTTATCACGATAATAAAGATATTGGCAATTTCCTTTATTGCACTTCAGGCGATACTGATATTAAAAGAAAAAGGATTTAACTAATCAAAAACAGGATATGTTCTGCGATATATGCTGTTGATGTTTTTGAAATAGTCGAAATCAACCGAGTCAATCGTTTCTCTTGTAGTTCTGAAACGCCAATTCTTTTCGGGCACTCCCGGAATGTTCATCCTTGCGTCACTTCCGAAACCGCACATATCCTGAAAAGCGATGATTGCCGTGTTTGAACTTGACGCCCATACAGATTCGATTATTTTTCGACAACTTTTACTTTTGAAACCTCCGTCGCCCCAATTTTCTCCTTCAAAACCGCAATATTTAAGTGCAAAATTTCGTTCACTTTCACTTGCTTCCCAAAGCCATCCGAGAAGTGTGTTGTTGTCGTGAGTGCCGATATAGTTGACGCTGTTTTGCGTACAGTTGTGCGGCAGGTGAAGTGAGTCGGAATTTGGGTCAAAACCAAACTGAACGACTTTTATACCGGGAATTTTTGTCTCTTCTAAAAGTTTTACGACATCTTCTCCGAAAGTTCCAAGATCTTCGGCAATGATTGGCGGATTTTTAAATTTTTTAAATACTTCATTAAAAAGGCTCATTTCGGGGCCTTTTTTCCATTCTCCGTTTTTTGCCGTTTTACTGTCGGCGTCAACTTCCCAATAACTTGCAAAGGCTCTGAAATGGTCAATCCTTACAACATCGTACATTTCAAGAGAGTTTTCAAGTCTGGACATCCACCATTTGTAGTTGTCCTTTTTCATTTCGTTCCAATCATATATCGGATTGCCCCAAAGTTGACCGTTTTCACTGAAATAATCGGGTGGAACACCTGCGATTTTTGTAGGTTTAAGCGTAGTTTTGTCTATTTTGAAAAGGTTAATATTAGACCATACATCAGCACTGTCCATTGCTACATATATGGGTATATCGCCTATGATTGCAACACCTTTTTTATTTGCGTATTGTTTGATTTTTTTCCATTGTTCAAAGAAAATGTATTGTACAAAGCACCAAAAATCAATATCGGTTTCAAGCTCTTTTATATCGCTTCCAGAAATGTTTTTAAAATGTGAATATTTTTCACTCCATTCCCACCATGCAGAACCGTTTTCTCTGTTTTTGATTGCCATAAATAACGAGTATGAATAAAGCCATTTTGAAGTTGATTTGAAGTTTTCAATTTCACTCTTCAATTTTTCATCGCAGTTTTTATAGCACTTTTTTAACAGTTCAAGTCGCCTTGAAGACGCAAAGTCATAGTCAGCCGTGTAAGGCGAACCGTCATAAATATTTCTTTTGAAATCTTCTTCGGTGCAAAGTCCTTCTTTCAAAAGACTTTTCGGGTCAATGAACAAATAGTTGCCTGCAAAAGCACTCGGAGAACAGTAAGGAGAATTTGCGTGGTCAAGCGGATTGAACGGCAGCACCTGCCAATACGAAAATCCTGCGTCGCTTATTTTATCTATGAAATGGTAACAGTTTTCATCAAAAACACCGACTGCATAGTCAGACGGCATTGAACTGATGTGAAACAGTACACCGCTGTTGCGTTTGTTTAACATTTTTTAACACCTCAAAATAGAGATTATCACGAATTAACAAAAAAATCAATCTATATTAATATTATTTATATATATTTTTAAATAATATAACAATAAGTTGTTGAATGTTTTGTTCTCATAAGTTATAATATTAAAATAAATATTAAAAGGCGTATTGTGTCTTTTTAAATACCAACAGGTGAATTATGGAACAAAAAACCAAACAAAAAAATAAAATTTCAGAAAAAGAACTTTTAGAGCAACACGAGTATGAGATAAAACTTGCATCGACAATAGTTGCAAAGTACGGTGAAAAACCGCTTGCCTGTGTAGTAACTTTCGGTTGTCAGCAAAATGTTGCAGACAGTGAAAAAATTAAAGGAATGCTCAGTGAGATGGGCTATGGGTTTACCGATGAACCTTTAAAAGCGAAACTTATATTATTCAACACCTGTGCAGTTCGTGAACACGCAGAACAAAGAGTTTTCGGAAATGTCGGAGCGTTGAAGCAGTACAAGTCGGAAAACAAAGATGTTGTCATTGCACTTTGCGGTTGTATGATGCAGCAGCAACATATTGCAGATAAAATTAAAAAGAGTTTTCCTTTTGTTGACCTTGTTTTCGGCACTCATGTAGTTTATCGTCTGCCCGAACTTCTTTATAAGGCACTCACAGGTAAAAAAAGAGTTTTTGAACTTCCGAATTCAGACGGTGCCATTGCAGAGGGTATTCCGATTTTGCGTGACGACGATAAAAAAGCGTGGATTCCTATTATGGAAGGCTGTAATAACTTTTGTTCTTACTGTATCGTTCCGTATGTTAGGGGAAGAGAGAGAAGCCGTGAAGCAGAAAACATAATTGCAGAGGCAAAATGCTTAATTGAAAAAGGGTATAAAGAGATTACTTTGCTCGGTCAAAATGTTAATTCATACGGCAAAGACCTTGAACCTGCCGTAACATTTTCCGAACTTTTGAGAAAAATAAATGAACTTGACGGCGATTTCAGAATTCGTTTTATGACAAGCCATCCGAAAGATTGTACAAAAGAACTTCTTGAAACTATGGCAAACGGCGAAAAAATCGCAAAGCATCTTCATCTGCCTTTCCAAAGCGGTAATGACAGAATTTTGAAAGCAATGAACAGGCATTATGACAGAGAAAAGTATCTTGAACTTATCAAATACGCCCGTGAACTTATGGGCGACGAACTTTCAATAACAAGCGATGTAATCGTTGGTTTCCCAGGAGAAACATACGAAGAGTTTAAAGATACATTGTCGCTTGTAAAAGAGATAGAAGCCACTTCTCTTTTCACTTTCATATATTCTCCGAGAAAAGGTACGCCTGCGGCGGAAATGCCTGACCCTGTATCTCATGCGGAAAAGTCAAAGTGGTTTAAAGAATTGACAGACTTGCAGGAAACAATTTCTGCAAAAAGAATGAAAATGTGCGAAGGTAAAGTTTTCAAGTGCTTTGTAACAGGTAAAGGAAAACTTGCTGACAACTATTTGGCGGCACGCACCGACGGCAATCTTATTATTGAATTTGAAGGTGACGAAAATCTTATCGGCACTTTTCAAAATATAAAAGTAACACAACCTTTAACATTTGTTTTAAAGGGTGAATTAGAAAGGAATTAAAATATGAGTTTAGAATCAGCACTCAGACAACTTGGCAAAGAAATTCAGCAGGACGAAAGATTCATCAAACTTCAGGCTGCTGCAAAAGCAAACGATGAAGACAAAGCTCTTCAGGACAAAATGGGCGAAATGCAGTTAATTTCTCTCAACTATCAGCAAGAAGCTGAAAAAGCAGCAGAAGCAGACGCTGAAAAAATGCAACAACTTCAAAAAGATTATGAAGCACTCTATACTGAAATTATGTCAATGGAAACAATGACAGAGTATTCACAGGTTGCTCACGAAATGGAAAAAATGGCTCAGTATATCAGTCAAATGATTGGCCTTTTCTTTGACGGTCAAGACCCTGAAACTTGTGAAATTCCGACTGAAGAGTCTTGTACACACGACTGTTCAACTTGCGGCGGCTGCCACTGATTTATAAAATATGATGACGAGGAGGAAAAGTGAAAATGGCAAAAGAAAAATTGAGTCCCATGATGGAACAGTATCTGCAAATTAAAAATGATTATCTTGACACCATTTTATTTTTCCGACTCGGCGACTTTTATGAAATGTTTTTCGATGACGCAAAGATTGTCTCTGAAGAACTTGATTTGGTTCTTACGGGCAAACTTTGCGGACTTGAAGAAAAAGCGCCGATGTGCGGCGTGCCTTTTCACAGTGCAGAAACATATATAGCAAAACTTGTTGCTAAAGGCTACAAGGTTGCTATTTGCGAACAAATGGAAAATCCCGCACTTGCAAAAGGCATAGTAAAACGAGAAGTTATAAGAGTAGTAACGCCCGGTACAGTGATTGAAAGCAATATGCTTGAAGACGGTCAAAATAACTATTTGTGCAGTGTGTATGCTTCTGATAAAGAAACAGGACTTTGCTTTGCAGATGTTTCGACAGGCGAGTTTTATATAACTTCTGTTGCAGGCGATGATGTTCCTGCAAAAATCAATAACCAACTTTCAACTTTTCAGCCAAAAGAGATATTGCTTAACGGCGAAGCGAAAAATATGGACTTGGTTGTCAGATTTTCAAAAATAAGGCTTGGAGCATTTATAGACGATACATACGAAAATCTTACATACGAACTTGCCGCAAAGACCGTAGAGGAAACTTTGAGCAAGACAGAACTTGAAAGACTTGTGGAACAGAACAGTCCGCAGTCCGTTATGGCAGTTGCAAGCATTGTTTTGCGACTTAAAGATACAAGAAAACAAGAAAAAATCGAGCCGCCGACAGAGGTGGAAATTTATAATGAAACCCAATATATGTCACTTGATATGAGTGCAAGGAGAAACCTTGAGTTGACTCGTTCAATGATGACGGGCGATAAAAAACATTCTTTATTGTGGGTTATTGACAAAACAAAAACCCCGATGGGAAAACGACTTATAAGAAGATGGCTTGAAAGTCCGCTTCTTTCAATTCCGAAAATTACACGCAGGCAAAACGCCGTAGCCGAAATGGTAAGTTCGGTTATAATGCGTGATGAGATACGACAGGCATTGGCAGGTGTATCAGATATTGAAAGACTTATGACAAGAATTGTATATTCTGCGGCAAACGCCAAAGAATTGCGTACATTGTTTGTTACAATATCTCGTTTACCTGACATAAAAAAATCACTTGAAAATGCCGATTCCTCTTTTATAAAGACTATCTATTCAGAAATAGATTTACTTGAAGATGTTGCAGAACTTATCGACACTGCAATAGAAAATGAGCCTCCGTTTACTCTTCGTGAGGGAGGACTTATCAAAGAGGGGTACAGTGAAGAATTAGACGAACTCAGAAGTATTATGAACGACACTGCAAGTTTGATTGCAGATGTTGAAGAGAGAGAAAGACAGGCAACAGGCATACCGAAACTTAAAGTAGGTTATAACAGAGTTTTCGGTTACTATATTGAAGTTACAAACAGTTATAAAGATATGGTGCCTGAAACATATATCAGAAAACAAACGCTCACAAACGCCGAAAGATATATTACAGAAGAATTAAAGCAACTTGAGGGCAAGATTATCGGTGCAAAAGACAGAAGCATTTCTCTTGAGTACGATATGTTTTGTGAAATCAGAAACAAGATTTCATCACAGTGCGAAAGAATACAGACTACTGCAAAGGCACTTGCAAGACTTGATGTTGTATGTTCGCTTGCAGAAGTTGCCGAAAAACAAAATTATGTTTGCCCCGATATTGACAATTCGGGAGTTATAAGAATAGAAAACGGCAGACACCCCGTTGTCGAGGCTTTGCTTGACAATGCCGTGTTTGTTCCCAACGATACTTTGCTTGATAAAAATGACAATAGGTGCGCTATAATTACAGGACCGAATATGGCGGGTAAATCTACATATATGCGACAAATTGCACTCATAGTCATTCTTGCACAAATGGGTTCTTTTGTGCCTGCTTCATCGGCAAATATAGGTATTTGTGACGCTATATTTACAAGAGTCGGTGCGTCTGACGATTTGGCAACAGGTCAGTCAACATTTATGGTTGAAATGAATGAGGTTGCCGATATTTTGAAAAATGCAACTGCCGACAGTCTTATCATTTTGGATGAGATAGGCAGAGGTACATCTACATACGACGGTATGAGTATAGCAAGGGCAGTTCTTGAGTATGTATGTAAGAAAAGAACACTCGGTGCAAAATCACTTTTTGCTACTCATTACCATGAACTCACGGCTATGGAAGGTTTGCTCGACGGTGTTAAAAACTATTCAATAGCAGTTAAAAAACACGGAGATGACATTACATTTTTACGACGAATTGTTAAAGGCGGTGCAGACGAGAGTTTCGGTATAGAGGTTGCAAAACTTGCAGGTGTACCGAATTCAGTTGTAAAAAGGGCAAAAGCGATTTTAAAAGAACTTGAAGCTAATAAAACGGAAATAGATTTTAAAGCGGAAGACGCTGTTGTTGAAGACGATGATGTTCAGGAAATGCAGTACAATTTTTCTGCAAACGAAAAAGATGAAATCATTAAAATTTTACAGGCAACCGATGTTAATTCTCTAACTCCGATTGAAGCTATGCAAACGCTTTATGATTTGGTAAATAAAAGTTCAAAACTATAAATTAATTTAATAGTAAATAAAAGAAATTTATATAGAAGATATAACAAAAGAGGTGAAAACATTTGGCAAAAATAAATGTGCTTCCCAAAGAAGTTTATCAACTGATTGCTGCGGGCGAAGTTGTTGAAAGACCGTCAAGCATTGTTAAAGAAATGCTTGAAAATTCAATAGACGCAGGTGCAAAATCGGTGACTGTGGAAATTAAAAACGGCGGTTCATCGTATATTAGAATAACCGATGACGGTTGCGGTATCGAAAAGGCAGATGTGCCAAAGGTTTTCATATCGCACGCAACGAGTAAGATTGAGTTTAAGCACGACCTTGATGCCATTTCTACACTCGGTTTCAGGGGCGAGGCTATGAGTTCGGTTTGTGCAGTCGCAAAAGTGGAACTCATCACAAAATCAAAAAGTGAACAAGTGGGAAGCAGGTATGTCATTCACGGCGGAGAAGAAGTGTCTTTTGATGACGCAGGCTGTCCCGACGGCACAACAATAGTTGTAAGAGATATTTTTTACAATGTTCCCGCAAGAATGAAATTTTTGAAAAAAGATGTTACAGAGGGTAACTCCGTTGCAGGTATTGTTGACAGAGTGGCACTTTCCCATCCCGAAATATCTTTTAGATTTATTCGTGACGGAAAGCAGGTCTTGTTTACAAACGGCAACGGTTCATTGTCCGACGCAGTGTATTGTGTTTTCGGAGCAGAGTTTCATAAAACTTTAATTCCCGTTGAATACAATTATTCTTCTATGCGTATTACAGGTCTTGTGAGCAATCCTTTGTTTCCGAGAAAAAGCCGTTCGATGCAGTATTTTTTCATTAACTCAAGAATGGTAAAGTCAAAAACAATGATGGCTGCACTTGAACAGGCATATAAAAATAACATTATGGTGGGCAAATTCCCTGCCTGTATATTAAACCTTGAACTGAATACTTCTTTGGTAGATGTAAATGTTCATCCTGCAAAAACAGAAGTAAGGTTTACTAACGAAAAGCCGATTTTTGAAATAGTTTATTACGCAGTAAAGTCGGCTGTTGAAAGTAACAGAGATGTTAAACACGCTGTTTTAAATTCGACTAAAACATATACAAAAGAAGATTTTGCAGTTAAAAAAGAACAACCGAAACAGTTTCGTTTCAATGTTTTAAATAGGGAAAATAACGAAAGTGCAGATGCTGTTGCAAGCAGTTTTAAGGTTAATTTTTCAAACGAAAGTTCAGCAAACAATGAAAAAGAAGAGGCAAAAGTTCAGCAAAAGATTTTGCCTAAAAGCAAGATTGCAGATGTTTCTGTTGAATGTGACGACACTGAAAACGAAAATAACAACGCTTTGTATTCAAATTTCAAATTTAAAGAAAATAAAGGAAACTTTGAATATATAAAAGAAGATGAAAAAACAACAATCGCCAACGAAAATGACTTAAATACAGAAAAAGAAAAAATTTCTTTCAGTTCTGAAAATGTTTCAAAGACAGATAAATCAGAAACGCCTTCATTGACTGTTGACGATGAACCTCCCGAAATTAAAGTAATCGGCGAGGCGTTTAAAACATATATTATAGCCGAAGTGGGCGGCGAACTTTTGTTTATAGATAAGCATGCGGCACACGAGAGAATTAACTATGAAAAGTTAAAAGCGAATGACGGCGTTTACCCGCAGGTTTTGTTGACGCCTGTTACCGTTAAACTTTCCAAGGAAGAATATACGGCGATAATTGATAATATTGACGCACTTGAAAAAACAGGTTTTGCAGTTGAAGATTTCGGAAACTATACCGTGATTGTCAGAGAATGCCCGTCACTTGTGGCAAATGAAGACATTGCCGATTTGATAGTTGAAACGGCAAGTAAACTGCTTGATAAAAAAACAGACATTTTGCCTGATAAAATAGATTGGATATATCATTCGACGGCTTGCCGAAGTGCAGTGAAAGCGGGCGATTTTACAAGTCGTTTTGAAATGGAAAAGTTTGTTAAAAATCTTTTGGCTATGCCTAATATAAGATTTTGTCCTCACGGCAGACCTGTTTTTATAAAGTTTACAAAGTATGAAATAGAGAAACTTTTTGGTAGAATACAATGACAGATAAAACAAAAATCATTGCAGTTGTCGGGCCGACTGCGTCCGGAAAAACAAGACTTGCGATAGAGATTGCAAAGAGTGTTGACGGAGAAATCATTTCTGCTGATTCAATGCAGGTTTATAAAGGTATGAGTATAGCGACGGCGGCTCCGACAGAAGAAGAAAAAAAGGAAGTCACGCACCATCTTGTTGAGTTTTTAGATTGCAGTCACGCTTTCAGTGTTGCAGAGTTTTCAAACTTGGCAGAAGAAAAAGTGCGTGAGATTTTGGAAAAAGGGAAAGTTCCTGTTATCTGCGGCGGTACGGGACTTTTTATAGACAGTTTTTTAAACAATATTAAATTTGCCGAAAACAAGACGGATGAAAATTTCAGAGAAGAACTTTTGAAAAAATCTCCCGACGAATTGTATGAGATGTTGTTGGAAAATGACCCTGAAGCAGCAAAAAAAATACATAAAAATAATGTTAAAAGAGTTGCGAGAGCACTTGAAATATATTATTCAACAGGTAAAAATAAGACTGAACAGGAAAAGTTCTCAAAATCTGAACCGTCTCCGTACGAACCTTTTTATATAGGTATAAATTATAAAGACAGACAAAAACTTTATGACAGAATAAATCTCCGTGTTGATAAAATGGTCGAAAACGGTCTTATAGAAGAGGCTGAAAAAATGCTTCCTAAATGTACGGAAACTTCTTGTCAGGCAATAGGTCATAAGGAACTGAAACCGTATTTTGACGGTGTCTGTTCTATTGAAACTTGTGTTGAAAAACTTAAACAGGAAACAAGACGCTATGCCAAAAGACAGATAACATGGTTTAAAAGAAACGAAAAAATAAATTGGTTTTATGCAGATGATTATGATAATGAAGACAAACTTATTTCTTCTGCAATAAGTAAAGCGAAGGATTTTTTAAATGAAGAAAATTAAAATAGAAAAGGACACACTGTCAATAGTAATCGCAGTAGTGCTGATAGTTGTATATATTGCAGTGCAGTCATTTTCAGCTTCAAATGTAAAAATGCAAATTCAGACGGCAAACGAAACAGTTGCTTATGATTCAGTCAGTGCAAAGGCACTTGCAGTCAGACAGGAAGCCGTTTTGCCTGCCGACAGCAGTCAGATGCTTTTGCCTACTGTTGACGACGGCGACAAGGTGGCAGTCAACGGCGAGGTTGCAAAAGTTTTTTCTTCTCCCGATGTTGCCGCAAGGTATGTTGAAATTAACGATTTAAACGAGGAACTGAACAGACTTACTGCACTTGAAAACAGTTCAAGCGGTCTTGTTACCGATTTAGAGTCTGCAAATAGAAGTATTGTAGAAAGTCTTAACAGATATGTTTGCGACAGGGCAAATGAAAAAACGCAAGATGTTTCAAAAGAACTTGCAAATATCAATAACAGTATTGTCAAGCAGCAGCTTATTATAGGCGAAAGCATAGATTTTTCTCAAATGAAAAGTTCTATCAGTCAGCAAATTTCAACATTGTCCTCTATGGGCTATAAGCCTCAGGGAAATCTTACGACGGATAAGTCAGGTATATTTTCAACTTTTACCGATGGTTTTGAAAATATTGCTGACTATAACAATATTGATTCTTTTACTGTTGAAAATCTTGAAAGTTGTTTTGAACAGATTGAAAAAAGTGAAGATAAAGACAATCATTTCGGAAAAATGATATATAATTATGACTGGTACTTTATCTGCACGGTAAACAGCAGCGATTTGGGAAATCTCAAAGACGGAGACAGCGTAGATGTTTGTCTTAAAAACGATGCCGATACTGTTTATAAAATGAAAATAGTAAAGGGTGCAGATGTTTCTCCCGAAACAGAAAAAACACTTCTTGTATTGCAGTCAAATGATATGAATTCAAAAATCACTTCTTTAAGAGTTGAAGATATTGAAATTCGTTTGAAAAAGTATGAAGGAATTAAAGTTCCGAAAAAAGCTATTCGTGTTGTAGATGAGAAAACAGGCATATACGCTTTGGTTTCTTATAAAATAGAATTCCGTGAAATCGAAATTCTTTATTCTGATGATGATTATGCAGTGGTAAAATACGAGCCTGAAAAGGAAGACGGTATCAGGTTGTACGACCAAATTATTGTGGAAGGAAAGGATTTATATGATGGAAAAGTTTATACCTAATGACAGCGAAAAAGCGATAATGTCGTGTGTTGACAATTACAGACGAATTAAAGAAGAAGTTTGCGAAGCGGCAGTCAAGTCGGGCAGAAGTGAAAACGATGTAAGACTGATGGCAGTTACTAAAACCGTCGAGCCGTTGTATATTAATGCAGTTCTTGACGACGGTGCAGATTTGATAGGCGAAAATCGTGTTCAGGAGTATATTGGCAAGCGAGAAAGCCTGCACCTTGACAATGTTGAAAAACATTTAATAGGTCATTTGCAGTCAAATAAGGCAAAATATATTGTTGGTGAAGTCGATGTTATAGAGTCTGTTGATTCTTTGAAAATCGCAAACGCCGTTTCTAAAGAATGTTCTAAAAAAGGCGTTGAGCAAAGTATTTTAGTCGAAATTAATATCGGTCAGGAGGAAAGCAAAAGTGGTATCTCTCTTGAAAATGCAGAAGAATTGATAGAAGAAATAGCTCAACTGCCGTTTATAAATATAAAAGGACTTATGACAGTACCGCCGATTTGCGACGATGAGTCAAAATTAATGAAATATTTTGATAAGATGTATCAATCTTTCATTGACATAAAGGCAAAAAAATTAGATAATGTAAGTATGGATGTTTTAAGTATGGGTATGAGCAACGACTTTAAAACGGCAATTTTGTGTGGCTCCAATTTAGTCAGAGTAGGCTCATCCATTTTTGGTGCAAGAAAGTATTATTAAAGAGGTTTGAATATGGGATTTTTTGAAAAATGGAAAGAAATTATTAACGACAACGAAGACGAAGATTTTTACGGCAACGACTCAAATGATTATGTTGAACCACCTGCCGAACACAGAAAAAAAGACAGAACACTTGCTCGTGAAAGAGAGTATGAAAAGCCTGTTGAAAGAAGCATCAAGCGCAGACGAGACGACAATGACAAAGTAGTCAACATTCATACAACTGCACAACTTCAGGTTGTTCTTGTTAAGCCGGAAAGGTTTGAAGAAGCGTCACAGATTGCAGACAATCTCAACGAAAAGCGTACAGTTGTTTTAAACCTTGAAAGTGCAAACAGAGATATAGCAAGAAGATTGCTCGACTTTTTAAGCGGAGTTGCTTATGCTAACAGCGGTCAGATAAAAAGAGTTGCAAACAGCACATATATCATCACACCATACAATGTAGATGTGATGGGCGATTTGCTCGATGAACTCGAAAATAACGGTATGTTTATGTAATTTTAATAAGAGGAGAATAGTTATGATTACACCAAGCGATATTAATGACAAAAGATTTTCAACCGTAAAAAACGGTGGCTATGATGCTTCCGAAGTTAACGAGTTTCTTCAGGCAAGTGCAGAGTCTTACGTTGCCGTTGTTGAAGAAAATAAGCAGCTTTTCAGAAAAATGGAAATTCTTGCGAAAAAAATTGAAGAGTACAGAGATGAAGAAGACTCTATTAAATCAGCACTCATTACTGCTCAAAAAACTGCAAATGCCATTACAAAACAGGCAAAAGACGGTGCAGAAAGCGTTTTGACAGAGTCAACTGAAAAAGCACAGAAAATAGTGCAGGATGCAAAGGAAAAAGCAAACGGCATTGTAAAAGAAGCAGACGAATATGCAAAAAGTGTAAAAGAAGAAAACCTTGAAGAAGCCGAAGCTATTATATCGGCAGCTGAAACAAAGGCAAACGAGGCAATTAATGCTTCAAAGATTGTTTCAAAAAATATAATTGAAGAAGCAAAGTCACTTGCCGATAATCTTGTGAAGAAAGCAAGAGAGAAAAAGGAAAGTTACGAAAAAATTTTGAATGATATTAAAGCAGAGTCACTTGAAATTAAAGAAAGTCTTGTTTCTCTTTATGAAAGCCAACTTGAAAAAATCAAGTCGGTAAATTGTGAAAGTGACGATGACTATTCAGTAGATGAGTCAGAGTACATTTCTATTTTAGAAAAAGTAAATAGATTTGAAAAAGAAGAAATAGAGATTGAACAGCCGGTTGAAGATACTGAAGATGAAGAAACAGTTGAATACGAAACCGAAAGTGCTGAAGATATCTCTGAAGAAACAGAAACTGAAGCAGAAGACATTTCAGAAGAAACAGAAGAAACGGAAGACAGCGAAGAAAAACCCGACATTAAGCAGACAAACTATTTTGCAAATGAAGATAATGATTTTTCTTTTGCAAGCGAAAATGACGGCATCAATTCCGTTGGAATAGATGTTGAAACAGCAGTTAATGATTTTTCAACAGATGAAATTACACCTGTTCGCAATACAAGAACATCTACCATCGAAATTCTTGACGATGATGAAGACGATGATGATATTCTTCAAAAAGAAACACCGTCTATTGAAGATTTCGGTTCAATTTTCGGTACAAATGAAGTAACGGACAGAACTACTGAAAAAATTTCGCTCATTCCTCCGGAAGATGACAAAGACGATGAAGATGACGAACCTAAATTCAAAGGTTTTTTTAAGAAGAAAAGATAAACAAATCCAATAGTTAGGAGTTATAGATAATATGGATTATAATAAAACACTCAATTTACCTAAAACCGATTTCCCTATGAGAGCATCTTTGCCTCAAAGAGAGCCTATTTTTCTTGAAGAGTGGGAAAAACACGACCTTTACAAGAAATTGATGGAAGTAAACGACTCAAAACCTCTTTTTGTACTTCACGACGGCCCTCCGTATGCAAACGGCGACATTCATATCGGTCACGCACTCAATAAGACACTTAAAGACTTTATTGTACGCTATAAAAATATGACCGGCTTTAAATCGCCTTATGTTCCCGGATGGGATACTCACGGTTTGCCTACCGAATTGGCAGCAAGAAAAAAAGCAGGCATTTCAGCCGACTCAAACATTTCCGATGTTGAACTTCGTAAAATATGCAGAGATACTGCACTCGGATATGTAGATATTCAAAAAGAGTCATTTAAGCGTCTCGGTATAATAGGTGAGTGGGACAATCCGTATATCACTCTTACAAAAGATTTTGAAGCAGAACAGATTAAGATTTTTGCTTCAATGGCATCAAAAGGCTATATATATAAAGGTCTTAAACCTGTATATTGGTGTCCTGACTGTAAAACTGCACTTGCAGAGGCTGAAATTGAGTACGCAAACGACCCCTGCCACTCAATCTATGTTAAGTTCAATGTTACGGATGACCTCGGTAAACTTACCGCTATGGGTGCAGACCTTTCAAAAACATATTTTGTAATTTGGACAACTACAACTTGGACTCTTCCTGCCAATGTTGCTATTTGTGTCGGTCCGAATTTTGAATATTCACTTGTAAAATGTGACGGCGAGTTCTATGTAATGGCTTCTGAACTTGTTTCTGTTGCTATGGAAGACGCAGGCAAAACGGACTATGAAGTTGTGGGTACAATCAACGGTGCAGAACTTGAGTATATGAAAACTCAACATCCGTTCATTGACCGTACTTCTCTTGTAATTGTCGGAGACCATGTAACTTTGGAAAGCGGTACAGGTTGTGTACACACTGCTCCCGGTCACGGTGTTGACGACTTTATTGTATGTAAAAAATATCCTGAAATTCCTGTTGTTGTTCCTGTTGATGAAAACGGTGTTCTCACGGAAGAAGCAGGTCAGTTTGCAGGACTTAAAACTGATGATGCAAATAAACCTATCGCAATGCATCTTGAAGAAACAGGCGCACTTTTCGCAATCAAGAAGATTGAACACCAATATCCTCACTGTTGGCGTTGTCATAATCCGATTATATTCAGAGCAACAAGTCAGTGGTTCTGTTCTGTTGATGCTTTCAAAAAAGATGCAGTTGCAGAAACGGAAAAAGTAAAATGGTTCCCTGAATGGGGTAAAGACCGTATGCAGTCTATGCTCCTTGACCGTGCCGATTGGTGTATTTCAAGACAAAGAAAATGGGGCGTTCCGATTCCTGTTTTCTACTGTTCTGAATGCGGTAAAGAAATAATTGACAATGACGCTATGATGAATGTTTCAAAAATCTTTGCAGAAGAAGGTTCTGACGCTTGGTTTATAAGAGATGCAAAAGATTTTCTTCCTGAAGGCTTTAAATGTCCTCATTGTCATTCGGATAAAGGCTTTGAAAAAGAAACAGATATTATGGATGTTTGGTTCGACTCGGGTTCAACTCATGCGGCAGTTCTTTCAAGACCGTATCTTAAATATCCTGCCGATGTTTACCTTGAGGGTGCAGACCAGTACAGAGGCTGGTTCCAATCTTCACTTTTGACTGCTGTTGCAATAGGTAAAGGTGCACCTTATAAAGAAATCAGTACTCACGGCTGGACTGTTGACGGTGAAGGCAGAAAGATGAGTAAATCACTCGGAAACGGCGTTGACCCGAAAGATATTATCTCAAAATACGGAGCAGATATTTTAAGACTTTGGGTTGCTTCGTCTGACTATCATGCCGATGTTCGTGTAAGTTCAGAAATTTTCAAACAACTTTCAGATAATTACAGAAAAATCAGAAATACAGCCCGTTATTGTATCGGTAACCTTTACGATTTCAATCCTGATACAGATATGGTTGGTTTAGATGAACTTGAAGAGCTTGATAAGTATGCTCTTATGAAACTTGATGAACTTCTTGCTACTGCAAGAGGCGGTTTTGAAATATACGAGTATCATACTGCGGCTCACGCAATTCACAATTTCTGTGTTGTAGATATGAGTAACTTCTATTTCGATGTGTTAAAAGACCGTCTTTACACATCTGCACCGACAAGCAAAACAAGAAGAGCCGCTCAAACTGTTTTGTACAAAGTTCTTGATGCACTTACACTTTTGATGACTCCTATTCTTGCTTTTACGGCAGATGAGATTTGGAAGGCAATGCCTCACGATTCTTCAAGAAATCCGGAATCTCCGTTGTTCAATGAAATTCCGCAGCCTGAATTTATAGAGGCAGACGCTGAATTTATGAATAAATGGGAAAGAATACACTCTGTAAGAGAAGATGTTCAAAAGGCACTTGAACTTGCAAGAAATGAAAAGAAAATAGGTAAATCTCTTGAAGCAAAAGTTACTCTTTTTGCAGACGGAGAACTTCTTGAATTCTTAAACAGCGTTGCAGATTCACTTGCAGAAATCTTTATTGTAAGTGATGTGGAAGTTGTTGACGGCAAAGGCGATTTTGCAGGAAATGTAGAAGGTCTTTCTGTCAGCGTTTCAAAAGCCGAAGGCGAAAAATGTGAACGTTGCTGGACTTTCAGCAAGACTGTCGGCGAATGCAGCGAACATCCTACACTTTGTGCAAGATGTGCGTCTGTTATTAAAGAAATGGAATAATCAGTTAAACGGGGACAGATTTTTCTGCCCCCGAACGCATTTTAAACATCGGAGTGATTGTGTGAATAAAAAAATCGGCGCAACGATTACTATTGTGATTTTAACCGTTATCGACCAGCTTACAAAGTACTTTGCATCTTCAAATCTTTACCCCGATAAAACGGCAAAATTTATACCCGGTTTAGTTCAGTTTAGGTATGCTGAAAATACGGGTATGGCGTTTAGTATGTTTGAAAATTCAAGGTGGCTTTTTATAGTCGTTACTGCTGTTGCCTGTGTTGCCATTCTTGTTTATCTGTATTTTTTCAAGTGTAACTCGTATTGGCTTTATTGGAGTTTGGTTCTTGTTGTTTCTGGTGGAATAGGAAATATGATTGACCGTGTTTTTTATGGTTTTGTCATAGATTTTATCGAACCGACTTTTGTTGACTTTGCAATTTTTAATTTTGCAGACTGTCTTGTAACTGTCGGTGCAGTATCTTTAATCTCGTATCTTGTTTTTGATTTGATAAAGGATATGAAAAAAGAAAAAGGTAAAAATAATGAGTGAAGAATTGAATTTTACCGTGACGGAAAATGAGAAAAATATTCGTATAGATAAGGCGGTTACGCTTTTTACAGACCGTTTTTCAAGAAACGCCGTTGCAAATTTTATAACAAACGGTAATCTTTTGGTGAACGGTGTCAGCGTAAGCAAAAATTATAAAGTCAAAATCGGCGATGAAATAGATGTTTGCGTTCCCGAGCCTGTAATGTTGACGCTGAAGCCTCAAAATATTCCGCTTGATATTGTATATGAAGATGACGATTTACTTGTTGTAAACAAACCGAAAGGAATGGTTGTCCATCCTGCTCCCGGCAATTATGACGGTACACTTGTAAATGCGTTGCTCTATCATTGCGGTGTGGAAAATCTTTCAACGGTAAATTCGGAATTCAGACCGGGTATAGTTCACAGAATAGATAAAGATACAAGCGGTTTGCTTATAGTTGCAAAAACAAATTTTGCACATATTTCACTTGCAGAGCAAATCAAAGAACACAGTTTTAACCGTTGCTATGAAGCAGTCGCTTACGGTAAATTTAAAGAAGATGAAGGTACAATAGATTTGCCGATAGGCAGAGATAAAAATGACAGAAAAAAGATGGCGGTTACGGATGTAAATTCACGAAACGCCGTTACGCATTTTACAGTTAAAGAAAGATTTGACCATTTTACTTATTTGAGACTTAAACTTGAAACGGGAAGAACTCACCAAATCAGAGTTCATCTTGCAAACAGGGGAAATGCTGTTGCAGGAGACGCCGTTTACGGTCCAAAAAAAGTTATCACATCACTAAACGGTCAGTGTCTTCATGCAAAAATGATTGGTTTTGTTCATCCGAGAACAAATGAGTATATGGAGTTTGAAAGTGAACTTCCCGAGTACTTTTCAAACTTTTTAGACAAACTTAAAAAAACAGACAGGAGGTAATGTTATGTTTACTATTGGCGCTCACCTTTCGGCATCAAAAGGATATTTGGCTATGTTAAATCAAGCACTTGAAATAAATGCAAATACATTTCAGTTCTTTACGAGAAATCCTCGAGGTGCAAAAGCAAAAGATATAGATGAAAAAGATGTTGACGAATTTTTAAAAAAATCAAAAGAAGTAAATTTCGGTGTTATTCTCGCACACGCACCATATACTCTCAACTGTTGTTCTGCAACTGAAAGTACAAGAGAGTTTGCAATAAATACTTTTGCAGATGATTTGAAAAGAATGGAGTATGTGCCGAATAATCTTTATAATTTTCATCCGGGTTCTCATGTGGGACAGGGAAGTGAAAAAGGTGTTGAATTGATAGCAGACGCACTTAACACCGTACTTTTTCCTGAGATGACAACAACTGTTTTGCTTGAAACAATGGCAGGAAAAGGCAGTGAGGTTGGTCGTTCTTTTGAAGAAATAAGAGCAATTATCGACCGTGTCGAGTTGTCGGACAAACTCGGAGTTTGTCTTGATACATGCCATGTCAATGACGCAGGTTACGATATAGTCAACAATCTTGACAAAGTGCTTGACGAGTTTGATAAAATTATCGGACTTGACAGACTTAAAGCCATTCATTTGAATGACTCTAAAAATCCTTTGGGCGCTCATAAAGACAGACATGAAAAAATCGGAGAAGGTTTTATAGGCATTGAAGCGATAGACAGAATTATTAATAATGAGGTGCTCAGAGAACTTCCGTTTTTCCTTGAAACACCAAACGATATTGACGGCTACGCAAAAGAAATTGAACTTCTTCGCAAAATGTATAAATGATAAAAAACACCGTGACCTGTTCAGTGAACAGCAGTCACGGTGTTTTTTGTTTTGTTATTATTTAAGAAACTTTATGATTTCAAGTGCTTTGTCCATATCGCCTTCAACTTGAATTTTACCTTGAGTAAAAGCGTCAACAGGATTTAATTTACCGTTTAACAGTTTTAACAAGTTTGTTCCGTTTAAAGTAAATTCAGCATTTCTGTCATAATAATTATATGGCTCTATGTGAAGTTCTTTGTCTTTAACCTCGACATAGAAAATACCTTCTGCTTTACCTGTAATGTTGAACTGATATGCAAGTACGCCGTCAACCCAGCTTACATCGGTATCCTTAAATTTTTTTCTCACTGCTTCAACAAGTGATTCGTAAGTCATTGCCGCCATTATTATTCCTCCAAAATATTAAGATGTATATATTTTATCACAAATAAAATTTATTTCAAGGAAAATAATGACGAAAAATAGTGCTTATTTTTCTTTGGATTTGCAAATAATTGCTACTATTAATCCTGAAATTACAGCTATTGTTACACCTGCGGCACACGCACTTATTCCACCTGTTATTATTCCGACGGCACCGTCGTTCTGTATTGCCTCTTTAACACCTTTTGCAAGTGCATTTCCGAAACCCGTGAGCGGAATTGTTGCTCCTGCACCTGCAAAATCAACAAGCGGCTCATACAAACCAAGACCTCCGAGTATTACTCCCAAAACTACGAATGACACAAGAATTTTTGCAGGAGTCAGTTTTGTTAAGTCAATCAATAATTGTCCTATAACGCATATAAGACCTCCGATTATAAAGGCTTTTAAAAAAATCATAATAAATCACCTGCTATATTTTTTGCAAAAGCAGGTGATTTATTCTTGAACTATTAAATTTAACCTAAATCAATAGGATTTTTATTGTCTTTTTTCGACTCTCTTCCGTATTTTTCTTCAAATCCGGGATTTATATAGTCTTCAATTATTTTTCCGTCTCGTATTCTTATTACTCGTTCGCTTTGTTCTGCAATTTCATTGTCGTGAGTGATAACAATTACGGTTTTACCTTCGTTTTTGAGTGCGTGAAGCATTTTCATTACTTCTTTTGTGGAACGGGTGTCAAGGTTTCCTGTCGGTTCGTCGGCTAAAATAACGGGAGGTTTTGCCGCTATTGCTCTTGCAACTGCAACTCTCTGTTGCTGACCGCCGCTCATTTGTGACGGCAAATGATTTATTCTTTCGCCCAAACCTACTTTTTCCAAAGCATCAATAGATATTCTTCTGCGTTCTTCCTTTTTCATACCTCTGTAAACGAGGGGCAATTCAACATTTTCTACTGCCGACAAAGATGAGATAAGGTTGAAGCCCTGAAATATAAATCCGATTTGTTCATTTCTGATTGTACTCATCTCGTCGTCTGTCAGATTGTCAACGAGTTTGCCATTAATGTAGTATTCGCCTTCAGTCGGTGTGTCAAGTAAACCGAGCATATTCATAAGAGTTGATTTACCCGAGCCTGATTGACCGATTATTGCGACAAATTCGCCTTCGTCGATGGTTAAAGAAACTCCGTCAAGCGCATTTACCTGATTTTCTCCCGGATTGTAGATTTTATAAATATTTCTTACATCTATTAAGTGCATAATATAACCACCTATTACAAATTGTATACATTAATGTTACACATAGATTAAAAAAAGTCAAGCCTTTTTGAATATATATAACAATTTGTTAAAAAATACGGATGGAGGTGTTTGCTTTGGGCATATCAAAAGAAAAATATAAACAAATGGCTGATAATGCAGGAACAAAAAGTCCTGTTTTAATGAATTGCGTAAAAGCGTTTTTATTCGGCGGAACAATTTGTCTTTTCGGGCAGGGTTTAAATGAATTGTTTAAAATGTTTGAAATGACGGAAAAGGAAATAACGGCGGCTACGCCATGCACAATAATAGTTATAACGGCAATTTTAACAGGTATAGGCGTGTTTGATAAAATAGCAAGGCACGCCGGTGCAGGCACGATAGTTCCGATTACAGGCTTTGCCAACAGTGTAGTTTCTCCTGCACTTGAATTCAATCGAGAGGGTCTTGTTTTGGGAACTGCCGCTCAAATGTTTTCAATAGCGGGTCCTGTTCTTGTTTACGGAATAAGTGCATCTGTGATATACGGAATTATAATTTATATTCTTCAACTTTATTAATATAAAAACTGTACTGTTATTATTCATTAATATTTATAAAAAAAGCCGCTTTTTAAAGCGGCTTTTAATTGTATGATACGGATTAAATTTTTATTATTCCTTCTCTTTCGGCTTTTTGAAAAGAATTTTATCAACAGGGAAGTAGAGAATGAATTGTATAAACGAGCATACTGCAGTAGCTACATTAATTGACACTGCGTCGCTCCAATGTAACTTTGTTGTGAAAAGTGTGTTCAAAGTCGGAGAAAGCCAAGCAGAGAAACAGATGAGTGCCAATGTGAAAATTATGTATATAGGTAAAGTTACAGCTGTGCTTGCGCTTGAGTTGAATGTTTTTTCTTTGTTTACAAAAAAGGCAACAATTTGGGCAGCAATGTTTGCAACATTAAAAGCAATGAAATATCCGAGTCCGCCCGATATGACTTCTCCGAGTTCGTTTGTAACTACGGGATAGTCGAAAACAAACCAATTAAGAGGCGTTGCGTACAATTCCTTTACTTGTGGAATGAGCGGAATGAGATTTACAAGTGCAAATTGAACAATGCAGGCAAGTAAACTTACAACGATGAATTTTACAAACTGCCACAGTGTTTTCATACCTGAACCTTTTTGTTCTGCGATATTATCAATATCTTTTAAATTTTTAGCCATATTAGCCATAATAAAATCCTCACATTTGTAATTAAATTTATAAATAGTTTATAATTTGATTATATTATAAATTAAACATTCAATGCTTGTCAATGCGTATTGACAAAAAAATTATATTAAAGTATTATATAAATTAATAGTAAAATGAATAATTTAGGAGAAAATTAATGGATGAAAATATAAGAAAAGTATTATCACTTTTTATGAAAAAGTGGAAAACCATAGTCGCTTTTGCACTGATAGGAGTGCTTGCGGCTTATGTTATTACTGCAAACTTTACAACACTTACATACACCTCTACTATCGGATTTTACGCTTATGTTCAAGATGAGGAAAGAGAAGATGCTTCGGGTATAGTGTTGAGTTCAAGCAATACGAGCAAAATGAACTATGCTATCAGAATGATAACAACTTATCTTGCTTTGATTGATACAAATAATTTTTATCAAATAGCGACTGACAGTCTGAACAAATCACTTGACAGCGATTATGATGCGAGTTTTGTTAAAAACTCAATGAAAACTCAGGCTACGGAAGATACTGCACTTTTCAGTGTTTCAATAACAACCGAAGACAGTGAACTTTCATATAAAGTTGCAAACGAACTTGCAAAAGTAATTCCGAACTTTATAGAAAAGTCAAATGACGGGCTTGTTAAAATTAAAGTTATAGACAAACCGATTAAAGCGGCGGCAGCAGAGAGCCTTAATTATCCGCAAAAATGTTTAATCGGCGCCGCAGTGGGTATCGTAATTGCCTGTGCGTATATTTTTCTCAGAGATATGCTCGATATAAGAATAAGAACAAGCAACGAACTTGTCGAAAGATACGATATTCCTGTTTTGGGTTCGATACCCGATTTCGACAGCAAATCAAAAAAGTCTTCCAAAAAGATGAAAACTTATGAAGGCGGTGATAACTGATGCCGAAAAAAAGTAAAAAAGATTTATCAAGAAAACTTATTCAAAATCTTGACATAGAACCGGGATTGAGATTTAGAATTGAAGAAGCATATAAAAGTATTCGTACAAACATTGCCTTTTCCGTAATGAAAGAAGGCTGTAAAAGAGTAGTTGTAACAAGTTCTTTGGCAAGCGAAGGAAAAACAACTACTACAATAAACCTTGCCATTTCGTTTGCACAGGCAGGGCAGAGAGTTTTGCTTATTGACGCAGACCTGAGAAAACCGAAAGTTCATCAATATTTTTCCGTGCCGAATTCACCCGGACTTACGAACTATTTAGGCGCTTCAGTACAAAGAGGCGGAAGTTTAAATGTTTCAAGTGTTATTCACAATGTTGATTGTGATAATTTAAGCGTTATATGTTCAGGCTCAATTCCTCCCAATCCGTCAGAGATTTTGGGAAGTGAAGCCATGAATAAATTTCTTGATGAAGTTTCAAAAATGTACGATTATATTATCATAGATACTCCTCCGATTTTAGTTGTTTCGGACGCTTTACCGATTATCAAGAGTTCCGACGGCGTTGTTTTGGTTGTAAGACAAAATTCATCTACACATCCCGAAATACAAAAAGCGTTGTCATCTCTTGAGTTTATAGATGCTAAACTGCTCGGATTTATAGTTAACTTTGCTGAATCAGATGGAAAAACATACTATAAATACGGTAAAAAGTCGTACCGTTACGGCTATGGTGGATATTCCGGCTACAGTTACGGCTACGGCTACTCTCCAAATGATAAGAGGCGATAAAATTGAAGATTGACAATTTAACAGAAACTCATTGCCATATAATTCCGAATATTGACGATGGTGCGAACTCTGTTGAAATGAGTTTGAAAATGATAGAAACACTTGAAAATTACGGTGCAAAAACAATCATTTTAACGCCTCACTACTATTCTGATTCTATTTCTTATACAGATTTTGTGAAAAAACGCAATGACGCTTTTGAAGTTTTAAAGAAAAATTATAAAGGCGATGTAAAGCTGATTGCTGCGGCTGAAGTTTATGTTTCCGACTATCTTCTTCACAACGACAATCTCGACGGAATTAAAATTGCAAACGGCAACTATGCTTTGTTGGAACATTCTTTTTCCGATTCTTTTTCGTCAAAAACTTTTGAGCGTCTTGAAAATCTGTACTATGATTTTTCGGTAGTGCCTGTTTTGGCACATATCGAAAGATACAACAGTTTGATGAGCGATTTTTCAAAAATAGAAGAACTCATAGATATGGGTTGTATGACACAAGTAAATATTTCTTCTTTTGCCGATTTTCCAAGACACGCAAGGAAAAAAATTTTAAAACTTGTTGATAAGGGACTTGTGAATTTAATAGGAAGCGATTGCCACAATATGTCGGGCAGAGCTCCTGTTTATGAAGACGGAATTAAAGTTATATTAAAGCATTTCGGTCAGTCTGCAGTTGATGAATTTATGAAAAATGCTGAAAAGATAACTATGTAATTAAAAATATTTTTATTTTAATTTAAAACCCCGATTTTTTCGGGGTTTTATTACAGAGGTGCATTGATGACGGAAATCAGATATGTTCAAATGAAAGATAAAGAGTTTTGGTATAAACTTGATAAACATTTGCCAAAACAGGAATTTGAAAACAAAATTCACAGCAAAACTGCGTATATATTATCAAAAGACAATACTCCAATCGGATTGCTCAGATATAATCTTTTTTGGGACAATATACCTTTTTGTACTATGTTGTACATTGATGAAAAATATCAGAAAAAAGGTTATGGGAGAAAATTGCTGCAATATTGGGAAACTGAAATGAAAAACAAAGGATATAATATGGTTTTGACTTCTACACAAGTTGATGAATATGCCCAAAATTTCTATCGAAAAATGGGATATAGGGACTGTGGCAGTCTTATTTTGAATAATACAATGTATGAACAACCTGCCGAACTTTTTTTGTTGAAAAATATTTGAGGTACGGTGCTTGATAACATACCGATTAAAAATACAATAAAAACAGTTAACTGAAGTTTTTTGTTGATTTTTAATTTATTGAATACAGTTGTTTTTTGTGTTAAAATAAAAATAATCGGAGGGATTACTATATGGCTGACAAAAAGAAAATTTTATCTGCAATCATCCCCGTTGTGCTTGCAGTCTGTACGGTTATAGGATTGGCAGTTGCAGGACATTTTTCAAACGAAAATGCAGTAACGAATACAGAAAGTGCAACTGACGGCAGTGAAGCGGAAGCATCTCAAGATACTTTGCCGGACTCAAAAGTAAGTTTAGTCGCAGTCGGAGATAATTTAATTCATAATACGGTAATTGATTCGGGCAAAAAAGAAGACGGAAGTTACAATTATGACGGCTTGTATGAAAATTTTAAAAAGTATATTTCAACACCCGACATTGCCGTAATAAATCAGGAAACCATGCTCGGCGGCTCGGAGTTTGATTACACGGGTTATCCTTTGTTCAATTCTCCGTGGGAGGTTGGAGAAGCGGCAATAGACGCAGGTTTTGATATTTTCACATGTGCTACAAATCACTCTATGGATAAAGGCTCAAAAGGAATTGAACAGGAGTTAAAATTCTTTGAAAAACATCCTGAAGTTGTTCATGTCGGCACAAATGCAAGTGAAGAAGACTACAATAAAATTGTTTATTATGAAAAAAATTCAATAAAGTTTGCCATTCTCAATTATACCTCAGGTACAAACGGAATTTCTTTGCCCGATGACAAGCAATGGATTGTCAATATTATGGATAAGGATAAAATAAAAAAGGATGTTGAAGAAGCAAGGAAAAACGCCGATATTGTAATTGCGTTTCCGCATTGGGGTACGGAAAATTCAATGACTGTTTCCGATTATCAAAAGGAATATGCTCAATATTTTTGTTCTTTGGGCGTAGATATAATTATAGGAACGCATCCTCATGTTTTGGAGCCTGTCGAATGGATAACGGATGAGAAAAGCGGTAATAAAACACTTGTTTACTATTCGATAGGAAATTTTGTATCGCACCAGACAAACTTAAATCAACTTTTAGGCGGTATGGCAGAAATTACTGTCGAAAGAAAAGACGGAAATGTTCAAATCACAACGGCAAAACTCTGTCCGATAGTTTGTCATTATTACAAAGAAGGTAAAAAATATAAGTTTTCTGTATATAAACTTTCAGAATACAGTTCCGACCTTGCATCAAAACACAGCGTTGACGGTGTTTCTGTTGACTATTTCACAAAACTTGCCGAAAAGACAATAGCAAGTGAATTTTTAGATTTAAAATAGATTGTGTAAAATAAACAAAAAAGCACACATATTTTTTTACACACTGCTTTTGTTTTACAAAAAAGTTTTTTATTGTTGACAATATTTTTATTTTGAATATAATATAATTACAGCAAGAACAAAGGCGTTCCCGTTTTTTTGGGGACGCTTTTTGTTTTTTACACAAAATATTTTTAAAGGAGTATTTGCAATGAGTAAGTACACTAAAGAAGAAATACTTAAAGATGCAGAAGAAAGAAATGTCGAGTTTGTAAGACTTCAATTTACAGATGTTTTCGGTATAATGAAAAATGTTGCCATTACAATGAATCAGTTGAAAAAAGCACTTGATAATGAGTGTATGTTTGACGGCTCTTCCATTGACGGTTTTGTAAGAATAGACGAGTCGGATATGTATCTTCATCCCGATTATGATACTTGGAATATTTTCCCGTGGAGAAAACATCAAAACGCTCAAACTGCTCGTTTAATATGTGATGTTTATCTTGTTGACAATAAAACTCCGTTTCTCGGTGACCCAAGAAATGTTCTTAAAAAAGTTGTAAAAGAAGCAGAGGATATGGGCTTTTCTTTCAATGTAGGTCCCGAGTGTGAATTCTTCCTTTTCAAACTTGATGAAGACGGAAAACCCACCATTGAAATGAGCGACGAGGGCGGATATTTTGAACTTAACCCTATTGACAGAGGGGAAAACTGTCGTCGTGATATTTGCCTTGCACTTGAAGATATGGACTTTACAATCGAAGCTTCACACCATGAGGTTGCTTCAAGCCAACACGAGATTGACTTTAAATTTGATGAAGTAATCACTGCGGCAGATGATGTAATGACATTTAAGCATGTTGTTAAAACATACGCTCAAAAGCATGGACTTCACGCTACATTTATGCCGAAGCCGATTGCAGGTATCGACGGTTCGGGTATGCATACAAATATGAGCCTTTCAAGCATTAAGGACGGTTCAAATGTTTTTGATGACCCGTCTGACGAACTCGGATTGAGCAAACTTGCATATAACTTTATTGCAGGTATTATGGCTCATGTTAAAGGAATTGCAGTTTTTTCAAACCCGACTGTAAACTCTTATAAAAGACTTGTTCCGGGTTATGAAGCACCGACTTATATTACTTGGTCTGCGTCAAACCGTTCAAGTTTAGTTCGTATTCCTGCTTCAAGAGGCAAGGGTACTCGTATTGAACTTCGTTCACCAGACCCGACTTGCAATCCGTATCTTGAAATGGCACTTTGTCTTGCAGCAGGTCTTGACGGTATCAAGAGAAATCTTCAGCCTGTTGCTCCTATCGACTTCAATGTTTTCAATCTTTCTAAAAAAGAGTTGGATGAAAAAGGTATAGAGTGTCTTCCCGGCAGTCTTGAAGAAGCAATTAAAGCCGCAGAAGAAGATGAATTTATCAGAGAAACTTTAGGCGACCACTTGTTTACTAACTATATTGTAGGTAAAAAAGCAGAGTGGGAAGAGTACAGAACAAGCGTTTCTCAATGGGAAATCAATAAATATTTGGTACAATATTGATTTTGTAATTTTTAATTTCAATATATAATAAAAAAGCGAAGTGTATAGTTAAAATACACTTCGCTTTTTGCATATCGTAATAAATTCGGAGTAGTCAGAGTTGTTTATTTAGTGGTAGAGCCGAAACCGCCGTCACGGACTTCGCAGACATCATCGTCAACCGTAATTCCGTATTCTAAAAAAATTCCCTGAGCAAAGCCCTGACCTTGTTCAACTTTACAAATGTGTTCGCTTTCTTTTGAGTCGCAGGTTATTTTAATCATAATATGACCTTCATTTGAAGAACCGTAGTAGTCGCTGTCAATAATTCCGACGGTGTTGTCAAGTTGAATTCGGTGTTTGAAACCGAGTCCGCTTCTGGGATAAATTTTTAAAACCCATTCGTCATCTATTTTGGCACGAATTCCCGTAGGAACAAGATTTGATACACCCTGTTTAAGTTCAAGGTCAACAGGTGCAAAAAAATCGTATCCTGCACTTGCTTTTGTTGCACGAACAGGAAGTTTTATTTTGTTGTATATCTCTTTAACTTCTTCATCATTTACATTGAAGTTTTTTTGAAAATCCTTTTTAAATTGTTCAAAAGATACTTTCTCAAATTTTGCAATTCTTTTCATAATATTTTCTCCGTTTTTGAAATTTTATATGTTTATTATATCTGAAGCAAGTGATTTTTCTATATCTTCAATTCTGTTTGTTGCCGTTGCAAACCATATTTTTAAAAACAATGACGGGGGTGCAATGTTGACTATGGGCTTAATTCCCAATTTGTCATAGAGTACGGCACTTTCGTATTCGCATTTTTGTCCTGCTATAAAAATAGGAATGTTCATATCTTTGGCGTCAAAGCAAAATCTTTGAAATAATTTGCTGTCAGTACAAATTGAGCCTGAATGGTAACTTTCAAATAAAACGGCAGTTGTTTCGCTTGTTAGTTTCGGAAGACTCATGGCGGGGTATGGCTTGATTTTTAATACGCTTGAAGTTTCTGAAATGTTCGATATGTCAAAAGGCTTTGTTTCATCTGCAATTTCCGTGTAATTTTCGTTTTTTACAAAGATATTTTTTTCGTTAAAATATCCGTAAAAATTGTTTTTGACGCTGAAAACATCGTCTGTAAAAGCGTTCTGTTCAAGCAATCGTGTACTTCTGTGTATCGTCGGAACGCCGTTTTTGTTTTTATATGCAGTAAATGTTCCGACTTTTTCCGTCTGCAATATGAAATCTATTGCAGAGTATATGTTTTGATAGGCGTTTGAACGGCTGTCATTGTGAGGATAGTTTGCACTTACGGTAACAATCGGAATTTTCACATTGTTTCCAACTGTGTAGCCTATTGCCGCACTTGAAAAAGCAAGTGTGTCAGTTCCGTGAAAAACAACTATTCCGTCACAATTTTCATTTGCTTTTTGTAAAATACAATTTGTCAGCTTTTTTAAAACTTCGCCGTTTGAATTTTCGCTGAGTATTGTAAAAGGCGAAACGGTTTCAAATTGTACAAAGTTTTTGTATCGGTTTTCTATTGTTTCAAGAAAAATATTTTTTGTGTTTTCATTCGGCGATACCGAACCGTTTTTCTTTTTGCTTCCTATTGTGCCGCCTGTAAATATGAGTGCTATTTTCATTTTTTCTCCAAAAGTTCGTTTAATTTTTCATAGACAAATTCGACGCTTTTGTTGCGAATGTTGTTTCTTCCAATGTCTGAAAATTGGGCAGTACAGACGGTTGTTTCTCCGTCTATGCAAAATCCGAAACATACCATACCGACAGGCTTTTTCTCGGTTCCGCCGCCCGGACCTGCTACACCCGTTATACCAACTCCGACATTTGCACCGCTTTGACGGCATACGCCCTCAGCCATTTGGTATGCAACTTCTTCACTGACAACGCCGTATTTTTCAATGGTTTCTTCTTTTACAAAAAGATATTTTACTTTTGCTTCATTTGCATAAGTTATAAAACTTTCGTTTAGAACTTGCGAAGTGCCTGTAACATTTACAAGTCTGGCACAACAAAGTCCGCCCGTACAACTTTCCGCAAAAGAAATCGTGTAATTTTTTTGAATAAGTTTTTCAACAACTTCTTCCTGAACAGTCATAATTATTGTATCACCCTTAATTTTAGTCAATGATATTATATATTATTTTTAAAATAAAATCCACTATATATTATTGTATTAAACTTATTGATTTTATTATGGTAAAATTTTGTCATAAATTGATATTTTACATTTAGTTCATTCAGAAATATTGCAAAAAATTAGTTTTAAATATATAATGATTTTAATATTTTAAATTCTTTTTTATAAGGAATGAGTTTATGAGAAGAAAAGACAGGGAAGTTAAAGAGTTTTCTCAAATGATTGATGTTGTGAAAATATGTAAATGTTGTCGATTGGGATTTATTGACGGAACTGTTCCGTATATTGTACCGCTTAATTTTGGATATGAAAAAAAGGCAACTCAATTAATTCTCTATTTTCATTGTGCAAATGAAGGTAAAAAAATAAGACTGCTCAAAAACAATAATTTTGTTTCATTTGAAACGGACTTTCAAGGTGAATTAATTGCAGGAAAAAATGCTTGCGGATATTCAAATTTTTACAAAAGTGTTATGGGCGTCGGAAAGATTGCTTTTTTGCAGAAATATGAAGAAAAAGCCTACGCTTTAAATAAAATAATGCAACATTGTGCTTCTGAAGATAAGAGCGATTTTGACAAAAGTATTTTGGACAAAACCGCTGTCTTAAAATTGGAAGTTACACAGTGGAGTTGTAAAGAAAATTAAAATATAAATAACTATTTAGGAGAAAATTATGAAAACATATTCGGCAAAAGATTACGGAATTATTCCAAATAAGCAAATTGCAAAACCTCTTTATGATTTATTTTGTGAACTTCAAAAAACAGACGAAGAAAAAGTTTTGGTTTTTGAAAAAGGTACATATTTTATTGACAGTGATGAATGTCAAAAGACTTACAGAGCAATAACAAACACTACTTCGGCAGAAGAATATAAAAGATATGATAATAAGTCAGAAACTTTTATTCACAAAGTTGCCTTGCTCGTTGAAAATATAAAAAATCTTACGATAGAAGGAAATGAATGCACTTTTTTAATTGACGGTAAAGTTACAAACGCAATCATTTCAAATTGCGAAAATGTAAGATTTAAAGATTTTACAATAGATACGGTTAAACCGAATTTGCATAAACTCACTGTAACAAAATGTACGCCTTGGTACGCAGAGTTTGAGCTTGACAAAGAAAGTGTCTATGTTAAAGATAAAAAAGGCTTCAAATGGGTTGGTAAGGGTTATGAACTCGGATTTAGGCAGTTTAGCAATACGGCATATTGGAATGCAACAATAAGACCTGAACAAAAAAATAAAATTGAAAGAAAACCACATCCGTTTAGAGCGTCGTATAGTGTAAAGGAAATTGCACCGTACAAGTTTGCCGTAAAATATTTTTTGAAAAACGACTATGTTGTCGGTCAAAATTTCTATGTTTTTAACACACACAGAAGTGATGTCGGAATTTTCGCCGAAAACAGTAAAAATTTATATTTTGAAAATATCAATGAATATTTCAATTATTCACACGCTTTTGTTGCTCAAAATTGTTGCGATTTAACTTTCAACGGTTGTAAATTCTGCCCCAATCCTGATGGATTATATGAGATGTCTTCTCTTACGGACTTTATGCATATTTGTATGTGCTATGGAAAAGTAACTGTTGAAAACTGTCTTTTTGACGGTGCGGCTGACGATGCACTCAATGTTCACGGCATTCACTTTAAAGTGAAAAGTGTAAATGAAAATGAGATAATCGTTGCTTTCTGTCATCCTCAGGCATGGGATTTCAATCCTTTGGATAAAGGCGACAAAATAGAATTCATCGACCCGACAACTTTGCTTTGCAAAGGAGATAACAAGATAGTGTCATCTGAAAAAGTTGATTCGCACCATATTAAACTTGTTCTTGAAAAACCTGCTTCAAGCAGTTTTAAAGGTCTTGTTATTGAAGATGTTGATAAATGTGCGTCTTTATATTATGCGAATAATGTGCTTAACCATATCATAACAAGAGGTATTTTGTACACATCAAGAGGCAAAGCCGTAATTGAAAACAACAGATTTATCAGCAATACTATGAGCGGAGTTTTGCTTTCTGATGATGCTAAAAGTTGGTATGAAAGCGGAATGTGTAAAGATGTTACAATCCAAAACAATGTTTTTGAGTACAGCGGTGCAACACCGATTTTAATTAAACCCGAAAATGCTTTTCACGACGGGGCAGTACATAAAAACATTAAAATTTTAAACAATGTTTTTAAAGAGTATGATAAAGAACCTATCAGTATTAAATCTTCAAGTGATGTTTATATCGACGGAAACATTTTTGAAAAAAGCAATAAAGTTGAAATGAAAAACTGTGAAAATATAGTTATAAAATAGGAGAAAGTCTATGAAACAAACAGTATGGTTTAAAAAGCCTGCACGCATCTGGAAAAAAGCCTTGCCTTTGGGAAACGGATATATGGGCGCTATGGTTTTCGGCGGTGTGCATCAGGAGAGAATTGCACTTAATGACTGTACTCTTTGGTCGGGGTATCCCAAAGACCAAACAAATTCGGAAAGTTTAAAGTATCTTGACGAAGTTCGTCAACTTGTTTTTGACGGTAAGTGTAAAGACGCAGATAAACTTTGTATGGAAAAACTTTGTGGCGACTATCACGAGGCATTTCTTCCTCTCGGAGATATTTATATAAAATTCTCGAAGCCGTCTTCTAAAAATTATAAAAGAAAATTAGACCTTGAAACAGCAGTTCATACAACTGAAAACGGAAAATATATTAAAGAATCATTTTGTTCATATCCCGATAAAGTGCTTGTTTACAGAATTAAAAACAGTTCAAAGTTTTCTGTTAAAATATCTGCAAAAAGTAAGTTGAAAAGCACTGTTGTTGCAGATAAAAACTCATTGAGTATTTTAGGAAATGCTCCTGATTATGTTGCACCCAAATACTTGGGTAAAGTTCAAAATTCTGTTCAGTACAATGAACATAAGGGTATGTGTTTCTGCTCAAGAACAGAACTTAAAACAGACGGTACAGTTTCTTTTGAAGAAGGTTGTCTTAAAGTTAATGATGCTAAAGAAGTATTATTGATTACAACAACTGCCACAGGTTTTAAAGCATATAACGAAATGCCCGAAACAGATGTAAAATATGCCGAAAATATCTGCAAAAATGTCTTGAAGTCAGTAAAAGAAAAAACATTTGACGAACTTAAACAAAGGCATATTGAAGATTTTTCAAAAGTGTTTAAAAATCAGGACTTTTCTTTGTGTGAAGAAAATGATTTGCCTGTAAATAAACTTATAAAGTCAGCTAAAATAGGCAGAGTTGAAAATGCACTGTTGGATTTGTTCTATCATTTTGGAAAGTATCTCATTGTTTCCGGAAGCAGACAAGGTACTCAGCCGTTGACATTGCAGGGAATATGGAATGAAGATGTTCGTGCTCCGTGGAGCAGTGAGTACACTGTAAATATAAATACCGAAATGAACTATTGGTCGCTGACAAAAAGCGGTCTTGATGATTGTGCCGAACCTTTCTTTAGGTTTGTTTACGAAGTTGTACAGTCGGGTAAAAAAACTGCACAGGTAAATTACGGTTGCGGCGGTTCATCTTGCAATCATAATGTTGATATTTGGAGAAAAACCACGCCCGTAAAGGGTAATCCTTGCTATATGTATGCTCCTCTTTGCGGTGCTTGGCTTGCCAATGAGGTGTTTTCACACTATAAAAACGGTAAATTGCTCGAATATAAAGAGCAGATAGAAGAAATAGTGACGCAAACCGCGCAGTTTTGCAATGACTATCTTGTGTTTCACAACGGACAGTATGTTACTGCTCCGTCAGCGTCGCCCGAAGCGTCGTTTGTTCAAAACGGCAACTGCGACCTTGACTATGCATCAAACTTTGAGATGGGAATTATCAGACAGGCGTTCGCAAATTATAAGGAACTCTTTGCAAACGGTGAACTTGTTGATGATATAAACGACAAATTATCAAAAATGAAACCGTATGAGTGTGGAAGTACAGGCTTGCTTGAGTGGCACGAAGATAAAACAATCGCAGAGAAAGGCCACAGACATTTTTCACCGCTTTACTCTTTCTATCCTGCAAATGTTTTGAAATATTATGAAAACAAGCAGGAAACCGAGTGGGTAAGAAAACTGTTCAATTACAGAGTTGAAAACAGTAAACAGTTTATCGGATGGAACGCCGCTTGGGCAATGTGTCTTGCAGGAAGACTTCACGACTCAAAAACTGCAAAAAGCGTAATGCACAGTATGATGGCTCATTCAGTTTTCTATAATTTGTTTGCCGTTCATCCGCCGTCACTTTTTCAAATTGACGGTAATCTCGGATTTGTTGCAGGTGTAAACGAGTTGCTTTTGTACGAGGAAAACGGAGTAGTTGACTTGTTGCCTGCTTTACCTGACAGTTGGAATAAGGGCTTTGTTAAAAATATGGTTGTAAACGGTATTAAAATCAGTTTTGAGTGGAAAAACAAAAAGATTGTAAAAGTAGAAAGCAACGCTGAAATTTCTGTTGCAAACATAAATTTGGCAGACAATGTTTCTGTCGGCGAACTTGTTAAAATAGTTGAAAGACAATAAGTGAAAATTAATTTTAGTAAATCGTTTTGATTTAGATATGCCTGATAATGAAATATTATAAAAGAGAAGGTGTAACCAAAAAAATAAGGTTACACCTTCTCTTTCTTTATATAAAGAATAATTTAATATATAACCACATCGTAATCTTCAGCAATCATTTCATAATATGCTTGTTCTATTTCGTCCCATGCTTTAGAACCTTTATTCAATTTATTTTTTTGAAATTTTTCATATGCTTTTTTCAATTTTGGGTGTTTTTTCGGCGTTTCTCCGTTTGTAACTTCAGTAGTTACCATATTTGAAAATGCACTTTCCATTCCGATTTGATATATTCGTTTTTTTGCATACCGAATTACTTCTGACTTGGAAATTCCATAGGTTGTAAGACAATAATCGTCAGACAATTCCTTATCTTTAAGCATATCGTCTTCAATACTATTATACAGGTCTTGACACCAAGTATCCATTTTTAGTGAATTCTTTTCCGCATAATCTGTAATAATATAATATCTTACAATTTCACTTGTATCGTGCTTTTCGCCATCAACAGAATATAAATCAATATCTACCTGCGTAATATTGACATCATTTACTGTTGCCAGGACTTTCGGATTTGAAATATGTTTCATTGCCATGTCCATTTGAGTTTTATAAGAATAATCTTTTTCGGTTGTTTGATTATTTGTATTTGAATTGTTGGTTTTATCACCGTTTCTACATCCACATAATAATAAACACAATAAAAAACAAATTATAGGCAAAAAAATTTTTTTTTGAGTTATCATGATGAAATCACCGCCTTATCGTATGACTGCCCAAATGTCCAAGTTACATTTACTGTAAATGTGCCGTATGATTCAAAGTTTTTACCCATTCCGGCTCTGTTCATATTATTTAAAGTGGTTTCGTTTATTGTTTCTAAAATTATTATTGGCTTTTGACCAACTGATGTAATGTCAAGAAACAGAGGAAATTCCATTGGGTCTTCATCTGCACTTGCCCAATCATAATAGTCACAAATTTCGAAAGTCAAATCCATATCATATTTGTCTCCGATTTTATTTACAGTTCCATTGGTTTTATATACAAAACCGTTTACTGCCATGAACCAGTTAAGTCGTTTAATATTTAATGAATCTAAAGAAATATCAAACCCAACTTGAGAGCCTATTGAATATTCTTGTGCGAATTTGCTTGAGTTAACATGGGTTGTAAATTTTTCTGCAGCACGCATATTTCTTTCAATAGTTTTTTTATAAAGATTTTCCAAGTTTGAAGTTGAACTGTAGATTTCTTCAATATCATTAAAATATAGTTTTTCTCCAAATTTATTGGAGTCAACGAATCTTCCGAGTGCTTGAGAGGCCTCCGGAAGAATATCTTTATACATATTTGCTGCACGACGAACATTACTCTGGGCTTTTGTTAGTATGGGCATTAAGGAATTTTTTTCATCATCATCCATACTATTCCATTCGTTATCGCCTTGATGCTTATTTTTAATATATTCTGCATCAAATTTTGTAGATGAAGAGTTATATATGTATTTATTGGGCTCATCAGCATCATCTTCATAAACACCATAATACATATATTGATTAGCAATATTCAAATATTCTATATAGTAAGAATTTTTAACCATCTTATTATTTGAATCAGTACCAAACCCCATTTCGAGTAATGTTTCATTGTTTAGGGTACCGTCCTGAACTGACAAATCGTAAAGTTTTTGATACTCTTCCAAAGCACCTATTAACTCGTTATTATACTGTTTGTCTACTTCGCCTTCAGTATATAGCGTTGTTTCATGTTTAAGATATGTTTTAACAACAGCAATATCATCATATACTCCATATTTGATATATCCGATATCATCCTGAATTAGTTTTAAATAATCGGTTGCTATATAACCGATTCGACCGTCGCTTAGTGATATTTTGTCCCAAGTATATCCATTTGCACTTGTAACCGCTTTCTTGATTCTGGTAACACGGATTCCGTTTTTTAGGGAGGTAACTATGCTGTATGAAGTTCCGGGACCGCTGCGTACATTCACTGAACTGCTTGTGGAAATCTCGCATAGTTCATTTACGACTGTACCGCCTTCCGGAGTTGAACCGCCGGAAATGTTTTTTATCATATTTACTAAAGCATTAGTTAATTTACCGGCGTAATTATTTGATGTAATGCTTGAAGATGAATTTGGCATAGGCAGTTCTACTAAACAAGATTTTGCACCCTGTAAATAAGCCCATGTTTCCAAATAGCCGTTGCCGTGTGAATTGCTGTGCGTAAATCCAAACTGCTGACCAAAATATGAACCAACTTGGGAATTACCGTAGGTCTTATTAAGCCAACCATGTATATCCAATACAATATTGGTTTTATTGCCGAAGTTTTTGCTGATAAAATTTTTCAAAGAAGAGGCTTCGGGTGCTCCTAATGCTGTTGCTCCTGTATAATTTCTGCTTGTATAATACGGAACAAAATTGGCAGGCCAGCAACGATTCATATCAACTTTTGCAGAAACAGTACATCTTCCGGGTCCGTTGTTTGTATAGCCGTCTGTAATGCCGTCGGGATTTGCATAAGGTATTACATAAATTGACCAATCATCAAAAATATTTTGATTCATATCAGACAATTTACTCATCATATCATTTGCAATATTAACGAGTTCAATTCCGTCAGATGCCCATGCATCTTCCCAACCGTGTTGCTCGAATACAGCAAAAACAACATTTGACCCTGAGCCCAATTTGTACCATTTTAGATTTTGTCCGTTTCCGCTTGTCCCATAAGTTCCTGATGTGAAATTATTATAAGTAGGAATATTAGGAATAGTCGGAACCGTAGCGTCAGTTAAATAATCTGTTGGTACATACCCGCGCTTTGCACCATTAGTAGTTGTATATTCAATATAACTATAGTTGCGCTCTGTTCCTAAATATGAGACAATTTCCTGATTGAATACAGTTCCGATTTTAGCATAATTAGAATTTGGTCCACCATAAACGCTTAATTCTTCGGTTGCTTTTTTTAATGAAATATGTGTTTTATCTGTAGCATAACTTTTAACGACATAATTGTCAAGATCTGAATATTTTATATAACCGCGTTTTCTGCCACCTTTTGTATTGTATTCACAATATGCCCATTTTCCATTAACCGAGAGTATGGCTACAAATTCGTTTTTATAAACACCGCCGAGCTTAACATAGCTGTTGTCCGGACCGGCATAAGCGGGTGAACTGCTTGCAATTACTCGTGCAACAGTACTGTTATATACATTTTTAATATGCATATCAGATGAATTTACAAATCCGCGTTTCGTACCGTTTGGTGTGCTGAATTCTACAAGCGATACCCATTTTCCGTCTTCATAGTATTGCTGTAATTCGGTAAAACCTTCTTCAGCATAAATCGTACCGTTATTTATGGCATAATCAAAAAACGAACAACTTTTAACTGATAATTTTGAATCTGAATAATTGTATCCCTATTCAAAATATTGTTCATGTACTGAACCTGAAATATTTGAAACTGTTGAAGTCGGTACATATCCTGTTTTTAAAGTAGATGTTGAACCTACTATATACGAGATAAAGTACCAACCGGCATTTTTTCCAAGCACAACAATATCTTCATTTTTTTCAACGCTTCCAACCACGGCATAGTTGTCGGAAGATGGACCGAAATACACGGTACGGGCTATATTCATTACACCCGTAGCACCGTCTAAATTGCCGGTTGCATATGTTTGAATTTGCGGTTTTTCAGGATAAAGATTCTTAACAAATCGGTCTGATGTTGCAGGATTATATCCCATATCCATATTGAAATATACGGGATTTAATATCAAGAGCCTTTGTGTATTATCCTTGTTCATAAACGATTTAACATATTCGTCGCTTTTCAGATACACATCTTGCAAAGTATTATCCTGAATGCTGTAATAAGAATCATTTATGCATATATAGACAGACAAATCGCTTTGTGCAACAAATTTCAATTCCTTATCTATTTCTGTTTCGCCGGAGGCATCCAGATAAGGATTTTCTTTTTCCACATAATCACAAATCAGTTTTCCATGTGAATCTACATTATATGTATAAATTCCATGGGTATTTAAATAGTTTAAAACGGAATCGACAGATAATTTATCAATAATAATACCGTTTGCCGATTTAACTTCTGTACTATTTGCATAATCGGCAATATTTCCGCCCACTCCATATGTTGCAACATCAAAAACGGAGTCGCTATTTATTGAACGTGGCATAGGTAACAATTTTGGAGTCGGAGTTGTATATTGAATTTCATTGTCATCTTGTAATAGAGCATCGGCTTCTTTTTTTGTTTGTTCATTTTTGGTTAATTTAACAAAATCAATATCTTGATAAAATACATTTAAGAAATTGTTCATTAGTTCTTCATCGGAATAATAATATGTTTCGTCAAACTCGTATTCATCTTCATAAATAAACCGGTCTTTATGCTCGGCATAATGCGAATAGTTGAGAACAACTATATTGCAATTATCATCCTTTTCAAATAACAATGCAAACTCACCGTCTTCAATAGTTATAGAATAAACTTCATCAAGCACTTCATTATAAGCATTATATGTTGATGAAAGCGCAACAATGATTGTTTTGTTGTCCTCAATAAGTTCTTTTAATTTTTCATCGTATGTATTAAAAGTCTCATCATTTATTATTTTTTGTTTTAGGTAACCATTTTGATTGACCGTATATTCCTGATCGCTGATATTTGTTAGCATTTTTAAAAAGTGTTTTTGAGAAAATTCATTAATCCATATACCGCTTTAATGCGGATAAGTGTCATTCACTCCAAAGATACTGTCTGTTAGAGCTTTATAGTTTTTATATTTAGATGTAATATTTGTGTTCACTGCGCTATCATATTGCGTAGTATTTGCAAAAGCATTCGGCATATTAAGTTGTAAAACAAATAAACATGAAAGTACAATAGATATAATCCGTTTAAATAAAGTAACTTTTTTCATCTCTTTTCCTCCGGAAAATCATACATATTTTTTGTTTTTAACTGTAAAAAATTATGATTGTATCTCCTCCTGTCTCTTAATATATTTGGTTGCAAAACCATATTTGTGCGGGGAATGACTTTTGCATTCAAAACAAATGTTTTTAAAGATATGAAATATTACTTTGATATATTTTGATTACGGTAATTTAATAAGATTTTTGTGTTTTTTGTCAATTTTATTATAATAAGTATATTTAACTTTTGTCAATAGTATAAACGAACTTTTCTTGTACGAGGAAAACGGAGTAGTTGACTTGTTGCCTGCTTTACCTGACAGTTGGAATAAGGGCTTTGTTAAAAATATGGTTGTAAACGGTATTAAAATCAGTTTTGAGTGGAAAAACAAAAAGATTGTAAAAGTAGAAAGCAACGCTGAAATTTCTGTTGCAAACATAAATTTGGCAGACAATGTTTCTGTCGGCGAACTTGTTAAAATAGTTGAAAGACAATAAGTGAATAATTTAAAAGCCGTTTTGAAAAAACAAAACGGCTTTTATTATTGCATTTAACTATTTAATTTGTATTGTAAATTTGTTTTTGTTTAGATGATTTGCTGAATTTTCTGTTAAGAATAATCAAACCGAATATCAATACTAACGGGAATACGGTAGCAACAAGTAATCCTATTTTAAGATTGCCGCCGAACATATTTGAAATATTGCCTACAAGTGTAGGGCTTATGGTTGCACCTAAATCTCCTGCCAAAGCTAAAAATGCAAACATTGCAGTACCGCCTTTAGGACATTTCTGAGAAGAAATACTGATAGTACCCGGCCACATAATTCCAACTGCAGCACCGCAAAATGCACAACCTGCCAACCCAATAATAGGCAAAGCGGAGAGCGATGCGGTCAGATAGCATATTACACAAAGCGTACCGCACGCCAACATTGTTTTGGTTAAATTCAGTTTATGACTCATTTTTCCGTACAATATACGAGATATTCCCATAAAAACGGCAAATAAACAAGGTCCTGTCAAATCTCCGACTGTTTTTGAAACACCCATTGCCGACTCTGTGAATGCAGATGCCCATTGAGCCATAGACGCTTCGGACGCACCGGAACATACCATAAGCAGTATTAGCAACCAAAACAACGGCAATCGTAACAACTGTTTGATATTCATACTTTCGCCGTCTTCTACCAAGCGTTCAATCGGACAAGTTATGAAATTGAACACATTATATAATGGTATAAGCGCCCAAATCAATGTGAGTATCTGCCATTTTTCTACGCCGAATACTGTGAAAAAGAGTGTCGAGCCTAAAATTACGCCAACTGCACCCCAGCAATAAAAAGAATGTAACAGACTCATCATACCGTCTTTATTTTCAAAAGGACAAGCTTCGACAATAGGACTTACTAAAACTTCAATAAGACCGCTTCCTATTGCATACAGCACTACGGAAATCAATATGCCGACAAACGGAACAGGAAGAACTTCCGGCAGAACAGCCATAGATGCAAGCCCTACCACAGATAATACCTGCGATGCTACTACACAGGTTCTGTATCCTATTTTATCAACAAATTTTGTGGCTGCAAAATCAATCAACAGTTGTGTCAAATAGAATACTAACGGAATTAAAGCGATTTTTTCCAATCCTATTTTGTATGTATTTTTGAATGTTAAAAATAAAAGCGGAGTGAAGTTTGCTGATATAGCTTGGGTAATAAATCCAAGATAACAAGCTAAAAGCGTTTTTTTATATTTCTTTTCTTTCATAATTGCCTCGATTAAACATATAAAAGTCTGAAATATGTATAAAATTAAAGAAAATTAAGAATACCTATAGCCGTCCGAACTTTAATGTTTCGGATTGCTATAGGTATTTAATATGGCGGAGAGCAAGGGATTCGAACCCTCGAGTAAGCTTTAACTCACTACACGATTTCCAGTCGTGCTCCTTCGGCCGGCTCGGACAACTCTCCGTATCAGTTGCGTATGATATTATACTAAATAGATATTGAAAAATCAAGACTTATTTGTCATATTTGCAATCATTTTAAATGAGATTATAACGATTTTAACTTTAAATAAAATAAACCCTTACATTTTTTCGGAAAATATGTTATAATGTATTTGTCAGATATTATATGCTTTTTTAATTTAAGTTTTTAAACTTAAAAAATTTCTGCTTTTGCAGTATAATTTAGGAGGTTTTTAGATTGTATCAAATTGGAGATTTAGTACAATACGGAATGAGCGGTGTTTGTCGTATCTCTGAAATTACAGAAAATTTTTTTGACGGTAAAAAGGTAAAATACTATGTTTTAACTTCTGTCGGAAATAAGGATTCAGTAGTATATGTTCCGTCTTTTAATGAAAAACTTGTTGCGAAAATGAGAAAAGTTCTTACTCCGCAGGAAATATACGATATAATCGAGGCTTTGCCCGATGAAAAAATAATGTGGATTGATGATGACGCAAAACGAAAAGAATATTTCAATAAAACAGTCAAAAGCGGAGACCGTTTGGAAATTATGAAAATCATCAAGACACTTTATCTGCACAAACAAAAATTGCAGGATGAGGGTAAAAAACTGCACATAGCAGATGAACAGATTTTCAGAGAGTCGGAAGATTTATTGTACGATGAATTTTCAATTGTGTTGAATATTGAAAAGGAAGATGTTTTGCCGTTTATTATGAAAAAGTTGAAAGCTCAGCAAAAGGCTATTTGATTTTTTTCATATTTTCAAGTCTTGATATCAGATTAGAAAAATATTGCAGGTCTTCTTTTGAATTTGCAGGTTTTCCTGAATGATAAAATTCTACGGTTTGTTTGTTGTTTTCAAGCAAACCGTTTTTTTTGAGTATTTTTTTTAATTGATTTACGGTTCCATTAATACCGTCAACAAAAACTATGTTGCTTGGTAAAACCTTTCTTAAAGTGTCCTTAAAGTAGTTGAAATGAGTACAGCCTAAAACTATGGCAGAAAATTTGTTTAATTCAAAACTGCTTAAAGTTTCGGTGAGATATTTTTCAATTTCAACAGAGTCAAAAATTCCGCTCTCTGCAAATTTCACAAGTCCGCCGAGCGACACAAGTTCGGTGTCGTGGTTTTTGTCAATTCTGCTTATTAAATCTTTCAGTTTTTTTTCTCGTATTGTTACTGCGGTGGCACTTACGAGTATTTTCTTGTGATTTTTTATTTCAACAGCCGGTTTAACGGCAGGTTCCATTCCGATAATCGGTATGGAATATTTTTCTCTTAAATACTTTGCAGCCACACTTGTAGCGGTGTTGCAGGCGATAACGATTGCTTTGACATCGTTTTCTATCATAAATTTTACGGCACTTTCGGCATAGTTCAGTATTTCTTCGTTGCTTTTTTCTCCGTACGGTACATTTTCTGTGTCTGCATAGTATATAAATTGTTCGTCGGGCAACAGTTTAAGTGCCGTTTCAAGCACACTCAAACCACCTATTCCTGAATCATAAAAACCTATTTTCAAAACAATTACTCCCAAAATATTCTGTAATAAATATTATATAACATATTTTATTTTTTTTCCATAAGTATTTTGTTTTTGTTGAAAAAATAAAGCCATATCGATATTGCGATATGACTGTTTATTTTACAAAAATATTAGTGAAAATTTATATAATAATAGGATTTACGAATATTAAAAAAGTTGTCAAAAATTAGTTAAATTTCTTGAATTTGAAATTTTATTATGCTAAAATTATTTAGAAAAATAATTGTTGTTAAGAGGTGTTAGATTTGCCAAATCTCAGCCGAGAGGGGCATAGACAAAGGCTTAGGGACGAGTTTTTAAACGGTGGATTTGAAAGTATGCCCGACTATAAATTGGTTGAACTTTTGTTGACTTATGCAATACCAAGAAAAGATGTGAAAGAGATTTCATACGAACTTTTCAACACTTTCGGCACTTTGGAAAATATTTTTAATGCCGATGTTTCGAGTTTAACAAAAGTAAACGGTGTTGGGAAAAATACAGCTGTTTTACTTAAATTGCATAATATTCTCAATAAAAGAGTAGCGAACAATAAAAGCGTAGATATTTTAAAATTTGATTCTGTGGATGTTATTAAACAATATTATCAATCGCTTATGATGTATGAAACTGTCGAGAAGTTTTATGTTACAACGCTTAACAATTCAAATGAGATAATAGAAACGCATCTTTGCAATGAAGGTACTGTAAATCATTCTCCTGTTAACATCAGAAAGATAGTTGAGTTTGTTATAAAAGACTCGGCATCGTCAATTGTAATTGCTCACAATCATCCTAACGGACATTGCGAGCCGTCAAGAAAAGACCTCAATTTAACTATGAAACTTCGTAAATATATAAGTGAATTAAAGGTAAATTTGATTGACCATGTTATTGTAGGAGAAGAAGGCGTTTTGTCTATGCGCAGCAATATTAAATATATGATATATTTAAAAGAATGATTGTTTATAACAGGTCTTATTTAAAATTCAATATATCTAATAAAAACTGACTTCGTTTGAAAAGCGAAGTCAGTTTTTTTGATTGAACTTTATTATTGTAACAAGTTGTTCGTTTTATATGGTTTGTATAACTTATTATAGCATTTCAATACCCGTAGTTTTTTAGTTTATTTATTATTTTTGTTTATGATTGACGGTTTTCAGTCATCGTATCTGTCATCGTCGTCTTTGTCATATTTGTCGTCGATGTCATATTTTTCTATTCTGTCTTTATCAAAGTCGATAACTTTTCCGTTTATTGCATTTACATCGCAATCGTATTCAAAACCGTTTGAAGTAAACTCAATTTCATATACTGTTTTGCCGTTTTCACGGTCAAGTTTTACAGAAGTGAATTTTACATTGTTTTCATTAAGCTTTGCACGATTGAGTGCGATGCTTTTTGCCTTATCTTTTGAAATATACTTTTCTTCTTTTTTTGACGGAACGACTTCTATATCATCATCTTTATCATAACGGTCATCGTCGTATCTGTCGTCATCATACTTGTCATCTGCATCATCGTTGTCGTAAATATCGTCTTTGTTGTCGGCAAGGATATTTTCATGTTCGGCACTTACAACTTTTCCTGTGATTGCGTCAATATTGTATTCATATTTAATATTGTTTGCAATAAATTCCAAATCGTAAACAGGAACATTTTTTTCAAAATCAAAATCTTTTTCTGTGAATTTTGCTTGTGAAGAATTTATACCGGCTTGTGCAAGTGCGATTTCTTTTGCTTTTTCAAGAGAAATATAGTTTGAAGGTGCTTTGTCGGTCGCATATTTTTCATCAAAATCATCTTTATCGATTTCTATGATTTTTGAATTGAGTTTAAGTTCGTTTGAAGCGTTTGAAACTGAATTTTCCAAATCTTCAAGAAATCTGTCGTTTGGCAATTTTGAATTCGGTTCAAGTTTTAAAACTATGTTTCTGTCATTGCCGTCTATTTCTTTTTCAAAATAGCCTTTGTTGTAAATCTCTTTTACAAGTTGGTTTAAAACTTCGTTGCAATCTTTGTTTTCATAGTTTGCAAGATTTTGTACAACTGCTTTTCCGTCGTCGTTTATGCCGACTAAGTTTGTTACATTACCGTTTTTATCATATTCTATTTTTATTTCAGGGTTAATGCTTAAAGTTACTGCTCCTATTTTTGCGTCTGTGCTTTTTTCACGAGATTTTACACATCCCGCAAAAATCATTGTAAAAATAAGTAATACAGATATAACGGCTGCAATTTTTTGTTTATTTGTTTTCATAATAAAAACTCCTTTCGTTTTGTTTTCATTAATAGAATACGAAAGGAGTTTTTTTAAAATGGGGTAGTTTGGAAAATTTTTTAAAAATTTTTAATCATCGTCATCGTCGTTGTTTTTATCGCCGTTGCCATTGTCGTCATCATCGTCATTATCATTATCTTTATCGTTGTCATTGTCGTCGTCTTTATATTTGTCGTCTTCATTTTCATTGCCGTTTTTATCTTTGCCGTCGTTATCAGTATCATCATCGTCTGTATCTTCATCATTATTGTCGTTGTCGTCGTTTTCATCATCGTTATCGTCAATTTCATTTTTATCTTTAATAATGATATTTATATTGATACTGTTTTCGTTGTCGGGATTGACGGAACTTTTTAATTCATTTTCATATTTTTTATATAAATCTTTATCCGGAGTGTCAATTGAAAATGTAACATTGCCGCCGTCTTTTAAAAATCCCATTTCAACGGCTCTTTCTACGAGTTCGTCTGCAACGGTTGTTTTGGATTTTCCCTTTGCGTTGTAGCCGTTAAGCAAAGTTTTTCCGTCTTCGTTTGTACCTGTAATTTCTACAACATTTCCTTTTTTATTAAGTTGCATTTGTACTTGCGGATTTATTGAAAGCAATATTGTAGAGTAGGGCGTGGTTGTGTATTGATAGTATTCTGTTGAAAAAATCAATACAAGACACGCAGCGATTGCAATCAAAGTGTTTTTGATTGCTTTTTGGGTTTTATCTTTAGATGTTTGATTTTCCTGCATTAAAACGGGGTTTGAAACTGTTTGACCTACTTCATAGTGTAGGTTTGCCGCTTTTAAAAATACACCGTTTTCATCTAAAAGTACGGCGTAACTTGTATGACATTCCATTACTATGTATTTCATTTTATCAAACCTCCTTTCAAGACCTGTTTGATATGTCCTCGTATGATTTCATAACCGTTTGTATAAATTAAAAGTAATGCCACAAGATACTTTCTGTGTCTTTCAAGTGTTTTTCTTTCTGCACCGCTGCCTTTTGTAAGTTCTGCCATCGGAAGTCTTTTAGTTCTTAAAAACTCGTCAAGCAGTTCGGGGTGTTGTTTTGCATACTCTATTGCATCGGCACAGGCTTTTATCGTTTTTTGTTGTTTTGGGCAGTTGTCTGCAACATCGCTTAAAGAAACACCGAAAGGTTCCATCTGCCGTACAAGTTCGACTATTTCGAATTTTGTTGCATCACGCATTTCATACTCTGCAATCTCATCCTTTTCATCGGGCATATTGTTTTCAACGGAAGTTTCACGCTCTTCTCCAAGCATTTCGATAGACAATACACCGTTTTGCTTTTGTTCTTTTCTTGCATAGTCAATGAGCCTGTTTTTGATTATGACAGACGCATATTTCAAAAACGAGCCTCGTGTTCTTGAATAACTTCTGATTGCTTCGTGAAAAGCTATCATTGATATACTTAATTCATCGTCATCATAAGTCGGAACTCTGTGTAAAAATTTTGAAGTTTCAGACTTTATAAACGGCATATATTCTTTTATGAGTTCGTCAGCAATTTGCATATCGCTTTTTGCATCGTAAACTTTTTTTACTATTAAATGTTCACTCATATAAATTTCCCTCATTGTAAGAATACGGATTTATAAATTAAAAATCGGGGTATTAAATAATATTTTTAATGTTATTATAAATTTATTATAATATTAAAACATCATAAAAGCAAAGATAATTAAAAAATAAAAAATCTCCTACTGAAACGCTGAATTGTTTACCGTAGGAGATTTGTCGCTTATTTTTTGATTTCATAGTTAGTATCTACGATTTTTTTAGTTTGCCGTTTTTCCTCGATTTTTGACACTATTGTTCTTGAAATGATTGCCGAAACGACAATTCCCACCGCAAGACCGACTGTTACAAGTGCAGTATCAACACCTTTGCTTTTGAACATCTCTCCGTCCTTTTCAAGAAGTGCCGCCATTGTATAGTAAAGCGAACCTCCGGGAATAAGAGGTATAATTCCCGTGACGAGAAAGATATTTACGGGAGATTTCAAAACCCTTGCCATAATTTCCGAGTAAACATACACGACAAAAGCCGCTATGAAATTGGCAAAGAAAAGGCTGTTAAAAGTGTGAAAAATAATTAAATAAACAATCCAGCCAAGCGAACCGCCCAAAGTTGAAGCAACAACATTTCTTTTGCTTACTCTGAAATAAATCGAAAACCCGAGTGTGCCTATTCCGGCAGTGATTATCTGTATAATTTCTTGTTTCATACAAAATTACCTCCGAAAAGCACAAAAGAAAGACCGAAACCTGCCGCAATGGCTACTGTTATCAGTGCCGCTTCAATCAATTTATAAAGTCCTGTTACTATATCTCTTGTAAACATTTCCTTTACACTGTTTACGACTATCAGACCGGGAATAAAAAGCATTATATCTCCGATGATTACTTTATCGACATTATTTCCAAACCCGAAATGCGTAAATAAAATTGCAATGCAACCCGAAAAAAGACTTGCTACAAATGTATAGACAACGCCGTTGATATTTCTTAATTTAAAGTTGTAGTCCATAAAATAAATAGCTATTGCAGTAGTTGCCGCTGCAAGACCGTCTAACAGACTGCCTCCGAAAAATACGGCGAAACCGCCTGCTGCAAGCATATATCCCAAACACTTGATAAGTATGTTTGATTTGGGCTTTGTGTAGTTTGTCAAATATTTTGTAATTTCAGATATTTCGGGCTTTTCGACGCATATCTTTCTCGAATATGCGTTTAATTCCTCTAATTTTCCGAGGTCGGTTGCAGTAGATGTAATTCTGACAGACTGCGTAAAGTGATGGTTTGCTGCGTCCTTTATTGTAACTACGATTAGAGATGCAACTGCGTAAACTTCGCAGGAAACAAAACCGTAGGCAAAACAAATTCTTCTTATAGTGTCTTCGACACGCTGTGCTTCTGCACCTGTTTGTACTAAACGACGGCCTATTTCAAGCACATTTTCGAGAAATTCCTCACTCTCGGATTTTGTCATATTACATGCCTCCTTAAACCTTCTTTTTCAAAAATAAATATAACACGGCAACAGTGTGCGGTCAATCTGATTTTTATAATAAATCATTGTAATTTTGATACATTTATTGATGTTTTTTGTTATTATAATTCAGTTTTTTTTACTCTTGCTTCCAATCTGTAAATCGGAAATCCTTCATCGGAAAATTTCTTTTCATATTCTGTTACAATATTTCCTTCAAAATCGCTGTTGTGCAGGTCCAAAGAAATATTGCTGAGTTCAAAACCGTTTTTAGAGAATTCTTCTATTGAGTATTCAAAAAAGTGCATATTGTCTGTTTTTTGAAAAATAGGTGCATTTTCTTTAAGTAATTTTTTATATATTTCCAAAAATCTGCCGTTTGTAAGTCTGTGTGCGGCGTATTTTTTCTTTGGAAAGGGGCAGGAAAAGTTTAAAAATATTGTTTCTATACTGTTTTTCTCAATATATGACAATAAATACTCTGCCGATGTGTTTAAAAATCTGATGTTTTTAAGATTTTTACTTTTTGCTTTTTCACAGCCTACTACTATTACATTTTTTACTTTTTCAACGCATATAATGTTTGCATTCGGATTTTGTTTTGCAAATTGGCAGCCAAATCCTCCGCAGCCGCATCCTACTTCAAGGTAGATAGGATTGTCGTTGCCGAATATACTTTTAAAATCTATGATTTTTTCTTCTTTTTCGTTATAATTGAGATTTTCCCTTTTGGGAGAAAATAAAATGTCACTTACATTCTCAAGTCTTTCTTCCAAGTTTTTCTTGTGTCGCATTCTCATATCTTTGCACCGCCTTTTTTATGAATTGATTATATATTAAAACTGTTTGTTTATCAATCATTATTATAAAATATTAAAGATGAAAAATAAAGCGTAAAAAAACACGCTGTGAAGCGTGTTTTTTATGTGTCAGTGTGAAATTGTTTAGTTGTTTGAACTTCTGTTTTGAGATTCACAGATACCTTTTCTTATTCTTCTTACATCTGTAAGTGCTTTGTAAAGAGAAGAGTCAATCTCAAGTAATGTTTCGTCAGCATAGTTGTTAACTGCCATCAAAATTTCTTTGCTCTTTTGTTGAGCTGAAGCAACCATTTCATTTGCCTGTGTTGTTGCATTTGAAAGAATTTCAGAAGCCTGATTTTTTGCTTCGTTAAGACCGTTTTGTGCAGTTTCTTTTGCTTCATTGATGATTTGAGCTGCTTCTGCCTGAGCTGTTTTTGTGATTTCATCTCTTGCAACAAGTTCTCTTGCCTGTTCTTGAGCCTGTCTGATTGTATCAGCGGCTTCTTTTTTAGCAGACTCAATGATGTTGTTTTTTGAATCAACAATTGCTTTTGCCTGTTTTGTTTCCTGAGGTGTATTAAGACGAATGTCCTCAATAATTCTTTTTATCTTATCTACATCTACTAAACTTTTTTTACTCATCGGCATACTTGTAGCGTCGTCAAGTACATCTTCAAGGTCTTCAAGTAAAATATCGGTATTCGTCATTTTAAACTTCTCCTTTACATCTTAAATAAATATCATTTACAATTTCTTTAGGGACAAACATTGAAATATCTCCGCCCAAAGTGCAAACTTCTTTAACCATACTGCTTGACAGAAACATATTTTCTGCACGGGCAGTTAAAAAAACTGTTTCGATGGACGGGTAAAGACTTTTGTTCGTCAGTGCCTGCTGAAATTCATAGTCAAAGTCGGAAACGGCACGCAAACCTTTGACAATCGCCGTAGCACCGTGACTTTTTGCATAGTCAACAAGCAAACCGTCGCAAATATCAATTTCAACATTTTCTTTTTTTATGCAACGCTTGAGAAGGTCTATCCTTTCATCAAGCGAAAAAAGCGGACTGTTTTTAGAACTGTTGACGGTGACGAGAACCGTTACCGTGTCGAAAATGTCGGCAGCTCTGTGAATGATGTCTAAATGACCAAGTGTAACGGGGTCAAAACTGCCGGGATAGAGTGCAAGTTTCAAAACTAACTTTCCTTTCGGTAAACAGTTATTTTTGTTTTACCGTACTTTTTTTCTTTGACGATTTTTAAACCGTCGGGGTTTTCGGGCAAATTTTCGGAAAAATCTGTTTCGCAAATTACAAAAGCGTTTTCTGTTAAAACAGTGTTGATTTTTCCCAAAACTTTTTGTGCCAAACCGCTTTTGTACGGCGGGTCAACAAAGACGATGTCAAAACTGTTATTTCTTGAAAGAAATGAAACAGCGTCTGCTGATATAACGGTACTTTCGTTTTCAAATTTGCAGGTTTTGACATTTTGCTCGATTATTGCTTTTGCATTTCGGTCGGATTCAATAAAAGTGCAGTGTTTTGCACCTCTGGAAATCGCTTCAATTCCCATTTGTCCCGAACCTGCGAAAAGGTCAAGCACGACTTTGTTTTCAATCTCAAATTGAATCATACTGAAAACTGCTTCTTTTACACTTTCTGAAGTCGGACGGGTAACATCTGCTCCCTCAAGTGTCGCAAGTTTTCTGCCTCGAGCCGAACCTGTAATAACTCTCATCATTTGGCATCTTCCTTATATATTTCGAACATTATTATAACTATATTATAACATTTAGTCAAGTTAATATATTAATTGTTAATAAAATCAGTGAAAATGTTTAAAAATATCTTCTGCATTTTTTTTGCTGATACTGCTTACTTCGGATAATTTTTCAACCGACGCCGATTTTACGGCAGATATGGTTTTGAAGTGCTTTAAAAGTGCTTTTGCCTTTTTTTCGCCTATTCCGTCTATCTCAAGCAACGAGGAAGAAAAAGAACTTTTTTTGTGTTTTTTCCTGTGGTATGTTATTGCAAATCTGTGTACTTCCTCTTGTATTGAGGATATAAGCGTAAAAGCATTTCTTTTATAATTGATTTCGATTTCTCCGCCCGATGTTGCTATTGCTCTCGTTCGGTGTTTACTGTCTTTTACCATTCCGAAAACGGGAATGTCAAGGTTCATGGATTTGATGACGGGCAAAACTGCATTTACCTGTGGCTGACCGCCATCGAGAAGAATTAAATCGGGCTTGATTGCAAATGTTGAGTCCGTTCCTTGTTCTGACTCATAATGTTCAAATCGTCTTGTCAAAACTTCATTCATTGAGCCGACATCGTTTTGACCGTCAAAGCCTTTTATGCTAAAGCGTTTGTACGCCTTTTTCATAGGTCTGCCGTTGTGAAAAACAACCATACCGGCAACATTGTCTGCTCCGAAAGTGTGAGAAATATCGTAACTTTCGATATATTCGGGAGGCGAGGGAAGATTGAGCAACTCTGCAAGTTCTGACAATGCCTGCATCTCTTTTCCGAGTCTGCCCTGATATTGTGCAATGTGTTCGTTTGCGTTTGATTTGCACATTGAAAGTATCGCAAGATGTTCTCCTTTTTGCGGGTGTATAAATGCGACTTTTGAGCCTTTTTTTTCTTCTAAAAATTGTTGTAAAAGTTCTTCGTCTTCAATTTCTCCGTCAACTGAAATTCTTGACGGCACCCTGTTTCTCATTGAATAGTAGCGTTCTATAAGTTCGGCTCTTGCGTGTGCCTCATTTTCATCTTTTTCAAGTATGAAATGTTCGCTGTCTGTCAGTCTGAAGTTTTCAAATCGAATTACCTCAAAGCACATTTTCTTTGCACCGTAGGAGATTGCAAAAACATCTTCTTCTTTTGCATTGATTTTTACTACTTTTTGTTTTTCTTCAAGGTTTTTTATGGCTTTTATTCTGTCACGCAGTTTTGCCGCATCTTCAAATTGGAGATTTTCCGACAATTTCTCCATTTCTTGAGTCATCTCTTTTACGGCTTTTACACTTCCGCCTTTTAAAAATGAAATGGCGTCGCTGACATTTTTGTTGTACTCTTCTTTTGTAATCCTTCCTGCACACGGAGCACTGCATATATTCATAAAGCCGTTAAGGCACGGACGGGATTTTTTGTAATCTCTGGGAAATTGCTTGTTGCAGCGGGGAAGTTTAAAAATTTTAAGCGTTTCGTCAACTGCCGTTTTTACAGAATATATTGATGTATATGGACCTATATATGTCGCATTGTCATTTTCAACTTTTTTGCACTCTGAAATTTTAGGAAATTCGCCTTTTGTAATTTTGATATAATTATATCCTTTATCGTCTTTGAGCAAGATATTATATTTGGGCTGATGCTGTTTTATAAGAGAACATTCGAGTACAAGTGCTTCAAATTCACTGTCACAGAGAATATAGTCAAAATCGTTTACATTTTCAACCATTCGTATAACTTTCAAAGAGTGATTTGTATGACTGCCGAAGTATGATGAAACTCGGTTTTTCAACGCTTTTGCTTTGCCGATGTATATGATTTCTCTGTCTTTGTTTTTCATAATATAGACGCCGGGTTGAAGCGGAAGCGCCATCGCTTTTTTTCGTAGTTCTTTTTCCGTCATATAGCAAATTTCCTTTCAAAACTAATCTGATTTTATCATAAATAATTTTTATTTACAATTATTATTTAAATAATTAATTGACAGTAAAAAAAATTAATTATATAATTATTACAGATTTTTGAGGAGGTTTTGTTATGAGAAGTGACAGAATAACAAAAGGTATAAATGCGGCTCCGCAAAGAGCGTTGCTTCATGCACTCGGTCTTACCGACGAAGAAATCGGTAAACCTCTTATTGGTATAGTTAGTTCGGCTAACGAAATTGTTCCCGGTCATATGAATATTGATAAAGTTGTAGAAGCAGTTAAACAGGGCGTTGCACTTGCAGGCGGTGTGCCGATAGTTTTTCCGGCTATTGCGGTTTGCGACGGTATTGCAATGGGACATGAGGGTATGAAATATTCTCTTGTAACAAGAGAGTTGATTGCCGATTCAACAGAGGCAATGGCAACTGCACACCCATTTGACGGTCTTGTTATGGTGCCTAACTGCGATAAAAATGTACCCGGTCTTTTGATGGCGGCGGCAAGACTCAATATTCCGAGCATCTTTGTTTCGGGCGGTCCTATGCTTGCGGGAATACAAAACGGTTGTAAAATCAGTTATTCCAATGTTTCAGAGGCTGTTTCTGAATTTAAGACGGGCAAAATAGATGAAAAACAACTCAATGAGTTTGAAAATAAGGCTTGTCCTACCTGTGGCTCATGTTCAGGTATGTTCACTGCAAACAGTATGAACTGTTTGACAGAAGTTTTAGGTATGGGACTTTCGGGCAACGGTACAATACCTGCAGTTTACTCTGCAAGACTTCAACTTGCAAAAAGAGCAGGTATGCAGATAATGGAACTTGTTAAAAAAGATATTAAACCTCGTGACATTATGACTAAAGAAGCATTTTTAAACGCACTTACCATTGATATGGCTCTCGGTTGTTCGACAAACAGTATGCTTCACATTCCTGCAATCGCACATGAGTGCGGAATTAAACTTGACCTTGATGTTGCAAATGAGATTTCTGAAAAGACGCCGAATCTTTGCCATCTTGCTCCTGCCGGTGCAAACTATATTGAAGAACTCAATGAAGCCGGCGGAATTTACGCTGTTATGAATGAGATTTCAAAACTCGGTCTTATTCATAAGGATATTATCACATGCACAGGTAAAACGGTCGGTGAAAATATTGAAGGCAGAGAAATTCTTGATGAAAATATTATCAGACCTATTACAAATCCGTTCAGTAAAACAGGCGGTATAGCAGTGCTTAAAGGCAATCTCGCTCCTGACGGTTCTGTTGTAAAACGCTCTGCAGTTGCTCCTGAAATGATGAAACATTCGGGCAAAGCAAGAGTTTTTGACTGTGAGGAAGATGCTCTTTCAGCAATTTATAACGGCAAAATCAATGCGGGCGAAGTTGTTGTAATTCGCTATGAAGGTCCAAAAGGCGGACCGGGTATGAGAGAAATGCTCAATCCTACTTCTGCAATTATGGGAAGCGGTCTCGGAAACTCCGTTGCACTTATCACAGACGGCAGATTTTCGGGTGCTACAAGAGGTGCGGCAATAGGCCATGTTTCTCCTGAAGCGGCTGTTTGCGGTAATATCGCTCTTGTTGAAGAAGGTGATATTATAGAGATAGATATTCCAAACCATTCTATAAATGTTCTTGTTTCTGACGAAGTTCTTGAACAGAGAAGAAAAGAATGGAAACCTCGTGAACCGAAAATTACGACAGGTTATCTTTCAAGATACGCAAAACTTGTAACTTCAGGTGCATCGGGTGCAGTTCTTGACTGATTTTAAAATGAATTTATAATCACTAATTTAAAAAAGCATCTTTGTGGCGATATGTATTGAAAACAAATCGTTAAAAGGTGCTTTTTTGTTTGAAAATATAAAATTAAGAAACTGTTATGAAAATAATTTTTTAAAATGTTTTTAAAATCATTACTGATAATTAATGTGCATTTTAAACTTTACCGAAAGATGATATATCGTGTTCTTTTTTTGTGTCAAAGGTGCTCAGGCTTTCATCGAAAAGCAGAGTGCCTTTTTTAATGCTTTTGTTACCGTATTTTTGCCGTATAGTATCTATTGTGAACTCAAGTTTTTCGGACTTTTCTTTCTTGATTACATTTCCTTCCAAATCGTATTGGACAAATGAATTCGGTCTTAAATCAAACGCCGTTATTCCGACGCTTCTCAAAGGTGTGTTGTTGTAAATTTTTTTTAAAAGTACCATTGCACAGTCTGTTAAATCATTTGACAGACATGTCGGATTTTGCAATTTTGTCTGTGTCGAAAAAGTCCTGAAAGTGTTGTCTTTTATTGAAATGCTCACACCTGTACATTTTAGTTTTTTTGCTCTCATTCTTGAAGCGACAGAGTCGGCAAGGGCAGCAAATACTATTTTTATTTGTTCTTTAGTTGTCAAGTCTTTTGGAGTAGTTGTACTGTTTCCTATTGACTTCGGAAGAGGCACATCGTCTTTGTGCCTGACGGGCGAGTCGTCAAAGCCGTTTGCATAGTTGTAAATTGTTTGCCCGTTTTTTCCGAAAACTGAAATAAGAAAATCAACTTCACATTGTGCAAGTTCGCCTATTGTATTTATTCTGTAATTTTTCAGTTTGCTTTCTGTTGCTTTTCCTATAAAAAGAAGTTCCCGTACAGGTTTTTGCCATACGATTTCTTTATAGTTGTCTTTTGAAACAACTGTAAGTGCATTTGGCTTTTTGTAGTCTGAACCGAACTTTGCAAAAACTTTGTTGTAACTTGCGCCGACGCTTACCGTAATGCCGAGTTCGTTTTGTATTCTTTCTTTAATCTCGTATCCGATTGTTATATGACTTGAATATTTATCTTTAAACTCAAGCCAGCACTCATCAAGACTGAAAGGTTCAACATAGTCGGTGTATTGTTCATAAATTTCTCTTGTCATTTTGGAAAATTTATAGTATAGGTCAAAGTTGGGCGGCATTATAATAAGGTCTTTGCACTTCTCTTTTGCTCTCCATAACGGTTCTCCCGTCTGTATGTTGTATTTTTGGGCAATTTCATTTTTTGTCAAAACAATTCCGTGCCTTTTTTCTTCATCGCCGCCGACTACAACGGGCTTGTTGCGAATTTCGGGATGATAAAGACACTCAACAGAGGCATAAAACTTATTGCAGTCGATGTGTAAAATCTTTCTGTCCAAAAAAAACGCCTCCGTAAATCTTTAAAATTAGAACAAATGTTCTATAAAAAATTATATCCTCAAGACGATAAAAAGTCAACTGTAAAAAATTTGAAAAATACAAGTTTTATTTTTAACGATTTCATTTTAAGCAAAAGAAAAAATTTTGAATATAATAAAAAAGGCGTTTAATAAAGCGTCTTTGTGGTAAGAATAGAAATGAAAATAAAATTCCTGTTTCTTGAGGGTGATATAAAATGATTAGACGCGGAGAAATATATTATGCCGATTTAAGTCCCGTTGTAGGCTCCGAACAAGGTGGAGTACGACCTGTTTTAATAGTGCAAAACGATGTCGGAAACAAGTTTTCCCCGACTGTTATCGCTGCGGCAATAACAAGTCAGGTTGATAAGAACAATCTGCCTACGCACATACAGGTTGACGCCGAAAGTTGCGGTCTTGCAAAAGACAGCGTTGTTCTTTTGGAACAGGTACGCACTATTGACAAACAAAGACTTCGTGAAAAAATGGGTTCTTTGGATAACGGCGATATGGGTAAAGTAAATCATGCACTTTCGGTAAGTTTCGGCTTGTGATATTAAAACCGTTTTAAGCACCGTACGGCAAATTTTTTTAAATTCAGCCGATATGGTGCTTTTTGTTTTGTTTAGTTGTCGAAGAAATCAGTGGTTTAATTGTTTTGTATATTATACTAAAAAAAAACAGTTTTATAAAATTTATTATTTATGATATGCATATATTGACTTTGAAATTGAATTCATTTATACTTTATTAAGCATTAATAAGTATTTAAATTAATTTAGTATGAATAAATCTATGTAAACAGAGGTTGAAATCAAATGGGTTTAAATTTGAAATCAGTAAAAAAGAGTACTGTTGAAATAGCAAAAGAAGTAAATAAGCCGGTAAATGATTACTTGAGGAGCAAAATTCGCCGAAGAAATACGGCTTATGCAAAACTTTACAAGCATTGTAAAGTAAAGAAAAATGTTGTTTTGTACGAGGCTTTTTACGGCAGAGGTATGCTTTGCAATCCTTATGCGATATTTAAGGAATTGCTTGACAATCCGAAGTATAAAAATTTGAAGCATATATGGGTTTTGGACGACCTTTCGGCACATAAAGATGAGATTGAAAAGTATGGCAAGTATGACAATGTTTACTTTGTAGAGTCGGGCAAGAAACCGTACTTAAAGGCTTTGTGTACTGCAAAGTATCTTATCAATAACTCCACCTTTTTAAGTTATTTTGTTAAGAAACCGGAACAGATATATATTAATACTTGGCACGGAATACCGCTCAAAACTTTGGGCTATGACCATCCTCTCGCCAAAATATCTGTTTCAAATACAGTAAGAAACTTTATTCAGTCTGACTATTTGATTTCTGCAAATTCATTTTTAACCGAAATTTATACAAGAGCATATAAACTTGACGGAATTTATAAGGGAAAAATCATTGAAGAAGGTTATCCCCGTCTTGATACGGTTGTTAAAACTGAACGCAAAGATGTAATCAAACTGCTTAAAAAAGAAAAAGTTAAAGTAGATGAAAACAAAAAAATAGTTTTGTATGCACCTACTTGGAAGGGCAGAGATTTTTACAATCCCGATTGCGACATAAACGACTATCTTGAACTTAAAGAAACAATTGAAAGCAAAATTAATTGCGACGAGTATCAGGTGCTTATCAAAGTTCATCAGGCAGTGTATGACAGAATAAGAGATGAGATTTCCGACTATCCGTTCATAGTTCCTGCTACAATAGACGCAAATATTGTTCTTTCTGCAACGGATATTTTAATCAGTGACTATTCAAGCATTTATTTCGATTTTCTTGCGACAGGAAGACCTGTTTTGTTCTATATTCCCGATGTTGAAAATTACAAAGAGTACAGAGGTATGTACTTCGGTATAGATGAATTGCCGGGACCATATACAGACAGTGTTGAACAAATTGCAGATTGGATAAACGATATTGATTCTGTTTTTGAAAATGTAAAGGAAAAATATCAAAGAATTCAAAAATGGTGTTGCGATTTTGAACCCGGAAAAATTGCTTCAAAAATAGTAAAAGTTGTTTTTGAACAAGATGAAAGCGATATGTGTGTTAAACAGTGTCAAAACAATAAAGAAAAGATACTGTTCATACAGGGTAATATGGCAGTAAATGGAATAACATCTGCACTGTTAAACCTTCTCAATGAGATAGACTATGATAAGTACGATGTTACTGTTTATGCAAACTTTAAAGATAAAGCACAGCATAGGGCAGGATACAGAGTTAACGACAACGCAAGACTCATCAGCAGAACAGGTCCTATGGTTACAACAATCAGCGAAATGCAAAAGGTAAATCTTTTCCACAGAAAAGGCTTTACTTCGGTATGGGGCAAGGTGTATCCTGAAAAGGTTTATCAAAGAGAATTCAGAAGATGCTTGGGCGATACGCATTTTGACTATATTATCGACTTTGACGGTTACAATATTTTTTATTCTTCACTTGTACTTCAGGACAAGGATGCAGTAAAATCAATTTGGCTGCACAGTGATATGGCAAGCGAAATGGAAGTGAGATTTCCTTGGCTTAAGAAAATATTTACCTTGTATCCGAAATTTGACAGAATTGTATCTTGCAGTAAAGATATTATGCTTGTAAACAGAAAAAATATTGCAACTGAAGAAACTTATGACAAGTTTGTTTACGCTAAAAATGCAGTTGACTATCAAAAAGTTCTTAACGGTCTTAAAAAGAGCGTTCGTATGGAAAGAAACGGCAAAGATTACTATGTTCAGTACAGCAACGATGTTGAAACAGATGTAACAAAACTTAAATTTGTTCCTCTTTCTCCTATTGACATTGTAGATATAAACGCTTTTGATACCGATTTCAGCGTCGAAGAACAAGAGTGGAATAAGTACGGTATAGATGTTTTGACAGTTAAACCGAAAAAGGAAAATGCCGAAGCAAAAGAAATAGTCGTAAAAGACGAAAAATTGACAAGATTTATGACAGTCGGCAGACTTTCTCCCGAAAAGAACTATGTAAATCTTGTAAAGGCTTTTGCAAAGTATCTTGAAGAAGGTCACAATGCAATGCTTTATTTAATCGGCGACGGTCCGCTTAAAGAAGAAATTGATACGCTCATAGACAGTTTGAATATCAGAAGTCGTGTTATTTTAGTAGGTATTCTTGAAAACCCGAGCGAACTGCTCAAGTATTGTGATTGCTTTATCTTTACATCGCTTCACGAAGGTCAGCCTGTTGTAATCCACGAGGCACGAGTTGCAGGACTTCCTATTGTTATGACGAAATTCTCGTCGTACAAAGGCTCTGTTGTAAAAGACGGACAGTATTTGATTGGTATGGACGAAGAAGGTATCTTGAAGGGTATGAATGCTTTTGCAAACGGAGAAGTTCCGACAACATACGAGTATGACTATGTTAAAAACAATCACGAAGTATATAAAGAGTTTTTGACGGCAATAGGAGCAGAAAAAACTAAAAAGTAAAGTAAAACTCTGTAAATGTATTTTTACAGAGTTTTATTTTAATGTTAATTGCTTTATTAAAAATCAAAATTTTTTGAAAGTTTATTTTTGGTATGGAAATTGATAAAAAAAGAATTGAATGGATAGATACGGCAAAAGGCTTGGGAATAATATGTATAATTGTTTCGCATTTTAATCTTGAAAGTATTAATGCTGAATGGTTTAGGGCGATTATACAGATTTTTGATGTACCGCTGTTTTTCTTTTTAAGTGGCTATATGTTTAAGGAGAATTTAGATTTTAAGTCATTTTTGCTGAAAAAAACAAAAAGTTTAGTTGTGCCTTATTTTTGTATAGGAGCATTTTTGCTTTTGTTTAATTTCGCTTTTAAATACGGATTTTCTTTTACAACAGATTTTTTAAAAGAGATTGTTAAGTTTTTTATGGCGAGAAGAATGTTTACAATTTGGTTTTTTGTGGCACTGTTTTTCTCTGAACTTATTTTTTACTTTTTGGTTAAATACTTAAAAAAATTAAAAAAGATTTTTTTAGCAGTCGTATTTTTGACCGTGTCCATTTTTGTTTATTATGAAATTGTGGGAAATGTTTTTCCGAAACTTATGATGCCTCCTATGAATCTTGACATATCTGTTGCATCTTTGCCGTTTATGTTTGCAGGCTATTTTTTGAGAAAAAACAAAAAAATAAACGATTTTGTTTTCAATAAGCAAAACTTTAAGTATGTATTTCCTCTTTGTTCAATTTTAGGTGTGTTTCTTGCACTTCTCAACTATTTTGTAACAGGGAAGTGTTTGAATATGTATTTGTGTGAATACGGTATTAAGCTTATTTCATACACCGCTTCCATTTTTGCTGTTATAGGGGCAATCTTGTTGTCTAAAAAAATCAAGACAAAGACTTTTACATATATAGGCAGAAATTCTGTTGTTTATTTTACTTTGCATCAAACAATTTTTATGCCTGTTTCAGAATTTGTTTTAAAAAAATTAAATATTTTTTCGACAAATTCGCTCGCAGATAAATATATGTTTATGTTTGTTAATTTTGTTCTTGTATTGTTATTTTGCACTGTTGTCAGCATTTGCGTAAATGAAATTAAATTAAGATTTGCATTAAATAAAAAGATTTTTGCAAAAAAATAGTCATGTGAATTAAAACCGATATTCGTCTAATGAATATCGGTTTTTGTTAAATTTTTACTAATAATATTATAATATACAGTATGTATAAGTCTGAATAATGGTAGAATATTAATAAAAAATCTTAAAAATCAGCATATTGTACAAAAATGGATAAAGTGTTGAAAATATATTATGAATATTATGGATTTGTGCTAAAGTATTAACATAAATTTAATAGATGTAGGAGAAACACTATGCACAAAACAACTAAAACAAGTCGTGTAATTGCTTTTATACTTTCTCTTGTAATGCTTATTGGCGTATTGCCTTTGCAGGCATTTGCAGATGACGGTATAAAACTGAAAAACGGAACAGCTAAAATTACAGCAGATATGACAACAGAACAGATTAATGAGGCGATTTTTAATGCTCTTGTTGAAAATCCTCAAGGCAAAGACCCTCAATCTGTTAAGGGGAATATGGTTGCACCGGAGATATAACGGTCTGTTGCAAAATTGGGCATACGGCAGTATCGAAGGCTTTTCGAGCAAAAAATTGCTTACATATTATACACATCCGGCTATAAAAGATATAGCAGACGGAGATTACAATGTTCGTATTGCAGGAACAGAAGAATTTGTTGTTTTGAGTAAAACTACAAAGACTTTTGCAAAAACAAATATAGTTCTTAAGGAAAATTACGGCGAAGTTCTTTTGTATTTGAATGATGACCTTTCTACAAACTTTGACCGTTTCCGTGAAGAACTTTTCAACACTGTTTACGATGCTGAAAAATCTGAACCTAACACTTTGACTGTTAAAGATGTAAAATTTGAATACAACGCTTCTCGTTTGAGCACTATTCCGATTTGGCATGAACTTGAATATGTTGACGCAACAGATGTTCAAAAATCACTTGACGAAGAAGGAAATTTCAGATTTAGAATGATTGTTCCTGAAACAGATGATTATTACGGAACAACAGTTGAATTCAATGCAACAGTTAAAAATGCGCCTCGTATTGATTCTGAAATTAAATTTACAAATAAAACTTATACTTACACAAGTAATTATGAAGCAATGAGAGAAAAACTTTTCAATACTTTAATTGATTGGAAAGGTTCAACTCTTCCTTCATCCGATAAAATCGGCAAAGATTACTATACAATAGAATACTATGCAGAAAATTTAGTTGCAGGAAAACCTGCAGGTACTCATAAATGGGTTGCACTTGAGGGTGGAACTTATGCAGCTTTATACTATCCTCCGATGTCGGCAGGCGAACAACAGATACGCATTTCTTTTAAAGGAAATTCAACTCACACATCGGCAACAGCTGAAAAAACAATTACGGTAAATAAAGCAAGAACATCTGTATATGTTCACAGCACAAGTAAGTACGCAGATGAAAAATTACCAAAAGATTTTGTAACAACGTTTTCAAAAGACCCGTTTGAAATTTATACAATATTTGTAGGTATGACAAATTCTGCAACTGCAAATTTCTGTATTGACCTTCCTGATACTATTACTGAAAGTTTCTTGATTGACCTTCTTAATCCTATTGTTAAACTCATTATCGGAAAGTCAATGGACGACATTATAAATAATGGTATTACACTTGAAGAAATCAATTTAGTTGTAAATTCTCAAGAAATTAAAGACCTCATCAAAGCGTTTAATATTGACCTTGGTGTTATAGGTACTGTTCTTGAAGTTTTAGACAATCTTCCTCCTTCACTCAGACAAATTAATATTAGTTTCAGTGAGCCGAACAGAGCGGGTATGTATAATGTAGTTGCACTTGCAATAAATACAAACTATGAAACAGGTGTTGGATTAGGTGTAGCGTATGTCAAAACAAGGTATCAGGGCTCAAAACTCCAATACAATCAAAGTATTGAGTCGAAAACTCTTACAGTAGAGCAGGCTAAAGATTTTGACTTTACAGCAACACTTTCATATCAGGGTATTCCTGTGAATGACCAGAGCAAAATAAACTATCTCTATACAGGTGTTAAAAAGAACGGCATGCCGTACACAAGCACAACAACTCCTCCGAGTGAGCCGGGACGCTATACACAGACCGTTGTAATTATAGGCGGCAATTATATGGCAACACCTCAAACAAGGTCATTTGTAATTAAATAATATATATTAAAGGACTGTGTTTTCACAGTCCTTTTGTTTATAACTATAAAACATAAAGATTACAATGCATAAAAAACGCCGAAACTAAATGTTTCGGCGTTTTAAAATTATTCTTTACCATTCCAGCAATATGTACACAAATTAGATGGCTCTATACCGACTGATTGAATTAAATCATCAAGTCTGTGGTATCTCAAAGTTGTGAAGTGCAGTTTTTCACATATAATATCTATCATCTTTTTGTATCTTGCACTGTCAGGGTCTGCGTATTCGTATAACACTTCTCTTGACGGTTCTTCACCCTCGATTTCTCTTATAGTGCGTCTTGTTATAAGTTCCATTTCGGAAGTTGAGCGAGAAAAGTTTAAGTATTTACAACCGAACATAATCGGTGGGCAAGCAGGTCTGATGTGGACTTCTTTTGCACCGCTTTCATATAAAAATTCGGTAGTTTCTCTTAATTGTGTACCACGAACTATTGAGTCGTCTATTAAAAGTAAACTTTTGTTTTCAATCAAATCGTGTACAGGCAGCAATTTCATTTTTGCAATCAAATTGCGCTTGCTTTGGTTTGTAGGCATAAATGAGCGAGGCCAAGTAGGAGTGTATTTGATGAAAGGTCTTGAAAACGGTATTTTTGATTCGTTTGCATAGCCTATTGCGTGTGCAATTCCTGAGTCGGGTACACCTGCAACAATATCGGGCTTTGCGTCGTCTCTTTTTGCAAGAAGGCGACCGCAGTTGTATCTCATATCTTCTACCGAAATACCTTCGTATGAAGATGACGGATAGCCGTAGTACACCCAAAGGAAAGTACAGATTTTCATATCTTTTCCGGGTTTTACAAGAGTTTTAATATCTTTTTCATCAAATACGACTATTTCGCCCGGACCGAGTTCTTTATATTTTTTATAACCTAAATTTAAAAAGGCAAAACTTTCAAAACTTGCACAAAAGCCGTTTTCTTTTTTACCTATGACTATCGGCGTGCGTCCTTTTTTATCTCTTGCGGCATAAATTCCTTTCGGCGTAAGAATGAGTATGCTCATTGAACCGTCGATTACTTCCTGTGCATATCGGATACCGTCAACAAAGTTGTCCTTTTGGTTTATGATTGCCGCCACTAATTCGGTGGGATTTATTTCTCCGTTTTGCATTTCAAAAAAATGAGTGTTTTTTGAAATGATTTTATCAAGAATTTCATCTGTGTTGTTGATTTTTCCTACGGTCGTAATTGAAAATGTTCCGTGATGAGAACGCATTAAAATGGGTTGTGCTTCATAGTCGGAAATACAGCCGATACCGTAGTTTCCCTGCATTGTATTTGACTCTTTTGTGAATTTTGTTCTGAAAGGAGCGTTTTCAATGTTGTGAATTGCTTTGTCAAACCCTTTTTCAAAACTGTAAACAGCCATACCGGCACGGCGTGTGCCTAAATGTGAATGGTAGTCAGTTCCGAAAAATAAGTCAAAAACGCAATCTTCGTTTGACGCTACTCCGAAAAAACCGCTCATAATTACACCTCTTAAATAGTTACTTGTTCCTATGTGTAATATTATATCAAAAAATAAAAAATTCTCAAATAGAAAAACACAATTTTTTTCAATTATAGAAAATTTTTATATTTTTATTAAATACGAATATATAAAACAAGAAAAATTTGTGTATTTTTAAAAATATATTTCTTTTCATTTTCAATTTAACAATATTTACTTGCAACAAAATGTACAAAGGTATAAAATATATTCATAAAATATTTCGATAGGGGAGTTTGAAATGAAATATGCTTATATAAACGGAACGCTTCTTGACGGAACAAAAGATATGACTGCCAAGGATGGTTTGGCAATATTAACTGACGGCGAAAAAATTGTCGATATTGTAAAAAGTGAAAGCGATTTGTCAGGATATGAAATAATAGACCTTAAAGGTAAATACATAATGCCGGGACTTATCAATATGCATATTCACTTGCCGTCAAGCGGTAAGCCGTCTAAAAAACAAAAGGATTTGGTAAAACTTGTAAAAATTGTTACAAGCAATGCACTTTTAAGAACTGTTGCAAGAAAAATCTGTGAAAGTGCCGCACATACTCAGTTAATGAGCGGTGTTACAACAATAAGAACAATGGGCGGTATTATAAATTGTGATACAGAAGTCAGAAACAGAATTAATAGTAAAAAAATTGACGGACCGAGAGTTTTAGCGTCTAATATGGCAATATCCGTTGAGGGTGGGCATATGGCAGGCTCACTTGCTTATATTGCAGAAAGTGCCGAAGATGCAAAAAATTATGTCGATATAATTGCTAAAGATAACCCTGATATTATTAAATTAATGATTACGGGCGGAGTTCTTGACGCAAAAGTAAAAGGCGAACCGGGCGAACTTAAAATGCCTGCCGAGTTTGTAAAAGCCGCTTGTGATGAAGCGCATAAACTCGGTTTAAAAGTTGCCGCTCATGTTGAAAGTCCGCAGGGTGTTAAAGTTGCACTTGAAAACGGTGTCGATACGATAGAACACGGTGCTCAGCCTGACGATGAAATGATTGAACTGTTTAAACAACACGGTGCAAGTCATATAACAACTATTTCTCCCGCACTGCCGTATGCATTGTTTGACAGAGAAATTAACAATACAACAGAAACTGAACAGTATAACGGAAATATTGTATTTCAGGGAATTATAAATTGCGCTAAAGAGTGCATCAAAAACGGTATTCCCGTTGGTTTGGGTACAGATACGGGTTGTCCGTACATTACACACTATGATATGTGGAGAGAACTTGTTTACTTTAAAAAATATTGTGGTGTCTCAAATGCTTTTGCTTTGTATTGTGCAACGCTTGGTAATGCAGAGATAGCACAGATAGACGATGTTACAGGCTCGATAGAAAAAGGTAAGTGTGCCGACTTTGTTGTTACTGAAAAAAATCCTCTCGATGATTTGCATGCATTGAGAAATATCAGTATGGTTGTCGCAAAAGGTAAAGTTTTTGATAACCCGAAAGTTAAAAAAATGGCAAATGTCGAGCGTGAACTTGATAAGTTTATATGAATAAAAGCACGGTACAAATTTGTACCGTGCTTTTTTGTGATAAAATCGGGAAAGTAACAATTAGTTTGTAATCGCTTACTCGTTAATTCAATTTCATTTCATAGTAATCAACATCGATAATCGTTCCATCGGGATAGGTTTCTTGTCCTGATTTTATCAATTCATTAAAACCAAAATGCTTATAAATTTGTAGGTTGTTTGTTTCTGTTGGTTCAACGCCTAAAGTATACTTTTCATAACCTCTATTTTTTAAATCATCAATCATAAATCTGAATAGCTTTGAAAAATAGCCTTTGCCTTGATATTTTTTATCCGTACTGAAATTGCACAAATATACTGTTTTGACGCCAACAAGATTATCGCTGTTTTGAATAATATTTTCATCAAATATTGCAGTTGTTTGGCATATAATTTTATCATTCATTTTACCGTAATATGTAACAGACTGACCGTTTCTTATATGTTCAACTGCGTTGTTTTTTAATATCTCTAAAGCAGTTTTTCTTCGTTTTTGTCTTTTTATTTCATGATTCCACTTTGCTGTCACTTCATCAATAGATGCAATTTTACATATGTACTCTTTCATATTACTCCTCAAGAATCATCTCTAATTCACTAATATTCTCAACAACATAATCGGGCTGTTCGCTTTTATATCTTACGCTTTGCAGTTTAGCAAAACCTTGACGCACCCAAACGGTTTTCATACCTAACTGCTTTGCAGGTATAATGTCATTATCAATTCTGTCGCCAATCATAACAGCTTCATATGGCTTACAGTCAGCTCTTTCAAGTGCAATATTAAAAATTTTTAAATCAGGTTTTGAATAGCCTATCTCAGCCGAAGTTATGACAACATCAAAATATTTTCCAATACCCCAATTATCAATTCGTTTCTGTGTACCGGCTACCTGATTTGCAATGATACCCAACTTGTACTTATATGACAGTCTTTTTAATACTTTTTCGACATTAGGATAGAGCTTTTCAAGTTCCCCAAACCACCTTGGGATTTCTACACCATAGTACATAGCCACAGTCTTAATAGCATAAGAATCTGTTTTTGCGCACTCTTTAATCTTGTTATAAAATTCTTCTCTGTCAATGTTATTGCTTTCAATAATAACATCACAGCGTTTTTTGATACATTCAGTTTCATTAATCAAAGTTGAGCCTAAATCAAAAAACAGCCATTTTATATTTTGCATAACTTTCTCCTAACTTAATAAGAAAACGGCATTAATTCCTTGAGTCTAACAATTGTTCCGTCATTATCTACGATTATTCTTATATGTTTTGAGTTATTAAAATGCTGCATAAATTCACGGCAAGCACCACAAGGTGACAAAACTTTACCGTTTTTGCTTACGGCAATAACCATATCAATATCAAACTCACCGTTAGTAACCATTGTTGATAATGCATTTCTTTCTGCACACATACCAAGTGAACAATCTGTATCAATACAAACTCCTGTATAGATATTACCTTTCTTGGTTAATACGGCAGCACCTACACCGCCTGAACGCAGTTGCTCGTTAATTGTTTTTGGAATTGCAACAGATTTTGCAATATTATATAACTCTTTGATTTGTTCTTGAAATTGTTAACTCATATACCATTTAAGTTGGTAATATCTTTCATAATCTCATCACTATCTATTTTGGTTTACGGTCATACTGACTTTTTTGAATTGACATAAGAATGACTTGGTGATGTCATCACGGAATAAAAATTATTTTTTGGTTATAATAAAGTCACAAAAAACAAGGAGGACTTTAAAATGTCTGTTATTAACATTAATAAAAATAATTTTCAAAACGAAGTAATCAATTCTGATAAACCTGTTCTTTTGGACTTTTGGGCTTCATGGTGCGGACCTTGTCGTATGATGGTTCCCATCGTAGAAGAGATTGCCAATGAACGCTCAGATATTAAAGTGGGAAAGGTAAATGTAGATGAACAACCTGAATTGGCAAGTATGTTTGGAATTGTGAGTATTCCGACTATAGTGCTTATAAAGAACGGAAAGATAGTTCAGCAGATGTCGGGGGCAAGACCGAAAAATGCAATTCTTGAGATGCTTTAATGAGGTATATCTATGAGTTTCTTTGATTTTTTTAAACCGTTAAATATCAATAAAGGATTAGAAGAATATAAAGTTACTTCTAATGCTGTTTTACTTGATGTTCGCACTCCTCAAGAGTACCGTGAAAGTCATATTCCCGAAAGTAAAAATGTATCTTTGCAACAACTTGGAAAAGTAACTGAGATAGTAAAAAATAAAGACATTCCATTATTTGTATATTGCTATTCTGGAACTCGCAGCCGTCAAGCAATCGGTATGTTGCGAAATATGGGATATACAAATGTAAATAATATCGGTGGTATTGCTTCATATTCGGGAAAGGTGGATAGATAAGATGAAAATTGTAATCGTAGGCGGTGTGGCAGGCGGAGCTACAACCGCAGCAAGAATACGACGATTGGATGAACACGCAAAAATTATTATATTTGAGCGTTCGGGATATATTTCCTATGCAAATTGCGGACTGCCTTACTATATCGGTGATGCGATTACCGATTCAGAAGAATTAACCTTACAGACTCCTGAAGGATTTAATTCTCGCTTTTGTGTTGATGTAAAAGTTCATCATGAAGTTGTTGATATACACCCTGAAATCAAAAAGGTTTCTGTTATGAATTTGAAAAGCGGTGAAGTTTTTCAAGAAAATTATGATAAGTTGGTTCTTTCTCCCGGTGCAAAGCCTGCTCAACCTCGAATGTCAAGAATAGGTATTGATAAACTTTTTACACTGCGTACTGTGGAAGATACATTTAGAATAAAGGAATATATCAATAAGAATCACCCTAAATCTGTCGTATTGGCAGGTGGAGGTTTTATTGGACTCGAGATGGCAGAAAATCTGCGTGAACTCGGCATGGATGTAACAATAGTACAGTCTTCTAAACAACTAATGACACCGTTTGATTTTGATATGGCATCTATAATTCACAGTAAGATGAGAAAACATGGAATAAAATTGAAATTGGGTTATACTGTGGATGGATTTGAAGAAAAGCATGGCGGCGTAGATGTACTCTTGAAAAACAGTCCCTCTATACATGCAGATATGGTGGTTTTAGCAATCGGTGTCATTCCGGATACTGCTTTAGCAAAGAAAGCAGGTTTAAAACTTGGCATTAAAGGCAGTATTGCAGTTAATGATAGAATGGAAACATCGGTACCCGACATATATGCTGCGGGTGATGCAGTTCAGGTAAAACATTATGTTACAGGTAATGATATGTTGATTTCTTTGGCAGGTCCTGCAAATAAACAGGGCAGAATAATTGCTGATAATATATGTGGTGGCGACAGTCGTTATTTGGGCAGTCAAGGAAGTTCTGTAATAAAAATTTTTGATATGACTGCAGCTACTACGGGTATTAATGAGAATTATGCCCGTGAGGCAGGATTAAATGCAGATACTGTAATTCTTTCACCTATGAGTCACGCAGGTTATTATCCGAACGGTAAAGTGATGACTGTAAAAGTGGTTTTTGAAAAGAAAACATATCGCTTGCTTGGTGCTCAGATTATTGGTTACGATGGTGTTGATAAACGAATTGATGTGCTTGCAACAGCCATTCATACAGGTATGAAAGCGACACAGTTGAAAGATTTAGACCTTGCTTATGCACCGCCGTACTCTTCGGCTAAAGATCCTGTTAATATGGTGGGATTTATGGTTGATAATATAGAAAAAGGTTTATTGAAGCAGTGGCATATAAAAGATATAGATACTATTTTCAATAATGAAAATGTTACTATGTTGGATGTAAGAACATCAGAAGAATTTAACAGTGGTCATATTGATGGATTTAAGAATATTTCTGTGGATGAACTTCGGGAAAGGCTTGAAGAAATTGAGAAGAATAAGCCTGTATATTTGATATGTCAAAGTGGTTTACGCAGCTATATTGCAAGTCGTATTCTTGAAGGTAATGGATTTGAGACCTACAATTTTTCAGGTGGATTTCGATTTTATGATTCAGTAGTAAATGAGCGTGAGCTGATTACAAGAGCTTATGCATGCGGAATGGATAAATAAAAATTATTGTTTATTGTCATATTTTTATATCTTTCGTGTAAAAAAAGTCCTCTTATCATTTGACAGTAAGGGGACTTTTTGAAAATCATTCAGCAAAAGTTTTTAACTGAGGTATTAAGATAATGTTTCATAATTGTTTTTCCTTTTTCTGTGGTATATGTTTTTTAAAGTGATTTGAGTCTTTTCTCGTCTATGATTGTTACTTTACCACGGGATAGTTTAACAAGACCTTCTTCCTGAAAGTAACGGAGCATACGAGTAATAACCTCACGATGCGAACCAAGGTGGTTTGCAATGATTTCATGAGTAATATTCAGTTCGTTTGTACCTTCAATAGATGTTTCTTCTAAAAGAAACGAAGCAACACGCTTATCCAGACTTTTCCACATAATTTGTTCAATCAGCCACATGACATCTGAAAAACGTGTAGCCATTAACTCGTTGGTGTAGTTTGCTAAAGAAGTGGATTCATTCATAATACTTTTATAAACTTCTGTCGGAATAATCCAAAGTTCGCTGTCCTTTTCGGCTTTGACAGTTATTTCAAATTCAACGGAGCGCATCATACAGGAGGCAGAGAAAAGACACATATCCATATCAAACAGACGGTAAATGGTAATCTCTCTTCCTTCGTCTGAAAGAATATAAGCCCGAAGTTGTCCGAGTTTAACCAGTAACAGACCGGTGCAGTCTAAAGCACCGTTATGAATGATAGTACCTTTTTTGACTTTTCGGGTAATTAAACTATTTAAAATAAGGTCTTGTTGTGATTTGCTCAATTTATTCCATACGGGAAAATAATTTTCAAAATCCATTGTATCTGTCTCCTTGTCTTAGTACAGTATACATTTTTTTGTGATAATCGTCAATTATATAAATCGACGTTTTTTTTAAAACAAGGGCAACAATATTACGACGAAAAGTTGACTGTATTCAAGGTTTGTAAGACTTTTTGTGTGTGAAATTTATTGCAAATTAGTAAATCGTTTGATGAGTTTTTGCATATATCATATATATTGTTTGAAATAAAGAATATTACATATAAATTCAATTATAAAAAGGCTTGAAATCAAATGATTTCAAGCCTTTTTGCAGAGATATATAAGGTTAAATGACGGTGTCAGAGATTAGCAATTTTTTTATGTTGCTTTTTAGAATTTGAATTTTTTATTGATATTTATCTGCTTAATTACTTGATAGGTATGGCCTTACCGGATGTTTTAAGTAGTTCACTGTTTATGTTTCCGTCGTCAAGCACAAGATTGCCGTTAATAAATACCTTTTCAATACCGAAAGAACGGGTTTGGTCAGGAACGGCATTTTTAATTTTGTTTTCATCAAAAACAGTTAAATCAGCATAATATCCCTCTTTAATATATCCTCTGTTTTTAATCATAAATCTGTCTGCAGTTGCACCTGTCATACGATTAATTGTGTTTGGCAATGTGTCGCCTGTACCGTTGAGAGAATCACGAAGGAATTTAGGAAAACAGTCATAAATTGCAGGGTTTTGGATACCGTGTTCTTCAACCCATGCGTCAGTCATATAAAGACAGTTTTTGTTATGTTCAAATTCTTTGATGATTTCAGGTGTTGAGTATGGTCCCATATTAACTCTGCCTTGAAAGTTACTTTTTTCGCAAAGCATAAGGTATGCATCAAGATCTTTCATTCCTTCTTCTTTTGCAATTTGGTGAATTGTTTTTCCTTCGTATTTTTCATATCCTTTGCCTATGTATGCAATCTCAATATCGTTAAATCCAAAGCCAAGAAGCAGGCTTGTAGCTTTGATAAGAAGTGATAATTTTAGCTTATTAAATGGCTTCTTTCTTTCCTCTTGCGACATACCTTGATACCATGAAGGAAGTATAACAGTAATAACAGATACACCGAGGCATTCGTCATAAATATCAAATTTTGCATCAACACCTTCGTTGCGAAGTTTGTTGATAATTTGAACAAATTCATCCTTGTCTTTAAACGATGTTTTGCCGACAAAAATAGCATGAGAATACTGAAGTTTAAGATTTGTGTCCTTTGAAATGGTTACAAGTTCATCAACAGCACGCAAAAGATGAGATCTGCCAAAAAGTTCGGGATACGACATTGATACGGCAGAATTTGCTCTTGGGTGAACGGTTAATGGCTTGTTGTATTTAATGCAAAGTTCAACAATCTTTTTTAACTCGTCAGTATCAGCATAAAGTCCCGGCTCATACATAAGACCAAGTGAAACGCCTGCTGCACCTTGTTGCAAGGCTTTTTCAATAATAGCAAGCATTTGTTGTTCTTCGCTTGGTGTAAGTTTTCTGTTTTCATATCCTGTTATGGCCGCTCTTGCAGAACAATGACCTACAAGTTCAACAATATTGCAGGGGGAATTGTTGTCTATTGAATTGAAATATTCTTGAACAGTTCCGTATTTGCCTGTTGTGTCATTAAAGAAAAACAATCCGCCTCCCATTTTGTCGATGTGCTTGCAATCTTTTTCAAATCCAATGGTGGAAATTCCACAGTTACCCGAAACAAATGTGGTTAAGCCTTGCCTAATAAATGGCTCAAAATAGGGTAGTGGATTATTCTTAATTGCAAACCAGTCATTGTGTGAGTGTGCATCAATAAAACCGGGTGCAATAGATTTGCCGTTTAAATCTATTACCCTGTCACATTCTGTCTCGATTTTTTCGCAAACCTTAGCAATTTTGTCATTTTCGACAAGAATATCGCCCTCAAATGCATCAGAACCGGAACCATCATATATTTTTGCGTTTTTCAGTAAAGTTTTCATTTTTATCACCCTTATGATGTCATTGTGTTTTTTTATATATTTTTGTTTATGGGTTCTAGCAATATCATCTTAGCATAATGTGTATAATATATCAACAAATATCGCAATTTTTATGCATAATGCTGAAAAACAATGCTGAAGATGTTAAGATGATGAGAGATGCCAATTACATATACATTCAATTAGGAAAGATAAAAAAAGGCTTGAAATCATTTGATTTCAAGTCTTTTTTCAGTGGCATAAGAACCTGCATACTGTGTATGCAAAACCTTGGCGTTCGCAATGCTTCGCATTGCTCGGCTGAAAGATTCTTCGAATCCTTTTTACAAAGAAAAAAACAAGCACCGTTTGGCACTTGTTTCTTTTTTGGCAGCGGTATAAGGATTCGAACCTTAAATGACGGAGTCAGAGTCCGGAGTGTTACCGTTACACTATACCGCTATTTACTTTGCTGAAATATAGTATCACAAAAAAAGTTCTCTGTCAACATTTATTTAAAAATAAATAAAACTTAATTGAAAAAATAAACCGAGCGACTTTTCAGCCACTCGGTTTTATTAAAATATTTGCTGATTTTTATTGATTTTAATGTAATCAAAATTATTTTATTTATAGATAGGACCGTATGTTGCACAAGCACGATAGTCTGCCGACTGAGCGTCTTCTGTTCCGAAAGCTGACCAAGCGTGAGGTCTGAAGATTTTATCATTATCAACATTGTGCATATTTACAGGAATGCGAAGCATTGAAGCCAATGTGATTAGGTCTGCACCCACATGACCGTAAACAGTTACACCGTGATTTGCACCCCAATTAGCCATTACGCTGTAAACATCTTTGAAAGCACCATCTCCTGTCAATACAGGAACAAACCATGTTGTCGGCCAAGACGGGTCTGTACGCTTGTCGATGGTGTTGTGTATTTCATCCGGAAGTTTTGCGGTGTAGCCTTCTGCAATTTGAAGAACAGGGCCGATGCCGTCAATAACATTTACACGAAGCATTGTAACAGGCATTTCGGCATTGCAACGGAAATGACTTGAAAAACCGCCGCCACGGAAATATTCATAGTTTGCTCTGCACCAATCCGTTGCATTAAGACATGCTTTAATATCATCGTTTGTCATTTCCCAAAACGGTTTCATACAACCGTTTCCGTCTGTATCTTTAGAAGCACCGCTGCCGTCAAGTGCCGTTGCACCCGAGTTGATAAGGTGGATAAATCCGTCTTTTGCAACACCGTCAGGTTTTATTCCTGTAACTCTTTCACAGGCTTCGGGGCTCCAATATGTACGAACATCGTGGAAACACGGAGCAGAGCCTGAAACGAGTGTTCCGAGCATCATTGCAACACCGTTTAATGTGTCGTTTTCAGTTGCAAAAGGAGTAGGAGCTTTTGTGCCGTTCCAATCGAAAGTAGAGGCCATAATTGACTCTGTAAAGTCTGCGTTTGGCAACCAGTCTGTCCAGTTTCTTTGACCTTGAAAACCTCCTGCTATTGCATTTTTGCCGAGAGCTTCTTCGTGCCATCCGAGTTCGTCCAACTTACTGTTTCCGTATAGAATGTCGCGGATGATGATTGTCATTTTAACTATGAATTCCCAATCATCGTCGGGGTTTACAACTTTTGAACGCTTGATAATTTCAGGAAAGTCTTTTCCTGCATTTAGGTCAAATCCTTCTTTACAGCTTTCTTTAACCCATTTATACGCTTTTTCATATTCGTCTTTATCAAAAATATCAAGTTTAATTCTGCGTAAAATTTCGGTCATATCAACCCATTCTGCACGTATTCCGAAATATTTTTGGAACATATCGGCATTACAGTAACTGCCTGCGATACCCATAGCAACTCCGCCGATATTTACATAGGCTTTGTTTTTCATCCAGCCTACTGCAACTGATGCTTTGGCAAATTTCAAAATCTTTTCTGCAACATCTTCGGGAATACTTGTATCATTCATATCCTGAACATTTTTTCCGTAGATTGAAAATGCAGGAAGTCCTTTTTGTGCATAAGCAGCCATAACAGCCGCCAAGTAAACAGCCCCCGGTCTTTCGGTGCCGTTAAATCCCCAAACGGCTTTGATTGTCTGCGGGTCCATATCAAATGTTTCTGAACCGTAGCACCAGCAAGGCGTAACGGTTAAAGTAGCAACAACATTTTCTACTGAAAATTGTCTTGCACATTTTGCGGCTTCTGCACCGCCTCCGATTGTAGTATCGCTGATTACGCACTGAACAGGTGTTCCGTCAGGATATTTCAGTGTGTTTTCAATGAGTTCTGCCGCTGCCTTTGCCATGCCTGTTGTTTGATTTTCAAGGCTTTCACGAACTCCGCCCCATCTGCCGTCAATAACAGGTCTTATACCGATTTTTGGGTACAACATAGTTTTTCCTCCGTATTTTATAATTTGATTTAATGATTTTATATGTTTTAAATTAATTGTTTTTGCCGATGATTTTTACAAATTTTTCGTATGCCAAATCCCATTCACTGTTGTGATGAGGTTTAAAATGTTTTAAGATTTCGGTTTTTTGAATGATTTTTCTTCCTTCTTCAACATTTTTTATTTCTCCGAGACCTATAAGTTGAAGAATGATATTTCCGAGTGCAGTTGCTTCTGTCGGACCTGCGATAACGGGCATATTTATACTGTCAGCCGTCAATTCGCATAAAAAGCCGTCTTTCGTACCGCCTCCGAGCAAGTGTAAAACATCAAAATTTTTGTTTGTGCAACTTGATATTTGTTCAAGTGCAAAACGATATTTCAATGCAAGGCTTTCGTATATGCAACGCACGATTTCTCCGATTGTTTTCGGTATATATTGGTTTGTTTTTTCACAGTATTTTTTGATTTTGTTTGGCAAGTCGCCGTGTTCGGAAAGCATTTCATCATCGGGGTCAATGAAACATTTGAAAGGCTCGCTTTGTCTTGCAAATGTTTCAAGTTCATTGTAACTGTACTTTCTGTCTGTTTTTGCCAAATCTCTGCGTGTTTCCTGAATGAGCCACAAACCGCTGATATTTTTAAGATAGTTGATTTTTCCGTTTGCACCGAGTTCGTTTGACAACTCAAGTTCGTTGCTCTTTTCTGTCAAAACAGGTTTGTCGATTTCACAACCAATCAAAGACCATGTTCCACAGGATAAAAATGCCGCATTTTCACTTTGACAGGGCATAGATGCAACGGCACACTGAGTGTCATGTCCTGCTATTGTAATGACTTTAATATCGTTGTAAAAACCGTTTTCACAACCACTTTCACAAACTGTCGGAAAAATATTTTTATCTATGTCAAATGCATTAAAAATGTCATTGTCCCAAGTTTGTGTTGTCGGGTCGAGCATTTGAGAAGTTGACGCTATGCTTTTTTCACAACGCTTGTTTCCCGTTAAAAAATATGCAAAAAGGTCGGGCATAAACAAAACTGTTTCTGCATTTTTCAGGTTTTCATCGCATAAAAACTGAAAAAGCGTGTTGATATTCATTATTTGATTGCCCGTTTTTTTATAAAGTTCGTTTGCAGGAATAACTTTGTATGCCTTTTTTAAAACTCCGTTTGTTCTGGAATCTCTGTAATGATAAGGCTCATTGATTAAACTTCCACTTTTATCAAGCAAACCATAGTCAACGCCCCAAGTGTCAAAAGCAAGAGAGTCGATTTTTCCTGCTTTTTCTATTGCAGTTTTGATTTCATTTAAAATCATTTTTGTATCATGATGAATATGACCGTCGATTTCAAGAGAAATGTTTTCAAAACGATGAATTTCGTTGTATGTTATTTTTTCTCCGTCAAAAACTGCTTTGATGGCTCTTCCGCTTGATGCACCGAAGTCAAATGCTAAAACCGTTTTCATTTAACCACACCTTTTTTTAGCAAAATATTTGCATAGATTGCTTTTTCACCTGTTGCAATGATTAAGTATGACTTTTTTGCTCTTTCGTAAAAATCAAATCTTTCTATATATTCAATTTCACTGTTGTTTGGCTCGTATTTAGACAAAATCTTTTTGTATTCGTCCCAAATTGAAGGAGTACCGCAGTCGTCGCCTTTCATTACTTCCATTAAACCGACGGGTTTTTCTGTGTATGTGTCAAGCGGTAATAATTGTAATACGGCGTCGAGTATTTCGGGTACGCCGTGTCCGTCAAGACGGACTACTTTTGAATTTTTGCCTACTGTGTGGCACGGAAAATTTCCGTCGGCGATTACAAGTTCGTCGCCGTGTCCCATTTCACAAAGTGCTTTGAGCAATTCGGGAGATATGATATTTGGTATGTTTTTTAACATATAGATACCTCGTGTTTTTGAAATCAGTCTTTTTTATGGAGAATATCGTCGTCGGGATTGAAAACTTTGTGTCCGGGATGCCTTCCCGTAACCTTATAGTAACCTCTGAGGTCGATTAGTTTTTGTACATTTTCTTTACTTATATCGTGGCTTCCTCCGAGAATGACTGCATTGATTGTGATTTTTGCCCAAAGTTCCAAACTTTCCATTCTGTAAAATGCAGTGATAACATCGCTGCCGACTGCCAAAGCACCGTGATTTTCAAGAAGCATTACATCGTGCTCTTCCAAGTACGGTTCAATAGCGTTTGGTACTTCAACCGTTGAAGGAGTACCGTAAGGCGTAAGTGGTACAGAGCCTATAACGGCAACATCTTCAATCATATTGTACATATCCATAGCTTTGTGTGCTACTGCAAAGCCTGTTGCTCCCGGTGGGTGTGCGTGTATAACGCTCATCACATCGTCTCTTTTGTCATAGCAACGAAGATGCATCTTGATTTCACTTGACGGACGGTATCCGTCTTGTGCTTCCAAAATATTTCCTTCTTTGTCAAGAATGACAAGTTTTTCGGGAGTGATGAATGATTTGCTTATTCCCGTCGGAGTTGCAATAATTCTGTCGTCGTCAAGTCTTGCACTGACATTTCCGTCGTTTGCCGCAACCCAGCCGAGTTGCCACATTTTGTGACAAACATCGCAAATTTGTTCTTTGATTTCGTCAATGTTTTGCATAGTTGGTGTCCTTTCTTTTGTTGTTTTAATATCTGTTATTTATTGACATTATTTTCAAAGTATGTTACTTTAATTGTATTATATTACATTGTTAAACAGTATGCTTGTTGGATATATGATATATATTAAGACAATATTCACTTTTGGAGAAAATTATGAATTATAGTAAACTTTACGAAAATAAAAAGCACGGAACTTTTGATTTCCCGATAGCGCTTTATGTTGTTGATGAAAATGCTCCAAATTATCAAATGCCGTTTCATTGGCATATAGAATATGAAATTATTTTTGTGAAAAAAGGCAGTTTTGAAGCGTCTTTTGACGGAAAAAAATACTTGTTGAATGAGGGTGATTGTGCGTGGATAGGCGAAGGCGTTGTTCACGGGGGAGAGCCGATTGATTGCAGGTATGAGTGCGTTGATTTTGATTTGGGTACGCTTATGCAAAATTCTCCTGTTTGTATGAAAAGTATTGCTGAATTTTCTTCAAATGCAAACGGTTTTACGGGTGTTTTTCATTCGGGCAGTGTTCAGGCTGAAATAGCAGAAAAAATATTCAGTGCTATGAACAGTGAGAACGAGGGATACCAGCTTACTACGATAGGTTTGCTTTGGCAGTTTATGGGAAGTCTGCTTGTATTCAGAAATGAAAACGACTTGGTGTCAAAAAACAAAAGTCAAGTTTTGCGACTTAAAAATGTGCTTACATATATCAGAGATAACTATGAAAACTCTGTTTCATTGAGCGAACTTGCAGAAGTTGCGGGTATGGCACCGAGATACTTTTGCCGTGCTTTTTCGGGTATGACGGGGAAAACGCCTATTGACTATTTGAACTATTACAGAGTTGAGCAGGCTTGCGAAATGCTCGTTTTGACTGACAATTCCGTTACCGATATTGCACTTAGTTGCGGTTTTAATGATATGAGTTATTTTTCAAAAACTTTTGCAAAGTACAAAAATATCTCTCCGTCTGCATATAGAAAAAGCAATTTTACAAAAAAATAAGACTTGCTTTAAAGGGTTTTTTAATATGAATGTTTGCAAAATAAAAACTCCTGTTGTAATTTCAACAACAGAAGTTTTATGTTTTTATGTGTTTTGCGTTTTTGTTTATACTGCAATTTTAAAGACAATTTTTCTTGCAAAAACATCTTTTTCAGCTGATATTCCGGGAAGGTGAGCATCATTCGGAGTTAAGAACAAAAATGTCCCTTTTGTAAGAGTAAAGTCAAATTGTGCATTTCCTTCATAAAAAGCAATGTCTTTACCACTGCTGTATTCTTCTTTGACAAGGGATACGTTTTGAAGTTTTGCCCATCGTATTTTTTCAATTCCCTGTACAATATACTGAACATCTATATATTTTTTGTGCGCCTCAAACATCATTTCAGGCGTTTGTTTTTTTGTTTTATAACTTTGAATTGTCGCAAAAAGTTTTTTGCCGTCTATTTCATAAGTACCGTCGGCAAGTTTTTCCTCGTCTGCTTTTTTTGAAAATTCATATACAAGTTTCATTTGAGGATATTCTTCAAAATAATCTTTCGCATTTTCCATTTTGTCAAAAATCATTTAATCACCTTCTTTTTCTTTTGAAAAATCGTTTTTATATCAGAGCCTGTAATTATTGATGCAACTACGATTACAATACAACATACTACGCTTTTCAGGTCGGGAAGAGTGTGAAGAAGAACAATTGAAAATACTATTGACCACGCCGAATAAGTGATGTTTAAAGCCATAGCTTTTGAAGCACCGATTTTTCCTATTGTCTTGTAATAGCAAAGGTATGATGCAGTGCCGAAAAGTGCAGATATAAGAATGATGCCTGTTTCCTGTGATATAAACATATTTGCAACAAAGCCGATACCTTTTAATACGGGAATGATAATAAAACCGTATGTAAGTGCCGATACGAGTTGACGAATTTGCAAAGCGTGTTCGTTGCTGATGTCGGGGTCTTTCATTCCGTATGCACAGATTACTGCTTCTGACGACCAGCCGATTACACTTAAAAGAGCGCATCCGAAACCTAAATAGAGATTTTTCACTTCATTGCTTCCTTCGGGTGTATATCCGAGAGCAATTACTCCCAAAATGCTGACAGCAAGCGAAATCATTTGATACCATTTCATTTTTTCTTTCAGAAAAATTCTTGCAAAAAGCGCTCCGACGGCAGGGTAAACGGCAGTGATGATTGCTGTATATGCAGGACCTATATAGTTTATTGCCGCAACATAGCCCGACATTCCGATGGGACCGCCCAAAACTGCACCGAGTATGATGAATTTACCGCTTTTTGTTTTCAGAGCGTGGAGAACATTTTTCCATTGTTTTCGTATGCTTGTATTTATAATCATCCAAAACGATGAAAAAAGGTCGTGAAAAAAAGTGCTGACAAAAGGTGCAAGTGCGATTGCCTGAGCTGTTGAGCAAAATCTCGATTTGCCGAGTGCTATGCTTAAAATTACGGTATCGAGTCCCCAAAGCATACCCGCTGAAAGTCCTGTTAACATATCTGTACCTCTCTGTGATTTTTTTATATATTACAATGAACTGAAGAAAAATTCAAGTTTGTAATTTATGTTTATTATCTTTATCCGTTCAAAAGTTTACAAAAATCTTGAATACGACGGTTTGTAATGTTACAATTATGTTGAACGAAAGGGGAATTTTTATGGTACATTTTGAAAATGAGTGGGACAATCTTTTAAAAGGCGAGTTTGAAAAAGAGTATTATAAAAAAATACACGATTTTTTAAAATCGGAATACGCAAACCCCAACTATCCGATTTATCCCGATATGCACGATATTTTTAATGCTATGAAAATTACGGATTACAACGAGGTAAAAGCAGTTATTTTGGGACAGGACCCGTATCACGGTCCAAATCAGGCACACGGGTTGTCTTTTTCCGTAAAAGACGGAGTAAAACCTCCTCCGTCACTTGTGAATATTTTTAAGGAATATCACGACGATCTCGGCTATCCGATACCAAAAAGCGGAGATTTGACGCCGTGGGCGAAAAACGGCGTGCTTTTATTGAACACGGTTTTGTCGGTAAGAGGAGGCGCTGCGGCGAGCCATAGGGGAATAGGCTGGGAAATTTTCACGGACAGAATAATAGAATTACTCAACGAAAGGGAAAAACCAATCGTGTTTTTGCTTTGGGGAAATTTTGCAAAGAGCAAGGCAAGTTTAATTACAAATAAAAATCATCACATTTTGACGGCTGCGCATCCGAGTCCGCTTTCGGCTTACAATGGCTTTTTCGGGTGCAGACATTTTTCAAAAACAAATGAGTTGCTTGACGAGCCTGTCGATTGGCGTTTAGAATGATAAAGGAAATAAATTACTTATGACCGAATGTGAATTACAGTTCATCTGTTTAATCAAAAACTTTCTCAGACAATTAAATACCGACTGTGAAAAATGCAAAAATTATGAATGGAAAAATATATTTGAACTTTCGCAAAAGCACAGCGTCAGCGGAATTATTGCATCGCAGATTTTAAATTTTTCGGACAAATCGTTTCTTTCTGAAGAAATCATTTCATATTCAAAGCAGGTTTTATGTAAAACTGTTCAAGAATATGAGATAAAGAAAAAAATGGTAAATGATATTTCTGAAATTTTATCAAAAAGTGAAATTTGTCATATTTTCATAAAAGGTACGGCGATAAAAGAGTTGTATCCCCAATCGGAATTGAGAACAAGCGGAGATATAGATGTTTATGTAAAAGCAGATGATTTTGAAACGGCTGAAAAGGTTTTTGAGAATAACAATTTTAAAAAAGTGCTTAAAAGAAGCGATGTTTCTGTTTTTGTGAAAAACTCACAGGAAATTGAACTTCATTCAAAAATAAAGTCTAAAATTCCCGATGATAAAAGTATATTTGAATATTGTGAAACTGCAAACGGCTTTTCATATTTTCCTTTAAAGTATTTTCATTTTGCCTATGTTGTCAGTCATTTGGCGAAACATTTGGCTCAAGGCGGAGCAGGTGTACGAATGTTTATGGACATAGATGTGCTTTACGGTTGCTTAAATGCCAAAGAAAAGAAAAAGGCTTTTGAAATACTCAAAAAGTTAAATCTATATAAAACAGCGACGGCATTGCTCAATATGTGCCGTGTTTGGTTTGATACTCCGATTGAAGATGATTTGAAAAACGATGATGAAAAATTGTTTGAAAAGATGAGTCGAATAGTCCTTGAAGGAGGTACTTTCGGTTTTGAAAGCGGCAAAGCAGGTAAAGTTTATCTTCAAAACAGTATAGGAAAATCCGACAGAGTTTCTGTTTTTACAAGGCTTAAAGCATTGCAAAAACTGTTTTTTCCGTCTGTTTCTTACTTGAAAAGTATATACGGCTTTTGTGAAAAAAATCCCATATTGGTTCCTGCTGCGTGGTTTTACAGACTTTTCTGCGCAGTTTTTAAAAGAGGCAATCATTCAAAGAATACAATAAAAGAAATTTTAAGCCAAAACAGCGTACCCGAGATATATAACGATGTACTTTGCGAACTCGGTTTGTTAAAAGATTAATTATTTGTTAATTGTAATTTGTTTAAATATAATGTATAATAATTATTTAACAGACGATATAGTTTATATGGTTTAGTATTTAGTACGCACATATATAGAAAGAGAAATGAATGAATATTGCGGTAATAGGCGATGTTGTTTCACAACAAGGTTGTGAACATTTAAGAAACACGCTTGCAAAAATAAAAAAAGAACACAACTGTAAACTTGTTGTTGTAAACGGCGAAAATTCAGCCGTAGGAAACGGTATTTTGCCACAGTCTGCAAAGCACATTTTTGACAGCGGAGCAGACATCATAACTCTCGGAAATCACGCACTCAAAAGACGGGAGATATACGATTTTCTTGATGAAAATGAGTTTATTATACGACCGGCAAATTTTCACAGGTCGGCTCCCGGCAGAGGCAGTACCTTTTTTGATTTTGGAAAAAACAAAGTCGGTGTGATAAATTTAATCGGCAGGTCGTATATAGACATTTACGATAACCCTTTCGATGTTGTCGATGCAGAGATTGACAAACTGAAAGAAAACGGTGTAAATATCATTTTGGTTGACTTTCACGCCGAATCGACAGCCGAAAAAAAAGCAATGGGCTTTTATCTTGACGGCAAAGTCAGTGCAGTTTACGGAACACATACACATATACAGACGGCAGACGAACAAATATTGCCGAACGGAACAGGGTACATCACAGACTTGGGTATGACGGGACCGTTTTACAGTGTGCTGGGCGTTACTCCGGAACTTGCCATAGAAAAGATGAGAACATCTTTGCCCGTACGATTTTTAAACCCCGACGGTCCTTGCGTTTGCGAAGGCTGTATTTTTGAAATAGACGAAAAAAATTATAAAACGATAAGTGTAAAAAGGATTAGATACTGAATGTCAAAAAAAATACTTGCAGTTTTTCTTGCAGTTGCAATGGTTTTTACATTTGCCTCCTGCACTTCAAAAAATGAAGATGAAAAGGAAACTACGACTTCTGTTACAAATCAATCGGAAACGGGAAAGTCGGATAAATCTCTTCGCATTAGTTACACAAAGTCCGACTCGCTCAATCCTTATAAAGCGGAAACTGAAAACAATATAGTTATAGCCGACCTTGTTTTTGATTCGCTTGTAAAACTTGATGAAAGTTTTTCGCCTGTTTTACAAATAGCGTCATCTTATGAATTTACGGCAAAAGATAAACTTGTTGTAAATTTTCCTGTGGGAATTAAATTTTCCGACGGAAGCGAATTGACATCGACAGATATTGTATCGTCATTCAATTTGGCTAAAAATTCTGTGCATTATGCAAACACTTTGTTGGGTATTAAATCTGCGAATGCACAGTCACAGGGAACGGTTGTTTTTCAGCTTGAGTACCAAAATCCGAAAGCCGTAAATCTTTTGACTTTCCCGATAGTGCAAAACGCTTCAGCCGATACAGATCTTCCGATAGGAAGCGGCAAATATGCGTTTTATAAGAAATCAAACAATGAAATTCAACTTGTTCAAAACGAAAATAAACCGGATTTTTCACCGTATATAAAAGTTGTTGACCTTGTAAATATCGCTTCGGCAGAGTCAATAGCAAACGGTATCAGTATAGACAATATTGACTATGCATATTTCAGCCTTGACTCGTCTGAAAGCAAGAAAATTAAAAGCCAGATAAAAGCAGTCAATATCAATAACCTTGTTTTTATCGGTTTTAACACTTCGACAGGGAATATAATGAGTCTGCCCGATATACGCAACGCAGTTTCTCTTGCCATAAACAGAGATGCCATTTCAAAAAGCGCATATCACGGCTTGGCATATCCTGCATCTTCAATTTTTAACCCGACCTGTGATTTGGCAACTGTTTCAAATATCTTTTCAAAAGAAAATGATGAAACGGGAGCAAAACAGGCAATAATAAAAAGCGGGTATGACATTTCAAAAGCAACTGTCAGATTGCTTGTGAATTCAGGCAATGTTGAAAAATCCGCTATGGCTACAATTGTGAAATCGGCTCTTGAATCCGTAGGCTTTAAAGTTAAAATTTACAATGTGCCGTATGCAGACTATATTGAGGCTTTGTCAAAAGGATATTATGATATTTATATAGGCGAAACAAAACTTGCGGATGATATGAATTTGTTTCCGTTTTTTGCAAAAGACGGTGCCGTAAATTATGGTGTAGATATCAATTCAACTTGTGTGCAAGCGTATTCAAACTATTTAAACGGCGGAGAAATCGGCACTTTTGTTATGGAATTTACAAAAACAGTTCCGTTTGTTCCCGTTGTTTACAGAAAAGGCGTTATCGGTTACTCAAAGTCAATTCATGCCGATATGCAGGGAATTTATAAAAATTATTTTTCAAATATTGAGGAATGGTATTTTGAAAAATGAGATAAATATAAAATTCAATAAGAAAAGAAATTTTCATAAAATATATTAAGGAGGCTATATAATGATAAGAACAGAAACAGAAAACGGTTATATTGAAATCACAAACAACTATTTTTCAAAACTTGTAGGAAAAGCCGCATCTTCATGTTTTGGTGTTGCCGGTATGGTTAGTTCAAACCCTGTGCAAACCATTCGTTCCGCACTCAAAGGAAAGTATGATTTTGACACAACAAATCAAGGCGTTACCGTAAAAAGCGAAAATGATTCGCTCATTATTGATTTGCATATTGCTGTAACATACGGTATAAATATCAATGCCATTGTAAGCAGTATTGTAAATAAAGTGAGATATACAATTGAAGAAGCAACCGACCTCAAAGTCGAGACAGTGAATGTATATGTTGATGAATTAAAGAACTAACCCGGAGGACTTTTAAATGATAACTGGCGCAATGTTTAGAGACGGAATTATTTCCGCATCAAATAACATTTCAAACAATCGTGCCGCTGTTGACGCACTGAATATATTTCCTGTTCCTGACGGCGATACGGGTACAAATATGAGTATGACAATAGGCGCTGCCGCAAGAGATGTGGCAACGCTTCCCGACAACTGCACTTTGTCGGAGGCTGCAAAAACAGCCGCATCTTCTCTTTTGAGAGGCGCACGAGGAAACTCGGGCGTAATACTCTCACTCATTTTCAGAGGTATGTCAAAAGGCTTTAAAGGACTTGAAGCGGCAGAGGCAACAGATGTCGTAAAGGCTTTGAGGTCGGGCAGCGATGCAGCTTATAAGGCTGTAATGAAGCCTACTGAAGGTACAATTTTGACTGTAATAAGAAAAGCGGCAGAGTCTGCTGAAGAACTTGTTGAAAGCAATCCCGAAGCAGATATTGAAACTGTTTGCAATACTGCACTTGAAGCTGCTCAAAAGGCTCTTGATGACACACCGAATTTGTTACCCGTACTTAAAAAAGCAGGCGTTGTAGATGCTGGTGGACAGGGACTTTTACTTATTTTTCAGGGTATCAAAAGTGTGTTTAAGAACGGCTCAATAGTTCAACTGATTGATGGAGACGGTGTAAAGCCCGTTCAAAGTGTAAGTAAGTCAGTTGTCGGCGACGCAGACGGCGATATTGAGTTTGGATACTGTTCTGAATTTTTGATTGAAAAGGACAGAAACTGTAAAAAAGACCCTCTTGCTTTGAGAGCGTATCTTGAGTCAATCGGCGATTGCGTAGTAGTTGTTGACGATGCAAATATCATTAAAGTCCATGTTCATTCAAATGAACCGGGCAATGTTATTCAGCACGCTTTGAAGTACGGACAATTAATAAACATTAAAATTGACAATATGCGTTATCAGCATCAAAATGCTTCCGAAGAAAGCAAAGCCGAAGAAGAAAGCAAGATTGCAGAGCCTGAAAACGATTTTGGTTTTGTATGTGTTTGTGCAGGCGACGGTGTGAAGTCTTTGTTTAAAGACCTTGGAGCAGATGTTGTTGTGTCGGGCGGTCAGACTATGAATCCGTCAACAGATGATATTTATAATGCCATAATGAAAACTCCCGCAAAAAATGTATTTGTTTTGCCTAACAATTCAAATATCATTATGGCGGCTCAGCAAACAGTACCGATTGTTGAGGACAGAAATGTCATTGTTCTTCCGACAAAAACAGTTCCGCAGGGTATTTCTGCAATACTTTCTTTTGATGACGAAAGTTCAGCAGAAGACAATAAGGAAATGATGACAGAAGCCGCTTCAAATGTCAGCACAGGCAGTGTAACATTTGCGGCAAGAGACAGTGAATTTGATTCAAAACCAATCAAGCAAGGTCAAATTATGGGACTTGCCGAAGGTAAGATAAGATTTATAGATGACAGTGATGTTGTTAAAGTTGCTTATGATACAACTATGTCTTTGTTTACCGATGAAAAATCACTTGTTACAATAATATACGGTGAGGGTGCAACGGAAGAACAGGCACAGCAACTTGAAGAAAAATTAAAAGAAGAACTCGGTTCAGACGCTGAAATTACAATAATTGAAGGCGGTCAGCCGATTTATTACTTCATAGTTTCGGTAGAGTAATGAACACAGAACTTTTAAAAAATATTCAATATGTTAAGGGCGTAGGCGAAAAAAGGGCTGAATTATTCAACAAATTGGGCGTTTTCAATGCAGACGCCCTTGTTCACTATTATCCGAGAGCATATCAGGACAAATCACAACTTAAAACTGTTGCACAGACAATTATGGGAGAAAAGTCTGCAATAAAAGCAACTTTGATTTCCGTTGTCAGTGAAAATAAAATAAGAAAAGGTCTGACTCTGTATAAGTGCAACTTTACTGACGGTCAAACAATCATTAAAGTTACAATATTTAACAATAAATATCTTGCAAATTCACTTAAAATATATGAGGACTATATTCTTTTCGGAGAAGTTACACTCGGACTTACTTATGCATCTATGAGTTCACCGCAAATAGAACGGTTTGAAGATGCAGACGCTATTACTCCTGTTTATCGTGCAACTGAAAAACTTACATCAAAAACGATAGGCAGGATAATAAAAAATGAATTGTCAAATATTGTCTTTGATGAAACACTCGATGATAAAATCCGTGAAAAGTATTCACTTGTTGATTTGAATTTTGCAATGCATAAAATTCATTTTCCGAAAAGCAACACGGAATTGGAACAGGCTAAAAAACGGTTGATTTTTGAAGAATTGCTTGTGTTAAATTTAGGCTTTGCAAAACTTAAACACAAAAAAAAGTCGAAAACAGGCATTGTTTTGAAAGAAGATTTTTTAAACGAGTATTTTAAACTTTTGCCGTTTGAACTTACGAATGCACAAAAAAATGCCATTTTTGACTGTGTGACGGATATGAAAAAAGGTTTTGCAATGAACAGACTTATTCAAGGAGATGTCGGTTCGGGTAAAACTGCAGTTGCGTCGGGTGTAATATATGATGTCGTAAAAAACGGTTTTCAGTGTGCGTTGATGGCACCGACGGAAATACTTGCCGTTCAGCATTATGAAACGCTTACAAATCTTTTGAGCGATGCAGGTTTTAAAGTGTCATTGCTTACAGGCTCGACAAAAGCAAAACAGAAAAGAGAGATTAAAGAACTTTTGATGAACGGTCAGATAGACCTTCTCGTAGGAACTCACGCAATAATTCAAAATGATGTTGAGTTTAAAAATCTCGGTTTGGTCATAACCGACGAACAACATCGTTTCGGTGTAGAACAAAGGGCAAGTCTCGCAATGAAAGGAGAGTGCGTTCATACTCTTGTAATGAGCGCCACGCCTATTCCGAGAACTTTGGCACTTACGATTTACGGAGATCTTGACATTTCCGTTCTTAATGAACTTCCTCCCGGAAGACAGAAAATCAGGACAGATGTTGTCAATTCCACATATCATCAAAGAATTTATAATTTTATAAAAAAAGCGATAGCACGGGGCGAACAGGCATATATTGTCTGTCCTCTTGTTGAAGACGAAGAGGAAAAGTCCGAGTTAAAAAGTGCAAAACAGTATTTTGAATCGCTTTGTGAAAATGATTTTAAAAACTATTCTTTAGGACTTCTTCACGGTAAAATGAAAGCAAAGGACAAAGAAAAAGTAATGAAAGATTTTTCAGACGGTAAAACGGATATTCTTGTGTCAACTACCGTAATTGAAGTCGGGGTAGATGTCCCTAACGCCACAGTAATGTTGATTGAAAACGCAGAAAGATTCGGTCTGTCTGCTTTGCACCAACTCAGAGGAAGAATAGGACGGGGAAAAAGTCAGTCGTTTTGTATTTTGGTTTCGGACTCGAAAACCGAAAATGCAAAAGAAAGATTGATGGCTATGAAAAAAACTTCAGACGGTTTTGAAATAGCGAAACTCGACCTTAAAATGCGGGGACCCGGTGATTTCTTCGGGAAAAGACAAAACGGTTTGCCTGATTTAAAAATAGCCGATATGCTCACCGATTTTGATATGATAGAATTAACTAAAAATGCGGCTGAAGAAATACTTGAAGAAGATTTTAATTTGGATAATCCGAAAAATAAATTGCTTGCAGATAAAATATCGGATATGTTCAGAGAAAATTATGTCGGAAATTGATATATTGTAAAATATTAACAAAGTAATTTTCAAAATATTATTGACATAAGTTTCTGTTCATATATAATATAAATGCTGTATTAATTTGTAAAAATTAATATTTTAACAAACTAAATAAACGGAGGTCTAAAATGATTGAATTAAACATTTTAAACACATTTGCCGAACTCTTTTCCAATTTCGGAAACATAACTATCGGAATGGTATTTATGTGGGTAATCGGCGGTTTGCTTATTTATCTTGCGATAAAAAAAGAAATGGAACCGTCATTATTACTCCCAATGGGTTTTGGTACAATTCTCGCAAACTTACCGATGTCGGGTGCTATTGCACACAATCCTGCCGAAGAAGGCGAGGCTGTTCTCAATGTACTGTTTAACGCAGGTATAGCAAACGAACTCTTCCCGCTCCTTCTTTTTATAGGTATAGGTGCAATGATTGACTTCGGTCCTCTTCTTAAAAACCCGTGGTTGATGCTTTTCGGTGCTGCCGCTCAGTTCGGTATTTTCCTGACATTCTTCATTGCAGGCTTCTTCTTTGATATAAAGGACGCTGCTTCTATCGCTATTATCGGTGCTGCCGACGGTCCTACTGCAATTTTCGTAGCAAATACACTCGGAAGTGATTATTTAGGTCCAATTATGGTTGCGGCTTACTCATATATGGCTTTGGTACCTATTATTCAGCCTCCGTTTATCAGACTTGTTACAACAAAAAAAGAACGCCGTATCAGAATGCAATATCATCCGGGCGAAGTTTCAAAAACAACAAAAATTCTTTTCCCGATTATCGTAACTGCTGTTGCAGGACTTGTTGCTCCTAAATCGGTTGCTCTTGTAGGTTTCCTTATGTTTGGTAACCTTATTCGTGAGTGCGGTGTACTTAATTCACTTTCGGAAACAGCACAAAATGCACTTGCAAATCTCATTACACTTCTTCTCGGTATTACAGTTGCACTCAATATGCAGGCAGACAAGTTCTTGAAGCCCGAGACACTTCTTATTCTTGCTCTCGGTTTGGTTGCTTTCATTTTCGATACAGTCGGCGGTGTTTGCTTTGCAAAACTTCTCAATGTATTCCTTCCGAAAGACAAAAAGGTTAACCCAATGATTGGTGCGGCAGGTATATCTGCTTTCCCGATGAGCGGTCGTGTTGTTAACCAAATGGGACTTAAAGAAGACAACCAAAACTTCCTTCTTATGCAATCTATCAGTGTCAATGTTTCGGGACAAATCGCTTCTGTTATCGCAGGCGGACTTATCCTTACACTTGTTGCAGATTTAATTTAAGGAGGTATTGCAGATGTGTAATTTATTAGCAATGATTTCTTCGTTCTTTGTTGCGTCTCAATCTATTCATGTTGATTCTTGGAAAGATACTTTGCCTGTAATGGGTATCGGTATGGTCGGTATTTTCCTTGTTTTAGGTTTTATCGTTTTGGTAACATACCTTTTAAATAAAGTTTTTTCAGGTAAGAAAAAGGAAAAAAAGGACGATAAAAATAAGAAATAAAAAATAACAACAGGGAAGTTACGGCTTCCCTGTGTTTTTATAGGTAATATTGACATTATGGAAAAAACAAATGTTATGAGAGTGCTTGACAGTAAAAAAGTCAAGTATAAAAGTTACAGTTACGCAAATACCGACGCTTTGAGCGGAACAGAAGTTGCGTCTGTATTGAAACAAAATCCGAAGCAGGTTTTTAAAACACTTGTTACCATAGGTAAATCAAATAAGAACTATGTTTTTGTTGTGCCTGTTGAAAAAGAACTTGATTTAAAAAAGGGTGCAGCGGCAGTAGGTGAAAAAAAGATAGAGATGATTAAGTCGAAAGAACTTTTGGCACTTACGGGCTACATTCACGGAGGTTGTTCTCCAATCGGTATGAAAAAGTTTTTTACGACTGTAATAGACAAAAGTGCTGAAAATTTTGATACAATTATCTTCAGTGCAGGGAAAATAGGGTATCAGGTTGAAGTATCTTTAAATGATTTATCTAAAGTAATTCGTTTTTCTCTTTTCGATTTGACATAAAAAAATGCTTGAAGCAATATTGCTTCAAGCATTTTTTTGTTTATCCATTTTGTCAAAAACAATTTTAAAAGTTGTTCCTTCTCCGAGTTTAGAGTCGATTGAAATTTCTGCATTGTGATAGAGGACTATGTGCTTAACTATTGCAAGACCGAGTCCCGTTCCTCCCGTCTCTTTTGAACGGCTTTTATCAACACGGAAAAATCTTTCAAAAATTCTTTGACGATATTTTTCGGGAATACCTATACCGTTATCCTTTACTCTTAAAACGGCTTTGTCGTCTTCATCATTTACACTTATCCAAACATTTCCGCCTGCTTTGTTGTAGCGTATGGCATTGTCAGCAAGGTTATATATCAGTTCGGCAAGAAGTCCTTTGTTGGCTTTGATTTTAATATGTTCGCCGTCCATTTTTAAGCATATACTTTTTTTCTCTGCGTGAAAACCGATTGCGGCAACACAGTCTTCGGCTATTTCATACAAATCAACTGTTTCGTAACTTCTTGTTTGGTCGCCGTCTTCAAGTTGAGAAAGTTGGATGATGTCGTTTGAAATATTTATAAGTCGCTTTGATTCTTTGTGAATGATGTGACCTATTTTTTGAACATCGTTTGGGTTGACAATTCCGCTTTCAAGCATTTCGGCATATCCGCTTATTGAAGTCATAGGCGTTTTCAGTTCGTGTGAAACATTTGCCGTAAACTGTTTTTTTAACTTGTCAACTCTCGCAAGTTCTTTTTTGTAATTTGTCAATGCGTCAACAAACGGTACAAACTCTTTGTCGATTTTTTTTCTGTCTATATTTTTCAAATTGTTGCCGAGTTCATTTATCTGGTCTGCAACATTTTTTGTTATTTTCTTTGATGAATATGCAGAAAACAATACCGAAACGGCACATACGATACAAAATGCAACTGTGAGTTTTATTGCTGTGCTTTGTGAAAAAGAGTTTTCGGAAAAAAGTATTGTCGAAAACATTGCAAAACAAATTGCAGAAATGCCTATTGAAAAAGCACACTCTTTAAGAAATATTTTTTTATTCATTGTTACTCACCAAGTTTATAACCGACATTTCTCACGGTTTTAATAACAGAACCCATAGGGCCGAGTTTTTTTCTGAGTGTTTGAATATGAGCGTCAACAGTTCTGCTCTCGCTTTCAAAATTATAGCCCCAAATTGTGTCCATAATTTTTTCTCTTGAAAGAACAATTCCTTTGTTTATGAGTAAATATTTTAACAACTCATATTCTTTAAAAGTGAGTTCGATTTTTTCATCATTTATTGTTACACGGTGTTTTTCATCGTCTAAATTGAGTTGCTCATATACCCATTTGTGAGCGTTTGATTTGCTTTCACTTCTTCTGAGCAGAGCTTTTACCCTCGACAAAAATTCCATCACGCCGAATGGCTTTGAAACATAGTCGTCTGCACCGTTGTCAAGTGCTTTTACTGCGTCCATTTCTGTATCTTTTGCCGTTGCCATCATAATAGGCAATGAACTTGTTGACTGACTTTTTCTGAGTTTTTTCAGTATTGAAATTCCGTCTTCTTCAGGTAACATTATGTCCAATATGATAAGGTCGGGCAATTTTTCTTCAAGAGCTTTGTAAAGTTCTTTTCCTTTTTCAAAGCCGCACACTTCATAGCCTATATTTTTAAGTGCATAACTTTCAAGTTCTCTGATAGAATTATCGTCTTCGACTATGTAAATTAAAGCCACAAAAACACCTCTTTTTACTTTTCTTTCATTTAGAATACATTAAACATAACCGTATTTTTTTAAATAGTTGTAAAATCTGTGTAAAAAATGCAGACTGAAAACAAATTTCAGTTTTCAGTCTTTAAAATTTTAAAGTTTTACAAAAGCAGAAGCACCGTGTTTGCAGACAGGACATACAAAATCATCAGGTAAAGTATCGCTTTCGTGAATATATCCGCATACGGTACAAACATAACCCGTCTTTTTGTTATCATTTTGTTTTGGTTTTATATTGTCTTGATAGTATGAGTATGTCAAACTTTCTTTGTCGGAAAGTACGGCTGTATCCGTTATATGACCGACAAACATATCGTGTGTATCAAAATCAATTATTTCATCTATATCTACGCTTATAAAAGAGTTTGCACCTTTGTTTATAAAGTAGATGCCGTTTTGACTTCTGTACATATCTTTGAAACCGACAAATTTATCTATGTCACGACCGCTTTGAAATCCAAATCTTTTAATAAGTTCAAAATCTGCATCCGTACTGAGAATAGAAACATTGAATTTTTTTGATTTTTTAATCATTTCATTTGTAAAATTCTTTTTATTAACAGTGACGCAAACAGTATCGGGACTGCTTGTAATTTGGCTTAAAGTGTTGATAACGCAAGCGTTGTCTGTGTTTGATGAATTTGCACTGAGAATGTAAAGTCCGTAACTGATGTTGAACAAAACATTTTTGTCGTAACTCATAAAAAATCCCCCTTTATTTTTTTGAGTTGTTAATATTATACCTTTAAATGATAAAATAATCAATATTACGCTATTTCCGGCTTAATACGGATAAATTCATTATTATATCATTTTATTATTTTTATTTTTTGATTTTTTTAGTGTGCTTTTTGTTTTTCTTTGAAAAGAAAATTATACTTCCGACAACGGCAATCGCAACGACTGAAATTGAAGGAATAAAAATTTTCACCGACAAAGGAACATAGTTTTTTGCTTCGGGAATAAAATCGGGCAGAGAATAGAAACTTTTTCCGTTATTGTCATTGTAAGCAATTCTAATGACGCTCACACTGTAACCAAGCATATCAACTTCAAATATTCCGTCTTTTTGTGAAATTTCCTGTTCGGTCGGTACAATGCAAGATTTTCCGAAATCGTTTGACGCTGTTTTAAATTTATTTTCAAGTTTAATGCTTGATACTTTATTGATTTGTGAAAAATCGCTTGCATCAACAGTCACTTTTTGATTTTTTCCTGTTGAATTGATTAGTTTTACATAAATAGTCTGCGTATTTTCGTCGATAGTAATGCTTTGACTTATGCCTTTGTTTGATTTTTCTTCTTTTAGTTTGAAATCGGAAGTGATTGTTTTGTTTCCTGTGTTGTTTGCGAACATCATTTGAACATAGTAACCTGGAGTGAGAAGAATGTCATTTGAATTAAACCAAACGAGAGAAGAATTGTCTGATTGAGCGTTGAGTTTTGAAAAACTGCTTTCGTGAGCAGTCATCATTACATTGCTGTTTTTTTCAAAAGAATTGACAATGAGACTTGCCTCTGCAACAGCTTTTTGTAAGTTGTATTGAAGATTGTCTTTGTCGGATACTATGCCGTATTTGCCTACAATAACGGGATTTGAAGGGTTGTAATTTTTATCGCTTTCATAAAAGAAGTTTTCGTCTGAAAAAATGTTTTCACTTCTTATAATTCCGTCAAAATCGGAAAGGGAAGATACAACATTGTCATAGTCTTTGTCTGTTACTGAATCTCCCGTAGAAGCAATTATTTGTATATCGGGATACTTTTGTTTTATTGCTTGATTTATTGATTCAAAATTGCGAATATTCATTTCTGTGTAATCGCAGTTACTCAGTTCTATGTATTTTAAATTAAACGGTTCGCTGTGTCCGTTAGACGCTCTGAGAGCGCCCCAATAGTTCTTTGTTGCGTCACCGTTTGCATACTCGATTAAATCAAAAATATCTTGAATATAGTTGTTAAATTCGGGTGTGTCGGGAGTGTGTGAAACGGAGTTTATATATTCATTCCATTTTCCATCGCTCATTTTACCGTCTTTATATTCTTTTAAATTTTTATTATATTCATCATCTTCATCATCATTTTGGCACATTACACCTGTGTTTATTACAGGTATGGGTTCAGCAGAAAGTTCGGAGCAAAGTTGGAAAAATTCATGGCACCCCATTGCGTTTGAATTGACGCTGACAGTGTTTTCGGAATTGTTAAAAGAAGAAGTTTGTACTCTTTCTTCAGTTTTTCCTATTGTGTTTTTCCAACTGTGCAGTTTGCCCGTGTTGTTTTCTGACAAAGAAAAATCGGTGGAAAATCTGATGAATTTTGGCGATAATTCAGACAATGCAGTGTAAAGGTCATTTCTTAAAGAAGTGTATTTCCAATTTCCCATGCCGTAACCGTAACTGCTTTGCGGTACAAGACTTACAAAGTCAATCAAAATCGTACCTTTGCCGTTAAATTCAAATGTCAGTCCGCCGTCTTCCGTTGCATTTGAAATTAATACGGCTTCAATTTTATTCCAATTTGATTTGTATGAAGAAATGTCAATTTTTGTTTTGTCGCTGTTGTGTTTTGAATTGAGTCCTACGAAAAAGTCGCCTTCAAAATCTATATTTTTGATATAGCAGGAAAACTCGTATTTTTCGTTTTCTTTAAAACCCATATCGGCTGTTTTATGGATTTTTTTGCTTTCCTTTGCAGTTTTGTCTTTGTAAAATTCGGTAAAGCCTAAGTTTGTTAATTCGCCTTTTGATTTGCAGTAAACAGAAATGTAGTTTTTGTTTGAACTGTTGAGAGGAAGTTCGCTTGAAATTTGAATATCAAGTCCCGAATTTTTCCAAGAGGCAAGTCCGTCTTGACTGTTTTCAAAACTGTTGTTGCTTACAAGATTTGAAACCAAGCCCCCGTCTAAAGAAAAAGAAGTGTTGTTTAAATTTAAACCGTACAGTTGACTTGAAACTTCATTTGAAATATTGTTTTTGTCGATTTTTATTAAGTTTGAACTTTGTGCTGAAACAGGAACGATTGATATTCCGATTGTGAGTAAAACAGTAATTAGAAGTGAAAAAATTTTACGCAAAATATGTACCTCGCTTATTTTTTATAATAAAAATATAGTTTGCTGAATTATTTTACCATAAAAATATAAAAAATACAAAGAAATATATTGACAAAACAATGAAAATATGTAATTATATTATGCAGTTGATAAATCAACAGCATTAACAATACTTATCGAGGTGTGGCTCAGTTTGGTAGAGCGCTGCGTTCGGGACGCAGAGGCCGCAGGTTCAAGTCCTGTCACCTCGACCAATGAAGACGGTTTTTTAACCGTCTTTTTCTTTTTCTAAATGTTGCAATAATTTTTAAAATTAAGCATTTGAAAAATGATAAAATATTACGAGAAGTCGTCGTAATCATTTTTGAAGAAATAAAATGTAAATTTATTGGCTAAGGTTATTTCAACAGTTATAAATAAAAAGAAAACGGCAACACAATGTCGCCGTTTTCTTTCAATTTGAAGAATAACATGAATTAAGTGTTGGTGAGCAGACCGCAATGATAACAGATATTAAAATTGCAAAACTTTTTTTCATATTTTCCTCCGTTATTTAATTTTGCACAAAACAACTTTGCTTTCGACACCTAAAAATAAATTGCACTTGTTGTAATTTATTTTGTTTACTGAGATATTGTTAAAGTGAGTTTTAGTTCAACTGCTTCGGACATATTGTTAAGACCAAGTGTTAAGTCACTGAAATACAACAATTCTTCAATTATTTTAGTGCTTGCAGACTCGTAATTTTTGTTGTTTTCGTTGATTTTTTAATCTTTTCATCATAGTAGTTTTATTTCCGTTATAGTCGTTTTCAATAAACCTTAAATACTTTTATTTTTGTTTTTGAGTCTGATTTTATATGAATTGACAAAATCATTACACTGTACTTTGTTTTATATTATAATTTTTAAAGAATTTAAAGTAAATTCAAAAAATGGCAAATTAGATACAAAAATCGGAAATTTTTAGTTGAAACAATAATAAATAATATGTTAGTATTAAAAAAATATGAAGTCGAAGGTAATTATAATTGGTAAATCAAGATTTAACAAAGGGAAATATTACATCTAAACTTTGGGCATTTGCCGCACCTCTTATTTTGTGCAATGTAATGCAGCAACTGTACAATTTGGCTGACACATGGATAGTCGGCAGATACATTGGCGACAATGCTTTGGCTGCCGTAGGTTCATCATATACACTGATGACATTTTTGACATCTGTTATATTCGGACTTTGTCTCGGAAGCAGTGCATTTTTTTCAGTCGCATTCGGAGAAAGGAATGTCAAAAAAATCAAAAACGGCATATTTGTTTCTTTTACGCTTATTTTTGCCGTAACTTTAATTTTGAATTTTATTGCATTTTGGCAAATTGACGGTATCATAAAAATTTTGCAGGTGCCGAATGAGTTGTTTTCTATGACGAAAACATATCTTTACTATGTTTTTTTCGGCATATTTGCAACTTTTATCTTTAACTATTTTTCAAATTTGCTCAGAGGTTTGGGAAACTCTTTTATCCCTCTTGTTTTTTTATCACTTTCTGTTTTTTTGAATATCGGTTTGGATTTTTATTTTGTCTATTCGCTCCACATGGGAGTCAAGGGTGCAGCTGTTGCAACAGTTGTTTCACAGTATGTTTCCGCTGTCGGTATGTTTATATATACATATTATAGGTATAAAATGCTCCGTTTGAAAAAAGAAGATATGCATTTTAATAAGAGTATCGTAAAAAATATTGTTTCACTTTCGGGTTATACTTGTATTCAGCAGTCTGTTATGAACTTTGGTATTTTAATGGTTCAGGGTATAGTAAACGGTTTCGGTGCAACCGTAATGTCGGCATTTGCCGTTGCCGTGAAAATCGACACTGTTGCCTATATGCCCGTTCAAGATTTCGGCAATGCATTTTCAACATTTGTTGCTCAAAATTACGGAGCTGAAAAACACGACAGAATAAAAAAAGGAATAAAGCAGTCTTTACTCAGCGTTGCTGTTTTTTGTACTGTAATAAGTACGCTTGTTTTTATTTTTGCACCGAATCTTATGCAGATTTTTATTTCTTCTGCTGAAACGGAAATAATCGCAGTTGGTGTTCAATATTTGAGAATTGAGGGCGTTTTTTATATCGGAATAGGCATTTTGTTTATGCTTTACGGATATTACAGGGCGATAAATAAGCCGAAAATGTCAATTATTCTTACGATAATTTCACTCGGTACAAGAGTTTTTCTTTCATACTTTTTGTCAAAAATCGACTCGATCGGAGTTGTCGGAATTTGGGTTTCGATACCGATAGGCTGGTTTTTGGCTGACGCTTTCGGTACGATATATTTTTTTAAAAACAAGAAAAAGAAATTGAATGAAAAGATATTAAACTAAACCTGTCATTTTCGTCTTATATGGTAATGATATTATTAACAATGTGTAAAAATTATTGAATTAAATATAAAGTAATGTTATCATTGAACTATCGAAGAAAGGGGAAAATATGACATGGAAAAGACGGAAAAATCAAGCAAGAAAAAGTTGAGCAAAGGCAAGAAAATCACAATTTCAGTTTTTGTTATAGTTGCCGTTTTGGTGGCTTTGGTTTTCGGTATCGGCAGATTTATGGTCGGTTTTGTTTTGGATACAGAGGCTAAAGTTACAATGAAAACCGTTATGACTGAAATTATGACTAAAAAGAACAGTGCAAATGGTGTTACTGATTTTAGCGGATACACAGGAGATAAAGAAACGATTGCGTGGTTTAAAAATTCCGTTAAAGATACATATATAACAAGTGAAGACGGTTTGAAACTTCATGCTTATGAAATTAAAAATGAAAACGGCAACGGAAATTATATGATTTCATGCCACGGTTACAGTTCAAGTTCAAATGATATGGCAAACTCTGCAAAGCATTTTTACGATATGGGGTACAGTATTCTGTTACCTGACGCAAGAGCGCACGGCGACAGTGAAGGCAGATTTATCGGTATGGGCTGGCCTGAAAGAAAAGATTTGCTGCTTTGGATAGACAAATTGATTGAAGAAAACCCGCAGGCGAAAATAGGGCTTTACGGTGTTTCTATGGGCGGTGCAACTGTAATGATGACTTCGGGCGAAGAACTTCCGGAGCAGGTAGTTGTTGCAGTTGAAGACTGCGGATATTCTTCTGTATGGGACGAATTCGACAGCCAGCTCAAGTCGATATTCCATTTGCCGAGTTTTCCGCTTTTAGACGCTGCGTCTGTTATAAATGACGGACTCGTCGGTTACAATTTCAAAGAGGCAAGTTCTGTTGAACAGGTTAAAAAGTGTAAAATTCCAATGTTGTTCATTCACGGCGACCAAGACAAATTTGTTCCTTTTGAAATGCTTGACAAGGTATATAATGCTGCCGAGTGCGAAAAAGAAAAACTGGTTATCAAAGGCGCAGACCATGCAAAGTCCGCTGCAACAGACCCCGAACTTTATTGGTCAACAGTAGAAGAATTTTTAGCAAAACATATGCAGTGATAAAATGTAAAACAGGTATCGGTTAATTACCGATACCTGTTTTTTTATGCTTTTAATTAATTTGAAAATAATTTACGGTCTGTACGCACCTGTTTTACATACTTCGATTTTATCAATATATGGTTCTTTTCTGCATTCTTCAATGACTATTTTTAAGTTGTTTGTAATAACAGACTTTTTGAAAATTGCTATTTTTGAAAAACCTACAACTGTGCCTTCATATACGCAACTGTCTTGTGCATATATTTTAAATTTTTCTATTCTCTGCGATTTTGTTGTGTCTTCCGAAAAACGAATTCTGTCAACGCTTTGTTTGTCGAAATGTATATTTATTTCTTTTTTATCGTCAGACACGGAGTATGTACTGTCTATAACGCAATCGTCTTCTTTTTTCAGCCATTGACCCATTTGTTTAAGTCGGCGAACATCTGACGGACAGAACAATCCTTTTTTGTTTGGAGGAATATTTAAGATTAAAAGGCAGTTGCTTCCGACTGAATTGTAGTAGATTGTCATAAGTCGATGAAGGGACTTCAAAGTGATAGATTGCAATGGATGATAGTACCAACCTGTACGAATAGAAACATCTACTTCGGTAGGATACCACATAAATGAGTCATAGTTTGATAAAAACTTTCTTGAACCCATATCTTTGAGCATTACATCTTGACATCTTTTTTGAAATTTTTTCATATTGTCGTCTGTTTGGCAGTTTGCGGCAATGTTTTGAAATTCGTATTGAAAACGGGGGACTACATTCCATTCGCTTTCTCGTGCCTTTCCGCTTTCATTTCCTACCCAACGGACATCGGGTGCACAGCCTGACATTACAATATTCGGTTGAAGTTTTAAAGCTGTTGACCAAATTCTTTCCCAATCATACTGTTGTTTCGGAATACCGTCGGCAGTTGAACCGCATGCCCCGTCAAGCCACAACATAAATATTTCACCGTAGTTTGTTAAAAGTTCAGTTAATTGTTCAATGTAGAAATCGTTATATTTTTCAGTGGAATAGTACTTGCTGTTTCTGTCCCACGGAGAAAGATATACGCCGAATTTAAGACCGTACTTTTTGCAACTTTCTGCAACTTCTTTAACAACATCGCCTTTACCGTTCTTGTACGGACTGTTTCGTATGCAGTGTTCGGTTGTTTTTGTCGGCCAAAGGCAAAAACCGTCGTGATGCTTGCAGGTAAGAACCACACCTTTCATACCTGCCGATTTGATTGCTTCACACCAACTGTCTGTGTTTTGTTCCGTCGGATTAAAGACGGACGGAGATTCTTTGCCGTTTCCCCACTCCTTGTTTGTGAAAGTGTTTACGGAATAATGGATGAAAGCATAGTATTTCATCTCTTGAATTTTCAGTTGCCTTTCATTTGGTACAATCGAAGTGTATAGGTCAACTTTCTCTTCTTCTGTCATTGTTTTATTTATTACTGAACTCGAAAATGTGGAAAATATCTGTCTTTTCAACTTTTACTGTTGTTTTACCGTTGTTTCGCATAGCATCAAATTTGTATGAATTGTTTGAAACAAGACGGACTGTCTTGTATTCTCCGGGTATTGTGAATTCAATATTATGAATTGGATATATAGGTGAAACAGTCTGTTGGTTGACTAAACTAATATATATATTTTCATCTTTTTCCCATTTTAATACTTCTACAAAATCAGGAGCGTTGGAGGTGAATTCAGGTTCTTTGTCGCCTATTAAATATTTTAGTATATCTGCTATACATTGCTTGCAATCGTGTGCTGTTGTGAGTTCCGGTGTAGATGCAATCCAAATGATTTTACCTTTTCCGTATTCTGTTTCTGTAACGGCGGGGATACTTGTGTGAATTCCCGGTGGATTAGAGTGAATTGCAGAAAAGTCTAAACTGTTCGGCAGTGTGTAGGGATAGGTGAGTTTTGCAAGAACCTTTGTTTTTATTCTGTCGTTTATTCTTGCTTCAAACGCACTGTTTTCAATCGGGTACGGACTTGCTTTGTCAAAATGTTTGAAAAGTTGTTTGTAGTTTTCGGTAGGATTTAGGTAGCAATAGTTGTATTTGCTTGTGCCGTAAATATCTACGCCGACTAAGTTTTCAAGTTTCTTGTTGTTTGCGAGTTTTCCGGTAATGAAAATAGAGCCACCTTTTTTTAGATAGTTTTTCAACTGTTCTATTTCAAAATCAGATATTTCCTGAACACTGTTCATAACCAAAACTTTTGATTTCAAATCTTTCAGATTTTTACTTCCTATAACATCAAACGCAATGTTTTTCTCTCGAAGTATTTTTGCAATGTTCAGAGGAGATTGAATGAAGTTTTTGTTTGTTTTTAGAGATGTGTTATACCAGATGGCAATATCGCTTTTTATATTTCCTGAAACATATTTTTCGACACTTTTTGTTGTTTCAAAAACTTTTTTTATAATGTTTTCATAAACAGCGTTTGTAATTGTTCCGTCAGGATTGATTGCGTCGCATATAGCAAATGCTCCGCCGTGTACTAAAGAGTTTAAGTTGTGAATTAATAAATCCTCAAAACTTCTTGATACAGTGTGATAAAACAGTGTGTTGTCGCATTTTGAAGTGATATAGCAAAATGGTTTGTCAGGCGTCATATTGTTGTAATATTTACACATGAATGTTTGTTCAAGATAACCGCCGTAGTAGTCGCCGCTTGCATAGTCGGAGGCTTCAAAGTTCGGCTCGGTGTTTCCCTGCATCCAGTCAAGGCCTATTGCTGCCATATTGTGTTCAATAGTAATTTTTGGATTAATTTCCTTTATGATTTTTGAGTTTTGTTTCATAAACTCATCAATCCATTCTTGTCTTTTGTGCAGATATTCAATCCATATTTTGCTGTCAGGATTGTGGATAACAGGAAGAACTTTTCCTGTTTCTTTTAAAAACCTTTCCTGACAGTGTTTGCAAAAACACTCTCTCGGCCAAAATGGCATATCTAAAAAAATACTTTCAAAATCATAAGTTTGTGCAAGTTCTGTTAAAATGTTTCGGCAGTAATCTCGGTATTCCGGATTGTTTGGGCAGACTAAACCATATCTTGTGTTTGCGCCGGGAAGCTTTGTTCGTGATGCTACTCCTGTAAAGTGTCGTATTCTCCAATTTTTGTGGTTTTCATATGCATAGTTGTCATATATTTGAGAAAAGTACAAAATTACATTGATGTTGTTTTTGTGACATTCTTTTATCATTTCTCCCACATAATCTAAATTTCTCTTTTTTAAAGTGTCATGCATTTTCCCGTATTTACTTGGCCAGTAGTGTAAACCTACATGAGATTTAGCTTTGACAACTAAGCTGGTAACTTCAGCGTTTTTCATTGTTTTTATAAAATCTTTGACATTGAGTTTAGATAAATATTCATAATTTGAGTCATTTATATGCATATCCATAAATATTCGTCTATAATCGTTTTCGTACCATATTATTTTTTACTCCTATTATGTTTGTGTTAAATATATTATGTTAATTACAATATATCATATTATTAAGTTTTATTAATAAAAAGCAAATTCTTCCTGTATATACATTAAAACGCAAGAAAAGTGTAAAAACAATATGGTAAAATATTATGATTTTTGTGCAATATATAATCAATAATTAACCATTTTTTTGTATAGACCTATAAAATTGGATTTTTATTGTAAATATTATACAAAAATATCTTAATTTATGATATAATTTTGTTAAGTTCTTTGCGGGACATATATGGGTGTTAATTAAAAAAAGGAGGAAAAAATGAAAGATAATATAAAGTATATGATTAAAAATTGGGTAGCATGGGACAGAAAAAGCCTTGTTTACTTTTTTATTCGTGTGCCGGCAATGGTGTTTCAGCCGATAATAACTGCATACATACCAAAAGCGATGATTGATTGTATTGAGCAGGGGGCGACTGTCGGCAGACTTACACTTGTTGTCGCACTATTGAGTGTTCTTGTTGCACTCACAACATGGTTGTCTCCGTTTTTGCAGGAATTGTTACTCGGCAGTGCAAGAATTATTCGTATGCGATACGCAGTTATGGCATTTAATAAAAATTTAAATACGGATTATATAAATATAGAGAGTCTTGAATGGCGTGAGAAAAACAACAGAGCAACGGAGTTTTACAGAAGTTATTATTCAGCTTCGGCGGATTTTTTAGATACTTGTAATCAGATGCTTGTTTGTCTTGTCGGGGTAATTACTTCACTTACGCTTATTTATAAAGATTAATTTTATAATGATATTGCTTATATTTTCAACCTGTATTGCCGAGTTCTTTTTATTAAGGTATCTTAACAAAGAGGAAAAGGATGTTAAGAATGAGAGAAACGGTGTTTTTGTTAAGTTTGATTATTACTATTCATTGAGTAAGGATTTGACTGCATCCAAAGATATAAGATTGTATGGTTTTACGGAACATTTTTATTTTCAATTGCAAAATTTATTTCTGTACTTGAAAAAATTGTGTCTAAATATATGCACCAAAGTATTAAAGTAGGAGGTACAAGAGCGCTTCTCAATTTTTTAAGAGAACTTGTAGCGTATGCATATCTCACATATTTGGTATGCACAGGCAGTCTTTCTGTTTCTGATTTTATATTTTATTTCGGAATTATAACCGGATTTTCGAATTGGATAATGAGTTTTGTGTATCTCTATTCAAATATGGAGCGTTGCTGCAACGATTGTCAGGCGTTTCGTGATTTTGTTGAGAGTGATGAAGAAAAACAAAGCAAACCGAATGTTGATTTTAAAGATGTTGAGTCTATTGAATTTAAAAATGTATGTTTCACATATCCGTCTGCCGAAAACAGTACAATAAACAATATGTCTTTTAAAGTCAAAAAAGGAGAAAACATTGCTGTTGTGGGAGAAAACGGTGCAGGTAAAACGACTGCCGTTAAATTGCTTTGCGGTCTTTATTATGCAACAAAAGGTGATATATTGGTTAATGGAAAGAGCATTAAAGATTTTTCATTGAACAGTTATTTTGATTTGTTTTCCGTTGTCTTTCAGGATTATCGTTTTTTGCCTATGACAGTTGCCGAAAATATTTGTGCTTCAGTCAATTATGACAAAGAAAAACTGTATGGGGCTTTTGAAAAAGCGGGAATTAAAGATATAATTAACAGTCTTGCAGACAAAGAAAATACATATATGGTAAAAGATGTTTACAAGGATGCGGCAGATTTTTCGGGAGGGGAAAAGCAAAAACTGCTTCTTGCAAAGGCGGTTTACAAGAATTCTCCGATACTCATTCTTGATGAACCTACCGCCGCACTTGACCCGATTGCAGAAAATGAACTGTATTTAAAATACAGTGAAATAACTGACAATAAAATTTCATTTTTTATCTCTCACAGGCTTTCATCAACCCGTTTTTGCGACAGAATTTTCTTTATTAAAGACGGTACTGTTGCAGAAAGCGGAACACACGAAGAATTGATGAAATTGAAAGGCAATTATTACAGAATGTATCAAGTACAAAGTTACTATTACAAAGAGATGGGAGGCAGTGAATTATGAAGAAAATGAAGTCTGTTTTTTTGGCATTTAAAGAAATTCATCGTCTTGAAAAACGATTGCTTCCCAGTACGATTGCCGTTGCAGTTGTTACGGCTGTTGTGCCGTTTGTGAATATTTGGTTTACTTCAAAAATCATAGACTTGCTTAATATCGGAACAAAAATGAATGAACTTGCCGTATATATAGGTTCGGCAGTCGGTATAAATCTCGTGTTGTGTTTTATTAATTATTATCTCGGCGACATACAATTTATGTATCGCTCGCTTATGTACAATAAAGAAAGGCAAAACCTGTCTTCAAAACTTTTTAAAACAGAGTATCAAAAACTCGAGAACGGAGATTTCAAAGAGTTAGTTCATAAACACGCAGAGGCACAGGACAGAGTCTTTTCATCGTTTGTACAGTTTACTTGGATGATGCGTGATTTTGTATCGGGGTTAATCACGGTTTTTATTTCGGTGATAATAATCTTTCCGCTTTTAAAAATAGGTTTCACTAAAACAGGCGAGACATTTTTTGAAAAACCGGTATTTCTGCTGACAATTTTCGGTGCAATTGCAGTTATGGCGGCAATTATTCTTATTGTTGCAACGAAGATGAATAAGGCTTGGTTTAATGCGAGCGATGAGTATTCAAGACTTGACAGAATTTTTTATTATTTTTTGGATATGTTTTCAGATTATAAAACAGGAAAAGAAATCAGAATGTATAAGGAACAGAAATTAATTGAATATGCTGCCGTAAATAAAATATTGAACGATGGCGAAAGGGTGCTTAAAAAGGCTTCTTTTAATACTGCAAAATCAAGTTCGTTTGTCGCAATATTGGGTGCGCTTGTCGGATTTGGAATTTATCTTTTCATCGGAGTTAAGGGTTTGTATGGTCTTTTCGGTATCGGTTCGCTTGTTCTTTACTGCGGTTCATTTATGCAGATTTTAAACGGTATAATGAAAATGGCGGTAACTTTCGGCAAAACAGAGGAAATGGTGCCGCTTGTAAATTACTATTTTGAGATAATGAATACAAAAGACGATATGACTTACGGTGAAAAAAAACTCGATTTGTCGGGAAAATTTGAAATTGAGTTTAAAAATGTTTGGTTTAAATATCCGAATGCCGAAAATTATTCACTTAAAAATATTAATATTAAAATACATAATAAAGAACATCTTGCGATTGTCGGCAGAAACGGAAGCGGTAAAACGACATTTATCAAATTGATGTGCAGACTTTATGATGTTACCGACGGAGAAATACTTATTAATGGGGCAAATATCAAGGAATATACAAAGGAAAGTATTTTAAATCTGTATTCCGTTGTTTTTCAGGACTTTAAAATATTTTCGACAACGCTCGCTCAAAATGTTTCGGTCAGTGAAGAATACGATAGGGAGAAACTTTTTGACGCACTTGATAAAGCAAATGTAAAAGACAGAGTGCTTGAGATGGAAAAACGGGAAAATACATATATTTATAAGGATTTGGATAAATCGGGCGTTGAAATTTCAGGTGGTGAAGCACAAAAACTTGCTCTTTCAAGAGCATTGTACAAGGACGCACCTGTTGTCATTCTTGACGAGCCTACCGCTGCACTTGACCCGATTGCAGAAAACGAGATTTACAGTCGTTTTAATTCGTTTGTTGACAATAAAACTGCAATTTATATTTCTCACAGACTTTCGAGTTGTGCGTTTTGTGATAAAACAGCAGTTTTTGACAATGCCGAACTTGTCGAGACAGGTACTCACTGTTCATTGATTGATAAAAACGGAAAGTACGCAAAACTTTGGAATGCTCAGGCAAAATATTATCTTTGTTGATGATTGAAAAAAACAGGACCTTTAAAAGAGGTCCTGTTTTGTTATTTATTATATAAAAATTTCAATAAAACTGAACAATCTTATAAATCTCTTGTTGCAGGGTTGTCGATAAGTTTTCCGTTTTCTGTAAATCGGGAACCGTGGCACGAACAGTCCCAAGTGTGTTCGTAAGGATTCCATTTTAAAGCACATCCGAGATGCGAACATCGTTTTGTTGTCGGAATAAGCATATTTGAAGTTGTTTCCAATATGTTTTTAAATAATTGCGGGCGTAATATCGTTCTTGACGGAGAAAAAATATCGGCAAATTCATTTTCTTTTTCCTGAACCATATCGCATAAAATCATTGCCGATACCATTGATGAAGTCATACCCCACTTGTTAAAACCTGTTGCGACATAAAACCCGTTGGTTTTTGAAGAATAACTGCCGATATAGGCGGAGTCATCGAGCGTCATACAGTCTTGTGCTGCCCAATGATATTTTTCATTTGCTTTGGGATAATATTTGTTTGCAAAATTTCTTAATTCCTGCCAATTTCCGCCTTTTTTACCCGTACGGTGAGAGCCGCCGCCCAAAAGTAACAGATTGCCGAAGTTTCTGAAAGACAGTCCCGTTTGGTTTTCATCAACATACATTCCGTTTACATTTTGAGCATTTTTAAGTGCGATTACATAGGAACGATGTTGGTACATTTTAATGAAATAACTTCCGTGCTTATTTAAAAAAGGAAAATGCGTTGCAACTATGATTTTTTCGGCACATATTTTTCCAAAGTCAGTAACGGCTGTTGTTCCTATAAGTTCTCTTACCGGTGTATGTTCGTAAATGTTGAGATTTTTTGAAATTTCATATATGAATTTCAAAGGATTAAACTGTGCCTGTTTTGGAAATTTTACTGCACTGTCAACTGAAAACAGCAGAGGCAGTTTGTCGGAAAACTCTGCCTTGAACCCTATTTTTTCAAGTGTAGTAAGTTCGTCTTCAATCTTTTTTCGATTGTTAAGCGAATATACAAATGAGTCTTTTTCTTCAAAATCGCAGTCAATGTTTTTGCATAATTCACGAAATTTATCGAGGGCTTTCTCATTTATCTGCAAATATTTTTTTGCATATTCAATGTTAAATTCTCTTTCTAATTTGTTGTAAATCAGTCCGTGCTGGGAAGTGATTTTTGCTGTCGTGTTTTTTGTTGTTCCACTGCCTATTTCACTTGCTTCAACAAGAATATAGGATATGCCTGCATTTTCAAGCATATATGCACACAATACGCCCGTTATCCCTCCTCCTATAATCAATACATCTGTTTTTGTATCTCCTTTAAGTTGATTGAATATCGGCTTTTTTGATAATTTTTCCCACAATGACTTCAAAATACTTCTCTCCTAAAGTTTGTATATTAAATATATAATCAGTATTGATTAGTATTTATAGTAAAAGAACAGATATTCATATTTTTGAAGTTTATTGTATTTTTGGTAATAATATAAGAATGTAAATTATATTATAAAAAAATCCGAGTTGTCATACGGAACACTCGGATTTTTAATTACGATATTTAATTTTAGTATCAAATAATATAAAAAGAAATTAAAGTTTTATATTTTAGTGATTTGATGTTTTATTTTATTTTATTTCAATACATTTATTGTACTCGGGTGTATTTTCACTGTCGGGATAACCGTTTGGATTTTGGCTTTGCCATCTCCAAGAATCTTCACACATTTCATCGATTCCTCTTTCGGCTTTCCATCCGAGTTCGTTAAGTGCTTTATCAGGTGTGCAATAGCAGGTAGCAATATCGCCTGCACGCCTGTCGCAGATTTTGTAGTTAACTTTTTTACCGCTTGCTTTTTCAAATGCTTTTACAACATCAAGTACGCTGTATCCGTTTCCTGTACCTAAATTGTAGATATGAAGACCTGCACCTTGAGCGCATTTTTCAACTGCTTTGACATGACCGATTGCAAGGTCAACAACATGGATATAGTCTCTTACACCTGTGCCGTCGTGAGTGTCGTAGTCGTCGCCGAAAACGCTCAAACAGGGGAGTTTACCGATTGCAACTTGTGTAATATAAGGCATAAGGTTATTAGGAATACCGTTCGGGTCCTCGCCCATTGTACCGCTTTTGTGAGCACCGATAGGGTTAAAGTAACGAAGAAGACAAATGCTCCATTCGTTATCTGAAACAAAAAGGTCTTGAAGTATGCATTCAATCATAAACTTTGTTCTGCCGTATGGGTTTGTAACTCCGCCGACTTCCATATCTTCTTTAAGCGGGCTTACATTGTTCATACCGTAAACGGTTGCACTTGATGAGAAGATGATGCTTTTGCATCCGTTTTCTCTCATAACATCGAGTAAAACAAGTGTGCCTGTAACATTGTTGTCGAAGTATTCAAGTGGTTTTTGTACACTTTCGCCGACTGCTTTAAGACCTGCAAAGTGAATAACACAATCAATATCTTCGTGTTCAAAAATGTTTTGGAGTGCTTTTTTATCACGAATATCGCAATTATAAAATTTAAACGGCTTTGAAACAAGATTTTTAATTCTTTCAAGACTTGTTGGTTTACAATTGTAGAGATTATCTGCGATAACTACATCGTAACCTGCATTTAAAAGTTCAACACATGTGTGACTGCCGATATAGCCTGCGCCGCCGGTAACTAAAACTGACATATTTCATTTCCTTTCAATCAAAGCAGTATTATTAATATGTTTATACTGAGATATAATTAGATATTATATTAGTAGCACTGTTATTATACTCTTAAAAAACAACATTGTAAATACATTTGTTAAAAAATAAGCAATAATACAGTAACAAAAAAACAGCCTTTGAGTTGAAAAAATTTGTCATTATGAACGAATTTTGAAATATCTATTGACACAATCGAAATAAAGGTTTATATAAGTTAGAGGAAAAGGAGGCGACAATATGAATCTCGGTGAAAAACTTGTTGAAGAACTGAATTGCGAAGATGTGTTTTCTTTTGATGTATTAGGATTGGATATAAGTATAAAAGAATCTGTTGTAGTAACTTGGATTATTATGGCGGTAATAATGATTTTGTCGCTCATTCTTGTAAGAAATCTTAAAGTTGAGGGTAAAATCAGCAAAAGACAGTTGTTGCTTGAAACTGCCGTTGAGAAGATGGCTGATTTTTTCCGAGACGCAGTAGGTCCCGGTGCAGAAGACCATTTGTCGTGGTTAATGTCTTTGGCAGTTATAATCGGTGCGTCAAATATGGTCGGAGTTTTCGGCTTCAAGCCTCCTACAAAAGATATGAATGTTACTTTGGGGTTTGCCCTTTGCAGTATAATTTACATTCAATATGCTGCAATCAAGAAAAAAGGCACAAAGGGCTGGCTGAAAAGTTTTGCCGAGCCTTCTCCAATAATCTTGTTTAACAACGCTCTTGAACTCATTATCAAGCCATTGTCGCTTTGTATGCGACTTTTCGGTAATATTTTAGGTGCGTTTATATTGATGGAACTCATAAAAATGGTTGTACCTGCCGTATTGCCTATGATACTCGGGCTTTATTTCGATATTTTTGACGGATTGATACAGGCGTATGTTTTTGTGTTCCTCAATTCAATTTACATTCAGGAGGCTATCAGCGACGAGTAGTCGTCAGACAGTCTTTCAGAATAAAATAAATATTTAAAATTAAAAGGAGTAATAACTATGTCAACAACAATTATAGCAATCGGTGCAGCAATAGCTGTTCTCGGCGGAGCATTGGTAGGTTTCGGTATTTCAATGGCAACAGGTAAAGCAGTAGATGCAATCGCTCGTCAGCCTGAAGCAGGCGGTCAAATCAGAACTGCACTTATTCTCGGAGGTGCTCTTGCAGAAGCAACTGCTGTTTACGGACTTGTTGCAAGCATTTTGATTATCTTTATGCTTAAATAATTTCTGCAAAAAGCATAGGGAAAGGAAGCATAAGTTATGCTGAGTATTGATTTTTGGAATATCTTTTGGACTATGGTAAACTTGCTTATATTTTATTTGTTTGCCAAAAAGTTCCTCTTTGGCAAGATACTTAAAGTTATCGAGCAAAGAAAAGAAATGATAGACGGCGAGTTTGAAAAAGCAAGCAAAACACAACAAGAGGCAAATGAACTTAAAGAACACTATGAGTCTGTTATAAGTACGGCAGACGAAGAGGGTGCTAAAATAGTTCAGGACGCAAAGAAAAACGCAGATGCACAATACAACCGAATAGTCGCTCAGGCAAATGAAAAAGCCGACCGTATGGTTAAAGATGCACACAGTTCAATTGAACTTGAGCGTCAGGCTGCATTGCGAGGAATAGAAAGTGATATTGCAAAAATCGCAATGACTGCTGCAGAAAAAATCGTTGAAAACAATTCAAGTGCAGAAAACGATATACGTATGTACGATGAGTTTTTAGATGAGGTAGATACTGATGACACAAACAGCGATTAATTATGCCAAAGCATTGTATTCGGCAGGTGTTGACGGCAAAGATGTTTTAAGTCTTAAAGAAACATTTTTGTCTTGTCCCGAATTGCTTGAGGCTTTGTCTGCTCCCATTGTGTCAGACTCGGAAAAGTTCTCCGTAATTGACGAATTATTCAACGGTAAAACGGCAAATTTAGTTAAAATTATGTGCGAAAACAAATGCATTTCTCAAATTGTTTCTGTTTGCGATGCGTTTGACAAAATCGAAAAAGAAAAGAGTAATTGTGCAAATATAAGAATTGTTTGTACAACTCCGCCGAGCGAAGAACAGATTGAAAAAATTAAAAAATTCATCTGCAAAAAGCACGGCGTAAAAAGTGCAGAGGTTACTGTTGAAAACGACCGAAGCATATTGGGCGGTTTTGTAATCTATTACGGCGATATAAAATATGACCGCAGTCTGAAAAACAGACTTGAATTATTAAAACAGAATTTAGTTGGGGAAGTGAATTAAATGAGCACCATAAATTCAAATGAAATAGTTTCTATACTTAAAGAAAAGATAACCGATTTTAACTTCAAAGCGGACAGCGAAGAATTCGGTACTGTCATCTGGGTAGGCGACGGCATTGCAACAATTTACGGTATGGAGCATGTAATGTACGGCGAAATCGTTGTTTTTGACAACGGAGTTAAAGGTATGGTGCAGGACCTTAAAAGAAACGAGGTTGGCTGCATACTTTTCGGCAGTGAAGTAGGTATTCACGAAGGTACAAAGGTTAAAAGAACATATAAAAAAGCAGGCGTGCCTGTCGGAAAAAACTTTATCGGCAGAATTGTTAACTCTCTCGGCGAAGCAATCGACGGTAAGGGCGACATTGAAGCAGACGGATTTCGCCCTGTTGAAAATGAAGCACCGGGTATAATTGACCGTAAGTCAGTGTCGGAACCTCTTGCAACAGGTATCCTTGAAATTGACTCAATGTTCCCGATAGGCAGAGGTCAGCGTGAACTTATAATAGGCGACAGACAAACAGGTAAAACATCAATAGCGATTGACGCTATATTGAACCAGAAAGACAAAAATGTAGTGTGCATTTACAACGCTATCGGTCAAAAGGCTTCAACAGTTGCAAAAATCGTGTCAATACTTGAAAAGCACGGTGCTATGGATTATACGATAGTTGTTTGTTCAACGGCAAGTGAGCCTGCGTCTTTGCAGTACATTTCTCCGTATTCCGCAACAGCAATGGCAGAATACTTTATGTACGAGGGTAAAGATGTTTTAATTGTATATGACGACCTTTCAAAACACGCTGTGGCATACAGAGCGATTTCTCTTTTGCTTGAGCGTTCTCCCGGCCGTGAGGCTTATCCCGGTGATGTTTTCTATCTTCACTCAAGACTTCTTGAGCGTTCAAGTCGTCTTTCCGATGAACTCGGCGGCGGTTCAATAACGGCACTTCCCATCATTGAAACGCAGGCAGGAGATGTGTCGGCTTACATTCCTACAAATGTCATTTCAATTACGGACGGTCAAATTTTCCTTGAAAGCGACTTGTTCTTTGCAGGTATGCGTCCTGCCGTAAATGTAGGCTTGTCGGTTTCCCGTGTAGGCGGTGCAGCACAAACAAAAGCGATGAAAAAGGCTGTCGGCGCACTTCGTGTTGATTTGGCACAGTACAGAGAGATGGAAGTTTTCACACAGTTCAGTTCAGACCTTGACCCTGAAACAAAAGAACAACTTGCGTACGGCAAAGGTCTTATGGAACTTTTGAAACAACCTCTTTGCAGACCTTTAAGTTTGCATGAACAGGTTATCTCACTTGTAGTTGCCACAAATAAAAAGTTGCTTGATATTGAACCTGAAAATGTTAAGAAATTTCAGCTTGATATGCTCAACTATTTTGATGATATGCACCCTGAAATCGCAGAGGAAATCGAACAAAACAGAGTGCTTACAGATGAGCTGAAAGAGAATATTCTTTTAGTGGCAGACGAATTTAAGAAGGGCAATAACAATGGCTAATTCAAGAGAATTACTCGGCCGTATGAAAAGCATTAAGGATATAATGAAAATTACGAACGCAATGTATATGATTAGTTCATCAAAGGTGAAAAAAGCAAAACTTGCGTTAAGTAAAACAGAACCGTATTTTTATTCGATGCAAAGTACAATCACAAAAATTCTCAACGATTCTCCCGAAGTAGGTCACAAGTATTTTGACAAGCGTGAAAATATACCCGAAAACGAGAAAAAACGAGGCTATATTGTTGTTACGGCAGATAAAGGTCTTGCCGGTGCATATAACCATAATGTGATTAAAATTGCTGAAAAAGTAAGTTTTGAGAGCAAAAACAATATGCTTTTTGTTGTAGGTCAGGTAGGAAGAAACTATTTTCTTAAAAAAAATATCTCTGTTGATATAGATTTTAAATATACGGCTCAAGACCCAAATATGAACAGAGCCAGAATTATAAGTGAAAAAATGGTCGAGTTGTTTAATAACGGAGAACTCGATGAGGTATATATTATTTATACTCAAATGATAAATTCTATCACGGCAAGCACCAGACAGGAAAAACTTTTGCCACTTGACCAAAAACCGCTTGAAGAAATATGGGAGAAAAACACATACGAATATATGTCTTTTGTTCCGTCACCTCAGGCAGTTTTTGACAGTATCATACCAAACTATGTTGCAGGGTTTGTTTACGGTGCTTTGATAGAAAGTTATTGTTCTGAGCATAATACAAGGATGTTGGCTATGCAGTCGGCAACCGAAAGCGCACAGGATGTTCTTCACAGTTTAAATATGGAGTACAACCGTGCAAGACAGGCTGCGATTACTCAAGAAATCACAGAAGTAATCAGTGGCTCAAGAGCGCAGAAAAAGAAGTCAGACTGACTTGGAGGTATGACAATGAACAACGGTAAAATAGTGCAGATAATGGGACCCGTTATAGATGTTGAGTTTGAAGGTACAGAACTTCCTAAAATTAACGACGCACTCATTGTTGAAGCAGACGGTAAAAAAAGAACAATGGAGGTTGCACAGCATATAGGCAATTCCTCTGTTCGCTGTATTATGCTTTCTTCGTCAGACGGACTTGCGAAAGATATGCCTGTCATTTCAACAGGAAAAGCCATTTCCGTTCCTGTCGGCGAAAAAACACTCGGCAGATTGTTTAATGTTACAGGCGATACTATAGATAATAAAGAAGACAAACTTGAAAATGAAATTCATTGGGAAATTCACAGAGACCCTCCGAGTTTTGAAGACCAAGCGTCAACTGTTGAAATTCTTGAAACAGGTATAAAGGTAATTGACCTTTTAACACCTTACCAAAAAGGTGGTAAAATCGGTCTTTTTGGCGGTGCAGGCGTAGGTAAAACTGTTTTGATACAGGAACTTATCACAAATGTTGCCACACAACACGGCGGATATTCAATTTTCACAGGCGTAGGCGAGCGTTCCCGTGAAGGTAATGACCTTTGGAACGAAATGTCTGAAAGCGGAGTAATCAATAAAACTGCTCTTGTTTTCGGACAGATGAACGAACCGCCCGGAGCTCGTATGAGAGTTGCTGAAACAGGTCTTACAATTGCAGAATATTTCAGAGATGTTCAGCATCAAGATGTACTTTTGTTTATAGATAATATTTTCAGATTTGTTCAGGCAGGCTCGGAAGTTTCCGCTTTGCTCGGAAGAATGCCGTCTGCCGTAGGTTATCAACCTACTCTTGCTACCGATGTCGGTAAACTTCAAGAGAGAATTGCATCTACAAAAAACGGTTCAATTACATCTATTCAGGCTGTGTATGTTCCAGCAGATGACCTTACCGACCCTGCTCCTGCAACGACATTTGCACACCTTGACGCTACAACTGTTTTGTCAAGAAAGATTGTTGAACAGGGTATATATCCTGCTGTTGACCCGCTTGAGTCAAGTTCAAGAATACTTGAAGAAGACATTGTCGGAAAAGAACACTATGAAGTTGCAAGAAAAGTTCAGGAATATTTGCAAAAATATAAAGAACTTCAGGATATTATTTCAATTCTCGGTATGGAAGAACTTTCAGATTCAGACAAAACAATAGTTTACAGAGCGAGAAAAATTCAGCGTTTTCTCAGTCAGCCTTTCCATGTTGCCGAACCGTTTACAGGTCAAAAGGGCAGATATGTTACTCTTAAAGATACAATTAAAGGCTTCAAAGCAATTGTTGAAGGCGATGTTGATGACCTTCCCGAAAGTGCATTTTTCCTTGCCGGAACTCTTGAAGATGTTTATGAAAAAGCAAAACAGATGAAAAACTGATTTTCAAAGGGTGTATTAAATGAACACATTTGATTTAAAAATTATTGCAAGCGATAAGGTCTTTTTTGACGGCAAATGCAAAGTGCTTGTCATTCCTGCAAGCGACGGCGGCGAACAGGCTATTCTTGCTCATCATGAAAATATGGTAATGGCTATCGAAGAGGGCGAAATGAGAGTGACTGACGAAAATGACAATGTTATTCACGCTTTTGTCGGAAGCGGTTTTATTGAATTTGTTGACAACAGCGGAATATTGCTTTGCGTGTCAGCCGAACTTCCCGAAGAAATCGACGCACGGCGTGCCCAAGAGGCAAAATGGCGTGCAGAAGATGAATTGCGTCAAAAACAGTCTATCAGAGAGTATCATCATTCTCAGGCAAACCTTGCAAGAGCGATGGAGCGTTTAAGAGTTAAAAATAAATATTATCGTGTATAATATAAATAAAAAGCAGTAAATTCAGTTTAATAAACTTTGCTGAATTTACTGCTTTTTTTATTATTGAGATTTATGTGTTTTAATCTAATTCGATTTTGAAACAAAGGGGCATATCTTTTTTGTAATTTCCGTTTATTGAAAGATGAAGACCTTTTTTATCAATCTGATATTTTATTTGTGCGTCGCTTCCCAAAAGAGAAATTTTTTTAATGCAGTAGCCTATATTTTGATTGCTTCTTCCTAAATATTTTGAGATGTATTTGTTGTTTTTGCTTGTGCCGAGTGCAAACATATAGATACAACCGTTGTTGTAAGTAAAACGAATATCTTTTGAAGTGTATTTGAAGTTTTCTTTAAAAGAACCCGATTTTCTTTCTTTTTTATTTTCGCCGTAAATATCAAACGGTCTGCACCCGTAAATCGCTTCTTTGCAGTTATTAATCCATTCTCCGAGTTCAAGCAAAACTTTCTTTTCTTCATCACAAATTGTGCCGTCTGCTTTAGGTCCTACATTGAGCATAAAGCAACCGTTTTTTGAAATGACATCGGCAAAATTGCAGGCAATTTCGTTTGCAGTTTTAAATCTATTTTCTTCGGTATAGCCCCAAGAATTTTTTGCTATTGCCGTGTCATTTTGCCATATTTCAGGAGAAATACCGTTAAGTTGTCCTCTTTCTACATCAAAGGTTGCACAATTTTTAACTACACTGTCCATTTTATAAAATACGGTAACTTCCTTGCCCCATTCCAATGCTCTGTTGTAATAGTATGCAAGGAATTTTTTTATGTACGGTCTGAAATCTTTTTGAGTAATCCACCAATCAAAGTAAACGGCACTCGGTCTGTTTAAATCTATCATTTCTGCACTTGAAACAAGCCAGTCTTCAAGCCATTGTTGAGTCGGTTTATAAAACTCGTGGCAATTTGTTAAGAGTTTTATCGTTGTATCGCTGTCTTTTCTGTGTGCGGGACCGTATAGGTCTTTGTCTTTTCCCTGTGTAATATCGCAGTCAAAGTCGTGACAACCGTTGAAAAACCAAAAATGTTCTGCACGATGACTTGAGGTGCAGAAAGTTATGCCGTATTTGTCGCAACTTTTATGTAATTCTTCAAGAATATTGACTTTTGGTCCCATATCTGCCGAGTTCCATTTGTTTAAATTGCTTTTGTACATTTTAAAACCGTCGTGATGTTCTCCGACGGGCATTATGAATTTCGCACCGCTTTTTTTGAATAAGTCAAGCCATTCGTCAGCATTGAAATTTTCGGCTTTAAACATAGGAATAAAGTTTTTGTACGGAAATTTTTCAACTCCGCCGTAAACTTTTTTGTGGTGTTTATTTACAGGCGAATTTTTAATATACATAAGTCTTGGATACCATTCATTGTAATAAGCAGGTACACTGTAAACACCCCAATGAATGAAAAGACCGAGTTTGCCGTATGCATACCATTCGGGAGTTTTATGCTTTGACAAACTGTTCCAATCATCTTTAAATTGACCGTTTTCAATCGTTTGGTCTATGATTTTTAAATATTCTTTGATATTGCCAATATCCATAATAAATCCTCCTTAATATATTTATAGTGTATATGTTTTTACATAATGTTGCAATTGTAAAAAATATTGAACAACATAGTATTTTATGTTAGAATTTTTAAAGGAAGTGATAAAATGTATTTGCCGAACGATTATGTCGTTTTTGATATAGAAACTACGGGAATGTCTCCCGAGTATGCCGAAATAATAGAAATAGGAGCATTAAAATGTGTGAACAACGAAATTGTTGACAGATTTCAGACTTTGGTAAGACCTGACTTTGCAATTTCTTACAAAATTACAAAAATTACGGGAATTTCAAATGAAGATGTTTACAATGCTCCCGAAATATCTGATGTCATTTTTGATTTTGACGATTTTGTAAAAGGTTATGCTGTTGTAGGACACAATGTGAATTTTGATATTCGTTTTATGAATTTCTATTATTCCTGTTTCGGTGGCAGTTTTTCTCCTGCTTATTATGATACTCTTCATATGGCAAAAAAAGTTTTTCGTGAAAAGGGTATAGAAGTTGAAAATTTCAAACTTGAAACTTTAAAAAATTTTTTAAATGTAAATATCATTTCTCACAGAGCGATTGAAGACTGCGAGGTTACAAAAATTTTGTTTGATTACTGTAAAGAAAATATATAGGTAATGAAAAAAGAGAGTACGGAAAAATTCTGTACTCTCTTTTACTTGCACAATTTATAGTGTGATTTAATTTTTGCAATTAGTATAATTATATTTTATAAGAAATAAAAGATATTTATTATACATTATTTATATTTCATATTAATAATCGTGTTCATCTTCCAAAACGGCGTGCGCACATTTTATTCCGTCATTTGCCGCGCTGATTATACCGCCTGCATATCCTGCACCTTCGCCGCAGGGATATACGCCGTTTACGGAACATTGCAGAAAATCATCTCTTAAAATTCTTACGGGAGATGAACTTCTTGTTTCGGGCGCTGTGAGAACTGCGTCGTACAGACTGAAACCTTCAAGTTTTTTGTTCATTTCAACAATGGCACTTTTCATAGTTTCGCTGACTGCATTTGGCAGACACTCCGTTAAATCGCAAAGTGTTACGCCTGTCGGACAGGTGGGTTTTACATTTCCTAAAGATTTTGAAAGTTTGCCGTTCAAAAAGTCGCCTACAAGTTGTGCGGGTGCGTTGTAGTTTGAACCGGCAATTTTAAATGCTTTTTGTTCAATTTCTCTTTGATAATATATTCCGGCAAGAGGATGCTCACTCGGGAAATTTTCAGGCTCAATGCCTACAAGAAGAGCCGAGTTTGCATTTTCTCCGTCACGGGCAAGTTCGCTCATTCCGTTTACAACTACTCCGCCTTTTTCACTTGCAGCGGCAACAACCGTGCCGCCGGGACACATACAAAAAGTGTATGCTCCTCTTTCGTGCAGTTTATGGCAACTCAATTTGTAGTCGGCAGCGCCCAAAGCCTTATGGTTTGCAAATTTACCGTATTGTGCTTTATTGATTAAAGATTGCGGATGCTCAATTCTTGCACCTACGGAAAATGGTTTTTGAATTATTTTTATTCCTGAATTGTAAAGCATCTCAACAGTATCTCTTGCACTGTGTCCTATTGCCAAAATAACGCTGTCTGTTTCAATATCTATGTTTTTTCCGTTGTGAGAGTATGTGATACCGTGAATAAAACCGTTTGCAGAAATGAGTTTTTCAAGTTTACATTCAAGACGGACTTCTCCGCCGAGTGAAATGATTTTTTTTCTGATGTTTTTAACAACTATTGCAAGTTGGTCTGTTCCGATATGGGGTTTTGAAGAATACAGTATTTCTTCGGGTGCGCCTGCCTCGTACAGTTCTTCCAAAATTTTGTGAATGTACGGACTTTTAATTCCCGTTGTCAATTTGCCGTCGCTGAAAGTACCTGCTCCTCCTTCACCGAACTGAACATTTGATTCGGGATTGAGTTCTTTTTTCTCCCAAAACAGATTGACATCTTTTTGTCTGTCCTCAACTGCTTTTCCTCGTTCTATTATTATGGGTTTCAATCCTGAAAGGGCAAGTATAAGTCCGGCAAACATTCCGGCAGGTCCGAAACCGACTACAACCGGTCTTAAATTGCTCTTCCTTTTGTTTTCCGGCAGTTTGTAAACATACGGCTCTACTATTTGAATTTTTGAATTGTTTAATTTTTTGAAAACTTGTTTTTCATTATCTAAAACTACATCTACTGCATAAATGAACTGAATATTGTCTTTTTTTCTCGCATCTACACTTTTTTTGAAAATCGTCAGTTTTTTTATCTCGTTTTCTTTGATTTTTAATATTTTAGCCGCTTTTTTTGTCAATTCACATTCGTTTTCGTCAAGCAAAAGTTTGATTTCATTTATTCTTATCATTTGTTCTACCTGCTATTTCTTCTGCAACAGTCAGTGCACTTGAAAATGCCCATTGTAAATTGTAGCCGCCGCATGGACCTTGTACATCAAGGATTTCACCTGTTGCAAATAAATTTTTTGAAAGTTTAGATTCCGCATTTTTTGTAAATTCGCTTGTTTTCATTCCTCCGCAAGTTATCTGTGCGTGGTCAAAACCAAGCGTACCCGTAATTATAAGTCGCCAGGATTTGCAGAATTTTGCCATTTTTTCATAGTCTTTTTCGGCTTGCTTTTCAATTATTTCAGATAGTTTGATGCCGAGTATTCCTATTAAATCGCCGTTTTTCTGCAAATGTTCTTTGATTTCTTCTTCCGTCATAGTCGGAACAAGGTCTAAAATGACGACGTTTTTTTCGCCTGCGTGTTTTGAAAAGATTTCCGACAGGTTCATTATAACTATTCCGGAAAGACCGTAGTCTGTAAAAAGTACTTCTCCGTACTCGCTTTTGATTGCTTTTTTATTGCATTCTGCCGTTACAATGCATTTTCTGCGAACGCCTTTTAAAGCTCTGCAGTGCTTTGAACTTGATTTTAACTGTACAAGTGACGGCAAAAGGTCGGTAGAGGTGTGCCCAAATTGTTTGAGCAATTTGTAACCGCTTCCGTTTGAGCCGAGATTTTTTTGAGCCTGTCCTCCGCACGCAATGACTATGAAATCAAAGTTTTTAAGCGTTTTATTTGCATTATTTGATGTTATAAAGACTGTGTATCTTGAGTGTTCGTCTTTGATAATGTTGTTTACATTTGCCGAAGTAATTAAATTTATGTGTAATTTTTTAATTGTGTTTTCAAAAATCTTGACAACGGAACTTGCCTGTAAAGAAAGGGGATATATTCTGTTTTCACTGTCGGTTATCGTTTCAATTCCTATGCTTTTGAAAAATTCAAGAGTTTTTGAAACATCATTTTTTTCAAATATGTTTTGTGCAAAAGTTGTTTCATAACAAATATTTTTATTTGATAAATTGCACCTGCCGTTTCCGGTGGCGAGCAGTTTTCTTCCGATAATTTCTTCTTTTTCTATCAATACAACTTCTGCGTTAGGCAAAAGTTGTTTAAGTTTTATGGCGCAAACAATTCCAGAAGCTCCTGCACCGATTACTGCACAATTCATTTTTTTACCCCGTAAATATAGATTATAATAAATTATAAGTTATATTATAATTATAATATAAATAATTATTTTATATTTGATAATCATTTAGACCTATGATACTATATCTAAAATAAATATGCAAATATTTTATTTCAAATTTTTTAGACTTTTTTAAAAAATGGCTGTGTAAAATTAAAAAAACTATTGACTGTTTGCAACTTTTGTGGTAAATTATATACACCTCTTAAAAGGGGGCTTTATTTTTGTGCCCGCTTTTTTCGTGATTGCTTGCGTTGCAATCGCAATGAGGGAGGCAAATATGTCGAAATTTTATTTGGAGGTGCCACGATGAGAGTTAAAGTAACATTGGCATGTACTGAGTGCAAACAACGCAACTACAATACAATGAAAAACAAAAAGAACACTCCTGACAGGTTAGAGATGAATAAGTACTGCAGATTCTGCAAGAAACACACTCTTCACAGGGAAACAAAGTAACGGAGGTCCGCAATTATGGCAGATGAAAAAAAGACTCCGGCAAAAAAGGCTGACACTAAGGCTGATTCTAAAAAAAGCAAGTCTGCTAAAGACAATACAAAGTCTAAAAAAGACAGCAAGAAAAAGAAGAAAAACCCTTTCAAAACAGTAGGTACTTTCTTCAAGAGCGTTAGATCCGAAAGCAAAAAAGTTGTTTGGGCTGACGCAAAAGACACTTTGAAAAATTCACTTGTCGTACTTGTTGTCGTAGCAATCGCAGGCGTTGCTATTTACGCTACTGACAGTCTTCTTGCACTTGGTATGAAAGGTATCAAGAGTGCTAAAGAAAATACAACTGTTTCAACCACAGCTGAGCAAACAACTGCATCTGCTGATGCAGACGCCTCAACTACTGCAGCTGCCGAATAAGGAGGCTGAATAATGGAAGAAGCAAAGTGGTATGTAGTTCATACATTTTCCGGTTATGAGAACAAGGTTGCAAGCAACATTGAAACTGTTGTTGAAAACCGTGGTATGCAGGACTTAATTCAAGAAGTTGCAATACCTACCGAAACAGATGTTGAAATTAAAGAAGACGGAACAAAAAAAGAGTTTGAAAGAAAAACATTTCCTGGCTATGTTCTTGTTAAGATGATTATAACTGACGAGTCTTGGTATGTTGTTCGCAATACAAGAGGTTGTACGGGTTTTGTCGGACCTGAAAGCAATCCTGTTCCGCTCAGCGACGAAGAAGTTAAGGCTCTCGGCGTTGAAAAAGTAAACATCAAAGCGCCTTACGCTGTCGGCGATTCGGTAAATGTTGTTCAAGGTCCGCTTGAGGGCTTTTCCGGTATTGTTGATGAAATAGACATCGGCAAAAACAGCGTACAGGTAACCGTATCTATGTTTGGAAGAGAAACAAAAGTAGAGTTTGAACTTGACCAACTTGAAAAGGTTATCGAGGAATAATTAAATTCAATAATCGGCAGTATATCTGCTTATTATCATTGCATTTTTGCAATGAGTGGGAGGGGAATCCCCGCCAATTACCACATTTTAGGAGGAAATTAAAATGGCTCAAAAGGTTGTAGGCTTAATTAAGCTTCAAATCCCTGCCGGCAAAGCTACACCGGCTCCGCCTGTTGGACCTGCTCTTGGTCAGCACGGCGTAAATATTATGGCTTTCACAAAAGAATTCAATGAAAGAACAAAGAACGACGCAGGTCTTATTATTCCTGTTGTTATTACAGTTTTTGAAGACCGTTCATTTACTTTCGTAACAAAAACTCCACCTGCTGCAGTGCTTATCAAAAAAGCTTGCGGAATTGACAAGGCTTCAGGTGTTCCGAACAAGAACAAAGTTGCTAAGTTGACAAAAGAACAGGTGCAGAAAATTGCAGAAACAAAAATGCCCGACTTGAATGCTGCAAGCCTTGAGGCTGCTATGTCAATGGTTGCAGGTACAGCAAGAAGCATGGGCGTAGAAGTAGAGGAATAATTCCCCGAGTGGGAGGAAAAATCCGTTAAACCACATATCTGGGAGGTAAATGATTTATGAAACACGGAAAAAAATATATTGACGGTGCAAAACTTGTTGACCGTACAAATTTATATGATGCTGAAGAAGCTCTTGACCTTACAGTTAAGTCTGCAACAGCAAAATTTGATGAAACAGTAGAAGCTCACATTCGTCTTGGCGTTGACTCAAGACACGCTGACCAACAGGTTAGAGGTGCTGTTGTACTTCCTAACGGTACAGGTAAAGATGTAAGAGTTGCTGTTTTCGCAAAGGGTGACCTTGCAAAAGCTGCTGAAGAAGCAGGTGCAGATGTAGTAGGCGACGCTGACCTTGTTGCTAAAATTCAAGGCGGCTGGATGGACTTTGATGTTGCTATCGCAAGCCCTGACATGATGGGATTTGTAGGTCGTTTAGGTAAAGTTCTCGGTCCTAGAGGTCTTATGCCTTCTCCAAAAGCAGGCACAGTAACAATGGACGTTGCTAAAGCAGTTCAAGAAGCAAAAGCAGGTAAAATTGAATACCGTCTTGACAAAACAAACATTATTCACTGCCCAATCGGTAAAGCATCATTCGGCACTGAAAAACTTCTTGAAAACTTCAACACACTTATCAATGCTGTTGTTAAAGCTAAACCTTCAGCTGCAAAAGGTCAATACATTAAGTCTATTGCAGTTGCAAGCACAATGGGACCGGGTGTTCGTGTAAACCCTGCAAAATACAGCACTGTAAGTTCTGCTGAGTAATTTTTAGGTATTGACAAACAAGTTTGTTTGTGATAAAATACTATCGCTGTTCAACCAAAGACAGTAGGCGCGGTTTCGCATAAGTATATCGCCTACCGAGGAATGAGCATATTTTAACGATTTAGTTAGTTATGTTTATTGTGCATTCCTCAGGGAATGCACATTTTTGTTTTGGAAACAGCCATATTAAAGTCCGTTTACGGCAAATAATTATGGAGGTGGACCAATGCCAAGTGCAGTAGTTCTTGAAAAGAAAAAACAACAAGTTGCTGACCTCAGTGAAAGAATCAAGAATTCAGTAGCAGGTGTTATTGTTGACTACAAAGGTATCAATGTTGCTGATGATACAAATCTTCGTAAAGATCTTCGTGAAGCAGGCGTTGAATATACAGTAGTTAAGAACACTATTTTAAAGCGTGCTGCTGAAGACGCAGGCCTTGAAGGAATTGATTCGGTTCTTGAAGGAACAACAGCTATCGCAACAAGTGCAGAAGACTATGTAGCAGCAGCTCGTATTCTTCAAAAATTTGCAGATTCTCACAATGCATTTAATGTTAAGAGCGGTTATCTTGACGGCGAGATTATTGACCTCGCTAAAATCCAAGCTCTTGCAAAATTGCCATCAAGAGAAGTTCTTCTTGCAACAGTTTGCAGCGTATTCAACGCTCCAATCGCAGCTTTTGCTCGTGCAGTACAAGCTATTGTTGACAAGAACGGTGAAGCTTCAGAAGAAGCACAAACAGCTGAAGAAGCTCCTGTTGAGGAAGCTCCGGCTGAATAATTTTAAATTTAACTATCTATAATTGGAGGAAAATAAAATGGCATCAGAGAAAGTTACCAACATTGTTGAAGAACTTAAAACTCTTACAGTTCTTGAATTATCAGAACTCGTATCAGCAGTAGAAGAAGAATTCGGCGTAAGCGCTGCAGCAGCAGTTGCAGTAGCAGCTCCGGCAGAAGGCGGCGCAGCAGCAGCTGACGAAAAGACAGAATTTGACGTAATCCTTGCAAGCGACGGCGGAAACAAAATCCCTGTTATCAAGGCAGTTCGTGAAATCACAGGTCTTGGCCTTAAAGAAGCAAAAGCTATCGTTGACGGCGCTCCTGCTCCTATCAAAGAAGGCGTAGCTAAAGAAGCAGCTGAAGAAATGAAAGCTAAACTTGAAGAAGCTGGCGCTAAAGTAGAACTTAAATAAGTTTGAACTTTATATTGTTTTAAAAAGGAACGGTTTTGCCGTTCCTTTTTTCTGCTTTTATTTATAATAATTTTTTATTTGTTGCATAAATTTACTTTGATTGCTATAATATTTGAGAGAGGTGATATTTTATGTATAAAGAAATAAGTGTTAAAGATGTTAAGGAAAATTTAGTAAAACTTATTGCAAGCGATTGGGCTTTGCTCACGGCAGGAAATGAAAACGGATTCAACACTATGACTGTAAGTTGGGGCTCTGTCGGGGAACTTTGGGGCAAAGATATGGCTACTGTTTATGTAAGACCACAGAGATACACTAAAAAATATATTGACTCAAACGAATATTTTACCCTTACTTTTTATAATGATGACGATAAAAATATTCTTTCTTTCTGCGGTTCTCATTCCGGTAAAGATGTTGATAAAGTAAAAGAAACGGGACTTGTTCCGATCTTCGATGAAAAAGCACCGTATTTTAAGCAGGCAAAACTTGTTTTAATTTGTAAAAAAATGGCTGTTTCAAGGTTTAAACAGGAAGATTTTTTAGATAGTTCAATTATGAATAACTATGCTGATAACGATTTTCACGAGATATATTACGGAGCGATAGAAAAGGTATTGATTTCAGCAGAATAATAGTGTATAATATTATTCACGAAAGGCAGGGGAACTCTTTATTTCATATCGTAGTGTATGGGCCCTGTGCGACGGGATGCTACGAACCTTGTCAGGCGGGGAACCGAGCAGCAATAAGTGGATTATTCTGTGCGCCGCAGACAAGTCTGTACACTGCGATATGAAATAAAGGCTCTTGCCTTATTTTTATTAATGTAACAGGGGGTGCGAAATGTATCAGGTTTTATATAGAAAATATCGACCGAAAGTTTTTTCAGATGTTTACGGTCAAGAGCATGTTACAAGAACTTTGCTCAATGAAATTAAGGAAAACAGAGTTTCGCACGCCTATCTTTTTACAGGTTCTCGTGGAACAGGTAAGACTACTTGCGCAAAAATTCTTGCAAAAGCAGTTAACTGTGAAAACAGTCAAGACGGCGAGCCTTGCGGAGAGTGTGAAGTTTGTCGAGGAATTGACAGCGGTTCTTTGTTCGATGTTGTAGAAATTGACGCCGCTTCAAACAACAGTGTTAACGATATTCGTGACTTGCGTGAAGAAGTGAACTACACACCCACTCGTTGTAAGTACAGAGTATATATAATTGACGAGGTGCATATGTTGTCGCCGGGTGCGTTCAATGCCTTGCTTAAAACACTTGAAGAACCTCCTGCTCATGTTATTTTTATTTTAGCTACAACGGAAGTACATAAGCTGCCGGCAACTATTTTATCAAGGTGTCAAAGGTTTGATTTTAAAAGAATAAAACCCGAAATAATGAGCCTTCGACTGAAAGAAGTTGCTGACAAAGAAGGCATCAGTATAGACGACGATGCAGCAATGCTTATTTCAAGAATTGCCGACGGCGGATTGCGTGACGGTTTGTCAATTCTTGACCAATGTGCAGGAAAAAGCAAAAAAGTTACTGCGAGCGTTGTGTCGGATGCGGCAGGTTTGGCAGGCAGAGAAGCACTTTATGATTTATCGGACGCAGTTTTTTCAAAAAACAGTGCAAAAGCACTTGATACAATAGCGTCATTGTATAACGGTTCGTACGATATGGAAAGATTGTGTTCCGAGATGATTAGTCATTTCAGGAATTTTCTGATTGTTAAAACTGTTAAAAACAACAGAGAATTGATTGTTTGTACAGACGATGAGTTTGATATAATAAAAGATAATGCTTCAAAATTTACTTTGGAGTCAATCATATATTCGCTTGATTTAATGCAAAATACTTTGGCTGTTATAAAGAGCGGGGCAAATGCGAGAATAGAAATGGAAATGACATTTGTAAAGCTTTGTAATCCGCTTCTTGAATCGTCAAACGATAGTTTGCTTGAGAGAATTTCTGCACTTGAATTGGCTGTTAAAACAGGAAATATCAGTGTTAAAAATGTAAATTCTCCGAGTTCTGAAATAAAATTTGAAACTGAAAAGGATTTTCAAGACGCTTCAAGTATTTCTGAAAAAAGTGCAGAAAAAATTGAAGAAAAAAGTTTAAATAATGAAAGTTTTGAAAATAATTTTGACGACAAAGACAGTAAAACTGAAAAGGAAAATAGAGTCAGCGACTCTCAAAAAAGTGTTGATGTGCAGACTGAAGAAAGAAAAGACAATTCTTTTGTTCAGCAAAATCGCACGGCTGAATATTCCGATGTTCAGGTTGTTTTTCCTCATTGGGATGAATTGCTTGATGCAGTTTTTAAAACAGATAAAGCACTTTACAGTTTGCTTGCAAACTCAAAAGGGTATATACAAAGTGAATTCTTTTTGATAGACAGTCCGAATGAATCATTCAGTAAGTTTATCAAAACTGAAAATCATCTGCGAAATTTAAGGCAGGCGATATTTAATATTACAGGTCAAAGTTATAAAGTCGGTTTTTTCAAAAAAAGCGAGCCTGAAAAGCAAAAAAAAGACCCGCTCGACAGTTTGATTAAAAAAGCCGACGGGAAAATAGAACTTAAAGTAGAATAAAATTTAAGGAGTGTTAAATATGAAAGCAAGATTACCTCAAGGTATGGGCGGCGGACCTTCAAATATGCAGGGTATGTTAAAACAAGCTCAAAAAATGCAGGAAATGATAGAAACAAAAAAACAGGAACTTGAAGAAAGAGAGTATGTAACTTCTTCGGGTGGCGGAATGGTTGAAATTACCGTAAACGGAAAACATGAGGTTAAAGCAATAGGAATTAATCCTGAAGTTGTTGATCCTGAAGATGTTGAAATGCTTGAAGATATGCTTCTTGCAGCTTTCAACGAAGCAATGCGTCAAATTGACGAAGTTGAAGAAAGAGAAATGAATTCTATTACGGGCGGACTCAATATCCCCGGACTTTAATATGAATTAGTCTTTGATTTTCGGAAAGGAATAATATATGGCGTCATATAATCTTGCCACACTTTCAAAGTTAATAGACCAATTTGAAAGAATGCCGGGTATTGGGCATAAAACAGCGCAGAGAATGGCGTACTATGTTCTCGGGCTGACAAAACAGCAGGCGTACGATTTTTCAAAAGCAATTACAGACGCTGTAGAAAAAATCCATCAATGTTCTGTTTGCTGCAATTTGTGTGAGGACGAACTTTGTCCGATTTGTAAAAATGAACGCAGAGATAAAAGTATTATTTGTGTTGTTGAAGACCCGAAAGATGTTGTTGCGATTGAAAGAACAAACGAGTATAACGGCGTTTATCATGTTCTGCACGGTGTAATGTCGCCTATGAATAATATAGGTCCTGACCAAATAAGAATTAAAGAATTGGTTGCAAGACTCGGCGACGACAGTGTGTCAGAGGTAATTCTCGCCACAAATCCTACGGCTGAGGGTGAAGCAACGGCAATGTATATTTCAAGGCTTATAAAACCTATGGGCATAACTGTTTCACGACTTGCCTATGGCGTGCCTGTCGGTGCAGACCTTGAGTATGCAGACGAATTTACGCTTTTAAGAGCCATTGAGGGAAGAAATATTATATAAGGAGAGTGGTATGTTTGGATAAAAATAAAATAAAAATTGTTGCTCAAAATAAAAAAGCATATCACGACTATTTTGTTCTCGAAACTTTTGAAGCAGGCATAGAACTGTTTGGTACTGAAATTAAATCTGTCAGAGAAAGCAGGGTAAATTTAAAGGATAGTTGGTGTAGTTTTGACGACGGTCAAATCTATGCACGGGGTGTTCATATTTCACCTTATGATAAAGGAAATATATTCAATCGTGAACCAATGCGTCCTAAAAGGCTTTTGCTTCATAAAAGGGAAATACTTCACTTGTTTGACGAGTCTCGCCAGCAGGGATTAACTGTAATACCTTTGAAAATGTATATAAAAGGTTCCTATGCAAAACTTGAAATAGGTGTTTGTAAAGGTAAAAAGAATTACGATAAGCGTGCTGATATTGCCGAAAAAGATGCAAAGCGTAATATTGAGCGTGCAATGAAAGAAAAATATAAAGCATAATAATATTTGCTATAATATATGGGGATGAAAGGATTTCGACTGGGGTAAAGAAACAAGGTAAGCGAGTAGTGGAGTTGCACCACTTAAAAAGTAACAACTTAAAAATTAACTGACAATAATAAAACAGTTTTAGCTGCTGCCTAAGCGCACAGCCGTTCTTTTTAAGAGTGCCACGGCTTAAATGAGAGCGTCGATTAGTGGCGTCCGTGAATGAAGAAGTTTCTCGGTCTTTGTCACGCAATAGAGAATACCGTAGCAAAAAGCCTGTTTGTCGGCATTTTGTGAGGGGAATCTTAAAAGACAAAATACACTCGTAGAAAGCGTTGCAGACGGACTTTAGGACAGGGGTTCGACTCCCCTCATCTCCACCAAATAGGTATTGGACGAACACCTACTTTTTTGCAGGAGGCTTCGCCGCAAAGTGTTCGTTCTGATTCACAACAGAAAATCGCCGTCTTGGAAGTGATTCCGAGACGGCGATTTTTTGCTATCCGCACATTTGATTTCTGCTATTCCTACTGCTACAATGGTTGCAGAAAGGAACAGGAGGTTATACGAATGGAGAGATTTGTCACGGATGAACGCACGGGGCTGAAATATGAATTGGTTGGAGACTATTATCTGATTGCCGGGGAGGATGAGCCGGAGGAAGAGCGACCAATCGGGGTATGGGGGCAGTGGCATCTCCGCTATCTCAAGGAGCATCGCCGTGTGCGCTATGCCAACCTGCTGACCAGCGGCGAATTGAATGCCTATCTTGCGGACATTGACCGACAGGCAGAGGAGCTTTTTCTTCGGCTCGCAAAACAAATGGCAGAGCGTGAGGACGTAACAGAAAAACTCAAAGCAGATAACCAAATGGAATGGGTTAATCGGATGAATAACATCCGCAGCAGAGCAAAGGAAGTCATAAATAATGAATTGATTTTTTCATAAAAGATTAACGGTGCTGTAAAGATCAAAAGGATTTACAGCACCGTTTTTGCGTATTCATTTTTTGTTTAACAAATTATTCAACCTTCATCATTCTGTAACCAACGCCGATATGCGTTTGGATATATTG
>OFMI01000005.1_pt1 | contig 213858 bp, 196 predicted proteins | sample 1541741 | NCBI WGS metagenome assembly OFMI01 (sample SAMN04209219, study PRJEB22552) | human gut metagenome | biome: gut; material: feces | host: Homo sapiens | place: USA: Oklahoma | reverse complement strand
CTAAAGCTTTTCCTTTTCCACCTGCATAGCAGGTGGTTGTCTTTGTTGCAAACAACACAAAAGCGACGCTCATAAGAAGCGTCGCTTTTAAAATTATGCTAACAATATTAGTTATAGGATTAAATTAAAGAAACAACATCGGCAAAGACGCCATTGACATTAAAGAAACGCCCATTGCAGCCATTATAAAAAATAAGATGACATAAAGTGCTATTCCTATGCACTCTAAAATGAGCATAGCTATTGCAAAATTTCTCTTGTTGAGATTTGTATCTTTATTGGTAAGCCAAACGATAAGCATTACGATATTTACAACCGGAATACTCATCAAAATGATTGTAACCAATATTTCTCCGACTGAAAGAGGAGCCGTTTTTTTGTCCTGAACAGGTTGATACGGCGGTTGCTGATAGTTTTGCTGATACTGCTGTTGCTGATAATTTTGCCGGTAATTTTGCTGATACTGTTCCTGATAAGGTTGTTCATAGTTCTGCTGTGCTTCTGCCTGATTGAACTCGGGGTTGTTTTCATTGTTGAAACCGCACAAAGAACAAACAACCGTACCCTCTTCGAGCTTTGCACCGCACTGTTTACAATAGTTCATTTTTATACCTCCGTAAATTTAATATTTAAAAGCGAAAGTCAATCGCTTAAAATTCAAAAAACACGCCCGTAAAATGTAGCAATCGGCTCATTTTACAAAACTTTTTGCCAAAAATCCCGACAACTTTTTATATGCCAAAAAGACAATCAAACAACTCAAAAAGCCCTTGATTAAATTGAAAGGCAAAACGCAGAAAACGGCAAGTTTTTCAACAGAATTTACCGCAGGGAAAATTGCACTTCCCATTTCCACGATTTTTTCAATCGGCAGACCGTAGGCACTTGAATAAAAGGGAATGAGTACATAAATATTAAGCACGACACCCAAAACGGCAAAAAGCAAAATTCCGCCGAGCATACCCAAAACAGCACCTTTTTTCGTGTTTTTAAACTTTGAATATCGGTAAACTAAACTCGGTAAAAAAGTAAGCGACACGCCGAGCAAAAAGTTTGCAAGTTCGCCGACTCCGACAGTAGTTGTACCGTTTATGAGCAGATTTAAACCGATTTTTACTGCCTCAATACCGAAAACGGCAGACGGTCCTATTGCAAAACCGCCAAGCATTACTACAACTTCGCTGAAATCCATTTCATAAAACGGAGGTGCAATCGGCAACGGAAACTCGAAAAGCATCACTATTGACGAAAGCGTACCTAAAATTGCGATTTTTACAAGTTTTTCAATGTTTAATTTTGACTGTTTTTTCATTTTATTTCCTCCTTTGCAGAATAAAGAGAGGATAGCCGATTTATAAAATATTTGGCTTTTAATAAAAGAAAAAGATTTGGCTTTTAACAAAATATAAAAGTTAATATTTTCTTTCATCCGGACTTTGACCGTCGGTACAGGATTTACACCTGTTCAGTCGCAAAAGCGAGTCGTGGACTTCGGCAAAAGCCGTTACCACCGGTAGAGAATTTCACTCGACCCCGAAAATATATTCTGCAATTTAATTATATATGTAAATTCACAATTTTGTCAACATTTTTATATAAAAAGTACACATTTTCGTCATTTTCTTAATCTGTCTTAAATTATTATATTTTATTTTACCGAACAGACAATATTTAAAGCGACAAACATTATATATATTGTTTTATCACTCAGCGTCAAAAACGGTAAAAATTTCTTTTCTGCTTTCTTCAGGCGAATAGTTCCACACATCAATATGGTCTTTTTCTTCATAGAAAACAAGAGGCTCGGGCGTTTTACACTTTTCAAAAGCATCGACTATGACGAGTTTGATTTTCATTTTGTTTTCAATGACGGATTTGATGAAAACAGACACTTTCTGCGACTCAAAAAGATTGTCGCAAGGCTCTGCAAGCCCTGCCAAATTCGGTGCAAGTTCCACAAAAACGCCGTAGTTTTCTATACTTCTGACTATACCCGTAACGGTTTCGCCTGCCTTAAAATTTTCGGCATTTTGAGTCCAAGTGCCAAGCAGTTCTCTGAGAGAAAATGTCAGTTTTTCGCCCTCTTTTTTTCTCAAAACGGCACGGATTTTTTGTCCTTGTGAAATTCTTTGAGACGGGTGGGAAATTCTTGACACCGAAAGCATATCTATCGGAATAAGCGCATTAATTCCACAGCCTATATCTATAAATGCACCGAACTGTTCAAGGTGCGTAACGACGGCGTCTGCAATATCTCCGACCTTGAGTTTTGATATATAATTTTCGTACGCTTCTTGTTGAGCCGATTTTCTTGAAAGATACGCCACAACTTCTCCGTTGTCATCACGCTGTAAATATTCGATTTTAAATGAAACAAATCTGTTTACTTTTGATATGAGTGCAATATCACGAACCTGACCCGTATCTATTCCCAAAGCACCCTCGCATCGTGGAATTATGCCCCGTACTATTCCCAAATCCAAGTGCAAATTATGTTCGCTGTCGCACATTAAAACTTTTGCTTCACAAATATCGCCGTTTGATATTGCTTCTTTGATTTCGGCAGTCGTTTCAAACCTTTTTGCAAGCGTTTCGTTACTGCCCTCCGGATAATATTTCATTTCAACACAACCTTAATTTTTGATTTTACTCAAGAATATGCAAACAAAATATTTTTTATGACACCGCCACGACTTGAAAAAAACACGCATAATATATATAATATAGTAACAAAATAAAAAACAGTAATTTAAAATATAGGGTGAGAACTATGCAAATAAATGTAGGCGACACGGTTATAATGAAAAAACCGCACCCCTGCGGCTGCAACGAGTTTGAAATTTTACGCACGGGCGTAGATTTTAAAATGCGTTGTCTTGGCTGCTCGCACGAAGTTTTTGTGCCGAGAGCGAAAATTTTAAAAAATATCAAAGAGGTTAAAAATGTTTGATAAACTTCAGGAAGTAGAAAACAAATACGAAAATTTAAACGAAACTTTGGCTTTGCCCGAAACTTTGACGGACATTGAAAAGACAAACGCCATTATGAAAGAGTTAAAGCATCTTGAACCCGTTGTGGAAAAGTTCAGAGAGTACAAAAAGGTACTTGAAACAATCGACGAGTCAAGGGCGATGCTTGACGAGGGCGGTCTTGACAGTGAGTTTGAAGAACTTGTAAGCGAAGAATACGAAGAAGCGAAAAAACAAAGTGAAACGGTAAAAGAAGAACTGAAAGTTTTGCTTTTGCCGACCGACCCGAATGACGAAAAAAATGTCATCATAGAAATCCGTGCAGGTGCAGGCGGAGACGAAGCGGCACTTTTTGCAGGTGCTTTGTTCAGAATGTACTCTATGTACGCAGAAGCTAAAAGATGGAAAACAGAGATACTTTCGGCAAACGAAACGGGACTCGGCGGATACAAGGAAATCAGTTTTTCAATAGACGGCGAGGGAGCATACTCAAGGTTTAAATTTGAGTCGGGCGTTCACCGTGTTCAGCGTGTTCCCGAAACGGAGAGTTCAGGCAGAATACACACATCTACCGTTACCGTTGCCGTTTTGCCCGAAGCGGACGAAGTGGATTTTGAGATTGACCCGAAAGATTTACAGATAGACACATTCAGAAGTTCGGGTGCAGGCGGACAGCACATCAACAAAACATCATCGGCAATTCGTGTTACACATATTCCGACAGGAACGGTTGTTGAATGTCAAGACGAAAGAAGTCAGCACAAAAACAAGGAAAAAGCACTCAAAGTTTTGCGTTCAAGACTGCTTGACGCTGAAATCGAAAAGAAAAATGCAGAAATTGCAGGCGAAAGAAAATTGCAGGTAGGTACAGGCGACAGAAGTGAAAGAATACGCACTTACAACTATCCGCAAGGCAGAGTAACCGACCACAGAATAGGCTTAACATTATATAAATTAGAGCAAATTTTAAACGGCTCGCTCGACGAACTGCTTGACGCACTCATCACTGCCGACACAGCCGAAAAATTGAAAGCAAGCGAAAACTATGAAAACTGAAATACTTTCAACAAGTGAAAAAGACATACAAAAAGCAGGCGAAATACTGCGAAACGGCGGACTTGTTGCATTTCCGACAGAAACCGTTTACGGTCTCGGTGCAAACGCACTTGACGACAAGGCGGCGGCTGAAATCTACAAGGCAAAAGGCAGACCGTCTGACAATCCTCTGATTGTCCACATTGCAGACAAAAAAGATATTGCTCCGCTTGTATCGGAAATAAATGAATATGCACAAAAACTCATAGACGCATTTTTTCCCGCTCCTTTGAGCATCATAATGAAAAAAAGCGAAAAAATCGGCAAAACGGTCAGCGGAGGTCTTGACACCGTTGCAATACGAATGCCGCAAAATGAAACGGCAAGAAAAGTTATCAAGGCGGCACAAGTTCCGATTTGTGCGCCGAGTGCCAATACATCGGGTTTGCCGTCGCCGACAAAAGCACAGCATGTCATTGACGATATGAACGGAAAAATCGACGCAATCATTGACGGCGGAGATTGTGAAGTCGGAGTTGAAAGCACCGTTGTTACGGTAGCAGACGGCGTGCCGACAATATTACGACCGGGTGCAGTTACAAAAGAGATGATGGAAGAAGTTTTGGGCTGTGAAGTGCTTGTTGCAAAAGCCGTAACAGAGGGTATGAAAAAAGACGAAAAAGCCGAGTCGCCCGGTATGAAATACAAACACTATTCGCCGAAAGCAAAAGTTATAATCGTAAACGCCGACAAAGAAAAATACGAACAGTTTGTCAACTCAAGAAAAGGCGACGGAGTATATGCGCTTTGTTTTGACGACGACAATGTAAAAATACCGTCATTACGGTGGGGCAACGAAAACGACGCAAGCAGTCAGGCACACAAGTTATTTAACTCTCTGCGTGTTTTGGACACTCTCGGAGCAAAAAAAGTATATTCGAGAAATCCGAAAAAAGACGGCGTTGCACTTGCCGTATATAACAGACTCATAAGAGCGGCGGCGTTTGACATAATAGACCTTGAAAAACCGTTTACAATCGGAATTACGGGTACAACGGGAAGCGGTAAAAGTTATGTTTCAAAAATTTTTGAAAATTACGGTTTTCAAATCATAAAAGCAGACGCAATCGCAAGAAAAGTCACTGAAAAAGACAGTACTGTTCTGCCCGAACTTGCAAAACATTTCGGAAACGATATATTGTTAAAAGACGGCACTCTCAACAGGAGTTTACTTGCCGAGCGTGCTTTTAAAGACAAACAAAGCACCGAACTTTTAAATCAGATTACCCACCCTGAAATAGTAAAGCGTGCCATAGATGAAAGAAAAAATGTTTTAACTGTTTTTGACGCATCTCAACTTTTTGAAAGCAAATCCGAAAAATATTGCTACAAAACAATCTGCGTTTGTGCCGACGAAGAAACAAGGCTCAAAAGGATTATCAAACGAGACGGCATAACAAAAGACGAGGCAAGACTGAGAATGAACGCTCAGTTGAGCGATGAATTTTTTAAAAACCACACCGACTTTACAATTTACAGTAATGACGGCGATGACATAAACAGTCAAATTATTAAAATTTTGGAGGAAATATTATGAGTGAAGAAAAATCACAGGCAAAACTTTTGCAGGAAAAACTTTTCAACAACAAAAAGCACGGCGTTGACTTTATGAGCGACGCAGAACTTGAAAAGTGCGACGATTTCTGCGAAGGCTACAAAGAATTTTTACAAAACAACAAAACAGAGCGTGAAGTTACTTCTTGGGCAGACAAAGTTGCACAGGAAAACGGCTTTGTTCCTTTTGACGAGTTCGGCGGCGAACTTGAAGCAGGTGCAAGAGTTTACAGAAACAACAGAGAAAAATCAATCATTCTCTGTGTTAAAGGTAAAAGACCGATAAACGAGGGCGTGAGAATTGCGGCGGCTCATATCGACTCTCCGAGAGTTGACCTTAAACAATGCCCTGTTTACGAAGACAGCGATATTGCACTTTTTAAAACTCACTACTACGGCGGAATTAAAAAATATCAATGGACTGCAATTCCGCTTTCTCTTCACGGCAGAATTTGCAAGGCTGACGGTACTTTTGTTGATGTTTGTATCGGCGAAGAAGCAGGAGAACCGAAATTCTGTATAACAGACTTGCTTCCGCACCTTGCATCAGAACAATACCAAAGAAAAGCAACAGAATTGATTGCCGGCGAAGAACTCAATGTTTTGATTGGCTCAAGACCGTTTAAAGCAGACGATGTTTCGGAAAAAGTAAAACTCAATGTTTTAAACATTTTGTTTGAAAAATACGGCATAACAGAGAGAGATTTTCTTTCTGCCGAACTTGAACTCGTACCTGCATATACAGTTGACGATATAGGTTTTGACCGTTCTATGATAGGCGGATACGGACACGACGACCGTGTTTGTGCTTACCCTGCTTTTCAGGCAATCATCGACACCGATGTTCCCGAATACACTTCCATCACAATCCTTACCGACAAAGAAGAAATCGGTTCAGACGGCAATACGGGACTTAACAGTGCATATTTCCGCTATTTTGTCGAAGACCTTGCAAGACTTGAGGGTTATGAAGGCAGAGATGTTTTCAGAAACTCAAAGTGTCTTTCAGCCGATGTTAACGCAGCTTTTGACCCGACTTGGTCAAGTGCATTTGAGAAAAACAACGCTTCTTTCCTTAACAAAGGTGTTGTTGTAACAAAATATACAGGTTCAAGAGGCAAGAGTTCCACAAGCGACGCTTCGGCAGAATATGTTTCTTTCGTTAAAAATTTGCTTGAAGAAAACGATGTTTTGTGGCAAAGCGGCGAACTCGGCAAAGTCGATGTCGGCGGCGGCGGAACTGTTGCAATGTATATTGCCGCTCTTGATGTTGATGTTATTGATGTCGGTGTACCCGTTCTTTCAATGCACGCACCGTATGAAGTTGTTTCAAAAATAGATGTATATATGGCATACAAAGCATTTTTGACATTTTTCAATAAATAATTAAATAATTCAACAAATTACAAACGCTCTGCCGATGAAATATCGCAGGGCGTTTTCCGTATTTTTGCTTATAATTCTTTATAATTAATGTATATATATTATAAATAATTTGTCTTTGTTAAAAATTTATCTTTTAAATCAAATATCGTTGAAACAAAAAAATTTTTGTGATAAAATAATTATAATAACAAAATAACAAAATAAGTTCCAAGATTAGAGGTTTTAAAATTTTGTTAAAGCGAAAAGATATTCCCATACACGAATCGACCTATGTATGCACTTCATTAGGACTTGTGAGCGGATTTTTGGAGGCGTACACATTTTTACTTAAAGGCGGGGTTTTCTGCAACGCACAGACGGGAAATATCGCCATGCTCGGCATCTATCTTGCAAAAGCCGACTTGTCAAAAATCATTCAGTACACCATTCCGATTATTGCTTATGTCGTCGGAATAGCCATTACAGTCATCACACCGAAACTTCTCGGTAAAAAAAGCATTTCTTTGCGTTGGGAAACCGTTTTCATCGCAATAGAAATCATCATACTTTTCGCAATCGGGTTTATGCCCGACTCCGTGCCGTACATAGTGCCGAATGTTTTAATTTCTTTTATCTGTGCAATGAAATACAACACATTTCGCAAACACAATTCGGTCATATTGGCAACAACTTTTTGTACGAATAATCTTCGTCAGGCATCACTAAACATTATAGAGTGGATAAAAACAAAAGACAAACAGTACATCCTGAAAAGTCTTGACTTCATAGTCGTAAACCTTGCTTTTATGCTCGGAGCAGTCATAGGTACACTGTCGGCAATGCAGTTTGAAGAAAAGTCAATCTGGCTTGCCTGCGTCATTTTAATTCCCGTTTTTATCTCTCTTTTACTTTTCAACAAAAATCCCAAGGAGGCAGAAATATGAAAAAATTTGTTCTCACAATCAGCCGTCAATTCGGATGCGGAGCACACGAAACAGGTACTAAACTCGCCGAAAAACTCGGAATAAAATACTACGACAAAGAACTGATAGCCCGCTCGGCGAAAGATTACGGACTTGACGAAAATGTAATAGCGCACTACGATGAAAAACCGACAAAAAGTTTTCTCTACTCAATAGTTACCGAGGGTTTTCCAATTGCCATGTCGAACCAAATGCCGATTGACGAAAGAATTTTTCAGTTTACTTCGGAAACAATCCAAAAAGTTGCAGACGAGTCAAGTTGTATCATAGTCGGCAGATGTTCTGACTATATACTTAAAGGCAGAGAAGACCTTGTAACAGTTTTTCTCCACGCCGACCTTGATTACAGAATTAAAAGAGTGACGGAAATTTACGGCGTTTCTGAAAAAGAAAGCAAAGACAAGATTGTAAAAACAGATAAAAAAAGAGCGCAATTTCACAACTTCCGTTCGCCTGACAAGTGGGGTTCGGGCGACTTATACGACCTCAATATAGATATGACAAAACTCGGAGTTGACAAAACTGTTGACTTAATTTGCGAATATCTCAAAATAAGAGGTTTCATTGACTGATATTTTTAAACAATAAAAACCACCTGAACTTTAAAATTCAGGTGGTTTTTTGACTTTAAAAACTATTTATTAAAATGCAATTTCGTCAAATTTAGGTCTGTTATCTGCAAGAGTGATATTTGACTTGCCGTAAAGTTTCATTTGAAGTTCGTACGCACATTTCGGATAGTCAACTTTCCACATCCAAGTATTATGGAAAGTACCGCCTTTTCTGCACTCTTCACAAGGTACCGTATTTGCCTCAATCTCATAGTTGAGCCAGCCGTTTGAAAGTGCATACTTACCGAGTGAAACAATTTCTTTTATGCTGTAACCCGTTCTTACATAGTCTGTCATTGTATTTACGGCAGAAAGGAAAGTTGAAATTGTTGACTGTTCCAAACCTTTGAAAACTGTCATAAGAACTGTTTTCTGACGGTTTGCACGAACATCGTCGCCGTCAATTTTTCTTATTCTGCAATATGCAAGAGCCTGTGCACCGTCCAACTTAATCGGAGTTGTATATCTTCCCTCTTCTTCGTCGTATGTGTACTTGCCTGACGCAACGATTTTATCGGGATAGTTGTATCTTTTCGGATGACTGTTAATTTCATTTACTTCTGCTTTTGACATATTGATTGTAACTCCGCCGAGTTTATCAATGATTTTTTCAAAAGAAGTAAAATTTACACGAACATAGTTGTCAATATTAATTTTATAAAGTCTTTCAACAGTTTCAATATAACTGTCCATACCGCTTGTTGAAGTAGCGCCGTTTATTTTACCAAACGAACCTTCGCCGTCTTTTGTCTGCCAATATGCGTAAGAGTCACGCAAAACAGAGGTCAAGATTATTTTTTTAGTATCAACATTTATACTTGCAATGATTGCCGAGTCGGCTCTCGTTTCAGAATCAAGATTGCCCTCTGAGTCTTCGCCTACAAGAAGAACATTTAACACTCTGCTTGAACTTACAGGCTCGCCGTTTTCGTACCAATCTTTTACCATATTTTTAAGGCTTGAAACATTGCCGTTTTCGTAAATCATCTTGTCAAAATTCTTTTCAACAAGCTTGTCCATACCCGTATATTCCTCAACGGAATTTGCTTTTGTACCGCCGTCGTTTGTAATTTTGTTGAGTTTACTGTTAACGGTTGCCCAAGCACCTACGCCGACTGCAATGAGTACTGCAAGCACAACACAAATAACGGAAATGACGATTTTGCCCTTTTTTGTTTGGCTGAAACGGGGTTTTTCGTCACTGAAAGAGTTGATGTCAACCATATCTTCGCCGTTCTTTTTGTTTTTGCCTTTTTTTCTTTTTTTATTTTCGTTTTTTTCAAACATTTCTTCGTCAACATAAAGGCTTTGCTCGTCTTGTGCTTTCTTTGCTCTTTCAAGTGCCTCTCTCTGTGCTTTTTCTGCTGCAAGACGGCGTTCTTCAAGCATCTGACGGCGTTCTGCCTCTTTTTTCTTTTGCTCTTCTTCCTGAATTCTTGCCATTTCACGCGCTTGACGGACTTTTTCTTCGGCAATTCTTTGCTTTTCCTGTTCGTCTTTTTGACGCTCTTCTTCAGCGTGTGCCTCACGCATTTTCCTTTTTGCCTCTTTTTCGGCATTTGCCCTTGCAAGAAGTTCATTTTTTACATCTTCGGCAACATCTTTGTTTTCAACTTTTTCTTCACTTTTTTTATCTATATTAAAACTGCCGTTTTCGGCTGAATTATTATTTTCGCGAGCTTTTCTTTGGTGTATTTCCGAAAGTATTTCATCAATATCAAATGGGTCCTTTGCCAAAAATACCACTCCTTTTTAAATAATATAACGCTTATTATATATTATTACGACAAACTTTGCAATCAAAAAATTATTAAAATTACTTAACAATAATTACAAACGATTAAATTTTTTAATGATATTGCAATAATTTTTTCTGTCTTAAATATTATCCGTAAGGCTCATTATAACGCTTACGGCACAAACGGGAGCCGTTTGAGTTCTCAAAATTCTCTTTCCGAGAGTGGCGTTCACAAAGCCGTGTTCTGCTGCAAAATCGACCTCTTCTTTTTCAAATCCACCCTCAGGACCGATAAAAACTGCAACGCTTTTTGTATCTTTTTCCACAAGGTTGCAAAGCCTTTCGCCTCCGCCCTCGTAAAAAATGATTTTAACATCTTCACGGCAGTTTAAAACGGCGTCTTTAAAATTGACGCACTCATTTACAACAGGGACAATACCACGACCGCTTTGCTGAGACGCCTCGAGAGAAATCTTGTTATATCTTTGGATTTTTTTCAAAAGGCTTTTTTTATCGGGACGGCTGACGCATCTCTTGCTTAAAACAGGCGTAAAACAATATGTTCCGAGTTCGGTGCATTTTTTTACAACTCCGTCCATTTTGTCGCCTTTCGGCAGACATTGATACAGATGAACTTTAATGCTCGGCTCACTTTCCGTCGCCTGCTCATAGCACACTTTTAGAACTACCGACGGTATGGTTTCCTCTATGATACATCCGAAATCACTGCCTTTACTGTTGCAGACAGTAATCATATCGCCCTTTTTCATTCTCAAACTTTTTGCAATGTGGCGTGATTGTTCTTCGTTCAAAACTATTTTTTCTCCGCACACTTCTTCTACAAATAATTTCTGCATACAAACACCTGAACATCTTTTATATTATCTGAAAATCTAAACATAATTAACACAATTAAACAGTTAAATATAATCTGAATTTTTATATTTAAAGTAATCAAAAATCAAATTTATAAATTATTTCTTGCCCAATGGAAAAGATACTGTTGTGCAATTCCTTTATAGCCGTCAAAACACTTCGGCAGGCCGTTCGGATAGTATTCCATAACTCTTTTCATCCAAACATCTATCGGAAAAGCGTCAACAAAACCAAAACCGAACAGCAATGCACAGTCGGCAACTTTCACGCCGACGCCGAAAATCTTTAAAAGTTCTTTTTTTGCGTCTTCGTATGAAAGCGACGCTATATAATCCAAGTCAATTTTACCGTCGTAAACATCTTGGCACAAACGACAGAGATACTTTGCACGATAGCCGCATCCGAGTTCGGCAAAGTCCTGCTCCGTGCAGTTTACCAAAACTTCAAGGTCGGGAAAAGAAAAAATATCGTGTCCCAAATCTTTTCCGTATTTTCGACATATTTTTTCTATGATAAGTTTTATTCTTTTTATATTATTTTGCTGACTTATGACAAAACTGAACAATGCCTCAAAAGAATTTTGTTTCAAAATGCGAATACCGTAATATTCATCTATCGTCTTTGAAAGCAAACTGTCCTGTTTAAGACTTTCACAGATTTTTGCATAGTCGGTGTTTAAATCAAAATAATTTACCCAAAAATTTAAAAAATCTTTTTCACTGCACCATTCAAAAAAATATGTACCGTTTTCTTCGCTCACTTTAAGAGGCTTGTCTGTCGCACATCCGACAAAAGAGCCGTCTTCACACTTTTGCCACCTGAAAGCCTGTCCGCAGTCGAGCGTGAGTTCCAAGTTAAGACACTCTATACCTTTTACCTCTATTATTCCGTTTTTGACTTCATAAAACATAGCAGACACCTTTACATTTTTCTCGACTTATTTTAACATATTTTTGTCAAGGGTAAAAGAGTAAAAACAGCAACTTAAACAAAATTAATTTTTTAGTCTGTTTTTTAAGAATTGTTGAAAACTATGTGTAAAGTTAGGAAAATTCACCTTATTTTGACCTGTTTAAAACTTTTCAACAGTAAAAAAGCACCATTTTATGCTGTTTTGCATAAAGTTTTCAACATTTTCCACAGTGTTTTCCACAGTGCTTTCAGTGGAAAGATAATTATACAATCAGTAATACTGTTTTGTTGTCAAGTCTTTTTTTAAAAAATAATGACCAAATTTTGCACTTATTTTTTATGTATAAATTTTACTATTGAAATCAATAATAAAATTAGAAATCAAAATATGAAAGGACTCGAAAAATGATTAAAGGCTCCAACAAACACGTGCTTGAAGTTACCGATACAGGCAACCCTTATTTTGAAAAAGTAATCTTTTTTGTTTCTCCCGAACACGAAAATGAGAAATATGAAAACTTGAAAAACGAGGCTGAAAAATATTCCGAAAGTGCATCTGCTTTGCCGCCTTTCAAAAAAACGAAAAAACAAATCTTAAAAGAAGCCGTGCAAATCGTACTCGGTCTCGGTGCGGGAGCAAGCATTTCTGCAATGCTTTTCTTTTTGATTTAGGAGGTTAAAAACGAAATGAAAACTTTAGACATATTAAAACTGTTTGTCAAAAAACTTGTCATTTTTGTACTTGCATTGAGTCTTGTTTTGGGAGGAGCCGTTCTCTATACACAAAATATTTCGGCAAAAAATAACTCGGCTTATGCACTTTCAAAAGTAGGTTCAACGGGCAGTGAAGTAAAAGAAATTCAGAAAAAACTCGCTTCTTTAGGCTTTTATAAGGGAAAAACGGACGGAATTTACGGAAGTCAGACAAAAACGGCAGTTACAAACTTTCAAAAAAGCGTCGGAATTACCGCAGACGGAATAGCAGGTAAAAAAACTCTTTTATATCTCGGTCTCGGCGGAAGCGGCTCTTCATCAAGCAATTCACAATACTCGAACGCCGACATTGAACTGCTTGCAAAAGTCATATCGGCAGAGGCAAGGGGCGAAAGTTACGAAGGGCAGGTTGCCGTCGGTGCAGTCGTTTTAAACAGAGTAAAGCACCCGTCTTTTCCCGACTCGATAAGCGGAGTTGTTTACCAAAACGGAGCGTTTTCCTGTGTAAAGGACAGCAACTGGTATCAGCCTGTTGCAGAGAGTTCAAAAAAAGCAGCCCGTGATGCAATAAACGGTTGGGACCCAAGCGGCGGTGCAGTTTTCTATTTCAATGCTTCAAAGACAAACGACGCTTTTATGCACTCGAGAAAAGTTATAAAAGTCATAGGAAATCATAAATTCTGCATATAATAAAATTATTCTATTTTTTCATTAGTAAAAAATTTTACAAAAAGTAATTTTTTTCTGTTTTTAAACTAATTAATTCCCATAATAAACTCATAATAAAATAAAATTTAATATAAATTACGCAAAAAAAGACGACAAATGACGAAAACTTCGGAAAATTTTTTCTGATTTTCGGCTCTGCCGTCTTTTTATTTTCATATTTTTTAAAATTTATCTCACTGGAGCAATCAAAACTTTACCCGTACCTCTGTAAACATTTACAAGACCTTCGCCCGACGCAGCCGAACCGATAAGCGATTTGCCTGACCTTTCAACAGTAAAATCGAGAGTTCCGCTCCACGCAATAGCCAAATTTCCGTCAACTTTCAGAACATCGTTTTGAAGTTCCACTTCTATAAGTTCTTCTTTTGGGCAGGTACTTTCAAGACACACAATACCTTTACCCACAAGACCGAGATTGAAAAGTCCTTCGTTACCTGCAACTGCCGAAGAAAAGTTTGAACGCATTACGGTTTTATGCTTAATATTTGCCTCACACGCAAGGAAAAGCCCGTCGTCAAGAACAATCGAATTGTTCCACTCGTCAAGGTCTAAAAGAATGATATGAGCGTATGTAGGCTCCAAAACAAGCATACCGTTTCCTGTGTACTCGGGTTTGATTGCCGACTCGCTTGTAACCTGACTTCTCAAAGTTTTGCTTAAAAAGTCTCCGACACCTTTAATTCCCGTTGTAGCCTTTACATCGCCTGCCATCCACTGCATTGCTCCTGCCTGAAGAGTAATGTTTGACTGACTTACATTGCACACAACCTGTCTTTTTCTGACATTCATTTCACTGCAAAAATAAGCAGTAACTGCACTTTCCGGAGTTACGCTCAAATCTCTTTGATATTCGACAACGCTGAAAGCACCTTTTTGGTCTATGATTTTCACATCGTCATTGTTGGTAAAATTGTTGATTTTAAACATACAAAATCCCCCGTTTTTCTTTCTTTTTAATTTTTCTGCCGTTTGATTTTTATTTTTAAATACAGCAGTCCTTAATATAATTATAATTTATATAAAAATAATATTCAACATTTTTTAACAGATTTGTCTTTAAAGAATCAAAAAAATCCCTGTCAAAACAAAAACTTGTTTAACGGGGATTTTATGACATTATACAAAAATATCTGTTTTTTCGATTTTTTGGTCTTGTACATTTTCAAATTCTTTTGAAAAATCGAAAACGCCGAAAATATTTTTTTCTTTAAACAAATCAAAAACAGGCGTGAGAACAAAATTTCTTTCTGTTGCTCTCGGGTGAGGCAAAGTGAGATTTTTTGTGCTTACTTTCACTTCTTTTTCGCCGTCAAAAGCGAAAATCAAGTCAAGGTCAATTATTCTCGGAGCGTTGAAATACGGTCTTTCTCTGCCCATTGCCGACTCAATTCCGAGCAAAACGCCGAGCATTTCATTCGGCGAAAAATCACTTTCTGCAACAAGACAGCCGTTGAGATACGACAAGTCATCGGTACAGCCGACAGGCTCTGTTTCATAGATTGACGACACCTGCAAAACATCCGTTCCTATAATTCTTTTCAATGAAGAAACAGCGTCTTTGATATTTTTTTCTCTGTCTCCCAAATTGCTTCCGAAAGCAACTACATACTTCATTTAAAAAATTACCTTTCTCTGAAAATTTCTATTCCGACATCGGAAAACTCTGCTTTTATAGGTGCTTCGGGTTTTGAAACTTTGACACGAACACGGTTTATACGGTCATAAGTATCTAAAATTTCTTCTGCCACAACACTTGCGGCACGCTCTATTAAGTCGTACTTTTCACGGGTAAATGTTTTCATTGCAAGTTTTATAATTTTTGCATACGACACGGTATCGTAAAGGTCGTCTGAATTACAAGCAGGCTCAAGGTCTATTCCGCAAGTAATTGTGAGATAAAAATTTTGACCGTTTTCTTTTTCTTCGGGATTAACGCCGTGATATGCAAAAATCTTTAAATTTTCTATATAAATCTTATCCATCGATTTTCCTCTTTCTTATATTTTCAGCCATCAAAATGCCCTGTTTTTCAAAAAATGTGTCGTGAACTCTGACCATATCGGCACCGCCCATTATGGCTGAAGTATCTGCCGCAATGTTGCCGTATATTCTCTGTTTGGGGTCGGGCTGATTTGAACCTTCGCCTATAACTCTTTTTCTCGAGGTTGCAAAAAGAAGAGGAAATCCTTTGATTTTATACTTTTCAACATTTGCAATTAACTGAAAATCCTGTTCTCTTGTTTTATGAAAACCTATTCCCATATCAAAACAGATTTTTTCATCGTCTATGCCGAATTTTCTCGTCTTTTCAAGCGATTTTTCAAAAAATATTTTTACATCTTCTATAATATCTTCTTTATCTTCGCCGCCGTTGTGCATTATTATCCACGCAGCGCCCGTTTCTTTGACAACCTCGCACATTTCATCGCTTACTGCTGCACTGACATCGTTTATAATATCTGCACCGTTTAAAACGGCTTTTCTTGCAACTTCGGGATAATATGTGTCAACCGAAATAATTGCGTCTGTCTTTTCTCTCAATTTTTTTATGACAGGCTCAAGTCTTTCCCATTCCTCGTCTGCCGAAACGCTTTTGTGTCCCGGTCTTGTTGACTGTGCGCCCAAGTCAACGATTTTTGCACCGTTTTCAATATGCTCAAGGGCGTGTTCAACTGCTTTATCACAATTAAAATAGTCGCCGCCGTCGGAAAAACTGTCGGGTGTAATGTTTACAATACCCATCATTATGATTTTTTCGCCGTATTCTAATTCTTTGTCTTTACATTTAAAAATCATTTTACTACCTCATCTGTTAAGTAAAGAGAGTACTTCGGCTCTGCTTTTTGCGTCTTTTTTCATACATCCTCTGAGTGCAGAAGTCTGTGTTTTTGAACCTGCAGCCTTTGCACCTCTTATCGTCATACAGGAATGTTCTGCCTCTATGATAACTGCAACGCCTTTCGGACTTAAATTATCATTCAAAAAGTCGGCAATATCGTGCGTCAGTCTTTCCTGCACTTGAGGTCTTTTTGCAAAATTATCAACTATTCTTGCAAGTTTTGACAAACCTATAATTTTATTGTCGCTCGGAATATATGCAATATGTGCTTTACCAACAAATGGCAAAAGATGATGTTCACACATTGACGCAAAAGGAATATCTCTTACAATTACCATTTCGTCGTTGCTTTTTTCGTCAAAAAATTTCAAATGCTTTTCGGGATTTGAATTTAGCCCGCCGAAAATTTCCTCGTACATATTTGCAACTCTTTTAGGAGTTTCCAAAAGTCCGTTTCTGTCGGGGTCTTCGCCGATTGCAATTAAAATTTCTCTTACTGCCTTTTCAATTTTCTCTTTATCCATAAAAACTCTCCTATTTAACAAAGCAAGCCTTGATTTTCTGCACCGACTCTTCCGTAAATTTATTTTCGTTTACGGAAATTTCAGGATAATAAACATTCATACTCGTTTGCGGCGAACATACAACCGTCAAAGCGTTTTCAAAAGCCGTATAGTCTTTTACCGTCATATCCGTTTTTGCAATGTTTATTATTTCAGAAAATATCTCTTGTCTGTCGTTGAAAAATTCTTCATTGAAAAATTCATTTATACACGATACTGCAAAATTGTTTGCCGTAGTGTAGTCATTTTGAAGTTCACAATAATATCGTATAAGTCTCAAAGCCTTGCTTCCGCTGACTTTTTGCTCGCCCGATTTCATTCGCACCGTAAAACCGTCTTTGCCTTTTTGCTCATCTTTTATATTATCTGTAAAAGCATAAATCGGAGTTCCGAGTTCTTCAAACATTGTTACAAAATCTTTGTCGTCAAAACAAAAATAGTTGTCAAACTCTATGCCGAAAACAACGCTGACTGCATTTGCAACATTTGCAGGTCCGCCGTCGTCGTACAATTCACTCATCGTACTGCCGTCAAGCAATATGTCTTTTCCGATAACGCTTGATTTATATGTCTTTGTATCCATATCAAACTGAACAAGCACGGCAAAATGTACAATCGGCTCATCGTCTGCCGTTTCAAGCAAAATATAGTTTGTTTTTCCCGACACTTCGGGCAGTTTTTCTATTTCTTCACTTGTAACGATTTTCAGTTCTTCGGGACGAAAAAACTCTTTCAAACTGAAATTATACTTTACTCCGAAAATAATCAAAAAAACCAATGTCATTGCCAAAATGACGCCGAGTGCACAAAGTAAAAACTTCTGTTCCTTATCGTTTTTGAGATTTGATTTCGGAATATATATACTGCCTCTGTTTTTAAATATCTTCATTTTCTCACCAAATTTAATTTAGTAAAACAAGTATATAATAAATTATTTAATATATCAACCGTCATATTTAATATATTAAAAAGATATTTTGAGCCAATTATTAACAATTTTAAAACAAATACTCTTGTGATAGCCTTTTTACACTATTTTTATGCCTTTTTTCGCTATATTAATGAGAGGCTTTTTTGTGTGTTCAAAAAAACGGAAAAACAAAAACAAAAAAATTAAAAAAAATTAAAAATATATCATTTATAAAAGCCTTTACAATAAATTTGCCTTTTCTGTTTTGTATTTTTTATTTGCTGTATTTTTGCTATATATTATAATATATAATTTTATTATTATATTAATATATCTTATTAATATTAATACTTGATTTATATATATATTTTATAGTATAATATAACATATTTATACGATTGAACACACAACTAAAGTTTCTTCAATAAAAAGGAAAGAAGAAAAGGAGAATAAATGGATTCTTTAAAAGAAATTTGGATTTGCGTTTTAAACGAAATGAAAAAAGAAGTGGCTCAAGTCGCTTTCGGACTTTGGATTGAACCGATTAAACTTGTCAGCTTTGACAACGGCATCATCACACTTGAATGTGAAAACGAATTTAAAAAGAAAATTGTAAGAGAAAACGAATATGCAACAAAATTTCAAAAAATATTCAACGAGATTTTAGGTTTTGAAGTTGAAATAGTTTATACCTGTCCCGAAGAAATTTTGTCAGACAGTTCTTCCGAAAAAGAAAAAAAATCTCAGCCCGACGAGTTCAGAAACAACTACTATACTTTTGACAATTTTATAGTAGGACCGTCAAACAGATTTGCTTACGCTGCGGCAAAAGCCGTTGCAAGCGACCCCGGCGGAAGACTCAACAGTGAAAACAACTACAATCCTCTTTTCATCTACGGTCCGTCGGGACTCGGAAAAACACATATTTTAAAAGCAATTTGTTATGAAGTCGAGAAAAATTTTCCTGCATTGAATGTTCTTTATATCAGCAGTGAAGACTATACAAACGAATTTATCAATGCCGTTACAACAAAAAGAACGGAAGAGTTCAGAAACAAGTACAGAAACAATATAGATGTTATTTTAATCGACGATATTCAGTTCATTGCTACAAAACAATCGACGGAAGAAGAATTTTTCCATATGTTTAATACATTTGTAGAAAACGGAAAACAAGTTGTTTTGACTTCCGACCGTCCGCCGAAAGAAATTCAAAGTCTTGAAGAAAGACTTAAAACAAGATTTGAATGGGGTATTTTGGCAGATGTTCAGCCTCCCGAATATGAAACAAGATGTGCCATTATCAAAAAGAGAGCAGAGTATTTGAACTTTGAAATTCCCGACGATGTTGTTTCTTACATAGCAGACAAGATTAAAGCAAACATTCGTCAACTTGAAGGTATGGTAAACAAACTTCAGGCACTCACAAATATGACAGGTCAAAAACCTACTCTTTCAATGGCTCAAAAAGTTATCAAAGATGTTGTTGAACTTTCCCAGCCTTTGCCCATTACCGTTAAAAGAATTGTGGATGAAGTTTCAAGAACAACAGGCGTTACCATTGAAGAAATTTATGATAAACGCCAAACTGCAAGAATTTCAAGAACAAGAAAAATCTGTTTTTATATAATCAGAGAAGTTACAAATATGAGTTACGAAAACATAGGTGCAGAATTTAAAAAGCACCACTCTACCGTAATGACAAGTATCAGAGATATTGAAAAACTTATGAAAACAGACTCAAAACTTGCAAGACAAATCAACGATATTATCACAAATATTAAAGACGAAACAAATTAAAATTTTCCACAAATTTTTCCTTTTCAACAGTTGAACTTTCAACATCTGTGTTGAAGATGGTTAAACTTTCATCATTTCAACTTTTTTCCAACAAATTAAGTTTGAAAATTTTAACGGGAAAAATGTACGCAGGACAACGGTTTTGAAAATTTTGCACATTTTCCGCACCCACTACTATTACTACTAAAAGATAATAATGAATATTGACAACAGGAGGGTAAAATATGATTTTTACGGTAAATACATCTCAACTGAACAAAGCGTGTTCAAATGTTATGAGAGCAGTTTCTGTTAAAGGCGCTATTCCTACAATAGAGGGCATACTCATCGAGTGTGAAGACGACAGTGTAAGCCTTACGGGTTACGACTTTGAGTTCGGCATCAACACTACCGTTGAAGCAACTGTAAAAGAAAAAGGCTCAATAGTAATCAATGCAAAAATGCTTTGTGAAATCATCAGAAAACTTGAGGCTGACACCGTAACTTTTGAAATTAACGGCGTTTCGGCTGTTATTAAAAGCGGCTCGGCAGTTTACAATGTTACAGGTATAAACGCTTCCGAATATCCCGAACTTCCGTCTGTATCGGGGGGTTATCCGTTGTTTTTAAACAGCAATATGCTTCGCAGTATGGTTGAACAGACAATATATGCAGTTGCAGACGACGACAACCCTATCCCTGTTTATAAAGGAATTAAATTTGAAATGAGCGAAAATACTTTGCGTCTTATCGGTGTAAACGGCGTTCATTTTGCTATGAGAACAGAAACGGTTAAGTACAACGGAGATGATTTATCTTTTATCGTTCCCAAAAAGACAATTAAAGAAGTTATTAAACTTATGGGCGACGAAAAAGACAAAGACATATCTTTATCGGTAGGCAAACGCCATATTGTTTTTGAAATAGACAATTACAGCCTTATTTCAAGACTTTTGGACGGTAAGTTTATAGATTACAATGCAGTTATTCCAAAAACGGTAAATACAACCGTTCTTTTAAACACAAACGAAGCAATCAGATGTATAGAAAGAATGAAACCTGTCATTGAAGAAGACAGAAAAAACCCTGTAAGATGTCTTTTTGACGGAAACGAAATGAGAATATCCACCGTTTCTTCACTCGGCAGAGTAGTTGACTATATGCCTGTAAACTGTGCAGGAGAAAGAATAGAAATAGGCTTCAATTCAAGATATTTATTGGAGGCTCTCAGAGCGTCTGACACAGACCAAGTAAAAGTTGAACTTACATCTCCCGTTACGGCTGCAAAAATTTTGCCTTTAAATGGGAACAACTTCCTTTTCCTTGTATTGCCTATGAGGTTGAAAAATGAAAACTAAAAAAGTAAAACTTAAAGCAAAAGTAGTTGAAAATAAAAAAGAAACCATATATATTTCCACTGAATTTATCCGTCTTGACTCACTTTTAAAGTTTGAAGGCATTGCCGAAACAGGCGGTATTGCAAAGATGATGATTTTTGACGGAGAAATAAAAATAAACGGTGAAGTGTGTACGGCAAGAGGCAGAAAAGTCAAAGCAGGCGATATTGTTACGGCTTTTCACACCGATTATGAAATAAAAAATAATGAAGTTCATTAACGCAGAATTTGAAAATTTCAGGAACTTTGAAAAAGAATTTTTTGAATTTGACGATATAAACATTATTTACGGCGACAATGCAAACGGAAAAACAAACTTGATAGAGGGTTTGTATCTTTTTACGGGGGCAAAAAGTTTTCGTCGTGCAAAAGACGGCGAACTTTTAAGGTTCGGAGAAGAAAAAAGCAGTATAAAATGTACTTTTTTCGGTGCCGACAGAGAACAAACGGCACAAATAGATTTTGCAGACAAAAAAACGGCATATCTTAACGAAATTAAAAAGAAAAGCGTTTTAGAACTCGGAGAAGAAATAAAAGCCGTTGTATTTTCGCCCGATTGTATGAGCCTTATCAAAGACGGCCCGAGCGAAAGACGGCGTTTTATTGACAATGCACTTTATCAAATTAAACCAAAGTACAAACTTCTCGTAAAAGAGTATAATCGTTGTCTTTTACAGAGAAACAAACTTTTAAAAGATTGTCGTGAAAATAAAAATGCAAGGCAAATGTTGTTTATTTGGAATGAAAGCCTTGCAAAGTACGGTGCAAAAATTATTTTTCAAAGAAAAAAATATATAGAAAAAATTACGCCTGTTTTTAACGATATTTTTGCAGGTATATCAAACGGCAGGGAAAAAGCAGAAATTTTGCTTGATGCAGGTTTTGATTTTTTGGGCGAAGATGTTAAAGAAATTGAGTTTTCTCTTTTAAAAATGCTTGAAAAAAGTGAAAATGACGATATTAAAACTAAAACTACAAGCGTAGGTCCTCACAGAAATGACCTTGAGATTAAAATTAACGGCAAAAATGCAAGAAATTTTGCAAGTCAAGGGCAGCAAAGAAGTGCAGTTATTGCACTGAAACTTTCCGAAGCGTCGCTGCTTGAAGAAATGAGCGGAGTAAAACCAATCGCTTTGCTTGATGATGTGATGAGCGAACTTGACGATACACGGCAAAAGTATGTTTTGAATAAAATTAAAGATTACCAAATTTTTATTACCTGTTGCGATGAAAACACGGTGTCAAAACTTGTTGACGGCAAAAAACTATGTATTCGGTCCGGAAAAGTATTGAGGTAAACAGTTATACAATTTCACGGAACGAACGCAAAAAAATGATATAGCAACAATTATACATTTCACATACGGATTAAAAAATAAAAACAGGTTTATAAAATAATAAATTTATTAAATTAAGAAGGAAAAAAGAAATGTACCTTTTTTTAGGCGAAACGACGGCAACAGTCAGTAAAAATATCATAGGCATTTTTGATATGGACACTTCTACCGTAAACAAAGCGACGAGAGATTTTTTAAACAACGCCGAAAAAACAAACAAAGTAAAGTATGTAAATTTTGACCTTCCGAAATCTTTTATTTTAACAGATGATTTTGTTTTTATCAGTCCTGTAAATACATCTACATTGAGAAAAAGGGCAAATGAAAACAAATAAAATATAAAAAGAAAAAATGAAAAAGCAAAAGAACTAATGAACATTTGTTCAAAAGGAGTATTAATAGATGGATTTAGAAGAAAAAGACATTGACACCGTTGTTACCGACGAATATTCTGCGAAAGATATACAGGTGCTTGAAGGTCTTGAAGCAGTAAGAAAAAGACCGGGTATGTATATCGGTTCAACAGGTCCGAGAGGACTGCACCACCTTGTTTATGAGATTGTTGACAACTCGATAGACGAGGCTCTTGCAGGCGTTTGTACGCATATTGAAGTAGAAATATTGGAAAACAATATTATTACTGTAAGAGATAACGGTCGTGGTATTCCGACAGGTATCAACGAAAAAACAGGTTTGCCTGCCGTTACCGTTGTTTTGACTGTTCTTCACGCAGGCGGAAAATTCGGCGGCTCGGGCTACAAAGTTTCGGGCGGTTTGCACGGCGTTGGTTCTTCGGTTGTAAATGCACTTTCAGAATGGCTTGAAGTTGAAGTTACTCAAAACGGTCATATTTACGCACAGCGTTTTGAAAGGGGCGTTGCCGTTAATGATTTACATATAATCGGCGACAGCGACGGACACGGTACATTTATCAGATTTCAGGCAGATCCCGAAATATTCCAAGAAACAACAGTATATGAGTACGAAGTACTTGCAAGAAGACTCAGAGAGCAGGCTTTCTTGAATGCAGGTCTTTCCATCACACTTACAGACAGACGAGAAGAAGAAGTTGTTTCTGAAGAATTTTGTTATGAGGGCGGTATCCGTTCTTTTGTTGAGTATATCAACACTGCAAGAGGACTTACACCTATTCAAAGTGAAGTAATCCACCTTTCAACCACAAAAGGCGACAGAAGTGCAGAAGTTGCACTTTGCTATACAGACAGTTACAACGAAATTATGCTTTCGTTTGCAAATAACATTAACACAGTTGACGGCGGTACACACGAAACAGGTTTCAAAACTGCACTCACAAGAGTATTTAACGACTACGGTAAAAAATACAATATTTTAAAAGACTCGGATAAAAAACTTTCGGGCGATGATGTTCGAGAGGGATTGACGGCAGTTATTTCCGTAAAACTCACAGAAGCACAGTTTGAAGGACAGACAAAAGGAAAACTCGGCAACACAGACATTACAGGTCTTGTTTCATCAATGCTTTACGAAAAGTTGATGACATACTTTGAAGAAAACCCACAAGTTGCAAAAACACTTTTGTCAAAATCACTTGACGCATCAAGAGCAAGAGAAGCGGCAAGAAAAGCAAGAGACCAAGCAAGAAGAAAAAGTCCGCTTGAATCTGCATCACTTCCGGGTAAACTTGCAGACTGTCTTTCAAAAGACGCATCAAAGTGCGAACTTTATATAGTCGAGGGTGACTCGGCAGGCGGTTCGGCAAAAGAGGGCAGAGATAAAGAACACCAAGCAATTTTGCCTCTTTGGGGTAAAATGCTCAATGTAGAAAAAGCCCGTCTTGACAAAGTTTTCGGCAATGAAAAACTTATGCCTATTGTTACTGCGCTTGGAACGGGTATCGGCGACGAGTTTGACATTTCAAAAATCAGATACCATAAAATTGTAATTATGGCGGATGCCGATGTTGACGGTGCGCATATCAGAACACTCCTTTTGACATTTTTCTTCCGCTTTATGCGTCCTATCATCGACGCAGGATATGTATATTTGGCTCAGCCTCCGCTTTATAAAATTTGGAAAGGCAAAAAGAGCGAATATGTTTTCTCTGATGAAGAAAGAGACAGAGTAATGGAAGAATTCGGCGGCTCGGGTTCTTGCAATATTCAGCGATACAAAGGTCTTGGTGAAATGGACCCCGAACAACTTTGGGAAACCACTATGGACCCCGAGTTCAGAACAATGCTCAAAGTTACAGTTGAGGATGCTCAAAGAGCAGACGAAACATTTTCTATTTTGATGGGAGATAATGTTGAGCCTCGCCGTGAATTTATTGAGAAAAACGCAAGATATGTAGAAAATCTTGATATTTAATAAAGAACGGGAGGTAAAAGATTTATGGATTTTAAAAAGAACGACAAAGAAAGTATTAAAAATACAAATATAGACTATTCAAACCAAAAAATTGTAGATGTAGAAATCAGTAAAGAAGTGCGAAAAGCATTTTTGGACTACTCTATGAGTGTTATAGTTTCCCGTGCTTTACCCGATGTTCGTGACGGTTTAAAGCCCGTTCACAGAAGAATACTCTACACAATGTTTGAGAACAACCTTTATCCCGAGTCTGCGTACCGTAAGTGTGCCGACACAGTCGGTGCCGTACTCGGTAGATACCATCCGCACGGCGATGCTTCCGTTTACGACGCTATGGTACGACTTGCTCAAAACTTTTCTATGAGATACACTCTCGTTGACGGTCACGGAAACTTCGGTTCAATAGACGGCGACCCTGCCGCTGCATACCGTTACACAGAGTCGAGAATGAGCAAAATCAGTATGAAAATGCTGACGGATATAGACAAAGACACGGTAGATTTTGTGCCGAACTATGACGACCGTCTTAAAGAGCCGTCTGTTTTGCCTGTAAGATACCCTAACTTGCTTGTAAACGGTTCAACGGGTATCGCAGTAGGTATGGCTACAAACATTCCGCCTCACAATCTTCGTGAAGTTGTTGACGCAATGAGTTATCTTATTGATAATCCCGACGCTGAACTTCCCGAATTGATGAATTATATCAAAGGACCTGACTTCCCGACAGCAGGAATTATAATGGGTACAAAAGGTATCAAAGAGGCTTATGCAACAGGTCGCGGCAAGATTTATGTAAGAGCAAGAGCCGAAATTCAGGAAGTTAAAAACGACAGATACGAAATTGTTGTAAGCGAATTGCCATATACCGTAAATAAAGCAAAACTTATCACAAGTATTGCAGATTTGGTAAAAGATAAGCGTCTTGAGGGTATTTCCGATATTAAAGACTACTCAAACAAAAAAGGTATTCATATTGAAATTACCGTTAAAAGAGATGCAAATCCACAGGTTGTTCTTAACAATCTTTATAAACTTACTCAAATGCAGACAACTTTCGGTGTAATTATGCTTGCACTTGTAGGCGGAGTTCCAAAGGTTCTTACGCTTAAACAAATGCTTGAAAATTATATCGACTTCCAAAAAGAAATAATCACAAGACGAACAAAGTTTAACTTAAACAAAGCACAAAAAAGAGCGCATATACTTGAAGGTCTTAAAAGAGCAGTTGACATTGTTGACGATATTATCGCAACAATTCGTGCTTGTAAAGGCGGTCAGGCAGAGGCTAAAACAGCCATTATGGAAAAATTTGATTTTGACGAGCCACAGGCTGCCGCAATCGTTGCTTTCCGTTTAGGACAACTTGCAGGTCTTGAAATACTTAAAATTGTAAATGAACTTGACGAATTGAAAGTGAAAATCGCAGACTATCTTGACATTCTTTCAAATGAAAACAGAGTAAAAGAAATTATTAAAACAGAAACAAGAGAAGTTGCAGAAAAATTCGGCGATGACAGAAGAACAGAAATTCAGGCAGTTTCGGGCGCAGTTGATGACGAAGACCTTATTCCTGTTGAAGAGTGTATGCTCACACTTACCGACAAAGGCTATATGAAACGCCAAACTATTGACACTTACAGAAGTCAAAACAGAGGCGGTCGTGGCGTAAGCGGTATGACAAGGCGTGAAGAGGACTTTGCAAAGACAATGTTCACTTGCTCAACACACGATTTTATAATGCTTTTCACAAATATGGGCAAGGTTTTCAAACTCAAAGGCTATGAAATTCCGTCAGGCTCAAGAACAAGCAAAGGTACAAATGTCGTAAACCTTTTACCGCTTGAAAAAGGCGAAAATGTTTCTGCTATGGTGCGTTTGCCGAAAGACGAAGAAAACAAATATCTTTGTATGGTTACGAAAAACGGTATCATCAAGCGTACTGCACTTGACAAGTACAACAATGTCAGAAAGAACGGTATCATTGCCATTTGTCTTGACGAGGGCGATGAACTTGCTTGGGTAAAAATTACTGACGGTACCAAAAAACTTGTTGTTGCAACTAATAACGGTATGAGTATCTGTTTCGATGAAAACGACGCAAGACCTATCGGCAGAACTGCAAGGGGCGTTAAAGCAATTCAACTTGCAGAAGACGATTTTGTAGTAGGATTTGCCACAAGTGAAGAAGGTTACTCTTTGCTCACCGTTTCGGAAACAGGTTTCGGCAGAAAAAGTTCGTTTGACGACTATCGTGTTCAGTCGAGAGGCGGTAAAGGTCTTATCAACTACAAAACAGAGAAAAACGGTAAGGTTGCCATGATTGGTGCCGTTTGTGATGACAACGATGTGTTGATGATTTCTTCCGACGGTATTGTTATCAGAATTCCTGCCGAGCAGATTTCAACATTCAACCGTCCGTCAAAAGGTGTTAAAGTAATGAATATCAATGAGGGCGAAAAAGTTGTTACAATCGGCGTTGTTGACAGACTTGAAGAAGATGAGGAAGAAAACGAAAACGCCGAAGTTTCTGAAAATGCAGAAGAAACGACTGAAGAATAATATTGATATAATTTAATTATTTTAAATTATAAAATTATAAATGTAAAAATGTTTAAATAAAACATAAAATGCCGATATACATACATTTGTATTTCGGCATTTTTGTCGGAGAAAATATGGAATTGACAGTAAAAAAATATGATTATCTTTGCGAAGATGACAAAAATATTCGCCAAACTGTTTTTGTTGACGAGCAGAAATTTGAAGAAGAGTTTGACGATATAGACGACAAATCTATCCATCTTGTTTTTTATGACGGCGAAAAGGCAGTTGCAATCGGCAGATTTTATAAGGGCGAAGAAGACGGCGAAATGCGTGTCGGCAGAATTGCCGTTGTTAAAGAAAAAAGAAAAGACGGCGTAGGAAAAATTGTGATGAAAACGCTTGAAGATGAGTGCAAAAAAGCAGGTGCATCAAAAATTGTTCTTTCGGCACAACTTCGTGCAAAAGGTTTCTATGAAAAGTGCGGTTTTGTGGCTTTCGGAGAAACATATTTTGAGGAATGGTGCGAACATATTAAAATGTTTAAAGATATATAAAAAAAGAGTCAGAATTTTCTGACTCTTTTTATTATGCCTATTAAATGTTGAAAATAAGATTATTTTACAAAATCTTCTGCAACTTCAACGATATGTTCTGCCGAAAGACCGAACTGTTTGAGAAGGTCGAGAGCAGGACCGCTGTGGCCGAACTCGTCGTTTACGCCGATTTTTCTGACAGGAGTAGGTCTTTTTTCTGCAAGACATCCGCAAACTGCATCGCCGAGACCGCCGATAACATTGTGTTCTTCAACAGTGATGATTTTTTTACATTTTCTTGCAGCTTTTACAACAAGTTTCTCGTCAAGAGGTTTGATGGTAGCCATATTGATAACCATTGCGTCAATGCCTTTTTCTTCAAGCACTTTTGCAGCCTCGATTGCTTCGGCAACCATAAGACCGTTTGCAATGATGGCAACATCTTTACCGTCTTTTACGATTTCGCCCTTTCCGATTTTGAATTTATAACTTTCATCGTGGAAAACAGGAACGGCAAGTCTGCCGAAACGAAGATATACGGGACCGTTAAATTTATATGCTTCTTTAACAGCCTGACGAGCTTCAACATCGTCTGCCGGACAGATTACTGTCATACCCGGAATAGAACGCATAAGTGCAAAGTCTTCACAACATTGATGTGAAGCACCGTCTTCGCCAACTGAAATGCCTGCGTGTGTAGCACCGATTTTAACATTTAAGTGCGGATAACCGATAGTGTTTCTGATTTGTTCAAATGCTCTGCCTGCTGCAAACATTGCAAAACTTGAAGCGAAAGGCACGAGTCCCATTGTGCTTAAACCTGCTGCAACGCCAATCATATTTGACTCGGCAATACCGCAGTTGAAGTGTCTTTCTGGGAAAGCATTTCTGAAAATACCTGTTTTTGTTGCAGCCGCAAGGTCGGCGTCAAGTACGACAAGTTTCTTTTCGCCTTTTTCTGCAAGTTCTTTAAGAGCGTTGCCGTAACTGTCTCTTGTAGCGATTTTCTTAACTTCTGCCATTGCTTACGCCTCCTTAATTTTTTCAAGTTTTTCTTGCAATTCTTTCATTGCAAGGTCGTATTGTTCCTTGTTAGGAGCTTTTCCGTGCCATTCAACTTTGTCTTCCATAAATGAAACTCCGCAGCCTTTGACGGTTTTCATAATGATTGCAAAAGGTTTGCCTGAATTTTTATTTTTATGGAATGCGTCAAATGCTTTTTCAAGTTCAGCCATATCATTTCCGTTAACGGTAATATGATTAAGACCGAAAGCCTCTACTTTTTTATCAATAGGTTCAGCGCTCATAACATCTTCACATCTGCCGTCAATCTGCAAACCGTTTGAGTCGATGATAACGCAAAGATTGTCTAATTTATATTGAGATGCAAACATAAGTGCTTCCCAAACCTGACCTTCTTCAATTTCGCCGTCGCCTAAAAGTGTATAAACACGAAGTTTGTTTTTGTTTGTATATTTTGCCCCCTGCGCCATTCCTACTGCGGCGCTTATGCCTTGACCGAGTGAACCCGTACTCATATCTATGCCGGGTGTCGTGTTCATATTCGGATGTCCCTGAAGATGAGAACCGATATGACGGAGTGTTTTCAAATCTTCAACAGGGAAAAATCCACGATACGCAAGCGCAGAATATAAACCGGGTGCACAGTGTCCCTTTGAAAGTACAAATCTGTCTCTGTACTTCCAGTCAGGGCGTTTCGGCTCAACATCCATTTCTTTAAAATAGAGATAAGCAAAAACATCTGCCGCAGAAAGCGAGCCGCCCGGATGACCTGCTTTTGCGTTGTAAGTTCCTTCAATGATGCCCATTCTGATATTGCACGCAGCCGTTTCGAGCATCTTTCTTGTTCCTTTGTCCATACGCTTTTCCTTTCGTTTTTTGTTTATTTATTCTATAACAGCTTTTCCGCCCATATATGGTTGAAGTGCTGTCGGAATACGAATTGTACCGTCTGCTTGAAGATTATTTTCAAGAAATGCTATAAGCATTCTCGGCGGAGCAACAACGGTGTTGTTGAGTGTATGAGCGAGATAATTTCCGTTTTCGCCCTTAACTCTGATTTTAAGTCTTCTTGCCTGAGCGTCGCCCAAGTTTGAACAAGAGCCGACTTCAAAATATTTCTTTTGACGGGGAGACCAAGCCTCAACATCTATTGATTTGCATTTTAAATCTGCAAGGTCGCCCGAACAACATTCAAGTGTGCGAACGGGAATGTCAAGACTTCTGAAAAGGTCAACTGTATTTTGCCAAAGTTTGTCAAACCACATTTTTGACTCTTCGGGTTTGCAGACAACTATCATTTCCTGCTTTTCAAACTGATGAATTCTGTAAACGCCTCTTTCTTCAATACCGTGAGCGCCTTTTTCTTTTCTGAAGCAAGGTGAGTAAGAAGTGAGTGTTTTGGGAAGTTCGCTTTCGGGTGTGATTGTATTTATAAATTTACCAATCATAGAATGTTCGCTTGTGCCGATGAGATATAGGTCTTCGCCCTCAATTTTATACATCATAGCGTCCATTTCGTCAAAACTCATTACCCCGTTTACAACGCTTGAACGAATCATAAACGGCGGTACGCAGTAAGTGAAGCCACGGTCAATCATAAAATCTCTTGCATAGGAAATGACTGCCGAATGAAGTCTTGCAATGTCGCCCATAAGGTAGTAAAAACCGTTTCCTGCAACTTTTCTTGCTGCGTCAAGGTCAATTCCATTGAATTTTTCCATAATTTCCGTATGGTACGGAATTTCAAAGTCGGGTACAACGGGTTCGCCGTATTTCTGAATTTCAACATTTTCACTGTCATCTTTGCCGACAGGCACGGTGTCGTCAATGATTTGAGGTATGGTCATCATTATTTTTGTAACTTTTTCTGTAAGTTCAGTTTCTTTTTGTGAAAGTTCTTCAAGTTCTTTTGCTTGCTTTGAAACTTCCTCTTTGAGAGCCATACCCTCTTCTTTTTTGCCTTGAGCCATCAAAGCACCGATTTCTTTGCTGATTTTATTTCTGTTTGCACGAAGTTCGTCGGCTTTTTGTTGAATTTCTCTTTTTTCTTTGTCAAGTTCAATCACTTCGTCAACAAGCGGTAATTTTTTATCTTGAAATTTCTTTTTAATGTTTTCTTTTACTATTTCGGGATTTTCTCTTAAAAATTTAATATCTATCATTTATATGTACTCCTTATTCGCCGAGTTTGTTCGCAATGTTTTTTAAATCGTCTGCTGAGTAGAACTCTATTTCAAGCGTTCCTTTTTTGCCTGAATTTACGACTTTGACTTTTCTGCCTAATGTTTCAGTTAAACTAATCTCTACTTCGTCGTAGAAACTGTCACGCCTTTTTATCTTTGGAGATTTAAAGCCTGTTTTGGAAGAATTTTTTGCCATTTTTTCAACTTCTCTTACGGTCAAATTCTTTTCCAAAGTAACTTTTGCCGCTTCTGAAATCATAGCACTGTTTTCAAAAGCAAGGAGCGCTCTTGCGTGTCCTGCCGAAAGTACGCCATCTTTTGTCAAAGCACGCACATCTTCAGGCAATTTTAAAAGTCTTAAACTGTTTGCAATAGCCGGTCTTGAGCGACCTACCGAAGTTGCAACTTCTTCCTGCGTAAATCCGCACTTGTCGATAAGTGCCTGTAAGCCTTCTGCTTCTTCTATCGGGTTTAAGTCTTCACGCTGGAGATTTTCTATGATTGCAATTTCCATAGTTTCGGTATCTGTCAGTTCTTTTACAACAACAGGTACTTCTTTCAATCCTGCAATTCGGCTTGCTCTGTATCTGCGTTCGCCTGCAACAAGTTGGTATCCGCCGTCAATTAAGGGGCGAACAAGCAACGGCTGTAAAACACCGTGATGTATGATACTGTCTGCAAGTTCCTGCAATGAATTTTCATCAAATGTTTTTCTCGGCTGGTCTTTGTTAGGTATAATTTCGTCAATGGGTAAAGTGTTTGTCGGCACCATATCGTCAACGGAATTTTCAAACATTAAAGCGCCAAGCCCTTTTTTACTGTTTAATCCTGCCATTTTTTCATCCTTTACTGTTTTTTAAGAAATTCCTCAGCAAGTTTTTTGTATGAAAGACTGCCTTTTGAATACTTTTCATAGTACATTATCGGCATACCGTAACTCGGTGCTTCGGCAAGTCTTACTCCACGAGGAATGTGTGTTTTGTAAGTCTTTTTCGGAAAATACTTTTCAACTTCCGATAAAACTTGTTGATTTAACTTCAAACGGTTGTCGTACATAGTAAAGACAACGCCCTCAAACTCTAAATGCTCGTTGTAGTGGTTTTTGACTATTCTTACTGTGTTTACAAGTTGGCTCAAACCTTCAAGTGCATAGTATTCGCACTGCAAAGGTACTATCAAAGTATCTGACGCAGTCAATGCATTTAAAGAAAGCAGTCCCAAACTCGGCGGACAGTCAATAAAAATATAGTCGTAGTCAACAATCAACGGTGCAAGTGCCTTTTTCAGCACACGGTTTCTGTCGTCTGCTTCTGCAAGTTCGAGTTCTGCGCCTGCAAGGTTCATATTGGCAGGTAAAAGAGAAAGATTTTTGAACGGTGTTTCAATAACTATGGCTCTCGCTTGAACGGAATTTACAAGTATATCATAAGTTGAATGTGCAACTTCCGATTTGTCTGTACCTAAACCGCTTGTTGCATTGCCTTGCGGGTCTAAATCTACAAGTAAAACCTTTTTGCCTTTTGCCGCAACAGCAGCAGAAAGATTGATACAGGTAGTAGTTTTTCCCACACCGCCTTTTTGGTTAAAAATAGAAACGGTTTTTCCCATCATTACCTCCGTTATATTTGTTATAATATAATCAATTATAGTATCATTTTACCACATATATATGCGTCTTTCAACAGTTTTAATATATAATTCGCAATTTATAATAACTGTTTTAAGTATTGTAATTTGCAAATGTTTCATGTGAAACAATCGGTAAAATGTGTTTATCAATATCAAAATGTAAGGTGCTGATATTCAAAATGTTTCATGTGAAACAATGTGCGAAATATGTTTATCAAAATTAAAATGATGAACAAAACGAATGCCTAAACAGAAAATGTTTCATGTGAAACATTTTTATGCTGAAATTATAATTTGTGATAAAAAGCGTGAATACTTAAATAATATTAAAAAAGCAGAAAACCCCGACATAAGTCAGGGAATTCCGCGTGATGAAAAGAGGAGAATATGTTAAAACGGTTACCCGTTTTAAGCAAAGTTAATCAGGCAAGGTTGCTTTTATTATCCGCAAGTGTCGGAGTTTTGCTTGCCGTTTTAGGAATACGCACTAAAAACTCGATAAAATCTTCTGTTTCCGTTTTTTTAGAGTCAGCGTCAATTCCTGCACTTCTCATAGTTTCTATTGCTTTGTTTACTGTATTGATAAAAATTCTTATATCTTTAAAGATTTTTACTATGTTTTTCTTCGGCTTAACCGTATTGTCGGTTAATTTTTCGATATATTCTTCAGTTTGGCGGACATTTAAACCTTTTTCTTTTATCATATTTAAAGTCTGCCAAATATCTTTTGTGCTTGAGAGTTTTAACAACGCTCTTGCGTGTCTTTCTGTCAGATTTTCTTTTTCGATGAAGTATCTGACATCTGACGGAAGTTTTAACAGTCGCAGTTTATTGCTTATTGCACTTTGGCTTTTGCCGAGTCTTTTTGCTATTTCATCTTGTGTCATACCAAAAGTTTCGGAAAGTTTAGCAATGGCGTTTGCCTCTTCAAAAAAAGACAATTCACTGCGTTGTATGTTTTCTATAATTGCAAGTGTTGCAGACTGTTCGGCTTTACATTCAATTTCAATACAGGGAACTTTTTGTAAATTTGAAAGTATGCTTGCACGGAGTCGCCGTTCACCTGTAACAACTTCATAGTAATCGGAGTTATTTATTCTACGAACAAGAAGAGGTTGAAGAACTCCGTTTTCCCGAATACTTTGAGCAAGTTCAAGCAAATCATCGCTTTTGAAATGTTTTCTCGGTTGATACGGGTTCGGCAACAGCCGTTCAGTCGGTAGTAACAGGACTGTCGTGTTTTCTTTCATTTTCATTCCTCCCGTCTTCTGTACCTATACTATATCATACTGTTTCAAATAAAAAAAGAGTTTTCCGTCGTGGAAAACTCTTTGGTTTCGTCAAAATCTTTCAAATTTATAATGGTTGTTTAGATATTTTTGCACTGTTACGGGGATATTTTGTCGAAGTTTGCGAAATCTTTTTGTAATGAACTATATTTCTGCTGTTTTCTTCAGCAAGTTTATATGAAAAATTATTTTCTAATTCAGCACCGAGCAATGAACAAACGTTGCTTGCAATCGCTCTTTCGTCTTTTGCACCTTTCATAGAAACAAACAGTCCGTTTTGCTTTACAAAGGGCAGACAATACTCACAAAGTATATTGAGAGGTGCTACGGCTCTCGCAACTGCAAAGTCAAAACGCTCTCTGTACTCAACTTTTTTGCCTGCGTCTTCACACCTTGCGTGAACAAGTGTTGCGTTCAGTTTAAGTTCGTCAAGAACTGCCTGTAAAAAGTTGAGTCTTTTTTGAAGACTGTCGAGCAGAACGATTTGCAGGTCGGGGCGTGCGATAAGCATTACTATTCCGGGAAAGCCTGCACCTGTTCCTACATCTATAACAGACGCATTTTCGGGAAAGTCTGTGTACTTAAAAATATAAAGGCAGTCAACAAAGTGCTTTATTACAATTTCGTCGGGTTCAGTGATGCCCGTCAAATTCATTTTCGTATTCCAATCGACAAGCATTTCAGCGTATTTGTCAAATTGTTCAAGTTGCAGGTCAGACAATTCAATTCCGATTTCGCCCGCTGTATTTTTTAATAATTCTTTATTTATCATAATCCACCATATTATTATAATTAATATTAATTACATTATATATAAGGAAAGTTATTTAATTATTTTTAATCTTATCACGCAAACTTTTCAGATAAACTTTGTCTTTCTCATCAACTCTGTACGACTCGCAAAGTTTTGAAATAGTTTTTAAAGTGGTAAATCTGTCGAGTTTTAAATTTTCCACAATATCAAGTACCTTTTGTGGATATTTTAAGTAAATGGTTGCAAGCGACCAAGCGACTGCCATATTTACATAGTAATTTTCATCGTTATTTATAATGTATGATTGCAAAACTTCATCAATATATAAATCGTTTGCATAATAGCTCATAGTTGTTACAATGAAAAAACGCTTTTCAAATTCGCTTTTGTCTGCATAATAAAAGATAAAATCTTTCCATTTATCAGCATTTTTGTTTAAAAATTTCATACTTGAAACGACAACATCGCAAACTGCCCAGTTGTCTATTGTTGGTATAAACTTTTTGAAATATGTTTTTCGTTCTTCATTTTCAAGTTTTGCAGTGGCACAAACAATTCCGTAAACAACTTTTTCTTCATAAAAACTGTCTTGAGAAATTGGGTAGTTTTTCAAAAAATCCGTCGTATTTTCTTTACATATTTCTTTTGCGATTTTTCTTAAATCGGGTATTCTCACGCCGTAAAATCTGTTTAGGTCGGGAACGAGAGAGGCGTGAAAAGTTTTGTATTTTTCATCAGAATGTTTAAGAAAAACACTTTTTAAATATTTTGTATCGCTGAATTTTTCTTTTACGCTGCCGTCGCACATCACTTTTTAGCCTCCAATAAAATGTTGAGAGCAGTAATGTCGGCAGGATTTACACCGCTTATTCTGCTTGCCTGTCCGAGATTTTGAGGGCGTATTTTTGAAAGTTTTTCAATAGCCTCAAGTCGCAGTCCCTTTGCACTTTTGTAATCAAAGTCAGACGGAATTTCTTTACATTCAAGTCTTCTCATCTCTTTAATCTGTGCTTCCTGTCGCCTTATGTAGCCTTCGTATTTGACGGATATTTCAACCTGTTCAAAAATTTCAGCAGGCAAGTCGGGACGGTCCGTGTCAACTTCCTTGAGGTTTTTATATGTCAGTTGAGGTCTTTTTAAAAGTTCAATCAATTTACATCCTGTCTTTAAAGGTGCAGTATTGTTGTCTGTCAAAATTTTCTGCAAAGTGTCTGTAATAGGTATTGATTTTTCCGAAACACGCTGTTTTTCTTCTTCAACAAGGCGTTGTTTTTCTAAAAATCGGTTGTATCGTTCATCTGAAACAAGGCCTATTTTATGACCGATTGGAGTCAGTCGAACATCGGCATTGTCTTGTCTTAAAACAAGACGATATTCACTTCTGCTCGTCATCATTCTGTACGGGTCGGAACAGCCTTTTGTTATTAAATCATCTATCAGAGTTCCAATGTATGAACCGCCTCTGTCGAGAATTAAAGGCTCTTTTCCGAGTATTTTAAGTGCAGCGTTTGCACCTGCCACAAGACCTTGAGCGGCTGCCTCTTCATAACCCGACGAGCCGTTAAACTGACCTGCACCGTAAAGACCGTCAAAGTCGTGAAACTCAAGTGTAGCCTTTAAAGCAGTCGGGTCAACGCAGTCGTATTCGATAGCGTAAGCAGGTCGCATAATAACGCAGTTTTCAAGTCCTTTTATAGTATGTATGAATTTAATCTGCACATCTTCAGGCAGAGAACTGCTCATACCCTGCAAATAAAGTTCTTCCGTTTCAAGTCCGCACGGTTCAATAAAAAGTTGGTGTCGCTTTTTGTCAGAAAATCGAACAATTTTATCTTCAAAAGACGGGCAATATCTCGGGCCTACACCCTCGATTTTACCCGAATACATAGGAGAACGGTCAAGATTTTCAAGGATAATTCTCTTTGTTTCATCGTTTGTATAGGTAATGTGGCAAACAGATTTGTTTTGTAATTTTTCAGTTGTTTCAAAAGAAAACGGCACAATTTCTTCGTCGCCTTCCTGAACTTCAAGGCCGTCAAAATTGACGCTTTTTCTGTTTACACGGGGCGGTGTGCCTGTTTTGAAACGGCGAAGCGGAATATTCAGTTTGTACAACGCTTTTGAAAGTTCGGTTGACGGAAACATTCCGTCGGGACCTGACTCGTAAGAAACATCGCCTATGTAAATTCTTCCGCCTAAAAAAGTACCCGTTGCTATGATAACGGCTTTTGCGGTAAATAATGCTTCAAGTCTTGTTTTCACTTGCCAAAGACCGTTTTCAAGCCTTACAAGGTCGGTGATTTCAGCCTGACGAATTTCAAGATTGTCGCAAAGTTCAAGCGTGTGCTTCATACCTGCCGAATATTCACGACGGTCAATTTGAGCACGAAGAGAGTGTACGGCAGGGCCTTTTCCCAAGTTGAGCATTCTTGATTGAAGTTGATATTTGTCGGCTGCCTTGCCCATTTCGCCGCCTAAAGCGTCAATTTCACGCACAAGATGACCTTTGGAAGTTCCTCCGATACTTGGATTGCACGGCATATTTCCAACCCAATCCAAATTAATTGTGAAAATGCCCGTTTTACAGCCGAGTCTTGCACTTGCAAGAGCCGCTTCAATTCCTGCGTGTCCTGCGCCTATAACTATTACATCAAAATTTTCTGAAAAATATTCCATATTATTTACCTACACAAAAACGAGAAAAAATATTGTTGACAACTTCAGTCGTTGCCTTTTTGCCTGTAAGGCTCATCAATTCATCAATCGCCGAATCAATCATCACATTTACTGCGTCGAAAGTCATACCCGAAACGGCGTCGTCAAGTGCCTGACTTATGTAGTCAAAGGCGTTTTGACAGTTAATTTTCTGTCTTTCGTTGATGAGATTTTCAGACGCACTGTCAAAGTTGTCCGTTTTTAAAATTTCTTTTACGCACTTTTCAAGTTCTTCAATTCCCTCGCCGTTTTTTGCGGAAATTTTGACGGTGTGGTTGAAATTGTTTTTAATAATTTCTTCATCTGCCAAAATATCGAGGTCGGTTTTATTTATGATTGCGATTGCATCTTTGCCTTTTAATTTTTCAATGAGTTCAAAGTCGTCTTCGCCGAGTTCTTCCGTGCAGTCGAAAACGGCAAAAATCAGCCTTGCTTCGTTTATTTTTTGAACGGCACGCTCAATTCCTATTGATTCTACACGGTCGTCGCTTTCGTGAATGCCTGCCGTGTCGTAAAGGTGCAAAACAGTGCCTGCAAAAACAACACTGTCTTCTACAATATCTCTTGTAGTGCCTTTAATGTCGGTTACGATACTTTTTTCGGTTCCTGTCAGCAAATTCATTAAACTTGATTTTCCTGCGTTTGGTTTTCCGCAAATTACCGTGTCTGCACCTTCAGAAATTACCCTTGCACTGTCGTATTTTGAAAGCAGCGAAGAAAGATTTTCTTTTGCCGATTTAAGAGTTTCTATAAGGTTTTCTGTTTCAAGTTCGGGTATTTCTTCATCGGGGTAGTCAACCCATGCAGCCATAAGCGCCGAGCATTCAATCAACGAGTTGCATACACCTTCTATTTTTTTTGAAAGTCTGCCGTTTAAAACAGAGTATGAAAGTCTTGCCTGTTCGGCAGAACTTGCACTTATCATTGAGGCAACGCTTTCTGCCTGTGCCAAGTCGATTTTTCCGTTTAAAAATGCACGCTTTGTAAATTCGCCCGCTTCGGCAGGTTTTGCACCGTTTTTAAAAAGTTCTTTAAGCGTTCTTTCAGTCATATAAAGACCGCCGTGAATGGAAAGTTCGCACACATTTTCACCTGTGTAACTTTTCGGTGCTCTGAAAACGAGAGCAACTGCGTCATCGCAAGGCTCGCCGTCGAGTAAAATTTTTCCGAACTTTGCACGGTAGCCTTTGGTGTCGTTTAAATCGGAGCCGTCGGCGCACCTGAAAACTTTTCCTGCAATTTCTACTGCGTTGTCACCGCTTATTCTTATTACGCTTATTCCTGCGTTTGCTTTTGCGGTCGCAACCGCCGCTATTGTATGCGCCATAAAAAGCCCCTTTCATAATTGCTTATAATATTTAATCACATTTGTTTTAATAAATCAATTATTTAATTTAATAAAAATCAACTGAAAATTTGCCGAAAATCAGTAAAATTTTTAAAATTTGTTATTCCGTTAAGAAATAGATGCATAGCAGTAATAATTTTATTTTAATTTATTCATTTTGAAAATTATTTTTTCAAAAATCTTTTTAAAGCAATTCCGACAACTGCCGAAACGGTACAAATTCCGGAAATAATTGCTCCTGCAAATGCCGTTTTATACAGTTTTTCCCTGTCTTTGAAATCACTTTCACTTTTAATTTTTTTTATATAATCTGAGTTTTGATAAACCTTGACTTCCTTGATTATAAAATCATTTGTACCGTCAAAATGATTTTTAAATTTTCCTATTTTTTGTCCGTACGGACCGTAAATGTCATCTCTTATCTCAACTGTGAGCCTTAAATAACTCGGCACTCTTGACACACCGCCTGCATTTGTTGCCCAAACAGGTTTTCCGTCAAGATACATTACATATTCAGTCGGAGTCCATTTTAAAGCGTATGTGTGTTCTTTTCCGTCATAGAGATTTGTTTTCGTATCAAAAATATTGCTGATACAACGATGAAAAGGAAATTTATATGAGTCAAAATGTATTGCCTGTCCCGTTTTTGTGGGATTTTTTCGTATAAAAGATGATTCGTATATGTCTATTTCACTGCCGTCTTTTCCTTTGTTTCCGACTTTAAAAGTGCCGTTGCTTTGAAGCCAAAAAGCAGACCACATACCCGTTCCTCTCGGAACAATTACCCTTGCTTCAAAGTAGCCGAAAGCCTGTTCAAAAATGTCCCGTGTTTCGATACCACCCGTAAAAATGCCGTTTGAAACTTTGCATACATCACAATGGTGGTCGGTTTTTTTTTCGCTGTGAACAACAAGACCGTTTTCGGTAAAATCGAGCATTTTGTCGCACCAATATTCATATTTGCGAAAACCGTGAGTTGAAGGTACCCATTTTGCTTTTTGCAATTCGTCAATGTTTTTTATTTTTGTAAAATCGGTGTGCAGAGTTTTTGTCCATTTTTCACTGCTTAAATCGGGCAGAGAAGTGTCAAATTTTTTGTTTGATTTGATTTTTTTAAATGCATTGTTTTCTGATGTTTTCAAAAAATCTCTCCTTAATTTCTTTATTAATATAATATTATCACAGTGAATTTCTTTTATCAACGGTAATTAGGCGGGAAAATACCGTGTATTTTTTGATGTTTTGCACAAAAAAATAAATATAAATAATAATTTGTTTACAACATAAATATTGCTATTTATTTGACGATGTTGTATAATAACTACAAAGAGCAGGAAAATTATTTTTATATTGACTTGCTTGAAATCTAAAGTAGAGTTAGGAGATTTTAATATGCCACTTGTTACTACTAAAGAAATGTTCAAGAAAGCATACGAAGGCGGTTACGCTATCGGCGCTTTCAATGTAAACAATATGGAAATCGTTCAGGGTATTACAAGAGCTGCAAAAAAACTCAACGCACCTGTTATTCTTCAATGTTCGGCAGGCGCAAGAAAGTATGCAGGCCCTGAATACATTGTTGCTATGGTAAAGGCAGCAGTAGAAGAAACAGGTCTTCCGATTGCACTTCATCTTGACCACGGCCCTGACTTTGAAACTTGCAAAAGCTGTATCGACAGCGGTTTCACTTCAGTTATGATTGACGGCTCATCTCTTCCTTATGAAGAAAATGTTGCTCTTACAAAAAAAGTTGTAGAGTATGCACACGCTCACGGCGTTGTTGTTGAAGGCGAACTCGGTACACTTGCAGGCGTTGAAGACGATGTAAATGTTGGCGCTGAAGACGCTTCATACACAAAACCTGAAGAAGTTTACGACTTCGTTACAAGAACAGGTGTTGACTCACTTGCTATTGCTATCGGTACAAGCCACGGTGCATATAAATTTAAACCGGGTCAAAAACCACAACTTCGTTTTGACATTCTCAAAGAAGTAAGCGAAAAACTTCCGGGCTTCCCGATTGTTCTTCACGGTGCTTCTTCTGTTAACCAAGAACACATCAAACTCATCAACGAGTACGGCGGAGAGATGCCTGACGCTATCGGTATCCCTGAAGAAATGCTTCGTGAAGCCGCTTCAATGGCTGTTTGCAAAATCAATGTTGACTCTGACATCAGAATTGCAATGACTGCTGCACTCAGAAAGTACCTTGCAGAAAACCCGAAACACTTTGACCCTCGTCAATATCTCACTCCTGCAAGAGAACTCATTGAAGAAGTTGTTGCTCATAAAATTGATGTTGTTTTCGGAGCAAAAGACAGAGCATAATAAATTTGTATTTTTAATTGATTGAAAAATCAATTTTAAATAATCCTGTGAACTAAAGAAAAAACGCTGATGTATTTCAGCGTTTTTTCTTTTTTATTCAGTTGTTTTTGTCTGTTTATTTCCGTTTATTTCTTCGTTTTGTGCGTTGTAAAATTTCACGCTTTCCGTTACATCCGTTTCATACGAAATGTCGGTAAACACAACAAATTCCTGTAAAGGTGCAATGTCAAATGTCGTTTTTTTCTCTTTTTTCACACCGTCTTTTTCGCAACTTTCGGTATATTCTATTTTGCTTATTTCTTCGGGATTTGTTGAAAACCAGACATTCATACTTGCGTTTGCGTCTTTTTTGTCTTTACTGTTTTCCAAAGGGTTAAACTTCAGTCCGCCGACTGTTTCTCTTGTGTTTTCTTCACTGCTTTGAAATTCAAGAACATAGCGATTTGTGTTTTTTATCAAACCGAAATTTTTTTCACGAAAAACAAAAAGTTCCTGTGCTTTTGATTGTCTGTTGTCGGTTGACAAAACAAAAAGATAGTTTTCGGCTTTGTCTGTTTTGTAAAACTCAAATTCTTCCGAATTTTTAAATGAATTTTCTTTGCAAAACTTTTGAAGATTTGATGTTGTTGAAAATAAAAATACCGAAACAGATACAATCAACGAAACAATCAAAACAGAAAATACAACGACTGATGAAATTTTAAAAATTTTCTTTTCCGCCTTTCTTGTGTGTTTTGAATTTTCAGAACATCGGTATCACCTTTTCTTTTTGAAAAAAGTTATTGTTATACAATTTAAATATATCACGGGATTTTTTATTTTGCAACAAAAAAACAAAAAAATAAAAAATACGGTAAAAAAAATAAAAAAATACGGTACAATAAAAATCAGTACCGTATTTTTATTAAATATTTTTAAAGTTTTATAATTTTGTCTGCCTTTCTGCACAGACTTTATGATTTTTGATTATAACAGCAGGGTTGAAATTAAATTGATTTTTATAATTTTATGACATTTATTTCAACTTTATATTATTTAGCAGCTATTAAAACTAAAGCAAATAAAAATGCTGATATGGAAAACAGTATAGCTGTAATTTTATTTAATTTTTTTCCGTATTTATTATAAAAATTTTCAAGTTTCATAATATTTATACCTTATTATTTTTTGTCTGATTGTTGGGCTCAGCCCGTTTAACGAAGTCAGTCGGTTTTCATTTTTTCGGGTGCAGTGTCATATACTTCAACTTTGTTTGCACGCATCCAGAGTGCAGGGTCTATTTTTAACTCAAAACCGTATCCTGCGTCCATTCGCCACTCTGCCATAGGTGCTTCGGGCAGACCGTAGCACGACAAAATTGTCATTAAAACACCTGCGTGGCAAACTATTGCAGTTGTTTCAATACCTGTTGAAATCATTGAACTCACTATTTTTTCAAATGCCGTGCAAATTCTGTGCGTAAACTCTGCGTTTGACTCGCCGTTTGGCGTGCGTGATTTTATATCGCCCGAAATCCACTCGTGAAATTTCTCGTCATTTTTTAAATCGTCTGCCGTTTTGCCCTCAAAATCGCCGAAATTGTACTCTATAAATTCGTTTATGATAATCGGTTTATGCGTGGGAAACATAATCTCTGCGGAACTTACGGCTCTGCGTAACGGAGAAGTAAAAACGGCATCAACCTGCGGATACGGTGTGTCGGTGTTGATTTTTTTGAGTTCTTCAACGCTTGCAGAAGTAAGTGGCAGGTCGGTGTGTCCTATATACTGTGCGTTTAAATTTCCTTTTGTCAGTCCGTGTCGGAAAAGATAAATTTTGTAACTTTTCATATTTGAAATACCTCATTTTAAATTGTTAAAAAGAAATAAAAAGACTTTACAAATGTGTCTTTAGATACTATAATACAAATAGTATATATTTTTAAAAGGATTACTGCAAGTGTTTCTTGCTGAAATAGGAGTTTTAGTGATGGAAAAACCGCATATTGAAGACAGTTTACTCGCAAAAAAATTTTTACAAAAGAAAAACTCAAGATTTGCAAACCGTCTTTCTCAGTTGAGAAAAGAAAGAGACATCAGTCAGAAAAAAGCGGCGGCAGACCTTGGCATTTCTCAGGCACTTTTGTCGCACTATGAAAAGGGAATACGAGAGTGCGGACTTGACTTTGTCGTAAAGTGCAGTGAATATTACAATGTAACAACCGACTATTTACTCGGAGTTTCGGAAAACAGAAACGGCATTGATTTTACAAGTTTTGAAAATATCATTAACGGAACGACAGGGCAGAAAGACGGAGAGAACGCCACTCTTACCGACGCAACAAAGATATTGCTCAACTGTTCTGCAAGTTCTGTTGACGAATCAGCCGCAAAATATATGCACGACTATTTTGTGTTGAGCCTTTACAGAAGTGCCGTAACGCTTGCAAAGGTAGGTGCATTGCCGAAAGAATTGTTTAAAATCGACTACTCTTTGGGCAGAGAACTTGCAAACGCAGCAATGGCAGTTATCGACGCAAAGTTTGTCTTTATAGAAGACAAGTCGAGAACAGGCGCCGATTTAAGCGAACGCTCTGCTTTGCATATTCTTATAGAAGAAGCAGAGGACTATATTCTCAATAATTTTGTAATAAATTAAGTACGATTGCCGTCTCTTTTTGAGCGGCAATTTTTTTAAATTTCGGGTAGTCCATCTGTGCGTCTTTGTCGCCTCCGTCGGAGATACAGCGAAGTGCGGAAAACTCAATGTTGTTGAGATAAGCCGTGTGAGCGATTGAAGCGCCCTCCATTTCGCCTGCGATTGCACCAAACTCTTTTTTGAGCATTGCTTTTGTATCGTTGCTTGCGATAAATGTGTCGGCACTTGCGACTGTTCCCTGAAAAACATTCATACCACAGTCTTTGCAGGCTTTGTAAACCTTTTCCGACAGATTTTTTGATGTCGGAATTTTTATTTTGTCTATGTTTTCAATATATCCTCTCGGTTCGCCGAGTGCAGTAATGTCAATGTCCCATTCACAGAAATCTGTCGCAACAACGGCATTTCCTATCTGTACTTCTTCACTCAAAGAACAGGCAACGCCTACATTTAAAATTTCACTGACATTGTATTTGTCAATCAAAATCTGTGTTGCAACGGCAGCGTTTACCTTTCCGACACCGCATTTGCAAACAATAACTTTGGTTTTACCGATTGTTCCGCTTACAAATTCCGTCTGTGCAAAAACTTCTGTTTTACTGTTTTGCACCTCGCTTTTGAGCATATCTGTTTCAACATCCATAGCACTGATAATTCCAAGCATTTTTTATTCTCCTGTATTTAAAGTATTTAGAAATCAGTTATATTATTTTTAAAATCTTTAACCGAGCGAATTTGCTTCTTCGCTTTTTAAACGGTCTTTAATATATATTTTTTTGATGATTTTTTCAAAAATGAAAATACCGATTAAACCGCCTAAAGTATTCAAAAACAAGTCGTCGATTTCAGGCTTGCCGTTTTTGAAAACAAATTGACAAAATTCGATTGCAAAAGAAAGCAAAAATGTAAAAAGCACGGCGTACTTTGGTTTTTCGCCTTTGTAAAATGCCAAAATCATCATTGAAAACGGGGAAAACAAAAGAACATTTCCGACAGTTCTGAAAAGCGGTTTAATGTTATTTAATTTAAAAATGTTTATAAATAAGTCTTTAATTTCGCCTGTAAAAAGAAGATAATTTACTGAATAAAAAGATGTTTTTGATCTGGATAAAACGAAAATCATCAAAAAAGTGAAAATAAAAGTGATTGAGTAGGCTTTGAAAAAGAAATTGTAAAAATCGTAAAAGTCGATATTTTTGTATAAAATTCTAAATAAAAAAATTGCAGAAAAAACAGCGAATAAACAAAGATTTACATATATAACTTTCGAAGTGCAGGCAATTTCGCCCGAATTTGTAATTTTGTTTACTATCTGTTTTTCAACAAAAAAAATAATCACATTTAAAATTTGTATCGCAAGAAGCGTGAACTTTACAAAGTTCAAATTTTTTTCCTTTTTCATCAGGAAAAAACAACTTAAAAACGGCAAACAAAATGAAACTAAAAATTTTACGCCTCTGTATTGTATGTTTGCGTGAAAACTTAAAACCCAAGTGTCATAAAAAATGCAGGCGGTGTAGATACAGGAAAAAAAGAAAAATGCACGCAAAAAAATTAAAAAGAGTTCTTCTTTTTTTAGTTTTGCCGACAAATTAAACAAAAAATCCCTCCCGTTCAATGATAATGATATTATATAATAAACGGCAAATCATTGCAATGATGAAAATAAAACGGCAAAAAACTTGACATTGTTTATTTTATAATATATAATAGTCGCGCTAATGCTTATGGGCGTACTATACCCAAAAACACCCGACGGCATTGTATTTTGTTTTTGCCTGCACTATACCGTGCAGAGATTATAAAGATTACGACGAGTGATAATCTTAAATTAGGAGTGAAAAGAATGAAAAGAACTTACCAGCCAAAAAAACGCCACAGAATGATGGAACACGGCTTCAGAAAAAGAATGTCAACTAAAAACGGCAGAAAAGTACTTGCCCGCAGAAGAGCAAAGGGCAGAAAAAAATTGACATACTGAGTTTTTCAGTAAGGAATTTTTATTGTGAACAGTAAAACAACTCTTAAACTAAACAAAGAATTTAACCGTGCCTATTACAGAGGGAAACACGCAGTAGGTCCGACGCTTGTAACTTATGCAGTGAAAAACAGAAACGGCGTATGCCGTATCGGAATTACGGCGTCAAAGAAAGTCGGCAAAGCACACGACAGAAACCGTGCAAAGCGTGTCATTCGTGAGTCGTACCGTCAACTTTCGGGCAAAATTGCAGGCAACTACGACTTCGTTTTCGTTGCCCGTACAAAAACTCCTTTTGTAAAAATGCAAACAGTACGCAAAGAAATGGAAACGCAACTTAAAAAATTGGGGATGCTTAAATGAAAAAGTTTTTCAAACGCATTTCGGCGTATATTAAAAAAGCGTGTATTTTTCTCATTAAGTCTTACCAACTGACTATGTCGCCCCGTTTTTCCAACGGCTCGTGCAGGTACTATCCGACTTGTTCGCAGTACACACTTGAGGCGATAGAAATTCACGGCGTTATCAAAGGCTGTTGGCTCGGATTTTTGCGGATTTTACGATGCAATCCTTTATTTAAGGGCGGTTACGACCCTGTTCCACCTAAAAAAAACAAAGAGGGCAATAAATGAACAGTATTTTATTGGCAGTCGGTGCGGCAGGCTCAACAGGTTGGGCAATATTTAAGCCGCTATATTGGCTCTTCGGAAAATGTATGTTTTTCCTTATGGAACTTTGCAGCAATGAATATTTTATTGCACTGCTCTTGTTTACTGTTTTAACAAGACTTGTATTGTTCCCGCTTAATGTTAAGCAACAAAAAACAATGGCAAAGTCAACCAGACTTCAGCCTAAAATTCAAAAAATTCAGAAAAAATACCCAAATCCGACACCTCAAGACCGTCAGAGAATGAACGAGGAAATGCAGGCACTTTATGCTCGTGAGGGACACAACCCAATGAGTATGGGCTGTGGTGCAATGGTGTTCCAAATGGTATTTCTTATGGGTATCATCGGTATCATCTATTATCCCATTCAGTACATTGTCGGTGTCGGCGGAGGTTTCGACTCAAAAATATTTGACGAAATTGCTACTGCACTCAGCTATGAAGCAGGAAAAGACGGAACATATTTCCAACTTTGGCTTGTTTCAAACTTTGAACAGTTTAAAGATACGCTTGTTGCACAGTTCGGAGAGCTTTTCACTCCCGACAAAGTTAAAATGATAGAGGCGTACAGAGAGTCTATGAACATTTTCGGTATAGACCTTTCTGTAAATCCAACTTGGAAAAGTGTTACGGTTATCATCCCGCTTGCTTCTTTCCTTTCATCTCTTGCTTCAAGCATTATGTCAATGCAAATTCAGAAAAAGACAAACCCTGCTGCAGCACAGCAACAAGGTATGTCTATGAAACTTATGATGCTTACAATGCCATTGTTTTCCCTTTTCATTGCATTTAAGGTAACAGGCGCAGTAGGCATATATTGGGTAATTTCAAACTTCGTTGCTATTATTCAGCAACTTGTTATCGCAAAATTCTTCCCACCTAAAAAGAGTCAGGCAAGATTAATGATTGAAAATACAATCGAACGCCGCTCAAGAGAAGAAAATGTCAAGAAAATTAAATAAACGGCGACAAAGCAAACAAAAAAGTTTGTTTTACACTAACGGAGGAATTTAATGTTAAAAGAATTCATCGGCGTCGGCAATACCGTTGAGGAAGCAACAAAAAATGCTAAAGCAGGTCTTTGTGCTCCTGATTTTGCCGATGTTAAGATAGAAGTCGTTTCATTGCCTAAAAAGAAATTTCTCGGTTTGTTCGGTGGTTCAGACGCAAAGGTAAAAGCGTGGTATGACGCTCCTGAAAAGAAGAAAAAACCTCAGCGTTCGGCAGAAAGACATAACGAACAGAAGCCAAAAAACAACCGCCGTCAATCAGAAAAAAGTGCGAAAAACGACAATGCTCGTGTGAAAACAGTAGTAACAGAGCAGGAAATTAAAGCAACAAAATTGAACTCCGACAAAAAGTCAGAGTCTCAAAAGCCGGAAACTCACAACAGAGAAGATGTTGAAAAGGCAGAAAATATCAATGTTGATGTTGCCGTAAAATATCTCAAAGGTATTTTGGACCATCTCGGTTGTGAAGATGCAAAGTTTGAAACAAGCGTTGCAGACGGCGAGATAAATATTGAAATTGTTTGTGAAGACTACGGCATTATTATCGGTCGCAGAGGAGAAACGCTTGACGCTATTCAGCATCTCACTTCACTTGCAGTTAAAAAATACTATGACAAGTATATCAGAGTTTCCGTAAATGTAGGCAACTACCGTGAAAAAAGAGTGGAAACTGTTAAGGCACTCGCAAGAAGATACGCAGAGCGTGTTGCTTCAAGCGGCAGAAGATATACTTTTGAGCCTATGAACCCGTTTGAAAGAAGAATTATTCATACAACCGTTCAGGAAATTGAGGGTGTTGAGTCCCGCTCAATCGGTATGAATGACGACCGTCGTGTTGTTCTTGAACCAACAGGCGGAGTAAAATATTCAAACAACAGGGGCAGGTACAACAATCGTCGTTCATCTTCAAAATATCAGAAGAAAGACGAGCAGTCTTCAAAGCCTGCATCAGCACCAAAGGCTGACAGAGCAGACTTGCCTCTCGGCAAAATCGAAATTAAATAATTTCAAATTAAACACGCAGCAAAGTTGTTGCGTGTTTTTCTTTTATTCAAATAAATTTTTGAAAATATAAAATCTATATCCGTTTATCTGAAAACAGTTACGGCGTAATCTGAATATTTGTAAACTATATTTTAATTTTTGTATGTTTGAGTGAAAATGCTTTTTGTTCGTGTTATAATCACAGACAATAGTTCTATATTTATGTTTGCAGGTGATGTTATGTTAAAAAAAATGAATGAAAAAGATTTCAGCAAGGTTTTTGACTTGATGTTGCAAAGTTTTCCCAACGATGAACGCAGAACTTTTGACGATGAAAAGGCTTTGCTTGAAAATCCGTATTTCCAAATCTATGTTTTGCCAAACGACGACGAAACAGATGTAAGAGGCGTTATCACTGTTTGGGACTTTGAAAAGTTTGCCTATGTTGACCATTTTGCCGTAAATCCAAATTACAGAAACGGCGGCATCGGTACAAAAATGCTCGCAGAAACAGTGGAAAAACTTGCAAAGACCGTTTGTCTTGAAGTTGAACCGCCCGAAAATGAAACGGCAAAAAGAAGAATTGCTTTTTATGAACGCAACAACTTTTTCTTAAATGAGTACAGTTATATGCAGCCGCCGATTTCAAAGGGTAAAAATGCCATTGAACTTAAAGTAATGACTTACGGCAAACATATTTCACAAAAAGAATTTGACGAAATTAAAGCCGTACTTTATAAAAATGTTTACGGCGTAAGCCCGACAGAATATTAAATTTTGTTTGGATTGTATTTTTTAATCTTTATTATTATTATTTAACAGCAGAGTTTTTCTGCTGTTTTTTATTTTATGTTGTTGTACTATTTTGACATTTAAAATAAATATATTGATTATTTTGCAAAACGGTTGTATTATTAAACTAAGGCGTAGTTTTTTGTATTTTTGAAATTTTCGCCGAATATCATACAGGGGTGATGAAATGAAAAACAGAGATTATAAAAATATGTCCGTTTATCAAATTTGGCCACGCTCGTTTTGCGACGGAAACGGCGACGGTATAGGCGATTTGGAGGGAGTTTACTCAAAACTTGATTATATTAAAGATTTGGGTGTTGACTGCATTTGGTTTTCGCCTTTGTATCCGTCTCCGAATGCAGATTTTGGTTACGATATTGCAGATTATTATAACATTCATTCCGAGTACGGAACGCTTGAGTTGTTTAAAAAGGTGCTTGACGGAGCGCACGAAAGAGGTCTGAAAGTTATAATGGACCTTGTTGTAAACCATTCTTCCGACGAATGCGAGTGGTTTGAAGAAAGCAAAGATAAAAATTCAAAGTACGCTGACTTTTACATTTGGCGAAAAGGCAAAGGCAAAAGACCGCCTAACAACTGGCTCAGTTTGTTTGAGGGCAAAGCGTGGGAATATGACGATAAGAGAAAAGAATATTATTTACATACATTTGCAAAAAAACAGCCCGACTTAAATCACGATAACCCGAAAGTGCGTGAAGAAATTAAAAAAGTGATGCGTTTCTGGCTCGATATGGGCGTTGACGGTTTCCGTGAAGATGTCATTACATTTATTTCAAAACGAGAAGGACTGCCGAACGGTATTCCCATTCCTGCCGCCTGTGGTATGGAGCATTATCTGAACGGCCCGAATATTCATAAATATTTAACCGAGTATCGTGAAGTGATGAAAGATTACGACTGTTTCTGCGTCGGCGAAGCACCTTTAATGACGCCGAAAGTTGCTCTTCAGTATATTACGGAAAATGAAAATCAGGAACTTGATATGATGTTCCATTTTCAGCATATGGAGGCCGACTGTTTCCTTATGGACTTTTTGCACACACCGTTTAATTTGAAAAAAATGAAAAATGCTTTTTCAACTTGGCAAAAAGAACTCGACGGTAAGGCTTGGAATACATTGTATTTGGAAAATCACGACCATCCGAGAATTATAAGCAGATACGGAAGTGAACAGTATCGTACGGAAAGCGGAAAAATGCTTGCTGCAATGTATCTTTTGCAAAAAGGCACTCCGTTTATTTATCAGGGACAGGAAATCGGTATGACAAATATCACTTTGCCGTCGCTCGATATGTATCAGGATGTTTTTGTGAAAAACAATTATAATACATGGGTTAAAATTTTCGGCAAAAAGAAATGCCTTGAACTCGGTCAAATTTCGACAAGAGATAATGCGAGAACGCCTATGCAGTGGGACGACAGTGAAAATGCAGGTTTCACAACGGGTACGCCGTGGTTTTATGTGAACCCGAATTATAAAAAAATAAATGTTAAAAATGAGCAGGAAAACCCCGATTCAATTTTAAATTTCTATAAAAAACTTTTGCGTTATCGTAAAGATAACAATTTGATTTTAGACGGAACTTATAAAGAATACTATAAAAACAGCAACGAGTTGTATGTCTATGAGCGTGCATTTGCAAACAAGCGATTGCTGGTAATTTGCTCATTTACCGAAAACGGCGTGAATTTTGATGCACCGAAAGGCTATGACCTTGAAAAAGGAACTAAGTTATTCGGCAACTACGAAACAAACTGTATTTGCAATAACGGTTTCAAAACCCGCCCCTATGAACTGCGTGTGTATTTGTTTGATGACTGAAAAGCAAATCTGTAAAATAATAAGTTAAAATAAAAAAACTCCTCAATCTGAAAAAGACGAGGAGTTTTTGATTTTATATTAGAATTATTATAACAATATATAGATAAAAAAACGACAACCCCGTCGGAACAGAGTTGCCGAATTTATAAATCTAATTAAGATTTAACCGTTTTTGGCATTATTTTAATTATTTCTTTGCGATTGCAGCCTGTGCAGCAGCAAGACGAGCAATCGGAACACGGAACGGTGAACATGAAACATAGTCAAGACCGATTTCGTTGCAGAATTCAACTGAACTTGGGTCGCCGCCGTGTTCACCACAGATACCGCAGTGAAGTTTAGCGTTTTCAGGTCTGCCGAGTTCAACAGCCATCTTCATGAGTTTGCCAACGCCGTTTTGGTCAAGTTTAGCAAACGGGTCGTTTTCGTAAATCTTGGTGTCATAGTAAGCATCAAGGAATTTACCTGCGTCGTCACGGCTGAAGCCGAATGTCATCTGTGTAAGGTCGTTTGTACCGAAGCAGAAGAAGTCAGCTTCTTTAGCAATGTCGTCTGCTGTGAGGCAAGCACGAGGAATTTCAATCATTGTACCAACTTCGTATTCGAGTTCAACGCCTGCAGCTTTGATTTCTGCGTCTGCTGTTTCTACAATGATTTTCTTAACGAACTTAAATTCTTTAACATCGCCAACGAGAGGAATCATGATTTCAGGCTTAATTGTCCAATCAGGATGAGCCTTTGAAACATTGATTGCAGCACGGATAACTGCTGTTGTCTGCATTTTAGCGATTTCAGGGTATGTAACTGTAAGACGGCAGCCACGGTGTCCCATCATTGGGTTGAATTCGTGAAGTGAAGCGATGATAGCTTTGATGTCTTCAACTGATTTGCCTTGAGCGTCAGCAAGAGTTTTGATGTCTTCCTCAGTTGTAGGAACGAACTCGTGGAGAGGCGGGTCAAGGAAACGGATAGTTACAGGACAGCCTTCAAGTGCTTCGTAAAGTTTTTCAAAGTCGCTCTGCTGGTAAGGCATAATCTTATCAAGAGCAGCTTCTCTTTCTTCAACTGTGTCTGCACAAATCATTTCACGGAATGCAGCAATTCTGTCAGCTTCAAAGAACATATGTTCTGTACGGCAAAGACCGATACCTTCAGCACCGAGTTCTTTTGCTCTTTTAGCGTCAGCAGGTGTGTCTGCATTTGTACGAACTTTAAGAGTTCTGAATTTATCAGCGAGAGTCATAATTCTTTCAAACTCGCCTGCGATTTCAGCAGGAACAGTAGGAATGATACCTTCGTAAATGTTACCTGTTGAACCGTCGATTGAAATGTAGTCGCCTTCTGTGAATGTTTTACCGTCAAGAACGAATTTTTTGTTGTCTTCGTCCATTTTGATTTCGGAACAACCTGATACACAGCAAGTACCCATACCACGAGCAACAACTGCTGCGTGAGATGTCATACCGCCGCGAACTGTAAGGATACCTTGAGCAGCTTTCATACCTTCGATATCTTCAGGAGATGTTTCAAGACGAACAAGAACAACTTTTTCGCCTCTGTCGTTCCACTCTTTAGCGTCGTCAGCTGTGAATACAACTCTGCCGCAAGCAGCACCCGGAGAAGCAGGAAGTGCTTTACCGATAGGAGAAACAGCTTTGAGAGCTTTAGCGTCGAATTGTGGGTGGAGAAGTGTGTCAAGGTTTCTTGGGTCAATCATAGCAACTGCTTGTTCTTCGGAAATCATGTTTTCGTCAACAAGGTCACAAGCGATTTTAAGAGCAGCTTTTGCTGTTCTCTTACCGTTTCTTGTTTGAAGCATATAGAGTTTTTTGTCTTCGATTGTGAACTCCATATCCTGCATATCTCTGTAATGGTCTTCAAGTTTAGCACAGATTTCTACAAATTGGTTGTAAACTTCAGGCATAACTTCTTGAAGTTTTGCGATAGGAGAAGGAGTTCGAACACCGGCAACAACGTCTTCACCTTGAGCGTTCATAAGGAATTCACCCATAAGTTTCTTTTCGCCTGTTGCAGGGTCTCTTGTGAAAGCAACACCTGTACCTGATGTTTCGCCCATGTTACCGAAAGCCATCATCTGTACGTTTACTGCTGTACCCCATGAGTAAGGAATGTCGTTGTCACGACGATATACATTTGCACGAGGGTTGTCCCATGAACGGAAAACAGCCTCGATAGCGCCCATCAACTGTTCTTTTGGGTCAGCCGGGAAGTCTTCGCCGATTTTTTCTTTGTATTCTGCTTTGAACTGGTTAGCAAGTTCTTTAAGATCTTCTGCAGTGAGTTCTACGTCCTGAGAAACGCCTTTTTCCTCTTTCATTTTGTCAATGAGTTCTTCAAAATATTTTTTGCCGACACCCATAACAACGTCTGAGTACATTTGAATAAATCTTCTGTAACAGTCCCAAGCCCATCTTGGATTGCCTGATTTGTTAGCGATTACTTCAACAACTTCTTCGTTGAGACCAAGGTTGAGGATTGTGTCCATCATACCCGGCATAGAAGCTCTTGCACCTGAACGAACAGATACGAGAAGCGGATTTTCTTTATCGCCGAATTTTTTGCCTGTGATGTCTTCCATCTTAACGATGTATTCCATGATTTGTGCCTGAATATCGTCGTTAATCTTTCTGCCATCTTCGTAGTACTGGGTACAAGCTTCTGTTGAGATAGTGAAGCCCTGCGGAACAGGAAGACCGAGACCTGTCATTTCAGCAAGGTTTGCACCTTTACCGCCGAGAAGTTCTCTCATGTCTTTGTTACCCTCTGAGAACAAATAAACAAATTTGTGACTCATTAAAATAACCTCCAAAAATAGTTTTAGTTTGTTTTCTCACATAGTTTGAGTTTAACTCGTTACACATTATAACAGAATAATGTATAAAATACAAATGGTTTTTAGTAAAAAACAGTATTTTAAACAAAATATTTTTATTTTAATGTACTTACTATTGAATTTTTGTTGAAAATAGTGCATAATTTAATTTGATAAACACAAAACGATTGTGTCAGTACAAACTAAGGGAGATTTATTTATGAGTAAATGTGCGATAATTCTTGCAGGCGGTAAAGGTACAAGAATGAAAACAGATATGCCAAAGGTTATGTGCGAGGTGCTTTTTGAACCTATGATTTCTCATGTTATCAAGGCTGTAAAAAATGCGGGATGTGAAAGCGTGTGCGTAATAACAGGTCATAAAAGTGAAATTGTCGAAAAGGCACTTCCCGACGATGTTGAAACTGCTTTTCAGTCAGAACGCTTGGGAACGGGACACGCTGTAATGATGGCGAGAGATTTTATCGGCAGACATATAGATGATGATATTTTAATTTTAAACGGCGACGGTCCCATGATGGACGCCGAAACAATCAACAAAGCGTTTGACTATCATAAGGAAAATGACAATGCAATAACTCTTATTTCCGCACTCGTTGACGATACAAACGGCATAGGTCACATTAAGCGTGACGAAAACGGCGTGCTTTTAAGAATAGTTGAACATAAAGACGCAACAGAAGAAGAAAAGAAAATCAACGAAAGCAACGCAGGTTGCTATTGGTTTAAAGGTGCAGAACTTTTTTTTGCACTCGACAATATTACAAACAACAATGTTCAGCACGAATATTATCTTACGGACAGCCTTGAAATACTCATCAACAAAGGTTGCAATGTAGGGGCTTATGTTGTTGAAAATGCAGAGGTTACACTCGGTGCAAACGACAGAAAACAGTTAAACAATCTCAACAATATAATGAAAAGAAATATTCTTGACAAGCATTTGATTGACGGTGTAAACATTCCGTCAACCGACGGTATCTTAATCGGTACGGATGTTGAAATCGGCAACGACACAACAATATTGCCGAACACAATCATCATCGGCAAAGTTTCAATCGGCAACGGTTGTGTTATCGGACCGAATACATATATTGAAAATTCAACAGTCGGAAACAATGTAAAACTTGACAATGTAAAACTTACCAATTCAGTTGTTAAAGACGGTGCAGACGCAGGCCCGTTTGCTCATATAAGAGATAACAGCGTTGTCGGTGAAAATGTACATATCGGCAATTTTGTGGAAGTTAAAAATTCCGTTATTGAAAAAGGCACAAAGTCGGCTCACTTGACTTATATCGGAGATTCCGATGTCGGAGAAAATGTCAATTTCGGCTGCGGAAGCGTTACGGTTAACTATGACGGAAATAAAAAAGACAGGTGCAAAATCGAAGACGGTGCTTTCATCGGCTGCAATACAAACCTTGTTGCACCCGTAACCGTCGGCAAGAGTGCTTTTACGGCTGCAGGTTCAACAATTACTGAAGATGTACCTGAAAATTCCCTTGCGATTGCACGCTCAAAACAGGAAAACAAGAAAGATTGGGTAAAAAACAGAAAGTAATTTTGTTTTTTCTTAAATTTTTCGGTGTGGTGGAGATATGAAAAAAGAGGACAATAAAGCAAACAGAATAAAAGCAGTATGTATTGCACTTTCAGCCGTGCTTGCCGTGTCGTCTTTTACTGCCTGCTCGGTCGGCACGAAAGATGTGCTTTTTTGGCAGAAAGAAACATCGTCTTCAAAACCTCAAAGCACGGTTTCGACAAGTGTAACAACAACACAAAGCACGACTGTGTCAACAACTGTTTCAACAACAGAAAAAAAGACGACAACAGAGAAGAAAACTACAAAGCCTACAACTCAAAAGAAAACGACTGCGGCGAAAACGACAAAACCGAGAGAGATATACGAAAAGTTGGAAAAAAACAGTAAGGACAAGTTTGAGTACAAAATTTCGTCATACACTTCGTCGTATAAAGAGTCAAACAAGGACAGGACAAGCAATATTCGTACTGCCGTAAAAAAACTTGACAATATTGTAATTCCGTCGGGCAAAACATTTTCTTTTAACCAAACAGTCGGAAAAAGAACTGCAAAAAACGGCTTTAAACCTGCAAAGGTTATAAGCGGAGGAGAGTTCGTTGACGGAATGGGAGGCGGTGTTTGTCAGGTTTCATCCACCATTTTCCAAATGGCACTCAAAGGCAATTTCACGATTGTTGAAAGACATAACCATTCGCTGAAAGTGTCGTATGTTCCCGTCGGCGGAGACGCAACGGTTCAATGGAGCAATCTTGATTTTCAGTTCAAAAACAATTACGATTGCGATGTCAGACTCGAACTTTCTGCAAAAGACGGCAAACTCACTTGCTCGATTTACGCAAAAGAAAAGGTAGATGTTCCGAAAGTCGAGGTCAAAGTTAAAAATAACGGTAAAAATTCTTATACATTGACAAGATACGCAGACGGCGAGAAAAACTACACCACAAAAAGTAAATATAAATAAAAAGAGAATAAATCAAAATAAAAAAGAGAGGTTTTAAAACCTCTCTTTTTCGTTTGTCGAATTTGTTTTATTTTATTTCATTTTATTTTTTAATCTTGAAATAACAATTCCCGAAACTTTTTTAATACCGCCTTTTGCAAGACCGAATGCAGATTTTACAACTTTGTCGCCGTTCATAATATTTACAAGCGATTTCGCCATATCTTCGTCTAACATACCCTGTGACATTGCCATTGCACTGTGCAAAGGACATTCAAGAGTTGAAGAAACAATCATTTCGTTGTTGCCGAGCGAATTGTCGCCGGAAAGCGATGCACCGAAACGAATTGTTTTATTGATGATGCTTCCCCATTTTGTATTTTCAGCGTCAATGAAACTGTTTTCAAGTCCTATTTTTTTACCTTTCGGAGCATTTGGCTCGGGAATTGGAAATCCTAAAAGACGGGAAAATTCTTCGTCGGAAACATTGCTGATTTCGGCAGAATAATAACTTCTGAATTTGCTTTCATCATACGGCGAATTTATTTCTTTGCTGTTTTCAAGAGTTAAGTTGAGAACTTTTTTAATATCTCTTGAAGACGAGCCTATGCAGATTTGATATTTTCCGCTTTCAGCGTACCAATCATAAATTTCCGTGTTGTAGTACGAGAATGCACGGGAGTCAAGTTCAATTTCAATCTCTTTTTCTTCGTTTGGCTGAAGAAATACTTTTTCAAAGCCTTTCAGTTCTTTTTCGGCTCTGAAAACATTGCTTTGCTCTTTTCCCACATATACCTGTACCGTTTCTGCACCTGCAACATTGCCTGTGTTCTTTACAGTGAGCGAGATTTTAACACTGCCGTTTTCGTCAATTTTTCTTTTGTTTGCTTTAATGTTTGAGTATTCAAAAGTTGTATATGAAAGACCGTGTCCGAATGGGAACAAAACATCTTTTCCGACTGTGTCATAGTAACGGTATCCGACATATATGCCCTCACGGTATTCAACGGTAAGTTCGTTGCCGGGGAAGTTACGGTAGCAAGGTGTGTCGGAGAGTGCAAGCGGGAAAGTTTCTGCAAGTTTGCCTGACGGATTGACATCGCCGTACAAGATGCCGATTTGAGCGTGTCCCACGCCTTCGCCTGCAAGGTAACTTTCCAAAACGGCAGAAACCTTGTCTATCCAAGGCATAGCAACGGGAGAACCGTTGTGAAGAACTACTACGACATTTTTCTGTACTGCACATATTTCTTCTATAAGTCTGTTTTGACAGTCGGGAAGGTTGATATGCTGACGGTCAAATCCTTCCGACTCCATACTTTCGGGCAAGCCTGCGAATACGACTGCAACATCGGAAAGTCTTGCAAGTTCAATCGCTTCTTTGGCTTTTTCAGGTTCGTACAAATCTCTGTCACAAGGGAAACCTTTTGCATAGTTTACGCCGCCCCTTGCCTTGACGGTGTCTAAGGCACTGTCAACTTTGTGTGAACGAATGTGTGAACTGCCTCCGCCCTGATATCTCGGGAAACGGGCAAATTCACCGATGAAAGCAACCTTTTGACCTTTTTTAAGAGGTAAAATATTGTTGTCGTTTTTAAGTAAAACCATTGATTCTTCGGCAATTTCTTGAGCAATTTTGTGATGCTCGTCTCTGTCGAAAAATTTTGTATATTTTCTGTTTTGCTGATATTCAAGCACTTTTTCAAGTATTCTTTCGCAACAGGTGTCAAGGTCTTTTTCATCGAGAGTTTTGTTTTTTACTGCTTCGATAATTTTTTTTGTATTAATTCCCGCACTTGACGGCATCTCAAGGTCAAGACCTGCTTTTATACCTTTTACACGGTCGTTGCAAGCACCCCAGTCACTCATTACATAGCCTTTAAATCCCCATTCATCACGCAAAATCTTTGTCAAAAGATATGGGTTTTCAGATGAATACACGCCGTTAATTTTGTTGTAGGAACACATTACAGTCCACGGTTGCGATTTTTTGACTGCCTTTTCAAATGCACTTAAATATATCTCTCTGAAAGTTCTTTCGTCAAGTACGGAAGAAATCGTCATTCTGCGTTTTTCCTGACTGTTTACCGCAAAATGCTTTATGCTTGTGCCGACGCCCTTTGACTGAACGCCGTTTATGTATGAAGAAGCGAGTTCGCCTGCAAGATACGGGTCTTCGCTGAAATATTCAAAATTTCGTCCGCAAAGCGGCGAGCGTTTGATATTTACGGCAGGGCCGAGTAAAACCGAAACATTTTCAGCCGAACATTCTTCGCCGAGAGTTTCTCCGAGTTTGCTTAAAAGATTTCTGTTAAAAGACGATGCAGTTCCCGCAGCAGACGGAAAACAAACTGCAACGATACTTTCGTTGATGTCGGCACCTGCCGAATCTACTTGTTTTCTGAGTCCGTGAGGTCCGTCGCTGACCATAGTTTCCTTAATTCCCAATCTGTCGATTGCATCAAGGTGCCAAAAATCGCTTCCCGACACCATCGACGCTTTTTCTTCAAGCGTCATTTTTTGTACTGTTTCCTTTGCGTTCATAAAAATTCCCCCATTGTTTCTCTTTTTGATAGTTTATTTTTTATTATTTTTAAATAATTTTTAAACTAAATAAATATAGTTTCCTTTTTTAATATTCCCAACTGTTTTTGCTGATGTTGAAAAATTCTCTTACTTCGTTTTCGCAATTTCTGTCTTCGGCTATGTCACGGATATTTATAAATCCGTCTTTGTTTATATCGCAGTTTATTATTCCTGTTTTTCCCATGTTTTCGTCTTTTGTAACATTTAAAACAATTTTTCTGTCAAACCCCGTTGGAGAAGACAGTGTGATTGTGTGAGTTCCCGATTGAAGAGAGAGCGTAAATTCGCCTTTTTCGTCAGTTACGGCCGTATTTTCACAGTCGTCACACTTTACTTGTACTCCCGAAACGGCATTTTTTAAATTTCCGTTTTTATCTGCGAGTTCAAAAACGGTGCCTGACACGGCATACTCTTTGTCCTTTTGCAACACAGTCAAATGTACGGGATATTTTCCCGATTGTGATGAATAAAGAGGCTTTGTTGAAAAACAATATGTTTTACCTCGTTCCAAATGAACTTTTAAATTGTGATTGCAGTCAATTCCCTCGTCGTCGTTTTCGGAAATTTTTTCAAAATTTTCATTGTACAAAACTGCGAAAGTGTCGAAAACTCCCGTAGATTTAAAAGAATATTCTCCCGAATATGTCGGAGTGAAGAAAAAGTAAAAAGTTTCTTTGTCTGTTTCAAATGATATATCGTATTCGTTGTCCAAAACGGTGTTTGAAAGCACTTTAAATCCGTTTTCAAAAGCATATTTTCCGACTGCATCGGCAGGTTTGCAGATGAAATAAAAACCGTCTTTTTTGCCGTTGTTACCGTAGCCGAAAGAGTAGTCGCCCAATTCTTTTACACTGCTTTTAAACTCGGCAAAATCAAGTGCCGTTTCAAAAAATGCGTAACTGTCTATCATCTCGATTTTGTCGGATTTATCGGAAAATTCAGCACTTTTCAGGTTTTCACAACCGTAAAAAGAGGCGTAGCCAATACTTTTTAAACTGCTCGGAAAAGAAATGCTTTTTACTTTTGAAAAGTTTAAAAATGCGTAGTTTCCGATTTGTGCAATTCCGTCTGAAAAAACTATATTTTCAGCCGATTGCGAATATTTGCTCCACTCGGGCAGTTTGCTTTGAGTAAAGTCGCCTGTTGTGCCTGCTCCGTCAAAATAAAGTGTACGGTTGTTTTCGTCGTAATTCCAGTTTACCTGCCCGAAAGCCGTAAAAGACGAAAGGCAAAATGTTGCCGAAACGGCAAGCAAAACCGAAAGAAGAAAAGCAATCGGCTTTTTGGAAATTTTCAAACACATACAATCACCTTTTGTTTTTTATTGAAAATATTTTCTAAATACTTAAATACTGAATACTGAAAATTTTTATTGTTTTAAATACAGTCCTACAAATATATTTTAACAATAAACAAGTCATTGTCAATAGTTTTTGTTGTCATACAAGTCAAAGAAAACATAAAAAATCGCCGATGATTTGAATTTCGGCGATTTCTTTGCTTTGTTGTTTTTTTGAATTTGTTATGTATTTTTACTATTTGTCGTGGTTTATGCTTCAGTCAGAACTTCGGCACGGTTTTTGAATATGTACTGTGCACTTTGAGAAATGTCGTCGGGTTCGTCGATTACGGCATTGAAAACAGGTCTTGTTTCTTTGTCATAGCCTGCAATCTCGGCTCTGAGCCTGCACCTTACGATGTCGAATTTGTTTTTGTATATGTGAAAGTACATATCAATCGGCTCTCCCGTTGCAAGACTTGTTCCGATTGACTGAAACAAAAGTGTTTTGTCGTCGTCTGCAACGGTCAAATCTATACGAAAGCCGTTGTTTTTGACTGCTTCCTGCGTTGTTTCAAACAGTCTGCAACAACTTTTGTTCATATAAAAAGCTTCTGTCTGCATCTCGTCATCTACCCTGAAAAGACAGACGGGACAGATGATTTCGTCTGCAAGAGAGTAACGAAAATCGTCTGCTTCGATAAGTTTCAGACTTTTTTTTGAATTTCCGTACTCAACTTCGCTCATCATAATTCTGCAAAGATTTGTACCGCTTATATTTTCACAAATACAGTACACATAAACAGGTTCTTTAAAATTTCTAAGTATCTCAAAATCGGTATATATGTATCTGTTTTTTGAACAAAGTTTTTGAATGAGTTTTTCTCTGTCGCACGGTTTTAACATATCTAAAAAAGAAAGTTTCCCCTGCTTGATTTTTGACGGATGAACACCCGAGAGTTCTGAAAAATGGCTGTCAAAATCCACCACTTTCAAATCTTCGCTTTTGTCAACTACGGCATAAAACAACTCTACTTCTATATTGCAGTCGCCATTGACGGTACTCATATAAAATTCATTCCTTCCGAGCCTTTTTAGGCAATTATTATTATAGCACATATTTCACTGCATTTGATAAACAATTTTTGAATGATTGTTAAAAATTTTGAAATAACAGTAGAAAATATTTATTTTGTATGCTAATATATCTATATAAATTTTCTATTATTTATATAATACGGAAAAAGGAGAAAAATTATGGCAGATGTATTTCGAATTTTTGTTGAAAAGAAAAAAGGAAATGATATTGAAGCAGGTCAAATTTTAAAAGACCTTCGTGAAAATGTCGGTATTACAAGCGTGGAAGATGTCCGTATCATCAACAGGTATCTTGCACAGGGAGTAGATTCCGACCAGTTCGGTGCGGCTGTATCGCAGGTTTTCAGCGAGCCGAACCTTGACAATGTCTATTTAAGAGTGCCTTTTGAAGACGGCTGGAGAAAATTTACTATGGAGTACCTTCCGGGACAGTACGACCAAAGGGCAGACTCTGCGGCTCAGTGTATTCAACTTCTCACGGGTGGCGAAAGACCTATTGTTACAAGTGCGAAAATCGTTGCCGTTAAGGGTGATGTTTCCGACGCAGATTTTGAGAAGATTAAATCATATATGATTAACCCTGTTGAAAGCCGTGAAGCGTCAGACGAAATGCCTCGTGACCTTGACATTAAAGGCGATATTCCGTCTGATATTGCGAGAGTTGACGGTTTTATTGATATGACGGACAGCGAGATTGAAAAGTATCACGCAGAGATGGGCTTTGCAATGAGCGAAGCAGACTTGAAATGGGTGCGTGATTATTTCAAAAAAGATGAAAACAGAAACCCGAGCATTACTGAACTTAAAGTTATCGACACATATTGGAGCGACCACTGTCGCCATACAACATTTTCAACAAATCTTGACTCCATCTCTGTTACAGAGGGTGGAGATTATACAGAAGCCTTAAATAAAGCCATTAAAGACTATTTTGAACTCAGAAAAGAAGCGTACGGCGAAAGAGAAAGCAAGAAAGATGTCTGTCTTATGGACCTTGCTTGTCTCGGTACAAAAGTTCTTAAAAAGAGAGGTCTTGTAAACGACCTTGACGAAAGTGAAGAAATCAACGCCTGCTCAATCGAAGTGATGGCAACAATCGACGGAAAAGAAGAGCCGTGGCTTGTTCAGTTCAAAAACGAAACACACAATCATCCTACGGAAATAGAGCCTTTCGGTGGTGCGGCAACCTGTCTCGGCGGTGCTATAAGAGACCCATTGTCAGGCAGAGCCTATGTATATCAGGCTATGCGTGTTACAGGTGCAGGCGACCCGACAATTCCGTTTGAAGAAACACTTGACGGAAAACTTCCTCAGTCAAAAATTACAACTGCCGCTGCACAGGGCTACTCGTCTTACGGTAACCAAATCGGTCTTGCAACAGGACAGGTAACAGAACTTTATGACAGCGGATATGTTGCAAAGAGAATGGAAATCGGTGCAGTTGTGGGTGCATCTCCGAAGAAAAATGTTGTTCGTATGCGTCCTGAAGAAAACGATGTTATCGTTCTTTTGGGCGGAAGAACAGGTCGTGACGGTTGCGGCGGTGCAACAGGTTCATCAAAAGCACACGATTCATCTTCAATAGAAACCTGTGGTGCAGAGGTTCAAAAGGGTAACCCACCGACAGAGAGAAAACTTCAAAGACTTTTCAGAAATGAAAAAGCCTCAACTATGATTAAAAGATGCAACGACTTCGGTGCAGGCGGTGTCTGCGTTGCAATCGGAGAACTTGCAGACGGTCTTAAAATTGACCTTGATAAAGTTCCTAAAAAGTACGACGGTCTTGACGGAACCGAACTTGCAATTTCCGAAAGTCAGGAAAGAATGGCAGTAGTTCTTGATAAAAATGATGTTGAAGAATTTACAAGACTTGCAAATGAAGAAAACCTTGAAGCAACTCCCGTTGCAGTCGTAACAAACGCAAATCGTCTTGAGATGACTTGGAGAGGCGATAAAATTGTTGATATTTCAAGAGATTTTCTCAATACAAACGGTGTTACTCAACACGCAACGGCAGAAATTTTGCCTGTAAGTGAAAAAGACAATTACAGAACTTCAACACCGAAAATTCTTGAAGACGAACCTGTTGCGTCTGCACTTGTTAAAAACCTTAAAAGACTTGAAGTTTGTTCTCAAAAAGGTCTTGTAGAGCGTTTTGACTCATCAATCGGTGCATCAACCGTATTGATGCCTTATGCAGGCACATATCAGCTTACTCCCGAAGAAGCAATGGTTGCAAAACTTCCTGTTTTGAACGGCGAAACAGATGACGCTTCAGTAATGAGTTACGGATTTATTCCTGCCGTTTCAAAATGGAGTCCGTTCCATTCGGCAGCTTTTGCAGTTGCAGAAAGCCTTGCAAAACTTGCGTGCGTAGGCTGCGACCCGTCAAAAGCAAGACTTACAATGCAGGAATATTTTGAAAGACTCGGCAATGAGCCTGCTCGTTGGGGCAAACCGACTGCCGCACTTTTGGGCGGACTTGAGGCACAGATAGGATATAAAGTTCCGTCAATCGGCGGTAAAGACTCTATGAGCGGTTCATTCAATGACCTCGATGTTCCTCCTACTCTCGTTTGCTTTGCAGTAGGTATGACAAAGGCGTCAAAAACAGTATCTTCAATATTCAAGAAAAAAGGATCTGTTGTAAAACTTTTGCCTGTACCTGTTGACGAAAAAAGCGGTCTTCCCGATTTTGATAAGTCAATGGAACTTATGATGAATGTTTATGAAAATGTCAGAAACGGCAATATCCTTGCAGCATCAACAGTAAAAGAAGGCGGCGCTGCTGCAAGCGTATGTAAAATGGCATTCGGCGAAAAGACAGGCTTTACTTTTGAACAAAATCTCTCAAAAGAAACATTGTTTGCACCGCTTCAGGCATCTTTTGTTGTTGAACTTGCAGACGGCTTTGATATGGAAGGTATCAAACTCGGTACCACAACTTCAAACGGCTTGTTTATTATTGACGGAGAAGTTATAACACTCGACGAGCTTATTTCTGCTTGGAGTGAAAAACTTGAAAAAGTATTCCCGACAGACAGCGGTAAAAAAGCAGAGATTAAAGGCGTTCCGCTTTATAAAGAACGCAGTATATTCATTGCAAAAAATAAAGTTGCAAAGCCGAAAGTATTTATCCCTGCATTTCCGGGTACAAACTGTGAGATTGACTCTGCAAGAGCGTTTGAAAAAGCAGGTGCAGAGGCAGATATTCTTGTTGTTAAAAATCTCACTCCTTCCGACATTGAGGAAACAATAGATAAGATGGCAGAAAAAATCAATGAAAGCCAGATGATTATGCTTCCGGGTGGTTTCTCGGGCGGTGACGAACCTGAAGGCTCGGGCAAATTCATTGCAACAACTTTCAGAAACCCGAAAATCAAAGAGGCAGTTACTAAACTTCTTAATTGCAGAGACGGTCTTATGCTCGGTATCTGTAACGGTTTTCAGGCTCTCATTAAACTCGGTCTTGTTCCTTACGGAAAGATTGAAAAACTTGAAGAATATGACCCGACGCTCACATTTAACACTATCGGCAGACATATCAGTCAAATGGCTTATACCCGTGTTGCAAGCGTAAAATCTCCGTGGTTCTCAAGTATCAATGCAGGCGATGTTTTTGCAGTTCCGATTTCTCACGGCGAGGGCAGATTTGTTGCTGATGACGATGTTGTTAAAGAACTCATCAAAAACGGTCAGATAGCAACTCAATATGTTGACGAAAACGGTATGGTTGCAGATTCAATGCCGTTCAATCCAAACGGCTCTGTTTGTGCTGTTGAGGGTATCACAAGCCCTGACGGCAGAGTTCTCGGAAAGATGGCTCACAGTGAAAGAAAGGGTGCAGACCTTTATAAAAATGTTCCGTTTGAAAAAGATATGAAAATCTTTGAAAGCGGCGTAAATTACTTTAAATAATAACAGACGCACAAGTGTGCTTTAAGAGGTGTTACAAATATGAAATATGTTGTTGTTTTGTACGACGGAATGGCAGACTATCCCGTGCCTGCACTTGACGGCAAAACTCCTATGGAAGTTGCCAAAAAGCCAAATATGGACTTTTTGGCGTCAAAAGGCGAAGTCGGTCTTGTAAGGACTGTTGCAAAAGGGCTTAAACCCGGCTCCGATGTTGCAAATATGAGCGTTATGGGTTTTGACCCAATGAAATATTATACGGGAAGAAGTCCGCTTGAAGCGGCGTCTATCGGTATAGATATGTCGCCGAGCGATGTTTCGCTTCGTACAAATCTTGTAACGCTCTCACAAGATGATTTGCCGTATGAGCAAAAAACAATAGAAGACTATTGTGCCGATGATATTTCAACAGAAGAAGCGTCTGTTTTGATAGAAGAGGTGCAAAAGCAACTCGGTACTGACGAATTCACATTCTATAAAGGCGTGTCGTATCGTCATTGCCTAATTTGGAAAAACGGCACTACCGAACTCGGAAAGATGACTCCTCCTCACGATATTACGGGAAAAGTTATCACAGAGTATCTCTCAACAAGCGAAAATGCAAAACCGCTTATTGAGATGATGAAAAAAAGTTACGACATTTTAAAAGACCATCCGATAAATCTTGAAAGAATAAAAAACGGCAAGCGTCCTGCAAATTCAATTTGGCTTTGGGGCGAAGGTAAACGCCCTGCACTTGCACCTTTTGAAAAGATTTTCGGAATTAAAGGCAGTGTTGTTTCGGCAGTTGACTTGATTAAAGGCATAGGAGGCTGTGCCGAAATGGAAGTTGCCGATGTTGACGGTGCAACGGGTTATATAGATACAAACTTTGAAGGTAAAGCAAAGGCAGGACTTGAACTGCTTGAAAGAAATGACCTTGTGTATATTCACTTTGAAGCTCCCGATGAGTGCGGTCACAGAAATGAACCTGAAAATAAAGTCCGTGCCATTGAGATGATAGACGAAAGAGTTTTACCGATACTTTTTGACGGGCTTAAAAAGTATGATGATTATAAAATAATGATTTTACCCGACCATCCGACTCCGATTGTTACAAGAACACACGCTTCCGACCCTGTACCGTATCTTATTTATCATAAAAATGATGAAAAAAACGGTGTTTCTTCAATCAATGAAAAAACGGCAGAGGCAACAGGCGTGTTTATTGAACACGGTCCGGATATAATGAAACATTTTCTAAACGATTGATTTCAAATTATTGACAAACGAAAGGAGAAAGATATATGAACATTGAAACAAAATGCGTGCAAGGTGCTTATGAACCCAAAAACGGCGAGCCGAGAGTGTTCCCGATAGTTCAAAGTACAACATATAAGTATGAGAGTTCACAGGAAATGGGCGACCTTTTTGACCTTAAAAAAGAAGGCTATTTCTATTCAAGACTTCAAAATCCGACCTGCGACAATGCTGCGGCAAAAATAGCATTGCTTGAAGGCGGTGTGGCTGCAATGCTCACTTCAAGCGGTCAGGCTGCTTCGTTTTACAGTGTTTTCAACATTGCTCAGGCAGGCGACCATATAGTTTCTTCAGCTGCTATTTACGGCGGAACTTTCAACCTTTTCAATGTTACTATGAGAAAACTCGGCATTGAATTTACTTTTGTTTCTCCGAAAGCAAGCGAAGAAGAAATTCAAGCTGCAATTCAGCCAAATACAAAGGCAGTTTTCGGCGAAACAATTTCTAACCCGAGTCTTGAAATTTTGGATATTGAAAAGTTTGCAAATGTTGCACATAAAAACGGTATTCCGCTTATTATAGATAATACTTTTGCTACACCGATGAATTGCCGTCCTTTCGAGTGGGGTGCAGATATTGTCATTCATTCCACTACAAAATATATGGAGGGACACGCTTCCACAATCGGCGGTGTAATTGTAGATTCAGGCAAGTTTGACTGGACTCAAAACGATAAGTTCCCCGGACTCACAACTGCCGACGAAAGTTATCACGGCTTGGTTTACAGTTCTCTCGGAGAGATGGCGTATATTACAAAAGCAACTGCTCAGTTGATGAGAGACCTTGGTTCAATTCAAAGTCCTCAAAACGCTTTTCTTCTCAATCTCGGACTTGAAACACTTCATTTGCGTGTTCCCCGTCATTGTGAAAATGCTCTGAAAGTTGCAAAATATCTCAAAAATCACGAAAAAATCGCTTGGGTAAACTGTGCAATGCTTGAGGGCGACAAACAGTATGAACTTGCTCAAAAATATATGCCAAACGGCACTTGCGGTGTTGTTTCTTTCGGTATCAAAGGCGGAAGAGAGTCTGCAACCGTATTTATGGACAGTCTTCGTCTTGCATCTATTGTTACTCATGTTGCAGACGCACGCACTTGTTGTTTGCACCCTGCTTCAACAACACACCGTCAGCTTACAGACAAGGAACTTGAAGATTGCGGCGTAAGCCCCGACCTTGTTCGTTTCTCTGTCGGAATTGAAAATGCAGACGATATTATTGCCGACCTTGAACAAGCACTTGCAAAGATATAAATTGATATAAATATAATGATATAATATATAATAACTATAATATTATATAATTTATATATTATATATAATGTAAAATATAATGTAAAAATAAAGTAGGTATTGTGATGGATGAAAAACCGATTGTTCCAATAAACTGTCTTTTTTAAGGGTGCTATAATCCCGATTATGAAAAGGAAATAAAAAAGTGTAAAGATAAATGCCGGAAATACAATCAGCTAAATCCGAATGATTATGAAGCACAACAGGAAATCTTGCGTGATTTAATAGGAAAGATGGGCGAAAATGTTGTTTTCACTCCTCCGTTTTGGTGCGATTACGGTTACAATATTACAGTCGGCGACTCGTTCTGTTCAAACCATAATTTAGTTGTAAATGACGGTGCGGGAGTTACTTTCGGCGATAATGTTTTTATTGCTCCGAATTGTTGTTTTACTACTGCGGAGCATCCGACAGACCCCGAACAGAGAAAAAAAGGACTTGAAATTGCAAAACCTATCACAATAGGCAACAATGTTTGGATTGGTGCAGGTTCAACAATACTTGCGGGCGTAACAATCGGCGACAATACAGTTATCGGTGCGGGAAGTGTTGTTAAAAAATCAATTCCGTCAAATGTTGTGGCAGTCGGCGTTCCGTGTAAAGTCATTCGTGAAATTACTGAAGATGACAAGTATCGCTATCCTTTTTATAAAGAAAATAAATAACAAAAAAAGAACAAGATTTTGCCGTGTGGCGCAGTCTTGCTCTTTTTTATTTAATTGAGTTTTGAATTTGAATTTAATAATTAATATAATGTATATAATAATATATTTATTACATTATATTAATCGTATTTTCGTATTATGAACCTGTTGCAATAAACGGTGCAAGAACACCTGCAAGTTTTGCAATCGGCATAGACTGAATTATTACTCTTCCCGGACCTGTAACTTTAGTGTTGAAGATGCCTTCTCCGCCGAACACCATATTTTTAACACCTTTGACAGATACAACATCCATAGTACAGCTTGCGTCCATCATCACTACATAACCCGTGCCGGCAACTAAACTCTGACCTGCCTCAAGGTCGTATGTAACACAACTTCCGTCAACTTCTATGAACGCTTTACCGCTTCCCGAAAGTCTTTGCATAATGAAACCTTCGCCGCCGAAAAGACCTGCACCGAGTTTCTTTCTGAAAAACATTGAGAGTTCAACGCTTGTTTCAGATGCAAGGAAACACGACTTTTGAACTATAATGTCTTTGCCCGGCTCAATGTCAACTGCAAGAATTTCCCCCGGGAAAGACGATGCAAAAGAAATCATACCCTTTCCGTTTCTTGCGGTATAAATGTTTTGAAAAAGATGTTCGCCGCTTACAAGACGGGAAAAAACTTTGCCCGCACCGCCGTTAGACGATGTTTTCATTTCCATATTTTCACTCATCCAAGCCATTGCGCCGCTTTCTGTTACCATTGACTCGTTTTGCTCGAGTGTGCAGACAAGTACGGGCAACGGAGTGCCTTTGATTTCGTAATTCATAGTAAACCCTTTCTTTTATAAAATGATTTGATTGTTGTGTAAACCCGAAAGATTTTTTGTATTTTAATTTATGTAAAAAATCGGCAATTCAAGTTTACTTACATAAATATTAAACTAAATCAAGCAATATGTCTATTGTTTTTAATAAAAATTAATATTTGGAAAAAACTTTTTATTATTGAAAATTATTTCTTGACAAATGAGTTAGAATATGCTAACCTATATTTGAAATTAGTGATACCTAACTCACAGTGATTTACGGAGGACAAATGAAAACTTTAAATCAAATAAAAGTAGGACACAGTGCAAAAGTCGTAAAACTTTGCGGCGACGGAGCACTTAAAAGAAGAATAATGGATATGGGAATTACAAAGGGTACAACGGTTTTTGTAAAAAAACTTGCACCGCTCGGCGACCCGATGGAACTGACTGTCAGAGGCTATGAACTTTCGCTGCGAAAAGCAGATGCTGAAATGATAGAGGTAGAAGAATGATAAAAATTGCGCTTGTCGGAAACCCAAACTGCGGTAAAACGCTTTTATTCAATTTAATCACAGGCTCAAACCAATATGTAGGCAACTGGCCGGGCGTAACGGTTGAGAAAAAAGAGGGTAAAATGTCGGGAGAAAACGATGTTATTTTTACCGACTTACCGGGTATTTACAGTCTTTCTCCCTACACTCCCGAAGAAATAGTTGCAAGAAACTATTTGGTAGATGAAAAGCCCGACGCAATTTTAAATGTTGTTGACGGCACGAATATTGAGAGAAATTTGTACCTTACAACACAAATTTGTGAGATGGGCGTACCTGTTGTAATGGCAATCAATATGATGGATGTTGTTCGTAAAAACGGCGACGAAATTCACGCAGAGGAAATTGCCGAACATTTCGGATGCACGGTTTTTGAAATATCCGCTTTAAAAGGGACGGGCGTAAAAAAAGCGGTTAAAAAAGTTATAGAACTTGCGAAAAACAATACGGGCATACCGCCAATTCATCACGCTTTTGACGACAGAGTGGAAAGTTACATTCACTTTATATCGAGTCTTTTGCCGAAAGATATTGACGAGAGAAAACGCAGATATTATGCTACAAAAATTTTTGAGCGTGATGAAGAAGTACTCAAAACAATGAAAGAACCGCCTGAGGCAGAACAAATTATTCAGCAGGCAGAAAAATATTATGACGATGATGCAGAAGGAATTATCGCCGACCAGCGTTACAGATATATAACTTCCGTTATAAGCGAATGTGTAACAAGAAACAGAACTAAAAAGTCAACAACGCAGAAAATAGACGATATTGTAACAAACAGATTTTTGGCATTGCCGATATTTGCACTCATAATGTTTTGCGTTTATTACATAAGCGTATCGCTTGTAGGCGGTGCCGTTACAGATTTTATAACAGACAACATTTTCGGTACAGAGGGCTATGTAACGGGTGCGGTCGTTTCGCTTTTGAACAGTGTAAATTGTTCCCCCGTCATCATAGGTCTTGTGCGAGACGGTATTTTGGCAGGCGTCGGTACGGTTTTGGGATTTGCACCGCAGATTTTTGTGCTTTTCACATTTCTTGCTTTTCTTGAAGACTGCGGATATATGAGCAGAATTGCTTTTATTATGGATAAAGTTTTCAGAAAGTTCGGTCTTTCGGGTAAATCTTTTATACCTATTCTTATAGGTACGGGCTGTGGTGTACCGGGCGTTATGGCGTCAAGAACAATAGAAAATGAAAAAGACAGAAAAATGACTGTCATTACAACGACATTTATACCGTGCGGTGCAAAATTGCCCGTCATTGCACTCATTGCGTCGTCGCTTTTCGGCGGTGCGTGGTGGTTTGCTCCGTGTGCGTATTTTATAGGTATTTTGGCAATCGTCATAAGCGGTACCATATTGAAAAAGACAAGACCGTTTTTGAGCGACGATACGCCTTTTGTAATGGAACTTCCGTCTTACCACTTGCCGACATTTAAAAATGTTATGAAAAGTATGTGGGAGCGTGGTTCGGGATTTTTGAAAAAAGCAGGCTCAATTATTTTGCTTGCATCAGTTGCAATTTGGTTTTTGTCAAACTTTGGATTTGAAAACTCAAAATTCCTGATGGTAGATGATATGAACAACTCCATTCTTGCAGTAATAGGAAAGGCACTTGCAGTTCTGTTTGAACCTCTCGGTTTCGGTTTCTGGCAGGCAAGCGTTGCAACTATTATGGGACTTCTTGCAAAAGAAGGTATCGTTTCCGTGCTTGGTGTTTTGGTTTCAGATATTTCGCAACTGTTTACGCAGGTTTCGGGTTTTTCATTCCTTGTTTTCAATCTTCTTTGCATACCGTGTGTTGCCGCAGTTGCAGCAATTTGGCGTGAATTAAGAAATTGGAAATGGTTTTTGTTTGCTTTGCTTTATCAAACATTTTTTGCGTACAGCGCAGCATTTTGCATTTATCAATTTGCACTGCTTTTTACAACAGGTGTATTCACGGTTTCGACAATCGTTGCGTTTGTAACAGTCGGACTTTATCTGTTCTTTATATTCAGAAAACCATCAAAAAGAAAGAGTGATGTTAAATGAATTTATCAACTTTTATAGCGATTATTGTAATTGTTGCAATTTTGGCAGTGCCTGTCGTTTATTTGGTAAAAAATAAAGGCACTTGTTCATCTTGCGGTAATTGTGCATCGTGCAGTAAGTGTTCAAAAAACGGCTGTTGTGCGAATAATAAATCAGAAAAGTAAATAAAAACGGTCGGCAGAAGTGTAAAATATTAAACATTTCTGCCGATTTTTTCTATTTATATTGTATTTCAAATTAAATATGATATACTAAAAACAAGTTTTTATTTAAAGGTGAAAGAATAATGCAGTATAAAATTAAAAAATACCCGATAAAATCCGTACCGAAAGTTCAGCTTGCGTTTTGGATTGTAACACGCATTTCACTCATAGGTTGTATGATTTACTCGTTTGCTTTTGAACACGATTTGATTATGGGGTTCGAGTCGTTTTTCTGTTTGGTTTTTACTCATTTGTGGGATATGTTTCAGGTTTTCGGAAACGGAAGTTTTATAGAAGAAGTTCAGCCGATTTCACAAACGATGCTCAATATCATCATATTTGTAGGCATAGTTTTCGGCAGTTATGTCGGATTTTTTGACAGAACTTTGTGGTTTGACGATTTTATGCATTGCCTGACAGGGTTTGTCTGTGCCACTTTCGGTTATGACTTTGCAGTCATTTTGCAACGGAAAAAGGGCGAGTGTTCCGTTATTCTTGCAGCCATTTTCGGCATAATGTTCACTATGACCATCGCTTCGGGGTGGGAAATGTACGAGTTCATTATGGACAGGCTTTACGACACAAATCTTCAGCTTGCAAAACCGATTGAAACTGTCAATTACATTCAGCTCGGTTATCAGGATGCAGGCGACTACGGCTTGATTGATACTATGACAGATATTTCTATGAATGCAATCGGCGGAATTATCGGAATGATTTATATAATCATTTACAGAAAAAAGCACAAGATTTCATTTGATGAGAGCAGTAAATAATTCAAAATCAAATATTTAAAAATAAAATGTCGTGAAAAGGTGCAAAAAACTGCACTTGTTTTCACGGCTTTTTTTGTGAGCAAATATCTGAATTTCGGCAAATTCATCTTTACACTTTCGCAAATATGTAAAGATTTGACATATTTTTTGAAATTTTTTACTATTTTTTATTGATAAAGTATTGACAAATTTAAAACAGAACTATATATTTAAGGTAGAAAATATCATAGGGGTGGTACCGATGTTTTTTTGAAAACTTTTTGTATCATTAAATTAAAACATAAAAGTATGTAGTATAGGGGGCATTTCTATGAAAAACTCTAAAAACATATTTTACACAATTTTACAAGTTATGTTTTCACTTTTAATTGTGATGGAAGTATATGTTTTGGTTATAGGCCCTTTTATGAACAGTCTTCCAATTCCGACAGGACACGATGTTACAATGTCCTATTGGGAAGCGTTTACATCGGATAAATACTCTAACGCAGAATATTTGGGCAGACTTTTAAAAGTTATTTTTGCCTCATTTGATACATTTTGTAATTATCAAACTTTTCCCATAATTTTTGCAGTTTTGGTTACTGTTGGTGCAGTTTTGTTTCAAAAGGAAATTATAACGGCAAAAATTCTCACAATTCTTGTATGGGTTGAGATTTCTTTCATTTTTAATCGTATGTACCTTGACTATTTTAATATCTATGTGGCAGAAGTTATACCTGCTTTAATTTCTCGGTTGATACCCGCTGTAATAATTCTTGCTTTTGCTGTTTTTACACTTGTTCAAGTGACAAAGGAAAAAAAGCAGACATAATATTTACTTAATTAAGGGGAACTAATGAAAACTTTTTTAAAAATTTCTTACCGTTAGCGTCATATTGGGTATTTTCATCTGTATCATTGCTTTTGCCTGCACTCATTTTATCTTTTGTTAACAACGGGACAGAGGAAACGGATAAAATTTTTCTTGCTTTGTCATATACCTTTTCGTGTTTGCTTTTTATGGTTTTAAATGTTTTAATCGGTTTGAAATGCAAACTGAAAGAGTTTTTGACGGGGTTTGTTTTGCTTGAAATTCAACTTGCAGTTTCTGCCGTTTTGATTTTAAAAGACTTTTTTGAGTTTAAATTCATACAGTTCAACATTCTTTTCGGTTGTGCAGACGAGTTGCATTTGAACAAAATTTTTGCACTTGTTTTATCAATGATACTTCCGTTTTCCGTGTTTTTAGGTACATTTTTGCAAAAGAAAAATATTTTTGCAGGTAAAATTGAAACAGAAAAAAATAAAAAATCTGTTTTTAAAACCGTGATGAAAAATACATTTCCGATTTTGGCATATTGGATTTTGGTGTTTTTCTTTGTTTTTTCAGCATTTTTACCCGAAAGCGTCAACGGATATTTGAATATCATTTTACTTACAATTTTCAACATTTTGTTAATCGTTTGTACTTTTGCAATCGGTTATAAGCAAAAATTAAGCGAGTTTGCAGGTGGTTTTGTTCTGCTCGAACTTCAACTGCTTGTTTTCGGAATTTTGATTTTTGCAAAGCAATATAATAATCTGATATATTGCAATATTCTGTACGGTTGTTTTGAAATGTTGCATATTAACGCAGTTTTAAGCTTGATTTTATTATTGCTTTTGCCGTGCGTCATCACCTTTTTGGTATATGTTTTGCAGAGAAAAAATAATAAAAACTAAAATAAACAAACAAATAAAAAAACGGCTGTTTTTACACAGCCGTTTTTGTTGTATTAAAGGTTATTGAAATATTAGTTTTCAGGGGCAGAAATTTCTATTTGTGCCTCTTTTTCTTCTGCCTCAAGTTCTTCTGCTTCTGCTTTTTCTTCTTCGTTAAAGTCGTAGTCTTTTCCCGGAAGAACAGCGTTGAGAATGATACCGAGAAGAGCACCTACTGCAAGACCTGTGAAACCGATTGTAACAGAGCCGATTGTGAAACTTACAGAGTCATTTGCACCGTATTTGATACCGATTGTAAGTACAAGTACAAGTGCTGCAATGATAACATTTCTTGATTTTGTGAAGTCAACTTTGCTTTCTACAAGGTTGCGAACACCGACAGCAGAAATCATACCGTAAAGAACAAGTGAAATACCGCCGATTACGGATGCAGGAATAAGACTGATGAGTGCCGCAAATTTTGGGCTGAAAGAAAGGATGACTGCAAGGTATGCCGCAATTCTTATAACTTTAGGGTCAAAAACTTTTGAAAGGTTAAGAACACCTGTGTTTTCGCCGTATGTTGTGTTGGCAGGCGCACCGAAAAGTGAAGCAAGAATTGTTGCAAGACCGTCGCCTAAAAGTGTTCTGTGAAGTCCGGGATTTTCAAAATAGTTTCTCTTTGTTGTTGAACTGATTGCAGACATATCGCCGATATGCTCTACCATTGTAGCAAGTGAAATAGGCATAATTGTGATGATTGCAGTTATTGCAAGCGACTTGTCAATATTGCCGAAAAGTGAAAATACTGTTTCATTTTTAACAACAGGTAAGCCTATCCAAGCAGCCTCTTTGAAAGCGTTTATTTTTTCAGCATCAAAAACAGGTGTGCCTGTTAAGTGTAAAATAACGGCGAAAATGCAAGAACCTACTACGCCTAAAATAATCGGTATAATTTTAATCATACCTTTACCGAAAACATTGCAGATAACAATTATTGCAATGGCAACTATTGCGATGAGCCAGTTTGACTGACAGTTTGTTATTGCCGAGCCTGAAAGTGTAAGACCGATTGCAATGATGATGGGACCTGTAACAATCGGCGGGAAAAATCTCATTATCTTTTTAGCACCGAAAATTTTGATGAGTCCCGACATAAGAAGGTAAACAAGACCTGCAAAAGCAACGCCCAAACAAGCGTACGGTAAAAGTGTTTTAGGGTCGCTCACGCCGTACTGTTCAGCCCAAGCATTGATTGCAAAATATCCGCCTAAAAACGCAAAAGACGAGCCGAGAAATGCAGGAATTCTGCCTTTTGTCAAAAGGTGGAACAAAAGTGTACCGATACCGGCAAACAAAAGTGTTGAAGAAACAGAAAGTCCTGTAAGAATAGGTACAAGAACTGTTGCACCGAACATTGCAAAAAGGTGTTGAACGCCGAGCAAAAGAGTTTTCGGAACGCCGAGCTGTTTTGCGTCGTAAATTCCGTTTTCGACATTAATCTTATTTTTCGCCATTATTATCCTCCTAAAAAACAGCGACTGAAAACAGCCGCATTTATACATTTTAAAGATGTTAACACAATAAAATACATTTAACAACAAAATACGCCATATTGTTACTTTTCTGTAACCCGAAAACCCGAAAATGCCAAAAAATCAAGAAAAATATTGCCTATATGTTGCCATTATATATAAAAATTATAGCCAAATTATTAAATAAGTAAAATTTTAATATTTTTATGTTGAAAATTGGTTGATTTTATCAAATTTTATGTTATAATTATCTAAAGTGAAAAAATTTTGCTTTTTAGGAGGATATATTTTGAAATACCAAACTTATCGTGAACAAAAAATGCACGGAACTTTTGATTTTCCGTTTGAAATTTACAGTGTTGACAAAAACCATCCGTTTTACTATTCAACTCACCATTGGCACCCCGAAACAGAACTCATCAGAGTTTTATCAGGTGAGATTACAGTAAATGTAGGCACTAATTCATACAATGTTCAGGAAGGTGAAATGCTTTTTATAGGCGGCGGTATGCTTCATATTATTGAACCAAAGCATAACAATGACAAATATGAGTGTCTTGATTTTAATTTGGAGTTTTTGTCAGCAACTTCAGACCTTTGCAAAAAGTATTTTAACTCACAAACTATGGTTCAGACACATTTTACAAGGGAAGACAGCGAAATCATTAACATTGCGGGTTATGCTTTCGACGCTATGATTAAAAAACCGAAGGGATATCAACTTATCGTTGTCGGTGCTGTCGGCACAATGCTCGGTAAAATTGTTGAGTATGACAAATATACGAAAACTGTTGCAATTTCTTCTTCTATGAGAAAAAGACTCAACGCTTTTGAAAAAGTTATCTCATATATTGATGAAAACTATGCTCACGAAATCTCACTTGAAGATTTGGCAGATGTAGCCGATATGAACCCAAACTATTTTTGCCGTTTCTTCAAAAATATGACGGGCAAAACACCTGTTGATTATCTCAACTATTTCAGAGTTGAAAAGGCTTGTATAGAACTTGTTGAGGGTACGCAGACCATAGCCGAAATTGCCGATAAGTGCGGTTACAACGATTGCGGATATTTCATTAAAGTTTTTAAACGATATAAGGGCGTTACACCTTCAAAGTTCACAAAGTGATTTTGTGTATATTAATGTAATTAATATATTTAATTATAATATATAATATAGTATATAAACAGTATATAAAGAAATGTAAAAATAAAGATATATACCTATTAAAATATATCTTGAAATGCAATGTAAAATCTCAAAAAACGCTTGTTTTTCACAGGCGTTTTTTTATTTTCTTTTTTTGTATCTTTCTGTCGGTTTTTGTTAAGGTAATAAAGCCAATATAATTGAGCATATTAACATATAATTAACAATGTGTACTAAAAATTTGTAACACAATATATTGAATTTCACTTTAAAACAGGCTGTTTTGAAACAATATATAGTATATATTTCAAAATATTACAGAAAATAGTTACAATTTGACATTTTTGAACTTTCAACTTTTTAGAAAATGAACAAAATTTTAACATCACGCTTTAGCGTGTGAAAATATATAATAGACATAAAAGCGTATTTAAGTCTATTTTAGGTAAACCGTCAAAAATACTCTTGTGAAATCTGCACAAAAAGTTTATGTAAAGAAAATTGACTTGTTGTTGATTTGTGATATAATGGCACTTGTTCGTGGAAATACTATTACGGTAATTGCGAAATTAACAGATTTTGCTCGTTGAAAAAAATAACGCCATTTTTGGTATTTTTCAACGGATTAAAACGGCTAAAGCGTTTTAATATTTCCGAACAAGAAAAGGAGAATTAGATGATAAACCAATCAAGCGTTGAGAGAATTCGTAAAATATCTCGTGCAATTCTCGCAACAGTGGTCGTTTTTGTTCTTACTATCACCTATTTTGCAACAACTGCTTTTGCAGGTATGCTCGGCGAGTACAATGTTGAAATAGTTGACGGTGCAAACACAACTACGGTTACAACAAATGAAACGGCGGCATTTGAAATTCTTAATCAAAACTCAATATTGCTCGGACCTTCCGACAAAGTTGACATTTCAAACTTTGAAAGCGGAAAAGGCGGCACTATTGTAATCAACAGATTAAAATCTGTAAACATTGACTTTAAAGGAAATATCACTTCTTACAGTGTTTATGCAAACACGGTAGAAGAGGCACTCTCCGAAATAGGCATTGCACTTTCGGAAGGTGAAGAAATAAACTTTGCTTTGACTGACAAAGTTGCAAACGGTATGGTTATTAAAATCGCAACACCGTTTTCAGTAGAGTTGACGGCAGACGGCGTAACAAAAAGTTACTCTTTGCTTGAAGGTACAGTCGCTGACCTTCTTGCACTTGCACAAATCACTCTCGGCGAAAACGACTATACAGAGCCGTCGGCTGAAACACAGCTCGAACTCGGTATGCAGATTGTTGTCAACAGAGTAGAGTACAAAACAGAAACAAAAGTTGAGAAAGTGAAGTACGGCACAAAAGAAATAGAAGACAGTTCGTTGCTTCAAGGCTCAAGAAAGACCGTGTCAAATGGTAAAAACGGCTCCGACCGTGTAACTTACAATGTTAAGTATATCAACGGCGAAGCAAGTGAATATGTTGAAACTCAGAGAACAACAATTTCAGCACCTGTTGAAAAAGTTGTAAAAGTCGGAACAAAAGCATATTCAGGCAATTTTGAACCAAACGGAGTTGAACGCAAAGGTAAACGCTATGTAGGCGAAGTTATCAGAGGCAGAAAAACTCACTATTGCTCATGCAAAAAGTGCAACGGTTCTTCAAGCACAGGTACAACTGCAAGCGGTATAAAAGTTCATAACGGTATGTCAAATCCGTATATCGTTGCTTGTAACTGGCTTCCTCTCGGCTCAATCATAGATGTTGACGGCGTTCAATATACAGTAGCAGACAGAGGCGGAAGAGGACTTTCGGCTGTCGGCAGAATAGATGTATTTACACCCGAAGGACATTCGGCGTGCATTAAAAAAGGTACAGGCTCGTGCAAAATCACGGTTTTGCGTTTGGGCTGGTAAAAATAATAAAATTACACTGTTACTGTTTAGGTGACAGTGTTTTTTATTTTAGTATATATAAACTGTTTTATTTAAAAATGAATAAAAATTAAATATCGTTTTTTTGATTTGTTTCAATTTGAATTTAAATATAATTATCAAAAATTATGTTACGGTGTGTTGTGTATTGACAATTGAAAAAATATGATGTATTTTTAATTTAATTGTTGTTTTGTTAAAGGAGATTAAGTTTTTATGCTTAAAGAATCATTAAAAGTAAAACAGACGCTAAAGCAGATTCAAGTCAAATTTATATTAAAGACGATATGAGAGTGACATATTTAACTTCAAGATTGATAAGAGTTGAAACAGCAGATATTATTTTGACAATAAAAAAGAAAAACCTTATTCTGTGCTGTACAAGGACAGTGGAAAAACAGAATATTTTTCAAGACAAAAAAATTTGCGGGGAACATGCAGATCACTTGACGGGACTTTCGGAAGAACGGTTCTTGATAAAGGATTTATAACCGAAAATGGTTTGTACCTTTTTGATGACAGTAAAAGCGTCCTTTTGGATGATAATGGTAAATTTATTGTCAGAAAAAAGAAATGTAAAGATAGGTATGTTTTTGCTTATGGTAAGGATTATCGTCAAACAATACGTGACTTTTATAAAATAAGTTCTCCGACTCCTCTTGTTCCGAGATTTGCTTTGGGAGTTTGGTGGAGCAGATATCATGCTTATACACAGCAGGAATATCTGGATTTAATAGATAGGTTTTTAAATGAAAACATACCGCTTACTGTTGTTGCTGTAGATATGGACTGGCATTGGACGGATCTTAAAAAGAAGTTTGGAATCAATGAAAGTGGTTGGACCGGTTATTCGTGGAATACTGATTTATTTCCTGATTACAAAGAATTTTTTAATGAATTAAAAAAGAAAAAACTTCATATAACACTCAATTTACATCCGGCAGACGGTGTTCGCAGTTTTGAGGATATGTATAATAAAATGGCGAAAGCAAATAAAATTGATCCTGACAGTAAAAAAAAGATCGACTTTAAATGTTCCGATGATAATTTTTGGAATTCCTATTTTGATATTCTTCATAAACCTTATGAAAAAGACGGTGTTGATTTTTGGTGGATTGATTGGCAACAGGGGAAAAAATGTGATATGAAGGGGCTTGATCCTCTTAAAGCATTAAATCATTTTCATTATCTTGATATTGCAGCGAACGGAGGAATTCCTCTTATTCTTTCAAGATATTCAGGAATAGGTTCACATCGTTATCCGTTGGGATTTTCAGGTGATACAAAGATAAAATGGGAGGTTTTGAATTTTCAGCCGTATTTTACTGCAAATGCCGCAAATGCCGCTTATTGTTGGTGGAGTCATGATATAGGCGGTCATTATCAAGGATACAGAAATGATGATTTATATTTAAGATGGATTCAGTTCGGTGTATTTTCACCTGTTTTAAGACTGCATTCAACTTCAAATGATTTGTTGGGAAAAGAACCTTGGAAGTATAGGTATGATGTTTATATAAACGCCAAAGAGTGGCTTCGCTTCAGACACAGTCTTATACCTTATATTTTTTCAATGGATTACAGATGTCATAATGACGGAATTGCTTTGTGTGAACCTATGTATTATGCATATCCTTATGAAAATAATGCGTACAAAGTGAAAAATCAATACAGTTTCGGAAGTGAAATGATTGTGTGTCCGATTACTTCTCCGCAACACAAAGAAACCGAAATGGGAAGTGTTGAATCGTGGATACCGGAGGGAGAATATACAGATATCTTTACGGGGCAGAAATATGAAGGACCAAAGATGATAACTCTTAACAGAGGTCTTAATTCAATTCCTGTTTTGGCAAAATCCGGAGCCGTAATACCATTGTCATCCGATAAGGGAAATTCTTGTGAGAACCCCGTTAATTTGGAAGTTTGGGTTTATAAAGGAAACAACACTTTTACAATGTATGAGGATAACGGAAAAATAGATTGTAAAAATCATGTTGCTTTGACTTTTTTTGAAAATTCATTAAACAGCGAAAATATGTCATTAAAAATAAGTGTTTCCGGTGATTTGAGTGTTATTCCAGACAAAAGAAAATACAAAATTATTTTTAAAGATATTGTTTGTTCTGACATTGTTGTTAAAAATACCGATGCGAATACAGAGTTTGATAAAAATGGATGTCCTGCAGTTATGTTTGATTTTAAAAAAGAGCCGGTAGAAATAGTGATCGGTAATGTCGGTGAACTTCCCAAACAATCCAAACGTGATAAACTTATTGAGATTATGTCTGGATGGCAGGGTAGTTCATTTAAGAAAGATACTTACTACAAAAAATTCGGTGAAGTTAATGATGTTGAAGGTTTGCTCAGAAAACTTTATAAATCAAAATTGCCTAAAGCAGTTTTCGACGCGGTATATGAAGCATTTTCGGAAAAATAAATTTTAAATATTGTTTTTTTTATAAATTTGGTTTGTCGGTACATCCGTTTATATTGCAATAAATAAAGGTCACAAAATATCGAAAAGTGTTCATTTTCTTGACTTTTATACAAAAATAAAGTAAACTGTAAAAAGGTATAAGTAATTTTAATTTGCAATTCTCGGAGGTAATGAAATGTTAAACAGCGAAAAAACAATGGAGTCAATAGTATCGCTTTGTAAAGGCAGGGGCTTTGTTTTTCCCGGCTCTGAAATTTACGGCGGACTTTCAAATACATGGGACTACGGCCCGCTCGGTGTAGAATTTAAAAACAATGTTAAAAGAGCTTGGTGGAAAAAGTTTGTACAGGAAAGTCCTTATAATGTAGGTCTTGACAGTGCTATTTTTATGAATCCGCAAACTTGGGTGGCAAGCGGTCATGTCGGCGGCTTTTCCGATCCGCTTATGGACTGTAAATCTTGTAAAACCCGTCACAGAGCAGACCAACTCATTGAAGCAACAGGTGTTAACCCTGCAGGTTGGTCAAATGCACAGATGAGTGAATATATTAAAGAACACAACATCACTTGTCCCGATTGCGGCGCTTGTGATTTCACTGATATTCGTCAGTTCAACCTTATGTTTAAAACATTTCAAGGTGTAACCGAAGACGCTAAAAATGAGATTTATCTTCGTCCTGAAACGGCTCAGGGTATTTTTGTAAACTTTGCAAACATTCAGCGTTCAACCAGAAAGAAAGTTCCTTTCGGTGTTTGTCAGGTAGGTAAATCTTTCAGAAACGAAATTACTCCCGGTAACTTCATCTTCAGAACTCGTGAGTTTGAACAGATGGAAATGGAGTTTTTCTGTAAACCGGGTACTGACCTTGAGTGGTTCTCGTATTGGAAAGACTACTGCAAAAACTTCCTTCTCGGTTTAGGTCTTAAAGAAGAAAATATCCGTATGAGAGACCACGAACAAGAAGAACTTTCACACTATTCCAACGCTACAACAGATATTGAATTTTTGTTCCCGTTCGGTTGGGGCGAACTTTGGGGAATTGCCGACAGAACTGATTTTGACCTTAATCGTCATCAGGAAACTTCAGGTAAATCACTTGAGTATTTTGACCCGACAACAAATGAAAAATATGTTCCTTATGTTGTTGAGCCTTCTTTGGGCGCAGACAGAGTTGCACTTGCTTTTCTCTGTGACGCATACGATGAGGAAATTGTTGACGCAGAGAAGAACGACAAGCGTGTTGTAATGCGTTTGCATCCTGCACTTGCACCGTTTAAGGCTGCAATTCTCCCACTTTCAAAGAAACTTTCCGAAAAAGCAATGGAAGTTTTCTCGACACTTGCTAAAAAGTACAATGTTGACTTTGATGATGCAGGCTCAATCGGTAAACGCTATCGCCGACAAGACGAAATCGGTACACCGTACTGCATTACCTACGACTTTGAAAGCGAAGAAGACGGTTGCGTAACAGTTCGTGACCGTGACACAATGGAACAGGTAAGACTTCCCATAAGTGAACTCGCTTCATTTATCGAGTCTAAACTTGATTTTTAACAGGAGAAAAGATGGACAGAAAACTTATTAAAGCCCAGTCAAAACAGATAATCAAAAAAAATTCCTGCAAACTTTTCATAATAACATTTGTCGGTATAATGCTTGTCAATCTTGTTATTGCAGCCGTAACTTCAACAATATATTTTAATATGTTACGCTCGGTTTCTGACAGTTATACAGAGTATGAAAACGGCGAAGATTTTTACAATTTCGGAAATCCCGACGCTTTTGACTCCGACTATTTCAGTGACTTCGGCTCACAGATTAAACCTGTTCAGCAACCTGACTGCAAACAGATGCCAAACGAGTTATACGACGAATTTTACGATGATTTTTACGACGAGTTTGAGCAGTACGGAAATAGTTACGGCAATGGCTATGGAAACGGCTACGGTCAGTACGGTGAAGGCGAACTTCCCAATTATATGTTCGACAACTATGCTGCTCCTCTTTTGAGTTCTATTGTTCTTATGATTGTTTCTTTGTTGAGTTTGTTTGCATCACTTGTGCTTTTGCCTAATCAATCGACATTGCAAGGGTACTATGTTTCTGTAATCAGAGGCAGAAAACCCGTAATTTCCGACGGCATAAAGTATGTATATAAAAATGCTTTTTCAGGCTCGTATTTCAAACGACTTGCATTGGAAATAATTATGAATATTGCTATCTCGTTTGCATCAATGTTGTTTATCATTCCGGGCATTATTTTAAATTTGCATTGGGCATTTGCAAGGCAGATTTTAAATGATAATCCCGATATGGATGTTTTCGACGCTTTGAGAATAAGCGGACAGATGACAAAAGGTCATAAGGGAGAACTTTTTGTTCTTGAACTCAGCTTTATAGGTTGGTTTTTACTTTCTGCCGTTACTCTCGGTATCGGTTTAATATATTCGTTGCCTTACTATTACACAACGATGGCACTTTACTATCAAAATTTCAAAATGCGTTCAATTCAAGAAGGCACAGTGGATATGAATGAATTTATGAGTAACGCAGAGAGAAACAGAAGAGCACAAAACGGTTACTATAACGGTAATCAATACTCGCAAAATTTCTCAAATGCTGCTCCTCAATATAACGGAAATTCACAATCACAGCATTTGGGTCAGCAAAATAACGGTGCAAAACCGTCATTCATTCCTACCGAAGTTCCGTCAAGCGAGCCAAATTCTGACACCGTTACTTTTACGGAGGCAGAGTACAGCGAGCCGACAGAACCGCAGTATGCAGAAGAAACGGAGCCGATTGACGCTTTTGAAACGGCAGACTCACAAACAGATTTTGCCGAACCTGTTGAAGCAGAGGAAACTGACAAGACGGGTTTTGAAAGTGCCGATAATTCCGATAAGGATGAATACATCCCAAAAGACGACAATTCGGATACAGACGACACATTTAAAATGTAATTGTCAAACTGTTTTTGAAGTTTGATGATTGTAAAATACATAAAAATAAACGGCTTGCAGTCGAAAAGATTGCAAGCCGTTTTATCATTTTTTATTATTTAATTTAGTCTTCAAGGCCGTTTTCAATCAAAGAAACTGCTTTATCGAGCATTTCCTGTTCGTCTTCGCCGTCGCACTTGATTGTAATTTCAGAGCCGTATTTAATGCAGGCAGCCATAATGTTCATAATACTTTTGCCGTTGATTTCTTTGCCGTCAAATTCAATATCAATGTTTGATTTGAATTTTGTCATTTCAGTTACAAAAAGGTTTGCAGGACGCATATGAAGACCTAATTTATCTACGATTTTAGTGCTTTTTTGAACCATTGGTAAATACCTCGTTTCTTTCTGTAAATATCAAACTGCATACAAACAGACGCAAAGGCGAGTTTGAAACAGAGCGATTTATATTTTTTTCATTTTTTGTTTTTTATTACATTTATATTATATCTTTATTTTTAAATTTTGCAATAAGTCTTACGCTATTTTATTACTTTTTGCAAAATCTTTTGAATAAAAAAAATAATCTTTCGTAAAAAATTACTATTAAAAAAGTTATTTTACCGTTTTAATAACCGTGTGTCTGCGATATGTTTCATCGGGCAAAAAGTCGGTTATGATACAACCACGGTCAATCGGAGCAAATGTTACGGAAGAAACAACTCCGAACTTTGAATGGTCTGCCAAAATATATGTTACAAAACTTCTGTCAAACGCCGTTGCTTTTACAAAAGCTTCTTCGGCGTCGGGTGTGGTGTAACCTCTCTCTATGCTTACGCCGTTTGCACCTATAAACGCCTTTGTGAAGTTGTAGCTTCGTATGTTTTTTGCAGCCACAACGCCGATTACTGCTTCGGTTGTTGACTTTAATTGTCCGCCGAGTACATAGACCTGAAGACCCATTTGAACAAGTTTTTTTGCGTGAATGATACCGTTTGTTACAAAGGAAGCGGCACAGTTTTTGTCAATATAGTCAGCCATTAAAAGTGTTGTTGTGCCTGCGTCAAGATAGACAAAATCGTCGTTGTTGATTTGTGCGGCGGCAAAACGGGCTATTTCTTTTTTCTCACTCATATTTTCGCCTGACTTTTTTTGTACGCTGTCTTCGAGTGCTATAAAATTTTGATTTTTCAGCATTGCACCGCCGTGAATTTTATTTACAAGTCCTGTCTTTGCAAGTTCGGTAATATCACGGCGAATAGTTGACTCTGACGCTCCCAATACCTCTGTCAGCATTGCAACGGAAACCGTACCGTGAGTTTTTAAAATGTCCATTATAGCGTTTTTTCTTTCTTGATTAAGCATGGTATCACTCCCTGATATTTAACATATATTATCTGCATCTCTATTTTAACATTTCAGTCAAATTCAGTCAATAATGAGAAATAATTTATTTGAAATATGAAAAATATATTGTTTTTTTGACAAATTGCGTGCTTTTGAACATAATTGATAAAAATAAAAATCAGCCGAAAGGTATCGACTGATTTTTTATTGAATATTTAATATTGAATTTGTTGAAAAATATTAAATAAATAAAAGTGAAGTTGCTATTGTAAACTGTGCTGCGTAGTATAAAAAATGATTTAATATGACATACGCAGGAGTGTTTTTGTTTTGTTTTCTGTCAAAATATGTCGAGCAAAGCACGGCGTCGGACAGAAGAAACAGTAAAGCACCTATTGCAAACATTATCGTGTTTTTTGAAAAACCGTCAAAGTACATATTGAGCGATGACGAAAGAAGCGTCATTACCAAAAATGCAGTGTAGATATATGTGATTTCTTTATATCCCGTATAATCGTTTTGTTTTCTTGTGATAAACATTTGAATTGCAGGAATAATTATTGAAAGCACTGCACAGAGTATGTACCATTTTTTGTCAGCATCGGCATTTGTGTGTAAAATGATTGCGACTAAAAAGATAATGTGTCCTACAAGGAAAGAACAAAAGCCCCAATATGTAAACTGCTTTTCTTCTTTTTTGAACACCCATTTCAAGTCAAGCCAGATGTCGCCCAATAAACCTGCTACGAGTGCAAGCATGATGAGCATTGAGTAAACTGCTTCCTGTGGTTTTGTTACAACTGCGTAACCTGCCGTTGCGACGAAAAAGCAACTTGTGATTGCTTTTGCAATGACTGCCGGCATAAGATGTTTTTTTACTCTCAAAACTATAAAGACGATAAAAGAAACAATGCCGAGTGCAATGATTATTCCGTACATTGTACTTGTCATTTTGAAATTTCCCCCTCAAAAAAATTATGTTTTCAATTTCAACTGTCCTAAATTTTAAAACGCATTTTAATTTTTAAAATACGCAGTTTCGTATTGCCCCTCGCTCCGAAACGATTTGTAAGCAAGTTAAAATTGAAGACTTTTGCATTTTGCAAAACAGTCTTTGTACTTATCTTACAGTATATTTTTATTTTGGTCAAGTCGTTTTGATAAAAATGACGAAATTCACTTTGATTTGAATGATTATAAAAATAAAACAAAATCGCCGAAATATAAAACTTCGGCGATTTTTTATGTTTAAGATTTTTCTGCGATTTTTTTGATTGTGCTTTCTGTTTCGGAAAGTGCTTTGTTTAAATCGTTATAATTATTTTCATCTGTTTGAACAAAGATTGTTTCAAAGTCGTCGTCGGCTGTTTTTTCAGAGTCAAAGAAGTACGGTATCTCGTAACCTTTTTCGGCAAACTCGCTTTTGTTGTAAATTCTTTCGCCGTTCAGATAGTATTTTTTGTAGCCGTAGTTTGAAACAATTTTTGCATCATATTCTGTTGAAAATTTGCCGTTTTCAAAAACATTTCTCCTTGCCGTGAATGTTCCGGAGTCGTACTTTTTCTCGTCAACATTGTTGATAACGGTGCAGAGATTTGTTTTTTCATCGTCTTTTTCAAGCAGTACAAACTTTTGCTTTTTGTTTTTTGTCGGAGTTACAAGAGCATCGCTTTGGAAAACTCTTGTCGCTGTGTTTCCGTTCCACGCAAAGACTTCCATATAGTATTTGCGTTCCGTTTTTGTTGTATAATCGCCGTAGTTGTTGACTACCACTTTTTCATCACGCTCATAGACAAGTAAAAGTTCTTCCACATTGTCGCCGTCAAAGTCCAAAAGTTTGACAACACCGAGTCCCGTTATGAAAAACTTGTTTTTTTCTTTTGTGATGTCGGCTTTTCCGTATCTTGCGGCGTAGTTTTCCGCAATTTCGGAGTATGCACTGTTTCGCTTTTCAAGTTCCGTCTTTTCGGGCAATGCTTCCTGTTGATTTTCATTTTTTAATGAACTGATTTCTTCAAGCCTGTCAGTGCAGAATTCATAAATGTTTTCAGCCTGTCTTTTTGTTATGTAAGTCAGTTTGATAAATTCCAAGTTGTCCGTAATGTCTAAAGCATGACGCTTGTAAACTTTTTTGTCAAAGTCGTATTCGGCGCCGTCAACTTCTTTAAATTTGCCTGAAGAAAGTTTGAAAAACTTGATTTCAGAGTTGTTTTCGGAATGTTCGCCTATGTAGTATTTTGAGCCGTTGTTTAAAATTGTAACCCATCTTCCGTCTTCGACATTTTTACTTTTGTTGAGTTTTCCCGAATAGAGCCTTGTAAACTCTTTTTTCTTGTTCGTTCCCCAAACTTCAGCGTAGTATTCTTCGGAATTCATATAGACTATGAGCAGTTCGTCGCTTTTGTCGTTGTTGAAGTCTATTCGCCTGATAAAACAGATGCCGGACATTGAGTATAGGTCGTATGTGTCCTTTGAAGCGTCTAAAACATTGCACTGACCGTATAAAGCAAGGTATTGACTGCAAACTTTAGCACTGTTTTTCTCAAAATATTCATCCTTTTTTCCGTCTTTGGAAATGGCAGAAGAAAAAGCGATGCAAACAATAAGAAGAAAAACAACACAAACCGAACCGAGAATGAAATTCGACACGGTTTTGGCAGAAATATTTTTTGATTTCGGCAGAGAAATTTTGATTTTTTTGCCGTTTTTGTCTTTAATTATTTTAGGCAATTCGATTTCTGAAATATTAAAATTAATATTCAAAAACCAATCGACAATTTTTTCAAAAATTTCTTTTATTTTCAGCCAAATTTTTTCAAAAAAAGAAGGGTCTTCGTATCTGTCTTCAAAATAGTTGTATTTTGCCGTAAGACCACCGCCCTTCATCTGTTATCTATATATGTATATAATATTTAATGTTAAAAATTACCAAATTTGAAATTGTAAATAAAAAAGCCTGTCAAACGACAGGCCTTGCTGGAGCGGATGACGGGGCTCGAACCCGCTACCTCCACCTTGGCAAGGTGGCGCTCTACCAGATGAGCTACATCCGCATCTGTGAGAGTATTATATACAAATTTTTAAAAATTGTCAAGACGAAAATTTTTCTCGTGCATTTTTTTGCGATTTTAAACCTTATTTTTGTAAAATTATTTTTCATATCTTAATTAAAATAAAAAGCAACCCTATAATTAAGGATTGCTTGATAAATAAAATATAGAGAAGAAAGCGGACGGAGTTCAACCGTCATCTCAGTCATATCTCTGCGTTTTGATTCGCACTTTTTTTAATTAATAGATATACCCTGCGTCCTCACCCTTAAACCACTACTTTTTTCCTATATGATAATACCAAGTTTTCAGTACTCTGTCAATTGTTTTTTGACAGTTGACTTTTAAAAATTTGAGTGATATATTGAAGTTGGAAAAGTGTATTTTTAAATAAAAATTTTTTTGAGTTTAACAATTTGGAGTAACGGGGGGATATTTATGTCAGCATTTTTCCGCAATTTTAAACCGTTTGCAGCGTATTGGGCGGCATTTTCAATATATATTATTTTGCCGTTTTTTGAATTAATCCCTGTGTCAATAGGGTGGATGATTTGCTTTGTTGCATTTATGTGTCTGTTCAATTTCATAACAGGATATATTGACGGTGTGAAAAAAATTAAATGGGGAATTATGCTTTTTGCCGTTCAGTTGTTGTTTTGCGTTGTTTGGAAATATGCAGTCAAAAGCGATAATTCCGATTTGAATTATTTAATCGGTTTCAGCAATATGACGCTTGTACTTTTTAACAGTGAGATAAAAGCAGTCAATATTACGGTTGCCGTACTTTCGGTTGTTTTGCCTGTTTTGCCGTTTTTTGCGGGCGACGGTTTAAGAAAATTGATATATAAGGAGCACAAATAAATGAAATTCGGCTATATTTTGGATTTACTTAAACAGTATATTATATTTGCATTTGTTTTTTGTGCAATATTTATGTGCGTAGTTGCATTTTCATATTTTGTTGTTTACAAAAAAATAATGCACGGTGAAAAGAAATTAAGCAAAAAAAATATTATAATCCTTATAGTCAGTTGTGTTTATCTTTGTATTGTTTTTTGTGCAGTGTTTTTAAACCGAACAAACTATACAGGCGATGTACAATCATTTTTTTCAAGTTACCGTTTGGCTTGGTATTCCTGTTCGGTACAAGGTTGGCGTAATATTATTTTAAATATATTGCTGTTTATTCCTCTCGGATTTTTATTTCCGTTTTGGAGTGAAAAATTAAATAAATTTTTAATCGCACTGTCAATGGGTTTGCTTTTTTCTGTATCAGTTGAAACATTGCAATATGTTATGAAGATAGGAGTTTTTGAATGTGATGATATTCTGAATAACACGCTCGGTGTCGTTTTGGGATATTGTTTGTTGCAAATTTTAAGACAATTGCACAGAAAAAAATATTCAAAAGCAGTGGCATATTTTTTGCCGTTTTTGATACCGATATTGATTTTTGCAGGGTTAGGTATATATTATTGTGCAAAACCTTACGGCAATTTATTTGTATCATACTATAACAGTAAAGATATGGATGAAATAAATGTATCGGTAAACTATACGCCTCTTGATAATACATCTGCATTTATTTATCAATCAAAGTCTGAAACAAAAGAAAAAGCATTTGAAAAAGCAGAAAGACTTTTTGACACGGTAAATGTGAAAATTGATACAAATACCGAATTTACAGACGAAAATAATATGTATATGGTAAATTCAAAAAATGCAAAATTTCATTTTGTAATGAATTTGGATAATGGCTCATATAATTTTCAAAATGAAGACTATTTCCAAATTGATTCCGTGAAACCCGATACAAGTTATTCCGAGAAACAGGTGCGTGAAGCTTTAAAAAAATTTTCTGTTGTATTGCCTGAAAATTCAGTTTTCAAAGTGAATGAAAATTCAAACTATGAGTTCTATGTGAATACAGTCAGCGACGGGATTTTATATAACGGTACGCTTTATTGTACAATGTTCCCGAATGAAGAATTGGGTGAAATTGACAGTCATATTTTATCTCTTCAATGTTGTTCAAAGGAATTTGGCAAGAGCGAAGTTGAAGCATTGCAACAAATAAAAAACGGTAAGTTCAATATAGATGCCGAATTGCCAAAAGATTGTGATATTGAAATCAAAAATTGCAGTATAATTTATTTGGCAGACTCAAAATCATATTATCAACCAGTTTATCAATTTAATGCCGTTATATCTTCAAATGGAAACGAGAAAAAAACAGAGATATTGATACCTGTACTTTCGTAACTGTAATTTGTAAAATATTTGACATTAAAATCTCTGTGAGATTTATTATAGGAAGATAAGCGTAACAGGTTGATTGAACATTTCCGACACGACATTTGCCGTGTCGGTTTTTTTATATAGAATTGTGGTAAAAAATGTAATGGTGTAATTTTTGTAACTATCCATTTACAAAAGCGTGTATTTTTGATAATATTATAGTGAGAAAGTAAGCGATGAATGAAATGGAGAAAGTTTTAAACAGATGACATATCAAATTTTTCCGTTCGGCGAAGTGTGGCAAAACGGTATTTTCAATGTGCCGAAAATCGTTGCCGAGCGATACATAAAAATGGCAAGTGAATATCAAATTAAAGCGTTGCTGATACTTTTGTCTATGAACGGCAGGTGCGAGAACGAAGATATTTCAAAAAAACTCGGCATTACTGCGTCTGATGTAAAAGACATTATGGAATTTTGGATTGAAGAAGGCATCATCTCGACGGCAGACGGCGAAGAAACTGAAAAGGTCGTAAAGCAGAACACGGAGAAAAAAGCAAGGTTTGAAGAAAAAGAAGAAAAATCCGAGTCGGTTGAAGAAGTAAAAACGGTCGTTAAAGAAAATAAGTTTAAAGACCTTACACCACCCGATATATCGCCTAAAGAAGCAGTTGAAATTTTGCGTAACTCAAAAGAACTTCAGTTTTTGGTAAATTCGGCACAGGAAACACTTGCAAGGACTGTTTCACAGTCTGAAATAGCAACGATTATTCAAATGGTAAACTATTACGGACTTACACCCGAAATTGTACTTACAATTTTTTCGTTCTGTAAATCAGAGCGTGAAAAAGGCAGAGCACTCGGTGTTTCCTACATTGCAAAAATGGCGAAAAATTGGGCTGAAGAAGGTATTACAACGCTTGACGAGGCAGAAAAGAAATTGAAAGCCATTGAAAAAGCAGACGGTTTGTGGAAAAATATCTGTGAATGGTTGTGCATTTCTTACAGAAAGCCGACTTCCTCTCAATCGAAAACGGTTGAGCGTTGGCAAAAAGAACTTGACGATGAAATGATTGAACTTGCCTGCACGGAAACACGGGAAAACGCAAACGAGCCGTCATACAAATATTTAAAATCAGTCGTTGAAAATTGGCTCAAAAAAGGAATTAAAACTCCCGAACAATTTAAACAGGACAAGTTAGATTTTGAAAATAAGAAAAACAAAATGAAAAACGGTGCAAAAAATCAAATCGAAAGTGCACCGTCTTACAATCTCGACAAAATCAGGGATAAAGCAAAGAATAATACAGATATTTTTTAGAAAGTGTGAAATAAATGGCATATCCTGCAAAGAATTATCAAAAGGCCTTGAACATTTTAGCACAAAGGCGTGAAAAATCACAAAACGAATTATACGAAAGAACAAATGAAATTGAGAAAAAAATACCTGAAATTTCGGAGTATAAAGACCGTTTGGCACAAATCGGCGTGAATATTGCAAAAATTATCATCGCATCAAAAAATAAAAAAGCCGACATTGAAGAACTGTCGAAAAAAAGTTTGGGAATTCAAGAAGAAAGAGAAAAACTGCTAATTAAAAACGGTTTTGAAAAAAATGCTCTTGAACAACAATATACTTGTCCGCTTTGCAGAGATACGGGCTTTGTCAACGGCAAACTCTGTAAGTGTCATATCAAGATTTTAAAACAAATTGAGCGAGATAATATCAAGGAAGTTGCACCGCTTGACAAGTGCAATTTTGACAGTTTTGAGATTGGGTGCTATCCCGACACGGTAAATCTTGACGGAATTTCTCCGAGAAAAAAGATGGAAAAAATCTGCAATAATTGTTATAAATATGCCATAACTTTTAATGAAAAAAGTCCGTCACTGTTATTTATGGGTGCAACAGGTCTCGGAAAAACGCACATCAGCCTTGCCATTGCAAATGTTGTCATTAACAGAGGATACCATGTTATTTACGGCAGCGCTCAAAACATTTTGGGCGACCTTGAAGAAAATCATTTCGGCAGAAACGACAACCCACGCTACAAACTTGACGAGTTGCTTTCGGCAGACTTGCTCATTATTGACGATTTGGGTGCAGAGTTTACAAATCAGTACAGTATCGCTTCATTTTATAATATTGTAAATTCCAGAACTTTGTCGGAGAAACCGACAATTATAAGCACAAATTATAATTTCAGCGAACTTGAAAATAAGTACGACCAAAGAATTACTTCGAGAATTACAGGTCTTTTCAAGATACTTGTATTCGAGGGAGAAGATATAAGATATATTCAAAAGTAATATATGATTTGTTTGTTCTGAAAAAACAAAATTAAAGGCAGTTCATTTGAACTGCCTTTTTTATATGATTTTTTATTTTGCACATATTATTTTTCGATTTTTGTTTCACAAAGTTCGTCTGTCGTATAGGATTTGAAAACAACTGTGTCAACGGTTTGAGGTTGATTTGCCTGTTCATAAAGCAATCCGATTTCTCCGTTTTGCATTTGAGTTAAGCATGAGTAGGCAAAGTTTGTGTTTTTGTCCGTGATTTCCTTTTTATATGTCCATTCAATTTCATAACCGCTTGTACTGTCGGCGTTTTCTTTTATGAGTCCGACATAGACAAAACCGTTTGTTCTGCTTTCGCCTGCGGGTGCAGAGAGAATAACTGCGTCAGAGCCGTCTATTTTGCCGTTATAGTTTATTGCCGAAACTTGACAACCTGAGCCTGTTGTGAGAGGGAGTTCTTTCACAAGCTGAAGGTCGCTCCATACATTTCCGCCGTCTGTACTTGTTGCAGTTGCAACATATCCTGCTGTTGTGCGTGAATATGACTGCAAATTTCCGTTTGGCAATTCTATGATTTGAGTTTCGCTGATATTTGGCACTTCTTCTGTAAGTTCCACACTCTGACCGACATTCCATGTAACACCGTTGTCGTCGCTGAATACACAAGTGAATTTTTGAACGCCTGTTTCATTGTCGAGATAGTATGCAGTAAATAAAAGTCTGCCTGCATATTTTCCGTTTTGTATTTGTATTGCTCTGCCGGGACAAACGCCCATAAAAGCCTCGTCGTTCGGTTTGATTTGAGCGTTTAAGTTTACAGGATTTGCCCAAGTTTTACCGTTGTCGTCTGAATATGTCATATATATGTATGAAGTTTTCAGAGGTTTGAACAAAGCGTCTTTATACATAATATTCATTGCAATTTCTTTATCAGTTTTAGTTCCGAAAGAAATATTGTACCAAAAACGCTGCTTTTTCTGTTTTACCGTAAGGGGCTTGCCGTTTTGTAAAATTTCGTATTTGTCGTTTAAAGAATACTCTGTTTTTTCTCCGTTTTTATCATAGATTGCACCGTTTTCTCTCACAGTGTAATTAAAATCTTTTTCTCCGTCTTTGCAGAGCATTAAATATTTTTGACCGTCAATTTCGGTAAATCCGCTTCCTTTTACGGAATTTGTGGCTCCTGTTGCGTAAGGATATGCGTCAACAAACATAAAAATTCTGCCTGTGTTTTTATCCTGCACCATACTCGGGTCAATGAAAGACGCACTGTCTTTTGTTGTCAGTTTACCGTTTTGTTTTAAAATTGTTTTGCTGTTATCCCAATCGTCAAAGTAAAGTGCAAGTGTCGATTTGCTCCAAGTTTTGCCGTTGTCCGTGCTGATTGAAACAGCAGTGTCGAGATTATTTGCAGAGTCGTGCGTACCGCCGAATCGTGCATCTATTGACGCAACAAGAGTTCCGTCTTCGGTTGTGATGACTGACGGTATTCTGTAATAATTACTCATTACACCGTCTTCGCTTGAAAAAGGTTTTACACCGTCGGGTATATCGTTTTTCGGTGCTTTCATTACGGGAGTGATGACAAACCCTAAACCTACGACCGTTAAAATTACCAATGTTAAACAAATTGCCGTGATACTCAATATTTTTTTCTTCATTTCTATCCCCTTTAAAAATTACTTTTACAGACAAAAATGCGTCATTGCAATAAATCGAAAGACAATTTTGTCTGTAAATATGTTTGATTTACAAATATATCATAACATATTTAAACATAATTTATCAATTCAATTTTTTGCAATGACGCAAAGTGAATGATTTTTATTTTTAACGGTATTATTAAGGTATTATATTGTATTATAGTTTATATTAAAAACAATATTAGAAAATGAGAATTATACCGCACCGTAAGCGAGCATAGCGTTTGCAACCTTTACAAAGCCTGCAATGTTGGCACCTGCAACGAGGTTGTCGGGCATACCGTACTCTTCAGCGGCAGCGGCAGTTTTTTTGTAAATGCCTGCCATAATTTTTTGGAGTTTTTTATCAACTTTTTCAAAATTCCAATTATATCTGATTGAGTTTTGAGACATTTCAAGAGCAGATGTTGCAACACCGCCTGCGTTTGCGGCTTTTGCGGGGGCAAAAAGTACATGGCTTTCGATGAAAAGTTTTGTCGCTTCTGGTGTGGATGGCATATTTGCACCTTCGGCAACGGCGATACAGCCGTTTTTGATTAAAATTTCTGCGTCTTTTTCGTCAAGTTCGTTTTGTGTTGCACAAGGCAAAGCAATATCGCATTTAATTGTCCATACACCTTTGCAACCTTCGTGATATTCTGCACTCGGTCTTTCTTTTACATACTCAACAAGGCGTTTTCTCTCGACTTCTTTAATTTTTTTCAAAAGGTCAAGGTCAATGCCGTCTTTGTCATAAATATATCCGTTTGAGTCGGAAACGCTTACAATTTTTGCACCGAGTTGCTGTGCTTTTTCAAGTGCATATATAGCAACATTACCGGAGCCTGAAATAACAACGGTTTTGCCCTCGAAAGACATACCTTTTGCTTTGAGCATCTCTTGGGCAAAGTAGCAAAGACCGTATCCCGTTGCTTCCGTACGGGCAAGACTTCCGCCGTAGTCAAGACCTTTTCCCGTGAGTGCACCCGAAAACTCGTCTCTCAAACGCTTATACTGACCGAACATATATCCGATTTCTCTCGGGCCGACGCCTATATCGCCTGCCGGTACATCTCGTTCGGCACCGATATGCTTTGAAAGTTCTGTCATAAAACTTTGGCAAAAACGCATTACTTCAGTGTCAGATTTTCCTTTCGGGTCAAAGTCTGCACCGCCTTTTGCACCGCCGATTGGCAAGCCTGTAAGCGAGTTTTTGAAAATTTGCTCAAAACCGAGAAACTTTACTATTCCTTCGTAAACGGACGGGTGAAAACGGAGCCCTCCCTTATATGGTCCGATAGCAGAGTTGAATTGTACACGGAACCCGCGATTTACATGTAAAACGCCGTTGTCATCAAGCCACGGCACTCTGAATTTAATGATACGCTCCGGCTCAACTATGCACTCCATAACACCTTTTTCAATGTATTCGGGGTGTTTCTCAAGCACCGGCTCAAGCGACTCGAGGACTTCCTCTACTGCCTGATGAAATTCAGGTTCGCCTGCATTTTTTTGTTTTACTTTTTCCATAAGCCCAATAAGGTATTCATTTTTAAGACTCATGATTTCACCTGCCTATAAAATTATAATTTACATTTTCCGTTATTTTATGAAATATGAAAAATATGAAAATATTTTACTGCAAAATAAATGAAAAAATCAATATTTTTTCTCAAAAAAATTCAATCTAAACTCAATTCTGTAAAAACTGTTTAAAAATTTTTGTTGACTAAGCCTGTCTGTTATGCTATACTTACACAGAAAGGTTTTAGCGTGGTAAAGTGGTAACACGATAAAACAGACCGTTTTTTCAAAAATAATAAAAAACAATCACAAATTTTAATCAATTATGAAGGAGAAAAATTATGAAAAAGTTACTTTCAATTATTATGGCGACAGTTTTAATTGCAACCGTTTTTGTAGGATGCAGTTCAAAAAAAGAGAATGACAACAAAGGCGAAAGCACTCAAACATCAGCGTCTGACCTTGCATATATCAAAGAAAAAGGCACTCTTGTTATCGGTATCACAGAGTTTGAACCTATGAATTACAAAGACAAAGACACAAAAGAGTGGACAGGATTTGATACTGAGTTTGCGCAGGCAGTTGCCGAAAAATTAGGCGTTAAAGCAGAATTTCAGGTTATTGACTGGGATAACAAAGTTCCCGAACTCGACGCAAAATCAATCGACTGTCTTTGGAACGGTATGACCATTACCGATGAAGTTAAGAAAAATACAAATGTTACAAATGCCTATGTTGAAAACGCACAGGTTGTTGTAATGAAAAAGAGCGAAGTTTCAAAATATTCTTCACTTGAAGAAATGAAAGACCTTTCATTCTCTGCCGAAGCAGGTTCAGCAGGCGAAAAAGCACTTCAGGAAGCAGGCATTAAAAATGTTACAGCAGTAACAGCACAGTCAGACTGTCTTATGGAGGTTCAGTCAGGTTCAACAGATGCGTGTGTAATTGACTTGACAATGGCAAACTCAATGATTGGCGACGGCACAAGTTACTCCGAACTTGCTTTTGAAGTTAAACTCAATGTTGAACAGTATGGTATCGGTTTCAGAAAAGGCTCCGATGTTACGGAAGAAGTAAACAAGATTATGGAAGAAATGAAAGCAGACGGCTCACTTCAAAAACTTGCAGACAAATATAAACTCACGCTCGCAAAATAAAATTTTACTTGAAAAATATAATTTTTGTATTAAAATGTTTATAACAATTATTTATAAAACAGGAGGAGAAAAATGGAAATGTTTTGGCAGGTAACGCTTGACTTGCTCAAGGGTTTCGGCACAACGCTTGAACTTTTTGCTTTGACGCTTGTTTTCGCTTTACCGCTCGGCCTCATTTTTAGTTTCGCTTCAATGAGTAAATTTAAGCCGCTCAAATGGCTTATGAAAACTTTTGTTTGGATGATAAGAGGTACGCCTCTTATGCTTCAGATGATTGTCATTTACTACGGTCCCGGTCTTGTCGGAACTTGGGCGCAGGGTATAGAAAACCCGAATTCGTTTGTTACTTGGCTTGCATCTTGGTCTGTTTTTGACAGATTTGCGGCGGTGCTTATAGCTTTTGTAATAAACTATGCTTGCTATTTCTCTGAAATTTACAGAGGCGGCATAGAGAGTATTCCTGTCGGTCAGTACGAGGCAGGACAAGTTCTCGGTATGACGAAAACGCAAATCTTTTTCAGAGTTGTTTTGAAACAGGTGGTAAAACGCATTTTGCCTCCTATGAGCAACGAAATCATTACACTTGTTAAAGATACTTCACTTGCAAGGATTATTTCTGTTTATGAAATCATTTGGGCAGGTCAAAACTATATTAAACTTGAGGGACTCATCTGGCCGTTGTTCTATACGGGTGCATTCTACCTTGCTTTTTGCGGTATATTGACGCTCATATTCAACAAGGCAGAGAAAAAACTCAATTATTACAGAGGTTGATAAAATGGCAATGCTTGAAGTTACCGATATTCATAAAAGTTTCGGTGATACTGAAGTTTTAAAAGGAATAGATTTTTCGCTTGAAAAAGGCGAGGTGCTTGCCATTATAGGCTCATCGGGAAGTGGCAAGACTACTCTTTTAAGGTGTCTTAATTTTCTTGAAACAGCAGATAAAGGCGTTATAAGCGTTGACTCTAAAGTGCTTTTAAATACAGATGATGAAAATTCTTTGACGGAAAAAGAAATACGAAAAAACCGTTTGCATTTCGGATTGGTTTTTCAGCAGTTCAATCTGTTTCCGCAATATACCGTTATGCAAAATTTAACACTTGCACCGTCGCTTGCTTTGAACGACGAGGTAAAGGCGTATAAAAAAGAAAACGGCTCATCAAATGCTAAAAAGTTTAAGGAACAAAGAAAAAAAGAGATTGAAAAAAAGGCGAATAACTTGCTTTGTCAAGTAGGTCTGTCGGAAAAATCGAGTGCTTATCCGTGCGAACTTTCGGGCGGTCAGCAACAGCGAGTTGCAATCGCAAGAGCACTTGCAATGTCACCTGACATTCTTTGTTTTGACGAGCCGACATCGGCACTTGACCCCGAACTGACAGGAGAAGTGCTGAATGTTATAAGAAGTCTTAAAACAGGCAACAGTACAATGATTGTTGTTACTCACGAAATGGAGTTTGCAAAAAATGTTGCCGATAAAGTAATGTTTATGGCAAACGGTGTGATAGAAGAAATGGGTACACCCGAGCAGATTTTTGAAAATCCGCAAAGCGAGATTTTAAAATCATTTTTGAGCAAATCGCTTGAAAGAATATAAATAACTTAAACAATTTAAAATCATTTGAATAAAAAGTTATACAAAAACCGTACGACCAAAATCGTACGGTTTTTTGTGCAGTTTTATTTTAATTTTTAAATGCAAACATTTATATTTCACTTTGAATTTCAGCACTTTATTTTCTGTGGGTAATCATAGTTCTCAAAGAGTTTGCCACTGCAATCAGGCAGACACCGACATCGCCGAAAACTGCAAGCCACATTTCGCTTATTCCGAATGCTGCAAGACCGATTATTACGGCTTTTACAAGGATTGCAAAAATGATATTTTCTTTGTTAATAGCCATTGTCTGTCTTGCAATTCTTATTGCTTTCGGTATTTTTGAAAGTGAGTCGCCCATTATAACAATATCGCTTGCCTCTATCGCAATGTCGCTTCCGACACCGCCCATTGCTATACCAATGTCGGCACTTGCAAGTACAGGTGCGTCGTTAATGCCGTCGCCCGTGTAGAAAACTTTGCCTTCTTTTTTGATTTCTTCCATTTTTTTAACTTTGTCCTGAGGCAAAAGTTTTGAGAAAAAGTTTGTTATACCTGCTTTTTTTGCAATGTCTTGTGCTATATCTTTTTTATCGCCTGTAAGCATATATGTCTTTTTGACGCCGAGTTTTTTCAACTCTTTTATTGCGTCTTTACTGTCTTCTTTGATAATGTCTGCAAAGACGATATTACCGATAAATTTATCTTTTGTTGCACAGTAAATTGCAGTTCCGATAGATTTTGTTTCCTTAAAATCAACGCCGAGTTCTCTCATCAGTTTTTCATTTCCGACAAAGTATTCCACACCGTCAACTACTGCACTTACGCCTTTTCCTGCATAGTTTTTTGCATCTTTTACTTCTGCATTTTCGGAATATTGACCGAAAGCAAGGCAGATGGATTTTGCGATTGGGTGGGCAGAATATCTTTCGCAGGCGGAAATGATTTTGAAAAGTTCACGCTCGTTGTCCGTTTCTTCACAACTTACATACTTGAATTTTCCGCTTGTTATCGTACCTGTTTTGTCAAAAACGCCTATGTTACACTTTGTGAGTTCTTCAAGATAATTTGAACCTTTTACCAAAATTCCCTGCTTTGAACAAGCACCGAGTCCTCCGAAGAAACTGAGCGGAACGGAAATTACGATTGCACACGGGCAAGATGCAACGAGTGCCGAAAGTCCGTTGTAAACCCATTCGCTCCATTCTCCGCCGAAAAATATCGGTGGTACAAGAATTATAAGCAAAGAGATTGCACATACAATCGGTGTATATATTTTTGCAAATTTTGTGATAAATTTTTCCGTACTGCTTTTTTTGTTTTGTGCGTGTTCAAGCATTTCAAGAATTTGTGCTATTGTACCGTCAGAGTATTTCTTTTCAGCCCTGACTTTAAGTGTAGCGTTGATGCAAACGGAACCTGACAAAACTTTGTCTCCTACGCCGACTGAAACGGGTATGCTTTCTCCCGTCAAAGCCGCCATATCAAGTTCACAGTTTCCTTCAATGATTTCGCCGTCAAGGTTGATTTTTTCGCCCGGTTTTACAATAATTGTTTCTCCGATTTCAACTTCTTCGGGTTTAATGCTCATTTCTTCGCCGTTTCGTATAACGGTAACTTCCGTAGGCTTCATTTTCAGCATTGATTTAATCGCATTTCGGCTTTTTCCGAGTGCAATGCTTTGCATAAATTCGCCGAAAGTGAATAAAATCATTACGGCACAGCCTTCAGAATATTCCTTTATTGCAAACGCACCGAGCGATGCGATTGTCATTAAAAAGTTTTCGTTAAAAATATTTCCGTGAATTACGCCCTCAACGGCTTCTTTGATTATGTTAAATCCTACAAATAAATAAGAAATTCCGAAACAGATTAATGCTATAAATTCGTATTGTGCAAAAAATTCAACTTTACTTGCAATAATTCCCAAAATAAAGAAAACTACCGAAGTGGCAAGTTTGAAAATGATTTCGTTTTTCTCGTGTTTGTCGAGTTCTCTCTCGTGGTCGCACCCGCATCCGCAGCCATCGTGATGATGCTCATGGTCGTGTTTGCATTCGCAAGCGTCGTGGTTGTGTTCGTGGTCGTGTTCACAAGTGCAAGCGTCGTGGTTGTGTTCACAACATTCGTTTTCATTGTGCTTTTTTTTCATAGTTTGCTCCTATTCTTCAATATGCTCTATTCCGCAGTTGATAATTCTTTCTACATGGCTGTCGGCAAGCGAATAGTAAACCTGTTTGCCGTTTCGTCTGTATTTTACAAGATGACTTTGCTTCAAAACTCGCAGTTGGTGTGAAACGGCAGTTGAACTCATTTGCAGTTCGTCGCCGATTTCCGATACGCAACGCTCCGTATCAACTAAAGACATAAGTATTTTCAGCCGTGTTGAGTCGGAAAAGATTTTGAATAAATCTGCAAGGTCAATGATTATTTCGTCGTTGTGCATTATTTCACCTCACTTGAACAACTGTTCAAGTGTATTGTATATCAAGAAATCGGAAAAGTCAAGTCAATTATTTAAAATTTTGATAAGTAAAAGTTGAAAAACATTTTAAAATAAAAAAAGCCCTGCCCAATGGCAAGGAGTTCCCTCGTGGCTTCACGCAGCCTTATTTTCGTTTTCGTTGTTGGCAATGTCATCGACAAGGTCGTTGAAAATTCGTATGTCTTCGTCGGATGTTTTGATTGAATCGTTTCCGATTGCAAGACCCATACCAATCAACTTTATGATGTTTTTCAGCATATTCACTTATCACTTCCTTTCTTATTTGTTGACTTTATAATAAATTGTAAATGTTATGTTTTTATTATCTTTATTTAAAGATTGTGTAAAATTTTAAAAAATACAGGGAATACGACTGTATTCCCCATAAGTGTTTAAAATCCCGATTTTTCCATTTCTGTCTGTTGAGCTGCAATTTTTTCCGCTTTTCTTTGTGCTCTTTTTTTCTTTGCTTTGTAGCCGAGCAATTTTTCAACATGTTCTTGCGGAGTTGCACACGAGCCGATTGTAACAGGTGCGTTTCCGTAGATACCGTGAAAGTCAGAACCGCCTGTCATCAAAAGTTCGTTGTTTTTGCAATATTTAATCAAATCTTCAATCTGTTTTTCCGAAGCACTTGGATGCCAAACCTCGATACCGTCAATACCGAGTTCTCTGTACTTTTCTATTTCATCAAAGTTGTTGTAGAAAGCAGGATGAGCGAGAATGGCAACAGCACCTGCGTTATGCACTTCTTCAATAACTTCACTAATAGACGGATATTTTGTAGGAGCAAGAATGTTGGCTTCACTTTCCGGACTGAAAAGTGTGTGGAATAAATCGCCGAAGATTTTGTCTGTATAACCTGCGTCCATAAGTGCGTGCATAATGTGTTGCTTGTAAAGGTTTGTAGAGCCTGATGCGTGTGAGATTATGAACTCCGAAGAAACGGGAAAGCGAGAAGCAACTTTTAACATCATTATCTGACCTGCGCGTTTTCTTGCTATGCTTGTACGCTTGCAAAGTCCTTCAAGACGGTCGGGTGCGTCTGCCAAATAGGCGAGTATGTGAACTTTTTTTCCTGCTTCTTCATCAAATGCAGAGAGTTCAACACCCGGAATTACTTTAACATCGTATCTTTTGCTGATTACCTGCGCTCTGACTGTACCTGCAAGGCAATCGTGGTCAGTTACGGCAATGGTGTCTATGCCACTCTTTTTTGCAATGGCTATCAAGTCTTCTATACCAACTGAACCGTCGCTTAGTTTAGTATGACAATGAAGGTCTGCTGCCATATATCCATTTCCTCCCTTAAATTTCGGTTTGATAAGCCCCGTTTGCAATAAAATATGGTACTTATCGCATTATTTATTATATCACACGATATTTTTAATTGCAAGCCGAAAGATACAAAAAACGACAAACATTAGTTCATCTATCGGAGTTTGGCAGTCAAAAAAATGCAATTTTTAATGCTATTTTTAAATAATTTTATCTTTACACATTCGCAAAAGTGTAAAAAAGAAAAAATTAAAATTTTTTTATTTCTTTTAAAATAAGTCCTAAAATGAAATTAAATATTTTGAAAATTTTTAAGTTTTCTTGCAAGAAGAGAAACGGGCAGACCGACAACATTGAAATAGTCGCCGTCAATTTTTTCAACGAAAAGTTTACCGCCCGACTGTATGCCGTAAGCACCTGCTTTGTCAAAGCAATCATTTGTTTTAATGTATTCTTTTATTTCGTCATCGCTGAGTTCAAAAAAAGTAACTTTCGTTTCACAACAAAAAGACTCGGTTTTATCTGAACTTGCTATTGTTACTCCCGTGATTACGCTGTGCGTTTTTCCCGAAAGCATTTTAAGCATTTCAAACGCTTCTTTTTCGTCTTTTGGTTTTCCGAGTTTTTTGCCGTTTGCGACAACTACCGTATCTGCACCGATTACGATGTCGCCGTCACGCACAAACGGCTCTGCCTTTGCAAAAGAAAGTTTTTTCAAACTTTCATATATTTCCAAATTGTCAAAAACAGTTTCATCAATATCTGAAGACTTTATAACAAAGTTTTCTGTAATATCTTTTAAAAGTTCTTTTCTTCTCGGAGAATTTGAAGCGAGTACAATCATTTATAAAACACCTCTGTAATAAAGTCCTTTTGTTGCACCGTGTAAAACGGCTCTTTCGCCTTTTAAAAATGACGATGTGATTTTTAAAACTTCTTCTTTGCTTTCGTCGGTAAAAAGCAAGTCGGCAAAATCAGCCTTTACTTCACTCAATTTATCGGAAATATCGAGAATATCGCAGTTGTAAACAGTTACACACGGCAAAGGAGAACATTTTACGGGAAATTTTTTTCCGAGTCTGTCCGTAAGTTCGCCGTGCTTTTTGCAGTTTTGACAACCGATTGAATTTTTTACGGGACAGTTTCTTGTCGTCATTAAAGGCAGTCTGCCGTAGGCAATAAGACCTTTTTCTTTTTTGATATTTGCTTTTGAAATTTGTTCGAGAGTGAGTTCAAACGGCATTACGACATTTTCAAAATCAGTATATGAATTAAAAATATTCATAGAGTGGTCGGCAAATATTTCAAAACCTGTTTCTTTTGCAAGTGAAACGGCGTCAATAGTTGAACAAAGTGCTTTTTTGACACCTGCTTTATGCAACTTTTCAAGTTTTTCTTTAATTTCGTTTTCACAACCGAATAAACCGCTCGGTATATATACTTCAGCACCGAATTTTTTGAAATTTTCTTCTTTTTCATAAATGGGAAGCCAAATTCTTTTAAAAGGATGATTTGACGGAATTTGCTCTGCTTTTTCAAATCTTGCACAAAGATAAGGTCGGCGAATTTTTCTGTCGGGTTCAACTTCGTTGAAATCTTTAATCTCCGTCTTTTCGTGTCTTGAAAATTCTAAACAAAGTTTTTCAACGGCACATCTTCTCATTTCGTTTATCGAACTTGCACTCAAAATTAAGCCGTCGTCAATTTCACAGTCTGTGTGCCTTGCAAAAAATTGAGTTCCGCCGAGTTTTGAAAGTCTTTTTGAAACGCTTTCGCAGTCAATCGGCTTGTTAAGTGCTTTTTCGGGAATATCTCCGTTTACACAGACTTTTTTGCCGAGTGAGTTGGCATATAAAACGGCATTTTGACCGTTTTTGCAGATGAATTTAAAATCGACTGCAATGTTTTGATTTTCTTTTTCGTAAAGTTTTTCAAAAGATTTGAGCAGTTGTGATGATGCTCCCAAAACATTTTCTTTACTGCGGATACCGAACATATCTTTACCGAGTTTGTTTTCAAAATATCCGCTTGTAAAACCGCTTCTTGAAAAGACATTCATCAACTCTTTTTTGTCTTTTTCGGTATATGTGTTTTCGAGTGATTTTTTGCAATCGGACACGGCCGCCGCAACATATTCGGGGCGTTTCATTCTGCCCTCTATTTTGAGAGAAGATACGCCGAGTTCACACAATTCGTCAATTTTTTCAATTAAAGAAAGGTCTTTTAAACTTAGGTCTGCCGAACCGTTTGCCTTTGCAGAAAACGGAAGACGGCAGGGCTGGGCGCAGAGTCCTCTGTTTCCGCTTCGTGAACCTATAACGGCAGAAAGCCTGCATTGACCTGAAAGGCACATACAAAGTGCGCCGTGTACAAAAACTTCCGTTTCAAGTTCTGTCTTTTCAGATATATCTTTTATCTCGTTTTTTGTCATCTCACGGGGCAGTACCATACGGCAAAAACCGAGTTTTTCAAGGTATTTTGCACCGTAGGATGTGCATACGCTCATTTGAGTTGAGGCGTGTAAAACAGCGTTTTTGTAAGTGTTTTTTACAGCATTAATAAGCCCTAAATCAGAGATAATCAGGGCGTCAATTCCGAAAGATAACGTTTTTCCCACAAAATCTACGGCAGTTTTCATCTCGCTGTCAAAAATAGCCGTGTTTATTGTGAGATATACCTTTACATTTCTTTCGTGGCAGTATTTTATTGCATTTTCAAGTTCTTCATCATTAAAATTGCCGGCGTTTCGGCGAGCGCTGAACAGTTTACCGCCAAGATAAACTGCGTTTGCACCGCTTCTGACTCCGGCAATTAAAGACTCACCGCTTCCTGCGGGAGCAAGTATTTCGATTTTCATATATTATTTCTGTTGCAACTTTCCTCTGAGATTTGCGATTTCTCTGTTGAGTCTTTCAATTTCGTGGCGAGCATAGTCTGCTTCCATTTTTGCTCTTGTGGTGTCCTCAAGATAGTCTTTGATTTGCGCACGAAGGTTGTCCGATGCCGCACTTGCTTTTTTTGCTGCGTCCATTTGGTCAAGTGCAATTAAAACTGCCGCTTGTGTCTGTGAAAGCGACGGGTTTTCCGTGATAATTTTTTTTATCTCTGTATTGAGTGCCTCTGCCAAGTCTGTAACATACTCGGGAGCGTCTTCAGAAACGATTGTGTATGAAGCACCGCCTATTGTGATGCTGACTTTGTTTTTATCCATTATTCCACCTCAAAATCATCATTTGAAAAAACAAATGTAAATATGTAGTTTTAATTTCAGTTTTAGTATAACAATAAAGGTTTGTCTTGTCAATTCATAAAACTTGGTTGTAATAAATAGTTTTAAAATATAATTTAATATAATTTCAGAATATAAAATATAAAAATCGAGAAATATAAATATATTTTAATTTTAAACGCACCGCACTTGCAAAATATAAAAAATTCTGCGTTGCGATGCGTCAAAATGTTGAAGTTTAGATATTGAAATCAAACATTATATTTGTCAATTTGTGATTTAATCAAGGCTTCGTCGTCAAAGTAGTTGATTTTCATTGCAGATTTTACACTTTCAAGAGTTTTGGCTGCAACTTTTTCAGCTTCTATGCTGCCGTTTTTGAGAATTTCGTAAATCTCGGGAATTCTTTTGCCGAGTTCAAGTCTTTTTTCTCTGATAGGAGCAAGTTCCGACTCCATAACTTTGTTGAGAAATCTTTTAATTTTAACATCACCGAGACCGCCTCTTTGGTAATGCTCCTTGAGTTCGTCAAGATTTTTGTAGTCGTTCCAAAATTCAGCAAAGTGTTCGTCGGTGCAAAATGCGTCGAGATAAGTAAAGACCGTGTTGCCCTCGATATTGCCCGGGTCGGAAACTTTGAGATGGTTCGGGTCTGTGAACATACTCATAATTTTTGCCGAAACTTCTTCTGCCGTATCTGAAAGGTAGATGCAGTTGCCGAGCGACTTGCTCATCTTCGCTTTTCCGTCAATGCCGGGAAGACGAAGACACGCTTTGTTTGTCGGTAAAAATGCAGTTGGTTCAACGAGTGTATCTCCGTAAACGGAGTTGAATTTGTGTACAATTTCCTTTGTCTGCTCAATCATCGGAAGTTGGTCTTCGCCGACAGGAATTGTGTCTGCTCCGAAAGCCGTAATGTCAGCCGCCTGACTGATTGGGTATGTGAAAAAGCCGACAGGAATGCTTGCCTCGAAGTTACGCATTTTGATTTCCGATTTAACGGTAGGATTTCTTTGAAGTCTTGAAACCGTAACGAGATTCATATAGTAAAAAGAAAGTTCCGTTAATTGAGGAATTTGTGACTGAATGAAAATTGTGGTTTTTTCAGGGTCAATTCCGCAGGCAAGGTAGTCAAGAGCAACCTCTAAAACATTTTGTCTGATTTTTTCGGGATTTTCTGCGTTGTCAGTGAGAGCCTGAGCGTCGGCAATCATAACATAAATTTTATCATACTCGCCTGAGTTTTGAAGTTCAACACGCCTTTTAAGAGAGCCTACATAGTGTCCGACATGAAGTCTGCCTGTCGGTCTGTCGCCTGTAAGAATGATTTTTTTCTTTTCCATTCTGTTTGGATATTCCTTTCTTAAAATTCTATAATAAAACAATCATACCACAAACCGCTTCCAATTTCCACAATATTTTGAATGAAAAGACACTTGTTGACCGATTTTTTTATATATGATATATTTGTAATGGAAAAACGAAGTGAAAATTAAGAAAATTATATAGTAATGACTTCAGAAAATGATTGAAAAAACACGGCAGAGTTTTAAACTTTGCCGTGTTTTTGTATTTTTTACGATATAAAATAAAGTGAAACTTTTATGCGTCTTCGTTGACAATGAGTTTGCGAACAGGCTTAACTGCCATAAGTGCAAGAACACCGAGTACGGTAACGAGAAGTTCGGGCAACATATAACTGCCGTTGTAAACAAGTGAATAAACGACTGCCAAAGATTGACCTGAAAATGTTTCAAGTACAGACTGACCGAACGCATTGTTCATTGTTTCTGCAAAGAAACTTTCTGCATAGCTTCCCCAGAGTATCCAGCCCGAGAAGAAGTGAGCGATAAATCTTAAAAATACCACTACACCGCTGCCTACTGCTGCTGCAACCGTATGATTTTTGATTTTGTTTTTAAACATACCTGCAAGACCGAGAACCGTGAATGCAACAACATAGTCTAAAAATGCCATAACTACGACATTTCCGCCCGAAAGTCCTGCAAATGCCTGACTCTGTGTAGCACCGAGAATTGCCTGAAGCACACTGTAAATGACGCCTGAAAAAATGCCCCATTTTATGCCGTACTTGTATCCGAGTACAACAATCGGCACCATTGAAAACAGAGTGATAGAGCCGCCGTACGGCAATTCATATACTTTGATGAATGAAAGAACCGTCGCCAAGGCAATAAGTACACCGCAGGTAACGATTTTTTTTGTGTTTTTGTTCATTAAAAAACACCTCCTGAAAAAATTACTCTATAAGTCAAAGAAAGCCCCTGAATACAAATGTACTCAGAGGCGCAAAATTTGCTTTATATGTGTCTTCTGCGTTCGCATTACCGAACGAGTAGAAGGGTATTATCTCAGCCCGAAAGCACCCCTGACTTATTAAGTTAGTTAAATTATACACTTAAAAATCATTTTTGTCAATTACAGTTTTCGATTTAAAGAAAATTACGGCGTTTTTTATTGTAAATAAGTTTAAAATTTTTAATGCTGAAATATCAATTTTTGGTTGATTTGCTTTAATATTTCAGAATTGCAAAAATTCCTTGAAAAACGCATTAATTGAGTATAAAATAGTTTTCGGAATTAAATAATTATGTTATTTTTAAAATTTTATGAAACGGAGTAAAGACTATGGAAAACAATCAGGTTACGGTAGAAATATCAGCAAGACATATCCACCTTTCACAAAAAGACCTCGAAACACTTTTCGGTGAAGGCTATGAACTCACTGTTAAAAAGATGCTTTCACAACCGGGTCAGTTTGCTTGTGAAGAAAGAATAACAGTTGTAGGTCCAAAAAGAGAACTTGCAGGCGTTTCAATTCTCGGACCTGTCAGAAAAGATACTCAGGTTGAACTCAGCCTTACAGACGCACGCTCAATCGGTGTTAAAGCGCCTGTAAGAGAGTCGGGCGACATTGCAGGTTCGGCTGGATGCAAACTTGTAGGTCCTAAAGGCGAAATAGAGATTACCGAAGGCGTTATTGCAGCTAAAAGACATATTCACGCTACAACTGCTGACGCAGAAAGAATGGGACTTGAAGACAAACAAATCGTTAAAGTTGAAATTCCGACAACAGACGGCAGAAGTCTCATTTTCGGCGATGTTGTAGTAAGAGTTTCTGACAGTTATGCACTTGCAATGCACATTGATACAGACGAGAGCAATGCTGCTGCAATGGCTCCAAACTCTATCGGAACGGTGATTAAATAAAAATAACCCGAAAGCCCGAATATTACTTGATTTTCGGGCTTTTTTTGAAATATTTTTACAAATTAATTTTGGCAAAAAATTAACAATTATTTGGCAAAAAATTAACAATAATTATTTTGCCTTTTACTGTTGATTTATCATTTTATATGTGTTATGTTGAATGCTGAGGGGAGCAAAAACTTGCTTTTACTCAGCAAAGAAAGGTGATTTTAGATGAACGATTACATCGAAGGCGTATTAGCCAAAGTGGAAAAGAGAGACAGCGATAAGCCGGAGTATATCCAGTGCGTTAAAGAAGTTTTCTCATCTCTTGAAAAAGTTGTTGAAGAACATCCTGAGTATGTTAAAGCAGACTTGTTGTCAAGAATGGCAGAGCCTGAAAGAATGGTATCATTCCGTGTGGCTTGGGTTGACGATAACGGCAACACACAAATAAATCGTGGATACAGAGTTCAGTTTAACTCTGCAATCGGTCCTTACAAGGGCGGTTTGAGATTTCATCCGACAGTAAACCCGAGTATTATGTTCTTTCTCGGATTTGAACAGACATTTAAAAACTCACTTACAGGTCTTCCTATGGGCGGCGCAAAAGGCGGTGCAGACTTTGACCCGAGAGGAAAGAGCGACGGCGAGATTATGCGTTTCTGTCAGGCATTTATGACTGAACTCTATCGTCATATCGGTCCGAGCGTGGATGTTCCTGCAGGCGATATCGGTGTAGGCGGTAAAGAGATTGGCTACCTTTTCGGTCAGTACAAGAGAATAAGAGGTGCTTTTGAAAACGGTGTTCTCACAGGTAAAGGCATTTCTTACGGCGGTTCGCTTATCAGACCTGAAGCAACAGGTTACGGTGCTGTTTACTATGCTTGTGAAGTTTTCAAACACGAAAACGACGATATTAAGGGCAAAACATTTGCACTTTCAGGTTTCGGAAATGTTGCTTGGGGTGCAGTAAAGAAGATTACCGAACTTGGCGGTAAGGTTGTTACGATTTCAGGTCCCGACGGCTATGTTTACGACAAAGACGGTATCAACACAGAAGAAAAAATTAACTATATGCTTGAAATGCGTGCTTCACTTCGTGACCGTGTTCAAGACTATGCAGATAAATTCGGTGCAGAATTTGTACCGAACAAAAAACCTTGGGAAGTTAAGGTTGATGTTGCAATGCCTTGCGCTACTCAAAATGAAGTTACACTTGAAGAGGCAAAGAAAATCATTGCAAACGGCACAAAATACTATATTGAAGTTGCAAATATGCCGACAACAGAAGAAGCAACAAATCTCTTTATGGAAACAGAGTCTGTTATTATCGCTCCTTCAAAGGCAGTAAATGCAGGCGGTGTTTGTGTTTCAGGTCTTGAAATGAGCCAGAACAGTCAGCGTTTGAGCTGGACTGCAGAGGAAGTTGACGAAAGACTTCACAGAGCAATGGTTGACATTCATAAACACTCGGTTGAGGCAGCCGAAAAATACGGTCTTGGCTACAATCTTGTTGCAGGTGCAAACATTGCAGGATTTGAAAAAGTTGCAGACGCTATGCTTGCACAGGGTGTTTATTAAAAACAAACAAAATAATATATGTAAAATGTCGGTTGTACTTTGTATTGCCGACATTTTTTATGTTCTGTTTCATAAATAAGACAAAATAAAAACAGGTGCTGAATTTAGTTTCAGTACCTGCTTTTTGTTTGTTATTATTAATATTTTTTGAGTTGTTCTTCGTCGAAATCTGCAAGGAATTCTTCGTATGTGCCTTTTTTGTCGAGAATTTTATCTCCGCTTATTTCGATAATTCTGTTTGCTATTGTCTGTACAAACTGGTGGTCGTGAGATGTGAAAAGTACTGTTTCGGGGTAACGGATAAGTCCGTCGTTCAAAGCCGTAATTGACTCAAGGTCAAGGTGGTTTGTAGGTTCGTCGAGAACAAGAACATTTGCACCCGAAAGCATCATTTTACAAAGCATACAACGAACACGCTCGCCGCCCGAAAGGACATTTGCTTTTTTGAGTGCTTCCTCGCCGCTGAACAACATTCTGCCGAGCCAGCCTCGTATATCTGTCTCAAGAGTTTGTGTTGTGTATTGTCTGAGCCAATCGATAAGAGTGAGGTCAACGCCGTCAAAATATTTTGAGTTGTCAGACGGGAAGTAACTTTGAGAAGTTGTTACACCCCATTTATAACTGCCTTCGTCAGCCTCCATTTCGCCCATAATGATTTTGAAAAGAGTTGTTTTTGCAACAACATCGTTGCCGACAAAAGCAACTTTGTCGTGCGGATGAATTACAAAAGAAACATTGTCAAGAACTTTTCTGTCGCCGATTGTTTTTGTGAGATTGTCAACACGAAGTAAGTCATTGCCTACTTCTCTGTCGGGCTGAAAAGCAACAAACGGGAAACGACGGCTTGAAACAGGCATTTCAATCATCTCAAGAGCGTCAAGTTGTTTCTTTCTGCTTGTAGCCTGTTTTGATTTAGAAGCGTTTGCAGAGAAACGCTGAATGAATTCTTGAAGTTCTTTGATTTTTTGTTCGTTCTTTTTGTTTTGGTCACGGGCTTGTCTTTGACGCATCTGTGTGTATTCGTACCAGAAGTCGTAGTTGCCGACATACATTTCAATTTTGCCGAAGTCAACATCGCAAATGTGCGTGCAGACTTTGTTCAAAAAGTGTCTGTCGTGCGATACAACGATAACGGTGTTTTCAAAGTTCATCAAAAAGTCTTCAAGCCAACGGATAGCCGTAAGGTCAAGGTGGTTTGTAGGCTCGTCAAGAAGAAGTATGTCAGGGTTGCCGAAAAGAGCTTGTGCAAGAAGAACTTTCACTTTCATATCACCTGAAAGTTCAGCCATTTTTACATAGTGGAACTCGTCGGAAACACCGAGTTTGTTAAGCATAAATTCAGCGTCAGACTCTGCATTCCAGCCGTCAAGGTCGGCAAATTCGGCTTCAAGTTCGCCTGCACGGATACCGTCTTCTTCGCTGAAGTCGGGCTTTGCATAGAGAGCGTCCTTTTCTTCCATAATTTCTATAAGACGGGGGTTGCCCATAAGAACGGTTTTTACTACTTCACAGTCGTCATAAGCGAAGTGGTCCTGCTTTAAAACGGAAAGTCTTTCTCCGGGAGTGATGAAAACTTCGCCCTTTTGCGGTTCGAGTTCACCGCTGAGAACTTTCAAAAAAGTTGATTTTCCTGCTCCGTTAGCGCCTATGATACCGTAGCAGTTTCCGGCAGAGAAAGTTACATTTACACGCTGAAATAAAGTTCTTCCGCCGAATTGTACAGTTACATTGTTTGCCTGAATCATTTTTTACCTCCGTATGATTTTGTTGATTTTGTATTTTGATTTCAAATTTTAATAAGTTTGCTGTTTTAAAAAGTTTTATATATTCTACTACAACACATTCATAATATCAACCATATTTTGTCTGTACGGACAAACTTACAATAAAAAGTATATATTTTATAAATAAATTTTAATAATATTTAATTATATATTTTATATTATTGCTTTTTGTATTTCATAATGTTAAAATATTGATACTTGGTAACGGAGGCAGATATTATGGAAATTAAAATTTCACCCTCAATGCTTGCAAGTAATTTTGCAAATCTTGAATCGGAATTAAAAAAATGCGAGAGTGCCGACCTTATTCATCTCGATGTTATGGACGGACACTTTGTACCGAATATAACAATGGGCGCACCCGTTATTGCGTCTTTGAAAAAAGTGTGCAATGTTCCGTTTGATGTTCATTTGATGATTTCGGAGCCGTGCAGTTATATAGATGAATTTTGCGATGCGGGAGCAGATTTGATTTCTTTTCATATAGAATGCGACAGCGACATTTCGGAAACAATAGCAAAAATCAAGAAAAGAGGCGTTAAAACTGCCATTGCAATCAAACCGTCAACGCCTGTCGAAACAGTTTTTCCGTACCTTGACGAATTGGATATGGTGCTTGTAATGACCGTTGAACCCGGCTTTGGCGGTCAAAAATTTATGCAGAATATGATGCCGAAAGTAAAGATTTTGCGTGAAAAATGCCCTGAACTCGATATTCAGGTTGACGGAGGCATTAACTATGAAACTGCACCTGTTGCAGTTGAAAACGGTGCAAATGTACTTGTGGCAGGTTCTGCCGTATTTAAAAGTGACAATCCGTCTGAAACAATTTGTAAATTGAGAAGTTGTGCAAAGTGAAAACAAAAAAAGTAAAAAAGAGAAAAAATAATAATCGCAGAAATTATTACGGCAATGCAAGTTACGGCGGAAAATGGACTGAAGAGCCAAAAGGCAGACCGATAGACTTTGCCGATAAATATATTTATAACGGGTATTATTCAGATAAGTTTGACTATAAGCGTCCCAAAACAAAAAAGAAAAAAGTGTCGCCTGAAAAAAAGCGTACTGTTTTGCAAAATGTCATTATAGTTGTGTGTGCCGTTGCCATTGTGTTTTTCGGATATACGGCTATGGATTTTTATATGATAAGAGTGTCGCCGTCTGAAAATGCAAGTTCTGTTTCGGGCGATTCTTCGCAGACGCCGAACCTTAACAGTATAGATATGTTCTTCAACGCCTGCTTTGTTCAGACACAGACTCTTGACAATGCTTCAAAACTTGAGTCGCTTATAAAGTATTGTACAGACGGCAGTTATTCTTCCGCCGTTTTCGATGTTAAAAGGGCTGACGGTACCGTTGCGTATAACAGTGAACTTACGCTTGTAAAAAGTGAAAATGCCGTTTCCCAGCCTGCCGCTGAGTTTTCAAAGTCGGCTATGGCACTTTATGCAAACGATATTACTCCGATAGCAAGAGTTTATTGCTATGAAGACGGAATAATGCCGAAAATCAATACTTCTTCAGCGATTTTAAACGATTTTGATGCGTCTGTTTATATAGATAAAAACGGTAAGACATACTTAAATCCCGACAGTGCAGATGCTTATAACTATATTAAGAGTATAATAGAAGAAGTCAGAGCAAACGGCGTGAAAATTTTTGTTCTCGACGGTTTTGATTTCCCTGCGGGAATGGTTGACGCAAACAGAGATTACTATACGGAACTTGTGAATAAACTTGTTGCGGATTTGGGTACGGATATTAAATTTTACCGTGCAGTTGCAGTTAATGATGTTTCGTATATTTCCGAAAATGCCAAAAGCGACGAGTTCTATTTTGTAAATACGAGCGATGAAAAAGCTGTAAAAGAGTTGGAGAAAATTCCGAATATCAGTTATTCTGTTGTGAAATGATAGTTTAAGGCGATATTTAAAAGTGAATTTCACAATTAAAAATCGTGGTTTTGTTTGTCGGGAATAAATTAAAATGTAAAATTCAAGTCTTAATGTAAATGTTTGAGGGGGCGTAAAGTGAAAAGAGCAGTCAATCGTTTTTTGTGTTTTTTTGTTTTAATTGTTTACTGTTTTTCATTTTGTGGCTTTGCGTTTGCAGACGGTACGGTGCGTTCTGAGGAACCGACAAGCAGTGAGTGTAAACTTGTTTCTGTGTCGTTTACAAACGGCAATATCAATGAGCCTTTTTCAAAAGACAGATTTGACTATACTTTCACTCTTGAAAACGAAAGCGTCAGACCGAAACTTAAAAGTTATGAACTCACTTCCGGCAACCTTTTTGTCAACTATGAAACTGACGAGGCGGGAGTGGATATGGGCATAGTTGCAGTCGTTACTGACGGCGTTACGGAAAGTCGGTATAGATTTATGTATTCAAATCTCACCGAAATTGAGACGAATTCCGACAATACACTTGAAAATATCGAATTTAACTGTGCATATTTAAAAGACGATATACGAGACGATTTAAAAGAGTACAAATTGTACATTCCGAAAGATTTAACCGTTCTTAACATTTATCCGACGGCACACGACGGAAATGCAGTTTGTTCGGGGCCGTTTGAGTTTGTTCTTGACGAAAAACAGCAGCAACCCGTAATCATCAGTGTAATAGCGTCAGATAAAACCGTAAGAGAGTACAAGTTTAAAATCAACCGTGTTAATTTAACACAAAAAGAATTTCAGCAATGCTTATTTGACGGCGACTTTGAAAAGATAGTGAAAAGCAAGCCGTTTTTATCAGGTCCGCCTTTGTATATTGCGATAATATCGACTGTATGCGGACTTGCAATCGTCTCTGCCTGCGTTTTTTGGGCAAGAAAGAACTTGATAAATACAGACAAACCCTACAATGTGTCATTTTTTGACGGAGAAAATGCAATGTGATAACAAAATCATTGAAAGGGGGCGACTTATATGGATTTTAACCAAGATGAATTTTTGGCAGATGAAATTGTGTCGCTTTACTCGAATAAGAAGTATTCGGAGATTAAAGAAAAATTAAATGAACTTAATCCTACCGACATAGCATATACGCTTGAGAAACTTGATGATGCTACGAGAGGTATCATTTTTCGACTTTTGGGTAAGGAAAATGCAGCAGAGGCTTTTGTAGAGTTTGACAATGATACGCAGGAAAGCCTCATTCATACCCTGTCTGACTCGGAGTTGCAGGAAGTGCTTGACGAGTTGTACCTTGACGATACGGTAGATATTATTGAGGAAATGCCGGCAAATGTTGTAAAAAGAATTTTGAAAAACACCGACAAGGAAACAAGGCGAACAATAAACAGTTTGCTCAGGTACCCTGAAGACAGTGCAGGCAGTATTATGACAACTGAGTTTGTTGACCTTAAAAGAGATATGACGGTGGAAGACGCCATAAAAAGAATTAAGCGTACGGCGGTTGATAAAGAAACGGTATATACTTGCTATGTAACGGATAAATTCAGAAAAATTTTGGGCGTTACAACGGTTAAGGAACTTCTCATTCACGACGATGACGATATGATTGAAGATTTTATGGAAAAAAATGTTATTTTGTTCCATACTTTAGACGACAGAGAGATGGTTGCAAATCAGTTTGACAAGTACAATTTCCTTGCTATGCCGGTTTGCGATATGGAAGAACGACTTGTAGGCATCATAACTGTCGATGACGCAATGGATGTACTTCGAGAAGAGAGTACAGAGGACATTCAGCGTATGGCTGCTATCGTTCCGAATGATAAGCCGTATTTGAAAACGGGTGCGTTTGAAACATTTAAAAAGCGTATGCCGTGGCTTCTCATACTTATGATTTCTGCGACATTTACACAGTTAATCATTACTTCTTTTGAGGATAAATTAAAAGCAGTAGTTGTTTTGACCTCGTTCATACCGATGCTTACGGGTACGGGCGGTAACTCGAGTTCGCAGGCGGCAAGTACAATTATCCGTTCTCTTTCTTTGGGCGAAGTTCGGTATAAAGATGTTTTTAAAATAGTAAAAAAAGAGTTAATGGTAGGTCTTCTTTGCGGATGCAGTCTTGCGGCCGTCAATTTTGTAAAGATGCTTCTTATAGACAGGCTCGCATTTCAAAACGAGGCAGTAACAATTACTGTTGCACTTGCCGTTTCACTCACGCTTATAGTAGAGGTAATGATAGCGAAAATTATAGGTTCTGTCCTGCCGATACTTGTTAAAAAAATCGGGTTTGACCCTGCCGTTGTGGCAAATCCGTTTATCACAACCATTTTGGACGCAATATCGCTTTTGATATTCTTCCAAATTTCAACAGCGGTTATTCCACAGCTTAGGTAGGGCAAAATGAAAATTTCGGTAATAGGATGCGGACGATGGGGTTCGTTTATAACTTGGTATCTTGACCATATCGGTCACGATGTAACTCTCTACGGAAGAGAAAGTTCAAAAAATATGGCAAGGTTTCTTGCAGAAAGAAAAAATGATTTAATCGAACTCGGCGAGTCGATAAAACTTTCAACAAATCTTTCGTGCCTTTGCGATAAAGACATTGTTGTAATTTCAATCAGTTCCCAACAACTCAAGGGGCTGATGCAGGATTTAAAAGCACTCGATTTGAAAAATAAAATTTTTGTGCTTTGTATGAAAGGAATTGACACAACAACACTTGAGCGTTTGTCGGAAATCGTACAGAAAAACACAGACGCTTCAAATAAAACTGCCGTTTGGCTCGGTCCCGGTCATGTTCAGGAGTTTTATAACGGTGTGCCGAACTGTATGGTTATCGACAGTGAAGACGAGAAAACCAAAAAAATGCTTGTAGATGAGTTTTCAAGCGACCTTATCCGTTTTTATTACGGTACGGATTTGCTCGGAAACGAAATAGGGGCAGCGGCAAAAAATGTTGTAGGTATTGCCGCAGGCATGCTTGACGGTGCAAAACTTTCCTCACTTAAAGGTGCGTTGATGTCGAGGGGAACAAGAGAAATCGCAAGACTTATCAAAACTATGGGCGGAAGTGAACTTTCGGCATATGGTCTTTGTCATTTGGGCGACTATGAGGCAACTGTCTTTTCAAAATACAGCCACAACAGACAGTTCGGCGAAATGTTTATTAACGGAGAAAAGTTTGATAAACTTGCAGAGGGTTACTATACCGTAAAAGCACTTGTTGAACTCGGCAAAAAGTACGGTGTGGACTTGCCTATTTGCAATGCAGTTTACAAGATGCTTTATGAAAACGGCGACAAGATGGAAACGCTCAATTCACTTTTTTCAAGAAGTCTTAAAGATGAGTTCTATTTTTGATTTTTTGACAATTTTTTAAGATAAAATTAAACAAAAACTATGACAAAACGGCTTGTTTGTAAAAGATATATAGAAACAGACCGTTTTGTCTGTTTTTTATTATTGACATAGTACATAAAAAAATGTATTATATATAAGTTGTGAAAATCAGGGGGGAGAACAGTCGAACTCAATATGATTGAAAAATCATTTAAGAATTATTTGAATTCGTATTGTGTTCAATTTTTCTTACTCTGAAATAAAGAAATAAAAACGGCTAAAATATTTATCTTCAGGAGAGTGTTATGAGTAAAAGAATAAATTTAAGAGACGCCAATTTCAGAGAAATTATGGCATTTTCACTTTTACCGTTTGGTCTGTTGACTATACAGACACTTATCGGTACGGCACTTAACCTTTACCTTACGGATGTTCTCGGTCTTACGCTTGCCATGACATCTATCGTGCTTTCCGGTACAAAGGTATGGGACGCAATCAACGACCCGATTATGGGTATGATTGTTGACAAAACAAGAACGAAAAAAGGTAAATGCAGACCGTATATTTTATGGATGGTTTTGCCTGCATGTCTTGCAACGGCATTCCTTTTCTTCCCTGTAAATTTCGGTCAAAAAGGTAACTTTGCATACGCAATTATCGCATACCTTATATACTACACATTCTACACGGCTATTGATATTCCTTATCAGGGACTTAATTCACTTGTTTTCCCTGAAGATAAGTTGAGAGTTAAAGCCGTTTCAGTTTCAAACATTGTAGGTTCAATCGGAACAATCCTTCCGTCAATTCTTTTCTTCACCATTGCAGGTCTTTGGGGTACAGGTGCAGAAAACGAAAAGCAGGGCTATTTCTGGAGTGCAGTTATTTTCTCCGTAATGGCAGGTATTCCGATTTTCATTTCATACTTCGGTATAAAAGAAAAAGTTTATATTCCGCCTAAAAAGACAAACTATTTCAAAGGCTTGAAAATAGTTTTTGCAGACAGCAAGATGCGTGTTCTTACAGTTTGTGCTTTCTTTACGGGTATAGTAAATATCGGTGCAATGTTCCTTCCGTACTTTGCAAAATGGAACTGTATCGGCGTTATTCCTATGGACGAGCTTTGCGCTTGGATAAAGGATGTAACAGGTCTTAGCATTTCACTTACAAATGAGGGACTTCTCACTCCTCTTCTTCAAATCGGAAGCGGTATTTCATATATGCTTTCAATGGCTATCATCCCTGTTCTTCTCAAGAAGATGGACAAGAAAACTCTTTGGATATGGATGAGCCTTTTGGGTGCTGCGGCAGATATTTTGACATTTGTTATCGGCGTATGGATTATTCCTTACAACACAGTAGCAGGTGCAGTTACATATACAATTCTTCGTTTCTTCACAAACTTCCCTGTTGGTATGAGCCTTGTTCTTCTTATAGCAATGTTCTCCGACACGGTTGACGATATAGAAATGAAAACAGGCGAAAGACTTGAGGGTACAGTATTCTCATTCAGAAGCCTTGTAAATAAAATTTCAATCGCAGTTTTCAATGTTGTTATGCTCAATATCGTAGGTGCAGTAGGTTACGATGCAGTTAAGATGGGCGAAATCACAGAAAACTATGTAAAACCTCTCATTGTTTCAACAACTCAGTCAAGCGTTATTGCAGGCACAGACTATACTGTTGTACTCAATGTCATCTTCTTTATGCTTACAGGACTCGGTGCTATCGGACTTATCGGACAGGCTATTCCTATGTTCTTCTACAAGTTCGATGAAAGAGGACAGGAAGCAAAACTCAAAAAGTTCAGAGAAGAAAAAGAAAAAGCACTTCAGGCTGAACTTGAAAATGCAAGTCAGTTGAGTTAAAATATTTATATAACATCATATAATGGTCGCAGGGCGCAGCAGCATTGCGACCGTTATTTATATGCGGGTGATAGATTATGAAATATTTAATTAACAAAACAAATTATAAAGATTTTTCTGTTTTTGAAGAAAATAAGTTAAAAGCAAGAAGTTATTTCATTCCGTTTTCGTCTGTTGAAGCACTTGAAAAGACAGACTATAAAACAGAGCGTTTCAATTCGGAGTGTGTGCTTGTTTTAAACGGTGAGTGGGACTTTAAGTATTATGAAAAAATCAGCGAACTTTCAGATGAAATAGATACGGAAAAACTTTCATTCGGCTCACTCGAGGTGCCGTCAACATGGCAGAGAAACGGCTATGACCAAATTGCATATATCAATTCTCGTTATCCGTTCAAGAAAAATCCTCCTTATATTCCCGAGGATATTCCCGTTGCAATTTACAGAAATGTTTTTGTGATGAATGAAAAGAAAGATAACAATATACTTTCTTTTTTAGGCGTTGCAGGTGCTTTGTCAGTTTATGTCAACGGAAAATATGTCGGATACAGCGAAGGCTCGCACAATACGGCAGAGTTTGATATTTCAAACGAACTTTTGCAGGGCGAAAACGAAATTGTATGCGTCGTATATAAATGGAGCAACGGTACATATCTTGAGTGTCAGGATATGTTTAGAGAAAACGGCATTTTCCGTGATGTTTTCATCATTTCAAGAAATAAAAATCATATAGACGATTTTATTGCCCGTCCTGTTTTCGACGGAAAAAATTACAGTCTTAAACTTTCTGTAACAGGCAGTTTTTCAAGCGATTGTAAAACAGAAGTTATGATAAGCGGTAAAAATGTCGAAAAAACAGTAACTCTCGGCAATGATAACAGTGCAGTTGTCGATGATATAGATGTTTTGGAGTGGACTGCCGAAACTCCCGAATTGTACAAAGTTGTCTTTGTTTTATCAAGTGAAAACGGCGTTGAAGAATGTTTCAGAACTTATGTAGGTTTTAAGCATATTGATATTGACGGCGTTGTGTTCAAATTTAATGATAAACCTATAAAAATCAAGGGCGTAAATCATCACGATACGCATATGACAAAAGGTTATGTGATGGATTTTGATGATTTGGAACTTGATGTAAGACTTATGAAAGAGTACAACTGTAACGCAGTCAGAACATCACACTATCCACCTGACCCGATTTTTATTACGCTTTGTGATTTTTACGGTTTATATGTTGTCGATGAGGCAGATATTGAAACTCACGGATTTTACGATTACAGAACTGTTTACAGACCGAACAGACTCAGTAACGACCTTAAATGGAAGGAACACTATCTCGACAGAGTTGTAAGAATGTATGAAAGAGATAAAAACCATCCGAGTATCACTATGTGGTCGCTCGGAAATGAGTCGGGCGGTTATAAATGTCAAGATGTCTGCTATGATTTCTTAAAAAAGAAAAATCCTGAAATTCCCGTTCACTACGAGGGCGTAAACAGAAGTAAACGCTGGGCATACGATGTTGTTTCTCATATGTACGCAACTCCCGATTTGATGAGAAAAGTAAGAGCAGGAAACGGTGGTAAAAAATACGAAAACAAACCGTTCTTCCAGTGCGAATATGCTCACGCAATGGGCAATGGACCGGGCGGACTTGAAGAATATATGGAACTTTTCTATTCTTCAGAGAGATTTATGGGCGGTTGTATCTGGGAATGGGCAGACCACAGCGTGTATGATGATAAAGCAGAGAATAAGTGGACATACGGCGGCGACCATAACGAACCTATCCACGACGGCAACTTCTGCGTTGACGGACTTTTCTTCCCTGACAGAAAACCGTCGTCGGGTGCTTTGGAAATGAAAACCTGCTATCGCCCCGTAAGAGCAAAGTTTGTTGAAGGAAATCTTTTTGAGTTTAAGAATACAAACAGTTTTGCGTCAAGCGATTCAATGTCAATCACTTGGAATATAGTTGTAAACGGTGAAGTTACTGATAAGGGCGATGTGGATTTATCTGTTCTGGCAGGCGAAACAAAACTTTTCAAAATAGAAAGCCCTGCACTTGATACACCGTTTGATACACGAGTAAACTTTATATATACAGATAAAGAAACAGGTTTTGAAATTGCAACAGAGCAGTGTGTTATAAGAAAGCATTTGCAAAACGGCGAGTTTGATGAAAATGTCGGATTTAAAAAGGAAAACGGTAAAATTTTTGCAGAGACAGGCAGTACAAAAGTTGTTTTTGACGCAAAGACGGGTTGTCTTGAAAGTTATGCTAAAAACGGCGTTCAATATATCAATCAAAATCCTGCCGAAAATAAAGGCTTTGTACCCGAAGTTTTCAGACCTTACATAGACAATGACCAATTTATGCTCATTTATTGGCAGATTACGGGACTGATGAGTGCAAAAGCAGTTGTAAGTTCCTGCAAAATTTCTTCAACGGAAGAAAAACCGTGCGTAAAAGTTAAGTACAACATTGTAACAAGAGGCATTTTTGTGATTGCAAGAGTTACTGTTGTATATGAACTTGATAAAAAAGGCAGACTTAAAGTAACTGCGTCTATTTCAAAACTCAGCCCATTGCCGCTTGTACTTTCAAAGTTCGGTCTTTCTCTCGAAATGCCGAAAGAGTTTGAAAATGTACGCTATATGGGTAACGGTCCTGAAGAAAACTATGCAGACTTTTCGGAACACGCTCCGTTTGGAGTTTATTGTAAAACTGTTTCCGAATTTTCTCATAAGTATATTAAACCTCAGGACAGCGGTAACAGGTGCGATGTTCATTTTGCTGAAATAAGCAATGAAAAAGGCAATAAAATGATTGTCAGAGCAAATGACAACCCCGTTAACTTCAAGGCATCTCATTGCTGTGATAAGCAGATTAAAAAGGCAAAGCACATTGAAGATATACCCGACCTTGACACAACGAGAATTTGTATAGACGGCTTTATGAGAGGTACGGGCAGTAACAGTTGCGGTCCTAAACTTCCGTCTGAATACTGTATTTGGTTTAAAGGACTTAAACCGCTGAAGTTCGGCTTTACACTCGAAATAATGTAAATTATACGGTTATAATTTTTATTGTTTTATAATTATGATATAAAATAATTATATATTTTTACTATATATTTACATGTTAAAATAATTTTTGGAGCGTGGGAAACTACGCTCCTTTTTTATATTGCCGTTTCTTTGTGTGTCTTGTTATAACTTGTTGAAAAAGACGGATAAAAATTTTCGTTGAAAAAATTTGAATTCAGTGGTAAAATAGTAAATAATTTTACACATATTTTGTATATATGAATTGTTTGGAGGAAGTATGGATAAATTTAATCAAATACTTGAAAAAATTGACGGCTTTGTGTGGGGTGCACCGCTCATAATACTTATTTTGTTCGTCGGCATTTACTTTTCTGTAAGAATGGGATTTTTGCAGGTCAGGTTTTTGCCTGCCGCTCTTCGTTTTATGTTTAAAGACGAGGAGGGAGAAAAGGGCGAAGTGTCGAGTTTCGGTGCTTTGTGTACTTCACTTTCCGCAACTATCGGTACGGGAAATATCGTCGGGGTTGCAACTGCAATCGGTATCTTGGCAGGCGGTCCGGGTGCTTTGTTTTGGATGTGGATTGCAGCATTTTTCGGAATGGCTACAAAGTATGCAGAGGGTTTTCTTGCTATTAAATACAGAAATATAGATGAAAACGGTCATGTTCTCGGCGGCCCGTTTTACTATATTGAAAACGGAATGGGTAAAAAGTGGAAATGGCTCGGTAAACTTTTTGCCGTTTTTGGTGGACTTTGCGGTCTTATAGGTATAGGTACTTTCTCTCAGGTAAACGGTATTTCAACTGCCGTAAACAGAGTTTTTGACCCTGAAGCAAAACATACAGTAAATATTTTAGGTGCAGAATATACAGTTACAACTGTTATTACAGCCGTTGTCCTTACTGTTTTGGTTTTTCTTGTTGTAATCGGCGGCTTAAAAAGAATTTCAAGTGTTTCAACAGTCATAGTTCCTTTTATGGCAGTGCTTTATATTGTATCAATATTATTAATTATAGTAACAAACATTTCAAAACTTCCGAGTGCTGTTGCAGAAGTTGTTGAAAGTGCTTTTGGAATTCGTGCTTTTGCGGGCGGTGCTGCGGCGTCGATGGCAATCGCAATGCAAAAAGGTATTGCAAGAGGTATTTTTTCAAATGAGTCAGGTTTGGGTTCAGCACCTATCGCAGCCGCTGCCGCAAGGTCAAAAGACCCTGTTCGTCAGGGACTTGTTTCAATGACCGGTACTTTCTTTGATACTATTGTTATTTGTACAATGACAGGTCTTGCAATCGTTATGATGGGTTCTTGGAAGAATGAAAATCTTGAGGGAGCACAGGTTAGTATTGACGCTTTTCAAAAGGGAATGTACTTTTTGCCCGAACAAGTGCCTGCACTTATTTTGACCTTTAGCCTTGTGTTTTTTGCTTTTACGACAATTCTCGGCTGGAATTATTACGGCGAAAGATGTGTTGAATATTTGTTTAATAAATCTAAAGTTGCAATCATAATATACAGATGGCTTTATATAATTGCCGTATTTATAGGACCTTATATGACAGTTAAAGCGGTATGGACTATTGCAGACATTGTAAACGGATTGATGGCTTTTCCAAACCTTATAGCACTTATATCACTCAGTCCGATTGTAATAAAGGAAACAAATGAATACCTTAAAAATTATAAGAAAAACAAAAAAATAAAAGAGAAAGAAAATGCATAAAAGCAATGAATATACATACAAAAATGTATAATATGCAAAAAATCGTATAAGATTGCAATAAAAATAACTAAATTAAATAGTTAAATTTAACAATTATTTATAAAATGTGATAATTATGCATTTTTATTCTTGACAAATGAATAAATATGATTTACAATAGAGTCATCAAATGAAAAGCGAATAAACGCTTAATTCAATAACAATAATTTACGGAGGAAACATTATGAAAAAGTCAGTTAAATTAGTATCAGTTGTTCTTGCAGTAATTATGATGGTGACTGCATTTGCAGCTTGTTCAAAAAACGGCGGAGATGACGCTAAAAGCGATGCAAAAGTAAAGGTTGTTGATATTAAACTCACAGACGAGCAGTATGCTTTCGGTGTAGATAAAAACCAACCGGAACTTCTTAAACAGGTAAACGAATTTATCGCTGAAATCAAAGCAGACGGAACTCTTGACAAAATCTGTGACAAATATTTTGCAGGCGGAGAGCCGACAGCAGTAGTTTCAGCAACTGAAGATTCTTCAAAAGACCAACTTGTTGTTGCAACAAACGCAGCATTTGAGCCTTTTGAGTACACAACAGACGGTAAAAATTTCTATGGTATAGATATGGAAATTGCAAAACTTCTTGCAGACAAACTCGGCAAAGAACTTGTTATTAAAAATATGGACTTTGACGCAGTTTGCCTTACAGTAGGTCAGCACAAGTGCGACATCGCCATTGCAGGTCTTACAGTAAATGAAGAGCGTGAAGAGTATGTAACATTTACAGATTCATACTACAACGCTTCACAAAAAGTTATCACAACAGCAGACGATAAAACATTTGACGAGTGCAAAACTGCTGACGATGTTGCTGCAATTTTAAATCAACTTCAAAAGACAGACAAAATCGGTGGTCAGACAGGTACAACAGGCTTGTTGTATGTAAAAGGTGACGAAGCATTTGAATTTGCAGGACTTCCGGCACAGGCAGTAGGCTACAAGAGCGGTTCACTCGCAGTACAGGACCTCATCAACGGTAACCTCAAGTATGTTATCATTGACGCGGCTCCGGCAGAATGCATAGTAAATGCTATCAACGAAACAGCGTAAAATAAAAAAATAAAAGCCGGTTTTACCTACCGGCTTTTTTGTACTGTTATTGAAAAGTAAATTTTAACTTGTTTTCAGATGTTTTTTATAAAGTATTATTTAATTAAAAATAATGATAAATAAAATATTTTAAGGAATTAGAGTTTATGGGTGATTTTGGAAAAAAAGTTGACAAATTCGTAGATGTCTTCGTAAACGGAGGCGGGTATGAAAATGTCATATTAGGTTTAAAAAACACTATGCTTATTGCAATAGTCGGTCTTTTGGTCGGCGTTGTAATCGGTATGATTATAGCAACCGTAAGAGTTGTGCCGAAAACAAACGGTCTTGTTAAATTTTTAAACGGTGTTTGCGGTTTTTATGTAGGATTGTTCAGAGGTACGCCGATAGTTGTTCAACTTCTTGTTTTCTACTATGTTTTGCTTCCGATATTCAATGTCAGAATGGACTCCGTTACAGTTGCAATGTGTGTTTTCGGACTAAACAGCGGTGCGTATATGTCGGAAATCATACGAGGCGGTATTTTGTCGGTTGACAGCGGACAAATGGAAGGTGGCCGTGCGATAGGTCTCAGTTACAGTACAACTATGATTAAAATTGTTATACCGCAGGCAGTTAAAAATATCTTGCCCACTTTAGGTAATGAATTTATAGCACTTATTAAAGAAACATCGGTAGTAAGTTTTGTAGGTGCAACAGACCTTTATGTAGCATTTAACTATATCGGTACAAACAGTTATGAGTTTATGGTGCCGTATCTTGTAATGGCATTGATTTATATTGTGCTTGTATTCGGAATAACACTTCTTATAAGAATTATGGAAAGGAGTTTGCGTAAAAGTGATAAAAGTATCTAACCTTAAAAAAAGTTTCAATCATCTTGAAGTTCTTAAAGGTATTGACTGTGAAATAGAAAAAGGCGAAAAAATTGTTGTAATCGGTCCGTCAGGCTCAGGTAAAAGTACATTTTTGCGTTGTCTTAATCTTCTTGAGACACCGACAGAAGGTCAGATTTGGTTTGACGGTCAGTGCATTACGGATAAAAAAGCAGATATAAATGAAGTCAGAAAACATATGGGTATGGTTTTTCAGCATTTCAATCTGTTCAATAATAAAACTGTTTTGGGAAATATCACACTCGCTCCCGTTCATTTTAAAATGATGACAAAAGACGAAGCGAATGAAAAGGCACTTGCACTCCTTGACCGTGTAGGCTTGAAAGATAAGGCAGACGCATACCCCTCACAACTTTCGGGCGGACAAAAGCAGAGAATTGCCATTGTTCGTTCACTTGCAATGAATCCGAAAGTTCTTCTTTTCGACGAACCGACTTCCGCTCTTGACCCCGAAATGGTAGGCGAAGTTTTAGATGTAATGAAAGAACTTGCAAACGAAGGTATGACAATGGTTGTTGTTACTCACGAAATGGGCTTTGCAAGAGAAGTTGCTACAAGAGTTCTCTTTATGGATGAAGGAAAAATTTGTGAAGAAAATAATCCTAAAGATTTCTTTGCAAATCCTCAAAATGCAAGACTTCAAGAGTTTCTTTCAAAAGTTTTATAAAATAAATTTATATGTTAATTGTAAAAAGGCGACAGTTCAAACTGTCGCCTTTTTATTTTAATTTATGAAATTATTTGATATTCCATTTGTCAGCCATCGTTTTTGCAAACGGTATGACATTTTTATCAGCAGGGTATTCATATTCTTTATATGTTTTTCCCCATTCAAGTTCAAATTTACCGAGTTTTCTGCCGAAATCGTAACTCAAATATTTTGACCTTGACAAATAACCATTTCCGTTTTTTATGACAAGCCGTTTGTGATTTTCCATACATTTGATAACTTCTTTGTAGAACATACTCCAACGAACATAATAATATTCTTTTATAAGTCCGCTCCATTCACGCCACGAATAGTCGTAGAGTGCAGAGGTTGATGCATTTATATCGCCCCAAAGTGTAACTAATGTTCGGGAATTCATATCAAAATATTTTCTTTCATCATCGTCTGTTGCAAGTCCTTGAGCGTCGCAAATCCATCTTGAAAGGCACAGTTCACTGCGGTGTGAAACGAGTTTGTCCAAGTCGAGTAAAAGTTCAAGTTGTCTGTCGGCAATTTCTTTTACCTTGTCTTTTTTTCTCCAAAAATGTGCTTTTGAAAATGCTTTTTGATTAGTGTAAAAACGGTTGCTCAAAGCCTGACGAAGTAAATCGCAAAGGTCGTACTGATACCCGTCGGAGTTTTCAAATTCATCGCTTACGCTTAAGAAAAGTGCAACTGCTTTTTCAAATTTTTCAGTATCGTAGAAAACTTTTGAATAGCAGCACGGTCCCGTCATTTTCGGCATCATCTGCGGTCTGGATGCGAGCGTTGAGCCGACTGAATTTTCGTGGTAACCGTTGTCTTTATAGCATGTTTCCAAAAGCAAATTCCACGCTTTTCGGAGTGTCAGACTGTACTTTTTATACCGTCTTAAAATATAGTTGTCGAGCCACGCTGTCAAATCAATTTTCTTTGAACTTGTAAGAAGTTCAAACTGCAAGTCATAGATAACGGGATTTTGTTCAATTCCCTCCATAAACATACCGCTTCCGACAACATTTGCTCCGTTTTCTTTGAGCGTGAGATAAGTGTTTTTGCAGTGATTTTTAAGTTTTCCCTGCATTGCATTTTTACCGCCGAAATTGTGGAGCATACCTGCAACAACAGGATAACCCCACAGATTTTTGTTGGAAAGAGTTTTTTCTGAATTGAGGTCGAGAATTAAAATTCTGTCTTTAGGTACGGCTTTTACAATATGTTCACGCAGTGACCACGCCTGCATTACCCAAACGGAATTTTCATCAAAAGACTGATATGTTTTATTGATAATTTTGCCTACTTCAGTCAAATATTCTTTGCTTTGTTTAGGCGGTGTCCCTTCGTGGAAAGGGTCGCAGGCGAGATAGTGATAATTGCCCATTAATTTTTCCAAGTTTTCAAGATATTTAGTTCCGAATTCTTTGAAAAAAGGGTCGAGTGGGTCTATTTGAGCCGTTTTCGGATAATTGCACCAACCTTTTTGCATAAGTATGTTGGCGTTGGGATATTTTTCTTTTAGAATTGTCGGAATATGGCCTGAAAATCCTTGTTGAATAGGTTGTATTCCGAGTTCAACAAGACGATTTAATATTTTTTTGCCGAGTTCAAGTCTTTCATAGACATATTTTTCGCTTTTAGGCGGCAAGTATCCTATAATGTTTGTCATCAACTGCCAAGCCCAAAAAGCAGGACCTGAAATGCAGTTTAGAGCTTCTTCTTTTGAACATTTAAAATTGAGCAGGGTTTCATAAAGTACGGCTTCACTGCCTATTACCGCCAAAGTCATATTTATGCCGTTCATAGCCATAAAGTCTATCTCTTTTTCCCACTTTTCAAAGTCCCACCAACACATTGAGTAGTCGAGAGTACAGTAGTTAAGATAAACTCTGTATTTTTGTTCTGTTGTTTTTGAAAAAACTCCGTCGAACATTTTTAACGAGTCAATTTCAATATTTCTGTTGCCGCACCACGAAAGTTGAACATTGCAATATTTTTTTAAATATTCATAAAGTCCGTGAAATGCAGAAATACAGTTGTTTGCACTTATGTTTAATTTGTTACCTGCACAGTCGATTTTAAAAAAATCTTTTTTCCCCTGACAAAGCGATATATTAATATCATCTTTGAATTTAGGCAAATTTCTTTCTAAAAATTCGTTTACTGTTTTGTTCATTTTTTGCACCATCCTTTATAAAAAAACCGTAAGGAAAAAATCCTTACGGTTTTATAATATCAAGAAAGTTTTTTAAAGTCAACTTTGCCGATTTTTGTTCTCGGAAGTTCGTCTATAAATACAATTTCTCTCGGAACACTCCATTTTGAAAGGTTTTGAAGAGCAAACTCTTTAATCTTTGCAATGAGTGTTTCTTCATCGTCATTTTTGAACTTTTTATTTTTAACAACGAAAAGTTTAAGTGCTGTTTTTCCGTTGTACTCTTTGCCTATAACACAGCAGTCGTAAATTTCAGGCATTACACGGAAACTTTCCTCGATAAAGCTTGGGTAAACAAGGTATCCGCTGATTTTGTAAACTCTTTTAAGACGCTGACGGTAATAAATATCGCCTTTTTCATCAATAAAGCACATATCGCCTGTGTGAAGCCAAACTTTGCCGTCGTCATGTTTAATAAGCACTTTGTTTGTTTCTTCTTCGTCGTGATAATAGCCCTGCATAAGAGTAGGACCGTAAACGCAAAGTTCGCCGTCTTCGCCCTTAACTTCTTCTGTTGTACCCGGTTTAACAGTCATTGTTTCAATTCTGTAACACGGAATGCCGATACAGCCTTGCGGAGCCTCTCTGTGCGGGTCTGTAAATGTACAAACCGTTACACATTCTGTAAGACCGTAGCCGGAAACAAAATGAACGCCTGCTCCGTTTTCTTTAAGCAATCTGTCCATTTTTTCTGTAAGAGAGTACGGAACAACATCTCCGCCCGAGCCGATAAGTTTCATAGTGCTCATATCTACGCCTTTAAGGTAGCCTGCCTTGTAAACTTTTTCAAAGAAATCAGGTACTCCGAAAACAAAGTTGATATGATATTTTTTAATGGCACTTGAACACATTCTTGCGTCAAATTGCGGGAAGAGTGACTGTGCAATACCTGCAAGCATTGAAACATGCATACAAAGAGCAAAACCAAATCCGTGGAAAACAGGAAGAGCCGTAAGCATACAGTCAGTGTCAACATCAAATTTATCATCAATTACATCAAATAATTGGTAAGAAAGTGAATTGATAGCGTTGTTGTGGAGCATTACACCTTTCGGGTTGCCCGTTGTACCGCCTGTCATCATTATAGCGGCAGTATCATAAGCTCCGCCTTGTGTTTCGGGAACTCCGTTTTCTTTTATGTACTGTTTGCCGAGTTTAAGAAAATCTGCCCAATCGTACTTTGTTGTTACATTTGCAGGTGCTGTCTTGCCTTTGATTTTCTTTTTGTAACCCATTTTATAGATTGTACCCATTAATGTTTTTGGGAAGTAGTAAGCAGTAGGGCATTTTACAAGTGTAATATCCATTCCGTCAAATGCTTTTTCGGAAACATCGAAACAAAAAGCAAATTTTGCTCCTACAAGTTTTACGGCGTATTCAGCCTCGCTCTTTACAGAAAGAGGATGAAGCATAGATGCAACTGCACCGATTTTATTTACTGCATAGATTGCCGCAATACATTGCGGCATATTCGGCGCACAGATTGTAACTCTGTCGCCTTTTTTTACACCGCAGGCAACCATTGCGGCTGCACAGGTGTCAATCATTTCGGAAACTTCGTTCCATGTGAGCGTTGCACCGTAATAGTAAAAACAAGGTGCGTCCTTTCTTTTATCTGCAGATTCTTTAAATCCTTCATACATAGTTCTCGCTGTATTATAAGCCATAAGTTTTCTCCTTTGGGGTTATTGCATAGAGCAGAAAAATTTCAAATATGCATAGTTAAAAACCGTGCGGTATTTTGTGAATTTTTATTGCTGAATGCGTTGTCTTATCAATTATAACAACTGATGACTTTATTTTCCACAAAACAGTGATAAACATTTTATAAACTTTCCGTATAAAACGATATTATGTCGTTTTATGTTCTTTAGTTTTTAACTTTTTGTTAACAACAAATATTCCTATGCAGACAAGAACGAGTGCAAAGAGATTTTTAACGCTGAAAGCCTCGGCTGTTTCGCCGAGTGCGAGAGCAGAAAGCAATACACCGAAAACAGGGTTCATAAAGCCGATGACAGTAACTTTAGAAACATCGTTGTGTTTTAACAAAATTCCCCAAACCGTATATGCAACGGCGGAAACGAGTGCAAGGTACAGAAGCATTGCAATACCTGACGGGGAGAATTTTTCTATTCTGCCTCCAAGAGCAAAACCGAATACGCTCATTATAATTCCGCCTATGAAAAACTGCCAGCCTGCAAGCACAACGGGGTTGTCTTTTTTTGAAAATTCCTTTATCAGCACGGAGGAAAGGGCGTATGAGAGTGCAGAAAGAACTATCATTCCGTCGCCCATAAAATTGAAAGAAAATGTGTTTTCTCCAGAAGAGATATTTACGATTACAACGCCGATAAATCCGATTGTACAGCCGATAATACTTTTTGCGGTAAGTTTTTCCTGTTTGAAGAAAATTGCCGATATGATGATTGCAAAAAATACATTTACAGCTTCAATTACAGAGGCGTTTACACCGCTTGTGTTTGCAAGTCCGATATAGAAAAATATATATTGCGCAACAGTTTGGATAAGGCTCAAGTAAAAGCACCGTGATATTGTCCTTTTTTCGACGGGTACAAGAAACTTTTTTGCCGAAACAGATGAAAACAGTATCACAAGTGCACCTGCAACTGTAAAACGCACGCCTGCAAAGAGAACTTGCGTAAAAGTGTCGTTTGCCCCTATTTCAAAAAGTTTGTATCCTATTTTAATACACGGAAACGCACTTCCCCATAAAAGACAACAGAGCAATGCCGGAGCCGTTACAACAAAACTGTTTGTTAAGTTAAGATTTTTTGTTTTCATATTTTGACACCTGCCGTTTAAAAAAGACCACTGAAAAGTTGCGTTTTCAACTAAACAGTGGTCTGTAAATCAAAGTTAAATTGTCTTGTTTAACTTTGATTTGTTTAATCTTTAATCAAACAAGAAATTCTTATTTGTCAAATCTTCTTTTGCCGTGATTGTTGTGTCTCGGTCTTTTTGTTTCTTCTTCAATATCGTTTTCGGGAGTCATACCTTCAAGCTCGATGAGTGCATCTCTTCTTGAAAGGTTAATTCTGCCCTGTTCGTCGATTTCGATAACTTTAACGATGATTGAGTCGCCTACGCTTACAACATCTTCAACTTTTTCAGTTCTCTTAACATCAAGACGGGAAATGTGTACAAGACCTTCTTTACCCGGAGCAATTTCAACAAATGCACCGAAGTTCATAATTCTTGTTACAACGCCGTTGTAGAAAGAGCCTACTTCAGGGTCGTTTGCGATAGTTTCGATAAGTGAAATAGCACGCTTTGCGTTTTCAATATCTATACAACTTACAAACACACGACCGTCTTCTTCAATGTTAACTTTACAATCGCAGTTAGCCTGAATTTCCTGAATAACTTTACCGCCTTTACCGATAACATCGCCGATTTTTTCAGGATTGATTTTTGTTGAAAGCATTTTAGGAGCGTATGGAGAAAGTTCTTTTCTCGGCTCGGAAATAACAGGAAGCATAATTTCGTCAAGAATATAGTTTCTTGCTTTGTGAGTTTTTGCAAATGCTTCTTTAATGATTTCAGGTGTAAGACCGTGTACTTTGAGGTCCATTTGAATTGCTGTAATACCTTTTTTAGTACCTGCAACTTTGAAGTCCATATCGCCGTAGAAGTCTTCAAGACCTTGAATGTCAACCATTGTCATAAAGTCGCCGTAAACGCCTTCGTCGCCTGTGATAAGTCCGCAGGAGATACCTGCAACAGGTGCTTTAATCGGTACGCCGGCAGCCATAAGTGAAAGTGTTGAGCCACAGATTGAACCTTGTGAAGTAGAACCGTTTGAAGAAAGAACTTCAGATACAACTCTGATTGCATAAGGGAACTCATCTACGCTTGGGATGACAGGGAGAAGCGCTTTTTCAGCAAGTGCTCCGTGTCCGATTTCACGGCGTCCCGGTCCTCTTGAAGGTTTTGTTTCGCCTACTGAATAACTTGGGAAGTTGTAGTGGTGGATATATCTTTTTTCTGTTTGTTCGTCAAGACCGTCGAGCTGCTGAGCATCGCTGATAGGTCCGAGTGTTGTAACAGAAAGAACTTGTGTTTGTCCTCTTGTGAAAAGACCTGAACCGTGTGCTCTTGCGATAAGGTCAACTTCTGCGTTGAGAGGTCTGATTTCGTCTATACCTCTGCCGTCAACACGTTTGTGTTCGTCTTTGAGCCAACTTCTTACAACGTGTTTTTGAACAAGGTACATAATTTCGTCGAGTTTTTCTTCACAGCCTTCAAAACGCTCGTCGAATTTTTCGTGAACTGCGGCATAGATAGGAAGAAGAGCCTCATCACGAACAAGTTTGTCGTCTGTATCAAGTGCTTTTTTAACATCTTCAATACAGAAATCTTCAATCTCTGCCATAATTTCAGGGTCAGGATTGCTTGACTCAAATTCAAATTTCGGCTTGCCGATTTCATCTGCAATGCCTTGAATGAATTTAACAATCTTTTTGTTTTCTTCGTGGCCTGCCATGATAGCGTTAAACATTGTGTCGTCATCAATCTCGTTACCGCCTGCTTCAATCATTGCAACAAGGTCTGCTGTTGAAGCAACTGTGAGGTTGAGGTCTGATTTTTCTCTTTGCTCAAGAGTCGGGTTGATAACGATTTCGCCGTCAACAAGACCTACATTAACACCGCTTATCGGACCGTCCCACGGAATGTCCGAAATAGCAATAGCGGCAGAAACACCAATCATTGCTGTAATTTCAGGACTGCAATCGGGGTCAACGCTCATTACGGTAGCAACAACAGAACAGTCGTTTCTCATATCTTTCGGGAAGAGTGGACGGATAGGTCTGTCTATGCAACGAGATGTGAGTATTGCTTTTTCTGACGGTCTGCTTTCTCTTCTCTGGAAAGAGCCGGGAATTCTGCCAACCGAGTACATTTTTTCTTCGTAGTCAACTGAAAGCGGGAAGAAGTCAACGCCTTCTCTTGGTTTTGCTGAAGCAGTAACATTACAAAGTACATTTGTGTCGCCGTAGCGAGCCATGACAGATGCGTTTGCAAGACCTGCCATTTTGCCTGTTTCAAGAGTGAGTTTTCTGCCTGCGAGTTCAGTTTCCCATTTTTTAAAATTCTTAAAAAACATTTTTTTACCTCATTTCCTTAGATTGTAAATTTTATTTATAAAGGAGAGGTTTAGCCGTAAATTCAACGCACAAGTAACTTGAGCGCTCAATTTACTGCTAACATATTCTCCTTTAAAAATCAAAAACAAGGCAGACGGAACCAGCCGTCTGCCTTAAAACTGCTTACTTTCTTAAACCAAGACGGGATACGATGCTTCTGTATCTTTCAATGTCGGTTTTTTGAAGATAAGAAAGAAGGTTTCTTCTGTGACCTACCATTTTAAGAAGACCTCTTCTTGAGTGATGGTCTTTTTTGTGAACTTTAAGGTGTTCTGTGAGTTCGTTAATTCTTCTTGTGAGAACTGCAATTTGAACTTCTGCAGAACCTGTGTCGCCTTCGTGTGTAGCGTATTCTTTGATGATTTCTTGTTTTTCTGCTTGTGTCATAATTTTCACCTCATTAAAATATTTGCTTTAGCGAAAAACACAGTATCGGGCAGGTGAGTCCGAAAACGGTTGCCCCCGAAACCGAGTAATCCGTAACAGCGAAATAAGTTTAACACAAAAAACAGTATAAGTCAATATAAATTATTTTTTATTTAATTGTGCGAAAATATCCTTATCATTTATATATATATTTATTATTTGTTTATCAGTAACTTAATTTTAATATAAAACATAAAAAATGCTTGACTTGTATTGACTGTTGTGGTAATATATTTACACCGCATATTACGGGCTTTTCAAAGTGAGCGTGTCTCCGCCCCAAATAGCGAGTCTTGAAAAAGGAAGGTATAGCTTAATGTATGCAGTTATCGTAACCGGCGGAAAACAGTACAAAGTTTCTGAAGGCGATGTTCTCTACATTGAAAAACTCGATGTTGAGGCTGACGCTGAAGTAACATTTGACAATGTTCTTGCAGTAGGTACAGAAGACGGTATCAAAGTCGGCGCAGACGCTTCTTCAGCAACTGTTACGGCAAAAGCTGTTAAAAACGGCAAAGGCAAGAAAATCACTGTTTTCACATATAAGCCCAAAAAAGATGCTAAGCGTAAAAAAGGTCATCGTCAACCATATACAAAAGTTGAGATTACAAAGATTAACGCTTAATTTTCAACAGTGATTAAAAATGATTAAAACGATTTTTTTCCAAAACGGCGGACAGTTTATCGGTTTTGAAAGCAAAGGTCACGCAAACTATGCAAAAGCGAACGAGGACGATATTGTTTGTGCATATCATTCGGGTTCTTGTGCTTTGGCTGCCAATATTTTGACAGATGTTTTTATGCAAAAAGCGTTGATTGAAACTGATGACGGGTATTTGAAGTTTGTTTTGAACAACAAAAATCCGAGCCGTGAGGTTTCGGGGGTACTCAAAGGGCTTTATTTACATTTAGAGCAACTTTCAGAGGCGTACCCTTCAAATGTAAAAGTAACAGTTACGGAGGTGTAATCTATGCTTAAATTAAACATACAACTTTTTGCTCATAAAAAAGGTATGGGTTCTACAAAGAACGGCCGTGACAGTGAGTCAAAGAGACTCGGTGCTAAAAGAGCAGACGGTCAATTTGTTCTTGCAGGCAACATCCTCTATCGTCAAAGAGGAACTCATATTCACCCCGGCAACAATGTAGGCAAGGGTTCAGACGACACTCTTTTCGCTCTCATTGACGGTACGGTTAAGTATGAAAGAATGGGCAAAGACAGAAAGAAAGTTTCTGTTTACCCTGTTGAGCAGTAATATATCAAGAAAAAGCCACTGTTTCAGTGGCTTTTGTTTTTGTGTATTATCAGTATTTGGCAATGTTATGCCCTAATATATATTATTAAATATATTAATACATTATATTATACTGTCATAATTCAATAATTCAGTAAAAAAAGACGAGTTTTAATCTCGTCTTTTTTTGTGTGTAAATTTATTTTTCAATAGTTGCAAATTTTGTAACTTTTTTATACAAAAAGCCAAGAAAGTAAAATAACTTGTCAATGGCAAAACCGATTGCGACCGAAAGCAAAATAAGCCAAATTACAATTAAGAAAGGATATTTTGGTGCAAATATCAGTTTTTGAGCGAGCAAATAGCAAAGCGATGAGTGTATGAGCCAAATGTTTGTGCTGTGTTTTCCGAGCCATACAAAAACGCTTTCCAAAGGTTTGAATTGCAGGCTTTTAAAAACGCCGACGCAGCCGAAAATGAATGCTGCGGCATAGAGCATATCATAGTCATAGTTGAGTTTCCACTTACCAAGCAAAGACATAACGGCAACAGCAGAGCAAATTAAAAACATAGAAATTCTGTTTTTAAAAAGCATTAAAAATTTGCCTATTAAATCATATTTTGCCATTATTATACCGAGAAGAAAACTTCTTGAAAGTTTAAGCGTGTCGAGTATTTGATACGCTATATTTGACGCTGCAAATTCTCTGAAAAACTCCATATCTGCAATTTTGCCGTAAAAAAAGTTTGTGAAGATAAAGAGTGCAAAAACAATTAAAATATCGCTTGTAAAGTTTGAGTGCTTGGAATTTTCCCATTTTAATATCAAAGGAAAAAGAAGCATTAAAATGATAAATGGAGTGAAAAACCACCATTCGCCGTTATATGTTATATCTATTGCTAAAAAATTTAAAACAAGGTTTTCAAACCCCGATTTTGCTGTTTTTGTTCCGAAAATAAAGTAAAGTGGAACGAAAACTGCGAAAATTTGCCAATATTTAATATACAGTCCCGTGATTTTTTTGAAAATACCTTGATTTACATTGTTCCTGCTTTTAAACTGTTCATATGTGCCGTATCCGGAGAGAATTACAAAAAGTGCGACGCAGATTTTACCCATAAGTCCTATGATTTCTTCAATAGGAACACCGTTATAAACAAACAAAGGGATATAACTTCCTTCTGTTATTCTTTCAGGCCATGCAAATAAATGGTCTAAAACCATAAAAAGAATTGCAAATCCTTTAACAATTTTTGTGTCAGTTCTCGTAAAATTGTAAAAGTCTTTTTTCATCAGATTTTGTTTCATAAAAATTCCTCAAAAAAGCAGATTTTTTGGATTGTTATTCATCATCTCAAAGTATATCACAGTAATTTGTATTTTGCAATTATTGACATAAATCCATATACTTAATTAAAATTATTTTTTCTTTCGGTTATTGTTTGGCTGTCGTTTTAAATAATTCAAATTATTTGAAAAAATTTGTGATTTTTCACAAAAAGAAAGATGTTGACATATTTGTTTTTGTCTGCAATAATGTAATTAATATTAAAATTTTGAATTTTATTATATTATTAAAAGGAAATTTTTTTTGCAAAATCAATTTATTTTTGTGTTTAAAGGAGATTTTTGCTGCTATGGAAAAAAGAATTTATACTTGCGCTACTTCACACCTTGATACTGTTTGGAATTGGGATGTTGAACATACGATTTACAACTGTTTGTACAATACTCTTTACAAGAATTTTGACTTGTTTGAAAAGTACCCAGATTACAAGTTCAATTTTGAGGGTGCATACAGATACGAACTTTTTGAGGAATACTATCCGGAAGAGTTTGAAAAACTTAAAAAGTACATCGAAGAAGGCAGATGGAATGTTGCCGGAAGTGCGTATGAAAACGGCGATGTAAATGTGCCGTCGCCCGAAGCACTTTTCAGAAATATTCTTTACGGAAACGGCTATTTTAAAAAGAAATTTTCAAAGACAAGCAAAGATATATTTTTGCCTGACTGTTTTGGTTTTGGCTATGCCTTGCCGTCAATCATAAATCACGCAAATCTTTTGGGATTTACAACTCAAAAACTCAGTTGGGGTTCTGCCTACGGAACACCTTTTGATATAGGAAAATGGTACGGCGTAAACGGAAAGTATTGTTTTGCGTCAGTAAAACCTGATGCCTATGTTTTGGCGTATAAAAAAGTCAGAGAAAAAAAAGATAATGCAAAAAAGCTCTCGGAAAACGAGAAAAAGTACAAGTTGCCGTGGACATTTTCATTTCACGGTGCAGGCGATCAGGGAGGCGCTCCGAAAGACAGGTCTGTCAGCGTTTTGCAGAGTGAGATAAATGAAAATGCTCAAAACGAAGTTAAGGTTTTGAGTGAAAAAAGCGACAAAATTTACTATGATTTAAACGCTTTGAGCGAAACGCAAAAAGACAGACTGCCGATATGGAACAACGAACTCGTTATGACAAATCACGGCGTCGGAAGTTATACCTCAAGAGCCATCGGAAAACGGTGGAACAGAAGAAACGAAGAACTTGCGGATATGGTTGAAAGAACTGCTGTTGCCGCCAATTTTGCAAACGGAACACCGTACCCTGAAAAACAGTTTGAAAAAGCGTGGAAAAGAGTTATTTCACACCAATTTCACGATGATATTACAGGTACTTCTCTTCAGCGTGTTTACAAACGCTCGTGGAATGACTATGCTTTGTCTTTAAATCAATTTGAGGCAGAGTATGAGCATAGTTTAGGTTCTGTCGCTGATTGTATGGATACTTCGTGGGTAAAGGGAGTTGCCGTTGTTGTCAACAATTCTCTTGAATATGAGAGAAATTCACTTGTTAAAGTTCAACTTCCGATAAGCAGTAAATATGTGTCTGTAAAGGACGGAAACGGCAAAGAAATGCCGTCACAGATAATTAAAGAAAACGGTAAAACCGTTGTTGCTTTTACTTGCGTTTTGCCGTCTTTGTCGTATAAAGTATTTGATATTTCACAGTGTGATGAAAAACCGTGCTTTGAAAATTTATTAAAAGCAAGTGAAGATTGTATTGAAAATGAAAAATATATTGTGAAATTTAATGAAAACGGCGATATTTCAAGCATTTTTGATAAAGAATTCGGAAAAGAAACTTTGAAAGCACCGATTTGTCATCAGTTGATTAATTATAACGGCAATTATTCGTATCCTGCATGGGAGTTGACATATAAAAGTGTATGTCAAAAGAAATTTGAAACGCCTAAACTTGTCAGCAAAAAAATCTTGTATGACGGCCCTGCGTGTGTAGGAACGGAGATTGTGCAAAAGCACGGTAATTCGGTTTTCAAATCGGTAGTTTCTCTGTTTAACGGCGCGCAGTTTGCAGATGTGCAAAATGAAATTGAATGGTACGAACAAAAAACTCTTTTAAAAGAGCGTTTTTCACTTGCCGTTTCAAACGAAACAGCGACATACGACTTGGGTTTGGGTGCCATAAAGAGAAAGAACAACACAGAACAACTTTATGAAGTGCCTGCACAAAAATGGGCAGATATTACCGAAGACGGTTTTGGTGTATCTGTTATCAGCGACAGTAAATACGGTTGGGATAAACCTGAAAACAATGTTTTGAGAATGACGGTTGTTCACACTCCTGCAAGAAACTTTTTGCGTGAAAGTATGCAAAGTTTGATGGATACGGGGCTTAACCGATACGGTTTTGCCATACATTCACACGCAGGCGAGATTAATTCCACTCAAAATTCTGCAAGAGAATTTAACCAAAGCGTCGGTGTTGTTATAGTAGATAAACATTCGGGCAATTTCGGGTATGAATATTCTTTTGGCAGTATTGATAAAGAAAATGTTATCTTGCGTGCTTTGAAAAAGGCAGAAGAAACTGACGAAATTGTTGTAAGATTTAATGAGGGTGAAAATAAATTTACTGAAAATGTTAATTTCACGCTCGGAAACGGAATTGAAAGTGCAAGGGAAATATATGCAAGCGAGGAAACACTCGGCAATGCTGTTGTTAAAGACGGACGGCTTGTGTTTGACATTGAACCGTACGATGTGAAATCGTTTGTACTTAAACTTAAACCGTCAAAAATCAAGCAAAGAAAAATCAATCAGAACAATGTTCCTTTGCCTGAAAACTATACGGTGTTTACAAGAAACTCAAGCAGAAATACGGCACAGTACAATGATTTTGCGTCTTTGACATTGCCTTTGGAAATTAAACCCGAAAAGATATTTTATAAAGGTGTGGATTTTACTCTGCCGTCAGACAAAGCGTATAGGTGCGACGGAGCAAAAATTGAATTGAACGGTAAATTTGATAAACTTTGTATGCTTGCTTTTTGTGAAAAAGACGACTGTACGGCGAAGTTTTTCCGTGACGGCAAACCTGATACACTTGAATTTTTCAGTGCTACAGAGCCTGTCGGTGCGTGGGATATGGTCGGTCTCGGCGAAACTGCCTATTTGAAAGATTGTAAAGTTGCATATGAGTTTACACACGCTCACAACGAGAGAAAAGAAGATGTCATAGCAAAACAGATGTGCGTTTTCTTCTGTGAAATAGATGTAAAAGGCGTAAATGTTCTTGAAATGCCGAATAATAAAGATATAATTATTCTTTCAGCAGTCGGAGTTAACGGAGAAAGTGAACATAAACTTGCTTATCCGTTGTACGACAGAGTCGAAAAAAGACCGTTTGAAAACAAATTTACGGCAAAGGATAATTTGACTGTTAAACTCAGTAAACTTCCGCATAACGCAGTTCCCGGAGTTGAAATTGTCAGAAGAAATAAAGATTATTTGCATTGATTTTTCTGCACCCTGAATTTTATATTCGTGTTTTGATTGTTTTTATATTGTTTTATATTTGTATATAATATAATCTAATAAGATTTAATCTGATTTTATTTAATTTAATTTCTGCTTTTGTTTGCATTTGAAAGCCTTTTCTGTTAATATTAACAAGTAAAAAGGAAGTGAATATATGTTTGTAGATATAGCGAAAGTTAAAATTAAAGGCGGAAACGGCGGCGACGGTGCAGTTGCCTTTCACCGTGAAAAGTATGTTGCATCGGGCGGTCCCGACGGCGGCGACGGCGGAAAGGGCGGAGATGTTGTTTTTGTTGTTGACGACAACCTTGCTACGCTTGCCGATTTCAGATATAAAAGAAAATACTCTGCCCAAAACGGAGAAAACGGCAGAGGAAACAGACAGTACGGTAAAAAAGGTGCAGACCTTGAAATTCGTGTGCCGAGAGGTACGGTTATCAGAGAAGCGACAACAGGCGCCGTTATGGCAGATATGAGCAAAACAGAACGCTTTATTGCTGCTAAAGGCGGAAAAGGCGGATGGGGAAACATTCATTTTGCAACTCCTACACGCCAAGTTCCGAGATTTGCAAAACCCGGTGTGCCGGGAGAAGAGTGGGAGGTAAACCTTGAACTCAAACTTTTGGCAGATGTCGGACTTGTCGGATTTCCGAGTGTCGGAAAGAGCAGTCTCATCTCTGTTGTAAGTCAGGCAAAACCGAAGATTGCCGACTATCACTTTACAACTCTTGTTCCCAATTTGGGCGTTGTGTATATGGGTGAAGGAAATTCTTTCGTTATGGCGGATATTCCCGGTTTGATTGAGGGCGCAGGCGACGGAGTAGGTCTCGGTCACGAATTTTTAAAGCATGTTGACAGATGCCGTTTGCTTATTCATATTGTAGATGTTTCGGGCAGCGAGGGCAGAAATCCTATTGAAGATTTTGAAATCATCAATAAAGAACTTGCAAAGTTTGACGAAGAACTTGCAAAGCGTCCTATGATTGTTGCAGGAAATAAAATAGATATGGCAGAACCCGAGCAAATAGAGGAATTTAAAAAGTATGTGAACGATAAAGGCTACGATTTTTATCCTATTTGCGCTCCGATTTTGGAAGGTACAAAAGAGTTGATGAATGCCGTTTGGCAAAAACTCAGCGAGTTGCCGCCGATTAAAGAATACGAAGCAGAGGAAATTCCTATGGAAGCGTTCGTTAAAGACGACAACGCTTTTAAAATCACAAAAGTCGATGACGGATATTTTCTTGTTGAAGCAGATTGGTTCCCGAAAGTGCTTAAAGGAGTCAATATCGACGACTATGAGAGTTTACAGTATATGCAGAGAGTTCTTGAAAAAACGGGTGTTTTTGACGCTTTGCGTGAACAGGGCTGTGAAGAGGGCGACATTGTTTCGCTTTATGATATTGAATTTGAATTTGTTGAGTAATTAAAATGAGATTTTTAGAAGAAAAAGTAAATCCTAATGAACTCAGTCCGCTTACCCTTGCTTTTGTAGGCGACTGTGTATATGAACTTTTTGTAAGAGAAAGCCTTGTATGTGAGGCAAACCGTCCCGTAAACGATTTGCACAAACTCAGCACGGCAAAAGTTCGTGCAGGGTTTCAGGCAGAGGCTTTGAAAAAAATAGACTGTGTTTTGACGGAAAAAGAAAAAGCAGTGGCAAAAAGGGGCAGAAACGCTCATTCCAATCATACTGCGAAAAATGCGTCGGTTATTGACTATCGTCTTGCCACAGGTCTCGAAAGTCTGTTTGGGTATTTGTATCTGAACGGCGAAAGCGACAGGCTTAAAGAACTTTTCAAAATAATTATTGAAGAAAATCAATAAAATTTAATAATGCTCTTGACATTTTGATTGTGTTTTGATATAATTCATTTTGCTTGAGCGGGAGCATAGCTCAGCTGGGAGAGCATCTGCCTTACAAGCAGAGGGTCACAGGTTCGAGCCCTGTTGTTCCCACCATAAAAACGGCAAGTTTTGAACTTGCCGTTTTTTCTTTTTGCATTTTTCAAATGTTTGAAAAACGCCGAAAACATTTATTAAATATTAAGCATGTTTGATTGTAATTGTCGTATATCTCATATTTTCCTGTTTGAATTTGACGAATATACATAATTATGGTAAAATAACACATCTTTAAAATATTTATCAGGAGGAGTATTGTGTCTAAAACCGTAATTTTAATAATGACTTCGGTTGTCGTTTATCTTGCAGTCGTTCTTGCGATAGGCTTCTGGAGTTCAAAGAAAAACAAAAATGTAGATGATTTTTATTTAGGCGGAAGAAAACTCGGACCGCTTGTAACGGCTATGAGTGCAGAGGCTTCCGATATGAGTTCGTGGCTTCTTATGGGTTTGCCGGGACTTGCATATCTTTGCGGTATCGCAGAGGCAAGCTGGACTGCAATCGGCTTGATTATCGGTACATATTTGAATTGGCTGATAGTTGCAAAAAGACTCAGAAAGTATTCAAGTAAAATAAATGCCATAACCGTACCCGACTTTTTCTCAAACAGATTTAAAGATGATAAAAATATTCTTGCGTGTATTTCGGCAATAGTTATTATCATTTTCTTCGTTCCTTACACCGCTTCGGGATTTGCCGCTTGCGGAAAACTTTTTGAAACGCTTTTCGGTGCAGATTATCATACTGCTATGATTATTTCTGCCGTTGTTATTGTCGGCTACACTTGTCTCGGCGGTTTCCTTGCAGCGTCAACAACCGACCTTATTCAAAGTATAGTAATGTCGATTGCGCTTGTAGTTGTTCTTGGCTTTGGCGTTTATACGGCAGGAGGATTTGAACAGGTTGCCGAAAATGCCCGTGCAATTCCGAACTATATTTCTATGGTTTCCACAACAGACGGAAACGGCGGTGCAGTTGAGTTCGGTGCCATGAAAATTATCTCAACGCTTGCGTGGGGACTCGGTTACTTCGGTATGCCTCACATCCTGCTCAGATTTATGGCTATTGAAGACAGTAAAAAGATTAAAACTTCAAGAAGAATTGCGACCGTTTGGGTTGTCATTTCAATGGCAGCTGCAATTTTTATCGGCGTTGTAGGTCTTGCAATGTCAAATGTTGAGCCGTCTATGGTTTTGAAAGACAGTGAAACAGTTGTAATTTCAATTTCAAATCTTCTTGCAAAAAACGGCGTACTCGCCGCTCTTGCTGCGGGTGTAATCATTGCAGGAATTCTTGCTTCAACAATGTCAACGGCAGACAGCCAGCTTTTGACTGCTGCGTCGGCAGTTTCTCAAAATATAGTTGTAGGTACATTCAAAAAGAAATTGACTGCAAAACAAAATATGATTTGGGCAAGAGGAACTTTGCTTGTCATTTCAATCATTGCCGTTTTCTTTGCGTGGGATAAAGACTCGTCTGTTTTCAAAATTGTTTCGTTTGCTTGGGCAGGCTTCGGCGGTGCTTTCGGACCGCTTATGTTGTTTGCACTTTTCTGGAAACGCACAACAAAATGGGGTGCGCTTGCAGGAATGGTAAGCGGTGGCGTGAGCGTAATTGCTTGGCACTATTTACAAGGCGGAATTTTTGAAATCTACGAACTTTTGCCTGCATTTATCATCTCTTCATTGTTTATTGTAGTTGTATCGCTTTTGACAAAAGCACCCGAACAGGAAGTTATAGACACATTTGAAGAAGTTAAAGCAATGAAAGATTGATAAATCATTGATTGAAAATCACTGTTTTGATTAGTAAAAAATAAAAATTTAAGCGTCGTAAAGTTTGTTTTGAAAACTTTACGACGCTTTTTTGTATATTTAGATGTTTATTAAATTTTTCTGTTTACCAAATCATCAAGTGTAATTTCTTCAAAAAAGTCATCTATAACTTTGTTGAGTTTTGACCAAAGGGGCTGGGTAAGACAATCATCTGCCATTTTGCACTGTTTGTTGTTTTCATCAAGACAGGCAACGGGGCAAAGAGTTTTTTCTGTTAATTTCAAAATACTTCCCACCGTGTATTCCTTTGGCGATTTGCTCAACTTGTATCCGCCGCCTTTACCGTGAACGGCATTTACAAAATCGGCTTTTGAGAGCGTTGTCATTATTCCCTCGAGATATTTTAAAGAGATTTTTTCTTTTTCGGCAATTTCTTTAAGCGGTGTATAGTTTTCACTGCCGTTTTTTGCAAGTTGAGCCATTACACGCAGAGCGTATCTGCCTTTTGTTGAAATTTTCATATAAATACCTCTTTGATGAATTTTAAATATCACAGAATTTTAATGAAATAATGCTGTGTCGTTATAAAGAACAATGCTCGCAGTGTTCACAATCGGGAAATTGCGACTTGTCGTAATCAATTCCGTTTTTATCATAGTAGTCTTTAACGGCAGATTTTATCGCTTCTTCAGCTAAAACGGAACAATGCAGTTTGTGTGCAGGCAGTCCGTCAAGTGCTTCGGCAACCGCTTTGTTGCTCAATTCCAATGCCTCATTTACGGGTTTTCCTTTAATTAGTTCTGTTGCCATTGAACTTGAAGCGATAGCAGAACCGCAACCGAAAGTTTCAAATTTAACATCTTCTATAATGTCATTTTCGATTTTTAGATATATTTTCATAATATCTCCGCATTTTGCATTTCCTACTTCGCCAATGCCGTCTGCATTTTCTATTATACCTACATTTCTTGGATTTTTAAAGTGGTCCATCACTTTTTCACTGTACAATGCCATAATTTTTTACTCCTTTTATCGTTTTATACTATAAAATTTCTTTTGCCGTTGCATAAATCACGCCAAACGGGTGAAATGGAGCGTAAATATTCAACAACTTCTTTTACAGATTTAATTATGTATTCAATTTCTTCTTCCGTGTTGCTTTCGCAAAGAGAAAGACGCAATGAACCGTGAGCAATTTCGTGTGGTCTGCCGATTGCAAGCAGTACATGACTCGGGTCTAATGAACCCGATGTGCAGGCAGAACCCGATGACGCCGATACGCCTTTTTCGTCAAGTAAAAGTAATAATGATTCGCCTTCAATACCCTCGAAACAGATGTTTACATTTGATGACAGTCTTTGTTTTCTGTCGCCGTTTAGGATACTGTGCGGTATTTCAAGCAATCCGTCTGTAAGTCTGTTTCTTAATTTCAACATTTTTTCATTGTCTTTTTCGCAGTTGTCAAGCGATTGCTCAAGTGCGATTGCCATTCCCATTATTGCAGGCAGATTTTCCGTTCCTGCACGCTTTCCTCTTTCCTGAGCACCGCCCTCTATTATGTTTGACAGTGCAATTCCGTTTCTTGAATAGAGAACGCCTGTACCTTTCGGACCGTGAAATTTGTGTGCAGAAAGCGAAAGCATATCAATGTTTAATTTTTTAACATCAATTTTGATGTGTCCTGCCGCTTGAACTGCGTCTGTGTGGAAAATAACATTGTGTTTTTTGCAGATTTTCCCTATTTCTTCAATCGGCTGAATGGTGCCTATTTCGTTGTTGGCAAACATAATTGTTACAAGACAGGTCTTGTCCGTTATTGCTTTTTCAAGTTCACTCGGGTTGATTATTCCGTTTTCGTGAACATTAAGTAAGGTTATTTCAAAACCCTCTTTTTCTAATTTCTTTAGCGTATGTAAAACTGCGTGATGCTCAAAAGCACTTGAAATTATGTGAGTTTTGCCTTTCCTTTTTCCGTTAACGGCGGCAGAAATGATTGCTTGATTGTCAGATTCGCTCCCGCCCGATGTAAAATAAATTTCATTCGGCAAACAGTTCAGTCTGTCGGCAATTCTTTGTCTTGCATTTTGTAACGCTTCGGCAGCAATTTGCCCGTCTGTATGTAAACTTGAAGGGTTTGCATATATCTCGTTTAAGTATTTCAGCATTTCTTTTATAGCAGCTTCGCTCGTTTTGGTTGTTGCTGCATTGTCTGCGTAAATTCTCATATATCTACCTCTTGTCTGATTTCAATAGAACTTGTATTACCTACCATTTAAGTAGGCTGTTTTTTCAAATGCTATTCTATCACTATTTACCTACCTTGTCAATAGGTAAATAGAAAACAAAAATTTAATATATTGCAAATCCTCTGTTATTTTGCTGAGGATTTTTGTCGGATTTCTTATAGTTGTTATCTGTTTCAACATCAGTCAGAACAAAAAAGAGCCTGACGAAAAAAATCATCAGGTCAAATTATTTATATATAATTTTTGTTTTGTTAAAGTCTTTCCAAGATAATTTTTGACCGCAGTTACTGCAAAAGACCATATATTCTCTGTCGAGATATTTATTACACCTTGGGCAAATCGAAAAAACCAACTTCACTTTTTTAAAAATAACGGTTTCCGTAACCTGCATTGCAATTCTATAAGAATCGCTGTTATTCATAGTCTTTATTCCTTTAGATGAAATTTGCTTTTAATAAGATATTTTAATTTTTTTTATTTTTCCGGCAACAATCAGTACGCTTTCAAGAATTAAACTTAAACAGCAAGGAACAAGCACCATTTGAAATTTGAAAAAATACGAAACGATAATATTTATGCTTATCACAAGTAATATAACCCAAGAAACTTTACGGAAATATTTGAACTCTTTTTTCGATAAGGGCTTTTCAGGTGTATCAAGCGGACAAAAGACAAATATACAGACTGACGATACTGCACTGATAATAAGCAGAACAGTCTGAAAATCATAAGTTTTTGACAACCTGATTACAACAATACAAGCTAATATTGACAGAGTTGATAGTATTTCGCATCTTGTTTCGGTTGCTGCGTGATAGCCGCCGGCATATTTTCTTATGAACTGAAATGCAATATAGAAAATAATACTTTCAATAATACAGTTTAATAAAAAACCGAATATACAGGCTATAATAAAAAACATAAGTTGTGACAAAAACATAAACAAACCATATATATATAATTCTTTATCTTTGTCACTTATTGTTCCGTTTGAAATCATTTTTTCAGTAAAATAAGTTGATAATTTATTTACCATTCTCAATCTTGCTGAATTTCTTCAAAGCAACAGGTGCCTTTGGTTGATATACAGTTCCGCTTGTCGTACTGTTTGCACTGTTCTTGACCGAAAGCATAACAACACTTTTTAATATGTTTTTCAAACTAATATTTTTCATAGAAATTACTCCTTTCTTTTAATCAGAAAACTAATATTAACCATAACTGTAACAATTATATTGCATAGTTTTTCGGGAATCAATATCTGAAACAAAACTATGCTATTTTTAAGGCATTTATAATATATTTATTTTGATAATTAGTAAAACTTTGAAATTAGTTTGTAATTACAATCTGTTTTAGTGGTTATACTATATTGTAGGAGAACATTTTTATTGTATGATGGTATAATTTTTGTGGGTGATGTCATGGGTAATATAAAAATCAATACAACAAAAATTGGCAGCCATATTGTTAAATTAAGAAAAGAACAACATTTGACACAGGAAAGTTTAGGTAAAAAAATACATATATCACCAACTCATATTTCTACTGTTGAAAATGGTGGCTCATATAGTTTAAACACTCTTATTACAATTTGTGATGGATTGGACACAAGATTAGATTATATTCTTTATGGAAATATCAGAGATAATTCTAAAGATAATTTAATAGATTTGTTGAATTTATGTACTGATAAAGATATAGCTATTTTAGAATCTGTTGCACACACATTGATAGATTTCAAGGAAAAATAGAATTTGTATTTATTAAGACTATATGTTATTATTTTGTCAATAGGCGTTGCCTATTGACTTTATTTTTTGGTGGTGATTATTCTGAAAGTCGCAATATGTGATGACGAACAAATATATATTAACAACATAATTGAGCATTTGGATTTCTTTTCAATAGATAATAATATAGATTTTGAAAAAAGTGTATTTAGCGATTCGTCAGATATGCTCTCGAGTAATATGAATTATGATATTGCGATACTCGATGTCGAAATGGATAATATGAACGGTATAAAACTCGGCGAAGAATTAAGGAAAAGAAATCCGCACATTATTCTGATTTATGTTACTGCTCACAAAAAATATCTTGATGATGCTTTAAATCTTAATGCCGTTCGTTTTTTTGAAAAGCCGCTTGATTCACAAAGATTTTACAGAGGATTGAGTGACGCAATAAAAAGGATTGATAATTCAACAATCAGTTTTTATGTAAAGGATAATAGAATGGTGGAACGGATTTCTGCACAAGACATAATATTTGTAGAAATTGAAAAGCGCAAAACAAAAATTGTTACTTGTAATAAAGAATACCATTCCGACCATAATATGAACTTTTGGAAAGATAATCTTGCGAGCACGATATTTATATCTCCGCATAAAAGTTATATTATAAATTTTAACTATGTCACATCGTATGAAAGAAAGCGTATTATTCTTGACAATAAATATGAAATAAATATTGCAAGAAACAGACAAACAGATTTTTATCAAAAGTTTATGCATTTTATGGAGGGTAAATAATGTCAAGACTTATAGTAATGATGTTTGTTTATTTTTTTGAAATGATAATATCGTTTTGCTTTTTTACAAGAATATATGAAAAAAAGCAAAAGCCAAATTTCCTTATTATTTTAATAGGATTATTATTGTTTTTGCCAAGTTCATGTATATTCAGTCTTTTTGAAAATGAAATAATTAATTTAATTGTATTTTTTGCAATAAATTTTATATTTGCCCTGTTATGTTTTGATATTTCAGTTAAAAATGCCGCAATTCAAAGCATTATTCTTGATACTCTTATGTTTTCTACTGAAATAATTACTATTTTTCAACTTTCTGCAATTTTTGAACTTCCGACAAATAAATATAAAGATGATGTCCATATTCTTATAATCGTTGTATTAATATGTAAATTAGTATATTTTATTTTATCTCAATTATTATCATTGATAATAATAAAAATAGGACATAAAAATAATAAAATAAAGCAATTTCTGCCACTGTTTATATTTCCTGTATTAACTATTTTATCCTGTACAATATTTTTATTTATTGCATTAGAATTTGAAGTATCAACATCATACAAAATTGCAACGACAGCTGTTTGTATTCTATATATTATTGCAAGTATATTTATTTTTATATATTACCAAATACTTGCCAATCGCGAAGAAAAAATAAATGAGCTGGAGTCCGAAAAAAGACTGTATAATTTAAATCAAACATATCTCGATGTTTTACAACATCAAAACAACGAATTGCAGATGATGTTTCACGATACGAAAAATCACTATCTTACCATCGGCAGTTTTGATAATATAGATGAAGTAAAAGCGTATATAAAAAAGATTTATCCTGAATTTCAAAACAGGAATATTATAAATATATCCAACAACAAAATGCTTGATTTAATTATCAGCAAATATATAGTTGTTTGCAAAAATAATAATATTAAATTTGACTATGAAGTAAAAACTGCAAATTTAGATTATATAGATAATTCTGAATTATCTATACTTCTTAACAACATTCTTGATAATGCTGTTGACGCTGCAAAATCAAGCAAAGAAAAAAGTATTGAATTTTCATTAAGGCATATTAATAATATGGATTTGCTGAATGTTGTAAATTCCTGTGATTTTCCGCCAAAACATACCGGCAAACAATTACTTACAACAAAATTTGATAAAAGTAACCATGGATTTGGTACAAAAATAATAAAAAAATATGCAAAAAAGAACAATGGCAAATATGAATGGTCTTATAATGATACAGAACATAAATTTCATTTAACAATTCTGTTTCTTAAAATTTAATTTTTACCTCAGGTACCCTGCTTTTTTTGTCGTTTTTATAGCATAGTTTTGTTTTTTTGTTGAATTACCGTCTTCTTATTTATTAAAATTTTTAATAAAGACTCAAGACTTATAGTAAAGAGTATATCAATCTAAAATATGCTGTTCTGTGTAATATATGTTTACATAGAATAACAATAATAATTACTTTATTATAGGAGACGGAACAAATGGAAGATTTTTATGAATTAAATTCAACAAATCACAAACCGTGGAAAAAGATTCTATCGGTCATTCTTGCTGTAATTATCGGCTTCGGAACGATAGTAACACTGACAGTCGGAAGCTCAAGACTTCAAGAATGGCTTGGTATTCAGTCTATGCTTTCTGCATATGCTTCGGAAATTGTTGATACCGAAGGTGCAGCAGCAGTTGACAAAAATGCTATGCTTGCAGATGACCATACAATAAATCTTGAAAACCGAGACGGTTCAAATACCGTATATCTGTTTTCAGAGCCGATTTCCTTTGTTGACGATAACGGAAATCTCAAGACAAAGGATATATCTGTTGAAAAACAGACCGATAAAAAACTAAAAGATAATGGCTATGATTACACAAACGGACAAAACGATTACAGGATAAATTTTTCAAAAGATTCTTCAAAGGGGATAGAAGCAGTAATCGGTAATTATTCTTATTCTATTGTCCCTTATTCCGATACAAAAGCAGAGGGTACTGAATCTGTAGCAGAATTTTCAAACGAAAAATTTGAAGTTTTTCAATATGAAAATATTTACGGTGAAGGAACAAATTTGCGATTTTATCCTCAATTAAACGGTCTTAAAGATGAAATTGTGCTTAATCGAAATATTAATAAAAACTCATTTTCATTTGAATTAAAAACAAACAATTGTACGGCTAAACTCAATGAAGACGGCACTATTTCTATCATTAATAATGATGATACCGTTATTCAGACCTTTACCGCTCCGTTCGCTTACGACAGCGAATATGTAGAGGGAGATTTAAATTCACATTATGTTGATTGTGAATACTCTCTCATAGATAAAGATGAAACATCTTATATAATGACAATAACCGTTCCTAATGAATGGTTTACGAGCGACAGCACAAAATACCCCGTAGTCATTGACCCTACTACAAGTCAATTAGGCAATTACAGAGACGCAGGTATATACAATAAAAGTACAAGTGCGTCTATATGTTACGGCAAAGAAGAAACTTGTTGTTTCGGACGAGCTTCCGAGTACGGCTACGGCAGAGTATTAAATCAGTTTACTATGCCGAGTGAAATTAAAAAAGGTGCTGTAATAAACAGTGCTTATTCATGGCAGAGAGAAACGACAGGCAGAACTACAACAACAAAAGTTACGCCTCATATGGTAACAAGCGCTTGGTACGAGGGTGAAGTTACTTGGAAAACAAGACCTACATATAACTCTGTAAAAGGAACTACAAGAACAATAAACAGTAAATCTACGGATGACCCTGATAATAAGTATTGGTATAAATTTAATATTACAAATATGGTGCAAAAATGGGCTGACGGAACAAATAAAAACTATGGCTTTTGTTTTGAAAGTTCAGAAGAAACTGACGGAAACTATAATTGGCGTGCTTTTACTTCCCGTCAATATTCTTCATCTGCAATGCGTCCATATACCGTAATTAATTATACAAATGATACAACTGCGCCTACAGTAACAAGTGTAACAGGCAATATTTCAAATTGGACACAAAATAATGTTACTCTGACAGTTAACGGAGCGAAAGATAACAACGGCGGTTCAGGACTTCATTCTTCTCCGTATTCTTTTTCAACAACAAAAGGTTCATATAGTTGGCAATCAGCCAACAGCAAAACATTTTCATCAAACTGTACTGTTTATGTTTATGTGCGCGACGCTATGGGAAATATCCGTCTTGTTTCAACACAAACAATAAATAAAATAGATAAAACCGCACCGTCAGTTTCGTCCGTTACAGGCAATCCGACAAAATGGACTATGGATAAAGTAACTCTGACGGCAAGCTCAAGCGATTCTGAATCGGGAATTAAAGATTACAGTTTTTCAAGTACTGAGGGTGCTTATTCTTGGCAGTCTGAAAATACAAAAACATTTTCGGAAAATCAAACTGTATATATCTATGCAAGAGATAATGCGGGTAATATTTCCAAACCTGTTCAAATTGATATTAATAAAATAGCTCCTGATGAATCATATTTCTTAAAGCCCGAATTATATACAGACGGTTGTCTTACAGGTATAATTAATCCGAGAAATAATGATGACAATTTACTGTATAAAATAGGTGAAAACGGTGAATGGCAGAAATATACTGTTCCGTTTGCATTGCCGCTTTATCAGGAAAGCATTGTATATGCTAAATTTGAAGACAGTGATGAAATTGTAAGTAAAAAAATCACTCCTGACAGTTCACGATTGGGAGAGTATAAAGAAAATTCAATTGATTTTTCAATGAAATATAAAACGGTTTCATTTGATTTTGTCAGAGAGTATAGCAGTGTAAACAAAAAATGGTTCTTTTCAACGGACAGCACTGTTTCAAAGGAAAGCGATTATATTTATACTGCTGTTTTGACTAACGGAATGAGAGTCCGGTTTTTAAAATCTTCCGTAGGAGTATATACAGATAATAAAAACGGTTATATACTCAATGTCAGTGAAAATGGGTATATTATTCAAATTGGAAATACTAATTATATCTATAATTCTGAAGGTGTACTTGAGTCCGTCGAAAGTAAGTACGGAGATTCTATATTAATAGCACGAGAAGAGTCTTCAATAACAATTTCTGACGGTTCTGAACGAAAATATGTTTTAGCGCTTGATTTAAATAAAAATATAGTATCTGTTACAGACCCCGCAGGCAATACGATTAAATATGAATATGACAATAACAACAATCTTTCAGAGGTTATAAACCAAGAAGGTGTTACCGTCGGTAAATACTCATATTCAAACGGACTTTTGAAAAAAAGTTCAGATAAGTCGATAGAGTATAATTCTGACGGCAGAGTAACATCATATGAGTATGACAACGGTGCATATACCGACTATGTTTATGACAATAAAAATAAAACTGTTTTTATTGAAGATTCAACAGAAAAAACTGTTTTGTACAGTTACAATGATGCTCTTAACATAGTTTCGTCAGTTGACGAAAAAGGAAATAAAACAGAATATCAGTACGATGAATTTAATAGGCTTGTTTTATATAAAACAACTGATGACGAAGTATCGTATAAATATGATTCAAACAATAATTTGATTTCGGAAGTTCACAGTAATGATAACGAAGAAGATTTGTATTATTCGTATGATGAGAATGATAAATTGATTCGTCAGCAGACAGGAAACAATTATACCTATTCAGTATATAACGATAATAATGAACTAATTATTTCAGCAACATTAAAAGAAAATTATTCAGGCAGAATTCCTGCTGTTTATGATTCATCATTGACTTGCTTTGATACAATAAGTTATACTTATGATAACGGTCTGCTCACAAAAACTGTTGACAGTAAAACAGATAAAACTGTATCATATAGTTATGATGAATACGGTAATGTAGTCAATATTGCAACTTTAACTGCAAAAAATTCTGACAGCTCTTCGGTAAGTAAGGTAGATTATACATACAATATACTAGGAAATGTTCTTACTTCAATGAATGGCGACAACAAATCTGAATATATTTATGATAAAGCGAACAATATAGTTTTCAGCAATGAAAACGGAGAAATATCTCGTACCGTATATGATGAATACGGAAGAGTTGTACAGTATATAACAACTGAAGATTATGACAAAACAAAAGACGGTCTTCCCGAGTCAAATACATATTCGGACAAGAATGCAGGCGTTACTTATTCCTACAATTCAAACGGAACGGTTGCAAAAGTAAAAAACAGATTAGGCAAAGTTACCGAATATACATACAATGACAGAGGTTCTCTTGAACTTGCCGAGTTTGACATTTATAAATTCCATTATATAAATCATGGTGAAGTTTCTAAAATTGATATAGGCGGAAAAACCGCAGTAACATATCAGTATGATGAAAAGTTTAATTTGATTGCTGAAAAATACTCAAACGGCGGAAGCAGAACTTATGAATATTTAGAAGGAAAAGTAAGCAGACAATATTTTGACGGCAATGAAAAAGATGATGTTACATATGAATATAATAGTGACGGAAGTCTTGCCGCAAAAACAATTAGTTTATTGAACTATTTTTATTCTTGTACAGAAAAACTATATGGTGAAGGAATAAACGGCAGTCAAGAAATAGCTCATTTAGTATTTGTAACTAAATCTAATAAAGATAAAAATATACCGGACGATATCACATCTTTACATTTTGGCCAAGTTTATCATATTGTACATGGTGAAAACAGCATAGTTTTTTCAAGAGATATTATAAATAATGATTCAACCGAAACAAATAATTCTTCTAATTCTTCGAAATCTTTTGAATACAATTTTGAGCATGACGAAAACGAAAACAATGTTTTAGGCAGAATAAAAAGCAATGTTACCTTTACTTCTCATAATAAAATAGACGAAGAAGGAAATATTGTAAATCGTTATTATGAAAATCTGTCGAAAAAATATAGTTTTGAGACTGTTTATGACAAAGATAATAAACTTGTATCAATAAACAGTAAGTATGGCGATTTAGATTATATTGAAAACTATACTTATGATGAAAAAGGTCAGTTGATTAAAAGCAACGGTACGATCAATTGTGAATATGAGTACGATGAGCGAGGCAATATTGTTTCTAAAAGTGTTAACGGAGAAAAGTCAGATTTTGCCTATTCACAGGATGGATGGAAAGACAGATTGTTGTCGGTAAACGGAGTGCCGATTACATACGACGATATGGGCAATCCTGTTTCTTATGCGAACAGACAGTTCAAGTGGAAAGTAGGAAGATATTTATCTGAGTTAACAGATGGCGAGAATAAGTACAGTTATAATTATGATGACAACGGTATGCGAATTTTAAAAGATATAAACGGTGTCAAAACATTTTATAACTACGAACAAGGAAAACTTATTTCACAAAAAGACTCAAACGGCAATTCTATTTATTTTCAATACGCTGAAAACGGCACACCTCTCGGCTTGGTTTATAATCATATTCAATATTATTATATTACAAACCAACTAGGCGATATAGTTGCTTTGGCTGATGAAGACGGTAAAATCGTCTGCGAATATGTTTACGGTGATTGGGGCGAAATATTAGATATTACGGGCGATTTGGAGATAGCAGAAGCCAACCCACTGCGTTATCGTGGCTACTACTACGACAACGAAACAGGGTACTACTATCTTCAGTCACGCTACTACGACCCGAATATTTGCAGGTTTATCAATGCCGATATATTATCTCTTGTAAGTATTGACACTTTGCTCGGAATAAATATTTTTATATACTGTCAAAATGACCCTATCAATTTTATTGACCCGACAGGATTTTATAAAACAACAAATTGGTTTGAGGCAGCATTAAGAGGGTTATGCGTAGCAATTGAAATTGATACTTTTACAAACATATTTGAACATATTATTAAATTAGTTGACAAAACATTTAATTTTAATGAATGGTTTGATGGTTTGGAAAGTGCTTCGAAAAAATTTATGGAGAACGCAACTTTATTTTTTACAACTGCGTTTAATCATTTATTTTCATCTGGATTTGATTTAATACTTAATAACTCATTTACTGATATTGTTCATAACTTTATAGATAACCCTAAAGATGAATTTATGGATATTATAAAAAAATTTAAACCAAATTTTGAAAAAACAAATATTGCTCCTTTTATTGGTTTAATCATTGATATGGTCTCTATAAATGATGATTATGTAGAAGGAATTTATAATGATTGGCAATCATTTACCTTATCTTTTACAAATGCTATAGTTTCATTGGTGAATATATTTATTCCGGATATACCAGGTGTATATAATTTTATTGCTGATGTAGCCATTTTTATAATGGAGGTTTCAATTCGTTTTGTTAATCACGATTATATATAGTGTTAAAGAGGTGTGTTAAATGAAATATCGTTTTGGGTACTCTAACAAGAAAAACAATGTTGTTGATTTTTTTGTTAGTCTAAGGATAATTGCTTCATCATGTTTTACAAATTATTTGTATATATTCTGCTTTTTGGTATTTATAAATTTTTTTATTGAACCGCAAGTTTATCCTGCTATGATATTTTTTGGGGTATTATACTTTGTAATATCAATAATTATGTTAGTTTGCTACATTGTAAAGGGAAAATATATAAAGATAAAAGATGATTGTATTATAATATATAATTGGGCAGTTTCTTTTATAAGACATATCATCATTAAACCTGCAAAAAAGATATATTACGATGAAATACAAAGTGTAGAAATTTATATTTACGGAGAAGATAAAACGAAGAAGGACCGTATAGGTGACCATATATTAAATTCAATATGTACAGGTGAAGAGTTTGTGATTTTGAAATGTAAAAACAGGAATGATTATCAAACAAGTTATGCTTTTTGTCTTAAAGATAACGAAAGTTTTAAAAACTTTATAGACTCTAAAATCAATAATGTACGGTAAAGTAAAATATAAACCTATGTGGGCAACTGATTTTGTTTAAAAACAAATTATCCGCCTATCCGTTGGGATTTTTGGAATATATTGTTTTAGCAGCGAAAGGTGTGAGTTTGTATGAAAACTAAAAAATTAATTATTCGGTATTAATTGTCTGTGCTTTATCTTTTTGGTTTATAGCACAAGATATTTATAAAAGCAATTTCGGTAGATATGTCGGCGGTGTAAGCCATCCCACTGCTCAACTAATCCCTTTGATTGCACCTGTATTATTTTTGACATTTATACCTATGTCGGACAGAAAAATACGAAAAGCGTTTTGGAATAAGAGCGGTATCATTTCTATTATTTCGGTGTTACTGATAATATTGATATTGTTTTTAATAATGAAAGGCAATGAAGTTTATTACCGTGATTTATAGTACAAAGAGCAGTACACTTGGGACAACTGTCCGCCTATTCGTTGGGACTTTTGGAGTATATTGTTTTAGTTTATTCGGTAATTAAAATTGAAAATATTGTTGCGATACTCAAAACAAAATCTTGAGTGTCGCAACAAGACACGGACGGGAATTTCATATATTTCCAATGTGACACAGGCGGTACGCCTGTCGGAATGTTGTATAATGAGCGACAGTACTACTATGTTACGAACCAATTCGGAGATGTAACTGCAATAATAGATGAAGACGGATATATCGTCTGCGAATATGTTTACGATGATTGGGGCGAAATATTAGACATTACAGGTGATTTGGAGATAGCAGAAGCCAATCCACTGCATTATCGTGGCTACTACGACAACGAAACAGGGTACTACTATCTTCAGTCACGCTACTACGATCCGAATATTTGTAGGTTTATTAATTCTGATATACCTGAAATTGCAAATACAACAAAAGAAATTATAACAGGTTTTAATTTTTTTATTTATTGCGATAATGATGCTATAAATAATGATGATCCAATAGGCGTTTATTTTGGCATAATTGTTTATTTGCTATTACACTCTCGGTCGGAAATGTGTTTATGGATGTTATCCACGAATACCCAGACTTAACGGTGCATCTCACACTATTTAATGTTACTATAGCGGAAGGTATTTCTCAAAAGCTGGATCACAACGACATTAAATGGATTACACCCGCAGAGATACAAGACTACAATTTTTGCTCCGCAGATAAAGAGCTTTTAGCAAGACTTTTATCAATGATATAATTAAAGGATGTGAAGATAAGTGACTAAAGATGAGTTAAAAAAGATAATTGAGGCAGATCCGTATCATAAGGATAGACAAAATCCGACCGAAGCGGAAATACGGTTGCATTTGAATGAAGTCAACTATCATTGTCCTTTGTGCGGTAAAGAGTTGCAGTATCGCGGACAAGTTAAACCCGATCAAAAACTTTTTCAGATTGCACATATCTATCTTAATAGTCCGACCATTGAACAATATATAAATTTAAATGGATTGCGTCGACTAGGAAAAGATTGCGAGTCGTTTGAAAAAAAATTGCACTGTGCTTGGAATGTCATCCAACACAGGATTTTCACACAACTGCGCAGGAATACACTCAATTATTGGAAATAAAAGAAAGGTGTCTATTGGAAACTGAATTGGATGCCTTGCTTCGAAAATTAAACCTCGAAGATCAAATCGAATCAATATTACAAGCACTTTCGACTGTTACAGACGAAGAACTATCGAATTTGTCTTTTGATCCCAAGTTGCTTGCTAATAAGTTTTATTCATACGAGAGGACAATAAAGAGGAAGGTCAAAAATTATGTTTTTGACTACTACACGTTTATCAGAGATGTTTTGAAAGATATGGATGGTAAAAACGGATTTCACCAGAGCATACTCGCAGGTCAAATTCGTAGTTGTTTTATAAAGATGAATTATAAAACACAAGACAAAGAATTGATTTATCAACATTTGGTGCAATGGATTAAAACCAAAACACTATCCACATCCGATATAGCGTGTGAAGCGGTTGTATCATTTTTTGCCCAGAATTGTGAGGTGTTTTATGAAATTACCGAATAAAGTTACTTCGTATTAAGAAAGCGTATTGAGCAAATTACTCCCTATACTTAATCTGCTTTTACAGAAAAATATGCAGATATTCGAGTTTTACTCTGAAACACGAGAACAATATACTTCATATTCCGATTTCATCGATGCGTTAGATTGTTTATTTGCTTTAAGAAAAATAGAGTATCTTGATCAAGAGGAGGTGCTACGTTATGTTGCGTGAAATATTTTGCGAAGAATTTCATCAAAAGAAAATTGAATTTAGTGATGGGTTAAATGTGGTGTTGGGAACGAAAACTGCAGATAATTCTATTGGTAAATCAACGTTTATGCTCATCGTGGATTTCGTTTTTGGTGGAAGCACATACGCAGAATCTTCCGATATTTTGAATAATGTCGCCCCTCACAATATCTGCTTCAAATTTGAGTTTAATGGAAGTTTTTATTATTTTTCTCGCAAAAATACGGATAGCAATACTGTTTGGAAATGCGATGAAAACTATAATCCAATGGAATCCTTTTCAAATGTTGCTTATTGCAAGTGGCTTTCAGAAAAATATAATGTTAATATTCCGCAACTATCATTTAGAGATGCGGTTGGCAGATATATTCGCGCATACGGCAAGAAAAACATCGACGAATCTCGTCCACTAAATGCTGTCTCGGGTGAAAATGGAAATAAAGCTTGTCTAACTTTGCTTAAGCTTTTTGGAAGATATCAAATAATCGCACAATTAGAAAGAAATGCAGATGCGTCTAAGGATGCTCTTTCGGTTTTTGAAAAGGCACAAAAACTTCAGTACGTATCCAAAATAGGAAAAAGAGAATACAACAGAAATCAGAAGGAAATCGAAAAACTGCAACGTGAAATCGCAAATATTTCATCCGGTCTTGAACGAGGATTGCTTGATGCTGATGCAACTGCTTCTGAAGAGGCTGTTCGTATAAAAAAAGAGTTATCGAGAGAAGCAATATAAAGAGCAAATTAATCACGTTGGATGAAAATATCGAGTACAGATTTTCGCAAACAAGCACTACATATTCAGAACTTCAAATATTCTTCCCAGAAGTAAATGTTAGGCATATAGAAGAAATCGAACTTTTCCACAAGAAAATATCGGGGATATTTAAAGATGAGTTGAAGGAAGAAAAGCGAGTGCTTTTAAAACAGCTTGATGAATACAATGCCATTGTCACTGCACTTGAAAATCAATTGCAACAGTTGATCAAGAATCCTAATCTTTCAAAAATTGTTTTGCAAAAGTATGCTGATACTTTGAAGCAAATCAATAAAATGAGCGCTGAAAACGATGCGCACGAAAAAGCAGACGAACTTAAAGTGGCAAAAAAAGATGCAGAAGAAGCGTTAAAAAACGCAAAAAGCGAACAGTTTGGAATCGTAGAAAAAGCGATAAATGCTGAAATGGAGCGTATAAATAGCGAACTTTACACAGAAAAATTCAACGCACCAACAATTCATTTTACTGTTTCAAATTATCATTTCTTTACTCCAAATGATACGGGAACAGGTATTGCTTATAAGGGACTTGTGGTCTTCGATCTAGCAATAATGCACTTGTCTAATTTGCCTATTTTGGTACACGATTCAGTTGTCTTAAAACAAATATCCGACGATGCGGTTGAAAGCATTATAAATCAATATATTGCTTGTGGCAAACAAGTCGTGATTGCTTTAGATAAACAAGAATCATATAGTGATAAAACGGCAGAAATGCTTACTCGCTATGCAAAATTAAGACTTGCCCCTAACGGCGAAGAACTATTTGGTAGGTCTTGGGGGGAAAAACAATAATTGCGCGCGGGCTGGATAAATAGACCGCTTTAAACTTTGATACTAAAAAGTTGAAACTTGCATTGATGGAATTTTGCATAGGTGATAGATATACGTTGTTTACATACTATCCAAGGAAAGCCTCAATAAATACAATAATTGTAATTCTGAATTTGCATTAAGATATATTGAGATTTTTGCGAGGGAAGATGATATGGTTAAAGAACTAATGCATGATCCGATATTTCTTGCAAGGAATTCGGAGGTTGCGATAAAAGAAGATTTGCAGGTCGCTCAAGACTTGCTTGATACGCTGATGGCGCACAAGGAAAGTTGTGTCGGTATGGCAGCGAATATGATCGGCGTGCGCAAGCGCATCATTGCATTCCTTGATGAGAGTGGACGAGCTCCTACATATACCGTGATGCTCAATCCCGAGATTATCAAAAAAGACGGTGTGTACGACACAGAGGAAGGTTGTCTGTCACTTCTCGGTGGTCCGTGCCCGTGCAAGCGCTATAGATCCATCAAGGTCAAGTATCAGACCTTAGATATGCAAACTTGCATCAAGATCTACACTGGTTGGACGGCACAGATCATTCAGCATGAAGTGGATCATTGTGATGGTGTGCTGATTTAGGAGGGATCGATATTAGCTCATTATTTATTGCTGGTAATGGATTTGACGTTGCTCATGGTATTCCAAGTAAATATAGTGATTTTAGATCATTCATCATTGAAATGTATCCGGAGGTTGTGAACCTTCGAGATGAGGTAGTGTATCTAGAGGATTTTTCAAATATTGATCCAGATGAGTTTGCTACGGAAATTTTATTAAACTCAATGGATAAATCTGCTGGCGAGAATTGGTGTAATTTTGAAGAGGCTCTCGCCCATATTAACTTTGATAATAAATTTCCTAGGCCCAATCATAAAGAAGATGAAACCGACGAAGAAGATCAAGAGTTAATGCAAAATTATCTTTTATACATGGATGTGCTTATAAGCGGCTTTATCAATTGTTCGAAAATATGGCAAGACTTTTTTAGGGTGTGGATAAAGAATATCCAAAAAAGAATCGAAGGTTCTGAATTTATGCCAAAGAAAACATTGATTGATTTGTTTAGAGATCCTAATATGCAGTTTTTCACTTTTAATTATACCAAAACTTTCCAAAAACTATATGGTATCAAAAAAGTAATTCACATTCATAATCGAATTGGTCAAAAACTGATTTTTGGGCATGAAAAAGATGACTGAACAGGACTTTATCAGAATTTAAATTTTGATGAGGGACCCTGCATAAGTTCATCATTTTTGGATGAGATGATACTGTCTTTCAGAAAAGATACTAACTCACCATTGAAAAAGTATAATGAATTTTTCAAGAAATTGAATTCCTCTATCGACAAAGTATATTCATATGGGTTTAGTTATGGGAAAGTTGATAGTGTCTATATCAAAAAAATAATTGCTAACATATCTCCGAATGCAACTTGGTATTTTACAGAGTTCGAATCAAATGACTCGGCTGCACTACGGATTAAAAAAATCAAGTTACGCAAATATGGTTTTAAAGGTACATTTGGTGTTTTCAAGGAATAAAGAAAAGCAAAAAATCTATGGACTTCGCAAACTCCTGTGGACTGTTGTGTACTGCAAAGGAGGTGCGAATATGGCACGAATAACTGTAGAAGAAGTCTACATCGGCGAAAAGTACGGCGTAATGAGTGCGGTGATGGCGGAGTATCTTAGGAACGGTCGTCCGGCAGAGCACGACGAACGGACGTGGGTAGAGATGCTGATCGTCAAGCATGCGCTGATCGCAGCAGACAAAATGAAATTAGAGGGCGACTCAATATCGGGAATGACCGATGCTAAGTCGTTCTCTTCTTATGTGAGATGGAATGCATATGACAACACTTGAAGATCTGTACTACGGTAACATCAGCCCGTGCGAGTGCGACATGAAGCGAGGATCGCGGATGGAAAAACTAAGGATTATGGTCAAGGTCATGGTCGGCATGGAAATGGTAGAAGAAATATAAAAACTGCACCGCAGTTGACAAAGAAAAAGCGGAATCGAGTTTATGCTCGGTTCCGCTTTTTCAATTAGCTAGTCATTAACCTCAATTTCTTTCAGAGCCACTTTTTCAGATATCTCACCATTAGATATATTCTTTTCGCTTCGGTCGCTCTATCGCTCCACTCAAAGAATCCCAGTTGCGTTAGCCCCTTTGACAGAGAATGAGGTGACCGACAAGCACAAGGATATCCTCGGCAAAAAGTTTGCAAAGGCGATGGAGTCTCACGAAGAAGAAATTAAGAAAGCAATCTCAAAAGGACTGTTCCGCTATGCGATCGATCTCGAAATGATCGCAAAGATCCTCGCAGACCATTACGAGTACTGTGAGTATGAAGTGGATGTACTTCGCCACGAATCTTACAAAAACGTTCGGAGACTGCGTGGTAAAATTCCTTTCGATTAAATCCTCGCCGGATATTATGTAGAGCATCAAATCGAGACACCTCTGTTGATTGAATGGGAAAGTGAAGAAGATTTCTAAACTCGCTGGATATTCGAAAAGAGTTGTGGTATGTTGTTGTGCTACAGAAAGGAGATGATAAAATTGCAAACAAAAGACCTGCGGGCGACGGAATAGCTCATCGTCAAGAACCCGACCGACGGCACAACCATCCCAAAAAACAATTACGCACCAAGCAGATCCTCACCGAAGCACAGCTCGAAAAGTTAATGAGCGTGGTGATGCAGGATGAGATGTAGAGCGACTTCTTCTACACCGAGATGACCACGGGACTGCGGCGTGGTGAGATCTGCGGACTGCGGTGGTCGGAATTTGATGAAGCGACCGGACGGTTGAATATCTCGTGGACGGTGCATAAAAGAAAGGCGGCGGCGTTACATGGGGCGATACTAAAACCGAAAGGAGAGGAGAACACGAACCATCTTGTTGTCGCCGAGCACCGCAGAGATACTGCGAGAGCGAAAGAAAACGGCGAGGGGCGAATTAATCTTCTGGAACATCTATAAACCCGACGAAGTGATGCATACCGATTCGCCCTACAATCGAATGAAAATTCTGTTGAAGCGAGCGGAACTACCACTGATACGCTTGCACGATCTGCGTCCCTGTATGTCAAGTCCACGACAAAAAATAAAATTAAATCGCCCAAAATCCATAGCAACTATAAAATTGACAGTTCTGAAGTACGATTAAATGGTAATGATATAGTTTGCTTTAATTTTAAAGATTTTCAAAAAAAATTCGATAAATATTAAAGAATTTAATAATTGCTTTAAAGACGAAAATGAAGTTTTGGATTTGTTAAAAGCTTCTATTAATATATTTAAACACATTTCTAATATTCAAAATTTTTCTTCATTACTTAATGATGGCAATATGCATTGTCATGAGATTGAAAATGCTACAATAAAGTTGGTAAGTAGAATTTTAAAAGAATATGGTTTTAATGATGAAAAAATTAGCAATATATTCGAAGATAAAGTTTATCAAGTTAAAATATCCAATAAGAGTAGAATGGTATTTTATCTGATAGACGTAAATATTATTGTTCCTTTGTTTGTTGATACAAATCATCAAGTGTACTGTAACAGTAGTTATGATACTAATTGTGCTAATAATAAATTTTCATTATATATAAATAAAGAGCACTATTTTTAGTGCTCTTTATTATTTTGATTATTTTTAGTACTGCAATAGTACTGCAACGCCACGCAGGATTGAAAAAGTTTGAAAAGGGGTTAATATCTCAAATTTGGCTTAAATAAAGAAAAATAGCCGTTTCAACAGGTTTGAAGAAGTTTCAAAAACCATTGAAAACGGCTATTTTTTGGTCGAGGTGACAGGATTCGAACCTGCGATCCCCTGCTCCCAAAGCAGGTGCGATAGCCAAACTTCGCTACACCTCGTAATCTTTCAACTGCTTAAGTTTAATACAAAACGGTTGTTTTGTCAAGAGTTATTTTAAAATATTTATTTTTAAAGTCTAAAATTGAACTTTCCTCCAACTTTGTAAAATACAGGTGTATAATGATATTGCAAATTGAAGTTTTTATTTTAATTCAGGTGCATATCAATATTTCGGTAAAAATAAATATATAAAAAAATAATCTTCAGACAAATTAAAAAATTATCTGAAGATTATTGAACAAAATAGTACAGATGAAAAAATTAAACGGTAAGGTTGCTTTGAGCCTTTCTTTTTGTTAAAATTCTTGTGAAAGCAACTTTTAAAACTTCTCTGTCGTAGTTTGGCAACGGTTCTATGATAGCGTCAACAAATCCACCTACCATAAATGTGATGGTAACTATTTCATAGAAATTGTTATCTTTTGTGAAACCGTTTGTTTCGGCAATTCCTTTTACCAATTTTTCTTTTAATTCTTTGATTACCTGACCTGAAAATTTACTGTCCTTGAATTTTTCAAGGGTCGGTTTTGCGGCTTCAATTTGGTCAAGAATAAGACTGATGTTTTCTTCAGGATGTTCTTGGATTTTATAGTAGTCAAAATCTTGACAATATGCAAGCAACTGATCCATTAAAGTGTCAATGCATTGACGGAAACAGTCTTCTGCATTTTTATAGTGCAGGTAAAATGTGCTTTTGTTAATGTCTGCTTTTTGACAAATTTCCAAAACAGTGATTTTGTCAATATCTTTTTCCATCAAAAGTTCAAATGCTGCGTGCAAAACTGCCGAACGTGTTTTTTTTATTCTTCTGTCCATTATACTTCTCTCCTTATTAATGATAATACAGAAATAAACTTGAGTATATTATACTATAAATATTCTTATATTTCAATCAAATTAAATTATTTTTCAAAAATAAACGAAAAAAATTAACAATTTTATAAAAAATAGGTGCGTAAAATGAAAAACATTAAGAAAATTACTGCGATTTTAATTGCAATGTTTATATTGTTCACTTGTTGTTCTTGTTCTTCCGAAATAAAAAGCAGCCAATCGTCGCAAAATGTGTCGGGCATTTCTGACAATTCGGAGTTTACCGTCAGATTTATAGATGTCGGTCAGGCAGACTGCATACTTGTCAGTTGTGACGGCGAAAATATGATGATAGACAGCGGAAACGCTGCTGACGGCGATTTGGTGGCAGATTATGTTGAAGATTTGGGAATAAAAACTCTAAATCTAATTGTCAGTACGCACGCTCACGAGGACCATTTGGGTGGTTTCCCTGACATAATAGAAGAAATTGATGTTGAAAAAGCACTTGTTTCTCCCGGAGGACACGATACAAGTTACAGTCAAAAGTTTTATAACTCATTAAAAAAGCATTCAATTCCGTACAGTGATGCAGAACACGGCGATACATTTAATTTAGGCAGTGCAAAGGTTCAAGTCGTAGGACCTATCACGAACAATGAAGACGATTTGAACAACACAAGCGTTGTTTTGAGATTGACTTACAGGGGAAAATCTTTTTTATTTACGGGCGATGCAAGCCGTTCTGAAGAAAAAGATATTTTGGAAGCAGGCTATAATGTTAAAGCCGATGTTTTAAAGGCAGGACATCACGGAAGCAACTCGTCTTCCAACTATGTTTTTCTGCGTGAAGTTATGCCCGAATATGTTGTTATAAGTGTCGGGAAAGACAATTCTTACAATCATCCGGGAGATAACGCAGTTTCCCGCTTCAAAGACGCAGGCGCCACTGTTTACAGAACAGATATGTCGGGGAGCGTTATATGTACTGTCGATGAAAACGGAGAAATTAAATTCACTTACGAAAAAACAAATACAAACAGCGATAAGAAATCAAATATCACAGAGGATTCAGACCCGTTTTATTACGAAGGACAGACCGATTTTAAAATTATAGGAAATAAAAATACAAAGGTCTATCACAAAGACGGTTGCTCTGCATTACCGAATGAGAAAAACCGACAATATTTTGAGAATGAAGAAAGTGCAAAGAAAGCAGGGTATAAGGCTCACGAAAAATGTGTTAATCAAAAATGAATTATTTAAAAAAGTGTTGATAAACCTATTTACTTATTGTATAATGTAGGTAATTGAAAAAAGGGGGCTCGCATTATTATGTGGATGCAAGGAAAAACAGTTGTCATTACCGGTGCTTCAAGCGGTATGGGTAAAGGCATTGCTGAAAAATTGATAAAAGAATACGGCTGCAATGTTATCGGCGTTGCAAGAAGCGAAGTTAAGATGAAAAAGTTTGTTGAAGAACTCGGCTTTTATGCAGGCAAGTTTTCATACGAACTTTTCGATGTATCTGTTAAAGAAAATTGGGAAAAGTTTTCTCAACAACTCAAAGATAACGGTACAAAGATAGATGTTCTTATCAACAACGCAGGTATTCTTCCTAAATTTATGAGATTTGACAGATGTTCTATCGAAGATATTGAAAAAGTAATGAACATCAACTTCTATTCTGCCGTTTACGGCTCAAAGTATCTTTTTGACCAACTTATGGAAAGCGACACACCTGCTATCATTAATGTTGACTCGTCAGCAGCTCTTATGAGTCTTGCAGGCACTTCTGCATACAGTGCATCAAAATCTGCACTCAAAAGCTTGAGCGAAGCAATGCGTGAAGAGTACAGAGGCAAAATGTATGTAGGTATCGTTTGTCCGGGCTTTACAAAGACAGACATCTTCCGCAATCAAGGCGAAACAAGCGGTAAAGGTCAGAAAATGATGAATATGATTTCTACCGATTGCGATAAAATGGTTAAGATGATTGTGAATGGTATTGCTCATCAAAAAGCTCTTCAGGTACACGGTAAAGATGCTTGGGCTATGGATATTTTCGGAAAACTTCTTCCTGTTAACGGTTCAAGACTTTTCTCAAGCGTTATGAGAATGGCAAACATTGACCTTTTTGACGGAGTTTTTAAAGACTGATAATTATATCGACAAAGTTAATAAATAACTAAAAAGCCACACCTAAATTTAAGGTGTGGTTTTTTTCGTGGCAGTTTTGTTGTTACATATTATTTTTGAAAAATGTTTCAATCTTATCAAAAGGAATGATGTCAGTTCGGTCATACAAATCGGTGTGAACTGCAGTCGGTATAAAAAGGAGGAAACAAACTGAATGACTCGTCAATCGGCTTTCCTGTTATCTGTTGAAATATGTAACGCACTTCTTCAGGCGTATGATACGAGCCGTTCAATTCTGCCGTCAGTTTGAGTGCTTCTTGTGCAAGTTCACTCATACACTTGTGAACTTCCGAATTGGCAATCACGGTTTTTCCGCTGTTCATATAGTCTAAAAATTCTTTTAATTCCATTATAATCACTCTATATAAAATGTGACCGTTATATCGTCGTTGCCGAGTGCTTCTTTCAAACAGGTCGGTTATCTATTTTCCCCAATCGTGTATAACTCCAAGAATTAGAGCCGTAGAAGATGACGATTTGGTTGCCGTTATATAAAACAATATCGCCTTCGTGGGTTGCAGTCTGTCTGTTGTCTGTCGGAAGGCTTGTATTCAACGAGCCTACTTTTTCAAAACCTGAATAATCGCTCATCTCAACTATTACAGGAGCCTGCTCTGTCATTTCTGAAAAGGCGTTGGCAGCAACATTGTTCTCCAATGTTGCCGTGAAAGTGTAATTTCCTACCTGTACTTTCATTTTCATTTCTGCATTTTCCTTATTTTCCGTTTTGTTTTCTGTCTGTGATGAAAAGTTTTCTTTGTTGTCTTTTTGCTCGGTCAATGAAACTGCAGGTGCTGAAGACTGCTTTGCCGAATTGTCAGAAATTTTGCCACTTGCCCTACAACCTGCCAAAATCAAGAGAACAGACAACACACCTGCCAACAGAATAAATGGCTTTTTTCCCATCATACTGCTTTTCCCATATCATAGGCTTTTTGAAGTATTGCGTGATTTTTAATATCGCCTGCGTTATCGTTGCCGCCTGAAAATATTGTGCCTGCAAGAACAGCTTTTTCAAAGCAGTCAATCCAACCCTCTAATCCGCTTACCGCTTTTTCGGAGACATAGTCCTCATCTTCGGCAGCAGTTGTGAGCATATAAATATCTCTGAATTTGCAGTCACGGGCGAAAAGTGAATTTGCACGGTCAAGGAGTGTTTTCATCTGACCGCTCATTTCGTAATAATAAATCGGTGTGGCAAATACGATTACATCTGAATTTCACATCTTATCTGCAATTTCAATTGCGTCATCGTTTATGACACATTTTTTTGTTTTCTGACAGGCAAGACAACCTTTACAAAAGGCAATGTTCTTATCTTTCAGCGTTATTTTTTCTACATTGTTTCCGACACTTTTTGCACCTTCAATAAATGAATCGGCTAATATTTCAGAATTGCTGTTATTTCTCAAGCTTGTGCTTATTACAAGAATGTTTTTTGACATAATTAAGTCCTCCGAAAAGTGTTTGACACTTTTAATTTTATTTTATATTATGATTGTAACACCTAAACTTGACTTTAGGTCAACACTTTTTTAAAAAAAAATAGGAGATTATTTTTATGTATTCCATCGGACAAGTATCGGAAATGTTTAATTTACCGATTTCCACATTGCGTTATTATGATAAGGAGGGATTGTTCCCTGAAATCAATCGTGTATCGGGTATCCGTAAATTCAGCGACAAAGAACTTGAGGCTTTGCGTGTCATTGAATGCTTAAAAAAATCAGGACTTGAAATTAAAGATATTAAACTGTTTATGGATTGGTGTGTTAAGGGGAGTGAAACATATCCTCAACGCAGAGAGTTGTTTTTGAAACAAAAAGAAATTATAGAGGTTGAAATTGAGCGAATGAATAAGGCACTTGATATGATAAAATTCAAATGCTGGTATTATGAGCAGGCAATTAAAGACGGAGATGAAAAACACCTTAGTTCCATTAAACCTGAAGATATGCCTGAAGAAATCAGACTTGCCTTTGAAAACGCACACAAATAAATTTTGATAAGTACATAGAGAACAGTCTTTCTTAAATGTCAAAACGGCATAGCAAATAGCTACGCCGCATTTACACAATAATATCTAATTGAGACACAAAGTAAGAGGCATTCTTTTTTGAAGGATGCCTCTTACTTGTTATTTTTTATTTTTAAAAATCTTGAAAAAGTATTTTTTTTAAGTTTTTTGAGTTTAGCGAAAAATAAAGGATACTGCCTAAAGTCAGCAAAACAGCCGCTTCTCCGATAAATACATAAAGCGAGTTTAAGCCGAAAACTTGCCATGTAAACCCGTTTTCTCCGAGATAAAAAGAAAGTTCTGCACCTACTATCGGAGCGTTAAAAATTGCAGGCATTAAAAGTCCCAAAATCGGATAGTTTTTGATTTTGACATTTCTCACTTTCCACATTGTAAATGTTGCCAAAAGTGTTGCAACAGTGCCTACAAGCCAGTCAACAGGCAATGCGGCGGCGTTTGAAACATTGAAAATCAAGCAACCGATTGTAAGTCCCGGAATTGCCGCAGGTGTGAAGAATGCGAACACACAAAGTGCCTCGCTTGCTCTGAATTGAATTGCCATTGTCGTACTTCCCGGCAACAGAAAGTTTTGGGCGTAAGTCAAGACGACATAAAGCGCCGCTAACACAGCCGAATAGACAATGAATTGCGTTTTTTTGTTTTTCATATTAAATTTTCCTCCGTAGTTTTTGTTTTACGAAAATAAATTTTCGAGTGTCAGGATATTGCGAACTGACAGTAATAATTATATATTGCATACTTGAAAAAATCAAGGTATAATTAAAATACAATTTAATATAGTGGGTGAATTATATCAATTTATCACAAAAATTTTATTTTAGGGGGAAATAAAATGAAAAAGTTATATCTTGATGTAAAAAAGCAAATCTATCGTTCCACGCAAATTATGTTTGTTGTTCAGCTCTTTGGGGCTCTTGGAGCGGGATTTTTCTTTTTTGCGCAAAACATTTTGCAAAAGTATCATTGGCTTGGGGCGATTTCGCCTGAAAATGAACCTACGCTTTGGTTTGTTTTGTTTTGGGCGACAGATTTCTTTTTTGTCGCAATGGTTTCAGTGCTTTCATATTTGATTGCAGGCATACCTGCCATTGCACCGAGTTTGGCGTTGTCAATATATTTTTGTCATTTCAGAGAGGGTTCGACAAGTGCCGAATATATGTACAACGCATTTTTCTCAACGCCCGACAATTACCGGCAGGCTACTGCAATAGGGTATATGGGTTATTTGATAATGGCAGTTGTTTTGTCGCTTTTAATCAAATATCTATATATAGGCTGGACAAATCTGAAGCCTAAAATTGCAAAAGGCTTTGATAAAATGATTGCGAAAATGTCAAAGGGTAAGTCAAAAGTTGAGGGCATTACTATTATAGAAGCAGTCGATTTAATAGTTATGATTTTGATTTTGCCCGTTGCTGCGTGTGCAATCACATTTTGTGTTATTAAATACGGAATAGAAATTCCTTTTGCCGTGCTTGCAGAAAAATTAAAAGACGCACTCACGACATTGACGACAGGAAATATCATTTTGTCGGCGGTAGTTATGGGACTTATGGTTGGCTTTGACCTTATCGGTCCTGTATCACTTGCAGCGTTCGGTGTTGCAACTTCAGCGTATCTTCAAACGGGAGATGCAAGACTCATTACGATTTACAGTGTTTGTTTTATAACGGTAGGTTGGACACCGTTTTTTGCCGTTCTTTTCAATAAAATATTTAAAAAGGGTGGAAAAAGCAACACAGACGATTTCAACATAACTGTCAGCGGCCCGATTAATGCATTTTTTGAAAATATCAAACTGACAACTGCGTTTTCAATGCCTTATGCTTACAGAAGTCCTTTTACCGTAATTCCGGGTTTAATGGTCGGTTCGGCTTTCGGCGGATTTTTGACGGCAATTTTCGGTATTGTAAATACGGCTTATACAGACGGCAGTTTGCCGAAATATATGATTGGCAACTATACTTACGGCGCAGTTGATTATACATACGCAGAACTTTTCAGAAACGGTGAAATTTATATGAGTTTCACATTGCCGTTGCGAAGCGGTGATTGGCTTACTTGCAGAATACCTCTTTTCATAATTGTACTTTTGGCAGGCGTTGTCGGAGGTCTTGTTATAATGGGACTTAAAGAGGCAGAGTACAGAATACTCAGCAAGAAAGGTTGCTATTACAGTGATGACGGCGATATGGTTATCGAAATCAGAGAGTATGGCAAGAAACTTGCAAAAAGTATTAAAAAATAAAAAATCTTACAATAGAAGAATAAAGCTTTTCCTTGACACAAAAATAATTTTCAAAGTTTTATGGATATCTACAAATAAAACAAATAATTTGAAAGTGAGATGAGAATATGGGATTTGATTTAGGACACGCAATTAGTTCGTTGTCAAAGTTAGCAATGAGAACTTCCGGAAATGCAAATAAAAAATCTGAAGAAATAGAATTTTTTAATTGGTTGGATGGAGTTTTAAGTAAGAAACTTCCAAGTAATATAAGAGCAATTAACTTTAATTTGTATGAAGATAGTAATAATAAGTGGTCTATAGAATTAGTGGGTACTACTACTTTTGATGAAAATAATTCAGATTGGGCTTGCGATGAAGTGTATGCAACAAGAGAAAACCCTTATGTTTTAGTAAAAGAAAGTAATTGGAAAACAATAGAAGATTTATATACTTCATTTTTGAAAAATTATCTTGATACAGGTAAATATTCTAATATGTTAAAAGAATATTGTGGTATTGGTATAGGATTTGTTGATGGAGATTTAAGTATAATATATAAAAAATAAATTATATTATACTTTGAAGTGAGTGTTGAATGTGGGACTATTCACAGATTTTTATTATTTAAGTATTGATGGCTAAAATTCGGTAAGAGTAGGAGACTTTTATGAGTTTAACAAATATTTCAGCAGGGCTTAATTTAACAGCACAGCGTTTTGCATTGATGTGAGCAAAAGAACATTTGCCTAAAGAAAAGTATAATGAAATAAAAAAATCTTATAATTCGCTGATGAAACGGACTGCTGTATTTGTCATTATATGTTGTATTCCCGTTATAATTGCATTTTTACTTCTTGCATTTAACACACCGTTTTCAAAAAATATGGAAAATGCTGCTACTCCAAACGGTGCGAACGGATATGTTATGGCACGAATAGACTATGACGGTAATTTTTATTGGACGCATGACTCAAAGAAATATGAGTATGCCCTTAAAGATTACGGATTATCTGCTGAAAATTACGAATTTGGCGATGAAGTAAAAGTCTATGTAAATGATGAACAGGAAATCGTTAAAGTAACAACTGACAATGATTATTCTAATATCAAAAATATAGAAGTTGGTGTTGGTGTTATCGGCTCTATTTTAGTTCCGGCTTTACTAATTCTATGCGTTTATATGCCTATTGCATATCGTACTTTCGGAAAATCTTGGATAGAGTTTTACAGAAATTTTGAAGATAAATAACTTTCGGTTTGTTTAGTTAAAAATAGAAAAATCAAAATTCAGCGGTAAGGTAATGTAAAGGTAAAGAAAAAATGGAAAATAATGTTTTAATAAAATACAGAGTTTTGTGTGAAGAAGAAATTTGTCCGGAGTTGTTTAATGATTTTATTCGGCATCAAATTGTTACAAAATGTTGGCGTAAAGAAAATGGCAAATGGATACTCAAAGACGCTCCTTTTGTTGACGATTGGACTGAAAAGGATTATCAAATTTTAATTTCCTGCTTAAAAAATACAGTCCTTTCTAACGGCTTTGTTTATGCTGCTTTTTATGACGGAAAATTAAAAGGCTTTGTTTCGGTAGAATCGGAAATATTTGATGATGAACAAAGATATTGCGACTTGTCAAGTATCCATATATCAGAGGATATGAGAAATAAAGGAATAGGCAGAACACTTTTTCTTGCGGCAAAAGAATGGGCTAAACAAAACGGAGCGAAAAAACTCTATATATCTGCACATTCAGCCGTTGAGAGTCAAGCTTTTTACAAATCAATGGGTTGTGTCGAGGCAGAAGTTTACAATCAAAAACATGTTGAAAATGAACCGTATGATTGTCAATTAGAATGCAGTCTTTAGACGGTTAAATTCAGTATTCAGACAGCATTTTTCTGACTATACCGTTATGTGAAAAATACGATTAAATTATAAAAACACGGTGTAACCCATTTTATTGAATTACACCGTGTTTTACTTATTTCTATATATTGTTTTTTTCTGCGAAATTTAATATTTCTTTAAATTCACTGTATGAAGCACAAAAATTTTTGCCGTTAATTATTTTTTTCAGTTCTTCAACAGAAAACCATTTTAATTCGCTGATTTCTTCTTCTTGAAAAGAAAGATTTGAAAAATCACAGTCTTTTAAAAGATATATTTGTGTGAGTTCATTTGAAATGAATTTTTTGCCGTTGAAATTTTCATCTACGCAAAAATGTTTTTTGCAAACAGGTAAAAGATTTTTTTCGTCAATTTCAAGTCCTATTTCTTCTTTGACTTCTCGTATTGCCGCTTGCAGATATGTTTCGCCTGCGTCAACATGACCTGTACAGGCGGCGTCGTAGCAAGAGGGAAAACTCTCTTTGTCGTCTTTTCGTTTTTGAAAAAGTATTTTGTTGTTTTCCTTTGCCCATATATGCACGCTTTTGTGCCAATCTCCGTCTGTGTGGACTGCGTTTCTTTCCTTTTTTATTCCTGTTTCTTTTCCGTCTTTTGTGATTATATCAAAGTATTCTTTCATATTATCCTCGCATAAATCAAACGCCCGAATTTTCGGGCGTTTTGTGTTTTTATGAATTAAATATTTTTTGCGATTAAATTATATATTGTACTTTTCAAGTTCTGCTTTAATTTCCTGATATACAGTTTTTGCGGCATTGTCAAAATCAAGGTCAACAGTTTCTGTCTTTTCAGGTTCGAGATTGAGTTTTGTGAACTCAACAGCGTTTCTTGAAAGTGTTTTCGGACTTACGATAATGCGAAGCGGAATACCGAAAAGGTCAGCGTCGGTAAGCATAGAACCGATACTTACACTTCTGTCGTCATAGAGAACTTCTGCACCGAGAGCAGTCAGTTCTTCATACAATTTGTCGGCAGTTTTTTGTACATCTTCGTTTTTAGATGCATTTAAAGCACAGATTTGTACCTGCCAAGGAGAAATAGACATTGGCCAAAGCGGATACCAAGCAGTGATTTCTTTGCCTGCTTTTTTGTCAAATCTTGTGCGTGAATATCTTTTTGCTTCACAAACAGACGCAACAAGTCTGCCTACACCGATACCGTAGCAGCCCATAATAGGATGCTTTTGCGTGTTGTCCTTGTCTGTATAAAGCATATTCATAGCTTCGGTGTATTTTGTGCCGAGTTGGAAAATATTTCCGACTTCAATGCCTCTTTTAATTGTTATTGATTTTTTATGGCAAACGGGACAGACAGAGCCGTTTGTGATTTTAGAAATATCAAAATATTCGACATCACCGACATCTCTTTTGACATTTACGCCTGTATAGTGATAACCCTCTTTATTTGCACCGCATATCATTGAAGCACAACCGTCAACACTCTTGTCGTAAATGATTTGACATTTTGCTTTGAGATTGATAGGACCTATAAAGCCTGCAACAAAGTCAGCGTCAGAAATATCTTCAGCAGGATAAATATCTGCACCGATAAGGTTTTTGAGTTTTGTTTCGTTGATTTCAAGGTCGCCTCGTATAAATGCGAGAATGAACTCATCGTTGTCCTTTCTTCTGTAAACAACGGCTTTGCAAACATCTTTTGCCGTTTTTCCGAGAAACTCTGCAACATCGGCAACTGTTTTTGCGTTTGGCGTTTCTTTGAGTTCAAGTTCTTCAACAACGGTGTTGTCGCTGTTGTCAAATACGCAGTCTGCCGCTTCCATATTTGCTTTGTAGTTACACTCGGGGCATATTGCAATCGAGTCTTCGCCAATATCTGTCAAAAGCATAAATTCGTGAGAAACAGAACCGCCCATCATACCCGAGTCGCTTTTAACTGCGATAACTTCAGGCACGCCTGCTCTTGCAAAAATTCTTTCGTATGCTTTGTAGCAACGGTCATAGTATTTTTCAAGGTCTTCTTGCGAGGTGTGGAAAGAGTATGCGTCTTTCATAGTGAACTCACGCACACGGATAAGTCCTGCTCTTGAACGAGGCTCGTCACGGAACTTAGTCTGAATTTGGTAAATCATAAAAGGAAAATCGCTGTGCGATTGGGCAACATTGCTTGCAAGGTGTACGGCCGCTTCTTCGTGAGTCATACCGAGTACCATATTTGACTCGTTTTCTTTGTTTGACCTGTCGGAAAAACGCACCATCTCGTTTCCGATTGAATAAAATCTTCCCGAACTTTTCCAAAGTGAAGCGGGCATTACAACAGGAAACATAACTTCCTGACCGTCAATTCTGTCCATTTCATCACGGATGATGTTTTCAACTTTTTTTGTTATTCTTTTTGTCGGTGCAAAAAGAGAATATATACCACTGCTCATCTGTTTCATATATGAGCCTTTAATCATTATTTTTTGGCTTTCGCAGTCGCTTTGAGCAACGGTTTCAACCGTTTTTGACAATAAATTTCTAACTTTCATTTTGAGTCCTCCTAAAACAACTGCCGCAGCATAATTTCAGGTCGGCAGATATTTTAAATATAGCAAATACTGTCGGTTTTGTCAAATTATAATATATAATTCATTAAACAGTTATAATACAACCGTAAAAAATAATTTTTAATAAAATTTAGCGTGAATGTTGCCGTATTCGGTTGATTTAAGTGAAATAATCTTATATAATTATGTATAAAATAAAGGAGATGGATAAATGAAAATTTTTAAAAAGTTATTTGCTTTGATATTGGCAGTCATATTGGTGTGCAGTTGCTTTGCTTCCTGCTCAAAGACAAAGAAAAAAGAAATGCCTGTCGTTACTGCTTCGGGCTTTTCAGACGGCGTCCTTGATATTGAGGGCTCCGACGATTGATTTTTAAATTATTCAGGAGGGGTTAATATGCTTGAATTTTTAAAAGGTGCAAAAAAATTGAGTTTGTATTCGGGTATCATCGCTATGATTATCGGCGTAATTTTACTTGCGTTTCCTTCAATTACGGTAAATGTTATTTGCTATGTGATAGGTATTGCTTTAATTGCGCTCGGCGTTGTGCTTGTCATTTCGTTTATATCAAACCATTCGTCCGTTTTGTCTGCACTTGCGATTGTGCCGGGAGCTTTGGCGATTGTTTTCGGTATAGTGCTTTGTGTTAAGAGTGAATTTTTTATTTCAATCATTCAGTTTTTAATCGGACTGTTTCTTGTCGTTAAAGGTATAGGCGATATTTTCAAATCGGTTTCAATTAAACTTTTGATGCCGGGATGGTGGCTTTCGGCAGTTACGGCAGTGCTTGTAACGATTGCGGGATTTTTGATTATTTTCAATCCGTTCCACTCGGCAGTTATCATAACAAGACTTATAGGAATTTCGTTTATTGTTTTCTCAATCATTGACATTTCCGTTTATTTCAGAGTAAAAAATTCTCAAAGTCAAATGAAGAATGATGACAATGTTGTTTATGTACAAGACGATGATGAGTAAAGTGTACTGTATTTATCGTAACACTTTTCAATGTTTTGCTTATTTTGTTATTTTTTTAACATTTTTTGCCTGTCATTTTGTCGATAATCAACAAACTTTTTATAAGTTGAAAAATCACTTGATTATTGCAAACAAAAAGTATAGAATAATAAAGAAAAAAATCAGGCGGACATAAATGTTTTATATTTAAAGCCTGCCGATTTAATATTTATTCTAAAATTTTTTGGAGGTTTTTCAAATGGTAAAAGTTGCTATTAATGGTTTTGGTCGTATCGGCCGTCTTGCTTTCCGTCAAATGTTTGGCGCAGAAGGTTACGAAGTAGTTGCAATCAACGATTTGACAAGTCCTAAAATGCTTGCACATCTTCTCAAGTATGATTCATCACAAGGTAAATATGCTCTTGCAGATACAGTTTCTGCAACAGATGATTCAATCATTGTTGATGGTAAAGAAATCAAAATTTACGCTAAAGCAGACGCTTCAGAACTTCCTTGGGGCGAACTCGGCGTAGACGTAGTTCTTGAATGCACAGGTTTCTACACATCAAAAGCAAAAGCAGAGGCTCACATCAAAGCCGGTGCTCGTAAAGTTGTTATTTCTGCTCCTGCAGGTAACGACCTTCCTACAATCGTTTACAATGTAAACCACGACACTCTTAAAGCTGAAGACACAGTTATTTCTGCTGCTTCTTGCACAACTAACTGCCTTGCTCCTATGGCAAAAGCTCTTCACGAATATGCTGAAATCCAGAGCGGTATCATGGTTACAATCCACGCTTACACAGGCGACCAAATGACTCTTGACGGTCCTCAAAGAAAAGGCGACCTTCGTCGTTCAAGAGCTGCTGCAGTTAACATTGTTCCTAACTCAACAGGTGCTGCAAAAGCAATCGGTCTTGTAATTCCTGAACTCAACGGCAAACTCATCGGTTCTGCACAGAGAGTTCCTACACCAACAGGTTCAACAACAATTCTTACAGCTGTTGTTAAAGGCGACGATGTTACAGTTGAAGGCATCAACGCCGCTATGAAAGCTGCTGCAACAGAGTCTTACGGCTACAACGAAGACGAAATCGTTTCTTCAGATATCGTTGGTATGAGATACGGCTCACTCTTCGACGCTACTCAGACAATGGTTAGCAAAGTTGCAGACGGTCTCTATGAAGTACAGGTAGTTGCTTGGTATGACAACGAAAACTCATACACATCACAGATGGTTAGAACTATCAAATACTTCTCAGAACTTGCATAAGTTTATAAGTAATAAAATAAGCCTGCTGAATTCAGCAGGCTTATTTTTTGCACTTTTTTAAAATGTAAATACAAATTGTTAGATATATTGTAACAATTAAAATAATTGCGGGTACTAACAAAAAATTGGGTATAAAACTTAAAACTGAAAATGCACGAATTACAATAATGCAAGGAATAAACAACAATATCCAAAAAGAAAATATGAATATGTTTAATTTTATAAAAGTATTCAATGATTGCTTCTTTTCATCTGTGTTTTCGCTGTCGCTGTAAACTGCAAAGTAAATTGCAAGCGACAGTATAGAAAAAACAATGGGTACGGCAACTGCCCAAACTGCCTGCTTTTCAAAAAGTATAAAAGTTCCGATTACAAATCCTGTATAATTCAGTGCAGTTGACACTGTCTGAACCGATTTTAAATTGTTCTTGTTTGATTGACTTGTTTGTTTTTTTGAATTTTCTCCTTTCAATATCCAATCTGTTGAAACATTGAAAATATTGCTCAACTGTATTATTCTTTCAACTTCGGGAACACTTTGACTGCTTTCCCATTTGGAAATTGATTGACGGGAAACATTCATCTTTTCTGCTAAATCTTCCTGTGACATACTGTTTTTTCTTCTCAATTCATAAATTCTTTCGCCTATATTCAATTAATTCAACTCCTTTTGATACAGTTTAGCAAAAGACAAAATAAATGTCTATAAAGTTGAGTTTGAAGTTTGTCAACTGACAGTTGCAAACAATAAAAGCATCGGTTTAACCGATGCTTTTATTATGGCTTATTTATTTTTTTCGCTCTTTTTCTTTTTAACAACTTTTACAGTTACCGTGACAGTCGCTGCAATCACAACCAATCCGACAGATATACCGATAATTGCAGGAATAATTTTGCGTCTGTATGTTTCGTAACCGAATTCTCTAATGAAAATATTTTTTACTTCATAGTCAACAAGGTCGCTGAACAACAAAACTTCAGTTTCAAAATCGTTTAAATTTGACTCATTTAAAGTGATAGTGCGAACACCTCTGTTGTTTCCGTAAGCATGGAAAGTTACACCCGGTGTTGCCATAAGTTTTATACCTTCAAGTTCGCCTGTATATGTGTTGATATGGTCGTGTCCGAAAACTGCACCTATAACATCGCCCTGTTTTACCCAACTGTCAAATTGACCGTCGTTTGCCGTATTTGCCGAACAAGGTCCTTCGTTCAATTCGCCCTGTAAAACATAGTCAGGATTTTCAACATAGTATTGTTTTGTGTGGCCTGCGTTTCCTCTGATTGCACCTTTTGTACCTTTTGGTACTTCATTAAACATTTCGTATGTTTCAGGCACTGCTATATGCTGGAATACCAATGACGGCAATGGCTTTCCGCCGTTTGCTTCTTTAAGTTCGTTAGACTTACTTTCGTACCATTCTATCTGGTCTTTGTGGACATAGCCGTATCCGCCGCCTTCGCTTTCGTCAGAGTAGGTGTTTGAGTCCATAAACCACATATTGAAAATATCTTTTTCTCCCACAGAGTCTTTTACGGTGAGATTGTAGTTTGCAAGACCTGTCATTTCTTCACCTTCGGCAGCAAGGCAGTATTCATACTCTTTAAACCACGATAAAACAAGTTCTTTTGCTTCTGCCTCTTCCATTTGGTTTACTTCGTCGCTGAGACCTTCGTGGTCGTGATTTCCGAAAACAAGTGCAAACGGAATTTTTCTGTCGTTGATTGTTTTTGCAACATTTTCAACTGCTTTTTTTGTTTTTTCAGGTGTAACATTTCTCCACCAGCCCGCAATATTGTCGCCTGTCAGCACAATCAAGTCAGGCTGAGTTTTGTCGATTGCATTTGTCATCAAATCAACGGTTTCCTGTTGAGGTTTGTCGGTGTCTTGGACATCTGCCAAAACAAGAATTTTAAATTTTCCGTCTTTAAATTTCAGTTCTTTTGTGTTTTCATCTGCATTTGCACAAATTGCAAATGATGAAAAAGTCATTATCAAAGCAAAGATGACTGCGAAAAATCTTTTTGTTTTATTCATTTTTTTCTCCCTCTTTGTTCTTTTTCTTAAATATTTTTGTAAATTTGGCAAGAAGTCTTTCTGCTTTTTGCCATTCTGCTTCAGCCTTTTCGTTATCTTCCTCAAGTCTTTTTTCCATATTATAATTCATAATATTGCAATTGCAGTAAGGACAATTTGGCTTGAAATAAAAAGGGCTTAGTTTCTTGTTGCATTTCGGACATTTATTCTCAATCATATTTAGCCCTCCTGTGAAATAGACTGTGTTTCTTTTTCATGGCGAACTATAAGGTCGCTTTGGATTTTCTCAAGTTTTTTGCCTTCAAGGTCATAGAATTTAAACGGAATGAGCGAGAAAAGATTTAGTACGGCAGGTATGATTGTTACGATAGCCCAAAGCATAAAGCGTGTATTTATTTCTCCTCCTTCAGCCAAAATCATATCCTGACCGACTTCCTCGAGACCGATAAGAGGCATTATAGCAACTGAAACGGCTGTTGTGAGAGAGCCTGTGAGTTTGCTGATGAAAGTGAGAAGTGAGAAAGAAGTACCTTCATTTCGTTCGCCTGTTTTCCATTCGACATAGTCAACGGTGTCGCCTATCATCTTTGTCGGTATTACCATTTTGATACTTGAAACTGCTGCATTTACAACGCCCCAAATCATCATAAGAGGTATGATTACAGCCGGATTTCTGTACCATTTTGCACCTATTATAAATACTGCTGATGATACGATTGCTTTTACGATTACTGCACGAACTATGATTTGTTTTGACGACCATCTTTTTTCAAGTGCCGGTATAAATGTATATGCTACAAACCCTGTAATTACACCGGGAACGCCTGCTATAATCGAGTAGCTTGCACTTCCCAAAGTGAAAAGGTAAAAATACTGTGTAAATGTGTCGGCAATGCTTTCGACTGTGCCGAGAATGTTTGAGATTACAATTAAAATTAAAGGCTTATTTTTAAACAGTGCTTTGAAACAGTCGGAAATTTTCGGTTCTTTTGATGTCTGGACAACTCTCTCTCGTGTAAAAATGCCTGCAAGTGAGAATAGTCCCATACCGAGCGTACCGCCTACAATTCCGAAAATCAAGAATAATTGCCGCATATCAATTCCGATGGTGCCCTTGTTTTGAAGGTCAATGAAAATTGAAATGATGGGAGCAACAAGACCGCCGATTGCGCCTGAAATCAGTCGAGCCGATGTTATTACTCTTGAACGATCGTCGGGGTTTGGAGAAATTGCCGCAGAAAGTCCCCAAAAAGGAATATCTCCTATCGTGTAGAAAAACTCCCATAAAAAGTATGTAATACACATATAAACTATTTTTGTCGTTGGCGAGTCAACATTTTTTAAAAACTCTGCACCGCCGAAAAACAGTATGGTAAAAATGCCGAGCGGAATGGGAACTAAAAGCAGATACGGTCGAAGTTTACCGTACCGTGTTCGTGTTTTGTCAACGATTGTACCCATCATAGGGTCGTTGAGGGTATCCCAAACGCCCATAACGGAAATCATTATTGTTACGGCTTGCCAAGGTATTCCGAAAACAGTTACAAGAAACAGCGTTAACTGTTGCCGCACAAGGTTGTATCCGATAACCTGACCGCTGTTTGCTATGCCGTAAATGAGCGTTTCTTTAACTCCGACATAGCGTTTTTGCGTGGAATTTGCTGTGTTTGCCATAACTTTTTCCTTTCAAATTTTATTTTAATATCCGATATAAACAGGCGATGTTAAAGAAATCAGGCAATTTTCTTCGCCGTTTATAATTCCGTAAAGTTCTGCCGTGTAATAGTTTCCTGTTTTTAAAGATACTTTTACCGACAGTTTTTCTTTATATTCGACAGAAAATACTTCCTTTTTTCCGTTTGTTAAAAGCCGTATTTTCTTCGGTTTGATTTTTAAATCTTTATTTATTTTGTTAAATCTTGTAAAATCCGTTTCAAAAACGGCATTTTTGTTGTCAATTTTAAAAATAAAAAGCGGGCCGACGCTCAAAACCGTATCGCCGTTTTTTATTGCAAGCAACATATCTTCTTTTGTAAGTTTTTTTGAGTTGCTTTTTAAATATGTGCAGGCAGTCGGAAATATATTGTCTTTGGCGCTGTGCCAATCTCTGCCGAAAGTTGCCGTAATTTTGTATCCTTTGTCAAGAAGTGAAAACCACATATCATACGCACGGTTGTTAGCTGTGTTCATAAAAGGATTGCCTTCAGACCAAATCTCCATATAATTCACGAGATTATAGTCTTTGACATTGTATTCCCATCTGCCGCCCGTGCAAATCGGTGTGCCGAGTTGAAACGGGTGAGCAATTCCCGTGAGACCGTTTTTGTCACGCACTTTTTTTAAAATTAAATCTATATTATTCGGTTTTGCATTTTCCCAATCAATGTACCCGTCTGTTCCCAAATCAAGTATATGACCGTAAAATGTTGTCAGTTCCACTCCGTTTAAAATTGTCGGCTGAACAATGTTTTTTGCACTTTCCCAAGCCGATACAGTGTTGTGGTCCGTAATACATATACCGTCGAGCAACCGTTCTTTTGCCGTCTTTACAAGTTCATTTACGCTGAACTCTCCGTCACTGTGAGTTGTGTGACAATGAAGTTCACAGGCGTGCCAACAGTCCATATTTCACCTCGTTGTTTCAATCTCGACAGAGCAACTGCAAATATCCGTGATGATACAGTGAATATTTAAAACAATTTTCCATTCGCCGAGTGATATTTTTGTCGGAATAAAGCCTTGAGTGCTGATTTTTTCCGATAAAAAAATTGTTTGTTCGTTGTCGTGTCTGTGCGCCGCTCCGATATATTCATCGGGAGAATACACGCTGATTGTTACAAGGTTTTTGAGCGGTAAAAATTCCTGTATGTTTTGGTATTCTTTTGCATCTGCAAATTTGTCTGCGTCTTTTAAAATGCAGTCTTTTACGAGTTGTTTTGCTTTTTCTTCGTCTTCTAAAATTTTGGGCAGATATTTAAAAGAAATTTTTAATTTGTCTGCGTTCTCCTCAATATCAAAAGGTATTTCTATATTTGTTTTTGTGTCTTTCGGAGTTAAAGAAATTTTTTTATTTAAAACAGTTTTCATTTTATTTTTTTTCAAGGCAAAATTTAAAAAATTTTTCCAATGCCTCTTCGTAACTTTTCGGATTTGTAAAATAACTTCTTGCGTGTACTGCATCTTCTATTCCCAACTTAAATTTTTCGGAAGAACAGTTGTCATATAAGACATCACGCATATAAAACGGCACAAAGTCATCTTTTTCACCGTGAATGAAAAGTATTGGCTTTGTTGCATTTTTTACGGCTTTTAAAGGTGATGCGTCTTTGAAAGAAAAACCTGTCAAAATTTTATTGTATAAATCACAAATGTGAAGTATAGGGAAATTCGGCAGATGAAAAGAAGTTTTAAGTTGATACGAAAACTCTTCCCAAGCAGAAGTATATGAACAGTCGGCGACAGTGCCTTTTATGTTGTCATAATTTTCAAGTTTATCATTCATCATCAGCACTGTTGCGGCTCCCATAGAGACGCCGAGCAGAAAAATCGGCATATTTTCAAATTGTTTTTTTGCATAGTCGAGCCATAAAAATGTGTCCTTACTTTCGTGTGTGCCGTATCCCATATATTTTCCGTCACTTTCACCGCAACCACGATGGTCGGGCATTATGACGGTATAGCCGTTTTCATAAAGCCAATCGGACATAAATGCAAATTCGCCTATGCCGTTGCTTCTTGCACCGTGACAGGCTATGATAAGCAGTCCGTTGCTTTTTTTGGGCAACAGTATATGCGCTTTAAGTCGGCAACCGTCTTTTGTTTCAATTTCGGTTTCTTCAAGAGGAAGTGTTTTAAAATGCTCTTCTTGCTTTTCTGCAAGGATTTCATATTCGTCGGGCATCTCATTTCCTGCAATCATTTTTTCAATGAACTTAGGTATTTTAAATGTATTTCGCCATACGAGTTGATTATAGATAATTGCGCATACCGCAAAAATTAAGGCGATTATGATAATTGCAATGATTAAAATGATATAAAAAGTTTTCATAATATTAACCTTATAAATAATTGTTTAAATCATATTTCGCCGAATAGCAGCCCTTCTCAGTTACAGACAATGTTCCTGCAATATTTGCAAGTTCAACGCACTTTTCAATCGGAAGATTGCGATAAATACCGAAAATCAAACCTGCAAGAAAATTGTCGCCTGCACCCGTTGTGTCAACGCACTTGACTTTCGGGGCGGGGAAGTTGACAATTTTGTTGTCGATAAAAGCGATACAACCGTTTTTGCCCGTTTTTACAATTGGATTTTTTGTGTACTCGGTCAATGATTTTAAAGCGTCTTTTGCGTTTTCAGTGTCTGTCAAAGCCATTGCTTCTTTGTCATTGGGAGTGAAAAAATCGGCGTATTTTATAATGTCTTTAATATCATTTACAGTTTGATTTTCTACCCAATGAGAGTCATAAACGATTATTGTGCCGTCTTTTTTTAATTTTTCCAACACACTTTCTCTTTTGGGTGCAAAGCAAATTTTACTGCCTTTGAAAAAATTGTACATTTCTTCATCGGTTAAAATATTTTCATCTATTTCTTCATCAAAACTTAAAATCTGTCGGTCGTTTTTGCCTGAAAAAACAGTACTGTAAACTATCGGACACTTTTCGCCGTTGTAAAAGTTTTTCGCATTTTGAAGTTGAAAATCTTCAAGCAACATTGATGCAAATTCGCTCAGTCTGTCTTTTCCCAAAAAGGTTCCGAAACGGGTAGGAATACCCATTGAGGAAAGTCTTGAAATGCTTACGCAGGCGCCACCACCCAGAGAAAGAGAAAAATTTTTAGTGCATATTTCTTCGCCGGCACTTGAAAAATTTTCAAAATCGGAGTAGATACAGTCTATTGTAATTCTGTCGATAACGGCAACTTCGTTTTTCATTTCCATTCTCCGATAAATTCTTTGTATTCTTCAGTGTAAGTATCAACAAGTTTCTCTGCAAGAGAGTAAGATGATACAAGCGGATGAATCATAAGCGCCTGTACGGCTTTTTGCTTGTTTTTTTCGATAATTGCTTCTACTGTAAGGTTTTCATATTGTTTAACTGTTCTGATGATATTTTTGCACATTTCAGGTATATAACCGACTTTGTGCGGATGAACTCCGTTTGAGTCAATGGTGCAGGAAATTTCACATACATCTTCACTTTTTAGAAAATCAACGGCGTTGCCGTTCGGCACCGACAAAACCATTTCAGTCGGATTTTCACTGTTTTTTGCACGGATATAATCAAGGGCAACTCCCGCATATCCGCCTTCGTCTTCTTGAGAAATATATTCGTCAACAGTCGGTACGGAAAATTTTTTATTTCTTACAGTACCCGACTCTATTGAAAAATAGCTGTTTTCACGCATTGTGTAGTGGCTCATAAATATGTGAAATGCCTTGTCGAAATCTTTGTCAATATCAACTTCTTTCAATTCTTTCATCATATTTTTATTTATCTCGCAAATAGTTTCGCCCCTTGTTTTTTTACTGCTGAGTACCGATTCGATTGCTTTTTCACGATAGTAGTAGAAGTAAAGATACTCGTTAGGCAAAAAGTTTTCACACATTGAGATAAGTTCTTTGTCGAAAAGTCTCATTTCCGTGTCGGTGTACAATTTTTTATTTGAAAGAATTTCGTCGGTAACATCTTTACCGTCAATTTTAAAATCGTAAAACCATGAAAGATGATTTAGTCCGAAACACTTTACTGACAGATTGTCGTTGTCAGAAATATCTTTTAACTGTCGTATAAAACCGCTCGGAGCATCACATACTCCGTAAACATTGTCGTAGCCGTAACTGTGCATCGCTTGAGTTACAAGACCGCTTGGATTTGTGAAATTGAAAATCGGAGCATTCGGCTTTGAAAGTTTTTTTGCTTTTTCGCAATACTCTTTCATAATATGTATGCTGCGCAGTGCCATTGCAAAACCGCCTGCACCCGTAGTTTCTTGTCCGAGAAGTCCTAAATTAAGAGCCGTACGCTCGTCAAAAACTCTGCCCTCGTCACTTCTTGCACGAATAGTTGTTATGATGAAATCGGTGTCTTTCAATGCTTCGTCTGCGTCGGTTGTAAGTACAAAATTCAAATCGGGAGCGATGATTTTTGCTGTTTTTTTTGCTATTTTTCCGTATATGAGCAGTTTTTCTCTGTCGATGTCCATAAAAACAACTTCGGAAATATCAAGTTCCTTTGCACTGAGTGATATAGATTTTGCAAGAAACGGTGAACGAACTCCGCCTCCTCCCAATACTGCAAGTTTCATACGGTCATACCTTTCTGATTTTTTATATCTTTTAAAAGTTTTTATTGATTTGAGTGAATTGCTGTGTTTGTTTCCATTATTTTATCGCATATATTTTTATCGACAAAGTCGAGAATGTACCAACCCGAACATTTATCTGTTTTGATTTTAAAATCATTAAATAATTTATTGATGACAGAGGCGTTTTTGCACGGAGCGGAATTTGAAGCCGTACTGAAAAAATTAACGGCTATCGTATTTTTGTCAGGCTTTGCGTTTTCGGAAAATGTTTTGCAGATTTTCCACTTTTTGTAAGGCTCAACATTGTAACTGTCCTGAACATAGGCTGAAACATTGTCACTTACTTTTACCTTGAAAGGTTCCGTGTCTTTTTCGCTTTTTTGATTTTTCCAAATGGAAAAGTCAAGTCCGCAATCATCTTTAATTCTTGTTCTGCATCTGCGAAATAAAATGATTTTTCCTCTTGTTTCTTCAAGCGTCGGCACTCTGTTTTCCTTAAACCATATATTGTTTTCCGAAATATATTTTTTATAAAAAAGAGAAAAAAATCTCTCTGCAAAAATTCCCATAAAACCTCTGTCTTTTTTTATTGATACAATGACTGTTTCACGGGGGTTTTCGTGTAAAAATCTTGTAAGCGTATCCAAGACCATATCAAAAGTGAGAAAATTCTTTTTCGTTTCGTCACAGTAGCAGTCGGCAGAGCCGTGAACAAGCCGTATTGTATTGTTGGCGGCGTAAAGTCTTATGTCGAAAAATCGAACGCCTGCTTCAAGTTGCTTTTCAATACTCAAAGTCTGACACTTTGCCCATTTTGAAAAAGAAACAAAGGCAGTTGCACTGTCGTGCGAGCCGACAAGATTTAGACAGGAAACAGGTATATCTCCCGAAATATTTGACAAATACAACAAAACACTCCTCCGTTAAAGAAAACTATATGTCAATGATAAACCATTTTATACAAAAAATCAACAAGGATTTTAGAAATTTATATCATAAATCAACAATAGAATTAAATTGAGAGCAGATTATAAACAATTAATGCTGAAAATTAGAAAAATAAAAAAATCGCCGAAACAGTGCGTTTCAGCGATTTTAAATACAGTTTTATTAATATTTTACAGGGCTTGAGTTAAGATACTTATTTACCATAAGAGCAACTTTGAAAACGATTGCGTCGTCAAACTCTCTGAGGTCAAGACCTGTGAGTTTTTTGATTTTTTCAAGTCTGTAAACAAGTGTGTTTCTGTGTACGAAAAGTTTTCTCGAAGTTTCGGAAACATTGAGATTGTTTTCAAAGAACTTTTGAATTGTGAACAATGTTTCTTGGTCAAGACCGTCGATTGAGCCTCTCTTGAAAACTTCCTTAAGGAAAATTTCACAAAGCGTTGTGGGGAGTTGATATATAAGTCTTGCAATACCGAGATTTTCATAGCTGATGATTGTTTTTTCAGTGTCGAAAACTTTACCTACTTCAAGTGCAATCTGTGCTTCTTTAAAGGAGTGAGCAAGTTCTTTAATTCCCGTTACACAAGTACCGATACCTACAACTGCCTGAATGAAGAACTCTGTTGATAAAGTATCGCAAACAGAGCGTGCAAGTTTTTCAAGGTCTTTTGTGTCAACATTTGGGCGAACTTCTTTGATTAAAGCAATGTCTTTTTCGTTGATATTTACAACGAAGTCTTTGCTTTTGTCAGGGAAGAAGTTTTGAATTACATCGAAAACAGAAACATCTGTCTGTTGACCTATTCTGATTAAAAATACAACTCGTGTTGCGTCATTGTTAAAGCGAAGTTCTCTTGATTTGATGAGAATATCGCCGGGTAAAATGTTGTCAAGAATGACATTTTTTATAAAGTTTGAACGGTTAAATTTCTCGTCGTTATTAATTTTAATTTGATTAAGAGAAATTGCGATAAGGTCAGCGTATCTTTTAGAGAGTTCGTCTGTGCCGTCAACAAAAACTGCATATTCGGGGTGAACCGAATTTCCGAACGCTTTATATGTGCAAGACTCAACGCAGATTTGAAGTCCGTTAAAAACACCTGCTGATATAACACCTTTTCTGACATCGCCTACAAGACCGAGGTCGCTGCTTGCAATAATATTTCCGCTTTCATCAACCACACCGATAGTTCTGTCTATTGCCTCTCGCATTTGATGAATTACACTTTGAAACAATCTGTTTGGCAAAATTACTCCTCCTTGCAAATAAAGTTGCACAAAAATTTTGTACACTATTTGTTAATATTATACAACATAGTTGATGATATTGCAACCTTTTTTAATAATTCTTTAGTAATTATTTGTGCGATATGTATAATACTTTAAAATTAAAATATTTTACACAATATATTGTACAAAAAACGATTATTTGACAGAAAAAGTGTAAATTTTTGATTTTTATTTTAATTATCGGCGTGTCTTTATTTTTTCAATTTCTTCTTTACCAAGAATTTTGCATTCGCCTTCTTTTAAAGAACAGTCAAGCCAAAGTCCGCCGATTTTTGTGCGTTTCAATTCCAAAACCTCTATACCGTGCTTTTTAAACATTCGTTTAATCTGGTGGTAAAGTCCCTGCCTGATTGTAATTTCGGCGTTGTAAAAATCAGGTTTCGGCACAAGTTTTGCCTCCAAGAGTTTTTCCCCTGACAGAGTCATTCCGTTTTCAAAGTCTTTAATAACGGTTTCGTCAAACGGTTTGTCCAATACTGCCTCGTAAACTTTTTCCACATGTTTTTTCGGACTTAAAATATCGTGGGCGAAATTTCCGTCGTTTGTAATCAGGCAAAAACCTGTCGTGTTTTTGTCAAGTCTGCCGGCAGGGAAAAGTCCGTTTCTCTTCAAATTGTTCGGTAAAATATCTATGACGGTTTTTTCTTTTCCCTGCGACGCACTGACAACGCCCTTTGGTTTGTTCAGCATAATATATACAAATTCACTGTACTCTATGCTTTTCCCGTTTACAGTCAGTTTTGCATTTTCGCTGATTTTTTCATCGCAGTTGAGCATGATTTTACCGTCAACAGATACTTCGCCTTTTTTTATTAAATTTTTTGCGTCTTTGCGTGAAATATTGCTTGATTTAGCAATAAGTTTGTCAAGTCTTTGCATATTTAAAACCGTGCATGAAACCGTTTTCGGCGTTTGTCGAGCAAATATCTCCGCCTATTATCTTTCCGTTGTAAACAAGAATGTCGGCGTATATAAACTCATCTTTTTCATGCCCTTTGTAATTGTTTATTTTGTAGGAATAAAGAGTTGCTTTTTTACCTTTGTAGTCTTCAAGGTTAAAACCCTGCGAGGTTTGTATTTCATTGTAATTTTTGTAAACATCGTTGAAATACATAGGTATTTTAAATTCTTTTTGTGAATATCTCGCTTCAAATTCCCAACCGAAACTTTTTAAAAAGTCGGCTCTGTCTTTTTCGGTTTCTCCGCTTATTTCGGAAGAGGTTTTTGTTGCGGGTTTTGCAGAATGATTACCGAAAAATGTTAAAATCATTACCAAAACTCCGAGCAGACACATTGAAATACCGAAAATTGTTTTTGGTTTTGCTTTAAAAGTCATAACACGCATAAAATCACTCCTAAAAGATTTTATGCGTGCAGTTTTGTAAAAAGTACAGTTTAAGGTGTAATTTACTGAATATAGTTTTTGAACTTGTCAAGCAGTGAAATATCTGCCAAAACATCTGCCAATATACCGTCTTGTGTATATTCTTCGCTGAAAACTACTCCGTCATTTCTGATTTTTGCAAGAAGTGAGGCGTCTTTAAAAGGTACAAGCAGTTTTTCACGCTTTTTTGTTTTAGGCAGTTTGTTAACTATTTCGTTTAACAATTCGTTTATTCCCATTGCATATTTTGCACTGATTTTTACGGTTTTACCCATAAATACAAGTTCGTTTTCGTTTACTAAATCGCACTTGTTAAGCACCGTTATCATAGGTGTTGTACCGCATCCGAGCGATGTTATAAGGTTATTTGTAACTTCTATATGTTCATAGCAGTCTTCGCTTGATGCATCACATACATTGAGTATAAGGTCGGCATAAACGGCTTCTTCAAGCGTTGATTTGAACGCTTCAACAAGATGGTGGGGAAGTCTGCGAATGAGACCTACCGTATCGACAAGCATTACGCTTTGGCCGTTTGGCAAGTTGAGTTTTCTTGCAGTCGGGTCAAGGGTGGCAAAAAGTTTGTCTTCTTCAAGAACACCTGCGTTTGTAAGCAAATTCATCAGAGTTGATTTGCCTGCATTTGTGTAGCCGACAATCGCAATGCTCAAAGCACCGTTTTTTCTGCGTCTTTCGTGCATTAATTTTCTTCGCTTTTCCATTTCAGCAAGTTCTGCCGTCAGATTTTGTATTCTTTTTCGTATATGCCTTTTATCGCTTTCAAGTTTTGTTTCGCCGGGACCTCTTGTGCCGATACCACCACCCAAACGGGACAGTGCCGTGCCTTTTCCTGCAAGACGTGGAAGGGAGTATTTGAGTTGAGCGAGTTCAACTTGAATTTTACCCTCACTGCTTTTTGCTCTTTTTGCAAAAATGTCGAGTATAAGATTTGTTCTGTCAATTACTCTGACATCTGTTTCGTCTTCTATATTTCTTGCCTGCGTCGGTGTAAGTTCGTCGTCGGCTATTATTAAATCTATTTCGTTTGCATTGCAAAATTGCTTGATTTCTTCAAGTCTGCCTGTTCCTATATAAGTTGCACTGCTTGGTGCAGAGCGTTTTTGCAAAACTGTTGCCATAACCTCTGCACCTGCCGTGTCGGCCAATTCGGCAAGTTCTTCTATTGATGTTTCTGCATCATAAAATCCACAGTCAACACCTATCAGTAAAGCCTTTTCTTTTTTGTTCTGTGTTTCAATGTTTTCCATTAATCTTTATCAACAACCTTTTGTAAAACTTTGTTTGCAACAGGACCTGCGTTTTGTGAACCTGAACCGCCTTTTTCAATTACAACAACAAAAGCGTACGGGTTTTCGCTGTCGTCCATAAATCCTACAAACCACGCAGTATTATGCTCTGTTACATCGTCAATTTGAGCAGTACCGCTTTTTGCACAAAGGTGCAGGCCTTTGTAACGATAATCGCCGTAGTTTGTTTTTACATTGTTTCGCATAAGTTCTTTTAATTTTTCTGCCGTTTCGGGCGACATAAGTTGTTCTTCTTTTCCCGACGCAGTTGATTTCAGAGGATTGTTTGAGGAGTCGGGGTACATATAAGTCATAGGAACGGCTTTTCCGCCGTTTCCGACAGCACCCATAACACGCATCATGGCAACAGGGGAAACCATAGTTGTATATTGACCTATACCTGCCCAGCCCAAATCGTCGGTTTTTGCATCGGAAAGGTCAAATCTTCCCGTTGAAGATTTGATTGAGTCTATATAAACAGGCGAGGTAAGACCGAGTTTCTTTACGGTTTGTGTCAATTTTTCCGTGCCGAGTTCAATTGCTATTTGAGCAAATGTTGAGTTGCACGATTTTGAAAGAGCCTGTTTTAAGTTGAGTTTGCCGTGAGTGGCGTTGCATATAATTTCTCCGCCGCCTTCGGGCTTATACGAACCCGTACATTTCCAAGTTCTGTCCATAATGTCGGGTATGTTTTCAATAGCACATATTGTAACGACGGTTTTAAATGTTGAGCCCGGAGTGTAAAGACCGCTTATCAGTTTGTTCATATACGCTCCGCTGTACTTGTCGTTTGAGTCAATATCTTTCGGAATATTATTGACATCATAGGTCGGTGCAGAAACATTGCACACTATTTCGCCTGTTTTATAGTTGAAAACGCCGACTGTACCTTTCCTGCCGTCAAGTGCCTTTAATGCCGTTTCGCAGACATCGGCGTCAACGCTTAATTTTATATCGTTTCCTCTGCCTGCCTTTTTAATGTTGTAAACACCGTTTAAAAGAGAATAACCCGTAAGGTCGGCGTCAATAGTTTCTTGAATGCCTGTTGAGATGAAACCTTTTTTGTCGCCCACAATGTGAAGTGTGGACTTTCTTATACCCTCGTCATCGTTGTATATTTTTTCAGAGTCGTCTGTTTTTACAAGTTCAACTCCGTTTCTGTCATAAATAGTGCCTAAACCTATGAATGAGCCGTGAGAATATAAATTGTAATTATAACGGTGCATTACCCACTCGTTTGCTTCGGTTACGAATGAATAGGAAAGAAAACCGAGTCCGCCTAAAAAACATATAATTATTACCCAGAGGAAGACGCCTCTTTTTGTTATCATTTTCATATTTTTTTAGCACCTCCGTTGTTATAAGTTCTCACATCAGAAGCCTTTATGAAAGCGAGGATTGCCCAACAGCAAATCATAGATGAACCGCCCTGACTTACAAAAGGAAGAGTTACGCCCGTAAGAGGCAGCACATCGGTAATGCCGAAAATGTTGAGTGCAGTTTGGAAAAGCAACATTCCTGCACCTGCAACGGCAGTGATACTGTAAAATGCACTTTTGCTTGCAATGGAATTTTTGAGTGCCGAAACAGCAATGCCCACAAAGGAAAGGACTACCATAAGTCCGAACAAAAATCCCCATTCTTCACATATTACGCCGAAAACAAGGTCGGTTGAAGATGCATATACATTTCTGACATAGCCCTGACCGATACCGAGACCGAGCAGACCGCCCGAAGCGATACCTACAAGAACTCTTGTTTGCTGACGTCCCGAGCCGTTGTAGTTTTCCCAAATATGACGGTAAACGGCAAAACGCTTTGTAACATGAGGTTTGTATTTCAATATCATTCCTGCACCGAGTACACCTGCCGTAACGGAATAGATGACAGTTCTTATATCGCCTGAATTCATAAATGCCAAAATAAGAAATGTTACAAAGAATATGAGTGCTGCGCCGAAGTCTTTAATGATGAAAAGTGAGCCGACGCAAATGCAGGCGAATATTAAAAATGCCCAAATATTTTTTGAAGTCTGTATTTTTTCAAGTGTGGCGGCACCTACAAAGATGAAGGCAACTTTTACAAATTCCGACGGCTGAAAAGTGATGCCTGTATCTTTTCCTATTTCTATCCAGTTGTTTGCGCCGTTTGTCGTTTTCGCAAGTAAAATATTGAGTGCAAGAAGAGCAACTGCACATATTGCAACGGGCAGACGCAGTTTCATACAGAGGTCAACATTTCCCATTAAAAATACAAGAAAAATGTGAACTGCAATTCCTGCAACAATCATAATCAACTGTTTCATTGCAGACGACGGATTAATGCTTCCTATGACGGTAATTCCCACCGAACACAGAAAAAATGCAATAAATTCGAGTTCAAAGTTTCGTCTGTAAAAAACATTGTAAAAAACTATTACATACAGCCATTCAATTGCTATAAATATTGCCATCGCAATGATGATTTGAACACCGTTTTTATCAACGCTTAAAGCAGCGGTAACGCTTGTAATTGTTTGAAAAATTGAAATTAAAAAAAGCAGAGCGAAGTTGTTTATAGGTTTGATTTTAGTTCGTCGTTTATTTTTTGCCATCGTTACCCTCCTTTACTGTTGATAGAAGATGAATACACTGTCGCTGAAAGCAATCATATCATCGTCAAAAATGAGTTGTGGCTCGTTGATATATCTGCCGTTCAGTCTTGTTCCGTTGTGAGAATCAAGGTCGGACAATGCCCAGCCTTTTGAAGTTAAGTGTATTCTTGCGTGTTCTGAAGAAACCGTGTCGGATAAAAGTTTAATATCGCATTGGTTTCCTCTGCCGATTAAAACATCTTTTTTACGGATATATACAGGCATTTTTGTGTTGACATCTACAAGCACGGCATACGCAACGCCGTTGTTTTTGTTTCGTGCAGTTTTTCGTATCTCATTTCTTGCAGATACGCCTATCGCTTCCGCACAGTTGAACTTGTAGTTTGCACCGCCTATATTGATGAAGTCGCCGTCTTGAAGTACCTGCGACTTTTCAATTTTCTTGCCTGCAATATATATGCCCGATTTTGAAAATGTGTCGGTAATAACCCAATCTTGTTTTTTTCTTGCAATAACTGCATGAAACCTTGAAACAGACGGCAGATTGATGACAATGTCGTTACTTTTGCTTCTGCCGACAGATGTTTCCCAATGGTTTATTTCTATGACTTCTCCCGTTTCGGAGTTTACAAGTTCAGCCATTTTGTGTACTCTCGGTCGGTTTCGTATGAGCGAAGCGACACAACGAAGTAAAATGATGAACGCCAAAACAGGCAGTACATATCTTGAAACGCTTATTAAAAATGAAAGAAATGCATCCATTACAATTCTCCTTACTTGCCGATAGGCATACTTCTACAATTTGATGATACTTATTCTTTTTTCAAAAGTCAAGGAAGTATTGAATTTGTTTACAAAATAATATATAATTTGTTTAAATATAATATTTCTCATATTTTTATATTTTAGCAGATATTTTATATATTATATATTATTTTAATATATTTAAAACAATTATTATTTATCTGTGTGAAAGGACATAACTATGAGCGTTTCAAAAAAACATTTCGGCACATTGCCCGACGGAAAAGATGTTGAACTTTATACCATCACAAATGCTGACGGTGCAAGCGTAAGTATTCAAACTCTCGGCGGAGGAATACAAAGCATATTCGTGCCTGACAAAAACGGTAAAAACGGAGATGTTGTTTTGGGCTTTGACGAGCCTAAATACTATCTTGACGCCGATTTGGGCTATCAGGGTTTACTTGTAGGTCCCGTTGCCAACAGAATTAAAGACCACAGTTTTACCATTGACGGTGTACAGTACGATTTGCCGAACAATCAGGGAAGATGGACTCTTCACAGCGGCGGCAGATTTTCTTTCAATGTTTGGGATGTTGAAGAAACAGGCGACGATTTTGTAACTGTTTCGTATTTTAAACCCGATATGCTTGACGGTTTTCCCGGAAATCTCAAAATGACTGTTAAATATACATTTACTAACGAAAATGTTTTACGCCTTGAATACTCTGTTGTTTCAGACAAGAAAACCTATGTAAATGTTACCAATCATTCCTATTTTAACCTTTCGGGAAGAAAAGATACCACGATTGAAGAACATAAATTGATGATTTGTGCAGACTATTGTACGGCAACAGATGACGACCAGCTTCCGACAGGCGCACTTTTTGAGGTTAAAGGTACTCCTATGGACTTTACAACGCTTCACAAAGTCGGCGATATGATTGACGAGCCGTTTTCTGCACTGATTGACGGAATTGGTTACGACAATAATTATTGTTTGAGAAACAAAGAACGCTCTCTTGAACTTTGCGCACATCTTGAAGAAGACGAGAGCGGCAGAGTGATGGAAGTTTACACAGACTTGCCTGCCGTACAACTTTATTGCGGCGGCTGGCTTGCAAAAGACGGAAATCCGGGCAAAGTGTCAAACGGCAGTGTTACTTACAGACGAGGTCTTGCACTTGAAACACAGTTCTATCCGGATACACCTCACAATTCAAATTTCCCAAATGCTTTGGTTGAAGCGGATGAGGAATTTAAAACCGTTACCGAGTTCAGATTTTCAGTAAAATAATTATACTTTATAAAGGCGTGCAGAGATTGAAAAATTTTCTGTACGCTTTAATTTTTGTATAAAATATTTTCTTTGGAAAAGTATCTGTTTGTTAAAGTAATATATTGTTTAATATTGTTTTAAATGATATAATTTTAATGGTGGTTAATTTATTATTTTTAAAAAGTGATTTTTTTCAGTTGCTTTTTGAAATGAGCAATGCAGAAAGGAGAAGCGTATGACAGGTGGGAGTTTGAAAAAGGATATACAGAGTGATACGGTGCTTTTTGATTTTAAATCGCTTGTAAAGTTGGTTTTGCCTCTTGTTGCCGAACAGTTTTTGCTTATGAGCGTCGGTATGGCTGATACCGTGATGGTTACAACGGCAGGCGAGTCGGCAGTTTCGGGCGTGTCGCTTGTAGATAATATAAATTTGTTGCTTTTACAGATATTTGCGGCACTGTCAACGGGTGGTGCAGTAGTCGTTTCACAGTATATAGGAAGAAATAAAAAAGAAGACGCAAAAAAAGCGGCAAAGCAGTTGCTTTACACTGTTACGGTTGTTTCGCTTGTGATAATGCTTCTTGCACTTGTATTAAGACGGCATATTTTGACTCTCGTTTTTGGAAACATAGAGGAGTCTGTAATGCAAAGTGCGTTGTCATATTTTCTTGCAACTGCCGTTGCATATCCGTTTATGGCAGTCTATAACGCAGGTGCTGCACTTTTTCGTTCAATAGGAAACAGCAAAGTTTCAATGTTTAACTCTTTGATAGTAAATATAGTAAATATAGGCGTAAATGCCGTGTTGATTTACGGTTTCAATATGGGTGCACTCGGTGCGGGAATAGGCACTTTGGTATCAAGAATTGTCGCCGCTGTATTTATTGTGTATTTGTGGCAGAGAAAAAGCAACGAGATGCGTATTGAAAATCTTTTCAAAGTTGAGTATCACGGACAGATGGTCAGACAAATCCTGTCTGTCGGTATTCCGAACGGATTGGAAAACGGACTTTTTCAAATAGGCAAAATCCTTGTTTTAAGTCTTATCACAAGTTTCGGCACAAATGCAGTTGCGGCAAATGCAATAGCAAGCAGTGTTGCGGGTGTTATAAATGTACCCGGTCAGGCTACGGGATTGGCTATGATTACCGTTGTCGGCAGATGTATGGGAGCAAGACGACCTGACGACGCCGTTAAATATACAAAAAAACTGATGTTCACAACATATCTTTCTATGGGTGTAATGTGTGCAATTTTGTTTTTCTTTGCAGAGCCGATTGTTTCGCTTTTTCACCTCACGGACGCTTCTGCCGTTATGGCGTGCGAAGTGTTGAAATATTGTTCTGTTTTCACGATTTTGTTCTGGCCTGTTTCATTCTCTTTGCCAAACTCATTAAGAGCGGCAGGCGATGCCGTGTTTACCATGGCAGTTTCATTTGCGTCAATGTTCATTTGCCGTCTTGGTTTGAGTTATGTTTTCGGCTGTGATTGGGGACTCAATTTGGGACTTACGGGTGTTTGGTTTGCAATGTTTACCGACTGGATTTTCAGAGGTATATTCTTTGTAACGAGATTTATTAAAGGCAAGTGGAAAACAAAAACCGTAATTTAATTTATATCATAAAATAAAAATAACAAAAAATGCGATTGAACAAACAATCGCATTTTTTGTTATATTGTATTGATTTGTACTGATGTTTTTTACAGTTCGTGTGTTTTATGATTTCCATAAACCGTGAAGGTTGCAGTAAGCGTAAACATTTAAAATTTCTTCGTTTGCAATATCGAACTCAGCACTCGGAGCGTCGCCTGCGTGCAAGTATTTCATTTGAAAACCGTTGCTTGTTTCAACGGCAATCCACTCTATTAAATGTTCTTCTGTCATAGGGTGGTCGATAACGCCGATGTTTACAATTACTTTGTTATCCGTAACTTTGACTACGGGAAGATGTTTTTCTGTTGCGGCGTCAGTTGTGTTTGCAACAAGTTCAGTCATTTTTTGACCGCAGCAAAAAACAGGTACGCCCTTGTCATCTACAAAAGTAATAATGTTTTTACAATGCTCGCACATAAAAAATCTCATATATATTCTCCTTTTTATATATTTATATACCTTAATATTAAATTAACACATGAATGCGTAATTGTCAAACGGTATAATTTATGGGAAAATTTTGTTGAAAAGTTAAAATTGTTTAAAAAATAAATATGAATTGCTTAAAAACAGATTGATAAATATATAAAAGTCTGTTTTTTGGAGTATTTTAACAAACAAAACTTTAATATTGATAAACAAATATCAAGAATATATACAAAATAGACAAAATTATTAATTAACATTGATTATTTTGTGGAAATATGATAACATTGTTAATGGATAAACAAAAAAATAAGAGCGGATATTGTACTATATTCATATTGTGCGTTAATTTATGCGTGTGTTCGCATTTATTATAATTTTTATTTTATTTCATCAGGAGAATTAAAAAATGAAAGCAAAGAAATCGATGAGATTCATGAGTGCATTTCTTGTTTTTGTTATGGTAATCAGTTGTGCTTTTTCGGCTTTTGCTGCTGAAAGTTACAAGGCAACATACACAGAAAAAGCAAGCAAAGAAGTGTATGAAACAGTTATTGCAGATGCAAATGACTTACTTTCTAAAGGTGCATTCACAGGCAACACAGTACAAGAAATGTACAAATTGCTCCCATCACTTACAAGCTTCATTCCCGAAGCAAAAACAGCTGATTATTATGTAGCAGCGGAACCGGAAATTTTTGCAGGTCTTAAAGACTATATGGCTGCAGCATCTGCAACAGATGTAACGGCAGAAGTTCTCACAGGCTATTTTGCAGAAAATCCCGTAACTGTTAAAGACGCAACAGAATTTACTGCTAAATTAAACAGATTTATTGAAACGATTTTAACTAAAAATATGACCGATACAGTTATTATGGTTATAATGATGGGTGCTTCTATGACACCTTCAATCGGTGATGCAAACGCAGAAAAATTCATTTCTTCAATCGACGGCATTTTTGGTGCATTGGGCGTTAAACAGGAAAAATCTTTATATGAAATCATTTCGGGTACAGCAGAAGGCGAAAAACATGTTAACTTTCAAAACTACTTTAAAACAATAGTTAACGCTGTTATGCCTGATGTTGCACAGAGCTTAATCTCTGTTCTTCAAAATGTTGCTAAAGACGAAAACAACATTGCTCTTTATTCTAACTTGACATACTTTATGCCACATCTCTATGATATGATTGTTACTCTTGAGCCAATGATTGGTATGTTTGTACCGGGTCTTGACCTTTCGCCTATCAAAACTCCTTTGGAAGAAATCAACAATGTTATTAAAGTACTTCCTACAAAGGGCGAAGGCGAAAACACAATGTTCGATTTGGAAGGCGTTATCGCTTACCTTATCAACGATGTTCTTGCAGCTCAGGTTGTAGGTCAAAGATTTGATATTATCTCATTTGGTGCTGACGGAAACGGTGCTTTGAAATTTGACAGCATGAACCTTGAAAATCTTGCAAATGCAGAAGATACAACAGATGTATTCAATGTTATTTTCCACTATCTCTATACAAATCTCAACAAAGCAGAAAACAAAGCATTGATTACAAACATTCTTCCTCTTCTTCCTTCAGTTGCACCTGATGTACCTAAGGAAGTAACAGACTACATTACTTATATTTTGGAGAACACTGAAGAAGATTCTGCATTTGAACTTCACGCTCTTCTCAGAGTAGCAAACGGTCACGAAAGACCTGAACCTCCAAAACCTCCGGTTGACCCTGAAAATCCAACAGACCCTCAACAACCGACAAACCCACAAAAACCAACAGAACCTTCAGAACCAACAATTCCGTCAAATCCTGACGATGTTGAAACACCTGAAATCCCTGATACAGGCGCAACAGAAGACGCTTCTTCAATGACAGCTGTTGTAATCGCTTCAGTTGCATAGGCAGGTCTTGCACTTGTTTTGGTTTCAATTAAAAAAAGAGGTTTCTGTGCATAATTTAACAGATATATAGTATATGTAATATTTATAATACATACTTATATACTTTTCTTCGCAAAGCAACGGCAGATTTTATCTGTCGTTGTTTTGTTTATTATAAGAAATGCCGACTTGATATTGTATTACTAATTAGTAATGGATATATGAGCAGTGTTTTATTGTGATTGTGTTTCAGTCAATGAAAGAAATTAAAAAAACAAATAATAAAATAAAAAATCGTCGAAGTTATAATTTCGACGATTTTTTTATGATATTTTCAATTCTTTGTTTTATCAGCCTTTTAATAGACTTTTATACATTTTTATATACTCATTTGCACTTTTACCCCAGCTCATATCACAGTCAAGTGCTCTTTTAACAAGTACTTTCCAATCGGATGGGCTGTTGTAAACATCAATAGCACGGTAAATTGCTCCGAGCATATCGTAAGCATCGTATGTTTTAAATGTAAAGCCGTTGCCGACGCCGTCGCCGCAGTCTGTAATTGAGTCTTTAAGACCGCCTGTTTCACGAACTATCGGCAATGTGCCGTATCGAAGTGAAATCATTTGAGAAAGACCGCAGGGTTCGCTTTTGCTCGGCATTAAGAACATATCTGCACCTGCATAAATTTTTCTCGAAAGTTCAGGTATGAAACCGATTGTAGCACTGACTTTTTCGGGATACTTATTGTGCAGTTCTCTGAAATAACTTTCATACTGCCATTCGCCCGAACCGAGAACAACATACTGTACATCTCTTTCCCAAAGTGACTTTTCAAGCACTGCTTCCATAAGGTCAACGCCTTTGTGTCCTACAAGTCTTGTAACAATTCCTATAAGAGGCACATCGCTTCTTACTTCAAGTCCGAGTTGCTTTTGCAGTTCTTCCTTGTTTTTCGCTTTATTTTTAAAGTCGTCTGCATTGTAATTTGCAAAAATATTCGGGTCAGTTTCGGGATTGTAACTTACGGTGTCAATTCCGTTTAAAATACCCTGAAGTTTCCAGCTCCTTTCATTTAATATAGCGTCAAGTCCGTGTGAGTACCACGGGTCTAAAATTTCATTTGCGTAAGTCGGGGAAACTGTTGTAACTTTATTTGCACATTCAATTCCTGCTTTCATAAAGTTTACAAGACCGTCGTACTCGATAAGATTTGAATCTTGTTCGTCAATTCCGAGTACATCCGTGAGCAACTCGTTTCCGTATTTTCCCTGATACTGAATGTTGTGAATTGTAAATACTGTTTTAATATTTTCAAATCCGGGCTGCGTAGCGTAGTATTTGCTGTAATACAGCGGTGTAAGTGCGCTTTGCCAATCGTTGCAATGAATAATATCGGGTTTCCATTCGATAGCCGGTATAATTTCAATAACGGCTCTTGCAAAGAATGCAAATCTCTCTGCATCGTCGTAATGACCGTAAATACCATCTCGTTTAAAATAGTATTGGTTGTCAAGAAAATAGAATATAACGCCGTTGTATTTTGCTTCAAAAATACCACAATACTGTCTTCTCCATGCAACAGGAACGGAAATAGAAGTTATAAATCTCATCTTGTCTTTGTATTCTTGTTTTATGGAGTCGTAAAGAGGCATTACAACACGACAGCCGATAAGTCTTTTTCTGAGTTCAACAGGCAAACTTCCTGCAACATCACCAAGACCGCCTGAAGCCATAAACGGATTGGCTTCACTTGATACATATAGAACTTTCATTTTATCCTCCTCAAACTCTTGTGCCTTTGCTCAAACAAACGGGGAACGAAATTGCTCCGCTGAGTTCAACTCCGTTTCGTATCAGCACATCTTTGTCTGCTATTACGCAGGTTATTTTTGCATTTTTACCTATAATTGAATCTTGCATTATGATTGAATTTTTAACAACTGCACCTTCCTCAACGGTAACACCTTTAAAGAGAATGCAGTTTTCAACAACACCGTCAATTTTACAACCGTCTGCAACAAGCGAGTTTGAAACTTTTGAGTCAACACCGTAAAGTGTAGGCATATCGTCACGCTCTTTTGTGTAAATGGGCAGAGGTGAGAAAAGTCGTTTTCTGTTTTCTTTGTAAAGCAAAGACATAGAGATATTGTAGTAACTTTGTATTGAATCAATAGTTTTTGCAAAACAATTTTCGGGAATGTAGGAGTAAACCTTTAGATTTTTCAGATTTGACATTATGACGCTTCTTTGGAAAGAAACTTTGTTGCTTGCGTGTGCAGCCGAAACAAGACTTTCAAGAAGATATTTTTTCATCAAAATTACATTTGAACTGTAAATAACTTCGTCGTCAGAGTCTTTGTCAAAACTCATTTCCGTAATTCTGCCGTCAGAGTCAATTTTGTCAAAAACAAGAGTAGAGTGAAGTTTGCTCGGTTTTTTGCCTTTTACTCCGACAATTGTTATATCTGCACCTGTTTCTTCGTGCTTTTCAAATAAAAGATTGTAGTCGATACTTGTAACAGTATTGCAGTCGGTCAAGAGTACATACTCTTGATTTGAATGGTGGAAAAAGCCAATGTTTCCGTATATTGCGTCGATTTGGTTGCCCCACATTGAAACATTGTTGCTTGAAAACGGAGGAAGTATGTAAAGACCGTCTGTCTTTCTGCTTAAATCCCACGGTTTTCCCATACCGACATGGTCCATCAGTGAGCGGAAGTTGAGGTTTGTGATTACTCCGACTTTTGTAATTCCGCTTTCTACCATATTTGACAGCGGAAAGTCAATCAATCGGTATCTTGAAAGAAAAGGAACACTTCCCATTGTTCTCATTTCGGTAAGCGTGCTGAGAGTTTCCTCATGGGCATTTGCAAATATAATGCCGAGTACATTTTTTCCGTTCATATTCAAACCTCCTCACCCGATGCTATCATTTTATTCGGCTCTATGTATTTTCCTTCTGTAATTCTTGCATTTGAGCCTATAACTGCAATTCCCCAATCTTCAGGATTGTCAAGTTGTTCGGGAATTTCTCCGATTTTTGCGTTTTCCTCAATTACTGCGTTTTCTGCAATGATTGAATAGTAAACTTTTGCACCTTTTTTAACTGTTGCACCGGGCATAAGTACAGAATATCTGACATCTGCACCTTCTTCGATAGTAACATTTGAGAAAATAACGCTGTAATCAACATTTCCATCAATTTCACAGCCTTTGCTGACAGAAGAATTTTCCACTTTTGCATTTTCGCCTATATAGTGGGGCGGTGCTTCAGGTGCTCTGCTGTAAATTTTCCAACTTGTGTCGGAAAGGTCAAGGTCAACATTTGGATTTATAATGTCAAGGTTTGCTTCCCATAACGATGCGATTGTTCCGACATCTTTCCAATATCCTTTAAACGGAAAGGCAAACATTCTTTCGCCTGCTTCAAGCATTGACGGGATAATATTCTTTCCGAAGTCATTGCTTGAGCCTTCTGTGTTTTCATCTTGAATGAGATATTTTCTCAATTTATCCCAACTGAAAACATAGACGCCCATAGACGCTTTATTGCTTTTCGGTTCTTTCGGTTTTTCGGCAAATTCATAAATTTTGTTATTTTCATCTGTCGCCAAAATTCCGAAACGGCTTGCTTCTTCCCACGGAACTTCGAGTACTGCGATAGTACAGTCGGCATTGTTCTTTTTGTGGAAATCTATCATTTTGGAGTAGTCCATTTTATAGATATGGTCGCCCGACAAAATAACAACATATTCAGGGTCGTATTTTTCAATAAAATTGATGTTTTGGTAAATGGCGTTTGCAGTACCTTTGTACCATTTTGCACCGCCGATTGCCTCGTACGGCGAAAGAACATGAACTCCGCCTTTCATTCTGTCGAGGTCCCAAGGCTGACCGTTGCCTAAATAGTCGTTCAATTCAAGAGGTTGGTACTGAGTGAGTACGCCGACGGTATAAATACCGCTGTTTGAACAGTTTGACAGCGGGAAGTCAATAATTCTGTATTTTCCGCCGTATGGAACAGCAGGTTTAGCTATGCTTTTGGTTAAAACGCCAAGTCTGCTTCCCTGTCCGCCTGCAAGAAGCATCGCCACAACGCTTGTTTTGTTAGCCATAATTTTTCCTCCGTTACTTTGTTTTTTTAATATAAACAGCACTCAGTCCGTTTAGTTTTATGTCAATGCAGTAGTCATAGCCGTGCATTTGTTTCTTTTTCGCTTTGTATGTTCCGCTCAGTCTTGATTTTTCTCCGCCGAATTTCTTTAACGAAGTGTCAAATACAACCTTGTATGTGCCTTGTTCGGGTACGCCTATGCGATATTTTTCATGACTGACGGGAGTGAAGTTGAAAGCAGAAATAATTTCATTTTTTTCATCATCAATTCGTCTGAATGCAATGACAGAGTTTTGGTTGTCATCGCTTGAAATCCATTGAAATCCGTCCCAACTGTAATCGTTTTGCCAAAAAGCAGGCGAACTCTTGTAAAATTCGTTGAGTTCTTTTACAAAACCCTGCAACTTTCTGTGCTTTTCATAGTCAAGCAAGAGCCAGTCAAGTTCTGTTTTGTAGTCCCATTCTTTAAATTGACCGAACTCTGTACCCATAAAGAGTAATTTTTTGCCGGGATGTGCCGTCATATATGCTAAAAACAGTCGCATACCGTCAAATTTCATATCGTATTCACCCGGCATTTTGCCTATCAGCGAACATTTGCCGTGTACAACTTCATCGTGGCTGATTGGAAGTATAAAGTTTTCCGAAAAAGCGTAGAAGAAACTGAAAGTGATGCAGTCGTGGTTATTTTTTCTGAAAAGCGGGTCAAGAGATGTGTAGCGAAGCATATCGTTCATCCAACCCATATTCCATTTGAAATTGAAACCGAGTCCTCCGACATCGGGTGGCATCGTAATCATTGGCCACGCAGTAGATTCTTCCGCAATCATCATAGCCGACGGCTCCGCTTTGAAAACCGTTGTGTTAAGTTGTTTGAAAAACTCTACTGCTTCGAGATTTTCATTTCCGCCGTTTTTGTTTGCTACCCATTCTCCGTCTTTTCTGCCGTAGTCTAAGTACAGCATACTTGCAACTGCGTCAACACGCAAACCGTCAAAGTGGTACTCCTTAATCCAATATACAGCAGAAGAAATCAAAAAAGAACGCACTTCTTCTTTTGAATAGTCGAAAACTCTTGTACCCCATTCTTTATGCTCGCCTTTTCTGAGGTCTTGATATTCGTAAAGGCATTGACCGTCAAATTCATACAGTCCGTGTGCATCTTTGGGGAAGTGTGCAGGCACCCAGTCAAGAATAACGCCTATGCCTGCCTTATGACACTCATCAACAAAATACATTAAATCTTCGGGTTTGCCAAACCTTGATGTAGGTGCAAAATAACCTGTAACCTGATATCCCCATGAGCCGTCGAAAGGAAATTCCATAATCGGAAGCAACTCGATATGAGTGTAACCCATTTCCTTTACATACGGTACAAGTTCGTTTGCCATATCTCTGTACGAAAGCAAAGAGCCGTCTTCGTGTTGTTTCCATGACGCAAAATGGACTTCATAAATATTTACCGGCTTTTTAAGAATATCGGAATTGCGACGCAAATCAAACCATTTTTTGTCGTGCCATTTATAATTTCCGAGTTCATATACCTTGCTTGCCGTTTGAGGTCTTGTTTCACTGTGAAAAGCGTACGGGTCCGATTTCATAATGACATTGCCTTTAGTTGTCGTGATTGCGTACTTGTAACAGTCGAACTGTTTTACGCCGTCAATGACTGCTTCCCACAAGCCCTCTTTGTTTAGGCGTTTCATCGGGTCTTCGTTTTCATCCCAGTTATTGAAATCGCCACAGACAGATATGGCTACTGCATGGGGAGCCCATACTCTAAAAGCGTACTTGCCGTCATCAATTTTATGACAACCGAGAAAGCGATATGCCTCTGAGTTTGTACCGCTATGAAAAAGATAAATCGGAAACTCGTAATCCTTTGGTATAACTGCCATCTTAAACTCCTTGCTTTTTAATATTTTCATATATTTTTTAAAAAATATTGATTAAAAGTACTATTGCCCTGATTATCTATTTACATTTTAACATTGCCGAATAAAAATTTCAAGAACTATTTGGTTATTTTGTTACAAGAAATTTGAGAAAATTGTCAAAATATGTTCAAGTTGTTGCAAAAAATACATTTTACACTTATACAGTACAATATATAGCGTTTTGTGATATTTATTATATATTTCTATTGCCTGAAATATAATTAATATGTTATAATATTCTCAAATCGGGAGGCTGTGTAAAAGCGAATGAAAGACATTATAGTTGTTTATCCTGTCAAGAAAACGGCAATGCTTTTAAGAAATGTTCTTGAAAGCAACGGCTACCATGTTTCACACATTTGTGCGCTCGGTGCAACGGCGCTCGGTATTTCTGCGCAGATGAACTGCGGCGTTATAGTGTGCGCTTCGGTTTTGAGCGATATGAGTTCTGTTGAACTTGCTGAAAAACTGCCTTTTGGTTTCGATGTTGTTTCGCTCAGCAAAAACGGCGAAGAAAGTTATATGAGCAATCTTGTCAGTTTCAATATGCCACTGAATTTTGATGAGTTTTTAGACACTGTTTCGGTGCTTGTTTCAAGTACGGCAGGCTTTACGGAGCGTTCGGACAACGAAAGTGAGATTGTTTCAAAAGCAAAGCATATTTTGATGCAGACGAAAGGCTTTACAGAGGCTCAGGCTCATAAATTTTTACAAAATCAGAGTATGATTACAGGTAAAAAAATCATTACTGTCAGTTCTGAAATTATTGAAGAAATCATTTAAAAGAGGTGTTTGTTTTGAAATTTACAAAGATGCAGGGTTGCGGAAACGACTATGTTTATGTCAACGGATTTGAAGAAAAGATTGCCGATGAAAAATCGACTGCCATTAAAGTTTCAAACAGGCATTTCGGTATAGGTTCTGACGGTATGATAATTATAAACCCGTCTGAAATTGCCGATTTTGAAATGAAAATGTACAACGCTGACGGCACTCGCTCGGAAATGTGCGGAAACGGCGTAAGATGCGTCGGAAAGTATGTTTACGATTTCGGACTCACAGACAAAACGGACATTACCGTAGAGAGTATGGGAGCCATAAAAAAACTTCAGCTCAATGTTGACGATAAAGATAATAAAGTAAAAACAATCAGGGTAGATATGGGTGCACCGATATTGAAGTGCAGTGAAGTACCGTTTATCTGTGACAAAGAAGTTGCAATAAAAGAGCCTATCGAGGTGCTTGGAGAAACATACGAAACGACCTGTGTGTCTATGGGCAACCCTCACAGTGTTGTTTTTATAGAACAAAGTGTTTTAGATTTTCCGCTTGAAACAGTGGGAAAAGCGTTTGAGAGTCACAGTCGTTTTCCACAAAGAGTAAACGCAGAGTTTGCGAGAGTAATTGACAGAAAAACGATTGAAATGCGAGTTTGGGAGCGTGGCACGGGCGAAACATTGGCGTGCGGTACGGGAAGTTGTGCCACTGCTGTTGCGGCTATGCTTTGCGGACTTGTTGACAATGAAGTAACCATAAAATTGCTTGGCGGAGATTTGAAAATTGAATGGAGTCAAAAAGACGGCGACAGTGTATATATGACAGGTCCTGCCGAAACGGTGTTCAACGGCGAAATTGAAGTTTGACAGATTTTTGTTTTCAAATTGTTCAGACTGTCGTTTATATAACTATATGTTTCGTTAAGTTTGTTTAGTTTAATTTAGTTTAATATATTTTAGCTTTTTAAAATATTTATATAAAGAATTCTAAAATTTTAGGAGGAAAATTAAATGGAAAAGAAAGAACAGTTATACGAAGGAAAAGCAAAGAAAGTTTTTGCAACAGACGATGCAAATCTTGTAATCGTTGACTACAAAGACGACGCAACTGCTTTTAACGGACTTAAAAAAGGTACTATTGCAGGCAAAGGTGTTGTAAACAATAAAATGAGCAACTACCTTATGCAGCTTCTTGAAAAAAACGGCGTTCCGACTCACTTTGTAGAAGAACTCAGCGACCGTGAAACACTTGTAAAAAAAGTAAAAATCGTTCCTCTTGAAGTAATCATCAGAAACAGAGCGGCAGGCTCAATTTGTAAAAGACTCGGACTTGAAGAAGGTATGGACTTTACTGCTCCTTCACTTGAGTTTTCTTACAAAGACGACGAACTCGGCGATCCGCTCATCAACTCCTATCACGCTATTTCCTGCGGTTTTGCTACAAAAGAAGATGTTGACACAATCACAGAAATGGCATTTAAAATCAACGAAGTTCTTAAAGAATATTTTAAATCTATCGGTGTAGAACTTATCGACTTTAAACTTGAGTTTGGTAAGACTGCTGACGGTACAATCGTACTTGCAGACGAAATCAGTCCCGATACCTGTCGTTTTTGGGATATTGAAACTCACGAAAAACTTGACAAAGACCGTTTCCGCAGAGACCTCGGAAAAGTAGAAGACGCTTATGCAGAAATGATGAAGAGAGTAGGGCTTAACTAATGGCAAATAATACATACAATTCTCCTTTTAACGCAAGATATGCGAGTAAGGAAATGCAGTATATCTTTTCTCCTGATTTTAAATTTAAAACTTGGAGAAAACTTTGGATTGCACTTGCAGAGTCAGAAAAAGAACTCGGTCTTGATATTACACAAGAACAAATAGACGAACTCAAAGCAAACGCAGACGATATTAACTACGATGTTGCAAAAGAGCGTGAAAAACTTGTAAGACACGATGTAATGAGTCATGTTTACGCTTACGGCGTTCAATGTCCAAAAGCAAAACCAATCATTCATTTGGGTGCAACTTCCTGCTATGTAGGCGACAATACAGATGTCATCACTATGCGTGAAGGTCTTATGCTCATTAAAAAGAAACTTGTAAATGCAATTTACACAATTTCAAAATTTGCAGACGAGTACAAGTCTATGCCATGTTTGGGATTTACACATTTTCAGCCGGCTCAGCCTACAACAGTAGGTAAAAGAGCAACTCTTTGGCTTATGGACTTGGTGCTTGACTATGAAGAACTTTGCCACACAATAGACAGTCTTATGCTTCTTGGCTCAAAAGGTACAACAGGTACTCAGGCATCATTTTTAGAGTTGTTTGACGGCGACCACGAAAAGTGCAAAATGCTTGACAAGAAAATTGCTGAAAAAATGGGATTTTCAAAATGTTTCCCTGTAAGCGGTCAAACTTATGCAAGAAAACTTGATACAATCGTTGTAAATTCACTTGCACTTATTGCACAAAGTGCGTGCAAGTTTTCAAACGATTTAAGACTTCTTCAAAATCTTAAAGAAATTGAAGAACCTTTTGAAAAAAATCAAATCGGCTCGTCAGCAATGGCATATAAGAGAAATCCGATGAGAAGTGAAAGAATTGCATCTCTTTCAAGATATGTTATGATAGACGCTTTAAATCCTGCTTGGACTGCATCTGCACAGTGGTTTGAAAGAACTCTTGACGACAGTGCAAACAAGCGTGTTTCCGTTGCAGAGGCTTTTCTTGCAACAGACGGTATTCTTGATTTGCTTATCAATGTTTCAAACGGTTTGGTTGTTTATCCTAAAGTTATAGAGGCTCGTCTTTTGAGCGAGTTGCCGTTTATGGCTACTGAAAACATCCTTATGGACGCTGTTAAAAAAGGCGGAGACAGACAGGAACTTCACGAGAAAATCCGTACTCATTCTATGGCTGCGGGCAGTGTTGTTAAAGTCGAAGGCGGTAAAAACGACCTTGTTGACAGAATTGCAGCAGACCCTGCTTTCAATATGACTAAAGAAGAGATTATGTCTGCAATGAAACCTGAAAACTTTGTAGGTCGTGCTCCTGAACAAACTGCCGACTTTTTAAATGAAGTTATCAAACCTATTTTGGACGAAAATAAAGACCTTTTGGGTATTGATGTGGAGATTAATGTATAATGAAAACTATCGGTAATATTTTATGGATAATTTTCGGCGGATTTGCAACTGCTTGTTGCTGGTTTATTTGCGGCGTGCTGTGGTGTATCACTATTATCGGCATTCCGCTCGGTCAACAATGTTTTAAGTTGGCGTCACTCAGTTTAAATCCGTTTAAAAAAGATGTTGTTGACAGGGGCGGTTCAATCAGCACGATTGCCAATGTCTTTTGGGTGATTTTTACGGGTATTCCTATGGCACTTGAAAATGTTATTGTCGGTATTATGCTTTGTATTACCATTATAGGCATACCTTTTGGTCAACAGTTTTTTAAACTTGCAAAACTCAGTCTTGCTCCTTTTGGTAAAGAGATAGTTCGGGTTTAATAGTTTTTTATTTTAATATTTATTATATTTAATGCGAAGATTTGCGTTTGACAGCGTAAATTTTCGCATTATTTTTTTTGAAAAAAGGTATTGACAAAACTGTAACTACTGTATATACTGTGTATGTACAGTAAACAAGAGGTGAGAAAAATAAAAATTATCATAAGCAATAACGGTACACATCCTATATATGAGCAAATACTTATTCAGATTAAAGAACAAATTATAAACGGTACTTTGTCGGCAAATGAACCGTTGCCGTCAATAAGAAATTTAGCGAAAGATTTGCGTATAAGCGTTATTACAACAAAAAGAGCATACGACGAACTTGAAAAAGAGGGTTTCATATACACAATTCCTGCGAAAGGCTGTTTTGTGTCCGAAAGAAATAACGAATTGTTTAAAGAAGAAAATTTGAAGAAAGTTGAAAGTCTTATATCTCAAGCAGTGTCGCTTTCAAAAATGTGTAATTTAACAAAAAAAGATTTAATTGACTTAATAGATTTTGAAATGGGTGAAAAATAATGAATGCAGCAGAACTTAAAAATGTAAGTAAAACTTACAATGGTTTTTGCCTTGACAATATAAATATGGCAATTCCGCAAGGTTCAATAGTCGGTCTTGTCGGCGAAAACGGTGCAGGCAAAAGTACGATAATAAAACTTATTTTGGATTTGGTAAATGCTGACAACGGAACGATAGAAGTTTTCGGCAAATCTGTCAGTGAAGTTAAAGATGATATAGGAATTGTGTTTGACGAGCCTTGTTTTAACGAATATTTGACACTGAAAGATATTGAAAAAGTCTTGTCTGGACTTCATAGAAATTGGCAGAAAGACACATTTTTATCTTATGCCGAAAAGTTCAGTCTTCCTCTTAACAAAAAGTTTAAAGAGTTTTCAAGAGGAATGAAAATGAAAACTATGATTGCTTCTGCTTTGTCGCACAAGGCGAAACTGCTTATTTTAGACGAGCCGACAAGCGGACTTGACCCGATTGTGCGAGATGAAATATTAGATGTTTTTAACGAATACACACGAAGTGCAGACAATACAATTCTTATTTCATCACATATTTTGAGCGACCTTGAAAAAATTTGCGACTATATTACATTCATTCATTCGGGGAAAATTGTTTTCAGCAGTGAAAAAGACTTGTTAAAGGAAAATTTCGGCGTTGTCCGTGTTTCAGAAGACGATTTTGAAAAAATAGACAAGTCTGCCGTAAAGGGCTTTAAAAAGAACAATTATTTTATAGAGGCACTTGTAGAAAAAGAAAAAGTAAAAGGCGATTTTGCCTTTGAAAATGCGTCAATAGAAGATATAATTTTGTTTATGGTAAGAGGTGAAAAGTTATGATAAAAGGATTAGTAAAATCCGACTTGTATTTTTTGAAAAATTTTGTTGTTTATTACTTCATTTTTTTAGGAGTGTTCGGAATAATCGGTGTTGTCGGAAAAAATATTTTATTTTCGGTATTCTTTATTTTGTATTGCGGAATGTTGATGTTTTCAATCATTGACAATGACGAAAGAACAGGTTTTAATAAGTATTTAATGGCAAATTGTGCTACTAAAAGGCAATATATCACTGCAAAATATGCTACAAATATGCTGATTGTTTTTTCAGCAATATGTTATTATGTTTTCATCTTTTTCATCAGCGGAATTGTAAAAAACAATCTTGAAGAAAATTTGCCTCTTTTATTACTATTTTTAATGATAATGTTTTTGGCTGAAACATCACTTATTTCGATAGAAATACCCGTAACACTCAAATACGGCTCTTCAAAATCAAGAATTATTTTGGTTGTACTGTATGCTTTAATCGGTGCAGTCGGAGGCGGTGTTTTAGGCGGTCGTAATATTGTTGAGTCAAACTTTATTACAAAGATAAGCAATGTAAATGTTGTTTTGATGTTTTTAATTTGCATTTTGATTTCACTTGTTTTACAGTTTATTTCAATGAAAATTTCACAATTAATAGTTATTAAAAAAGATTATTAAATGTCAGTAATTAAAAAGACACCGTTTTCTGTTTGAGAGAAACGGTGTCTTTTATATTGTTTGCAACAAAGACAACCACCTGCTATGCAGGTGGAAAAGGAAAAGCTTTAG